>ENA-ORXM01000055-ORXM01000055.1-marine-metagenome-genome-assembly--contig:-NODE-55-length-203226-cov-90.062732_pt1 | contig 203226 bp, 151 predicted proteins | sample MGYA00237867_ERZ511480 | MGnify/ENA primary metagenome ERZ511480 (study PRJEB26309, sample SAMN06266103) | marine metagenome | isolation source: Algal blade | place: United Kingdom:Sidmouth, United...
CAACCAAAAAGGTATTTGACAGAATCAAATTATACCCAAGTATTTGTACAGATTATGACCTAAAAGTGCTAAAGTCAAATCAGCTTGACCAACAGTTCTCTTACTTATGAATTTATTTACTACTACTGAACATGCCTAAATATGGTTAGACTTAAAATACTGATAGAATGACTTGGAGTTAAAATGTATCTCAATAACTGCGCAAGTTTGGTTATTACTTTCTTGATAGATCATAGGATGCTTGATGGCAAAGGATAATAATTCAGAGTAATTTCTATTCTCAAGACCGCCTACTGAATATGATCGCCCACAACTCATAATAAATGCAAGATATGATTGGGAATCGTTAAAGACCGATATTAAGAGCAAGGCCTTCTTACCGATGGAAAGTCAAAATCTATTAGGAATATAAGCCTACACTAATTATGATAATATCAAAGACCCCGTTTCCGATTTTGTCAATCGCTGGTCCATATTATTATTAATCAAGCCCAAATCTTTTTAAAACGAACAAGGCCAACGGCGGTTCTCTTATACATACGTGGTCCTCTCATAAATGTAAGGATGCAATAATTCTCCGCGTAAATCATAATACATAGCTGATGATGAAGGTGAAAAGGAATGCTTAGATTAAGCCTCTAACTATTATCATTTTATAAAGGACTTATATGACTAATGTAGATCTGTAGTATGTTCACGATAAACTATAAGATAACTAAGATAAGTTAGTTAACACTGCAATTCATGCCTGTCATACTAAAATAAGAACGCTCTAATATAATTTACAACAATATCTAATGCAGCCAGGTAGCACACCATATCTAAACAGCATGATGTATATGCTCTTGCATTACATTGTTCAGGCTTATTTATAGAAAATACATTAATTATGGATTCTACGTTTTTTTGTGTTATTCTATTTTTATCAACCTTGGCTATTGCAGTCATTTCGGCGTACATCGTGTGCCAAAATATACTTTGTGGTGTATGCATCAGTAAGGCCTCAGCCTTATTTAAAATGAACAATTAATTCTAGCAAAAAAATAAGCCTTGCGATGGTTTTCGTAAAGCTTATAAAATCTATTGAGACGCGACTATTAATTAATCTCTCCCAAAACGATTTGATGAATTTGCAGTAGATAACACTTTAATTTTTGTACCAGCAGGTAGTGGAGCGTTTAGCGCTATATTGTTCAGGATTGACAATGTCTCTACTTTGTCTGGAGCCTGATTATAAGCCTGGAGAGCTTGCTCAAACGTCGTAGCTCTTGGCACAGTCATGATCTTTATTCTTTCTGGCTGACGATTGATTTTATTAGGATCGAATAAATCCCTAAAATTAGTCATCGTATTAGAGAAAACGGGATAGTATGAATTAAACTTGGCAGCTTCGGCCACACCGTGTAGCTGATAAATAAGACCATTATACTCAATAAAATATGAAAGGACACGGAGCGAAGGAGCTGCCTGCTGACCCTGTTGCTGACCTTGCTGAGCTTCTTGCACTATGTCAGAGATCATGGCGATAGCATTGTTACCGTTGACATTGACATTAGCAGATTCTTGAACCGTCATCTGATACTGCTCAGCCGCAGCCTGCGCTGCTTCTTGAAGTGTCTTAGCTTGGGATACCGTCATAAGCATGATTGCGTTACCCTCTTGCTCAGCCATCTGCACTGCTTGTGGCGTATTGGATAATCTCCAATTAGCTGGTATGGGAAATTGAAATTTTAATTCTGGGTGATAAAAGTTATTATTCTCAACAAATCCTTGTCGTGGGTCCTCTCCGTAGATAATTCCATCTATCAGCTCTAACCATGAGTCCCTGTTTATTTTAAGTTTACTTTTATCTACTCCTTTCTGATATTTATCGGCAAGAGCATGGACATTCTCGTATCGATTAGCTGGATCAGGGTGAGTGGACTGCCATTCTGGAATATTGACACCAGCTTGCGATTGTAGGTTATTTAATACGGCAAAGAAATTAGCCATTTCGTGAGCGTTGTAGCCGATCTGGGTGGAGTAATCTACGCCCAACTCATCAGATTGGCTCTCGTCATCCCTACCGAATTTTAAAAATAAGGCGCCTAAGCCTTGCTGAGCAGCTTGGCCAAATTGCCTGAATTCTTCAGACACAATCATACCGACAGCGAATAGACCACCGTACAGCTGCTGCTTACTCATCTGTGAGGCTGAGTGGCGTGCAGTAATGTGCCCGATCTCATGCCCCAATACACCAGCAAATTCTGCCTCATTACTGAAGTGAGCCATAATACCTCTGGTGAAATAGACAAACCCTCCCGGAACCGCAAATGCGTTGACTACAGGTGAGTCTAGTATTCTAAATTTGTATTCGAGATCTGGACGGTGACTTATGGCCCCCATCTCCTTACCTTTAACATTAATGAATTCCTGCATCTCTTCATCTTGATAGAGACCAAAATTGGCTATGATACCAGGATCTGACTGAAGTCCCATTTGCAGCTCTTGGCTCTCGGATACGAGCATGATTTCTCTTTTACCTGTGACAGGATTTCGAGCACATGATATGATTAGAGCAAGTAAAGCTATCAGGAGAAAGCTCTGTGAAGCTCTTTTGATCAATTGAAGTTTCATGGTATCGGTATATTTGTTAGACAATTCTTATACATTTGTTACACGACAATAATTCAAAAAGAGACGTTATATATATCTTAATTAAGAGATTATCAGCTGTATAGAGCGAAAGATAGTACAAAAGACATTTATGAGCAAGAAAGGCAAGGTTTTGGTAGCAATGAGTGGCGGTATAGACAGCACAGTGACAGCTATGCTCTTGCATGAGCAGGGCTATGAAGTCGTAGGCATCACGATGAAGACCTGGGACTATGCCAGCTCTGGAGCAAGTACTAAAGAGACTGGCTGCTGCAGCTTAGACTCCATAAATGATGCCCGTAAGATGGCTGTTGACTTTGGCTTTCATCATTTTATCATTGATATCAGAGATGAGTTTGGGGATTTTGTCATTGATGATTTCGTCAATGAGTATATGGCAGGCAGAACACCAAACCCCTGCGTACTTTGTAACACTCATATAAAATGGTCTGCATTACTGAAGAGAGCAGATGCCATGGACTGCGAATTTATAGCGACAGGACACTATGCGATTAATAATGAGCTGCATGGTAGAAGATATATATCTAAAGCTGTAGATCAAAATAAAGATCAAGCATACGTACTTTGGGGACTCAGTCAGGACTGCTTAAATCGTACACAATTTCCTCTTGGAGAGCTGACCAAGCCAGAAGTCAGGCAGATAGCACATGATGCTGGCTATACTGATCTGGCAAAGAAAGGGGAGAGTTACGAAATCTGCTTTGTTCCTGATAACAACTATCGAGATTTTCTCAAACATAGAATGCCTGAAATGGAGGAGCAGCTAAAGGGTGGACTGTTTATCAATAAAGAGGGGCAAGTCATAGGCGAGCATGATGGCTATCCATTCTACACCATAGGGCAGCGTAAGGGATTGGGGAAAGCTTTTGGTACTCCGATGTATGTGACTGAGATCAGAGCTGAGAGCAATACTGTCGTGCTGGGTGAAGTAGATGAACTCATGAGAAATGGTATGTATGTATACAAAGAGAATATTATGAAGTATGATCATATACCAGAAGAACTGGAAATTGTCACCAAGGTGCGGTATCTTGACTCAGGCACGCTGTCACAGGTTAGTCAAGTGGAGGGTCGATTAAGAGTGGACTTCATGGCTAATGTCAGGGGTGTAGCCCCAGGCCAGTCTGCAGTGTTCTACGAGGGCGATGACGTACTGGGAGGTGGTATCATACACCAAAGCATATAATCCTACATGCCAAACTTAGACCTGACTCGAGTAGGTTTTATTATTAAGACCTTTGGATATGATGGCACAGTGAAGCTGGCAGTTGATGAGCCTTATGTCGATTGCATAGAGGAAGCTGACTATTTGTTTTTATCTATTGACGGTTACCAGATTCCATTTAAAATAAAATCTCTTACAGATAAAGGTGATTGGTTCTGTAAGCTGAAGCTGGTAGATTCAAAAGAAGATGCTCAGCAGTATGTATCAAAATCCATCAGTATTGAGAGTAAATACATTAATCAAGTCGGCATAGAAAATGAGCTCAGCCTCCTGGAAGGCTACATCGTGCTTGATAAGGGCGATCAAATCGGGCTCCTGAAAGAAGTGCAGCAATATCCTAATCAGCTTATGGGTGTCGTCATGCATAAAGATCAGGAGATTTTAATACCCTTGCACGAAGACCTTATCTTATCGATCGATCATGAGAAACGAGAGATGAGCTTCGATCTGCCAGAGGGATTGTTGGATCTAAGTTAAGAGATAGACATATCCTATAATAACGCTGAAGGTTACAGCCTTTCTAAACGATCATCCCAGCAATGGCGCCAGTCATGAGAGTGGCAGCTGTTCCGCCAATTAAGGCCTTAAATCCCATCTCAGTAAGGTTCTGTCGCTGACCAGGTGCTAAGCTGCTGATGCCGCCGATCTGAATCCCAATAGATCCAAAATTAGCGAATCCGCACAGCGCATAGGTTGCGATAATGATGGACTTATCAGATATAACGCCTAAATTTTTATAGTCATTTAGAGAGAAATAGGCAACAAATTCATTGAGGATAGTCTTTTCGCCAAGTAGCTGACCAATTATCATGATATCCGCTGATTCTACACCCACCAGCCATGCGATAGGCGCGAATATAAAGCCCATAATGTATTGCATGGAGAGCCCCCCAAAAGTCCCATTGGAAGAAGTGGCGATAAGATCATTGACGCTGACCAAATCTCCGAGCCAAAAAAGAAATTTGTTCGAAAGGTAGATCAATGCCATAAATGCTAAGAGCATGGCGCCTACATTTACGGCCAGCTTGACTCCATCAGTGGTGCCTTTGGCCATGGCATCCAAAAAATTAGAGCCTGCATCTTCCCGAGAGACATCGAGATTTTGATCTATTTTATCTGGCTCTGTTTCAGGGAAAAGAATCTTTGCAGTAACAATGGCTGCAGGGGCCGAAATAATGGATGCTGTCATCAGATGAAGACCAAATTTTTGCAGTTCTACTGGATCATCACCTCCTAATACGGAAAGATATGCACCGAACACTCCACCAGCAATGGTGGCCATTCCTCCTGTCATCAGGCACATGATTTCAGACTTCGTCATATTCTCGAGGTACGGCTTAACGACCAGCGGCGCCTCAGTCTGTCCTATGAAAACATTGGCAGCTGCTGCTAGACTCTCCGAACCAGATAGCTTCATCGTTTTACTCATAATCCAGGCGAAGCTGTAGACGATCTTCTGAAGTATACCAAGATAATACAACACCGAGGAAAGTGTAGAAAAGAAGATGACCGTCGGAAGCACTGTGAATGCAAATCCAAAAGCTCCGCCCTCCGTGGCTAAATCACCAAATAGAAATTGAGCGGCATCAATGGTACTGGAGATGACCACTAAAAAACCGTCCACAATAGCACCAAAAATACTTCTGATGAAGGGAATCTTAATCATGACAATAGCTAAGAAGAGTTGCAGTAATGTGCCCGTCAGCACAAGCTTCCAGCTGATAGACTTTCTGCTGATGCTGAATAGGTAGCAGATAGCTAACATAGAAACGATACCCAAGCTTCCTCTCAAGATACTGATCAGTAAATCCAATGCTCCATATTTGTTGGCGTTAAAATATACCTTTTCTCAGGAATAGAAGTCATTTAAAAATATATCTTCACGCAGGCGCATATTGAATGACTAATTAGCATTGAATAAATCTGGAATTGCTTAATAATATATGGTGAAAGGTGTAAAATATGTGATTGGAATAAGCGGAGGCAGCGGCTCAGGTAAGACCTGCTTTCTCAACGAATTGGCAAATCACTTCAGTCGGGAAGAGGTATGTATCCTATCTCAGGATAATTATTACGTGCCGAAAGAGCAGCAACTAATTGACGAAAACGGAATCAAAAACTTTGATCTGCCTGGAAGTATTGACGATGACCTAATGATCGCTGATGTCCGAAGTCTTAAAAATGGTCAAGTGGTCGAGAAGATGGAATATGTATTTAATAATGATCAGAAAAAGGCAGGAAAGGTTACTGTAAATCCGGCGCCAATATTGCTGATTGAAGGTCTATTTATCTATCACTACAAAGCGCTACAGGAGCACTTTGACTTCAAACTCTTCGTAGAAGCACCTGGCAATACAAAGCTGATCAGAAGAATTAAACGCGATCAAAAAGAAAGGAACTACCCTGTGGATGATGTTCTATACAGGTATGAAAATCACGTCAATCCTAGTTTCGAAAAGTACATCTTGCCATACCGAGATGACTGTGACGTAATTATTAATAATCGCTACTCATATGTGAATGGTGTCGATATGGTGAAATGCTTCATCAGGTCTAAACTATTGACAATATGAAAATCTTCATTGCAGGTAATAATCAATTGATGCAGTTGTAAAGGGGCTAAGGTTAGTCGTGGCAGATGGATTAGGGATCATCATCTCTATATCAATAAAGCGCATCGTTTTGGCTGAGAGCTGTACAATCCTCTATTATAATATTTTTTGAATTATGATCAAGCTGTAAAACCAAATGCTTAGATCAGATTCGGAAAAATATCATCCACAGGCCCTATTACCCCAGAACTTCTTTTTACAGCTGACATCTTATCAAATACCTGTCTAATTCCTCTAAGCATTTCACCGTTAAGTCTGGCTTTAATATCTTGGATTCCCTCGACTTCTCCGTCTCGAAAGCGATAGGTCTGTTGTAGCTCTCCATCTTCTATTTGTAATGAAAGCCGCTTGTTCATTTCCAGCACCGTGATCATGTAGCGGGGATGAGCAATATTACCTAAGATTCTCATAAGATTTCGTTTGGATATTTTCGCTAATTTTCTGGTAGAGGCGCTGAACACTTTTTTTGTCGCTTAATAATTGCAAATGTGTAGCTATAGATTTTTCATCATTGCGCACAGCAGGTCCTGTCTGCATATGAGAGGGCTCCTCTGTACTTATTTTGGCAGCTGTTTCATTGATTAGAGGTTTGAGAAGGTCAAAGTCTATTCGATGCTCACTGCATAAGTCGTGGGCAATGGTGTACATATGATTAGAAAAATTATTGGCGAATACAGCAGCGAGATGAAGGATTTGCTTTTGGTCTTCATTGATGACTTGTACTTTTCTTGACAGAGTATGGCAGAGCGATAATAGCTGCTGGCGTAGTGTTGGCGCATTGCTGGTGATGCATAAGGGGACTTCCTGAAAGTCAACTTTTTTAGTCAATGAGAGACTTTGTAGAGGCCAAATCACGCCAGTATTGCCAAAATAAGCTGACAGGACATGAAGAGAGGTAGCTCCTGAAGTATGGACGACTGTAGCGAATGTAGGAAGGAATTCACACAGCTGTTCGGCCACCACGTCAATATAATCATCTGGAACAGCTATGATATAAAGGTCCGCGTCAGTATGCAGCTGCTGGAGCTGGTCTGTAGGAGTAGATTTAACTTTGCTTGCCAGAAGCTGAGCATGTTCCAAGCGACGACTCCAGATGTCGGTGATCTCATATCCCTGAAGGAATGCTGCTTCAGCCATATGGCTTGCCACATTACCAGACCCAATAAATGCGATCTTTTCGGTCATGCAGAGACGCTGCTCATTTTAGGTATGTTTAAATCTAACGATCAGTCCCATCAGTAGGCCGAGCAGCATCATACAGGTGCCTAGCCAAACTAAATTTATACCAGGAAACACTAAGGATTCTATCGCGATGATATCAGAGCGAGGCACATCAGGTGCTACATTGAGATTGACGAAAGTGAGATCTCTTTCTTCTTTCGCTATGGAGAATGTCATTGCTTGGCTCGTAGGATCGATTTTATTAAATCGAATATGTAATCCAGCTTCCGCTATGTAATCTTTTATGCTAAACTGCTTATTTTGACGGAGAATGTAGATAGGCTCACTCCTATATGATTTTCCAGTAGCATCATCTACCACATCGAGAATTGCTGCTATTGCGATGTCCCCTTCTTCGCCTTGATATTTGCTGACATCTATTTGTTTGTCAAAGCCTGCTAAGTTGATGCTTATGCCGTTCACTCGCTTAGTCTCTCCTTCTTTGAGTAAAATATCTTGATACTGCAAATCTATCTCCTCAGTAAAAACCTTATCAAAGACACTTTCATCCAGTGCAATTCTCATACCTAAGGGGTCTATCGTCACTGGATGTTGATAGACTAATCCTTGCTTCAGTACTAATGCTGGCTCTGCAGTAAATATGGAATCCATACGCGGATGTTTAAACTTCATAATAGCGCCCACAGCCATATCAGCACTATCTAAATTCATGCTTTTTTGATTAGGACTGAAGGTATAACCCATGAATTGTCCTGTGAAATCCTTGATCGAATCGGACTCTAATAAGGCCAGTCTCATCGGCTCCCATTTCATCGTGTCTTCCATGACCCTCATACTGTCCACCGAGTTGAGGTGCTTGGGATATCCGCTGATTAATGTGAATATATCCTTGTTCCAATAATGCTTTGTGTCAGGATTCCAAGCTGATATTTTCGAGAATTTGGTATCATAGATGGCGCTGGGTCTCACTGTGAATTCTTCGATCTTCTTATTTTTATCATCTACCTTGGTAAAAGTTAAGTCAAATTTCTTGAGATTACCTTCGATACTATCGCCTCGATACTCTATCCAATAGTCATTCACTGGGATAGGGGAGTTTTTAATGAGCGTCACATTAGTATTCAGGTTTCGGCTATTAGTGATGCCTGCCTGAGCGAACGGATCTTTGGTGATGGCCTCCTTATTAAGTCCAGAATATAGAGTGCCAAATATCAAGATGCCGAATCCCATATGGGACACCACTGCTGCGCCCGCCTTTAAATTTCCTTTCAGCACACTGATAAGATAATCCAAATTGGAACTGATGGCGAAGACACCTGCGAAGGTAAGCGCCAAATGCTGCCACAACCGATCATGAAATGTTAAGTACAGCGGATAGCTGAGGGCGGCTGCTATCAGTAAGCTAATACCGATGTGCATGCCGAACTTTTTACGGTAGCTATTCCAGTTACGAGCGCCGTACCTCAGAAATTGGGACGTGCCTGATAGGAGTGCCACGAATACGCCTATCCAGAGTTGGTATTTGTTATAGTGTTCTATTGGGTCTTCGATAACCTTACCTATGAAGCCTGGCTCCCAGACTGCTTCTCTCACTGTATTATATACGGGTAGGGATGTCGATACTGTAATCAATGTCGCGGAGAAAAAAAGAACCAGAGATCCAATCAGCATCCAGAATTCGCGCGATGTGAAGGCTTCTTCTTTGACTTTCGTCGGTATCGCCGATCGTCTTGTCAGGTAGAAGTAAAGGGACTGCAGGATGAAGAAGGTTATAAATGCGACTAGCTGCCACTCTAAGCCCATCTCCGTAAATGCATGAGCGGATGTCTCTCCCAGGATGCCACTCCGAGTTAGAAATGTAGAGTATACGATCAGAATAAATGTCAATAAATAAAATGCATATGTTGCTCTGACAGAGTAGCCAGTGTTCCGAGCAATGAGATTAGTGTGGACTCCTGCGACAATGATGATCCAGGGTACCAGAGAGGCGTTTTCGACTGGATCCCATGCCCAGTATCCACCGAAAGTCAAGGCCTCATAAGCCCAGGCAGCACCCATTAAAATACCAGTCCCTAAGATAAATGCAGAAAATAAGGCCCACTTTAATCCAGGCACTAGCCATGATCGGTAATCACGAGTCAGCAGGCTACCGATAGCAAAAGCAAATGGTATAGCTGTAGATGCAAATCCTAGAAAAAGTACTGGAGGATGTATGGTCATCCAATAATTCTGCAATAATGGATTCAGGCCTTTTCCCTCTATCTGAGTGAGGTAGTCTGCTGTAGCGAAGATCGGAGCGTCTATCACATCCCTGATCAGCAGCGTTGGATTACTACCTATTTTATATTCCTCTCCAAGTAGGGGTATGTGAATGCCGAGTAGCATGCTGGCTAAGAAAGCCTCAATTAATCCAAGCGAAAACAGAATCTGCGGTGTCCATTTATCATTTTTAACCACGAAGATCATACCTAATACGGCATGCCAGAACATCCATAGGAGAAAACTACCTTCTTGACCCGCCCAAAAGGCCGAGAATATGTACTTCATAGGCAGCTCGTCAGAGACCTGCTCGTGTACATAGCTGTATTCGTACATGGAGTTACCCATGACGTAAAAGATCAACGCTATCAGCGTAAAGGTAGCTACTGAATGAAGAGAGTAACTGACTCTGCAAAGTCTACCCCAGTCGTTAGTCTGAGTGGATTTTTGCTTCAGATGCATATATGCCGCTAAAGCAGTGAATAAGGCTGAGACGAAGCTAAGTATGATGCAAATATGACCTAAATGCCCTGGCCAAAGGGTTTCGCCGATATACTGAATGCTTGCCAATATTATCCTTGATTTCTTAAATTTATCTCTTCATCCTTATATTTAGAAGGACATTTCATAAGTACTTCGTCGGCTTTGAATACACCAGATTGCATTATACCTGTCACGACGACTTGCTCGGACATTTCAAAGTCTTGAGGTTTTGCTTTATTAAGAATGACCTGATTGTTTTGACCCTCAGAATCCACTAAGTAAAAGCTAAATTCATTAGGATTTGTCTCTGGATTATATACCATAGCTTTATCTTTTAGCAGTTCTCCGACCACTTTGACTCGCTTACCTGAATCTATAGCCATACCAAAGGTGGAGTAGCTTGTCATATCTTGAGATGCTGACAACAGCAGAACCACACCAAGCAGGATTACGACGATGTTGATGATATATATTTTTTTCACTTTTATAGGTTTTAGTATAGTAAGTAAAATTTTTCCCTTTTTGTTGCTTCAAAAATACTGGTTTATTTAAGATGTTGCTGTATGTTGTCCTATTCTTTAGACTAGTTTTAAATTATAATGATTCAAACTGCTCATATCGCTACCATATCTGACTTAATGGTTAAGCGACAAGATAAGATCGTATTGGAAAATGTGAGCTTTACTATTGCTGAAGCCGAGCTATGCTATTTGATTGGGAAGACGGGCAGTGGCAAATCCAGTCTACTCAAGATTCTCTATGGAGAGCAGAAAAGTGCTGCGGGGGTAGCTGTTGTAGCTGAGACCGATTTAAGCACGCTCCACCAGGCTAATATGCATCTATACCGGCGCTCACTTGGGATGATTTTTCAAGACTTTTCTTTGTTCTCTGACTGGACCGCATCTGAAAATTTGGATTATGTCCTGCGAGCTACTGATTGGACAGATGAGCAGGCACGCTCAGATAGGATCACATCAGTCCTGCAGGATGTTGGTTTAGCGTCAAAAACTAACGAGCGTATTGGCAATTTGTCGGGTGGAGAGCAACAACGCATCGCCATAGCCAGAGCACTGCTCAATCAGCCAAAACTACTTATTGCAGATGAACCAACAGGAAGCTTAGATCCTGAGTCATCTACCGAGATATTACATTTATTACGTCGGCTGACCTTAGAGCATAAGATGGCTTCCATCATAGCGACTCATGATATGTCTATCATAGAGCAGTTTCCAGCCCGAATATTAGAGTGTCGAGAGGGAAGAGTTATTTCGCGGTGATTTGCATAGGTATTGATACAAGTATGTAAAATACTCATGCAGGACTTTTCTACTTGCCGAAGCTCACTATATTTTGTATATTTAAAGAAGATACATTTTAGGAATTCAATTCGAATCTTTTACAAAGAAGGATGTATAAATTTTAATAATTGTACTTATGACAACTAAAAATTCACAACTCAGCAAAAGACTAATAAATTCTGCTCGGACTGATTCTAAAAGAATACATATCACCCCTCGTCTTAATGGATGGGCTATTAGAAAAGAAGGTAGCTTGCGTGCTTTTAAGGTTGTTTCTGACCAAGATAAAGCAATAGAAATTGCTCAAACATTTGTTATAAATGGTCTTGTTTCTAAGATTATAGTTCATTCTAAAAACGGAGAATTTAGGACGGCTAAATAATGGCATTCACTAAGAATCTGTTTATCAATTGTCCGTCTGATGATGATTATTACCCACTACTAAGACCCTTGTTGTTCACAGCTATTTACTGTGATTTAAAACCTCAGATCTCTGAAACCAAAGATGGAGATGATATTCGCATCAGGCAAATTCAGGAATTGATAGAGAATTCTAAATTTAGTATTCATGATTTATCGCGAATTGAACCAAAATCTCCTGGAATCTTCCTTGAATCAACGTGCCTTTAGAGTTGGGAATAGATTTAGGATGTAAGCGCTATCTGCACAAAGTTAAAAGATGTTTAATCCTTGAAGCACAACGTTACAGGTATAAAGAAGTGATATCTGATTTATTGGGACAAGATATTAGTTGTCATGAAAATGTTCCGATACTTATGATTAAAGCAGTGAGAGATTGGATTTATATGTTAAGGAAATTGAAGAACAAACCTGAGAAATATATGGTCATTTGGGATAAGTACAATGAGTTCATATATGATTATGATAAGGACATGAAAGCCGAAAAATTAAATAAAGATAGATCTGGGAAATTCCTTTCACAGAACTCATAGACCATATGGCAAAGTGGATTAAAACAAATAGAAGAAATATTACTAATGCTAAAAAATCTAAAGCGCTAAATTGACCATCGATGTCTAAACATAACATAAGTTGTTAAGCGTTCAAAGTTCTGATCATCTGAAATAGAAAATGCAACACCAAGATGTTGCATTTTCCAATTCAAGTTTGATAGCAAATACTAATTTATAGCACTGCCCAAAATGCATATTTAAGTTATTTGCGTTTTCTAAATTTATTTCCACACTCTTCTACGCAAGTCACATAGGTGGGTCGCAAAATCAAGTCATCAGAATCAAAAGAATATTGCTCAATGAAAGTGCCTTCAGGGCTTTCAATACCTTTGGAAAATCCCTCACATCCAAAATCTAAGGTTATTTGATTCATGTTTATTGAGTAAGTTCCACTCGTACATTCGGAAAATCTATTTGTGGTAAATTCATTATCAGAAGTGAATACATATTCATATCCATCATCAACAGACATCCAGTCTCCAGAACCATCGCCTATATCAATAAGAGATTCAACTAATTGCCAAGTGCCTATAAAGGTATTCTCTTGACTAAGGTCATTACTTTTCTCGCATCCAAATAATGCGAGACTACATAGGAGAACTATTTGATACTTTAAAAGCTTTGTCATAAAATTTATTTTGAGGTTTTAAAATTGTGTTTTCTATACTCTGCTTACAGAGGTAAAAAGTGACACATGTCGTATTTATTTGATAGACGGCAGTGAAAGAGTTATCGTTGGTAATTTGTACGGTAAACAATCCTTAACAGACTAATTTATCACTATTGATTAGTAGTTATTTGAGGGCTACCTTTTTGGTTGGAATACGGGAATACTTGAATCTTTATAATCCTATGAATTCCGTGTAACGATTGCTTTACAGTTAGTTTCTAAGGCTTAGTATTATTGATTGCCATCTTTCCATGTGAGCTATATTACGAGGCGGTTTCAAAATTTTTGGCAACAGCTCTACTCATTCCTAAAGCTAATCGGCAAATCAAAATAGGCTGGCACCTCCTCATCATAACACAGAATACTATAAATCATAGCAGCCTGTTCTTTCTGAATAGCCAGCATTCTGCATTGACGCTTGTTCGACAGACTTCGCTTGGGTATAAAGTCAGCATAAAGTCCCCAGTCGGCATAGAAAACCGTATCTACGATGCCTTGGCTAATCTCAGAAATGATGATGGATTCTGATTGCCTATTTGTGGCTAAGTGGGCGACTTCTTGTAACAGGTCGAGATGAGGATGATTGGTGATGGCATCAGGTTCATTCGCTTCTTTAAATAAGTACATGATATCCACATCCTCTTTACTCGATGATAGGATTAAGTCAAATTTGCCATACTCGTCATTCTGCTGTGGAATAGGATGTAACCAGCCCTCTACCGGTTCGTAATAGTCTAAGTTAAACTTGTCTAACTTATCTGAGAAGCTGGCTGTAAAAATGATTCTATCCTGACCAGTCAAAAGTGAAGCGATACTTCCAAATGCAAGAATAAACACACAGCGGATCAAATAAGATTTATGACTCATACTTCGATAAATAGAAACGTTAATGCGAGTCTCTTAATTTCATATTGACTGACTTACCGCGTAAGAAGTCTAAGTCAGCTCCTTTATTTGCTTGCTGTACACTATTAATATACATCTGGATATAACCGCGATCTACACCAAGATCTGGTGCTGACCAATTTGCCAATCTTTCTGAGATAATTTTTTCCGGTACTTCTAAAGTCAGCTTACGATTTGGTACGTCTAAGCTGATTCTATCTCCATTTTCTACGATGGCAAGGACACCACCTGCAGCTGCTTCAGGGGCTATGTGTAAGACTGTGGTCCCAAATGCTGTTCCACTCATTCGAGCATCTGATATCCTGACGACATCTGTAATGCCTTCTTCTAATAGCTTTTTAGGTAATGCCATATTCCCGACTTCGGCCATACCGGGATAACCTTTTGGTCCAGAATTTTTCAAGACCATCACACTATTAACGTCTATGTCTAAGTCTGGATCATTTATTCGAAGATGATAATCTTCGATATCTTCGAATACCACAGCTCTGCCTCGATGCACCATTAGCTCTTCAGTTGCAGCAGCAGGTTTGATTACTGCGCCATCTTTGCATAGGTTACCATAGACAACCACAATACCAGCATCTTCTTGAAATGGTCTGTTTAGTTTTGCGATGACTTTATCATCATAGGACTCATGCTTTTCTGAATTGGCGATAATGCTTTTACCATTCACAGATGGTGTCTCTTTAAGATATGAAGTGAGCTGTTTGATGACGGCCGGGAGTCCACCGGCGTAGTAGAAGTCTTCCATAAAAAATTCTCCAGCGGGCTGAAGATTCGTCAGCAGTGGGACTTGACTTCCTTTGGTGTCGAATTCTTTTAGGTCTAGCTCTACCCCAACTCTTCCAGCGATTGCTAATAAATGGACGACAAAATTACTTGACCCACCCACAGCAGAATTGACGACGATCGCATTTTCAAAAGCGTCTTTAGTCAATACATCAGAGACTTTCCGATCTTCTTCTACCATTTTGACGATCTCTCTACCTGATAGCTGGGCTAAGACTTTTCTTCTAGAGTCAGCGGCTGGTATGGCTGCATTAGTAGGGAGTGACATGCCGAGTGCTTCAGTCATAACAGCCATCGTGGATGCCGTACCCATGACCATACAGTGGCCTTTACTTCGGCCGAAGCACGACTCCATCTCTCTGAATTCTTCAGTGGTTACCTCACCCAGTGCTTGTTTATCCGCCAGGCGCCAGACGTCTGAAGTCGCCAGGTCTTTTCCCTTATACTTACCAGTCAGCATCGCACCACCAGAGACGACGATCGTCGGCAGGTCTACACTAGCTGCACCCATGATCAGTGAAGGTGTCGTCTTATCGCAGCCGCACATCAGGACGACTCCATCTAATGGATTGGCTCTGATAGATTCTTCTACATCCATACTGGCCAGGTTTCTGTAAAGCATGGTTGTCGGCTTCATGAGGGTTTCTCCTAAAGACATGACAGGAAATTCTACAGGGAATCCACCGGCTTCTATAATACCCCATTTAACTGATTCTGCGAGTTCTCTGAAGTGCGCATTGCAAGGGGTGAGCTCTGACCACGTATTACAGATTCCTATGACGGGCTTAGTGCCAAATTGGTCATCTGGTATGCCTTGGTTTTTCATCCATGCTCTATAGATGAAGCCATCTCTTCCATCTTTTTTAAACCATTGGTCACTCCTTCTCTTTTTTGACATGCCCTATTTATTTGTGATGACAATGTAAATTAAAATTTGAAATATATTATATCACTCATTACCGATTAAAATGAATATTTTAGAGAACTGAATTCTAATGTGGTTCTCAATTAAAATAAGGGTCGGATGAAAAGAAGAAGATTTGTTCAGTTGGTTGGTGCTGCCTCAGCCTCACATTTATTAGCGTGCTCCTCTAAGATGGATCAAGCTGTCAAAGGGAGTCAGTATATGGATAACTTGGGATTACAGATATGGACAGTGAGAAATCAGATAGCCGAAGATCCAGTGGCCACACTTAAGGCGATCAGTGAGCATGGTTATCAGCAGATAGAACTGATGAACTTAGATCAATTAGAGATTTTAGGTCCGATAGCCAAGGACTTTGGATTAGACATAAATTGTTCACATATTAACTGGACAGTGCTGACCGGAAGATGGGACTTAAAGAAGATGGAGAATCCTGGCATCACCACAGATCACTTGATTGAAAAAGCGCATAAGCATGGCATTTCTCACATGATATATGCGTATTGGTTTCCTGATGAACGAAGCTCATTGGATGACTATAAAGTGATCGCAGATAAACTCAATCGCTTTGGAGAAGACTGTAATAAAGCAGATGTCAAGCTTGGTTATCACAATCACTCATTTGAATTTAAGCCGATGGAAGACTCTACAGGCTGGGAAGTGCTGATGAATCGTGTGGAGAAAGATAAGATGTTTTATGAGTTAGATGTCTTCTGGGCAAGCATAGGAAATCAAGATCCGCTCGGGATCATGGAAGATGCTAAAGATAAAATAGGGCTGCTCCATCTGAAAGATCGAAAGAAGGAATCTGGAATACAATATGACGAATCGAAAGTGGCGAAGGATGCATTTAAAGAAGTAGGGCAGGGGATGCTGGACTTTAAGAAGATCATCGTGGCAGCTGAAGCTATTGGGGTAGAGTATTGTCATGTGGAGCAGGATGAATCTCCTGATCCTTTAGTGAGTATAGGACAGAGCCAGACTTACTTAAAAACGATAAGCTAACATTATTGGGCGTAGCATCAGCTATGTATGTCCATGGACTTTAGATAGATATGTGATTCCATATCTGATAGACAAAAAATCTATATCCTCTTATATGTTGTCCCGCTGAACCAACACCTCTATTTTCAGATCTTTCGAGTAGGCGCGATTATACGGAATAATTATTAGTATGTGCTATCTACTATCTACTATCTACCATCATCGTGATGACAATGCACGATTGATCAAAACTGCACCGCTAGTCCAAGCCCATAGCCTGTATGAGCTCCGGTAAATTTCAGCGTAGGCTGCTGAATGACTTGTCCATATTCATTGGTGGAATTATTAAATTCATTGATCAGATTTTTCTTTCGGTTATGCGCAGTAGAACTTACAATGAGTGCAGTAATGCTAATGATAGGTGCTATAATGAAAATGGATATCACTCCGATGACATCTCCAGTGGTGAGACAGATAAGGTCACAAGATCCTTCAGAGCTGTTATCCACAGCGATTAAAAATGCACCGCCTCCAATCAAACCTAATGTTGTATATCCTAAAAAATCTGCACTCTTTGCAGCACGTCTGGCTTTTTTATATTTTTCAATGAATCTAAAATCCTGAGCGAAGACTTCCTTCATATCAAAGAAATGCATCACTTCTCCATCGACTTCGTATTGCCGACTTTTTTTTGTCTTATTGATTTGACTCATTTGAGCATGCATACTGTTCATACCAATAAAACTTACAACACAGATTAGTGACAGTCGAGTAAGTCTTTTTCTGAATTGATAGATATAATGATAGCTCAGAAGTAAAGTTTAGACTTTTAGGAATCAGTGCCAGGTGGATAACGATTTGTAGATTAGAATAGTATTCGAGTATTACTCATGGAAAATTTTAGTAATTTTCATGATCAACTAGTAAAAATGGATAGAAGAAAATTTGTCAAAAATAGCAGCATTGGAGTAGGTGGAGCTTCCATTAGTCCTCAATTTTTCTATATTAAGTCATCAGCAGCTAAGCTGGAGGAAATGGTGCTGGGTCATCGGGACTACACTTATAGAGTACACAAGTCTTGGGGCAATTTAGATGCCACTAACACCCCGGTCACAAATTGCCATGAGATGGTCATGGATGCTGCAGGCCGTTTGATCATGATCGGTGACAACACTAAAAATAACATCATCATATACGATAAGTCAGGTAAGCTACTAGAGACCTGGGGGACAAGCTACACAGGTGGGCACGGCCTCAGCATCTGGGATGCAGGAGGAGAAGAATATTTATTTCTGAGTGATAATGCGGGCTCAGTCGTGAAGACCACCTTGGACGGAAAAGAGCTGATGACTATAGGCCATCCCTCAAAGGTAGGAGCTTATAAAACTGAAGATGCCTTCGTACCTACCGAAACAGCCATAGGTCCTAATGGTGATATCTATGTGGCAGATGGATATGGATCTCAGTACGTACTCCAGTATGATCACGAGGGAAATTTCATCAGAAAATTTGGCGGTCAAGGGGATGAGGATGATCAGTTTCAGACTGCACATGGCGTTTGCATTGATGATCGTGTGAAAGATAATCCCACGCTGCTGATTACCTCTCGAGCGCATAATTCCTTCAAGCGCTTTACACTTGATGGCAAATATTTGGAAACTATTTTCTTACCAGGTGCCTACGTATGTAGACCCGTCATTGATGATGACATGCTATACTCGGGAGTATGTTGGTCCAGATTAAAGTATTTAAATCAGACGGATAATTCTGGCTTCGTGACGATTCTCAACGATGAGGATAGAGTAGTCTCTAATCCAGGCGGGACTAAACCAGAATATGACGAGGATGGTCGCCTCGGACTCATGATTCAGAAGCATCCTGTCTTTCACCACTGTCATGACGTATGTATAGATGAAGACAAAAATATCTATGTCTGCCAGTGGAACGCAGAACAATCATATCCTATCAAATTAGAAAGAGTGTAAATCATTATTGTCAGATATACGGTACACAGTGAATTACAGAGGATATATGGATATAAGATTAAATCCCGTCCAAGAAAGAAACACCTGTAAAATAGGCTTACTTCTATAGCCTATAGCATACATACAGTCGGCAGGCGAGCCATAGATGGGCTTCTGGGTACATCTATTTATTGTGACTGATGGTACATGTCAAAAACCCTTGGGCAGGACAGAAGAGCGGAAGAATTATGGGTGCATTTTTCTTTTAAACGAAAGGTACTTGACATCATTATACGAAGGCGCTGAATAGTAATTATTACTTCGCCCATCATAGAATCTAAACACTATAATGAAAATCACCGCAACTTTATGTTTTATCTTCGTCTGTTCAAATATAGCCTCCGCTCAGTGGACATCAGAACTTCCAACTGTCGGGACATTTTCATCAATAAGAGTCAGCGATCTTAATTTAGACGGTATATCAGATATAGTGATTGGATCAGGGAGAGCAGAATTTCAGGCATGTGATTCTGCAGTAGTAGCCATCAACGGCTTAGATGGAAGTCTTTTATGGACAGTATCTTCCAGCGATCAAATGTTTGGCTCAGCTATTTTTCAAGACATTGACGGAGATCTTATAGAGGACGTATTTATTGGTGGCCGATCGGCTGAACTCATTGCCATCAGTGGTCGATCTGGAAATGAGCTTTGGCGGTTTCGCTCGGCTAATCCTGACGATACGGAGGGTTGGTATAATTTTTATAATCCGCAGTGGATACCAGATCAAAATCAAGACGGCATCTTGGACATGATTGTCTCTAACGGGGGCGACGTCCATGTCGCACCTCATAACCCAGATAGACCTGCTGGACTTTTGGTGGTATTGGATGGTATGACAGGTCGTATTATCTCCAAGGCCTTCATGCCAGATCAAAAGGAAACATACATGTCTGTGAATGTAAGTCCGCTACCAGATTCAAGTGACTACGAAATTATATTTGGAACTGGTGGCGAGACGATAGGTGGATCTCTGTATATAGACTTGCTCACTCACGTGCTCAGTGGAGACCTGAGTGCTGCGATAGCTTTAGACTCGTCGCTAAGCAAAGGTTATATAGGTCCGGCGGTCAGAGTGGATCTGACGGGTGATGGTATTTTGGACATAGTCGCGAGTGCTGTAGATGGTAGGGCGATGTGCATAGATGGTGATTCTTACCAAAAGCTGTGGGAAGTCAGCGTGCCCAATGCTGAATCCTACAATTCGGCATCCATCGGATATTACAATGCTGATGACATTCCAGATGTATTCGTATCGATGGGCAGTGGGACCTGGCCTAAGCTTACTTGGGGTGTGCAGAAGATGATTGACGGTCAGACAGGGCATGTGCTTTTTGAAGACTCCTTAGGATTCTATCAGAATGCGTCTCCACTCTCTGCTGATTTAAATGGTGATGGTATAGAGGAGATCATTATGAGTATTAACTTTCAAGAAGTTGATAGCCTTCACAGAAAGTCTTTTTATACTGCTCTTGCAGTTAAAGAATTTACAAGTGGTGATCTTGTATTTGTATCAGATATTTTTGAAGGTAGTAATCTGTCGTCGACTCCCTGGATCGGGGATTTAGATCATGATGGTTATTTAGACATCTTGTATTGTCATGGCACTAATTTGAACCATACTTACACTTTTGATGGCATAAAATTGCATTTATTACGCACTACTATCACGCTGCCTAAATCTTACTGGGGTGCCTATCAAGGTAATAATTATAAAGCTCAGTTTATACGAGATTTTGAATAGTAATGACTGATAATATACACTTAGACCAATGGCGTATATCTTTAAAATTTGATTCTCAAAACTCTCTTAAAGCTCCTCCAGTCAATTGAGAAAGGCACTCCAAATTACTCACTTTTTATAAAACATAGCCACGAGAAGATATCGAGGATGAGTCCATAGCTGCGCCCATCTGACTCATATTATATAAAAGCAAATGACATCGTAAATTCATGATTATTGCTCCGTTATTCCCCTAATTTCATAGTCAGCATTATCTATGACAAGTTTTTTTTCCTTAATACTTTTCGTTTTGAAGCTGGATTTTTTCTTTGATTTTTTATCCTCGAATTTGCCTTCTAAGACCATGCCTTTGACTTGATCAGTGCCTGCATTATACAGTTTTGGAGAATATTGTTTCATGGCATTGGCGTATAGATTACTCCAATTGATTGGGACCTCAGAAGAGACGTAATACTCTCCCTTATTATCATCTGATTCTATGGTATATTTCTGAGCGAGATATCCAGCTATCTTCTTTGACTTACCGGGGCCTTCTATTTGGGTGCCCTGAGCAAAGAATGATTCGTCATTAGCCGCCATGTAGGCACTGGCAATGGACATCATTGAAGGTATTGCTTGAGCTGTCTTTCTACCATCATTCTCATTATACATCACCACGACATCATTATCCATGTCTATGACGATCATATGTTGATCCATCTCCTGCCCACTCAGGGCAATGGTGGCCTGAGTTTCAGAGAACCACATTTCAGAGATTATCTTGTCTCCGTTTTCTTCTTTACTCTCCATGACCAGGTGATAATCTAAGTGATAGGCTGATGGAATATCCGCTGCTTCATTGAGCGCGGAAAGAAATTGGTTAATATCAGCTCCTGATTGCTGCATGAGAGAGTCCAAGTGGTCGTCACTGTGCGCCTCTCCATATTCTTTTCTGTAAGTACTGTAGAGTAGTTGTTCAAAGGCCTTATCAATTGGTTTCATAGCTCTTCTTGCTATCTCTTCCGATACTTCATCGACGATCAAATTCTCTATTTGATTTTCTATTTTATTAATCGTTTTTTTCTTAAGCCGATTAAGCAGTTGAGCATTAATATCTGACTGAATAACTGACATGACAATAATTATTGCAGCCAATTTTATATAATTTTTCATTGGAAGTAGTTTGAAGCAATATAGGTGACTCTAAAGATTCAAACATCACTAAAAATAGTGATTTTGCTAATTCATGTCATGATATTGAAATCGCCTTAAGTAAAATAGCAGCATTAATGAGCCATGCTGCTTGTAGGGTATCTGTACTCATTTTGTCTATGACATGTAAAGAATTGTAGATGTCTTGTAGATATCTTAAATTTAAATATATTGATAAACATCTGATATTCAGTTATTAATATATATTATTATATTATATATGAGAGATAGACTTGAAATTATGCTCATAAATCAGATACATTTGTGTGTTCATTTTATATAAATACTTTCTCAGGGCGTCATTTTTTCAATTTTCACATCACGAATTGAAATTATGATATTACGATTATCTTCTAAGCGCATACTCTTTCCAGCAGTTTATTATACCCTAGCTTCAGTTTGGCTAATTGTACTGTGTATACCTTCTGCTTTATTTGGACAGCAGTATAGTCCAGAATCTCAGATTGTAGTAAAGTTGAAGGAAGTACCTGTGGTGAAAAAATCAGTGTGCGCTGATCATCAGACTCTTTGCATAGCTCCACTTGCAGCATTAGATCAGACTTTTAAAATTAGAAAAACGACAGCGTTGAAGACTACCGATCAGAGTGGGGTCTTCATTATTAATCTGGACGACGCCAACATTGATGCGGCGATCGCTGCGTATCAGGCCACTGGTCTCTTTGCATACGTGGAGAGAGACTATGAGTCACGTCCTTTGGCGACAATAGAACCAAGCGCGACGGTGCCGACAGAACCAGGATTTAGTAAGCAGTGGGCACTTCGTAATGATGGCAACTTAGGATATGCATCTTCTACTGCTGGAGCAGATATTGATATGGATTTGGCTTGGTCGATAGAACAGGGTAGCGCCTCGGTTATCGTAGCTATACTCGATACTGGCGTAGAATACCAGCACCCTGACCTTAAGAATAGAATTTGGACAAATACTAAAGAAATAGCAAATGGAATTGACGATGATCAAAATGGCCTGATAGATGATATTCTGGGCTGGGATTTTGCGGAAGATGACAATGATCCTATTGATCTGCACGGTCATGGCACACACGTAGCTGGTATATTAGGTGCGGATGCTAATAATCAAGTTGGATTCGCTGGTATAGATTGGAACTGCCAGATTATGCCTCTCAAAGTAGTCAGAGATAATAATACATCCAGCTACAGTGATTACGCTCAGGCCGTCTACTATGCCACAGATCAAGGGGCGCAAGTCATTAATCTATCCCTGACGAGCTACTCCTACTCGCAGACGCTGGAGGATGCTTTTCAGTATGCGCATCAAAGAGGCGTGACGATCGTTGCCGCTATGGCTAATAATGGAGATAATACCATCCACCACATGGCTAAGAGCCAATACACTATTGCTGTCGGAGCTTCGACGCCAGCTGATAAAAGAGCCAGCTACAGTAATTATAATGACTACATAGACGTAATTGCTCCTGGAGCATACATATATAGCTTGAACGCTGCGGACTACAGTGACGACAAAAAAATGCTCAATGGTACCTCCCAATCCACCCCAATGGTATCAGGTATTGCTTCGCTACTCATAGCACAGAACTCTAATCGGACTCCTGACATGATCAAAAAGATTATAAGGGCCACAGCAGAGGACGGAGTCGGTCCATCCGACCAAGATAGTCCAGGTTACGATAAGTACTACGGGCATGGCAGAGTCAATGCATACCGTGCCCTGACTGCTCATACGGGACAGTCAGATGATAAACCTGAGACTCAAGATCAATGTGCTGTCCAAGCTGGTGCCCCCTGTGACGATCAAGATCCTTGTACGATTGGAGATGTGTATAATAAGCAGTGTGGATGTGCTGGCGTATATGCTCCAGCAGCATGTGCTCCTATACCTGCCTGTGTCCTTAGTTCAGATGAAACATTTGAAGCGGGAATGGGTCAGTGGATACGGGGAGGTGAGGATGTCGAGCTTAGCTTCAAGAATGGTGTTGGTGGTTCGCAATCTGTGAGACTGAGGGACAATTCTGGAGCTGCCTCCGCGATACATACTACTATCATGAATCTGGAAGGTCATGAATCCATCATCTTAGAATTCAGCCTCTACGCGAGTAGCATGGAAGGCGGTGAGGATTTTGTTTTTGAATTATCTACAGATGGTGGTGCGTCTTACCAAGCGCTTCGGCACTGGAGTTCGCAGAGCGATTTCGACAATGATGTTAGACAGTCAATTGCTCTCAGCTTCAACGACCTTAGCTTAAGTAGCCAGACTGTTTTTAGGCTCAGGTGCGACGCTAGTTCCAATATGGATATGATCTACCTAGATAATATAAAATTAGAAAGCTGTGCTCATAATACTGCAGACTGCCAAGCTGGTACTCCCTGTGATGATCGGGACGAGTGTACCGTGAATGACGCACTGGATGAAAATTGTGACTGCCTTGGGATCTATGTTGATAATGATGGAGACGGCTACTGCCAAGCAGAAGATGCGGATGATTCGAATTCTTGCATACCTGATGGATCAGAATGCGATGCTAAGCAGGATCAAGATTCATGTATTACCTATGATGAGGCAGACTTTGAGTCTGGATCTGGTATCTGGACTTTAGGAGGCAGTGATACTCGCTTGTATAGAGGTAATGCGTCATCAGGCAGCATGTCATTGAGATTAAGAGATGACTCTGGCGTCCTTTCCTCAGCATTTACTGAAAAGTTGGACTTGAGTACTCACGAATCTTTGGAAGTATCATTTACTTATTACGCAGTCAGCATGGAAAATGGCGAAGATTTTTTATTTGAAATATCTTCTGATGGTGGACGGTCATTTTCTACTGTGAAGAGTTGGGTCTCAGGAGTTGACTTTAAAAATTTAGAACGGCAAAACAGCATTATAAACTTAAATCGAGATCAGCTATCAAGTCAGACCGTCATTCGCTTCAGGTGTGACGCCTCAGCTAATTCTGACCTCATCTATATTGATGACATCGTACTATTGGCTTGCGGTGGATCTGAAGCACTAATTTATGAATCAACAGCAAGCACGAGGCATCAAGACCTGAGTCAGGCTGGTGACTCTCCAGACCTGTTCGAGATGGAGGCCAGTGTGTATCCTAACCCTGCATCAGAATACATTGTGATCGATTTAAAAAATGTAATTCCAATGACGACTATGACAGCTATCGTTTATGATGCTTCAGGTCGGCAACTATTGGAGTCTCAATTTTCTGTGGACTATCAAGTGATGATCGACATCACTACGCTGGAGGGTGGCAGGCAGTACATGCTGTCTGTCGCACCATCGGGCGGTGGAGAGTCACAAGTTATCGCCTTTTTTAAACTCTAAGTTCAACACATTGACAGCTCAGATGAAGTAAGACTCCCTAAGTCCATAATTCAAGAGCTGACAATGGTATATACCGATGTCACCCCTTTCCGTTAGATCATTGTTGATCTGATCAGTAGAGAAAATGTTGAAAATCACTCGAGTTTGTATGGTTATTGTCGACTATATGTAGCTTCCAGGGTCAGTAGGACAGCGGATTGTATGAGTTTTGTAGTGACGCGATGGTCATGTCTTTTGTAATGCCACTTGCAATAGGAATATTTCATTTAGCTGTGAATTTATTAGAATCAATAGATAATGATGTAGAGAGATTGTCATCCGCAATCTCTCGTAAGTGTAGAGTCTTTGTAGTCTTATGCCCATTGCCGTTCGCAGTGAATGCCTCATAGATTCGGGGGATGTGAGGCAATTTCACTTCTAAGAACATTTTTTTTTAAACTGACTGCAAGTGATTCCCTACATCAGTGTGACTCCAGCGATGCAGCTTTATGCGTAGATAAATGCGCTCTGCACATATTGAATAATTCATTACATTAGCATTTATAAGATATGACTGCCGACAAAATTATCTCAGCATTAGCTTCTAAAAAATTCCAGCCGATTTACTTTCTGGGTGGTGAAGAATCTTACTTTATTGATAAAGTAATGAAATATGCTCAGGACCATATTTTAGGAGAAGCAGAGCGAGCTTTTAATCAAATGAGTCTCTACGGTAAGGAGACCAGCTTTAAGACTGTGGTGGACAATGCGCGACAGTTTCCTATGATGGCTGAACACAGAGTGCTCTTTCTGAAAGAAGCTCAGAGCATGAGAGACTTTGATAAGCTGGAGACCTACGTCAATAATCCATCACCCCAGACCATTCTCTTTATCAGCTACAAACACAAGAAACCTGACGGAAGGAAGAACATTATCAAAGTGTTGAAAAAAAAATCTGTCTACTTACAGTCAGATAAAATAAAAGACTATAAGCTGGCGGACTGGATATCTAGTTATGTGCATGAGTTAGGCTATAAGATCAACGGACAAGCTTCAGGTCTATTGGCAGAGTACTTAGGAAACGATCTACAGAAGATTGAAAACGAAATCGCCAAGGCTACCATCAGTTTTGCGCAGGGACAGGAGCTGAATATGAAGGTCATCCAAGAGAGAATCGGAATCAGTAAAGACTACAATGTGTACGAACTCCAGCGAGCCATAGGCAATCGACAATTGAGTAAAGTGATTCACATCACTGAGAACATGTCACGCAATATGAAAAATAACCCTATGCCGTTGGTGATTGGATCATTATTCAGATTCTTCACTCAGTTATTCTATGTAGCACAGAATGCATCGATGTCAGATCAAGCTATTGCTGGAGCACTGCGTATCAATCCATATTTCATTAAAGATATTAAGGCATCTTCATCTAGATTTACCGCGAGCCAATACTTCAAGATATTCGACACATTCAAAGACTATGACTTAAAAAGTAAGGGTCTTGGACGCAGAAGCACTGAGGATGGAGAGCTATTTCGAGAGTTAATCTATCAGCTGATGTACGCTGCTTAGTACCCCATGGCATGATCGTCACCGCGTCGATCAGCTACTGCTTCTATTCTACCATCATCATGGATGTAGATAGCCTCGACTCTACCTATTGTACCGCGCTCCATGAGCTCGTGTCCCTTGTTAATCAGTGCTGACTTAGTCGATAGATTGAAGCAGTCAGCCTCATGCATGATTGCATCAGGCTTCCACTGGTGGTGGAACCTTGGCGCCTGCACAGCCTGCGTCGGACTCAGCCCAAATTCGAAAATATTCAGAATCGTCTGGTAGACCGAAGTGATGATTGTAGAACCGCCAGGCGTACCTACGATTAGTCTAAGTTCACCACCCTCTTCCACGATAGTAGGTGTCATGGAGCTAAGCATTCTCTTTCCAGGCTCTATCTTATTTGCCTCAGCACCAATGAGCCCGAATACATTGGGTACGCCTGGCTTAGCGCTAAAGTCGTCCATCTCATTATTTAAAAAGAAGCCTGCACCGCCGACGACGACCTTATTCCCAAAACCTGTATTAATGGTCGTGGTGATAGAGACAGCATTACCTTGCTCATCAATGATGGAGAAGTGGGTAGTCTGCTCGCTTTCAGCGAAGTCACCAGCTAATATATTGTCGCTCACTGTAGCCTTCATGGGATTGTAGTCCAGCATGCGCTCAGTGATATAGCTCTCATCCAAAAGCTTTTCTATAGGTACGGGATAGAAGTCCATATCACCTAAATGAGTGGCTCTATCAGCATAAGCTCTGCGCTCGGACTCTGCGATCAGGTGGACTGACGCTGCGGTGTGCAGGCCCATTTCTTTGAGGTCATAGCCCTCTACCATTTCCAACATTTGGACTAAGAACACTCCTCCACTGGATGGTGGCGGCATAGATATGACCTTTAAATTTTTGTACTCACCAATGATTGGATCTCTCCATACGCTTCTATAATTTTGTAAGTCTTCGTGACTGATGATGCCGCCTCCTCGTTCCATTTCTTCCACGATCTTATCAGCTACTGCTCCAGTATAGAATCCATCTCGTCCCTGATCTCTTATAGCTTCAAAAGTCTTGGCCAAGTCTGCCTGTACCATCCTGTCGCCTGGCTTCCACACTTTATCCGTATTGTATTGATTAGGAGCAGTATTATACTGTATGAATCTGTCTTTGTAGTTATTAAATTTATCCGCCTGCGCTTTAGTTATTTTGAATCCTTTCTTGGCTAACTGCACAGAGGGTTCCACCAGCATGGCCCAATTTTTCAACGAAGAATATTTCTGGAAGGCTGTCCACATACCGTCTACTGAGCCTGGCACACCTGCGGCAAGATGCCCAGCGCGACTTAACTCTGAGATAGCATTACCATCAGCGTCCAAATACATGTCAGCGTATGACTTGGCAGGTCCCATCTCCCTATAATCCAGAGTAGAGCTATTACCATATTTATCTCGATAGACCATGAATCCGCCTCCACCTATATTACCAGCCACTGGATAACACACCGCTAATGCAAATTGGGTGGCTATAGCCGCATCTACGGCATTGCCGCCTCTCTTCAAGATATCATATCCGATCTGTGTAGCTACTGGGTGAGCAGACACTACAGCGGCTGATGTTGCGGCAATTGACTTTTGGTAATCATATATAGGAACCTTGGTTGCCGTGCAGCTGATCATAAATATTAGCAATATCAGCGACAAGGATCTATGAAAATAGAGATTCATGGTTATATATTTTTCAAACTGTTAGTTAGTGAATTAATGAAAAATTATGCTCATTTAGTAGATAATTATTAAGATTATATGTGGGTGTTTTGTAACCAAACAGTCTACTAATTGTTATGAATTGCGAACACTTTAATACCCAACAAAGTGAGTCTATCAGATTCACAAATCTAAGAGAATACTTGATGTATCTCATTAATTATTTAGATAAGATAGAAGTGAGCTTCTCTTCTGATCAGCGCGAGAATCTTCTCTCGTTGGCATCAGTTAGAGCTCACATGTCAGAATCCCAATTGGCTATATTTAATGATTACGAGCGATTAGAATTACTGATTGACGGACTATATGAATTTATCGATGAGGATGAGTACAGAGATCACATTATAGCATGCGTTAATGCGAGTTATATGGCCGTGAATGAGCAGCAGGATGTGACTAATAAGTGCTATCAATCAATACATGACCTTCTGGTTAGTGCAGCGGCATAAGCTTGATTAGCTTTTTACGTCATTATAAATATTGCCTTTCTCCAAGCGCTGTCCTCTCCACATATGATAAAGTTGATCAACTTATGTCAGGGGGAATAATATTCTTAAAGTGTCCATTCATTTGCACCTTCTTTCGCAGTGCTTCCATTTCCCTGACGACTGGTATTAGATTAAGTAAATGATCATGGATGAAGCCGGCTCGATCCGATTCTGATTCTATAGTCAGTACTTGCAATTCCTGATTAATAGACAGACCCACTTGATGAGCTATCTTGAATGTGAAGAGCTCGGTATCAGCATCAGGTATTTCCTTATCAATATCCATTTGATTATATAACTCTTGTATCAGATCTATAATTTTAAGATTGATCGAGACTTCGGGCGTACGAGTTAATTCTAAGTATTCTACTTCTGCTGCTCCATACAACTTAGACTCTGAGATCTTGACGTATGTTTTGATTTTGAAAGCGCGAAGGCCCTTCGTTATGATGTCTAATCTCCCGTCTGAATATTCATTTTCGATAGAACTGAGCGCAGCTGTACTGCCGTACGTAAGTTTCTTGCCTTGTTGATATACAGGTATCCCAAATGGTATGCCTTGATCCTTGACGTCTTGGATCAGTTCCTTGTATTTGGGTTCGAAGATATGCAGACTGAGGTCTTCCTCTGGATACAGCACCAGCTCTAAGGGAAACATGGGTATTAGTTGACTCATAGTATCTTTATCTGAATTATATATTTTGAATGCGCATTATGATCGCTTTTAATACTCGGTGATCTGCCAATTATAGTCTTTCGTCACAGACCTAAACAACAGCTAGCCTTCAACATAAAAACCTCTATTCATAAGACCAAACTTCCAATCCTCGATATAGTTGTCTGTGTAGACTAAAAATTAAATCGAGCATAGAAGAGTAGCTCTATAGAAGTCTGGAGATAAAATTGAGATTTTTAGACTGAATATTGTACTGCAAAAGGTCTTCCAGAATAAACGATTGGAGTAATTCATTTCGGCAATGACATCAGTCATCATAAAATTAAAACCTTCATATGAGCCGGGCGGTTTAATCATATAACACTTTAAAGCATGAAATTAAAGTTATGATCGAAATAAATTTAACCATGACTTAATTATAAAGATCCTAATGAAAATCCCATTCTCAGAATGGGTGAACCACGCAGCATATCAAGAGCGCGATAATGATTAGTAGCTTTCAAATTCTTCTATTAATGTCTAATTTCGTGCATATTCTAAATAGACCTTATGCCCATTAATATACCAGAAAGTCAAAAAGAGAGAATTGTGATCGTTGGTGCTGGATTTGGAGGATTCATATTAGCACGAAAGCTGTGTCGGTCTAAGTATCAGATAGTGCTTCTTGATAAAAATAACTACCATCAGTTTCAACCCCTATTTTATCAAGTAGCCATGGCTGGCTTGGAGCCGAGTTCTATTACATTCCCATTGAGAAAGGCTTTTCAATCTAATCATAATATTCACATCAGAGTCGCAGAATTATTAGAAGTGAATCAAGGAGAGAGGCGGATCGTCACTGACTGCGGATATGTAAACTACGATCACTTAGTCATAGCCACAGGAGCGACAACTAATTTCTTTGGCAATGAAAATCTACGAAAGTATGCCTATCCGCTTAAATCTATCAGCGAGTCACTTCATCTGAGAAATAATATTTTTCAAGACTTGGAAAATGCATTATTGACTCGAGACTATGATGATAGACAAGGATTTATAGACGTTATCATTGTGGGTGGAGGACCTACGGGAGTAGAACTTGCTGGAGCTTTAGCAGAAATGAAAAAGTACATCATTCCGAAAGACTACCCTGAGCTGGATCAGCATGAGGTGGATATCTACTTAATGCAAAGCGGTGAAAGATTGCTACCTGGCATGTCGGAAGTCGCAGGGCATAAAGCAAAAGTATTTTTAGAGGAGATAGGTGTGATCGTGCAGCTCAATACACGTGTGACAGATTATGATGGCAGTTACGTCTATACTAAAGACGGGGCTAAGATAAGAACAGATAAGATCGTTTGGGCTGCCGGTATTACATGTCCAAGATTCAGAGGGCTTCAAGAAGAATTGTACGCTAGAGGTAATCGACTGATTAGCCATGCTGACTGTCGTGTCAAAAATACGCAAAACATATACGCCATAGGTGATGCGGCCATCATCACCAGTGAAAAGTATCCGTACGGTCACCCACAAGTCGCGCAGACAGCTATCCAAATGGCTAAGCATTTAGCAAAGCAATTCAAGTCTGGCAAGCAAAAAGAATTCATTTACAGGGACTTAGGCTCTATGGCGACTATCGGACGCAATCGGGCTGTGGCTGACATCGGTAAGCGGCGACTGACGGGTTACTTCGCTTGGTTGATGTGGTTGTTCGTTCATTTATTCGCCATTGTAGGCGTTAAAAATAAAATCTTTGTTTTCTTGAATTGGATTTGGAATTACTTTACCTATGATCAGTCATTGAGATTAATTATCAAACCGTATCAGAGAGAAGAATGATCAAATTATTTATATCTAATTTTTACGTTTTTGAATGTGTTAAGGATACAATTTGCTTATGGGCTGAACACCACATCTGAGCTGGGTGGGATCACCATAATTTTCATTGAGTGATACATCACTCCTGTATAATTTGATTGGTAAAAACTAGCTAAATTATGGGCTTTATTACAATATTCCGATAGGCTACATAGCCATGATCCCCTTGTAGATATATAGGGCCAGGAGCGAATACATCTGAAATAATAGCGCCTCCCGTAGGTCCAAGCACTGGCTGATTATTGATGATGGTCTGACCGTTGAGCTTAATTGTGACATGACGATCAAGTAGGGTAATATCAACTGTCTGCCAAGTATTTGCCGGGCGTTCAGCGGATACAGTAGGTGTGATTCTGCTATACAGAGCACCCATGTGATGTGAATCTAACTCTTTACCATAGGAGTCATAGACTTGCACCTCGTACATGCCCTTGAGGTAGATGCCGCTGTTATCGCCTTCTGGCACCTTCACTTCCAAGCGAAGATTAAAGTCTTCAAATTCTTGATCTGTTCTAAGATTTCCGTAGTATATATGGTCTTCACCTTCTACCTGATCGGGCATGTTTCGTAATTCTCCATCGACCGCCTTGAATCCGTTCTCGTGCCCAGAATAAATGATGCTCCAACCAGTGAGGTCCTGGCCGTTGAAGAGTTTTATTTCTTTGCCATACTTGATCTGAGATATATCTGGTGCTGGACCTATTGGGGGCAGTCTTTTACCAATGCAAGCTTGGGACACTTCTCCCTGACCATCCCAGATAGGACCTTGGTAGTGCCCTATGATTTCTTCTTTAACCATAGTGAATCTAAGGGTGTAGCTGAGGTAGTGCTTCCTGTCTTTAGTATCAGGGAGCTCTTTCTCGTATACTCTGGTGACCACCAGGGTGTTATCATCCGCTAAATATACATGGCCCGCTGGTAGAACACTGCCTCCCACCCACATCACTGAGGCATCCAGATAGCCATTATCCTCGTGCACGTGTAACCAGCCTACATTGCCACCTTCGACGTCTAAGGTCCACATCCCTAAGAAAGGATTCTCCACTTTAGCATTACTATTTGCATGGATAGTAGTGCATAGAAAGGTCATGAATATGCTAAATGAAATAGTAGTCAAACGTATCATATTTCTCTTTTTTCTTAAAGACTTAATGTAGCAATAATTAAAATTAATAATATGATGCTGTTCGTTTATTTTAAGAATTATAATGAAAGATGAAATCAAAAAATCATGTGTTAGATAAAAGACTATTCCACTTGTAAAATGGTGATGACTTGATCATTAAAGTTGACCTGATCTGATACACGCTTACCTATTATTACCATTCCTATGGGGGACTGCGGTGATATACAATAGTACTGTACACCATCGAGCAGCAGCTTACCCACTCCGACAGCGATATAGTAGATCCCCTGCGAGCTTGTGACCAAACTACCCAGTCTGATCGGGCCTGCGGTAACGGCTGAGTCTATGCTTAAAAGTTTTCTATGTTCCACCAAAGCACGCGCAAGCTGTTGTTTATTTTTATCCTCCTCTATCTGAAGCATAGCTCTGCTTGTCTCGTATTTATCGCCAGCACTACTCTTAGTCTCTTCATTACGAGCAGTCACTATAGAGTCTAAAACTGAGGTGATGGTCGCTACCTGCTGGTCTATTTTCTCTAAGCAGGCTTGGCGCAGCTTCGACTTGATGGGGTGCTGTACGATTGACATCAGCCCAAGTTAGCATAATCGTTCTTTGATGATTATAAATTTTGCAACTTTGTACAGAGTCAGATTAGACTGATGTGTGAATTTGCTCACTTTAATTGACAGTGAGGTGAATGTATTTATAAGTCAAACTTTGCCCTTACTCGACCACCTTACATTGGTAAGTCCGAGGGTATTTCGCCATATGCCAAATTTACCTTTGAGGTTATTATTATAATCGACCATCTCTGTTCTGTAACCTCAGTCGATATAGGTGGTATAATGATCCATACAGCGACTAATCACAAGTCAAATTATAAATGTAATTTAATCTCTAAATCAAGACTCATGATGATACCTATGATCTTTCTTATTTTAAGTACTGGCTTCGTCGTGAGTCTACTTTGGGCACTACTTCAAATGATGAACAAAGACTGGGGCCAAGAGCCCTTCTCAGGTAAATCAGTCATTTCATTATTCAAATTTCCGCTGTTCTTTTTTATATGCTTTGCACTATTTGTAATGTGGATATTGCCTATAATGGAAAACTGATGTCTGAGTCCTTTTTAAGACCCGAAAAATTGTCATTTCTATAATCGAACACTGTCAAATTGTTAGAAAAATTCTGAAATTTTGACAGCATCTGCGAACTGGAATAATGATTGATCTTAGGATAGTAATTCTAATTTTTTAACCATAAAATTTTAAGTCATGTTACCAGTAAAAGCAAAATTACTTCCGACAGTCTCAAGGTTTTTTGAAGACGATTGGAATAACTTATTCGATTGGTCTAATCGCAATTTCTCTAATGTGAATACCACGCTGCCATCTGTCAATATTGAGGAGACAGAAGATCAATTTATTCTCAATATGGCCGTCCCTGGCATGAAGAAAGACGATTTTAAAATCGAGCTCGATCACGATGCGCTAATTATTAAAAGTGAGGCTGAACAGAAAAATGAACAAGACAATAAACGATTCTCGCGCAGAGAATATAATTTTAGTTCTTTCCAGCGGGTGTTCAACTTTAATCATTCAGTCGTAGATAGTCAGAAAATCGATGCCACTTATCATGATGGTATCCTCTGCATCAAGTTGGCGAAAAAAGAAGAGGCAAAAGTTAAGCCCGCTCGTCGGATTTCGATCAAGTAAGTCACCTTCCTAAGGTCGCTTTATTCGGTGTCACAGATACTAATGCTTTAAGTAATATGCTCACGGCGCAGTGACGGATTATTGACCTTTAGGGAAAGGTGCTTTAATTATGGGGGAGCTCTGCTCCCCCTTTATTGTGTAATCACTTTTTACAGTAGGCTAACATTAAAGTAGTTACCCCAAGTAAAGAGATATAATGTATGGCCCTCGATAATACCAACCATTGAGTACTAATCCTCTAACCGGAGAATAAGAGCATAATTATACAATAGAGATTTGTTTATAATCAAACTCTTTGCCTAATAGACTTCTCCCTTAGCTGCTTAGAGCCACTAGGGTTGTCCACGTGTTGATCGTATATCACGCATATAAAAAATACCACTCTTAAACGTGATACCTCTGTATGACATCAATAGTGTTCTCTTAAATTGAGATGCTAAAGCGATGTACGCCAGGCTGATATTTTTTGCGGATAAGACTTTCTACCGTTTTGAAGTGAGTCTCATTAGTCAAAAAATCTACCTCGGAGATGTCAACGATTAGAATAGGAAAAGAGAGAATATTTCTAAAATATTCAAAATAAGAGTTCTGGATTATTTGAAGATATTCCTCAGTGATATCCTGCTCATAAGGTCTACCTCTACTATGTATTAGTTGCTTTAGCTCTTGAATACCTCGATGAAAGTAAACGATGATATCAGGTTGGGGTATAGCACTATTAAAAACATTAAAAATTTTATTGAACGTGCGGTATTCCTCCTCTGTTAGATTTTTGCGAGAGAAAAGTAGAGACTTTATAAAGGCATAGTCAGCTACGGTGAATGTGGTGAATAGATCTTGATTAACTAAGTGGCGCTGGAGCTGCTTCTGACGCTCTGTCAAGAAGAATAGTTCTACGGTAAAAGCATAGCGCTCAGGATTCTCGTAGAAGAAGGGAAGGAAGGGATTGTCTTCGAAGTCTTCGAGAATGACCTTACAGCCATATTGATCACCCAGCTTATTGCAGAAGGATGTCTTCCCTGAGCCTATATTACCTTCTATGACGATGTAGTTATATGGGAAAGGATTATTTTGCAATGATTCTCACGGCGGATTGGTCTGAGCTGGAAAGATATAATTCTTCGATGGTCTTTTGTAAGATCGGATGTAGAAACGAATGATTAATTTCTTTCATAGGTGCGAGGACGAAATTGCGCTCTTGAATGCATGGATGAGGTACGGTCAGCTTGACCGTATTCACTATCTTCTGATCGATGAATAGGATGTCAATATCAATGATTCGATCTCCCCACTTTACGACTCTCTGTCGACCCATTACAAATTCTATCTTCTCTATGGCGGAAAGTATTTTAGCGGGATTCAAATACGACTCCACTACTACAATATTATTAATGAAGGCATCCTGATCTTTCTTACCCCAAGGTTCAGTCATATAATCCGATGACTGGTGATGTATTGTGCCAATATATTGACTGATGTATTGCTCAGCCCTGCGTATGTTGTCACTTTTGGGCTCGTGGTTAGATCCCAGTCCTAAGTAGATATTTGCCAATCTATATCATTTTATTTGCCTATGGCTGCTAAGTATTTATTTAACTCCTGTTTCACTACGGGGAATAGTAGGAATAAAGCAATCATATTAGGAAACACCAAGGCTAGAATCATGGCATCTGAAAATCCCCATACAGCGCTCATGTCGCCAGCTGCTCCAATGACTACGAAAGCGAGAAACAGAAACTTATAGCTGAGATCAGCCACTTTGCTTTTGCCGAATAGGAACATCCAAGATTGGAGACCGTAGTAGGACCATGATATCATGGTAGATACTGCAAAGAGCACCACAGCAACTGTAAGGAATGGACCAGCGAAAGGGATATAGGCGCCAAACGCTTTGGAAGTAATACCTGCACCTACTAATGATTCGCCATTGATAACCACAGCCCCAGTACCATCTCCTCCATACATAAATTCGCCTTGACCAGAATTAAAAATAATGATGACTAAGGCTGTCATAGTACAGATTACAACGGTATCAATGAAAGGCTCTAATAAGGCCACTAAGCCTTCGGAAGCCGCATATTTAGTCTTTACGGCAGAATGCGCGATGGAGGCAGATCCTGCACCCGCCTCATTAGAGAAGGCGGCGCGCTGAAACCCAACGATAAGTACCCCAAATAGACCACCTAATCCAGCCTGTGGATTGAATGCTTGCGAAAATATCTGTCCGAAAGCATCACCGACCATAGAAAAATTAGAGAAGATGATATATAAGCAAGCAATCACGTACATCACAGCCATGAAGGGGACTACCTTCTCTGTGACCGATGCGATACGTTTAATACCGCCGATGATGATGATGCCAACAAAAAACATCAGAATTAATCCAATAACTGTTCTGGCGCTACCTCCCGTCAAGTTAAATGAAGAAGCTAATTCTTGTGCAGCTTGATTAGACTGAGCCGCGTTACCACCACCAAATGAAGCGCCCACACAAAGCAAGGCGAATATAGCAGCTAATACTTTGCCCAGTCCTGCCATGCCTCTATCTTTAAGCCCCTTAGTCATATAATACATCGGCCCTCCATACACTGTACCGTCTTCTCCAACATCCCTGTATTTCACGCCAAGGGTGCACTCTACGAACTTAGTAGACATCCCAATGAGGCCGCAGAGAATCATCCAGAACGTGGCTCCAGGGCCACCTAAAGCGATGGCGAGAGCCACACCGGCGATATTACCATTGCCCACCGTACCTGATACTGCTGTAGCAAGGGCTTGGAAGTGACTGACCTCCCCGTCTTTACTCTCATCCCTGATCGTATCTATTAAGTCTCCACCTTGTACACTAACATTAACTTTTTCGTGAGCTGAGTGGCCTTCTATTTCATCGTATTTACCCCTGACAACGTTAATAGCCAGTGGAAATTTTCGCACATTGATAAATCCAAAGTAGAAGGTGAAGAACAATGCTCCAGCAACAAGTAGGATGATGATAGTAGGGATACCTTGTCCGAATATTGCTTCGCTTCCAGGAAAAATATGGAGTACGATATTGCCCCAGGCTTCCGCTATTGGGGTGAACCATTCATTAATTCGTTCATCGAGACCTTGAGCCATAACGGCGTGAGCTACGCATACCAGTGAAAGGGTGTAAAAGACTTTTTTCATCCGTTTTTTCAGCTTTAATAGAAAGTCAAGGTAATGAATATATTGGAAATACTGGAAGAGCAGTATATGGATAGAAATTGCTATATTCCACGCTAAGAAACTTCATATGCGGGGGTGAGGTGCGCATTCTGGATTTCAATTAATTCCTTTCACTTTAGCTCACTTAAGGCAAATCATATATCTAATTAGTAATTAGCATCAGAAATTAGATGAGTCAATTAAATATTACTTAATATTGTAATATGTTCATTTTTTGGATTCGTAATAAGATGCGCTTAGGTGTCGGACTTTTCTTATGTCTGATGTTCGGATGTCATACTAAGTCCAATAGATCTAGCGAGACTGATGAAGGGCACCTCGAGGTTATTGTAAAGTACAGCGCTGGTGACGAGTATAGAATAGATGGTCCTAAGGATGCCGAAGCCAGATACCTTCCTTACCCCTTTAATACAGCTTATATCAGGGGATATGAATCAGAACAGACGCAATGCATCATCCTCAGTCAGCAGCTTAACAAAAGGCGTCGGTTAGAAGTTAGTCCTATTGCTTTATTCAGCATGAAAGAATTTGGACAACTTAAAAATTATATCATTGTTATTCCTATTGATGAAGAGTTGCACTCCATCCCAGTCAATGATTTTTCTGATTTGACAACTAAGTATGTCTCGATTAAGAATATTATAGATAATTGGATGTTAGATAGATGTGGATTTAACTGCAGTCAGAATATGGGCTGGGGAGGCGAATCCGCTGGACTGAAGGCAATAGAGAATCTTATGGCAAGCCAGTTATAACACATCATGAAATTTTGTACCCAAATAGATAAGCTTAAGTTAGTGTCGCAGAAATCTGGTCATAGTACAGCGCTCATAAGCCCCTCGATCCAAGTTCAACCAGGTATTTCATTTGTGTTATTTGACCAGGTCAGAGCTTATCAAGCGGAGTGGGAGGCAGTCTGTCCCCCTAACATTTTCTTTTCCATTTCCTTTTTAGAATTGATAGAGCATGATCCTCCAGCAGGTATCAAGCCATTCTATGCATTGATAAAGAGTGACGACAAAATTATAGCAGCACTGAGCCTCCAGCTTAAGACTATAGATTTGTCTGAAAGTATGAATCTGGAAGCAGGAGCAGATCATATGAATCTGGCCCAGAAGCTCAGTCAGAAAATCAAAAAGGCTGCTGTCAAAGTCGCTAAATTTAACACCCTCATCTGTGGTAATGTGCTGCTGACGGGGGAGTATGGTTTTTGCTTCTCTGATAAGACAATTTTGTATGCTGATCAGTTTCAGCTAATAGAGACAGTCTTAGATAAAATCATCACAGTGTTGCCTGATTATGGATATAAAGCAGGGCCAATCCTGATGAAGGATTATTATAAAGACAAGAAATTCTCCATTAACGATGATATCGAAAGTCAGTTTACAGAGTTCGCCATACAACCTAACATGATTTTCCAGCTGCGAGATGAGTGGACAAATTTTGAGGATTATAAGGCTGCACTTAAATCTAAATACCGCGTCCGATTAAAGCGTGCTATTAAGAAACTGGGTGATGTGGAAAAACGAGAGCTTAGCCTTGACGATATTATTTTATATAATCAGCGGATCTATGACCTTTATATGGAGACGGCTAATGAGGCAGACTTTAACCTCTTCATCTTACCATTGCACTACTTTTCTAATCTGAAAAAGTACCTCAAGGAGAAAATCAAGATCGTCGCCTACTTCTTAGAGGGAGAGATGATCGGCTACTACACCATATTATTTAATAAAGATTATATGGAGGCTCACTATTTAGGCTACGATAAGTCAAAAAATGCTGAGCGTCAGATTTACTTGAATATGCTATTTGACCTGGTAAGGGAAGGGATCGAACACCAAGTGGGTACTATTCAATTTGCAAGGACAGCTTTAGAAATTAAAAGTTCCGTCGGCGCCGTCCCGTACGATATGCTCTGCTACCTTAAACACTCGAAGAAGAGTCTAAACGCCTTGGCTCCTCGCTTATTATCTTTTATGGTCCCTGATGAATCCTGGCAGCCTCGGACTCCATTTAAATAATAGGAGATTTTCAACATTCACCTGCAGAATTTACTACTTACATGCTAATGCACCCATCAAATTGTAATGCATATCGACTCGGATGATATGATGTTAGGACAAGAGGGCATTCTGAGATGTACATGAATGTAGCGTATTAGAGGTAAAATTCGGTAGATTATCTGACGTGACTCTACGCGGAATAATCATATTAGTTGGCCTTGCTATGATAGCATTTAACAAGAGCTTTGCACAGGCATATCTACCCGAGAGAAGTCATGTTTTACTTCAGGATAGTTTAGCTGGCAACCTTAATCTTCGAATCAATGCTCACTCATTCCTAAAGAATAATGAGTACTACAGTCCATTGACTCAAGGCTTCACTGGTATTGGGGTTTACTTTCAGCCAAAAGTAGCCTATCAAATAGATGCGAACACCAGCCTACACTTGGGCTTTCATTTTTTACACTTTTCAGGTTTGAAGCAGATTAGCGAAGCTATACCGCTCTTTAGGATAGAGCATCAATTCTCATCTTCGGTGAGCCTAGTGATGGGTCAAATATATAGTGGATTGCACCACGACTTAGAGGAGCCTCACTACAGGATAGATCGCGATTATCAGAATAATGTGGAGTACGGGCTGCAGCTGCTTTATGATCAGGATTGGATACATGTGGACAGCTGGATTCACTGGGCTCAATTCATCCAGCGTAATGACCCATTTCCAGAAAGTCTATATGTTGGTCAGAATTATGATGTAAAGCTATGGCAAGGTCGTAGATTTGGATTATATGCCAATGCCGAAGTATTAATTTCTCACCAGGGAGGTCAAATTGATAGACCGTCTGAAATCGATCGTACTCTAATGAATGGTGCGATAGGTATTACGCCAAGATGGCAATTATCTAAACGCCGAAGTATAGCAATACAATGTCAGTATTACCTCTCGCAAGTAAATAAACAAGTGCCCGATATGAAATCTGCGCTATATTATCCTTTTGAATCTGGTAAGGGAATGTTATGGAGAGGTAGGTATGATGCCCAGTATCTATCTGCATCGGTCGCTTATTGGAAGGCATCAACATTTATTAGCTCTATTGGTGAAAGCCTATTCGCATCTGTATCTGACTTTGACCAGACATTTCAGCAGCCAGTGCGCAGCATGCTGCACGGTAGGCTAAGCTACGACAGGTCTCTATCACCTAATCTATGCGGACTACTACAGGCTAATGGATATGTCGATGTCGATAGAGCCCATATGGATTTTAGCCTTCAGCTGTCTCTTAGAATGTCTTTCGATCTTCTCCTTAAAAGTTATCAATAGACGTAAAAAGCTTATATTCAAAACAAATAAAGAGCTTAACATGAATGAAAATACCGTTTTACCCAAATCATATTATGTCATTGCTATCGTGGGATTAATATGGAATCTCATGGGATTTTTCGCTTTCTACACAGAATACACTTATTGGTCCAGGCCAGATAGCCGAGTGGATCTACAACCAGAGATGGCAGCCATGTATGACCACAGCCCAGCGTGGCTCTATGTCATATTCGCTGTGGCATTGATAAGTGGTTCACTCGGTTGCTTGGCTCTATTATTAAGAAAGTCATGGGCAGTCCCCTTATTTACAATATCACTGTTGAGCGTTATTATTCAAATGGGCTACTTCTTAGGTACGTCTGGTGTTTTAGACATTATTGGTCCATCTGCTTTACTTATGCCATTCTTCGTGATCTGTATAGCGGCGTATCTACTTTTTTATGCTAGAGGCAGTCGGGCCAGGGGTTGGTTATGACAAGTGACCGGTAGCATATGGCTGTAGGTCTAATTGATAAGCTTAATTTGTTTATAGCTCCTCCACTTCAATCTGAATTTATGACGGATTAAGCTATATATAAATAGTCGTGCTATTCGGTAGGGTACCGAGAGATGTCCACGTTTAAGAATAGTAAACAATACTTAATATTCGAATTTTCTAAAAACGATTCAATTCTTAAAGGCATGAAATACTATACACTTGCTCTACTGCTTTACTGTGCTACAGCTGTACTGGCTCAACAACTTCCGAGTACTTCGACTTTCATAAAAATTGATCAGTTCGGTTATCTACCGGGAGCGAAGAAAGTGGCGGTAATCTCTGATCCTGTGATTGGGTACAATGCGGGATTATCATTTACAGCAGGTGCGAGTTACGAAGTCAGGCGATGGTCAGACGGGGCCACTGTTTATACTGGTACGACAGTGCAGTGGAATAACGGTGCTACACATGGGCAATCAGGAGACAGAGGCTGGTGGTTTGATTTTTCATCAGTATCGACAGTAGGCGACTATTATATATTTGATACCGCTAATCAGGTCAGATCTCACCGATTTCAGATCAACCCTGACGTGTATAGTGAAGTACTTAAGACGGCTGGACGCATGTTTTATTATAATCGCTCTAATATCGAGAAGGCAGAGTCTTTTGCGGGAGCTGAATGGACGGATGCGACTTCATTTGAGCAGGATATAAGGACCCGATACGTATTTGATAAAGATAACGCTAACTTGGAGAAAGATCTACGTGGCGGCTGGTTTGACGCTGGGGATTATAATAAATATGTCACCTTCACAGACATTGTCATCCACGATCTGCTGTGGGCTTATCAGGATAATCCAGCCATATTTACTGATAATTGGAATATACCTGAATCTAATAATGGCATACCCGATATTATCGATGAAATAAAGTGGGAGCTAGATTGGCTGTTGAAGATGAACAATCCAGATGGATCCACACACCTCAAGATGGGAAGCCAAAACTATTCAGATAATAATCAGGCTCCTCCCAGTGTAAATACACAGCAGCGCTACTATGGTCCTACCTGCACAGCTGCGGAGATAAGTGTGACGGGAGTCTTTGCACACGCGGCAGAAGTATTTTCTGAATTCCCAGCTTTGACTACATATGCGTCCACTTTGCAGGCCAGAGCTCAGACGACGTGGTCATTTGTCATCCCCAAAATTAATGCAGGGGACTATGACACAGCCTGTGATAATGGCGAGATTGTCGCTGGTGATGCCGACTGGAGCGCTAAGGAACAGGACGACGCTGCTCTCGTAGCAGCTGTACATTTATATGAGCTGACTGGTCAGAATAATTATCGTGACTACATCATACAGAACATGAATGCTACGCAGCAGCTCAGCGCAAGCTACTGGAATGAATACACTAGATCGCTGAATGAAGCCTTACTGCACTTTACTACGCTTCCAGGTGTGACGACTCAGCAGAGAAATCAGATTAGAAATAGCTTTCAGAATCACTCCTCTAATCAGGAGCCTTATGGTGAAAGTACCGCCGATCTATATTTAGCATCTATGCCAAACCAAGCTTATCATTGGGGTAGTAACCAGATCAAGGCGGGCTACGGCGTAGCTAATTTATTAGTCGCTAAGTACAACATTCAGCTTAATGGATCCGAGAGTTTTGTTAATAAAGCGGCAGATCACGTGCATTATATGCATGGCATCAATCCGCTGGGCGTGGTTTATCTATCTAACATGGGAGATTTTGGAGCTGAAGAAAGTATCAATGAATTATATCACCAATGGTACACAGACGGTAGTTCTTGGGATCATGCGCTGACTTCCACTTTCGGTCCTGCTCCTGGCTATGTACCGGGAGGCCCTAACGAATCCACATCAGTCCAGCTATCACCTCCAGCCAATCAGCCAGCTATGAAAAGCTACTTAGACTTTAATACCTCGAATAATACCAATCCGTCTTGGGAAATATCTGAACCAGCTATTTACTATCAGTCTGTCTATTTCAGACTATTAGCAGCGTTCAGTACAGCAGCTGCACCAATATGCCCAGTGGCAGGCACAGTGTGCGATGATGGTAATCCAAATACAATCAATGACCAAGAAAATGGTAATTGTACTTGTGTAGGTACAGAGCCACCCACTAACGACTGTATTCAAATAGAAAATGGAAACTTCTCGACAGGTATCGATCCTTGGTTCGCTTGGAACTCTGAGCCTCAAGTGAGTAATGGTAGAGCGCAAATTACTTCTATTAATCAGGGGGCTGCTGAGTGGGACGCTGGATTTGGACAGGACAACTTAACATTCGATCAGGGCGAGATTTACGAATTATCCTTTTCAGCATCTGCTGCGTCTAACAGGAATATGTTTGTCAAGATAGGCGTACCAGATGGTAACAATACCACCTTTTTGTATGAGGAAGTATTTATCTACCTTACAACTAATGATTATACCATCACCTTAGATATGACGAGCCCTTCTACCAGTAATGGATCGCTTTATTTCTTTTATGGTCATAATTCCACTGACTTTTATCTGGATGATATAGTCATAGAGAGCTTGGGCTGTGCAGTGGATTGTCCTGAGACGCTGCACGTAGACAATCCGCTGGACAAAAGTTTTTACCAAGCGTCCCAGAGTATCAGTTCTGATGCGACGCTACTCGCTGATGAAGAGCTACAGCTGCGTGCTGGGTTTGATATACTCTTAGAAGAGGGTTTTGAAGTGAGGCTTCAGTCGGTATTCAGTGCCGAAATACTGGACTGTCAATGAAAAAAATTACAGTGCCCTTATGAAGAAAATCAACTGATTAGCATGGCATACACGAGTAATTATACTGATAGAGTAAATAGACATCTTCTATGCTATACACGTCATTAATAGCTTGGCTAGTGGGCATATCCTCCATGACAAATTTTTTCACATCATGACGTGACTGCTGCCAGTAGACACCCATGCCGAAAATCAGGAGGATGCAGGCGGCTGTGGAGATGATACTGAACAGCTTATATCTTCGAGACTTGCGTCTGTGCACATCCACTTCCATCTTAGCATCGAGCCTCTCCCATAGTTTGTCATCTATAGGAAGTTCTTTAGTGAATTCTGCACCAGTCAGCAGCACGTTCAAGTCTTCATTAGAAATAGGCTGATTATCCTGATTGACTAACATTTGTTTCGTAATTTTTTTTTATTAAATTCCGCATTCTCTTCTTTGCTAAGATGAGTTGCGATTTTGAAGTATTAATACTGATTTTCAATATCTCAGCGATTTCTCTATGCTTGTACCCTTCAACCACATATAAATTAAAGACTGTTCTGTATCCAGTAGGCAGCTTATCCATCACCTCTAACAAGTCTTCATATGCTAACTTATCTTCTACTGTCACGGAAGAGCCTATATCGATGTTATTGATCTCTACCTGAATGTTGAAGTTATTTCGTTTTCGGAGACTCATCAGACATTCATTTACAATGATCCGCCTCATCCAGCCTTCAAAACTACCACCTCCTCTATATTGATCAATCTTAGTCAATATTTTATGAAAACCTTGAATGAGCGCGTCCTCGGCATCTTCATTGTGCCTCATGTAGCGCTTGCAGATGCTCAGGAAGAGCGGTGCATATCGACTATACAATACCTTTTGAGCGTGTCTATTCCGCTTTTTGCACTTAGCTATGAGTTGGGTAATATCCATTTGTCATACAAGGTCTTACATCTACTTGATGGTATAATATATGATTTTGGTGTGTCATCAAGGAAAGAAAGTATAATTTTGCTGTACTTAAACTAAATATTGAACTTATGCAGCTTAATGATGGTGAATACTCATTCTCTGGAGGCATATCTGCGCTATCCCTTTGTGAGAAGTATGGGTGCCCTCTTTATGTTTATGATTATGATACGATCAAGAGACAATACGAGAGATTAACAGGAGCTTTCGATGTGAAGTCTCTCAAGATCAACTACGCGTGCAAAGCACTGAGTAACATTAACATTCTGAAACTTTTTAACCAGATGGGTTCTGGGTTGGATACCGTGTCCATTCAGGAAGTGAGGCTGGGACTATTAGCCGGGTTTGACCCAAATGATATCATATATACCCCTAATTGCGTATCCATTGATGAAATATCCGCCGCCGTGAAGTTGGGTGTTAGAATAAATATTGATAACATCTCCATCTTGGAGCAGTTTGGTCAGCTGCATCCTGACTATCCGATTTGCATCAGGATTAATCCTCACATCATGGCGGGAGGCAATTCCAAAATTTCTGTTGGCCATATCGACTCTAAGTTTGGTATCTCTTTTCATCAGATGCCGCATGTGCTCAGATTGGTGAAGGCTATGGGAATCCGAGTTGAAGGATTACACATGCATACTGGATCAGAGATATTAGATACGGAGGTCTTTCTGATCGGAGCAGATATTCTCTTCAAGCAGGCAAGAGAGTTGCCTGATCTTGATTATTTAGATTTTGGTAGTGGCTTCAAGGTTTCCTATAAAAATGATGGTATCGAGACTGACATTGAGGATTTAGGAAAGCAGATCTCTAAGCGATTTAATTTTTTCTGTAAAGAATACGGCAGTGATCTGACGCTCATGTTCGAGCCAGGTAAATATTTGGTGAGTGAAGCGGGCCACTTCTTCTCTAAGGTGAATGTGGTAAAGCAGACCACCTCTACAGTATTTGCAGGTATTGACTCTGGTTTGAATCACCTCGTCCGGCCTATGATGTATGACGCCTACCACAGCATCATCAATATCTCTAAGACAGAAGGGCGCAAGCGCATCTACACTGTCGTAGGCTATATCTGTGAAACGGACACCTTTGGTATAAATCGTCAGATGAATGAGATAGCAGAAGGAGATGTCTTATGCATTAAGAATGCTGGAGCGTACTGCTTCACCATGGCATCTAATTATAATTCAAGATTTAGACCACCAGAAGTACTAATCTATGAAGGTAAGGACTACCTGATCAGAAAGAGAGAGACGATGGATGATTTGCTCCATAATCAAGTCGAAATGGATGCCCTGCAGACATCTCTGCCTTCGGGAGAGAGAGACTTCAGAGGGTTGGTGCAAGGTGTAAAGGAGGAGTCGTCTATGTCTACGAATCAAATGAGCTGATTATGAAATTCATCCCGCATGTTGTTACAGTTCTTTTGGTTTGCCTGGCAGTCGGAAGTTGCAAGGATTCACCTGTAGTTAGTACCACTACAGTCGTTGACAGAATCACACAGACGTCCATTATATTTGATGACGCCTCGATCCGACCATTAAGTGAGGGAGGGCAGCAGATAAAGCAGGTATTTTACTTGGTCCGTCATGCTGAGAAGGACACCGTAAAAAAAGAAGATCCCATGCTGATAGCGATAGGGGAGAAGAGAGCCGAAGAATTAGCCAGAATATTTAAGCAGACGCGCATCGATGAAGTGTATAGTACCATATATATGCGCACACTCATGACAGGCGAGCCCATCACTAAAGCAAAAGGTTTATCCATTAAGCCATATGATCCCAATGAGCTCAAGGCCTTCGCTGAGCAACTTAAGAGTGATGAGTCAATCCAGTCTGCACTTATCATCGGCCACTCTAACACTACGCCTTCTCTAGTAGGATTTTTGGCCGATGCAGAATTAGACAGCATCGCTGAGAGTGACTATGATAATCTATACATCGTTGTGATCCATCAAGATGGCACCGCCAAATACAAAAACTATCAATTTTTAGTCGATAATGAGTGAATTAGCTAAGCATTTTGATCCTTCATCTATCGAGGAGAAGTGGTACAAATATTGGGAAGATCAGGGTTATTTTTACTCCACTCCGGATGAGCGAGAGCCATACTCTATTGTGATACCGCCGCCCAATGTGACAGGAGTGCTGCACATGGGACACATCTTAAATAACACAATCCAAGATGTGCTGATCAGAAAGGCACGTCTGGATGGGAAGAATGCGTGCTGGGTGCCTGGTACTGACCACGCATCTATTGCCACAGAGGCCAAGGTGGTACGTAAGCTTAGAGAAAAGGGGATAAAGAAGTCAGACCTCAGCCGAGAAGACTTCATCAAGCATGCCTGGGACTGGACTGATGAATATGGAGGCATCATCCTTAGTCAGTTAAAGAAGCTCGGTGCATCTTGTGACTGGAAGCGGACTGCATTCACCATGGATGAAAATCGTTCAGATGCTGTCTTTCAGGTATTCGTTGATTTATATCGTAAAGGTAAATTATATAAGGGTCTCAGAATGATTAATTGGGATCCAGAGGCACAGACGGTACTCTCTAATGAGGAGGTCCTGTATAATGATGAAAATTCTCAACTATACCACGTAAAATATCTTATAGAAGGGTCTCAGGAATACCTAACTGTAGCGACAAAGCGGCCCGAGACTATCATGGGAGATACGGCCATCGCTGTCAATCCTGATGACGAGCGCTACGCACATCTCAAAGGGAAAAGGGCAATCGTGCCTTTGATTAATCGTGTCGTTCCCATTATATTCGATGACTACGTTGATATGGAATTTGGGACTGGAGCACTTAAGGTAACACCAGCGCATGATCCTAATGATTATGAAATTGGGAAGCGGCATGATCTCGAAGTTATTGACACCATCAATGATGACGGGACGCTTTCAGAAGCTGCTCAGATACTCGTAGGTGAGGATCGCTTTGCAGCTCGCAAGCTGGTGACAAAGGACTTGGAAGCGGCAGGACTATTAGCCAGGAGAGAAGACTATGTCAGCAGCATAGGTAGGTCAGAACGGACTAATGCTGTCGTAGAGCCTAAGCTATCCTTGCAGTGGTACGTGGATATGAAGCAGCTCGCGGCACCTGCACTTGAGGCCGTGATGGAAGATGAGGTGATCTTTCTTCCAGAGAAATATAAGAATATATATAAGCATTGGATGGAGAATATCAGAGACTGGTGCATATCGCGCCAGCTTTGGTGGGGTCATCGCATCCCAGCATGGTATTATGAAGATAAGATCTACGTAGCTGTGAATGAAGCAGAAGCACTGGAGCAAGCTCAAGCAGACTATCCAGATATCACGCTGGCAGATCTGCGTCAAGATGAGGATGTGCTGGATACTTGGTTCTCCTCTTGGCTATGGCCGATGTCGACGTTTAATGGATTTCAGTCTAAGGAAGAGCTGGACTATTACTATCCTACCGCTACTTTAGTAACTGGATGGGATATCATCTATGTTTGGGTAGCTAGGATGATCATGTCAGGATACGAGTGGCAGGGCACATTTCCCTTTAAGCACGTGTACTTCACAGGAATGGTCAGGGATAAGCAGCGACGTAAGATGAGTAAGTCTTTGGGTAATTCACCTGATGCACTAAAGCTAATAGCAGACTATGGTGCTGACGGAGTACGCTACGGGATGCTCAGCTGTTCTCCCGCTGGCGGAGACCTCCTTTTTGATGAGAAGCTGGTCGAGACAGGACGTAACTTCTGTAATAAGATTTGGAACGCATTACGTCTGGTCAAATCCTTCCAACTAAGCGATGAGCCACCATCTCCAGTAGATCTGCTAGCCATCGAGTGGTTTGAGCAGAAGTTGAATCTAACCATCGTGAGCGTAGAAGCCGAGATGGCAAAATTTAGGCTATCGGATGCACTGACACAGCTATATAGCTTCATTTGGGGAGATTTTTGTTCTTGGTATTTGGAGATGATCAAACCTACATACGGCGAGTCACTTTCTAAAGCGACGTACGAAAAGACCTTAGACCTATTCGAGACCCTCAGTGTGATTCTACATCCATTCATGCCTTTCATCACAGAGGAGGTCTGGGCTAACCTGAAAGTCAGAAAAGCTGGCGATGACTGTATCGTGACCACATATCCGCAAGCTGGTGAGTATGATGAGATCTATATCGCGCAGATCGAGCAGCTGAAAGATCTGGTATCGCATATCCGCGATTTGAGAAACAAAAATGGCTTAGCTATGAAGGAGCAGATAGACCTGAGAGTAGAGGAGACGGATAATATTAAAGCCGTCTTTGCTTTGACAGGCGCTGCTGAGATGCTTTCTAAAATGTCTAATCTTTCCTCATTTGACCAAGTGCCTGCCGGCGAAAATTTTGAAAACAGCATATCCTTTTTGTCTGGCAATGATAAATATATAGCCATCATCGAAAAAGAGATCGATGTGGCAGCAGAGAAAATTAAATTAGCAGAGGAGATCAAGTATCAAGAAGGCTTTCTAAGCTCAGTAGAGAAAAAATTATCAAATGACCGTTTTGTTGCTGGAGCTCCGAAGGCTGTAGTGGATAAGGAAAGAAAAAAGCTGGCCGATGGTCAAGACCGACTCAGAATTTTGCAGGAGAACTTAGCGAAGCTGGATTAGGTATAATCACTATATAAATTCACATCACATTTATATTATATCATAGGCGTGTATCTCAGACTACCCACTGAGGATTTGGGAGTGGTGACAGCATCCCTACTGTGTTTATTATAAAATTATAAGGAGATAAATATCAAGCAAGTACGACAATCTTCAGTTTCGGATGACTAAATCACTGAAAGATAAACTAAGGACTTTTATAATTAACATAATACCCTAAGAGACTTCGATAAATGCTATGTTCAATCTTGTCTAATCAAAGTCCTATTGGCACCCTAAGTCAATCTGAGACTGAGTATCATTATTAGGGAAGCAGAATCCTGATGGAACTGTCTCTGGAGCATATCTATCCATATTCGGATCTCTGAGCGATACTTCTAAGAACGAGATCAATTGTTCCCTTTCTTTAGCTGAGATATCTATAGGTCTGAATTTGATCGATAGTTTATCCTGTGGAATATTCAGATTCTCTGTCCTGGCTTGTAGCTTATAGTCTATGACCTCATCTAAAGTAGTCTTACTACTTCCGTGGAAGAAAAATGGTGCGTCAGCAAGATTATATAGTTGTGGAACTTTGAATTGATAATTCTCTTCTTCATTCATCGTAAATCCTCCTCTACCTAAATTACGTCGATCTGACTCCGCGGCATTGAATGACGGAGATTGGTACATATCTTTTACACCCAAGGCATGAAATTCTAAAGAACCAAGATTGGGTCTAAAGTGGCAGTTAGAGCATCGAGCTTTTCCGAAAAACAGAATGCCACCTTTTACTTCATCAATCGACATAGCTTCTTTATTTCCTTTTAGCCACTGCTGAAAAGGTGCTTGATTACCCAAGATAGTTCTGATGTATGCTGACACGGCGAGTGAGGCATACAGTCTGGTATATCTTTCAGCTGGCGCGACACCCGGAAATGCTGTATCAAACATGGGTGTGTAACCATACTGATCTAATAAATCCTTATTTATGGTGATTCTGTGATCTTTAAGGCCTTGAATATTCTGTGCCTCGATTCCTTCAAATCCTAAAAAGTTGTTTTGAGTGTCCTCTCTTAGGTCCCACACGCCATCAGTACCTTCATTTACTTCTGTGGCTCCAAATTGGCCATTCCAGAATGTATTGGTTACGTACGCCACATTGATCAGGCTGAGAGGGCGAGCGCTCTGTACATCGAGCTCATTATCATTATATTCAGTATTCTTTACCCTGGTATCACCATTAAATCCATAACCATGACCTCCGTCAGCTACTCCCTGTGCTACGCCTGGTCTAAATCCTGCTGTAGGAATATGGCAAGTAGCACACGAATAAGTACCCATGCCTGATGGTCTCGCAGCATCCATAGCTAATCCCGTATCGAAGAATATCAATTTACCTAATTCTACTTTCTCTCTGGTAAGTCTATTTTTAGGATCTTGGGGAATTGCATTTAAATCATCTTCATCAGGTAGAATGTAGTATTCATAATTACCAGTGAGTGAGGCGTCCCTCATAAAATCCTTGAGTTTATTTTCGTACTCCGCTGTATCAGATGTTTGATCTTTTGTACAACCTAAAGTTAAAAGCAAAAGAGAAAACAGTAAAATTGAACCTGACCTCATTAATTCAAACGATTTTAAATTTACAAATAGTGGCATTAGGGGTGCTCTATGAGTTATTACAATAATTTGTCAGCCAAAAGGGCAAAAATACATAAAGCATCTTAATTTCACATTAAATTTAACGTACAATTTAAAATGCTAAACATGATAAAAAGTTCACTTGTAGTACTAGCTGCTGGAATGGGAAGCCGGTACGGTGGTCTCAAGCAAATGGATGCTTTCGGCCCTAATGGAGAGACCATCATTGACTACTCGATCTACGACGCTATTGAGGCGGGTTTTAGCTCAGTCATATTTGTTATCAGAGAGAGCTTTCAAGATGATTTTAAAGCCTTCTTTAAGGGTAAATTTGAAGGTAAAATTGAAATTCACTATGCGTTACAGGAGCTAGACAATATACCAGCAGGCCATGATATTCATCCTGATAGAGAAAAGCCATGGGGTACAGCCCACGCTGTTCAGGTAGCTAGACCCTACGTCGATGGGCCTTTTGCCGTGATAAATGCTGACGACTATTACGGCAAACAGGCTTATAAGACTTTAATGTCCTTTTTCAGTAAGTATAAGGAAGTTGATGGGCAGTACGGAATCATCGGGTACCATCTGGACAATACGCTGTCAGAGTACGGTACTGTGAATAGGGGGGTATGCACTATAGATGATGAGGGACACCTGAAAAGCATACAAGAGTGCACTAAAATAAAAAGAAATGATGATGGCATCATTAGGTACCCTCAAGATCAAGAAGAGAAATTTGAATTAGATCCCAAAGTCATCGTATCCATGAATATGTTCGGCTTTTTTCCAAGTTATTTTGATCACTTTGATAAGCACTTTAGTAACTTCCTCAAGGAGGGTGGTCTGGAGCTTAAGAGTGAATTCTATATACCGACACTATTAGACATTTTAATTGGATCTGGAGAGGTGATACTGCAGGTTTTGGAGTCTGATTCTGAGTGGTTCGGTGTGACTTACCAAGATGATAAACCGTTTGTCGTAAGTAGGATTGAAAAGTTAATTGAGTCTGGAGCGTATCCTAGCCAGCTTTGGTCATAGCGGGGTTAATAGTTTGGCTCATTACAATAAATTATTGCGGTGATAAGGTAATTAGACGTGTCAAAGTAGGAACAGAGTAGATTGGGCGTTCAAAATCTTATATGAGATATGGCGAGAAAGTGAAGACATCTTAAAATAATTTGCCCATGTACACCAGACTACAGAGGTATGCGGAAATGACATCTCAGCTTAAGTAAGAGCTGCTTTCGAGCTAAGCCAATGGTGAATGCTTACCTATAAAAAAAAGAAGCTTCTCTTGCAAGAAGCTTCTAAACCGAATAAGCATGAAAAAACTATCTAATGATTGATAAACGGATATTTATAGGCTCTTGTTATATGAGGGCGTAAGAATAGCGTTAATCAATTCACAATAAATCACTACCACAAACATATGACTATATTACAGAATATGTAAGTGCTTGATAGCAAATATTATACAGTAATACTTGATAATGTCCGTCATGAGGACACCATAAGAATAGTGGGATAAGAGTCCCAATACTCACGCATATATTTACTCAGGGTAGACATAATCTAAGGGTAATATGGGATCTGTGTCTCACAATATCTTTTTTAACCCACATTTTCAGCCAAAACTTCTATATTTGCACCACTTTTTCAAAGACCTGAATTATCAGGCGAAAATATTAGCATAAACAAAGTAAAATACACATGCAAAATACCGGATTGATTAAGCTGTTACTTGTATTTCTCGTAATCATATGTGTGCTGCAGTGTAGCTATGTGATCCCTACAAGAGCCGTAGAAAAGAAGGCTGATGAGTATGCAGCATCGATTGCCAGCAGTGCACCTCCGAGTGCTGATGCCTATCAAATCAAAAAAGATGCCCGATCCGCCTATTTGGATTCCATCTCAAGTGAAAAGATATTCAGTATTCCGAAAATTAAAAGTTATACCTACGATGATCTGAAGAAACAACAGCTGGCATTTGGTTTAGATCTAAAAGGGGGTCAGAGTGCTGTCCTTCAAGTGGATCTCAGAGAACTGCTCACAGCACTATCCAACAAAAGCAAAGATCCAGCGCTGCTCGCATCATTAGATCAAGCTGATGAAGCACTCAAGACATCTCAGTCTGATTACATCACTTTATTCGGTGATGCCTTTAGAAAGAATGCTAATGGTAAAAAGCTGGCCAGATTCTTTTATCGTAAGCTAGCTGATGATACTAATCAGATCAACACTCAGTCCACAGACGGCGAGGTCATCCAAGAACTACGAAAGAAGGCCGATGAGACAGTCAATCTGACGTTCAATTTGTTAAAAAGAAGGATAGACAAACTGGGTGTAGTCCAGCCAAACATTTCACTGGATGCAGCACGTGATCTTATACTTGTGGAGCTTCCAGGAGTCGATAATGAGGAGAGAGCGCGTAATATGCTTCAGACTAGTGCCGTATTAGAGTTTTGGGATACCTATAGAGTGAATGATGCGGGAATTATGAATAACTTTCTATTAGCTGATGAAAGGTTGAAAGGTAGTGATACGACATCAGTAAGCTCATTAGAGACGAGCAGAAAGGATTCAACGAAAGTCGCTGTCTTGGATGATGCTGGTAATGAGACGGGAGATTCTACCTTCCAAGTGGTTGATGTGCCTGTAGATCCATTTGCGAACCAAGGGCCACTTACAGGACTCTTAGAACTCAATAGAACAGGAGCTCGCGGATTAGCCGTCATGGGCACAGCTGAGAAGAATAAGAGAAAAGCAATAGATGAAATGTTGGACCGTCCTGAGGTCAAAAGGTTATTTCCTGCTGACTCTGACTTTAAGTGGTCTCAGAAAACAACAAGAAGCTTAGAGGGAGGAGACTCCGAAGAATATGCATTATACCTGATTAAGAAACCGACTGGTTCTGATAAAGCCAGAATCGAAGGAGAAGTCATCACGAACGCCAGTCAAGGTCCTGACCCTACTACTGGAGAAATTATGGTGAACTTGTCCATGAATCAGCAGGGCGCTAAGGTTTGGAATGATATGACGACAAAAGCAGCTGCTAATGGTAACCGTGAGGTAGCTCTGACCTTAGATGATGAAGTTATTACTGCGCCGACAGTGAACGGGCCAATTCCACAAGGAAGAACTCAGATATCAGGAGACTTTACTGTCCAGGAGGCCGCTGACCTTGCCAGTATGTTAGAGATAGGTAAATTACCTGCCAAGGTGAATATGGTGCAATCAGCAAGCGTAGGTCCGTCTCTCGGAAAAGAGAATATTAGAAGATCATTTATGTCATTCGCCATAGGCTTGGCGATGGTTTTATTATTTATGATGGTTTATTATGGTGGGGCTGGAGTTGTGTCAATCATAGCGTTAATCGCGAATATGTTCTTCATATTTGGTGCATTAGCTTCATTTGGTACTGTGCTGACCCTCCCCGGTATTGCAGGTATCCTACTGACGATTGGTATGGCAGTGGATGCTAATGTGATTATATTTGAAAGAGTCAGAGAGGAGCTGAGAGCTGGTAAAACTCTATTAGCGTCGATAGCAGATGGTTTTAAGAATTCATATTCTGCGATCATTGACGCTAACGTGACGACCTTCTTCGTTGCGGCGATTTTGGCTTACTTCGGACTGGGTCCAATAAAAGGATTCGCCGTTGTTTTAATGATCGGTGTTGTGTCATCTGTCTTTACAGCGGTAGTGCTTTCATTGATGATGTTTGACTGGTGGACTAAGAAAAAAGAAAAGGACATTTCATTCTGGACGGGTATGTCTAAGAATGCATTCGCTAACATGAATTTCGACTGGATAGGTAAACGAAAAGTGGCATACGTTTTTTCAGGAATCGTATTCACTATCAGCTTAATATCTATAATTTTCAGAGGCTTTGATTTAGGTGTAGATTTTAAAGGAGGCTATTCCTATACGATAGAATTTACTGATGATACTCCTGTGGATCGGGATGCGATTAGCAATGCGCTGACTGAGGCAGGCGTAGTACCTCATACTGTGAAAGCAGTAAGCACTCAGAATACATACAACATTGTCACATCTTATCTAATTGATGACACAGAACAGGATGCAACGGATAGAGCCATGGAAGCGCTGCACGGAGCTATGACTCCTATCATTGGCAGTGCTGTATCTCTTGATCAGTTTCGTAATTCAGATGCACAGAATGCTACTCATGTATCCTCTTCCAGTAAAGTAGGTCCTACCATAGCGGATGATATCAAAGCGAGTTCTTACAAAGCAGGTATTTTTGCTCTCTTGCTGATCTTTTTATACATTTTCATTAGATTTAATAAATGGCAATATAGTCTTGGTGCTATAGCAGCACTAGTGCATGACTCTGTCATCGTGCTGGGTGTATTCTCAATGCTGCACGGTGTCCTTCCGATATCTATGGAAATCGATCAAGCATTTATTGCGGCTATTCTGACGGTCATCGGATATTCTATTAATGATACAGTAGTTGTATTTGATAGGATACGTGAATACTTAGGTATCTATACAAACAAAGAGACCGATGAGGTTATCAATATGGCAGTGAATAGCACATTTAGTAGAACCGTCATCACATCGTTGACGACTTTATTCATGGTTGTAGTACTTCTTATTTTTGGTGGAGGTAGTATAAAAGGTTTTGCCTTAGCGCTGGCTATAGGTATTCTGATCGGTACGTACTCTTCAGTTTTCGTTGCCACGCCAATAGTGAGAGACTTCGCTGACGAATTGAAGCCTAAAAAAGTAAAAAATACAAAAAAGAGCTTTACCAGATCATCTGCTGGTGTTAAGAGCTGATAGATAAATCGAGCATATCAGATTTAGAGCCTAGTCAATGTTTGCATTTTGGCTGGGCTTTTTTTATGTCCCAGATGTTCCTTTGAGCTTAGCTGATTATAGCAGAGTGCGGACATGTGGATCACATTTGATATCTGTCGCAATTTTCTCTCTTAGTTGAGATGAACTTTATTCCTCTTGAATTTTTAATTAAATTGATGATTATTAGATCAATTTCTATGAGGAGTTTTGCCTACCTATTAATAGTTATCACTTGCTCAGCGTGTTTCACATCTAAGTTTCAGATAAAGTCTGGAACTGATGCCTATGATCTGCGTCAATATGCCAAAGCCATCCCTCTCTTTCTAACTGAATATGATGAGGCCAATGACCGAGAAACCAAAGGAATAAAATCCTATTATCTCGCTAAGTCATATCAAAGGGTGAATGATAATACTAATGCGCTAAAATGGTATGAAAGAGCTGTCCAGAATGAATTTGGATTAGAGGCCTATCGCAATCTCGCCTTCGCCTACAAGAAGGAAGAACTATATGATAGGGCGATCCAAACCTTCCAATTATGGCAAAGTGAAGGAGGATCTATGTTAGAAGCAAATCGTGAGATCGGCATTATTAAGCAGGCTAAGCAATGGCTGAAAGGAGACAAAAGTGTGGTGGTGCAGGAGCTCTCCGTAAATACGACCTCCGCGGAATATTCTCCGGTGATCTATGATGAGAGATATCTAGTATTCAGCTCAGATCGGATGGGTAGTACAGGTTCTTCTAAATATGAATGGACTGGTAATCAATACTCTGATCTTTACATTGCATCTAAATCTGGCTCGGAGCCTATTTTATTTGATGATACCATTAATACAGAACATAATGAGGGCGTCGCTTGCTTTAATCAAGATTTTACTGAAATCTTCTTTACTAGATGCTACGATGAAATAGCTGATGACCATTGCAAGCTATTGGTGAGTGTACGTGAGGGCAATGGATGGTCCAATCCAAAGATAGTATTCCCCATGTTGCCTAATGTCAACTACGGTCATCCTACTCTGGTAGAAAGTGATAGTGTACTAATTTTCTCTAGTAATGATCCAAGTGGTTACGGTGAGTATGATCTGTACTACAGTTTTAGAGAGGAGGAAGGTATCTGGTCTGATCCAGAGCTAATGCCAGAAAGCATTAATACTCAAGGTAATGAGCAGTTTCCTCGCTCTGATGGAGACACACTGTATTTCGCATCTGACTATCTTCCGGGAATGGGCGGTTTAGATATATTTAAGACCTATCTGATGGCAGGCGGGACCTGGTCAGCACCTGTGAATGTAGGAGCGCCCATTAACTCTGGAGCTGATGACTTCTCCCTTATTATTGATAGACGAGCTATTTCCACTGGTCCTAATCTAAAGCAAGGAGGATTTTTCAGCTCGTCGAGAGCTGGCACGGGAGACGATGATATATACCAATTCTCGATATATGAGCTGGAAGAAGAAGATCAGCCAGAACCTGTCATCGTAGAGGAAGAAGAGACTCCTGATAATGAAAAGAGGATATATATCGCAGTCAGAGTGGTAGAGAATATTTTATCTGATCCCGAGAATCCGAATTCTGAAATTATTGGTAAAGAAGGACTGAGTGAGTCTGAAATATTGGTGAATGACTCAAGTGAAAATGTAACAGTGAGGACCGATGCGGGAGGGAGAATCATCATGGATGGGACGGAATCGACAACTTACAGCTTTAAAGTTTCCAGAGATGGGTACCTCACTAATTCTAAGACTCTTACGACAGAATCAAGCGAAAATTTGAATGGCTCTAAAACTTATAACGTAGAAATAGCGCTCGACAAGATATATTATAATAAGGAAATCATTCTGGAAAATATATATTACGACTTTAATAAATTTTTCATTAGGGATGATGCTAAACCCTCTTTGGATACCCTGATCCAGTTGTTAAATGACAATCCATCAATTTCTATATTGTTAGCCTCTCATACTGACTGCGTCGGTAGGCCCGAGTACAATATGGAACTATCAGATCGACGAGCACTATCCGCTGTGGATTATATCGCCTCTAAAGGTATATCTCCATCGAGATTAGCCTATAAAGGTTTTGGCGAATCCAGATTAGTCGTAGAATGCATCTGTCAGCTTTGTACAGAAGAGCAAAATCAAAAGAATAGACGTACTACATTCACCATATTGGAGGATTGATGTGGGACAATTGTGGTTCAGTGTAGTCTTCTCGTAGAAACTATAATATGTGAGTCCTGTACCTTTGATAAGTCTACTAATTGTAAAGTCTTAATCTTTAATCAAAATTTCGCTAACTTGCCACTAACCTTACAACACCATATGTCCATGGGAAGTGAATTAAATCGCTTCAAAGTCATATCCAATAAAGATGTAGCTTATAATAAGCATGGCTCCGCTAACTCAGGTACGCAGATAGTAGACAAGATCGCTGATATTCCTTCAATCATTTTTCAGACTGATCTGACAGGCCATTATACTTATATAAGCAAGGCTTGGGAAGAACATACTGATATTTCAATCAAAGATGCGATCGGGAAACATTTCACCGAATTTCTCAGTCCTGAACTTCGCTTGCAGTTCAATAATAAGGTAAGAAAAGATAGCCCATATTCTGATTATTTATTTGAGTTTGACTACATGCTTAAAGGACAAGTCAGAAAGTTAAAGACAGAATTCAATAAGCTAAGGAATCACGACGGTGAGCACATAGGCTACATAGGTACGTTCTTCGACCTTACTGAATTGAGGAACACTCGCGTACAGCTTTTGAAAGAAAAAGATTTATTAGAACATCAAGAAGAAAGAATCAAAGCTAATTTAGCTGAATTGGAGCGTAAAAATTTAGAGCTGAACAAATTCATCAGCAAGAACTTAGAAATAGAAAATTTCGCATATATAGCCTCTCATGATCTAAAGGCTCCACTGAGATCCGTCATGAGCTTCTCGCTATTATTAAAAAAGAAATATTACGAACTGCTGGATGAGAAGGGCCAGAAATATTTGGATATCATCTCTGATGCATCACAAGATATGATCAGACTGATAGATGGGCTACTGAAATACACGACTATACATGGCTCTGAGAATAATCTTAGGACGGTAGACGTCGGCTATCTGATTGATGAATCCTTGCTGACACTTCATAGTGCTGTAGAGCAGGCAGAGGCCATCATAGGCTATGGCCCTATGCCGCAAGAGCTTATTGTAGATAAAGACAAAATATATCAGTTATTCTACATCATCATAGATAACTCCATAAAGTTTCGGCATCCACAGCGGATTCCCTCAATCAGGATAGAGTCAGAAGAATTAGTCGATCACTGGCTGTTCAGGATAACAGACAACGGAATAGGAATACCATTAAATTTTAACCTAAAGGCTTTCGATCTATTTAAGAAGGTTAAGACGACGGGTTCAGATACAGGTACTGGAGTTGGCCTAACTATAGCCCAGACTATAGTCAATCAGCATGGAGGAAAGATTTGGATTGAGTCCACAGAAGGTGAAGGTATGGTTGTCTGCTTTACGTTAAAAAAATAATTATGGTAACAAGTAGCTTTCTCTATTTTCTGCTACTCCATCTACTCAAAAAGTTTAGAACTCTTCACACTTCACACCACCACATTGACCATTCTATTCGGTACAACTATGATCTTTCTGACAGTCTTACCATCGGTCCACTTATCCATACCATCAATATTCATCACGGCCTCCTTGATGTCTGCTTGACTCATGACAGTAGAGAATGATGCTGTGGTCCTCTTCTTGCCATTGATGCAGATGGGGTACTCTATTTCATCCTTGATAAGATAAGTTTCGTCATGCACAGGGTACGCCTCTTGGTGAACGGATGGTGCACGACCCAAAACAGACCATGCCTCTTCTGCAATAAATGGCGCAAAGGGTGCCAATAGGACGGTCAGCTGAACTAAGATATCTTTGTTTGCAGAATTGATTTTTCTGAGGTCGTTTATGCAGATCATGAATGCACTTACAGCGGTATTGAATGATAAGTTTTTAATATCGCCCGATACTTTTTTTATCGCGGTATGTAGGATTTTTAATTCATCTTTGGAAGGTGCATCCGTAGAGAGCTGAGCGTCAGTAATGAGACTCCAGTATTTATTCAAAAACTTGTAGACGCCGTCAATACCATTGATATCCCAAGGCTTAGACTGCTGGATGGGGCCAAGGAACATCTCGTACATTCTGAAGCAGTCCGCTCCATATTTTTCTATGACCTCATCTGGATTGATCACGTTAAATTTTGACTTTGACATTTTGCCAGTTTCGGATATGGTCACTAAGTGCGATTCACTCGGAGCACCAGCGATGGGCGTGAACGTGCCTTGATGATAGACTCCCTGAGCACATTCAAATATGGCATCTTGGTACCCACCTCTCCAATTAATAAACTGTGTGATACTATCTAGATTAAGATAGGAGCCATCATTACCATACTGATGCACATACTCTATTTTAATAGGAATTTTAGTGTACTCTTCTATATTTCTTTTTTCGAGCAGACCAGCACAAACGAATTTGTGATATCCATTTTCTTTCTCCTTGAGAAGAGCGATGTACTCTATGCCTCCTTGGATCATACCCTGATTCACTAATCGCTTAAAGGGTTCAGATGTAGGTACTAAGCCTTTATCAAAAAGAAACTTATGCCAAAAGCGAGCATACATCAGGTGAGCTACCGCATGCTCTGATCCGCCTATATATAGATCCACATCCCTCCAGTAATTGACCGCGTCCTGAGCGACAAAAGCATCTTCGTTATGCGGGTCCATGAAGCGCAGAAAATACCATGAAGATCCAGCTACTGCCGGCATCACGTCAGTCTCTCTAATCATATCATCATGCTGTACCCAATTATCTAATCTGGATAGGGGTGACTTACCACCACTTCCTGGTTGGAAGTCATCAGTCACTGGTAGCTCTAAAGGGAGCTCAGATAATGGCAGTGGGTGAGCTATACCATCTTTGTCATAAGACATGGGGAATGGTTCGCCCCAGTATCTTTGCCTGCTAAAATTAGCGTCCCTTAGTTTATAATTTATTTGAGCCCTGCCCACGCCTAATTCTTCAATTTTGCTACACATTACGGTGATCGCCTCTTTTACCTGGAGGCCGTTCAGGTAGTCAGAGTTCACGATGACGCCTATCTTGTCAGCCAGCGTAGCACCGGGGTGGTTACTCTTATCTACGACCTTAATGATGTCCAGGCCAAACTTAGTAGCGAAAGCAAAATCTCTGTCGTCATCAGAGGGGACCGCCATGATGGCTCCAGTACCGTAATCTTTTAGTACGTACTCTCCGATCCATATCGGAATATTCTTTTGCGAAAACGGATTATAGGCGTAGGCACCAATAAAAGCCCCAGACACTGTTTTATCTGCCATCCTTTCCACTTCGGATTTGGCTTTAGTCATGGCGATGTATGCGTTTACTTCATCTCTTTGATCCTCAGTTGTGAGTTCGGCTACGAGATCATGCTCTGGTGCAAGGACCATATAAGTCGCTCCGAAGATGGTATCAGGTCGTGTGGTGAATACCTCTATTTTCTCTTGGCTATCTATGACGTCGAAAAACACACTTGCTCCTTCAGACCTGCCTATCCAATTGCGCTGGATGGCCTTCAGCGAGTCTGACCAGTCGATGGTGTCCAGGTCATTAAGCATGCGCTCAGCGTAAGAAGTGATGCGCAGGTACCATTGAGTCATAGCTCTTTGTTCCACTGGATGTCCGCCTCTCTCTGATATCCCATCCTTTACCTGATCATTAGCTAGCACGGTCCCGAGAGCTTCACACCAGTTCACGTAGCCTACTTTACGATAGGCGATTCTATACTCCATTAATATAGTCTCCTGCTGGACACGACTTAGCGAATTCCAGTGTTCAGCATCAAAAATCTCCTGATAGTTATTGAAAGCGCCTACACCAGCATTACCTGACACCTCAAATTCTGCTATAAGTTCTGCTATGGGGCGAGCCTTATCCTGCTTAGTATCATAATAGTGCTGATACAGCTCAGTGAATAACCATTGAGTCCATTTATAGTATTTCGGATCACATGTAGCTAACTCTCTACTCCAGTCAAATGATAGGCCTAAATTACTCAGCTGCTCTTTATATCGCTTCATATTCTCAGCTGTGGACTTTGCTGGATGAATACCAGTCTGTAGCGCATATTCTTCAGCGGGCAGACCAAAAGCATCGAAGCCCATTGGGTGTAGCACATTAAAGCCCATCATCCTCTTGTATCGAGAGTAGATATCTGATGCTATATATCCAAGAGGATGACCTACATGAAGTCCTGCGCCAGAAGGATAAGGAAACATGTCAAGCACGTAGTACTTTGGCTTGTCACTATGGTGTGTGACCTCGTAGATCTTTTGTTCTTTCCAGTACTGTTTCCATTTCGCCTCTACAGAAGCTGAATTATAATCCATAATCTTAGACTTGTCTGTCGTAAAAAAGAAAAGCAAAATTAAGCCATACTAATAGTAATCCAAAGTTCTTCTGCGATAAGATATTGGTTTGTCATCGAAAAAGCTCCATTTTTCCAACCAGCGCTTATCAACATCATAACTGAGTATTTTGTGCATTTCATTCAGTATAATCTTGCCTGTGCCATCGCGGACGGTCACCTGTATCTCATTACCATATTGATCATGAGCGAAGACCATGGTTCTGGATAGAGTTCCAGATGCTTCGGAGATAGTCTTTTTGTTCCTTAAGCCTTTGCTATTGTACTCATAGGTCTCTATACGCAGCAGCTCATCATTTTGAGCATCAAATGATTTTTTAGTTTTGATAAGACCAGCCTCAAGTTCGTAAGTGTAGTAGCTGATTAAGAGGCTATCACTATTATAGTAGTTAGAGCGTATCAAATCTCCCTTGTCATATATGAAGGCTTCTCGAAATAGACTATTATCCTTTTGTCTGATCAGATGCTTGAGCTCATTCCCTCTCTCGTCGTAGACTCTGCTCTCTGAAAAGCTCAAGGGCCCTTTCTCATATTCTCCATCAACATCTTTGACGGAATATACTTCTAAATTTTCTGATTTGACCTGCTTGAGGCCGTCAGGGGTACATGACATCAGCAGCGCAACACCCATAAGAAGTAGATATGAATAAGATTTCATTTACTGATTTTTGATCATTAGGTAATTTTGTGCATTGGCACATTTTTCTTTATTAATAATTTTTCAATTCTAAGCTACCGAGATCACTTTGAGACTTAGCGAATCTCAGGCTTAATTCTTGAGCAAGATATTTATTAATACCTCACCGAGCTCTACATGCCCCATCGAATAACTTATGGTAAATTAATAACTGCTGACAGTAGATGTGATTTTCAATCATAATATGTTAGGACTATCCATAAAATGTAGGCACTTCTCTAACATCCAGGAGAGTCCTTGCTTATATCCTCCAAAGCCGACGTGGCCTCCGTACATGCTCGCTGCTAAGTATAGCTGATCGTTGGCCTCTGCCTCTGCATAGGGTATAGCAGCTGCTGATAAAAATGGATCATCCTCAGCTGTAATGATCAGAGTCGGCGTATGGATGGAAGACAAAAACTGCTTTGATGACGACTGTGCGTAGTAGTCCGAAGCATCTGTGAATCCATGGATCGGACCAGTTATAAGATTGTCGAAATCATATAGCTTTCTGATGGATTTTACAGTGCTCAAGCTGAGCTGATCGGGATATTCTTCAGCTTTTTCAGAGGCCTTTGCTTTAAGTGAGCGCAAAAATCTTTTTTCGTAAAGTATATTCTGGCTTTCCATGATTTTATAGCTACAGGACTCTAAGTCTGTAGGTGGCGAGATAGCTACTGCCTTTGAGATGCATTGATGCGAATCATACATATTTTCTCCTAAATATTTTAGGATAAGGTTGCCCCCAAGACTAAATCCTATCACATAAATATCTTCATACTCATGCTGGTAATAAGAGATGAGCGTATCAATGTCCTGTGTGGCACCACTGTGATACATCTGTAGACGTTGATTAGACTCTCCACTGCAACCACGATAGTTCAGGACTCTAATGTCGTAGCGATTAGTCTGTGCAAGTTTTGCGCTGAAAGTGTGTATATAGCTAGAATCGGAGCTGCCTTCGAGACCGTGCAGAAGCACAACAAGCTTCTTTGACTGCTTCAAGATAGAATCAATATCAATAAAGTCATCGTCAGGCGTCAGTAATCTGTGACGATGAAATTTGACCTTGGTCGTGGATCTGCGGTAGTGGGATAGTATGGTATTGAGATGTCCATTCTTGTAGATGACTGATGGACTGTATGCGCTGCAGTCTACTATTGGCATGACCTCTATTTTACTGGGATATCTAGCTCCTCCATAAGTCTGATCAGTACATCAGGGTAGTCGGTGATGATGCCATCCACATCTGAATCGATCATATCTACCATATCCTGTTCTACATTAACAGTCCATGGGATTAGCTGAATATGTTGTAGTTGGCAATATTTGGTGACTGCTGGAGTGATCAATTTATAAAAAGGACTGTAGACTTCAGGTCGAAAACCTAATCGTCTCATATTGAGTGCGATGGATTCTTGATTCTCTATCAGGTACACCAACTTAATCTGGGGCGCTATTTCTCTCACCGCTCTTAAGGAGCCAATATCAAATGACTGGATATAAGTCCGATCTTCAATGGCTAACTCCTGAACTGTCTCTACGACTAAGCGAGCGAACTCCTCTGCAGCTGGATGGAAGATACCGTCCATATCTGGTCGTCGTTTTATTTCGATATTATAATAAGGTTTATCTTTTGCTTGAGAGATGACATACGCCTCTATATCATTGACCATATCGCGAAAAGAAGGCTTGTGTACTTCCATTTTTTGCTGCTCTGTAAATCGAACATGCGGTCTGCTGCCGACGTCGTACATCTTAATCTCATCGTAGGTCAGCTGATAGATATTATGCTCTTTCTCGTTATCCTTCGTGATCTCCTCTCCATTAGGACTGATGCCGATCTCGTGTGAGAAAAAGGGCTCGTGAGAGATGATCACCTGCTCATCCTTGGAGATGACTAGATCCATCTCTAATGTAGTGACTCCAAGGTCAATGGCTCTTCTAAATGCTGGAATAGTATTTTCGGGCATAAGACCTCTGCAACCTCTATGGCCTTGCACATCGATGGCTTTTTTTGATTTGTCAGTCATGACTATTGATTTTGTCTTGCAGGACATGGTACCTATGATAATGATGAAGGCTACGAATAATTTTGTGTGACACATAGTGATCAAAGATGCATAAATATACCTGTAGCAGAAATATAAATAATAGTGGATAAATTGGTGAGGGAGAAGACTATAAAGGAGTTAATTTCCTCAATGTCAAGTATAAATGCGAAATATTCCATCCTCTTAGTAAATTTCTAAAATCAAAATGCAATCAATCAAAAAGAGCTGATACATCGGTTGATATATCAGCTCCATTGATTTTTCGATTAGTCATGTCTTTCTTACCTGATCATTGATTCAAGATATATCTTATCCCAATAGCGCCATTACTCGCACCGAAACCAGACACGCCACCCAAGATATAAGTTGGTACCCAATCTACAGAAAACGTAAGTGGTGTCCCATCCAAGGTATACTCCGCACCAATGTAACCACTGAGTGCGACTCCTAATCCCCCTGAGTCGCCCACAAATGAATTATTGTATGAATAAATAGCTAATCCTGGACCTCCCCCATAATACCATTTTAATCTCTCTACACTCTCTATCTCATTATGGACAAGATAGGCAGCATTGACTCTAATTTCAGTATATCCAAAGAAGCTTCTGAATCCAGCATAACCTTCGACCGCAGCGGTCTCATTAAGGAAGGTCTTGTAAGACACCGACAAAGGGTATCCCAATCTAACACCTACAGCAGACTGGTAATCTTGAGCTTGACCATAGCTAAGCAATCCAAGAATAAAAAGACTGGCAAAAAGTAATTTTTTCATAATAGTTTTTTTTTAAAATGAGGAATTTGGTTCTTCGATTCTTCTATAAGACTTGTGCAAAAATATATATAAGGTAATAATCTTTTGCTCACTATTATTAGTGAGTTTAAAGGAATTCGGATCTTAGAATTTGCAATACGGAAGCAGTATTGTTGCTCAAATATAAATGCTTTCCATGTAATTCATAGGTTCGCACTTTGGATTCTTCCATTTTCTGCCGAAATAGTTTGTTTTAAATTGCTATTATAGAGTCACAGAAAAAATCAACAAATCGCATGACCCCATTCATAGCAGAGATCATCGGAACAGCCATATTAATTTTATTAGGTAATGGGGTAGTGGCTAATGTGTTGTTGGATGATACAAAGGGTCATGACTCAGGGCTTATCGTGATTAGCATGGCCTGGGGTTTAGCTGTCTATTGTGGAGTAATCGTCGCTGGCCCAATAAGCGGAGCACACCTTAATCCAGCAGTGACCATAGGATTAGCCGTAGCTGGCGGATTCGATTGGGCAGATGTACCCCATTACATTATCGCTCAGTGCTTAGGAGCAGCGCTGGGGAGTATCTTGGTTTGGTTGAGTTACAAAGACCACTATAGTAAGACAAAGAACCAAGACGCTAAGTTAGCTACCTTCTGCACTGATCCAGCTATCAAAAACTATCCTTATAATTTTTTGACAGAGCTTATTGCCACTTTTGTGTTGGTCTTTGTCATACTCTATATCGCTGAGCCTGAGATTACTGCCACAGGATTGACAGATGGTAAGATTGGACTTGGATCCGTGGGGGCGATTCCCGTGGCGTTTTTAGTGATGGCTATAGGAATGTCACTCGGAGGCCCGACAGGGTATGCCATTAATCCAGTAAGAGACTTTCTGCCCAGGGTTATGCATGGCATATTGCCAGTAGGGGACAAACGTGATGGAAACTGGGGCTATGCTTGGGTGCCGATACTCGGACCTTTTGTAGGAGCTATTTTGGCTGGATTGCTATTTATTTTCTTGGCCTAATTATATTAGACACGATTGCATGATTCTATGGTGCTGATGTTGTCGATCAGAATATTGGCCTTATGACTGAAACTGCCATCCTGATGGTAAGCTTCGAGTAGGATGTATCTGACATCATTCTCAGGTCTAAACTCTACCTTATAGTTATTCCATTCTACCATGTCTATGAGCGGCGACTCAAAGATCATCTGCCGAGTCTCGCACTTACTCCTTCCCAGCCATATTCTGAGTCGTATTGGTTGGTTGTAGCCCGTATAACCTAAACTATGAGCTAAATCAAGCGTGAATGAATAGCACATGTCTCGCTGGAGAGTAGCAGACAGTCGCTGACCGATTGACTCAAAGGTGCCATTCTCTCGGGTGATCATACCTACATAGGTCTCTCCCTCAGATGGCTCAGTATATACACCCCAATATCCAGGCAGGATATCAGGTGTGGTGTATTCTTGACACTCCAGCCAACCCATGGGCGTGGTGGCGTCAGAAGGTGTGTCCTCGAAGGATGGATTATTCAACGTAATTTGACAAAATCCACACTGCGCAGCACTTAATAATAAAATTATTATAGAATAAATTATATTAGCATTTGTTATATATGTCTTATAAGTCATAATAGATGAGGGCTATTGCTACACAAAACAACAGATTTTTTACATCATTCAGTATAATAGCTGTCTTGTTCATCTTGGGAATTTTTGGAGTTATATTAGTTCATTCTCAGTACGTAGGGCATAAAGTCAAAGAACAACTGAACATCGTTGTTGAATTCACTGATGATTACACGATTGAAAACAAAGATGAATTATTAGCTCAATTAGAAAATCATGAGGCTGTAATCCATAATTCGATCGATTTTCACAATAAAGATATGGCTAAGGAGGTGATGCTAGGTGGTCATGTAGATGAGTACCTCATTGATGCAGCGGATAATCCCTTTAGAGATATGTTAGTATTTAATGTGGCTTCTGAGTATTATGAAGATGGCTACATTGACAATTTGGCCAGCCACCTTATGGATCGATCATATGTGAAGGACGTTGTCTATCAGAGGGATTTTGAGCGCTATATCGATCGGCTCTTGAAGGAGATATCCATAATTCCCCTGATTCTATCAGTACTTTTGACGGTATTGTCTGTCTCTCTTATATACAACACTGTACGTCTAAATTTGGAGTCAGATAAACGTAAGATTAAAACCATGGAGTTAGTAGGTGCCAGTCAGGCATTCATCAAGCAGCCTTATATATCATCAGCGCTGAAGACTGGTCTGATCAGCTCATTCATTGCCATCATGTTATTAGTACTGCTGATCATGCTGATGTGTCTACGCATCCCTGACATTACACCATTTATCAATTATCAATATGTAGCGTTAATAGCTGTCATCCTCTTAGTGATAGGTGTAATGATTCCTTATGTTTCGACAAGTATGATTGTATCTAACTATTTGAAGCGAATATATATCGGCGCAGAATAATATCTTTGTGAGCATAAATTAGCGAATGACACTATCGTTATGTATCAGTAAGTCATATAAGTATGAGTAAAAATAGGAAGGAGAAAAAGACCAAGAAGCAAATTGCAGCAGAACTATCCGCAAGAGCTAAGGCAAATCGAGTAGGTCAATCCATAGATGCCAAGGTAGTGAAAACGAAGGCTAAAGCTAATTTGAAGCCAACGCAGTCCAAGCAGAAAGCAGGGGTCTCGCAGCAAAGTGCCATTCCTCTCTTGTATGAGAAAAAGCACTTTGTATTGATACTCTCAGGCATCGGACTAATTATGCTCGGGATGCTTCTAATGGCAGGAGGCAGTATGCCCTCCAGAGATGTATGGGATGAAAGTATCATCTACAGTTTTAGAAGAATTACACTCGCCCCAATCTCTATACTCGCAGGTTTAGCCGTGGTACTGTACGCTATATTTGTACCTAAGAATGCCTGATATACTCAATAATATTTTATTAGGGATCATACAGGGGCTAACAGAATTTTTACCAGTCAGTAGCAGTGGCCATATTGAAATAGCAAATTATATCTTAGGCACTAACTCTGCGGGCTATGAGAGCTTGCTGACCACGATAGTGCTTCATGCTGCTACAGCCCTCAGCACCATTGTTGTCTTTCGTCGTGATATTTTACACATCTTTAAAGGTTTGACGACTGTCACATGGAATGAGGAAAAGAAATTTGCTGCGGCTATTATTATCTCTATGGTGCCTGCTGTCATTGTGGGACTTTTATTCGAAGATGCTCTTGAAGGTCTATTTACACAACATATGCTATTAGTCGGATGTATGCTGCTAGTGACCGCACTACTATTATTTCTAGCAGATAAAGCAGTAGACTCCAATAGACCTGTGAGCTTCGGCGCAGCTATTATAGTTGGTATCGCTCAGGCCATAGCAACCATACCCGGCATATCAAGATCAGGTGCGACGATCAGCACTTCTGTCCTCTTAGGCATCGATCGGAATAAGGCAGCTCGATTTTCTTTCCTCATGGTTATACCACTGATTTTTGGCAAGATAGCAAAGGACGTTATCGATGGTGATTTCACTTCTGGTGAGGTTAATGGGATCGCACTGACAGCTGGATTTTTAGCAGCTTTTATCACTGGATATGGGGCTTGCGTCTGGATGATCACTTTGGTCAAAAGGAGCCAACTTAAGTATTTCAGCTTCTACTGCACAGCAATCGGCCTGATCGCCATTCTGAGCTTCTACATTCAATAACTGTGCATAGAGATTGATTAACTTATGGAAATTACCTGTCCGATCATTACAAAAAATTCTTCACTAGGTGATCAAGACTACCTGGCAGGAGTGGCAGTGTTAATCGATAAACCAAAAAATTGGACCTCATTTGACGTCGTGGCTAAGCTGCGTAATACTGTCGGTAAAAAGCTCGGAATCAAAAAACTAAAAGTAGGTCACGCCGGAACTTTAGACCCGCTCGCTACAGGACTCCTAATCCTCTGCATCGGTAAAGCCACCAAACAGATAGAAGCCTTCCAGGGGCTACCAAAATGTTATCTGGCAGATATGAAGCTTGGTGCTCATACGAAGACCTATGATGCCGAGGCTCAAGAAGAAGATATACAGGCTGTGGACCACATCACGGAGTCCATCATAGAAAACCAGATAGCGACCTTTAGAGGTGAAATCTTGCAGACACCTCCTATTTATTCGGCGATTAAGGTAAAGGGTAAAGCGTTATATAAATACGCTCGAAAAGGAGAGGAGGTCGCCATTAAATCCAGAACAGTAGTGATACATGATTATACGCTTAAGAGCTACAATGCGCCTCAGATGCAATGTGAAATAAGCTGCAGTAAAGGGACTTACATCCGATCCTTAGCTCACGACTTGGGTCAGCAGCTCGGTGTAGGTGCTTATCTTTCCGACTTAAGAAGAACTGCAATTGGAGCATATTCCATAGATGATGCATTATCTTTACCCAGCTTTATCGAGAGGCTATTAGACGAAGAGGTATAAGATCATCGTTTCTTTATTCAGTCATCATCAGCTAAACCTGTACAATTGTCTATCAAGTTAGAGTCTGTATCAAAATATTATGGCGAACAAGCTGCAGTGAGGGAACTCAGTTTTGAGGCATTTCCAAATGAGATACTCGGTGTCTTAGGACCTAATGGTGCAGGCAAGTCTACGACGATGAAGATGATCTGTGGCTATCTCTCTCCTGATAGTGGCAGTATACAGATGGGTGGTGAAAGCATAAGTGCTGATCCGCTAAAGTATAAAGCCCAAATAGGCTATCTTCCAGAGAGTAATCCTCTCTATTTAGATATGTATGTGAGAGAGTTCCTTCTATTCTGCGCGGGTATACATGGTATCAGCCATAAGAAGAAGAGAATTAATGATCTAATTGAAATGACTGGCTTAGGCAAAGAACAACATAAAACAATTGATCAATTGTCAAAGGGATACCGACAGCGCGTCGGCTTGGCGCAAACCTTACTTCATGATCCAGCGGTGCTTGTCTTAGACGAACCCACATCCGGATTAGATCCGAATCAGCTCGTGGAAATCAGACAGCTGATTAGAGAATTAGGACGAGAGAAGACTGTTCTCTTCTCTTCGCATATCCTCCAAGAAGTTCAGCTGATCTGCGATCGCATCATCGTACTGAATGATGGTAAGCTCGTAGCGAATAGCAGCATTGCGGATCTTACAACTTCTCAGGAATATGCCTCAGTCGTAGAGGTGTGCTTTGAGAAACCACTGAGCTTAGCCGAAGACTTTTCCCATGTGGATGCAGCCCTCATCCAGCAGCTGACCACCAGCTCCTATTTGATAAAGTCAAATACGGCAGATATATTGAAGAAGGAACTATTTGATTTGGCTGTGCGAAAACAAAATAGGATCATGGCTCTAAGCGAATCCAGCTCATCTATTGAGGACATCTTCCAGTCACTAACTTTGTCAGAATCATGATGTCGATATACCTGAAAGAAATCCGTTCATTTCTGAGCTCACTGGTGGGCTACGTGGTCATCGGATTTTTTCTGACAGTCCTGGGTCTGATCATGTGGGTTTTTCCGGATTCTAGTATACTGGACAATCTATATGCGCAGATGGATCCTCTATTCTCTGTAGCTCCGCTGGTATTCATGTTTTTGATACCTGCGCTCACGATGAAGGCTTATGCGGAAGAGTATCAGTCGGGGACTATAGAGCTACTCTATACTAAACCAATCTCGGACCTTCATCTGGTACTAGCTAAGTACTTAGCCTACTTCAGCTTAATGCTCATGACTTTGCTACCGACTTTGTTATACTATTACTCAGTTTATCATCTCGGCTCGCCTCCAGGTAATTTAGATACCGGGGCAATAGCTGGATCATACATAGGCTTGATATGTCTGGCTTCCATTTACATAGCTATTGGACTATTCTCGAGTGTACTCACTAAGAGTCAGATAGCTGCATTTATCATTGGAGCCTTTCTATGTTTCTTCTTTACTTGGGTTTTCGATTTTGTAAGTGATCTGCCAGCCTTCATAGGATCCTACGATGATCTTATAGAGAGACTTGGTATTAATTTTCATTACGGTTCTATCAGCCAAGGTATGGTCGACAGTAGGAATGTGATCTACTTCTTGTCGATGACGCTATTATTTTTAGTATTGACGTATTACATGATTAAGAGTAAGCGAAATTGAAAAAAGGAAATATCATAGTTCAGCTGGTCTTAATTATTACCGGACTGATTATAATTAATATTATATCAGACCGATATTACAGTCATATTGACCTGACAGAGGACCAGCGCTTCTCTCTTACGGCTCCTACAGAAAATCTTCTTGCTGATGTCGATGATCCCATCTTCATCAGGATACTGCTTGATGGAGAGTTTCCAGCGGGATTTAAGCGACTGAGACAAAGCACCAAGGATATACTCGACCAATATCGATCCATTGCACCAAAGATTATATACGAATTTCAAAATCCAAGTCCAAAGGGAGCCAGTAACGAGGAGCTGAATAACATCAAATTGGAGCTCAGTAAAGATGGAATACAACCTACTACTCTGCGTTATGGAGAGGGTGATGCGCTCACTAATCGGCAGATTTATCCCTATGCTATTTTCAGCTTAGGCCAGAAACAGGTCGTGATGAATCTTTTAGAAGAGCAGGTCATGGGTATACCAGAAGAAGTCATATTAAATCAGTCTGTCAGTCTGCTGGAATACAAATTTTCTAATGCTATACAGAAGCTGACACTGAAAGAAAGATCCAATATTGTCTTCACAGAGGGACATGGAGAGCTGGATCGGCAGCAGACTGCAGTCTTGGAGAACTCGCTCAAAGAATATTATAATACAGGGAGAGTGAATTTGGACAGCATATATCAACTCAACTCAGATATTAATGTCCTTGTAGTAGCCAAGCCAAGAACCAACTTTAATCAACGTGCTAAATTTCTCATAGACCAGTATATTATGAATGGAGGTAGTGTCCTCTGGCTTATAGACTATCTAGATGTGAATGTTGATAGCATTGGCAGAAATGACATTTATGTGCCCCCGACGATGAATATCGATCTGGATGATCTGTGGTTCAACTATGGATTCAGAGTACAACCTAATCTGGTATTGGATCTGCAGGCCACTCAGATACCCCAGGTCATCGGCATGTCGGGTGGTGAGCCACAGTTTAATAGGATCAAATGGCCGTACCACATGTTAGCCTTGCCTCTGTCACAGCACCCAATCGTTAAAAATTTGGATCGAATCAATCTCTTTTTTCCCTCTTCTATAGATACCATACAGACGAAAGCTGCTATCAAAAAGGAGATCCTACTACAGAGCTCTGACTATACCAGATATCAGCTCACACCTGTAAGGCTCAACTTTCAGATACTGCAGCAGGACTTCAAAGCAGAGCTTTTTAATAAGCCACCTCAGACTGTAGCTCTGCTTGTCGAAGGAGCCTTTGAGTCAGCATATCAAAACAGAATCACTGCCGATATGGAGGCGATGCTTAGACAAATAGAAGCGCCGTATAAGGATAAAGGAATAATGGCTAAGCAGATAATTATTTCAGATGGTGACATCATCAATAATGTCATCAATGTGAAGGAACAAAAGATTTTTCCACTGGGGTATAATAAGTGGGAAAAAAGAACTTATAAGGGAAATGAGCACTTCTTATTAAATGCTATTGAGTACTTAGTGAACTCGGAAAATATCTTAGCTGCCAGATCAAAAGAGGTGCGTTTGAGAATGATCGACCGAGTGAAAGCGAGAAATGAAAAGAACAAGTGGAGACTAATTAATTTAGCTTTGCCATTAGTATTATTATTACTTTTCGGCTTAGGGTATAGATCGTATAGGAAATTTAAATACGCAACCAGCTAATGAAGCGGACTATCTATCTACTTATGGCTGTGGTGCTGCTGGCCACTATATACTGGTTATGCAACACTCAGCAGGATGACGACAGGTCTTCTATATTAGCGGACTTTGCTATCAGCAACCTATCTAATGTCCAGAAGGTCGTGATCGCATCAGATCAGTATCGAGATATAGAGCTTACCAGACGTGGCGATGAGTGGTATCTGCAAGATGGTCACCTGGCCAGAAAGAATGCCATAAAAAATCTCACGGAAGTCCTGACTGGACTAAAAATAAAATACCTACCACCAGCAGCAGCTTATCAGAATGTAGCCCAAGAGATGGAGTCTATTGCGGTAGAAGTAAACATATACGACGCCAAGGACGCACTACTGCAGTCATATCTGATAGGAGGATCAGTTGCTGATGAGCGGGGCACTTATATGAAGCCCGCAGATGGTGATCGGCTATATGTCATGCACCTGCCCACGCTCGAAGGCAGCGTGCGTGGCAGGTATCTGCATAGCTATGATGATTGGCGTGATCGTACCATCATAGATGTACGCTATGAAGACATTAAGAGCGTAGAAGTGAATTACCCCCGACAGACAGCGGAATCATATACCATCAATAGATCCGGAGTGACTAACGCTATTGGACAAAAAATTAATCCAACTCAAAAAATTGAAGCATATCTAAATTCTTTTGAGGGTATAGCAGCAGAATCATTCGAGAATAACAATGCTAATCAGGATAGCATAAGGCAGCTATTACCATTCTGCGTATTAAAAATTAGTCGTGTTGACAATCAAGAAATGGTGATAGATCTTTTCCCTGTTGAGAATTATGTGGATCAAGCACTGATTACATTGGAGAATACTCCGAGAATCAGTCGGTATTTCGCTGATACCAGCTGGGGCGATCTAATGCTGGTACAACAACGAGTTATCGGTAGACTATTGCGAGGTTATTCATATTTTGCAGCTGATGAATAGGGTCAGTATCATACTATTAGTTTTAATATTAGGCAGCTCCTTTGCGCCTCATATTGATTCAAGTATCTGGGGATTCTTTGGGCATAGGAAAATTACCAAATTGGCAGTCTTTACCCTGCCACCTGATATGATGCCCTTGTATAAGACGTATATTGATTATCTCACGACGCACAGCGTAGATGCTGATAAGCGTAGATATACTGTATCAGAGGAAGCAATTAGGCATTATGTAGATGTCGATTATTGGGGACAAAATGCCATCAACATTATACCCCATAGTCAGAGAGAGGCAGTTATTAAATTTGCTGATTATTACTTGGTCGAGAATGGTGACTCTCTGCTGATCCGAGGTATAGATCACGCGATGCTACCAGATGAGTTTATGATTATTGGCGAGCAGGAAGTGGATATTGAGTTGCTCAGTGCTCTCATTTGGGATAAAGTGAATTTCTATGAAGGGACCACTGTGTGGAGCTTACCACTGGTCGAGTACGAGAAGGCACTTCAGGTCAGTGCTGAACAGTCAAAGAACTACACTCAGCTGGTCATCAAAGACAGATTCACAGATAAAGGTATTTCTCCTTACTATATTAAAACGATCTACAACCGGCTGATTAAAGCATATGAGGATAAACAAATGGATCAAATCTTAAGGCTATCCGCTGATATAGCGCACTATGTATCAGACATACACGTACCGCTGCATACAAGCTATAATTATAATGGACAGCTGACAGATCAGGAAGGCATTCACGCTTTCTGGGAGACTCGACTTCCAAAGCTTTACGCAGATGCGGAGTACGATTTATTTGTAGGAAAGGCAGACTATGTGAATGATATTCAGGAGTATTCATGGGATATCATCAAGCACTCTCATTCATTAGTAGACAGTGTATTACAAATTGAGAAGCGACTCAGTCATACATTTACTAATTACTTACAGTATTGCTTTGAAGATACAGAACTTAGTACTGTCAGAGTACAGTGTGAAGCCTATTCTCGCGCATATCATGATGCGTTGGGAGGCATGGTGGAGGACCAAATGCGCCGTTCCATCAAAGCCGTGGGAAGCGTCTGGTTATCTGCATGGGCCGATGCAGGCCAGCCTAATATGAGTAGAATTACTGCGGGGACATCAATAACTAATCCACTGGATTCCATAGAATTACAACAAAACATCAAAAAACAATGAGCCTCAAAGAAAAACCTAAGAAGCATGGTTTAGATTTGTCTATGAAGGGATTAGCTATGGGAATCGCCGAGGTCATTCCAGGCGTTTCAGGTGGCACCATTGCTTTCATCACAGGTATATATGAGGAACTACTCTACACGATTAAACGAGTTAATGTAGACCTCTTCATGTTGTTGAAATCGGGTAACTTGAAGGCGCTATGGCAACATATTAATGGACGATTTCTACTTTTCCTGTTAGGTGGAATGGCTGCTGGAGTCATCATAGGGATTTTCTTTGTCACTTATTTATTAGAGCATTACCCTGAACCTCTGTGGGCATTTTTCTTTGGTTTGGTATTAGCATCTGGTTTCTACATGGCACGACAGATCAGTTCTATGAAGCCATTATATGCTCTGCTATTTTTCATTGGATTAAGCGTATCATATACCATCACACAGCTCACCCCCGCTGGAGGCAGTGATTCATTTATCGCCATTTTCTTTTCTGGAGCTGTGGCGATCTCAGCGCTGATATTGCCTGGTATTTCGGGGAGCTTTATTCTGTTGTTGTTGGGTATGTATAGTATTATTATTCCAAGTGTGAAGGGACTGCTCTCCGATCCCAACTTGGATAGCTTAACTATTGTCGCTGTCTTCGCAGCTGGATGTCTGTTAGGTTTATTAAGCTTTAGCAGAATACTATCATACACCTTCAAGAATTATAGGGACCAAACACTTGCCGTGCTCACTGGAGTAATGCTTGGCTCTCTTCCGAAGATTTGGCCCTGGCGTAATCCTATAAGCGTCCTTAATGGAGCTTCCAACCACATTTTTACGCCTGATCTAAGCAGCTTTAGCTTGACTGATTTGGAACACGTCAAGGTGCTGAAAGAGCTCAATGTCATGCCTGCATCATATTTCTCTCATCCTAATACCTTGGTAGCTGTAGTTGCTTTCTTTATTGGACTGATCATTATATTAGGATTTGACTTTTACCAGCGACAGGATAACACCGTAAAGTGATGTATAATTTAAAGCTAAGGGCGCTAATTCCGTTCTTTAGTTAGCATGACTGATATACCTTCAGAGTTAGCATACTTAAGCGTGTTACGATCAATAACTTGAATAGCTGAGCTGTAGGCTTGGTTTTCTTTATCTGTCCCAGCTTTTTGATTGCCCAAGTAGCTGCCATTTCGTTGTTGACGACCGCCGCTGTTATTTGTGTTCTTACTATTTACTTTGCTGCCTCCTAAGTATCCACCCTCAGGATAATCATCGTTACCTCCTGCTGGGTTACGCTCAGTTTCATTGCTCTGATTACTATTATTTTGTCCTAAATATCCTCCACTAGGATAGTTTGAACCTGAGTTAATATCCTCTTTACCGTGCTGATCCTCGATTTCATCTGAGCTGGCAGATGGTGTAGATGGAGGAGTACCTACTACTCTTATGTAAGTATTTTCTTGTGTGGTGGACCTGACCCATATTACCTCTTGTTCGTATAGATCCTTCATATTGATCTGGTCTCCCTGTGGGGAGAATTGGAGTTCAAAGCTGATCTCAGTATTGTTATCGATCAACCACGTACCAGATAGTGATGCAAAGTCAATGAGCAAATAAGCTTCGTATTTTTCAAAAGACGACCAGTCCTTGATAATCCTGGCTTGGACGTAGGGTTGCTTATCTTTCTTGGTTTTGAACTCAAATTGAAATTCTCTCACCACATCATTACCAAAGGCGTATAGCGGACTTCCAGTATTAAGCTCATCTGTTGTTGTAAAGCCATCTATCGATTGCAGATTGTCATTTAAAAATCCAGAATCCCAATTTTCGATTTGAAATTGGACAATTCTTGGATTGTGTCCATACAGTTGCTCTCCTAACTCATTAAAGATGTGGCCAGTGATGGAATAAAAATTATTCTTAGAACTCTCGCCCGTTTTCCGTACTGTATATCTGAGTTCAAGGTGCTCATCTTGAATGATATTCTCGTGCTTGGCTCGGGCGTATAGGGGAGTGGGATTTTGCCTACGCGACTCTGATGAGGTACTTTTATCATTTGAATATGGACTGCTTTCCGTTTTGGAGTCTTTATCAGTGAAGATCCTGTCTCGCGAGCGCTGACCTGACGAGATGGTGAAACATAATAGGCTGACAAGTAGACATATGATTTTTATTTTCATAGTATTTATTGGTGGTGGAGACTATACATCTTCAATAATGATCTGCACATAATCGTTCCTCACTGAAAATTTTTATATAGGCTCAGTAACGATGTCGAGCCTACCATATGGATGAAAGCCATATACAAAAGTGAACTATAAAGCCAAATATCATATTCAATCAAAAATCGACTAACATCCAGCAGGTAGAAAATAGCAACAAGTATGTAGAGCCTATCGAATCTTAATTGCTGCTTTGACTTAAGTTCTCTACTAATGATGTATCACCATTGTTTTCATTGAAAAATGGGATAAGTTCATTAAGTATTTTTGGTGCGAATGATCTCGGCAGGTCATGACCCAGGTCCTCCACCCACAGCCGTCGTGAGTCAGGTATAAGATCCGCTGTTTTTACACCGTGCTCAAAATTGACGAGTGGATCCGCTTTGCCATGGATAACAAGGGTTGGGATAGCAAGTTTTTTGAGTGCTTCATATCGAGAGCCAGATGCATTGATTGCTGCTTCATGATGCTTAGCTGCGTGGGGGTTAGAGCCCTTGCGTTTTTCGAATTCATATCTGGATAGCTGGCCAGATCTTAGATTGTCTTTATCATAGTTACCCTTGAATAAATTAGAGACTGTGAGGCTATATTTAATGGCTGATTCTAAATCGTTGTCTGCAATCATGTATTTCGCTGTATACCTGGTAATATCCTTCATCGTCTCAGGCCAAATGCCAGGAAGAGACTCATCGCCAAAGTTGGCTGTCGAACTCTGCGATGTTAGGCTCAGCGTTCTATCAGGATAATTAATAGCAACACTCTGCGCTACCATCCCTCCCATCGACATACCCAAAACGTGAGCTTTTTGCACACCGGCGTGGTCTAAGATAGCTATGACATCTCCTGCTATATCTTCCAAGGTGTATGGAGCTGACTCGTCCCAGTCGTCGAGCCAAGTAGATAGACCAATATCTCGGTGATCAAATCTGATGACCTGATATCCAGCATCGACCATAGGATTAAAATAATAGTCTGGCCAATTGATTGAGGTCGATCCATATCCCATAATGAGTATGACGGTACCTTTAGGTCGATCGTCTGGTCTATTTACTTCATACCACAGCTTGACGCCATCGTGCTCAGCATAGGCCTCTTCTCCGTGATAAAATTCGGGTAGCTCAGTCCCAATTACTTGCTGATAAATCTCATCCGCATTATCTGGAAGATCTGGCGCCATATAGATGTAGGCGAATCCTGCACCAAAAAGAGTAACGATCATTAAGCTCAATAAGAGAAGTACTTTTTTCACCATGCAATGTGATTTCTGATTGTGTAAAATCCGCTAAATTACTTAAATGTTAGAAGATAACTTACTTGTATGCATTTTCGCTGATAACGCTTTCTATGGTTTGCTCACCGATGTAAATGTGTTTTATTCTTGCCTGCCCTCGGTGAATGAAGACCTCAGCATAGACGTCGCTCGTCGAATCTCTGAGGCTCTCCGTGGCTAATCTTTCTGCACCCTCAGCTAAGCTCTCAGCCATAAAGTACTTTTTAAAGGGGAGCTCCAAATTATACTGACTATTCTGGCTGTCAATAGCATAGCAATAAAGATCAGTGTTAAAATAGCTATCTACCTTAGGTCTTACCGTAGAAATATTCATGACGCTACTAAACCGAGACGCACCTTTATATAATGTAACATATTGTTTACTTTCTCCCTCCACTATGCAAGGTTGGTCTGTGATATAATTCTCTATTTCAAATCTGAGGTTGATGTACTTTCCTCTGAAAGGATCATTAGGATCAATCGGGAACAACTGTAATAAATGCCTTTCACCATGTAAAAGAGTACCCTCGCTATCCCAAATCATTTTAGCGGGCACAGCTAGTTGGATGAGGGTAAGTAGGACGAAGGCAATTATAAAATGATACTTCTTATTCATGCGCGTCAGTTAGCTTAAGCTGGTAATAATTAGCAATAAAAAAAGCTATACCTAAACAGACAAAGATAACTCCCCTCACGATGAAGCTCACATCGAAGTCGAAAAAGCGCATAATGATTAGAGCTGATAAGATGCACATGCCTAAATTCATGATCGCTAAGCTACCTTGACGAAATCCTTCGATGATGGACGTTATGGCAATCCATAGAATCATAATATTAAATAGCACTGCCATAAACGTACTTGGCCCACTAATATAGAGTAGTGGAATTACCCCTAAAGCGCTGACGTGTATTGCATAATTGAGAGCAGGCTCCTTCAATGAGTCATTGTAATAAAAGAGAATGATGGAGGTAGACCATAATGCCATGCTGATCCAAAATTGATACGACGACAGAAGTTGTGCAAAGCTAAGCTGCGCTCCGATCTCTGACCAGGCACCTGTAAAACTGCCAATGAATAATATAATGAGGACTCCAGCCATCCCTAATACCAGATAGCTGTTGTATGACTTTAGGTGTGAGTGATTAGATAGAAACACACCCAACTCATAGAATAATAAGAATAAGGCTGCTACCAGTGCCACCGGTTCTGTTCCACCCGACATCAGCTTAAGCACAGAGATGATCAGCGAAATGGGAATCATCCAGTGGAACAAGACCAGCGCCATACCTTTGCTACCCTTGTTCCAAAGCATTAGGTAATAGGGTACTATGGCAGTTACTAATCCGATATAGATAAAAAATGTACTGTCATTTCTTGTATCAAAAGATTGCATTAAATAGTATGCAGAGCCCACAGTATACATAATACCCGCAGCAGATGTCCTCATGATATATACCATGGGTAGTGCCAGTACCATCCACAGGAGAATAAAGCCACCGAGGCTGCCCTGAATATGATATATTTGGCTGACCATCGCAATGCTCGCTCCTATCCCGAAAAATAATAGCGACGCCGTGGCTTCTCGCCAAACAATGCTATTTGACTTTTTAATTAATGTAAGTAAACACAAAAGTTGGCCAATGATTAGCGGCAGGAATGCCAAACACGTTTTTGCATATTTTGGAAAATTATCCCAATTGTGAGCTATGATCAAAATAACTCCTAAACCGATGAGAGTAGCGCCAAGAATTCCAAATAGTAGAAGTAGGCCATTAGCTTGTATTTTATGCTTATCCTGCTGAAATAGCTCTATTTTTTCAAGCTGAACATGAGTGATGATGCCCGCTTGGACAAGCTCTTTAAGATTGACTTTTACGTGATGTTTCATCTATACTAATAGGCTTTTAACGAATGCGATATCCATTAAATTCCATTTCCGTTTCTTAAAAGTCTTCGGTCGATACCTACTGATCTATGTATATAGTGCGTGTGCCTAATTGAGATGCAGAAGCTGAATGATAAGTTGAGACGTAAGAGCTTGTGCCTTCTCTAAGCTTATCGTCCTTATCTCTATCAAGTATCGTAGTACTATGCTACCGCTATAACTAATAATTTGATCTGAAGAATTGATGATGAACAGCTCAGTATGACATTTGGCGCCAGATCATGAATAAAGTAGCTTCTTCACAAGATAAGTTTAGTAGATGTCATGAAGATAAGTAAAAACTAAATGAGCAGCTATTTCCTTAGATAACTAACGAGATCATACACTTCCCTTTAATGATAGCAGGAAGTTGTATTAAGTTTATATAGAGTCAAGAGCCAAGGTAGATTCTCATCCACAAATCTTTTACTTCAACATTTTAATGATGGAAATATCAATGTCGAAAATCACGCAAAACTTAGTTGAGACTCCTTGTAAATTTGTAGGCGAGCGCTTAACATTTAAATTTCACTTAAATACTAAAGTTAATCTCATGTAAGCTCCCAAAATGTGTCATCTCGATCGATCTCTTCTCTATCCAGACAGGGGAAGTCTTTTTCGATCAAAATAGAGAGCGATTTATGTTCGGTGGTCTTGATCTGACTTTGTAAACTGACTTGGTCTGAATTGATCCAAAGGTTCGCCATTTCGCTCGGTATATAGACTAATATTTCGTGATTAGTAAACGAAGCATATAGTTCTGAATTTTCTGATATACAGATAGTAAATGAAAAGTCATCACTACCTGGAAATTGAACTATTTCTTGAACGAAATTTTGGGATTTTAATACTTCAATGTCCGACTTACGTAACCTTAAACGAATACTGTTTTCAGTACACCTTAGTTTCATGTATTTATATGACTATATGAATGAGATAGTAGTAAGTCAAAATTATACAATATAAATAAGAATCCTTCTGATGATTAATCTTTTAATAAGATATGTCATATCAGCGTCTACCAGCCTTAGCTAAGACCTATTATTCCATCAAAATGGCCTGCACGGTCGTATATCTTAAGGCCATTAGATTAATTGTAAATACTTAATACAGCAAAATAGTGATATGCTGTCCCAACGAGTACGAAGACATGCCATATTGCATGCGAGTAGGGCAGCCTTTCGTAGGCATAAAAGAATACACCAATAGAATAGGCGACTCCTCCTGCTATAATCATCTGCAATGTAGAATTAGATACGCTATCGGCTAAGGTCGAATAGTCAAATATGATCATCCATCCCATCGATACATAGAATAAGATGCTTAATAATCTATATCTATGTCTGAAGAATAATTTGAATACGGTGCCTACTAAGGCGAGGCCCCAAATCATATAAAAGACTCTCCACCCGCAGCTATTACTCATTTTTATCAAGGCAAATGGGGTATATGATCCTGCAATTAAAAAGTAAATACATATATGGTCTACCGTGCGTAACGCAGAACTAAGGCCTGATTCGTATAGTTTGGAGATATGGTACCCTACAGAAGCTGAGTATAGTAGAACCACAGAAAGACCAAATAGACTAGCGGAGAAAATACCTAACTCAATAGAGTGTCGACCCGCCTCTATCAATAAATATATGGCACCAATTAATCCAAAAAATAATGCAAGTCCGTGAGTCCAAACATTGGCTTTTTCTTCGTATTTCAGTCGTTGATTAGCTATCATAATTTTTTTCCTCTAAGAGATTCAGAGATCGTTTTATCCATTGCTTTTTGGGCGAATGGATGCGTGTATTTATTAAGTGCATCCATCGCTTTGAGGATCTGATTTTTCTCATCACCTGATGCAAGTTTAGCTAATACATCAGCCATAGATCTTGTCTTGGTAGTCTCCTCGTCAGTCAAAATATCGCTGTGCTGTTTCAAAAATTTATGAGTCGCAGCGATGATTCCTTTTGCTTCATTTTTTGCTTCTTGAAGAGCCTTTATTTTCATGTCAGCCTCCGCATTTTGAATAGAATCAATGAGCATTTTAGCCATAGCCTCTTCACTGATCCCATATGCAGATCTAATCTCTACTTCGGTATTGACATCAGACCTAAGTTCTTTTGCTTTGACCCTGAGGATTCCATCAGCATCTATGAGAAATTGAATCTCTATTTTAGGCAAGCCTGCTGGCATAGATGGGATGCCAGATAGGATAAACTCACCAAGCTTCCTGTTATGTTCTACGAGGTCCCTTTCACCCTGGTATACTGCTACTTTTAGTTTGACCTGACCATCGACTGATGTCGTATACTGCCTCCCGACAGATGATGGTATCTTACTATTACGAGGCAGCAACACATCCATTAATCCTCCGACCGTCTCAATTCCCAGAGACAGAGGTGTGATGTCCAAGAGTAGCATATCTTGACGATTGCCTGCTAGGATGTCAGCTTGTATCGCTGCTCCTAAAGCTACCACTTCATCAGGATCAAGGTCATGCGATAATTTTTTGTTGAATAAGGCAGACACTTTTTCGATTACTAAGGGCACTCTGGTGGAACCTCCGACCAAGACGACTTCATCGATATCTTTGATACTTATGTCTGCATCCTGAAGGGCTTTGTGACATAGCTCAATTGTCCTTTGAATTATTGGTTCGATAAGTTGGTTAAATTTAGCCTTCGTAATTGATACTTTTTGTCCGTTTATTTTAGTGTGAAATTCTTCATTAGCACTAAGTTCTTTTTTAGCATTCTCAGCTTCTGTCCTGAGTAGCTGGCCAAGGGACTTGTCAGATTGCATCTGCGTGATAGTGATGCTGAGATCTGTCATCCATTTTTCTATGATCACTTTGTCAAAGTCATCACCTCCTAAGAGCGTATCTCCATTAGTGGATAATACCTCGAATATCCCACCCTGAATATCTAATATAGATATGTCAAAGGTGCCACCTCCTAAATCATAGACCGCGACCTTAAGATCTTGATCTCGATTCACACCGATACCGTAGGCCAGACTGGCAGCTGTGGGCTCATTCACGATTCTGAGGACGTCAAGTCCTGCTAATTTACCTGCATCTCTTGTCGCTTGACGCTGAGTATCATTGAAGTAGGCTGGCACCGTTATGACTACTTTCTCTATGGAAAGGCCGAGCTGCGCTTCCGCGTTCGCTTTTAATTGCTTTAGAATCTCCGCAGATAATTCTATCGGAGTGTAGAACTGATCATCCACTTTTATCTTAACGAGACTGTCTTTATCCTCATCTATGATGTTATATCCTAATAATTCCTCAAAGCCTCCGATATCCTGGTACGATTTACCCATCAATCTTTTAATAGAGTAAATAGTTCTATGGGGGTCACTGATGATAAAGTCTTTAGCATCATGGCCTATAAGAACTTCATTATTTTCGCTGAAGTGAATGATGGACGGGACTAAGGTATGCTGACCACGCTGATCCTTGATGGCGTAAGGATTGCCTTCATGAATATAGGCTATAAGGCTATTAGTGGTGCCTAAGTCGATACCTACGATGACATCACTTTTTTCCTCCTTATCTATTTCGCCGCTCTTTAAGTTAATTGAAAATTTTGCCATCGAATTTACTTTAGTCTAATGATGCAGTATCTGATTTATCTAAAACAAGAAAAACGCTCTCAAGCTTGTTATGATTTTATGGATACTATCTAATTGCACAATTATCATTATTCTTGTTGATAAAGGCACCCGATCATGGATTTTTTATTAAAAAATAAAGCCAATAGGCTTTTCTTGCTGCTTGGTGGTTTTTTTATGACCAATGCTTTAATTGCAGAATTTTTAGGGGTCAAAATTTTCAGTCTGGAGCAAAGCTTAGGATTTCAGCCGATGGACTGGACAGTCTTTGGCGTATCTGATTTAGGGTTCAACTTGACTGCTGGCGTTTTGTTGTGGCCAGTCGTCTTCGTATTGACTGATGTGATTAACGAGTATTTTGGACAGCGGGGGGTTACATACTTGTCATATTTTACTGTAGTCTTAATTCTATATTCTTTCATCATGATTTACCTAGCCATCGGGCTATCCCCTAATGACTGGTGGGCAAATGTGTCTGGCATTAGTGCAGCACCTGAGCAGAGCATTGATAATATGAATCTGGCATTCTCTAAAATATTTGGGCAAGGCTTATGGATTATTATTGGTAGCCTAGTAGCCTTTCTGGTAGGGCAAGTCATTGATGTCTTTGTCTTTCACAAGATCAGATCGGTGACAGGTGAGAAGAGGATATGGCTGAGAGCTACAGGCTCCACATTGGTCTCACAGTTTGTGGATAGTTTTGTCGTTCTATTTATTGCCTTTTATATCGGAGCTGATTGGGATATAGTCAGAGTAATTGCCATAGGACTTGTAAATTATATTTATAAGTTTGTGATGGCTATAGCCTTGACTCCACTGATCTATCTGGCTCACCACTATATAGATCAATATCTGGGAGCGAGCCTTGCCGATGACCTGAAGCGACGAGCTTCTCCAAGCTGAGAAAAGATATGTTCAATAAAAACACAAAGCAGACGACCAACAACATCTTGATGATCCGACCAGCTAATTTTGGCTTTAACGAGGAGACAGCTGAGAGTAATGCTTTCCAGTCAACTATAGAAGATAAAAGCAGCAAGGAAATTCAGCTCTTGGCACTGCAGGAATTTGATGCCTTTGTGGAAAAGTTACGAGCGTATAGTATCAATGTCATCGTCATTGAGGATACACCAAAACCGATAAAGAGAGATGCCATCTTTCCGAATAATTGGGTCTCATTCCACGAAAGTGGGATCGTCGTGACCTATCCTATGATGGCTGAAATACGCAGGAGAGAAAGACGGACTGATATTATAGAGCTGCTAAAAGAAGATTATATTGTAGATAAGGAGTACTCCTTTGAAGCGTATGAAGAGAAAGAGCAATACTTAGAAGGGACTGGCAGTATGGTGTTAGACCGGAGGCGTAAGATAGCCTACGCGAGCCTGAGTGACCGAACCAATATCAAGGTTCTTGAAAAATTTGCGGTGCTAAGTAATTACCAAAAGGTGATTTTTCATGCCACTGACGAATCAGGTTTGCCCATCTATCATACAAATGTGATGATGTCTATCTGCGAGACATTCGTAGTCATCTGCGCAGAATGTATCTCGAGCGAAGTAGAAAGAAATATGCTGATAAAACAGTTGGAAGCTACTGATAAAAAGATCCTGTACATCACTATGGAGCAGGTCAGGGCCTATGCAGGTAATATGCTTCAAGTCTCACAAGCGGATGGTAAAAGCTTGGTCATCATGTCTGAGCAAGCCTTTCGAAGCCTTACCCCAGAGCAGATCATGATGCTTAAAGGAGAGAGTGATTTTCTCTACGCCAGTATCCCAACTATTGAGCAGATAGGTGGGGGAAGTGTTAGATGTATGATAGCAGAGGTATTTCTGCCTGAAAAGCCTAAGCTCCTTTAAGACCACACATGATCAACATTAATCTCACGACGTTCTAAATGTGTGATATAGTAGAGTATAGCAAAGAACATATCTAAATAATAATTGATATTTCAAAATAGTAATTTATTATATGTGCTTTGCCGCCCTCACATGATGTTTATTTATCATTAATTGAACCTAATCACTTAGCATTAACTGTATTACTACAGTCATTTCCAAATTTTATTTGGCTTGTGCTTTGAGTGACAAATTACAGCTAACTACCTGATTGTTAAGTATTTTTGCATTAAATTTGTGAAGCATATGAGAGGAATACGAAATAGAAACAAGAATTTTTAAAAATTTAACACTTTTTCAGGGTACATTTTACCTAATTCATTCGTCTTATAAGTATATAATCCGATTTAATCCTATAATCCTTTAATCCTATGAACAAATTAATAAACTTGATAAACTCTTTCATCAATATCTTCAAGAAAGATGTTAAGCCAAGAGCGGCACACCTAAGCGAAGAAGATTACGATGGATGGTTAGGTATTTAAAAAGAACGTTTCCCCTTCGCGTTCTTTTTAAATTTCTATTACCATAGTTAACAGCTAATCAAATTCGTCAGCTCAACTTTATTTTCATCAAGAAAATAATTAACCTTACCCTCCGTCATTCTATTGGCGTTACCTTATTTTGTCTCACATAATGATTTACATCATCCATACGAGGCTAGTTCTTCTGTTTATCTTAATCACATTATTTTTGAGCTCTTGTAGTCGAGTTAGATCGACCTCGAAGGGGAGCAATGATAAACCAGCCCAGACTTATCAGCATCCTATACCATTCACGCCAAAGAATTATGTAGCGTATCACTCCGACAAACCATTTACTATAGACGGTAGAGTTAATGAAGATGCATGGAGTGATATTCCATGGACTGATTCATTCGTAGATATAGAGGGTCAGCTCCGACCACTTCCGCTGTGGACGACGCGAGCTAAGATGTCATGGAATGATGAATATTTTATCGTTGCAGCGACCATGGACGAGCCCCATATTTGGGCGACACTCACTGAGCGTGATGCTATCATGTACCATGACGATGATATTGAGCTATTCATAGACCCTGATGGCGACGGACATAATTACTTCGAATTTGAAATGAATGCCTTCAATGCCATATGGGATCTCTACATGCTATATCCCTATAAAGTAGACGGTCAGAGAAATTACATAATGAGTTATGATATTAGAGGTATTCAGACTGCGGTAGATATCAAAGGCACAATCAATAATCCTGCGGACCAAGATACCTCTTGGAGCGTAGAGATAGCTATTCCGTGGACGACATTCAAAGATTTCAAGGCAGGACATCACCTGCCAGCAACTGGTGAGCAGTGGCGTATCAACTTTTCTCGTGTAGATTGGACCATGGAAATTGAAGATGGTAAGTATGTAAAGCAGAAAATTCCGGAAGGTAAGACGCTTCCAGAGGACAATTGGGTATGGTCGCCCACAGGCTACGTCGATATGCATAAACCAGAAACCTGGGGATACGTCCAGTTTGAGCGTGACAGGGCTATCACATTTCTGGATCAGGAAGAAGAGGATATAAAATGGGCTATGTGGAAGACGTACTATGCCATCAAGGCCTGCCATAAGCTTCATGGAATGAACTGCACTCTACCCGAGGCGAGACTGAAGGATGTAGATATAAAAGGCTATACATACGACCCGAAACTCTATACCTTTCCTGGAGGGTTTGTCATATCGGCATCCTCAAACGTAGGCGGGTACTATACTTTGGATGATAGAGCTCAGCTTAAATATTATGCAAATCAGTAAGATGAAGCGCAATGAATTTATCAAATTACTGACTGCTGGAGGTGCGGCAATTGGTTCAGGATCATTCGTCAATTCTTGCGCTACCAGTGTAAGAGATGATTCTGTCGTCCATAAATTACCGCGATTCTGGCTTTGGGTTAGGCCACAGTTGGGCCAGTCGGATGATCAGTGGAAAAGGACATTTGCAGAAATCAAAGACTTGGGCATTGAAGCAGTCCTAATTCAGATATATTCAAGTCATAAGGCGCTATTTCACATGCCAGGGTACGAAGTAGAAGAGCCATTGTTAGAACGATTAATACCATTAGCACATCAGGCAGGAGTACAAATACACGCGTGGATGTGGACCATGCCTTGTAATGATAAGCGTATCATAGAGGCTCATCCAGATTGGTATGTGGTTAATCGGAATGGACAGCCATCACATAGTTATCCGGCATACGTCGGATATTATAAGTTTCTCTGTCCTCGAAAACCTGAAGTTCGATCATTTGTTAAGGCCAGAGTGAAAACATTGGCAGCCATATCTGAGTTGGACGGTATCCACTTAGATTATGTGCGTATGCCTGATGTGATTTTAGCAGCAGGCCTTCAGCCTAACTATGACATCGTACAAGACAAGGAGTATGCTGTATATGATTACTGCTATTGTGATACTTGCAGAAATGGATACCAAGTAAAGACCGGGCATGACCCCATGGATATCAAAGATCATGAAAGTGATAAATCTTGGTACCAGTATCGGTATGATGCTGTTGTAGATTTGGTCAATGAGTATTTGGTTCCTGCCGCTAAGGCGAAAGATAAGATCATCACTGCTGCCGTATTCCCTAACTGGGAAAGTGTTAGGCAGCAGTGGCATGAATTTGATTTGGATGCATTTCTTCCCATGTTATACCATGGATTCTATAATGAAGACCTAGACTGGATTGGTGAGGAGACTGAGAATGAGATTAAGCGACTTTCTAATTCCAAACCAATTTATGCTGGATTATTCGTACCACACTTAGAAGAAGGCGATATGGATATTGCTGTTAATTCAGCGATGAAGGGTGGAGCAAAAGGGTTCAGCTTATTTGCATATGGCAATCTGGATGAATCGGGAAAGCAAGAAGTCAAAAAGATCATAGCTGAGATGACTAGGCTTCGTCGAAATTAAGGACTTGATATCTTTAATGCTACTACCTCTAATTCTTTAAATCATATTCAGAAAAATTAACTGATTTAGTCCTACGCATGTATTCCATCGTTCTACCTGGATAGTTATTTGTGATACTTCCACTTGGAGATTTATACCAGCTCTGCTCGATACCACTCCAGATCATGTTGTCTAGTCGCTTTTGTAACTCAGTATGATAAGAAGAGAGAATGGCTTCTTTGACTTCCATTGACTTATTTTCAGTTTTATTGAGCATGTCAATGCATTGAGCAATATAATTAGCTTGTGACTCGCTCATGATGATTATTGAATTATGACCGAGGTTAGTATTAGGTCCATACATCATGAAGAAATTAGGAAATTTATCTGTCATGACACCTAAATAGGTTTTAGGGCCGTCTTTCCAGTGTTCCTTTATCGTAATACCGTTATTGCCACGGATGTCTAAGCCCAATAAAAATGGATTGGTCTTGAAACCAGTAGCATAAATCAGGACATCCAAGTCATACTCCTGACCGTCATTAGAAACAACAGTTCTTGATTTAATCTCTTTCACGCCAGCGGAGTTGATGGTGACATTTTCTTTTGCCAAAGTAGAATAGTATGTATCCGAAAAGAGGACTCGCTTTGCACCCATAGGGTAGGCAGGCGTCAATATCTTAATTAAACTTTTATCTTTAATATGCTTCTTAATAAAGTCAATTGATTTCCTTTGGTAAAACTTACGCAGCAGACCATTACCCTTTGTCATAAGAAAATATAAAGCGCCTCCGAGCATCCATATTTTTAATCTGTAAAGACGAAGAAGAAAGGGAATCTTGGCGACAAGGGTCTTTTCCCATCCACGATAGGCCCTGTCCTGTTTAGGTAGCATCCAATTAGAAGATCGCTGGAAAATAATCAGCTCACTTGCTTCTTTAGCGACCTCTGGTATGAGCTGGACAGCGCTTGCTGCATTACCGATGATGCCTACCGTCTTACCATGTAGAGACACATCATGGTTCCACTGAGCAGAATGCCATGATTCTCCAGTATAGCTATCTTGCCCTAAGATGGAGGGCGTCGAGGGATGATGAAGCTGGCCAATTGCACTGATGACTGTCTTGCATTTAAATGATTGATCTTGTTTCGTTTGAAGGCTCCAAATAGAAGTTATATCATCCCATGAGGCAGTACTTAATTCTTGCTCAAAAAGGATGTGGGAATGTAGATTATATTTATCAGCCACGTGATTGATATATTCTAATATCTGTGGCTGCATAGACCATTTATATTTCCACTTGGGATATGGCTCAAATGAATAGCTGTAGAGCGCTGACGGGATGTCACACTCCGCACCTGGGTAAGTATTTTCTCGCCAGGTCCCACCTATAGCTGATGCTTTTTCTAAAATGATAAAATCGTTTATTCCCTTATTAAGTAACGATATACCCATGGCTATGCCTGAGAAGCCTGTACCTATGATAATGCTGGTATATACATGACTTGTCATAAATGATATCAGTCGCATCAAGGTACTGTATCTGAATCAGAATAACTCTACATTATTGATTTGGCTGCTAATTTTATGTCTTGTTTGCATCGTGTCATTTATTATTTTGACGTCGTCAATAATCTTCATATATTAGTTCAATTAATGAAACATTGTTTTATTATGTGAAACAGTAAAGATCTGAATGTAATTATACTTAAGACGTTTACTCTAGATATTTCTCTTCATGATTATTAAATTTATCTGCTATCCATGTTAGAATTGAAAAATTCTGTACATAAAACTTTTGCTCTCTTAGAATATTTTACTGCGTCCAAGCGTGAGTGGGGAGTGACAGAACTGGCTCAAGAGATTGGCTCTAATAAAAGTACAGTATTTCGCTTCTTGGCTCAGATGCATGAGATAGGTATCTTAGATAAAGGTGAAGGCAGTGAGAAGTATCGTCTGGGACTTAAGCTATTTGAGCTTGGTAACCGAGTAGAGCTGAGGACAGCATTGATCGAGAAGACGCACCCTGCTTTAGAAGCTGTGGCCAGAAATATCACTGAGACCGTTCATCTAGCTATCTTAAAAAATCATCAGGTATTCTACGTTGACAAAGTAGAGAGCCCTCAGGGATTAAAGATCAGCAGTGACATAGGCAGTTATTGCCCTGCACACGCGACGGCGCTCGGCAAAACACTTTTAGCTTATCTATCTCAGGAGAGTCAGCAACGGACGCTACGCCACATTTTAGACAGAGGCATGGTAAGTTCATTCACTGATCGAACTATGACGAGTATGAAAGAGTTGCTTCCAGCATTAGGGCAAATCAGAAAACAACATTTTGCCATTGATAAACAAGAGTATGAAGTAGGCTTGATCTGTGTCGCGATACCAGTCTTCAATCAGCAAGGTGAAGTCGTAGCAAGTCTAAGTGCATCAGGACCTGCAAATCGGTTTCAAGAGTCTGAAGTCAAAAATTATGTATCAACTCTGAAAGAGGGGGCTGATGCCATACAAGACAGCATAGGTAATTTTAAATTATTGTAGATGACAAAGAAAGGAAAATACTCTAATGTACACTATCAAAATTACTTGGGCCTGGATGCACTCTTAGGTACACAAGTATTGCGCAGCGTGCAGTTAGGCAAGCCAGCCCATGAGGAGATGCTATTCATAATCACTCACCAGGTATATGAGCTATGGTTCAAGCAGATCATCCATGAGCTGAAATCGGTCATCGAGATGTTTGCCGAAGAGAAACTGGATGAACGAAACATAGGTAATGTAATTGCCAGACTCAACCGGGTAGAGAAGGTTCTGCAACTTTTAATAGATCAAATAGGTGTGATGGAGACGATGACGCCATTGGATTTTTTGGATTTTAGAGAGTATTTATTTCCAGCCTCTGGGTTTCAGAGTGTTCAGTTTAGGATGATAGAAAGCCTATTAGGTCTAGCAGAGGATCAGCGGATGACATATCATAATCAGAAATACAGTTCTGTGTTCCCAGAAGATCAGCAAAAAGAACTTGCAGACATCTATGCTAATGGTCCGCTATTCGAATGGGTGAATAAGTGGTTAGAGCGCACGCCATTTTTAAAGACACCAGGGTTTGACTTCATTCAAAAATACAAAGAGGCTGTACAGCGTATGTTGGAGAAGGAGACACTTGCCATAAGAGCTTCTGACTATCTTACTACGGAAGACAAAGAGAAAAGAGAAGCTATGCTGGGCTCTACAGATAGTTATTTCAAAGCCATCCTTAGTGAAGAGAATCACAATCAATTGATCAAAGAGGGTAAAAAGCGCCTTTCCTATAAGGCGACAGTCGCAGCGCTATTTATCAATTTATACAGAGATGAACCGATTCTCCATCTCCCATTCCAATTATTGACTAATTTAGTAGACATTGATGATCTGATGACCTCTTGGAGGTATCGTCATGCGCAGATGGTCATGCGTATGTTGGGTAATAAGATCGGCACAGGTGGTTCTTCTGGACACCAGTACCTGAACAAGACTGCTGAAAGGCATAAAATCTTCGCTGATTTTCATACCATTTCTACATTGCTTATACCACGGTCTCAGCTCCCAGAGTTGCCCACTGCGCTTAAGCAGCAGCTGAGTTACCATTTCACGCAGACACAGCATCATGATTTATAACTATTATTTTATCTAAATAAGAATACATGTCAAAATTACCTCCAGCTATAAATTTTAAGCAGTGGATTGAAGATAATCGACATCTGCTGAAGCCACCAGTTGGCAATAAAGCTATCTATAATGATGACTACATAGTGATGGTAGTGGGTGGTCCTAATTCTCGCAAAGATTATCACGTAAATCAGACTCCAGAATTCTTTTATCAGGTGGAGGGAGATATTACATTAAAAGTCATAGAAAATGGAGAGCCCCGAGATATCCATATTAAAGAAGGCGAAGTATTCTATCTGCCGCCGAACATCCCTCACTCGCCTCAGCGTGATGCTGACACGGTCGGCTTGGTCATAGAACAGAGGCGGCCGAATGGGGTAGAGGATGGCCTGGCTTGGTTCTGCGAGAACTGTCATCGCAAACTTCATGAAGAGCCATTTGCCTTGCAGAATATCGAAGTGGATATGCCCATCATATTTGACAAGTATTATGCAGATGAGTCGCTGCGTACCTGTGACGCCTGTGGTACACAGATGCAGCCTCCCAACTAATTAGAGTTAATCATATTACATGTAATGAAACAGATTTTATAAATGGTATCTCAAAGAAAATGAGCTTAAAACGGATAACCATGAAAAGTCCCTTTCAAAAAAAAGTTGGATGTAGAACATTATAGGTATGTATTAACTGCCGAAGACATTAGAGAGATTTTAGATCTAATATCATAAGGATTAAATCCTCATCGAGAGATAAATTAATGGATACTAGTACTCCTTCTTAAATGAAAATGATGATTGCTTTCTGCCTTTAGTTCGCAGGGGACATCGATATTTTATCATCGTTAAAAATATAAATGAAGCAATTACGCATAAATGGGCACTCACACTTATTACCCTATCCAGAACAAATACCTGCATATCTTAAGGATAGAGAGATATTTTGGGTGGATGCTGATCGTAAGTACATGCTTCAAAAGGACTGGCGTAGGCCTGTGACTCACTCCAGCTTCTTTCTGCATGAGAAGCTTGAGTGGATGGATCATCATCAGATAGATCACTCTGTTGTATTAAATCTATCTCAACTGTACGGCAATGGCCTGACTGAAGAGGATATGAAGGTCGCACTTAGATTTCAGAATGATTATAATGCATCAGTGCAAAAAGAATTTCCTACTAAATTCACCTGCGGATTTGTTGTACATGCAGGATTCGTAGAGGGGGCTTGTTGGGAGATTAGACGTTGTGTGAATGAGCTGGGATTACAGCTGCTTTGTTTGCCTACCCACTACATGGATCAGTCAGGTACTTGGAGAGGTATTTTTGATGAGGCCGCTTCCCCCATATTAGCATTAGCTAATGAGTATAAACTGGCTATTGAAATCCATCCCTACGATGGAGAGAAGATGATCCAGCTGGAAAATACAGCTTGGCGCTTTCATCTGGTGTGGATGCTGGCTCAGTGCGCTGATGCTTATCACTTCTACACATTGAATGCGATGTATGATCTTTATCCTGATATCCGAGTGTGCTTCGCGCACGGAGGCCAGCTCAACCATCTAAATATTGGTCGACGGACGCAGGGCTTTGATGGGCGGCCAGATCTTTTTGAGGGAAAGACTAGACCAAGAAAAGCCATCGGTCATCCCAATATTTATTTCGATACGTTGGTGCATGATACTATTTCTTTAGAGTTGATGATCAGAAGACAGGCAGGAACAGACCAGATAATTTTGGGGCTGGATGACCCCTACCCACTAGGTGAGATGGAGAGTGCTGCACAATCCTCCTACCCGGGTAAGCTCTTAGATCTTGCAGTCACCGAGGGGGTCATCACTAAGGCTCAGCAGCAAGAAATATGGTATGACAATGTGACTAATTGGCTTTGTGGCTCAGATAAAGTCAGCTTTTTAAATCGAATTCAAGTCCAAAGCTAAATGCTTATGTCTAACATAATGTATGAAAGAAATATAGCCTGTGCTCGCAGTTTGGATGCCGCTGATGAGTTACGCTGGTGCAGGGATCAGTACCATCTACCACAGCAGAAGAATGGAGAACCATACATTTATTTATGTGGTAATTCTTTAGGGCTTCAGCCTAAATCCACCGAAAAAGGAGTGCTGCAAGAATTGAATGATTGGAAGCGCCTTGGCGTAGAGGGGCATTTTCATGCTCAGAATCCATGGCTTCCATATCACGAGTTGCTGACAGCATCCATGGCTAGAGTGGTTGGCGCTAAGCCCATTGAAGTCGTCGTCATGAATACCCTCACAGTGAACTTACACCTGATGATGGTTTCCTTTTATCGGCCGCAGGGAAGACGTGTTAAGATTATGATCGAGGCAGATGCTTTTCCATCAGATAGTTATGCGGTGGAATCTCAAATTAGATTTCACGGCTTGTCACCAGATGAATGTCTCATAAGATTAAGAGCAAGAGAAGGAGAAGTGTGTCTAAGAGAAGAGGATATTCTGAGTCAAATAGATGAGACTGGCGAAGAGTTGGCGCTGATCCTGTTGGGCAATACTAACTATTATACAGGACAATTTTTTGACATGAAGAGGATTACTGATAGGGGACATGCTCAGGGAGCAGTAGTCGGATTTGACTGTGCTCACGGTGCAGGCAATGTGGAGCTAAACCTACATCAGAGTGGATGTGATTTTGCAGTTTGGTGTAGCTACAAATACCTGAATGCTGGTCCTGGAAGTATTGGCGGGGCATTCGTGCATGAGAGACATGCGAACGACTCTACTTTGCCCCGATTCGAAGGCTGGTGGGGGCATAATAAAGAGACACGCTTCTTGATGCGAGATGCTTTCGATCCGATACCAGGGGTCGAAGCTTGGCAACTCAGTAATCCACCCATCCTATCAATGGCGGCGGTATGGTCATCCTTACAGCTATTTGATAAAGTGGGTATGGCAGCACTCAGAAAGAAGGCTATACACCTGACAGGATATTTAGAATATTTATTACATACGCTGGGTGACGATGCTATCGAGATAGTGACTCCAGCTGACCCAATCCAAAGAGGCTCTCAACTGTCCATTCAAGTTAAGGATGCAGAGCGGAGCTTATTTGATCGAATGACAGCAGCTGGAGTTATTGCTGACTGGCGCGAACCAGATGTGATTAGAGTAGCTCCAGTGGCGATGTATAATAGTTTTGAGGATGTCTATCATTTTTATGAGATATTAAAGGCGGCTTTGCATGATAAGCACTAAGAGATAATAAAAACCCAATCTAATGAAATAACACAGATGATTGAGAAGAGAAAGAATCCAAATACAAAAAAGGAAAACGAGAAAATTATAATAGTTGGTGCAGGACTGTGTGGAACGCTACTCGCTATCAGGCTGGCGCAGAGAGGCTTTAAAATAGCAGTATACGAGAAACGCTCAGACTTGCGGAAAGCTGAATCCGATGCCGGCAGGTCGATTAACTTGGCTCTTTCTGCGCGTGGCATCATGGCCTTAGGCATTGCTGGCCTTCAAGATGAAATTTTAAAGCACACCATCCCGATGAGAGGTAGAATGATTCATCCCTTAGGAGGTGACAGTTTCTTATCCCCATACAGCAGCAGGCCTACGGATTATATTAATTCGGTATCCAGGTCAGGACTGAATGGCTTGCTTTTAGATCATTTGGAGGGCTATGACAACGTTGACATCTACTTTGAAGCGGCAGTCTCGAGTGTAGACATCAAGCAGGCAACAATAGTATTTAGCAAACACGGAGAGCTAAAGGAGGATAGAGGGACAGTCGTGATTGGGACTGACGGAGCTGGCTCAGTGGTAAGAAGAAGTATGATGCCCCATACGGGAGAATTATTATTTAATTATTCTCAAGATTTTCTTAGGCATGGCTATAAAGAGTTAAGCATCCATCCTGGTGATGGAGGTACATGGCAAATTGAAATGGAAGCGCTGCACATCTGGCCCAGAGGAGAGTTCATGATTATAGCCTTACCTAATTTGGATGGGAGCTTTACGCTGACTATGTTTCATCCTTACGGCACGGCTATTGGATTTAATGCGCTGGATTCTAAAACTAAGCTCGAGGCATTTTTTAATAAATATTATCCTTCATTACTGCCGCATATTCCGCATTACCAAGAGGAATTCTTTACTAATCCTGTCGGTAATTTGGGAACCATCAAGTGCTATCCATGGCAGGCATTCGGTAAGACGCTCATCATGGGTGATGCCTCTCACTCCATTGTGCCATTTTATGGTCAAGGCATGAATGCATCTTTAGAAGATGTCAGAATATTTGATAAATTATTAGATGAACATGGTGATGATTGGACGTCTTTGTTCGAAGCCTTTCAAGATAATAGAAAGGAAAATACAGATGCCATTGCAGATCTCGCTATCGATAATTTTTATGAAATGCGAGACCATGTAGATGACATCGCATTCATGAGAAAGCGCAAAATAGAAATGCAGTTAGAGCAGGAATATCAGGACTACCACTCTAAATATTCGCTTGTCACCTTTCAGCCAGAACTTTCTTATCATGATGCGATGAGCAGAGGTAGAAAGCAGGACAAGATATTATTAGAAATGTGCACTACTGACAATTTTGATGCAATCCCACTCAAGGAATTTTATCAGAAAACGAAATCAATCAGCCTGACATGATTATCACTGTCTGTCATCAGGATGTGAACTATAGCTGTAACCTATCAGATCCCTTAGATATCTCAATTCCGATGGGACAGGTGAGGTGCTTCTTTGCCCCACCTATAGAAGTGAATCCTTATGTATCTGCTGAGTTCATCGGATCAGTGCAGGCAGGTGCACCTGTCAATTTTTATAATATCAAGCTCAATCCACATGGTAATGGCACCCACACGGAAGGTTTGGGGCACATCACATTGCGGCGCGAGATTCTTGATGACTGTCTTAAGTCATATCATTTTATCGTCAAGATAATCAGCGTCGATTTTGATAAGTTAGATAATGGGGATAAGGTGATCACAAAAGCTGCTATAGCCACAGCATGTGCTGATTCAAAAGTAGAAGCCTTAATCATCAGGACGATGCCTAATCCAGCTACAAAATGTTATAGGGATTATTCGGGGACTAATCCACCTTATCTTTCCACTGATGCGATGAAGTATATTGTGGGTATAGAGGTCAAACATTTGTTATTAGATCTGCCTTCTGTAGACCGAGAGAAAGACGAGGGCAGACTGATCAATCATCGGCTATTTTGGCAAGTTAGTGATAAAGAAGCCACTAGCATATCTAGAAATAACTGCACCATTACCGAGCTCATATACGTTCCTAATGACATCGCGGACGGGCTGTATTTATTAAATCTGCAAGTGCCTTCGATTAATTTAGATGCTGTACCAAGCAAACCAATACTATATCGATTATATCAAAAGCATGGAAAGTAAAGTCGTCAAAGAAAAAGCACAGCCTTTAGGCAACTATCCGCATGTCAAACGAGTCGGTGATTTCATCTATATATCGGGTACTAGCAGTCGCAAAGTTGATAATACCCACATCGGAGCTGAGCAAGATGCGGCAGGAAAGTGGCAGCTGGATATTCGACTACAGACGCGAGCTGTGATCGAGAATATTGGAGCATTGCTACACAGTATGAATGCTGATCTAACACACATTATAGACGTCACTACATTTCTGGTTGACATGACCGACTTTGCTGGTTATAATGAGGTCTACGGTAGTTTCTTTGACCATACGGGTCCGACAAGGACGACTGTGGCTGTCCACCAATTGCCTCACCCTAATTTATTAATAGAAATAAAAGCCGTTGCATATTACCCTGTTGAGAATTGATGTTTGCTTATTTTATTGTCGAATTTTAGCATCGGAATAACTGACAGAGCTTTAAGAGCTGCATATGAATCCTGGTCAGCCAAGTGTCGGGTATTTTATGAATTATTGTGGGAATTAGACTTCGTTAAATGTGTTGCAAATACGCTCAAATATTAATAATGTTTATCAGGATTAATTGAGTTGGTAATAAGTAGAATATATTTTGTCTATAGATAGAAGTATGAAAAAAATCAGCAACTACATCAACGGAAAATTAGTATCTGCGCAATCAAGCAATTATCTTCCAGTATATGATCCCTCTACAGGAGAGCAGTATGCGATGGCCCCAGATTCTCAGCTTGAAGATGTGGACATTGCATATCAAGCTGCCTTAGGATCTTTTTCATCATGGGCTGGTAAATCCACCATAGAGCGGTCTGCTATCATGATGCGGATAGCTGATCTTATCGAAGCAAATTTGGAATTGCTCGCACAAGCAGAATCTCGTGATAATGGAAAGCCGATAGCATTAGCGCGGTCAGTGGATATCCCTCGCTCCGCTGCTAATTTTAGATTCTTCGCTCATGCGATCACTCAATTTTCTTCTGAATCACATGAGATGCAGGGTGCTATAAACTATACATTACGACACCCTATAGGCGTGGTTGGCACGATCTCACCTTGGAACTTACCACTCTACCTATTTACATGGAAGATAGCGCCGGCTATAGCCGCTGGAAATACTGTCGTCGCTAAGCCATCGGAGGTGACACCCATGACCGCCTACATATTTTCTGAGCTGTGTATTAAGGCAGGATTACCACCTGGAGTGCTCAATGTGGTGCATGGTGATGGTGTAGCAGTCGGTGCAGAAATCACAAAACATGACGGGATAAAGGCTATATCATTCACTGGAAGTACGCGAGTCGGGCGAGAAATAGCCGAAGTGGCAGCACCGATGTTTAAAAAACTGTCACTGGAAATGGGAGGCAAGAATCCATCCCTGGTTTTCGCTGACTGTGACTATGACAAGATGTTAGAGATGACAGTCAGATCATCTTTTTCTAATCAAGGTCAGATCTGCCTATGTGGGTCAAGAATCTTTATTGAGGCCAAAATTTACGAAAGGTTTAAATCGGATTTTGTTGACCAGGTAAATGCACTGAGTGTCGGTGCACCTTCAGCTGAGGATACTGATATAGGAGCCATCGTCTCTCATGCGCATTATCAGAAGGTGCTATCATATATTGAGTTAGCTGTAGAAGAAGGGGGTAAAATTCTTGCAGGTGGTAATTCTGTGCGGCCTGCTGGTTATGAAGGTGGATGGTATATAGCGCCGACTGTCATCGAAGGTCTATCCCATGAATGCCGAACTAATCAAGAGGAGATCTTTGGGCCCGTGGTCACCATCATGCCTTTTGAGACAGAAGATGAAGTACTGCACTACGCGAATGATGTGCCATACGGTTTGTCCTGCTCGATCTGGACTCAACACCTGAGTCGAGCTAATCGATTAGCTAAGCAGATAGAGGCTGGCATTGTCTGGATCAATACCTGGATGCATAGAGACCTGAGGACGCCATTTGGAGGGATGAAGCAATCTGGAGTTGGACGAGAAGGCGGTGTAGAAGCCCTCCGCTTTTTCACTGAAGCTAAGAATGTCTGTATTAAATATTAAGCTTGTTCACTCCTGATCTATGTTATACGTGTTTTAACAGTATAGATTAGTTTTATTTAAGAGCTCTTAGGATTAAATTTCGCAATGATAAATTAGAAAGTAAAGATCTAATTCTACTGAGATTAAATTGAAAATGACTATAAGTTTAGTGAAACAAGATACTTTGCAAATAGTAAAGTGCAAATCCTACCATAGATGTCAAACCTATATAGGCTAATCCAATCATTGAAGGGGGTGGTCTATGAGTGAAGGGCACGGCTAGGCTGGTAACCGCTTTCAGATTGAAATAACCGATGATCGGAGCGACTAAGAAGGAAATGATCGTAGCGATCTCCAAAAGCTGAATCATGCTAGAAGCTGAATAATAAAATAATAGAAATCCGCCCACTCCTGTACCTAACAGACATATCTTATAAAAACGATTAAGAAATTTTGACTGAACTTTATTATGTGAAATTGTAGAAAATAAAATAACTCTAAGTGCTCTGGAGAAGCTTCTGGAAAAAGCGTCCATCACTGCGATCAATGTGCCATAGATGGTCCCGAAAGCTGCGATGGCGATGACGGGATATGACCACGACCCCAAGTGAGAAGTGAAAATTTTTAAAAGCTGATTTGAAAATTCATTAGCATTTCCCTCTAATAGCTGTCCACTTCCAAAGGCAGTATATGATCCAATAGTTAGGAAAAGCACCGCCAGTACAGTGGTGAATGCATAGCCCAGATTAAAATCAAACAGACTCTCATTTAGCGTCGGATGATAATTTTCGGATCGAATTTTCTCTAAGACCCAGATGCTGTTCATAGTAGAAGCCTCCATGCCTGAGGGCATCCATCCCAGTAGACTGATGAGTAAGGTAAGACCAGCGCCTTTCAAAATGGGTTCGGGCTGAAAATTATCTATTGGCTCTAAAGGTCCCTCGATTATGACAGCTATAAAAGCAATGACGACGACGATCAGCAAGACTAATGATATGAGCTTAATAAATTTATCCAATCCTGAATAGCCAACAAGAAGTAAGAGTGAAACAGTGACAAATATGATCACTCCAGCAAGTACTGGAATCGGGATATGGCTTAGTCCAAACATGCTGCTGAGCAGCCCTGCGCTTACCGCAGCAATAGCCGCAGTGACGGCGAACATATTCATAACAATAATACACATAAAGATGCCGATAGCCCAAGTGCCCTGATCCTTGTAAGCTTTGAGCAGACTGTTGCCAGTTGCATTAGCATAGCGAGTACCGAACTCATAGAGAGGGTACTTAACGAATAGGGTGACTATTATTATGGCCAAGTATATCATGCCATGATGTGCGCCAGCTCTGGTGGATAAGACGAGATGAGAGGTGCCTATGGCAGTACTCGCAAATAATAGTCCAGGACCAACGGTCTTGAATAGCTGTTTGAATTTAGAATCTCGATGTGTTAGAGAATTCATCTATTGATAGTTCTACTTCACTCTCTAAGCTATGCATTTATTCATTACATTTTATAAACTAATTTAAACTCTTTAGGTTCCTAAAGAGTATAATGCTCCTGCACTAAACAATGGGCTCTCCTAATTTTTCATGGTGTGATTCTTATTCTTTGGTTAGATACATCATGACATTAGAGCCAATGTGAGTGAGAATGTTTTCACAGAGGATGTAAGTGTAAGTCAGATACTCGTTTGAATAGACAGAGCGGTTGATAGCATTTTCCAATAATTTAAAATTTGCTCAATTCAATTTAATGCGTTTCGCCTTTCTTTCCTGTTTGAATGGCATATGCTATTGTCCACTTTTGCCTTCCTTAGAAATAAAGATTAGTTTCTTCCTGTTATGAATGATTAAATAATAGCATCTCAGAAGTAACACTGCTGTATGGATGATAAAATCTAATGGCAGTAATCATATTTATTTTGAGAAACTTAAATCATTCATTTGTGGATAGATGAATAAAAAATGCTGCAATTCTAAAAGGAGAAACTCAAAGTAATAATAGAAAGTCATTTAGCCTTCTGCGTTTTACCTGATTATGTCAGAACATATTAGCTTTCACTAATTCTCCGCCGTCAAGTGGAATATAATTACCAGTCATGTAGCTACCAGCCCCCGAGCATAGATAAATGACGAGTCCACCAATATCTGCAGCCCTCCCGACTCTTCCTATAGGTACGTGTTTCTTCATAGTTTCGGGATCCCATGCAGCTGTCATTTTGCTCGGGAATAATCCGGGGGCTATCGCATTGACTAAGATTTGATCCTTGATTAAGTCGCTTGCTAAAATCTTAGTGAGCTGAGCCACAGCTGCTTTACTGGGGCCATATGAATAAGCACTTATTGAATTAGGACTGACAGCTGCGATAGAACTAATATTAATCACCCTGCTAGGATCCTCTGATGATGCAGAAGCCTTCAGCATCGATAATAGACTTTGGGTGAGAAAGAAGACGGATTTAACATTGATATTCATGACCTTATCCCAGCCTTTCTCTGGAAATTGGCCAAGGGGTGCACCCCAAGATGCGCCTGAATTATTAATCAGTATATCCAGTTTTTCTTCTTTTTCATTAAGCGTCTTCACAAGCTCATGGATATTGTCCACTGAAGATAAATCCGCAGGAATAGCTATGCATTCTCCAGATTTACGCATCTTGACAGCAAAATTTTCTAAGACTTCTGCATTTCTGGAAGAGATATAAACCTTGACGCCCGCGTTGACTAAGGCTTCTGTAATCATGGCTCCAATGCCAGTAGACCCTCCCGTGACTAAAGCCACCTTACCTTGTATATTGAAAATGTCAGTCATGTTGCTATATGTAATTTTGTGAATTATTGAAGGTAAAATAAATTACAGTTATGCATCTTGATTATCATTAATTTATGATGCAATGGTGTAAATAGTATTCATAGACGCGCTCATATTCTTCACTTTTTTGTTTAGGAGAATCAGAGTTGATGTGCTATTTTGGTGTACATCCTTCTAAATTCAGCAATCAGGTGAATCATAATCTGGCCTTATCTTATCTTATAGCAGTATAGATTCATAATGGCTCAAGAGACGCCTCTCCCAGTCAGACCCTCTCTTTATTGCGGATGATAGTCACATCGCATTTTCGCATCAAAGAGGTAAGTTGACAGCCATTAGTAATGGAGATATCGTAAGCCGATTGACAGTTCGCGATCATTTGTAATGGATGCCTTATGGAGTCACCAAGGTAACGAGATAGCTTACTATAGACGTAGTTAGGGTAAACCAGATCTACGTGATGACCGATTAAGGAGGGAGGGCCAATAGTCTCAGCTTTTTTTTTCTGATTTAGTTACTTTCCCATTGTGGGGCTCTGTTGATCAGTCTATCTTGTTCTGTCGGAGAGCATTAGTGCAGGCAGAACAGATGATCGATCATGAGCTTTAAATATGTCAGTTAATAAGAGAGCCAAAACAGAGAAAAATCAATTGCAGCATAAAAACGTATGAATACGAAGCGTGAACGGACCATAGCTGATATCGAAGTATAAAATCAAGTGATAGACGTTGGCATAGAGTAGGATTTGCATTATTGCTGAGCTGTGGCTGAAATGAAATTGTAGATGGATTAAACTAATAAATAGAATGAGACTATAGATGGAAGAGTGTCAATAGAAATATGACTAATTATGAAAGATCAAATAGGGCTTACTAATTTAAAAGAACTCATATCAGGTATGGAGCCGATATTGAATCCTGGTCGTTATATATTTGCTACGGTAAAAAAATTAGATGCTATACCCAGGAACCTGACCATCTGTGAGATCACGGAACAAGAAGGGGCTACCGTAGTTATGTCAAAAGCTGATGCTGATAGCTTAGGTATAGAGTATAAATACATTGCCGCGTGGATCACTCTTAAAGTACATTCTTCATTAGAAGCTGTGGGATTGACTGCATCATTCTCTGCTACTTTGGCTGACCACGACATCAGTTGTAATGTCATTGCAGGCTATTATCATGATCATATATTTGTGAACTACATGGATAAAGATAGAGCTTTGCAGGCCTTACTTGAGTTAACGTATTGATGAATAAATAAGAGTGTCTCATTTTTACGATATTCGGAAGAGGTGACAAATTAATCGCTCCCTCAGATGATGCGAAGCTTTCCTTAACTCATTCAATAACCCTGCTGATCAGGCTATGCACTGCTCTATCGTTCAAGGCTACGCTGAAGATTATGATAGGATCTTATATCTCCGCAATGCAGCTAAAGAAATATATCCAGATGTCATTCAATGGACAGAACAACATTACCAACTTAACTGAAACCCTATGGAAGGTATAAAAACACCTTCAGCATTTTGAATTTCTCTCAATCGATAGCGAGGAATTGGACTTCCTGCATTTTGAGGTAAGATGACTGAATCACCAGTTTCGTCACGATCAAAGGTTAGCACTTGCTGACTATCTGCGTCAGCTAATACGTTTTCCAAGTCCAAGTATATATTCATTTTAGTCTTACCAAATGTATAATCTTTTGCTATTCTGACATCGATTAAAGTCGTTGATTTACCACGCTCTGCGTTGAGTTGACTAAAATCTCTGATCCCTATCCCATTAATATCCCACACTTCTACAATTGATGAACTGATCAAATCAAATGGTGTATAGGGTAGGGCAGACTGGTACTTGATATTGGCACTCAATAACCAATCATTTCCAAATCTGTAAGACGTTACAGCGTTTATAATATGTCTGGCATCCCATGATGATGGGCTATATTGCTCGTTGTTGTCTAAGAATTCACTTCGACTGATTGCATAAGAAACCCAACCATTTAAATGTTTGGTATTGGCTCTCTTTAGAAAAAGTTCGATTCCATAGGCTCTGCCTTCGCCGGTGAAATCTATCGGAACATTACCAACTACTCCAAAATCTGCACCGAAATTAGCTAAGGAAATATCTTCACGTGTATTAAATGGATAATTAAAATATGTTTTGTAGAATCCTTCAACTGTTAACTTCAGCTCTCTATTCGATTTAAGGATTTCAATTCCAGAGGCAAGCTGAAAACTTTTTATAAATTCTGTAGATTCCAAATTAACGTACTCATCATCTTCCAAATAAGCCAACATAATATTCTCCGGCAATTGCGCATATTGTCCAACGCTGAAATTGAAAGCACTGGAACTACCAAGATTAATCGTACCATTAATATTAGGGAGTGGCATATTGGTGATGATACCCTCCGTTTTTACATTCGAGGATTGAAAGGTATTGTGTAGTGTCAACTGAAATATTTCAGGAATGACATCGAAGCTTGTCTGAAGAAAAGCGTAGATGTGATTATAATTTATTCCTGAAGTATAATTCACTTCGGTCAGCATTACCGAATTGTAGTATTGATTAAATACGTCATAATCAGCATGATTAAATTTTAGTCCACCGCCATATTTAATTTTTACTTTTCCTAAGTCATTGTATAATTCTAACTGACCTACGTATTGTTCCTCTGAAGAAGTATAATCTAATATTTGCGTATCCACATTATTACGGTTGATGGATCTTTGAGCAGCATTTTTAAATCTGGAGTAGGATAATTTGAAGCTTTTGGTTGACTTCTCACTGATCTGCTTGTAGGCTACTCCTAATGTATTGCTGCTCTGCTGATTAGTCGGCAGATTGTCTCTCAGGTATTGTTGTATGTCGCTATTGTTGACATCTTGGTTGACCTTAAAATCATCAATCGAGCCGACCATCAGATAACTTAAGTAGCTATTAGGATTAAGCTTATATTTTAAGTTTAGGAGATAATCACTATAGCTAGGTAATACTGCGAGTCCGATAAAGTCCAACAAATACTCCCTGTATGATTTTCTTATGCTAAAGGTTGCTGCTATATTTTCATATGACGTTGATCCGTTAAGAAAGACATTGGTTGGATCGTTACCAATGGATAGATATTTTTCTCTAAAGGGGTCTGCAAGGTAGATATTAAATACGCCACTCATAGCATCAGGTCTATTAGATGGATATCCACTGGCTATAAAATCTACTTCATTAATCAGTTGAGAATTTAGTATCGATATGGTGCCACCCGTAGAGCCCTGCGTGGATAAATGATTAATGTAGGGTATTTCTATATCATCAATGAAGAAAGTATTCTCCGTTGGACTCCCACCTCTAACTATTAAATCATTTCTGAATGAGCTTAGCGTAGTAAGCCCAGGTAAACTTTGCATTAGTTTGGAAAAATCTCCACCACCACCAGCATTCATTTGGATCATTGCCGCGGAGGTCGTCTTCAAGGATATAGGAACACCTATAACGTCTTTGAATGACGCACCAGTGATGGTCACCTCATCAATCAGTTCTGCTATTGGAGTAAGTGTAATGGTAAGGTCCCTAAGATCTTCAGGTGAATATATCGTTAGCTGCTTCTCTTCGTAACCGATATAATTTACTGTGAAGTTAATGGGAACCTGTGGCTTAAAGTTTATGCTTATAGAGAATCGACCATCAACATCAGTTAAAGTATTCTGAAAAAATTCTTCTTTTGTTCGTACTGGTCCATATTGATCTGTAAGTGTACTTAGTATGGATTGTCGAATAAGTAGGGTTGCAAAAGCTAATGGTTCGTTTGACACTGCATCTTTAACAATGCCTCTGATACTTATAGTGTCGATTTGTGATCTCACTACATTCTTGTCATTTCCAAAACCCTCTGCCGATAAATTAGTCAATAAATTCATCAATAGACAGATGATGAATAGTAGGCGCGTCATCAATACTTTAGATTCAATTTAAGTATACTATCCTCGCTACCATGATTAAACATAGCGTCGCCATATTTAGGGGGACCGAATCTACGTGCTTTCGCATTGTTAGAGACAGCGTAACCTTCTTTTGGAGCACCGAAAATATTAGTGTCCAATTTTGAATTTGAATTCTCATCGTGTAAGACGCTTACCCCATAAGTACCAGGTGGTACGTTCTCGATAACGTACTCGCTGTTATGTGAATCTATTTCGAAGGTTTTGCTTACGTATGACTTTTTGTAGTCTGATGGGAAGCCTTCATCCGAACTAAAAACATTTATACCAATGAGACCCTTGTCATTCTTAATATTATTCAACTGAACAATTATAGAAGATGATTTTTCTGGAGCTTGTGAGAATAATGGCATAATATATAGAGTGAATACGGCTAAGATCGTGATCAGTTTCATCTAAGTATGTATTGTAGATTAGTTAATATAACAACCGTGAAAACCTGGCATAATTGAATGATTAATCTGAACTGAAGCGATCTCTGTAAATGTTTTAGCATCCAAGACAAGCAGCTTTGAACCTTTAGACTCATCTGCAATATTAATTAATATACTTAGTATGACACCCTCATCGTCCTCATTATAGTGATTATCTGGTATAAAGATTGGCTCACCAGGATAGTAGTCAGGATCCTTCCATATGAGAGACAGTCCAGTGTGCATATTAGTTTTTATCAGCTGATCATAAAATTGCTGGTGACCCTCATCAGACACTCCCACCGCATAAGTGTGATTGTAATTCTTCTGCAGGAATCTGTTGTCCATAGTGGGTAATTCTAAGGAATGAGCAGTCACTTGGGATCTTTGCAGAGCATTAGATCGGAGATTATACTTAAATCTGTGCAAATTAGATTCTTGAAGTCTTTCATTCATGTCCGATAGCTTCTCCAAATAAAAGGAATCAATTATTCCGGAGTCAGGATATGTTACCATATCAAAGATTAATGAGTCATCTTCTTCATAAGCATTAATAAAATGAAAGGCAAAGAAAGGATCTGTTTTCACTTTGTGGACTACCTTATTACTTTTTCTTGAGACAATGAAGAATGTTACTTGCTTGTTCTTAATCCATTTAAAGTTCTCTATAAATGGTTTGTTCTTTAGTACGAAATCAATTGTATTAGAGTTGTATGGATAGTGCGCAATAATAAAATAATTATCAGACATTCCAATACTATGAATATATGCCGGCTTGCTAATTGGAATTTTGCATAAAGTCTCTGTCTTCTTAGTACCAATATTGTATCTGACGATTTTGTAGAAATTTAGTGGCCCCATACTCACTACCAGGTTATACAAGTGATTATCTACGACGTGAGGGTGGGCAGTAGTGACTGCCGGAGCCATTGGGGTATCCGAATAATCATGAATGCCCAAAGTAGCTAAAGTGTTTTTATCTATTTCTAATTGCACTCTCGTCTCACCCAAAGCTAACAGCTGATTATCGCATTCTTGAAGGCTGACTTTGGGATTAGTATGCTTAAATGAGGATAATAATTTTTTAAATATAGAACTGCATGGATCAGTAGCAAATTCAGGAAAGGTTATTGAGCCACTCTCTAGAATAGAATCTCTGACGTTAGACTCTAAATACTTAGATTGATAGGAAACTTTTCCATCAGCTATATCAAATTTGTGCACCATAGCTAAACCATCAAACCAATGATTATAAGTTTGGGTTGAGCATTTTAATAGGCCAGGTCCATTCCTATAAAATGATCCGCTGACCCACTTAGGAATTTTACCCGTCAATTTTAACTCAATCTGTTCCTGTTCTTGTTGGATTTGATTAAATGCTATATCAAATGCTTTTTTCATAAGCTTTTTCAGGTACATTTAAATTAGACGCAGTACCTTGATCGAAATCTGTTTGTATCAATTCACTCGCAATTTTACCGCTTGCTATAACTGCTGGGACTCCAGCTCCCGGATGAGTGCCTGCACCGACAAAGTATAAACCTTTAAAAAATTTAGATCTATTATGAGGTCTAAACCAGGCTGTCTGTGTCATGGAGGGCTTAATAGAAAATGAAGCACCTACGTGACTCTTCAGTTCGTCGCGGAAATGAATAGGATCTATCATATGTTCTGCAATAATATGAGACCGCAGATCTGGCAAATAATTCTCCTCCAAAAACTGATAGATATTGTTTTTGTACTCTTCTCTAAATGATGGCCAATCTATGTCACTTTGTTTTGACAAATTCGGTACTAAAGAAAGTACATAAAAAGACTCACAACCCTCAGGAGCGATTGTCTCATCGGTTATCGTTGGCATATGCAGATACAAAGAGAAATCCTCAGTTAATTTTTTCTTTTTAAAGATGTCGCTCAATAACTCTCTGTATCTCTCATTCAATATGATATTATGGTGGTGTAGTTTACTATCCAAATACCGCTTATCTGTACCAAAATAAATAACGACGAGAGAGTTACTATACTCTAAATTATTTAACCATGTTTTAACCCCTAAAGGACGATCACTTGCAGATATCATATTAAGATACGTGTATGCACTATCTGCATTACTGATGACAATATCGGTAGGCATATCTTCACCTGAGGCTAATGTGATAGAAGAGACTGCCTTATTTTCAAAATTAATTTGGCTAGCTTCTGTAGACATTCTAACCGTACCTCCATTGTCTTTAAATAGCTGAAGCATTGCCTGTGCCATGGCTCCAGTACCACCTTTGCAATAATGAACACCCCATTGTTTTTCAAATTGGATGATGAGGCTAAATATTGACGGGGTATCAAAAGGATTACCTCCCACGAGCAATGGATGAAAGGAGCATATTTTCCTGATGAACTCATCCTTTACAAACATAGACGCGTATGAATACATCGACTTCAGTGTCCTTGTCTTTAACATTGAAGGTATGATAGCCATCATCTCAGAAAACTTAAGAAATGGCTTTTCAGTGTAAGGATGAAATTTTTCAAAAACACCAACTGTACTGTCCACAAATTTCTTGTATCCCTCTACATCTTCAGGACTGAACTTAGCAACTTCATTCTCGGCCTTTTCTCTCTCCTGATAATAGTTGAAAGCCTCGCCTTTTTGATTAAATATCCTGTAAAAAGGACTTAGCGGTAATAGAGTCATATAATCCTCCATCTTCTTACCTGAGATTGAGAATAATTCTTCTATCATATATGGAGCAGTTATCACTGTCGGTCCGCCATCAAACTTGAATCCATCAACTTCGTACTGGTAGCCTCTACCGCCTGGTTTATCTCTATTGTCAACTAAGGTCACATTATGCCCTGCTGCTGACATCCGGATGGCAGCTGATAGTCCTCCAAAACCAGCTCCAATCACGACTATATTTTTATTCATTTATTATACTATTTGACTATTAATTTTGATAACAAATACAATTTCCTCTTTTTACTAACGAAAGCTCTATAATTTAAATTATCGTATCCATTTCTCTCGACTATCTTCAGAATTTCTCCGTAAAAAGTTGCTGCTGCTGCAATAGACCATTTACCCTTTGATTCTAATAGCGAAAGACCTTGCCATGATTCTTCATAAAATAATCTGGCTCGCTTGATTTGAAATGCTATCAGATTTCTCCATTTGTCATCTATGATGGCATTTTTGAAATGATCCTCGGTAACACCAAATTGATCTATATCTTCCTGCGGCAAATATATTCTTCCCATCCTGAAATCTTCACCGACGTCTCTTATTATATTAGTTAACTGAAGTGCGACACCCATTTGTATCGCATATCTGATAGCCTCTTTATTATCAAATCCAATAATAGTCATACTCATTAATCCTACTGTACTCGCTACGTAATAGCAATATTCTATCAGCTCTTCGAATGTGGCATATCTAAATTTCACTGTGTCCATACGAACCCCTTTAATTAGCTGATCCATATATTCTACTGGTATCTTATACTTTTGCCTTGTATATAGCCATGAGAAAAGTACCGGATCTGTGATATCTAAATGACCTAAATGAACTTTTCTGTGCCAGCTTTCTAAAATTTCTTGACCCTCGTCTAAATCTTTATCTATAATATCATCGGTAATACGACAAAATCCGTATAAAGAAGTTATTGCAGTTCTGCGCTCGGTATCCAATAAAGAAGAAGCTAAATTGAACGTTTTACTATGATGTTTTATAATTTCTTGGCAGTACTTAAAGGAAAGTTTGATATAATCTTCTTCAAACTTCTTGAAATCCAATTGAATCGGCTTGTATTCAACATTAGCTAATTCACAAAGTTTATCTAAATGATACTTTGTGGATTCATCATAGTGTGCTAAAGACATTGTATTATTAATTATCGCCATTACGATTGATACTTAAGGTTACTAAAGCTATAAATGGTTTCTCCAATATCAACATGATTTATATGAATCTTCTTCACTCTACTATGGCTTATTTGCGTAGTTTGGTAAAAGTTTAGCTTACTATAAATATTATATTCGTCACTTTTGAGTGGTAACCTATCTATTTGCACATGCTGTGTGTCTTCTCCAATCTTATATTGGTACAACGTATCATTTCTTTCGTCTTTAAAATCTGAACATATAATGAAGAACGATGCTGTTACACTTGTAGCTTGATACGTATAGGATTCATGATTATTCATCTCTACCCATTCATCTAATGTAAAGTCAGGATGCTTCTCTTTGTAGGACATATGTGCGGATAGCATTTGATCATAATATGATTGATTGATGTGAAGACTATAGAATACGGGGTACTCTGACTGTCGCTGGACGCATTCGACTTCATCAGCGGTGTGACCCTCAGTAACATATTTTTTCAGTCTGACGCTATTAGTACTTAAATAACGTGAAGTCTTCAAGAAATCATGCGTGCACCCAGACAACTCTCTTATTATAGGCTTTACATCTGAGAGAGTGGGCGCTGAGGATAAATACATTGTGCTGGCGCCATCCGCTTGAGCGTATTCAATAGTTATGTCAAATCCATAATTCGTATGATCTGTCGCAACTGCAGTGGTGGAATCATATGAATTTTGCTTAGGGTAATTCACACATATGTGCATCTGATCTGCAGCAGCGATGCACGTAGAGATTTCATCTGTATAGAAACATGCCTTTGTGGTAGAGAATTCCTTTGTAAAGAGATATCGATAGCATGCTTGAAATTGGTTTTCAAAGATTGGTTTCGAACCATCTATTTGAGATACTCTACCTAAACATAGATAACGTAAATATTCTTTTGAATTCTTAATTAACAAGTCCCGCGGAACTTCGTCAGCAAACACACTGAAGTCTTCGCCAGCATCTAAAGAGAATGATTTAACTAAACCCAAGTCAGGCTTAAGCTCAGAATATTTTAATTTTTCATGGCTAACGAAATCTTTAAAATAATTAATACCGCTAGATCTTGATAGTGAGAGGGCGGGTATGCCGAACATAGTTAGGATGTTTTGCTTCTATTATGCATCAATACACCCATAGTTGCCCAATCGACACGGTTTATTTTTAAAATATTGTAATTTTTTTAGTTTAGGTAATAGCTATATAAGACCTTGGCTCTAAGCATGGACATACATTACGTTCAGTATACCTATCTAAATATTGGATAGGTCAGTAATTTAACAACTTATGAGTCAATCGATAATCAGCTTCAAATAGCTATCCAATATGATAGTCATTACTCATTTCTAATCCATCTATTAGAGTTCATCTTGCTGAATATCAGTGACTTATGCTCTTTTGCAGTGTTGCAGAAGTAGCATAAGATAACCCCAGGATAAGCGATTCAATCGATTCATGATATCAACAGAAAGGGAGCTTTTACAGTCTATCGTCTATCGTGATATTAGTCTAGTTACGCACCTATTCTGGACTATAGCTGCCTGATATTTCGGACCGAACTAAATTGAAATGCTCTAATAATGCAGCCCTATCAAAGGGTTCAATAACATTCTTTAAATATAGAGAACTGCCCATACCGACTCCATAGGCTCCAGCTGCAAAATACGAAGAGACATTACCTAAGGATATGCCGCCAGTAGGGATGAGCTTAATCTGATCCAGTGGCGCAGTAACGTTTCTAATGTAATCAGGACCTAAGAGTGAGGCTGGGAATACCTTGACTCCAGATGCTCCAAGCTCCCATGCCTTGTAAATCTCAGTAGGCGTAAAGCCGCCAGGGAATATTGGCACATTAGTAGCGACGCACTGCCTAATCACGTCTTCTGCTACTATCGGCGTGACTATAAACTGTGCCCCTGCATCGATAGCAGCCCTGAGTCCTGGTATATCGCAGACAGTCCCTGCACCTACGTTCATTCCTGGAAATTTATTTGTTAGGTCATTAATAATGCTCAAGGCATCAGGTGTATTCATCGTAACCTCTACGGTGTATAACTTTGCTTCGAGCATCGTATCAGCAATCTTGTAAACGACATCTTCTTCAAGACCTCGAACGATGCCGATGACGGGCGAATCATGAAATAGATCCCATGAGAATTTTTTATGAGTTGGCATGTAATTTCAATATTTTTTGATGACCTCTGATTAGCGCCGACCCTACATCTGAAGGATTAATGATATGGATTTGATCTGCCGAGAAATTCATGGCTCGAAGGGCTTGCTGGTATGGTACTGATAAAGATGCGCCAGCCGCTAAGTATATATTGAATTCTTCATCTAAGAGATTTGAGAGCTCTTCTCCTATAAGTAGGCCACTGAGATAACAATAATTACGATCAGTATTGATATTATGTAAAATATGCGAGGCTCGTATGGAGAATAGCTTGTCGCTTACTTGATGATTCGCCCCATCTATAACACCTCTGCTGAAATCTTTATGATACCATTCACCCTTAGTTACAGAATCTGACAAAATGCTACAAGTACTCATCAAATCGAACCTTTCTCCTGTCATGTAACTCTTAGCTGACGTGTACTGCCCATCGCAATATGCTATATGTTTACTATGAGTGCCTGGAAGGATTAGGACGCACGTCTGATTATCGTGTAATACGTGAGATAGACCTATAGCTTGCACTTCCTCGCCCCTCATCATGCAATGATTACTTTTAACCCCAGATACTAATACAATACTGGAGCTCAGTCTCCGTCCAAGGCTATGGTATATAAGGCTGCTTCCGTCGGCTTTAATTGGGTAGTCTGCGTAAGGCAGTTCTTTCATTCCGATATTTGATGAAGCCATTCCAGAGATTACGAGCGGGTGTTGCTGGTGCTCGATAGGGAAGTGGTCTATATGTTGCCTGATATGTTGCCAAAAAAATTCTTCACGATTTGAAGATCGGCAATTATTGTAGGTTTGATTATGTTTCCTTATTCCGTGGTCGTCCTCTACACGCAGAATTATATCGAGAGATTTGTGGTGAACCAGTCGCAATCTGAAGTTTGTTGTTCCCCAATCACAGCTAATGAAAAACTTTGGATCTACTAACATTATAAATTTTGCAGCAGTGATGTCCCTCGGTGATAGAATAGATCTCAAGGGATTTACGCGGCGATTTGGATCTATTTGCGTGTCATTGCAATTCTCAGAGAATACTTCTTATTCAACAAAAGGTCCTTTCAAATGAAGCTATAATTTATCTGTATTACACATAAGTTATGGAAAACTAGAATAAGAGTTCTAACCATAGAATATAAAATCAGCATAGGCGTGTATCTCTTGGTGTTTTATAAGTACTAAGAGCTTAGAAAGCTACAACTTGCTTCAGTTGTAACAAATTTTCTCTACAAGCAAGCCACTCCATAATATTAATAGAGGTTATTATGAATGACTCTAAAGTACAGTTAAGGCCTTTATATGCTTGCCAGCGTGGCCTAAATCTCCATTTAGTGAAGCTCTACTGATTTTCCTTTATGGAAATGCAAATTATATCTATACATGCAAAATATAGGTATAGTCATAAAAATATCATGAAGTTATTGACTGCATGAACACACACTTATGCACAGAATCGTAGAAGAGCTTAGGTAGATTATATAGGTTTTCTACCCGTGATAATATTATAGAGAATAGAGATGACTGCGACTACTAATAGAACATGAATCAGCTTTCCTGTGGCCATACCTCCTGCCAATCCTAATAGTCCAAGAACCCAGACGATGATACATATGACAGCTACTAACCATAGTATATTACGCATAATAATGATGTTTTTAAAATTTACAAATTTATAATCTCACCTCGGATACTCTTGTTGCACACTATAGTTCGAAAGTAATTTAACGATATAATGAATCATGCAGATAAGATGCACTCACTTTGATAAATTAACTATATGAGCACCATCAAAGGTAATTTGGAGAAGAACGGCTATGAGATAAGAGAATGGAGGCTATCAGCTTGAATACTCAAATGATGGATTCAGGACCAAGCAAGTCAAGATCTATGGTAGTCGGTATGCTTTTTTGAAGGCTATGGAGTTGAGGTTTGCGCCAGATGAGTTGAAGAAAATGTTATCTTAGAAAAGCAGTCAAATAGTATTTATAATATGGAAGTAATTTGTGATTCAACATTTTGGTACGGTCAAATACAAAATAATAGAATTAAAGAAACCGATAAATCTCTTGCCGTTCTTACTAATTTACAAGACTCGTTTACATCTCTAAAAGTCTTAAAATTCCCAATTTACTATACATCGTATTTAAGGGAAACATTTAAACCTTTGTACAATGCCATGAAATATGGTGAGATTTTAGAATTCAGTCCAGAATATTATATTATTGAGAAGTTATTCCCAAATATTCAACCTACTATTGACTCCTTAGCCTTTGTAGCCAACTTGAGACAAATAAGTGAAGAACATGTGAATCAGGTATCTACTTTGAAAAAACAAGCCGAACTACAAGGGCAATGTTTGTATCATCAATTTAGAAAAATGAGTTTGTGCAATGAAACTAATAAAGGTTTAAACCAATTAATTTTGAATAATCCTAATTTGAGTATTGATGATTGTAAAGACTTTGTTCTTGGCAATTTGTTTAGCATGTTAAATACGTTTAGTAAACAAAAACTGGTAAGTGGTCCAACATTAAATCAGACTCATGTAAATGTTATTAAAAATGACATCGCTTTATATGTCGAATCAGTCGCCAGAAAGTATTATCAAATAGCGAAAAGTTCAATTTCTCGTAAATGGCTAACGAAATGGAAATTAAATGACAATGTTGATGCATTAAATTTACTTTACGTGAATAAGGATAGGAAATATTTTACAAATGACCGTGATTGGAGAGAATCAATAAGGCAAGCCGGCATGAGCCACTACTTGTATAATTAGTGATTTCCGTCACTTTCACGTCACTCAAGAATATAAAAAAGCCTCATAATCCTTTGACTATGAGGCTATTAGATAGAATCTATCTGTACCCGGAGCCGGAATCGAACCGGCACGCTCGCAATGAGCACTGGATTTTAAGTCCAGCGTGTCTACCAGTTCCACCACCCGGGCAACTGGGTCTTAGTTATATGCTTAACGAAAAAAGGGTTATTTAGTCTTAAAAGATAAACAGTACTTTACCCCTCATCTTCTGGACCAAATAACCCATTTAACCAAGCATAGAGCGAATGATGAGATTCGAACTCACGGCCCCGACCTTGGCAAGGTCGTGCTCTACCAGCTGAGCTACATTCGCATTTGTGTTTCGCTTTTCTTATAAAGCAGCGCAAATATAGTGTAATTAAAAAAACTTATACAAGATTTGAGCATTATAAATAGTCAAAGATTTAAACCATCTATTTGTAACTTTCATCACATATTTCTTAACTAAACCGTTACATTTATACAAAATTTCATTTAGACTGACCATTAGAGACACGATACCATCTATTTTCACTTTGGCCAATTTAACCTGTGGATTCGCAGCAATTGCCTTTGGTGACCTATTTATTGGATCTGTTTTGCTCTTGGTTGCTATTTTATTAGATACATTTGATGGATACTTTGCGAGAAGGCTTCGAGCTGAATCAGAGATAGGAGAACAATTAGATTCACTTGCTGATATGATCAGCTTTGGAGTGGCTCCTGCCTATCTATACTACCAGTTAGCCCCCAATGATAACGTATTATTTATCATCGCTCCTATTTTATTTGTCTCGGGTGCAGCCTTACGGTTAGCCAAATTCAATACACTCCCAAAACTGAACTATTTTATAGGTCTGCCTACACCCTTTGCCACATTGTTTCTGATTGGACTCTTTATTGGCATACAGTATGACAAGGAATTTTTTTCTCAGGCACTGTCTAATCCTTTTATATACTTTTCACTGCCGTTGTGTTTGATGATATTGATGCTGAGTCACATCAAGATGTTTTCTCTTAAATCTTTAGAAGGAGAAGATACGAGTCTAACTTTACCACTTCTATTTTTGATGATTTTTGGACTTTTGATCCTATTCGACTTTAGAGTAGCGCTTCCTTCCATTGTGTTGATATACGTGTTCTTTTCGTTTGCTATACGCAAATCTTTCCAATGATCTTAGATATATTGGCCTATTGGTATTATTTTTGGCCTCTATAAACTTATCCAGAGTGAATATCGTTATGCTAACTTTATCATTCTATGACTCATAACACAAAGAATAATGGCAATATTTATAACAGATGAATGCATAAATTGTGGAGCTTGCGAGCCTGAATGTCCCAATAATGCTATTTATGAAGGAGGTGTAGAGTGGGCTATAGCTGACGGTACAGGTGTCACTGATGACTATACGTTAGAAGATGGATCTACAGTAGCTCCAGAAGCTAAGCAAAGTCCCGTGGATGATGATCTATACTTTATTGTTGCAGACAAATGTACAGAATGCAAAGGGTTTCATGAGGAACCGCAGTGTGCCGCCGTGTGTCCAGTAGATTGCTGTGTGCCTGATGAGAATAGAGTAGAGACCGAAGAGCAGCTCTTAGCCAGAAAAGAAAGACTACACCTATAGTATCGCACTAGCAGACTTCATCTGAAATGTGGCATAGCCAGATAGTAGCTGTCGGATCTTCAAATATATATGTTGAGTTCACTACTGTAATACCTAATCTTACAGGGGGCTACAGTCCTAAAATATGCAAATTTAGCCCACAAATTTGACTTTCGGGTTCAATCTATCTTACGGTCAATCTTGTTTAGATGTGTGCTCAGTAGAGCAAGATGGATGCATTAACCCTGTAGATCAGTACAGAATCAGTATGACCAAGCTTCTGCTACTGCGTGATAGAAATGGTAATCTCCGCCAAACCCACTTCTTACCATAATTATGCACGATCAAGTCTTAGCTATGGACTAAATCTTAATCCTATTTGTCCGTCTCCAATCCCAAATAGCTATGAGCTTTAAGTGTGTATTTAGAACTGTTCAATTCTCTTGCTATTTCTTAACATAATTTTCGGGCTTAGTAACTGATCCCGTTAGATATCGCGCTTCGAACAAGCACTTTGCGTCGTGATGAGTGGACCAGACATGAAGTGCCTCGTCAATTCATAAGAAGCCTTTTCATATCAGCATGAATAATCTGTAGTTCATCTTGATCACGCTATATATGTCCGAACCATAACTACTATTCCAACTACTTATTCAAATCCTGTCTACGTTTTTTCAAGTTGTTAGCTTCTAATGTCTATGTTAGTTTTCAAGTCCTATGTTCTTACATAAATAGACAATATGAATTTTATCCCTATATTTCATTAAGAAATTATGAACGTATGACTGCACCTTCCACCCAGTTTTTCATCCTGAGCTTTTCTTTTATAACGCTTACGTTGTTCAGTCAAATCGATCCAAATTATGGATATCAAAATTTTGACTCAAATGCTTCGTGGATAGAAGAAGTTAAGCAATTGCGGTTATCAGATCCTGAATCAACGATAGCCTTACTGCAAGGTGGTGTCGAGAATTTTCTTAATGAGAAGGACAGCCTCAGCGCAATAAGCGCTCTACTGCAAATCGCCGGTGTGCACGGACATCTCGCAGAATATCCTTTGACTTATCAAGCGCTCTGGCAGGCGATGTTCTTAGCAGATCAGTACGCTTCAGAAGCAGCTCAGGTTCCCGTGCTGATCGAGTTAGGCCTATACTCTAGCTTCTATAAGAGAAAGGAGAAATCAATTGCGTATTACAATAAGGCATTAGAAATCAGTAAGCGACTGCTTGGCTCGGGACAGGATATAGACAGCAGTATGGTGGCCCAATGCTATTATGCCATGTGCGCTACCTATAGAGACTTTAACGAGCCAGAATTAGCGAGAGTCTATATAGATAGCTGCTATAAATACCAGACGTCGACTGATGTAGAAGAACATAGATTTCTTCAGTTTGAGGAGACTCATCAGGACTATGTGAATGGCGAATTTGAAGTAGCAAAGCAGAGGTTAAATGACTTAAAACCGTGGTTTCAAGAGAACAGACCTGGATTTCTGGTTTTACTGAATAGTAAGCTTGGGGACGTCCACTTAGAACTGGGAGATGATGAAGCAGCAGAGCAAGCTTATCGATCCGCTGTAGCTGCATCTGAAAAATACAATAGCCACTTTGATTTTTCTCCCATCCTGTATAAACAACTTGCTAATATATACGTGCTCAGAAAGGATTATTTCAAGGCATACGAAGCGATTAAGGAAGAGCAGAGATTAAATACCACCTTTTTTGATAGCAGAAGTGAGTCCAATATTCCTCTACTTCAGATTAAAGATGAATATCAGTTAGAGAAGAGAAGACAAAACCAACTGATTCAAAAACAACGAATTGCCCAGCTGGAATATGAAGATCGCTTGGGGTTTTTGCAAAATATCATTTTGGTAGGTACGATTGTATTTCTAATTTTGGGAGGACTTTTGTACCTGAATACCCTCAGGAAGAAACATTCCATGGAGAAGGAGATGATGCGTAAACAGAAGAAGTTAGAAATGAAGCAGAACTCTGAGTTTAAAGAGTTGGAAATAAAAAAGACAAGAGAATTATTAGAATTAAAAAATAAAGAGTTGTCAGTATCAGCGTTGAAGCTCATTGAGAAAAATAATTTCATTGAGGATCTCCGATCGATGCTCAGAAATAAGGGCAATATTGATGTGAATGAAATTAAGAAAATCGTCAATAGAGCATCAAGCGAAACGAGGAGTATCTGGGAGGAGTTTGAAATGCGATTCGTATCAGTCAATAAAGACTTCTACAATAACTTAAAACATCGGCACCCAAACTTGACTCAGGGAGATTTGAAAATAAGTGCCCTGTTGAAGTTGAATTTTTCCAGTAAGGACATGTCTAACCTTCTGGGTATATCAGTAGAGAGTGTCCACACGACGAGATATAGATTGCGCAAGAAAATGAACTTGTCAAGAGATGTCAATCTGACCGAATACATCGCCCGGATATAATCGATGGCTGTTCGGATAAACGGATATACTCGGCTTTGTATGTTTGTCCAGTTTTTATTGAGTGAATTACTTCAATTACCACAAGAGAAATAAGCACTTTCGCTACTAATATTAAACACATGATTAAAACTAACTACGAGGGCAATAAGTCCTTCTCAGTATCAGATGTAAAACCTTCCGAACCTGGTCCAGGAGAAGTGAGACTAAAAGTGGCCTACTGTGGAGTCTGCGGAACGGATATGCATATATACCACGGTGTCATGGATAAGCGAGTCAGCATGCCAGTCACTATAGGCCATGAGATGTCAGGTACTGTGGATAAGCTAGGGACAGGAGTGGATGGAGTGACTGTTGGAGAAAAAGTTGTAGTTAGGCCTTTAGATGATCGAGGAGTCCAAGCCTCAGACAAAGGCTATAATCACATTTGCAAGAACTTAAAGTTTATCGGGATAGATAGCCCTGGAGCTATGCAGCAATATTGGAATGTTCCAGCTTTTACGCTGCATAAGCTGCCAGATCATATTGACATGAAGCTGGCGGCACTAACGGAACCTTTAGCTGTCGCTTGCCACGATGTGCGACTTTCAGAATTACAGAAAGAGGAGACCGCAGTAATTTTAGGTGGAGGACCCATAGGGCTATTAGTCGCATTAGTGGCTAAGAGCACTGGCGCCAATGTCTACATCAGCGAGGTGAACCCATCGAGAATAGCCCTAGCTAAATCTTTAGATCTTCAGGTGATAAATCCTTCAGTTGATGATCCAGTGGAGCTTATTGAGAAAGCGACTGATGGCAGGATGGCGGACGTCGTCTTTGAAGTGGCAGGTGTCCAGCCTACCATAGATCTCATGACTAAAATAGCTGGCATCAGAGGGAGAGTCGTGATTGTGGCTATCCATGGTGAGCCACCTACAGTTAATCTGTTTGACGTCTTCTGGAAAGAGTTAAAGCTGATAGGAGCCAGAGTATATGAGATGGAGGACTATGAGCAGGCGATATCATTGATTACCGCGAATGATTTACCCTTTGAGTCTCTTATCACCGATATTAAACCCTTATCTGCTATCCAATCTGTATTCGAACACATAGATAATCACCCTGATGGGATGAAGATTCTTTTAAATTGCCAAATATAAAATTGTAATACTAATATGAGTGTACTAAATAAGTTTAGTCTTGAAGGAAAAACAGCCCTGGTCACAGGATGTAAACGCGGAATCGGAATGGCCATGGCTATCGCCCTCGCAGAAGCTGGAGCTGATATCATAGGCGTGTCCGCCAGCCTCAACCAAAGCGGCAGTGATGTGGAAAAGGCAGTGAAAGCCATAGGCAAAAAATTTAAGGCCTATACATGCGACTTTAGTAAGCGTGATAAGCTATATGAATTTATAAATCAAGTCAAGAGTGATTTTGCCCAAATTGACATTTTAGTAAATAACGCTGGTACAATTATGAGATCACCAGCTGCAGAACATCCTGACGAGATGTTTGACAAAGTAGTGGAGGTAAATCAAACAGCACAATTTATTCTTACCAGAGAATTAGGTAAGGAAATGATCGCTCGTGGAAGTGGCAAGATCGTCTTCACAGCTTCATTACTGACCTTTCAGGGGGGTATCACGGTACCTGGATATGCCGCCAGTAAGGGTGCTATCGGTCAGCTCACTATGGCCTTTGCTAATGAGTGGGCAGGTAAAGGCGTGAACGTCAATGCTATAGCACCTGGATATATCAGCACTGATAATACAGAAGCTTTAAGAAGTGATGAAAAAAGATCCACATCTATATTGGAGCGCATTCCCGCTGGACGTTGGGGAGAGCCAGAAGATTTTGCTGGTCCGATTGTCTTTTTATGTTCGGATGCTGCAGACTACATGCATGGCTCAGTTATGCTAGTCGATGGAGGCTGGATGGGACGTTAAATTCTTCATCAGCATAAAGATGCTTGCTGTAAAGTAAATGAATCACTTGAATCATCTAAATCTAAGATATGGCAGACTATAAATTATTCATTAATGGCGAATGGAGGGATTCGGAAAGTGGTGAGATGGATGTCATCAAGAATCCCGCGACAGAGGCAATCGTAGGCACTGTCCAATTAGCATCCCCTAATGACGTCACAGTTGCGCTAAGCGCAGCTAAAGAGGCCCAAGTCAGTTGGCGCCGACTTCCCTCTATAGAGAGAGCTCGGTTTTTAAAGAGTTTTATCTCTGAGATTCAAAAAGAAAAAGAAGAGTTAGCGCAGCTGATCACTGGGGAGCAGGGTAAATTACTTAAAGTCGCACGATTTGAAGTGGATGTTACTTGTAGTTTTATTGATTATGCCTGCAGTTGGGCACGCCACGTCGAGGGTGATATTTTGCCTTCGGATAATGCTGATGAGCAACTGTATATATATAAGGTGCCTAGAGGTGTAGTAGCCGCGATCACAGCTTGGAATTTCCCATTAGCGCTCGCTGGTCGCAAAATAGGACCAGCATTAATCACTGGAAATACTGTGGTACTTAAGCCGACACCAGAAGCGCCACTTTCCAGTATGAAATTAGGAGAATTAGCTCAAAAGGCTGGTCTGCCTGATGGTGTTCTAAATATTGTTACAGGTGGTATCGATGCTGGGAAGTCACTAGTAGCAAGCCCTCTTACTAATATGGTGACTATGACTGGCGGGACACCCACTGGAGTAGCCATTGCTAAATCAGCCGCGCAAAATCTGACACACGTCCAGCTGGAATTAGGAGGTAAGGCACCCTGCATCATTTTTGAAGATGCAGATTTGGATCAAGCTGTAGAAGGGGCTCTGCATTCTCGCTTTGACAACTGTGGTCAAGTATGCACGTGTAATGAGCGTATGTATGTACATCAGGCTATCTATGACCGATTTATGAAAAAATTCTTAGCTCGGGTCAAGCAGCTTAAGGTGGGAGACCCTATGATGGAGGAAACGGACATCGGACCGAAAATGAATCAAAGCGGGTTGGAGCATCTGGAAGCTTTGGTCCAAGAGAGCGTAGCAGAAGGCGCTATTATATTAGCTGGTGGACGCAGACCTGAAGGCGAAGCATTTAATAAAGGATACTGGTACGAACCGACTATTTTAGGAAATGTAAATCAATCGATGCGCATCGTCCATGAAGAGCTATTTGGTCCTGTACTTCCGGTACTGTCATTCAACAGCTACGATGAGGTGATCGTTCAGGCTAACGACTCTGAGTTTGGCTTAGCTGCTATCGTCTTCACTAACGACATGAATAAAATCATGCGACTGCAGGAAGACCTTGAGTTTGGTGAAATATACGTCAATAGAGGCCATGGGGAATTACATCAAGGTTTTCATAATGGTTTAAAAATGAGTGGTACTGGTGGAGAAGACGGGAGATATGGTATAGAGCAATATTTAGAAAAGAAAACAACCTACATCAGATACAAGAGATAATGCAAGATAAAATCGCAAAATTAGATGTCAGGCTATTTGAGGTACCGTTAGCCGAAGTACTCTCAGATGCTAAGCACGGTGATCATACTCATTTTGAGCTAATCACAGTCACTATCACTACTGAAAGTGGTAATTCAGGTACTGGCTATACCTACACTGGCGGTAAGGGTGGTCAGGCTATCAGAGCGATGGTGGAGTACGATCTGAAGCCAGTTTTAATAGGACAGGACGCTTCTGAGATAGAGAGCCTATACGATATGATGCAGTGGCACATACATTACGTAGGTCGGGGAGGTGTAGCGTCTTTCGCCATATCAGCGGTAGATATTGCACTGTGGGATATCAGATGTAAAGTAATGGGCAAGCCTCTATGGAAGATAGCAGGAGCTCATGACAATAAGTGTCATGCCTACCGTGGAGGTATAGATCTTTTATTTAGTACAGAGAAGCTTCTCTCGAATATTCAAAGCTACCTTGATGATGGATTTAGAGCTGTAAAAATCAAGATTGGACGGCCTCAGCTGGAAGAAGATATAGATCGTATTGCAGCAGTCAGACAGCTGATCGGACCCGATGTGACTTTCATGGTGGACGCTAACTATGCCATGACTGTGGATGAGGCTATTGTCGCTTCTAAAGCTTTTTCTCCATATGATATATTTTGGTTTGAGGAGCCGATCATTCCAGATAATTATCTAGGTTATGCCAAGATTACGGAAGAGACCGGTATCCCACTCGCCATGGGCGAAAACCTTCATACCATTCACGAATTCGAATATGCTTTTGACCAAGCGAAGTTGTCTTACATTCAGCCTGACGCATCTAATTGTGGAGGGATCACCGGCTGGCTGGCTGTAGCAAATTTAGCTCAAGCCCAAAACATTCCCGTCTGCTCACATGGCATGCATGAACTTCACGTTAGTTTAGTCTCAGCTCAACCAAGTGCTGGCTGGTTAGAGGTTCACTCATTTCCTATTGATGAGTATACTAAGCAGCCATTAGTCATTAAAAATCATCAGGCCATAGCTTCAGACGATATAGGTACGGGGGTAGAATTTGAATGGGCAAAACTGGTGGATTACGAACAGCGGAACTGAGATCAAGATTTTTCCTGACTCGGTTAGATCTATACTATTAAGCTGCACGCTCCATAACTACCCACCGAGTATTAACTCTATTATTTATTTAATATCTACTATGGCTACGTATATTCACTCTGACAACTAAATTACGTGCCATGAAAAGAAGAGTAATCATTGCCAATATCAGCGGGTTTTACGGAGATAGACTGACTGCCCCACAGGAGATGATTGAGGGCGGTCCTGTGGACTTTCTGACAGGCGACTATTTGGCAGAACTTACCATGGCTATTCTTTACAAGGCTAAGCTTAAAAATAAGAATTTAGGCTACGCTAAGACATTCCTCAGACAGATGGAAGTCGTCATGGGACCGTGCTTAGATAAACAAGTGAAAGTCGTCGTCAATGCGGGTGGACTAAATCCATCTGGCCTGGCCAGTGCCTTGGATAAATTGGCAACGCTCTTAGGTCTGAACCCTGTAATCGCTTATGTAGCGGGCGATGATTTGATGCCCCGCTTGTCCAATTTCAAAAAGCAAGGTATTCTACTGACCCATCTTGATGAGGGAGTACGCCTCTCAGATAGCGGCCTACTGCCTGTTACAGCTAATGCCTACTTGGGCTGCTGGGGAATTGTCGAAGCGCTTAATAGGGGAGCGGATATTGTAGTGACGGGTAGGGTATCTGATACTTCGCTTGTCATGGGGCCAGCTGCCTATCATTTTGGATGGGCTAAGACAGACTGGGATGCACTGGCTGGAGCAGCTGTGGCAGGTCACGTCATCGAGTGTGGTGGCCAGGCTACTGGAGGTAATTATTCGTATTTTCAAGAGGTGCATAGCTATAAGAATTTAGGCTTTCCCCTAGCTGAAATAGCAGCTGACGGATCCTCCGTGATTACTAAACATCCAGGTACAGGTGGCATTGTAAATGTGGGTACAGTTACCTCCCAATTAATGTACGAGATTAATGCGCCTCAATATATCACCCCAGATGTAGTAGTCCATTTTGAAACTATAGAGCTCTTACAAGAAGCAGCGGATAGAGTATCTATGAAGGGCATAAGAGGTACAGCAGCCACCAATAGCTCTAAGGTGACAGTGAATTGTATGGATGGATTTCAGAATTCGATGAGCTTCCAAATAGTCGGATTAGATCACGAGCAAAAGGTAGAGGTGCTGAAAAAATTAATCATTGATGCATTAGGAGGAAAAGATGAATTTGACGACTTAATATTCCACTACGTACCATCCCATCATGATGATCCGATGTCTAATGAGGTCGCCATGTCGCAATTGATAGTGTCTGTAAGAGATCAAGATCCTCAGAAGGCTGGCAAACTGTTTACCTCCAAGCTGATCGAGATGGCCCTTTGTATGGTGCCAGGTGTTTGCTGGTCATCCGCTCCAGCACCAGCTAAACCGCGGATTAAACATTTCCCAGCATTAATCGATAAAAAATATATTAGTCAAGAAGTCTATCTGGGTGAACATAAGATAGTCGTAAAGGAAGAAATTCATCAAGGGAACACCTTGCCAATATCTCAATCATCAGTTGAATTAGTCCCTTTGGTTGGACCTTACGAATTAGCCTATATAGGTGAAGCATTCGCTGCGAGATCAGGAGACAAGGGCGGCAATGCTAATTTAGGTATCTGGGGTAAGCATGAATCAGCATATCAATTCTTAAAGGCATACCTGACCGTAGAGGAGCTCAAACGACTGCTACCCGATACTGCTGCCTTCGAGATACTCAGGTATGAATTTCCCAATTTGTATGGTCTCAACTTCTATATTAAAGGTCTCTTACAGGAGGGCGTCGCAGCATCTACTAAGATAGATCCGCAGGCCAAAACACTTGGCGAATACCTGAGAGCTAAGAAGGTACAGATGCCGATTTCGCTACTACGAAAGTAAATCTTTAGACTTCTTACACAAATATCTTACGCATAGCTGTCTCCCAGGCTGCCATGTCATCATCTGTGCCCGTGCTGATGCGGCACCAGTCAGTGAGCGGCTCGAATGGTCTGCCTACCTTGATGCCTTCTGCAAGCATAAGTTTATTCAGTTTATGCACATGCATGCCCGTCTTTACGAATACAAAATTGGTATGTGACTTTACGTATTCCATGCTCAGGTCATTAGCTACTCGGTAGATGTGCTCTTTAGCATCTCGATTTTTCTTTAACGAAAATCTATAGAATTCATCGTCATCTAAAGCAGCAGATGCTCCAGCCAGTCCCATCGCATTAACGTAGCTCATGACTTTAGGTTTCATATCATTGACTAACTGGGGGCTTGCAATGAGGTACCCGACTCTTACACCAGCCATCCCATAGACTTTGGAGAATGTCTTCGATACGATCACGTTTTTACCCTCCATGACGAGCGGGACCATGGATGGGTAGTCACTCTCCTCTATATAATCATAGTACGCCTCATCAGAGAATACCATAGTATTTGTGCTGACTGTACTACAAAAATCTAATGCCTTTTGAGGATCGACTATAGTACCAGTCGGGTTATTTGGATTGCAGAAGAAGACCATACTGGTTCGATGACTGACCAGGCTTTCCATTTTATCTAAATCATACTTTAAATCTTTATTTAAGGGTACGGCATTTACTGATCCTCCAAATTCTTGAGCATAGCTGATTAAGGCCTTGTAGGTGGGGGCGCTCGTAACGACCTCTCCGCCGTGTCTTCCGTAGATTAGACCAGTGAGTCTCAGCCCTTCATTTGATCCGGACACCAACAGTACGTTTTCTATATTGACATTTTCTTTCTTGGCGATTTTGGCTTTAAGATCTTTGTAATACGCAGGGGTGTAGAGGTATGATTGATCTATTGCCTTTATCATAGCCTGTTTTATCTTATCAGATGGCGCGAATCTATTTTCATTTGACGACAGCCTAATGAAGCTATCCGATAATGATTTATGCTCTGAACCATCGGCGGATATCCTTTTTGCCTTGAGTCCGCATCCGGCGGTAGAGAGGGCCGCAGTTGTTATCCCTAACGACTTTAGCAGTTGTCTTCGATTCCATTGTGTCATGTCATAGGATTTAGGATTAAATTAATTCAATTATCTAACAAAATAAGTATTACTGTAAAATTATGATCTTATCATCATTTAAATCAATACTTACAATCGGATTAGATAATTATCGAGTTATTATTGCTATATGTAATATAGAGGAATACACCGTCAACGCCTCGTTTTATTATGTAATAAATTCCTTAATCTATGATCACATACTTAAGTTATTTCTTCCTAAGTGATTGTTGAGGGTCCTTTTAAAACTAATTCAATTTACTTCATTTTGCATATATATCTTTACCACTTAGATAGGATATCAGTCCACTGAGACCTGATAACTTACCGTTTACTCATTAGCAGTATTAATCTCACCAAGTCACTGTAATTTTAAAAATCATTTTTAATTCATTTGAGTTTCTGCCATAGCTTCTTCATTACTTACTAGAGGATCTAAGCTGTACTATGTCAGATACGTTAAAAATCAAAATTCCTAAATATGAGAAAGATTGTAGTATTGTGTATCGGATATATTTTATGGCTGCCATTTATTTCATATTCTCAGATTGGAGAATTTGAAGGTTTAGTAAGAATTACTGACGGGACAGCTACTCTTGAATTATATGATTCAGGCGATGCCACTACCAAGGCTAGACTGAGGGAGAATGGAAGTAATATTTTATTGGAGGCACTAAGGGGCGACCTCAGACTTAGAACAGCTACCAATGGATTTGCTGTTAATAGAATGACTATAGATGGAGCCACAGGTGATATAGGTATCGGTACTATTAGTCCTTCTGCTCGACTTGATATTCGGCATAATTCTTTCCTCAATTCTGCTCACATAGAGTTAGATGAGACTGGCGCTAATGATTACGCTAGAATTAAAATGATCAATAGTGGAAATGGGAAAGGCGATTTTTGGGATATTGCTGGTAGAGCATCTCAAATTCCTACAGTCGGAGTTAGTCCACTTAATCCTTCAGAATTAAACATTTATTATTACGATCAAGTCTATTATCAGAAAGGCGTAAACTTGCTAAGGATACGACCGTATGTTAATGATTTTGCAATATATAGAGGCTCTTTTAATTTTAGAGGGGACTTAATACCTGAAGTAGATAATAGTTATTACGTGGGCGTACCTGCAAAACGATGGAATCGGGTATACTCTGTCAATGGAGTCAGCACGACATCTGATATTAGAATGAAAAAAAACATAAACGAAATTCCGTACGGACTGGTCGATTTAATGAATTTGAATCCAGTACGTTATGATTGGAAGGATGAGGTCGATACCGCCCCTCAAATAGGATTGATTGCACAGGAGGTATTAAAAGTCATACCTGAAGTGGTGCAAGCTACGGAGACTAAGGTAGACCCCATCACAGGCAAATTTAGCACAGTCGAGGCTGATGTATACAGTATGAATTATGATATGCTTATACCCGTTCTCATTCAATCTATTCAAGACCAACAAGTAATGATTGATGATATCAGAAAGTCAAATCTGGAATTGAAATTGCAGAATATAGAGTTCAAAAAATTATTGACTTCATTAAAGAAATAGAGCTTTTCCTTTGACATGTGCCGGGAGTCCTAAATATTATTTAAATCTTTTCAAAGCTTACGATTCATCTATAAATGACTTAATCATACTTACATTGAGTTGAATGCGCTCGATTGACAATCTATAAGAACTGATTTTATCATTATTGCTAAGTTTGAATAATCATGACTCGCATATAAGATATAGAGGGGTGCGTCTTTCATAATAGCCTTATGTAAAGCTTCGTGAATATTTAAGCGAGGGTCTCATTAGGAGTAGCGTAACCATCCTGCCAAACTTAACTCTTATGATAGTAAATATGTCGATTACTCTAATAAATTTTCTTTGACTATGATGTTAGTTTGAAGATACTCTTTTTCCCGAATAGGTGCGCCGAAGATTAGGTGATCAGCGACAGATTTGACAGCTACGTAGCCTTGTCGTTTAGGATTTTGATCTAAAATAAAATCAATATCTCCAGCCTTTAAATAGCCAATATTCTCTGCCAATAAATCAAATCCAATAACTACTGGCTTCAATTTATTTAGTTGACGTATGGCTGGGATCACTCTATAAGCTCGAGAATTACTTACGAAAATCGCATCAAATGGGCCACATGCAGCGTACTTCAAGTTAAGCTGTTCTTTTATGTATTCATCATTACTGAAATCAGCCAACTCTATTTTATCGACAATAACTTGCTGCTCATGCGCTGCAAAATACTCCCTAAATCCTTTTTCCTTATCTAAAATATGTTGGGCATTATTAGCACGAGGTCCGATGTTGATAATGAGAGCTCGCGTAATTAGTCTCTGACTCCAGTGTATGAGTTTAGCAGCCACCTGTCCGCCCTGATATGAGTTCTGGCCTACATAATAGGCGTATGGCGATAGCAGGATGGGGGAGTTAATCACCATGATTGGTTTAGTAATATACCTGTGTTCTTGAAACCAACAGACGGCTTGCTTTTTAAATAAAGGTGCGATGATGATACCATCTATGGCTGGTCCAAGATTCATCTTATTCAAGGCTACGATCAGCGAAGAAGCTTCTACCAGATTAAAATAATAGCGACTGCAATGAATGCCAAGATGCTTATATTCCTGAAGCGCATCCTCTATACCACTCAAGGGAAGATTCCAATAAGCATCTTCAGAAGGGTGGGGTATGATGAGCGCGATATGTATTTCTTTATGACTAGCCAGTCTGCTGGCTATGACGTTAGGTCTGTAGCCCAGCTCGGTAATTACGTGCTCAATCTTCTGTCTCACATATGGTGCTACATTGCCGCGATTATGGATGACTCTATCTACGGTACCTCTGGAGACTCCAGCTCGTTGTGCTATTTCTTTAATCGTAATGGGCATAGGTATAGGGTTTGAGATGGACTAATGCACCCAACATTAACTAAGATAGCACTTTTAGGGAACTGTGCACGCGCACAATTTGCGTATTCAAATTTCTTCACTTAATATTGATCAGCTAATCTCACATTTATGGAATCCAACGTTCAACAAGTAGAATACACTAATCTAAAATTTCAACTTAATAATTTTGAAAAAATACCCGTACGAGTATGCGAGGATAATCTGACTGGTTCTAAACACTTAGCTAAGACTATCGCCCTCGCTATGAGGCAAAAGCAACAGGACGGAGAGAGCATCGTCCTTGGTCTCGCTACAGGATCATCGCCTGTCAAGGTATACCAAGAGTTAGTGCGTATGCACAAAGAAGAAGGGCTCAGCTTTAAGAATGTATATACATTTAATTTAGATGAGTATTATCCGATGAAGCCAGATGCTGTTCAAAGCTACGTCCACTTCATGCATGATCACCTCTTTAATCACATTGATATACCTAAAGATAATATCCACATACCTGACGGAACCATTTCCATGGAGGAGATGCAATCATACTGCGATTTCTATGAAGATAAAATTACGAGTCTCGGAGGTATCGATATTCAGATATTGGGTATCGGTCGTACTGGTCACGTAGGCTTTAATGAGCCTGGATCTTGGGAGCATTCGCTCACCAGATTAGTCAGGTTAGATAATCTCACCAGGCAAGATGCTCAAAATGACTTTGTCAATCAAGACGTCCCGTATCGAGCGATCACCATGGGTATCAAAACTATCATGGAGGCTAAGGCTATTTATATTATGGCGTGGGGTGGTCATAAGGCACCTATCGTCAGGACCGCCGTCGAGGGTGAGGTCACCTCAGCAGTCCCTTCTACCTATTTGCAGCATCATCCGAATACCAGATTCTTCGTCGATAAGGGAGCAGCATCAGAACTCACCAGATTCAAGACCCCGTGGCTGGCAGGTATCTGCATCTGGGATGCTGACCTGATAGCTAAAGCAGTAATCTGGCTGTCAGACAGCTTATCTAAGCCGATACTAAAATTGACAAGTGAGGATTATAATGAGAATCACTTGAGTGATCTCATTATTGAGGAGGCAAGCGCCTATCAACTTAATATCAGGGTATTCAATCGATTACAACATACCATCACAGGCTGGCCAGGGGGTAAGCCTAATGCTGATGATTCTACAAGACCAGAAAGAGCAAAACCTGCGAAAAAGCGCGTGATCATCTTCAGCCCACATCCTGATGACGATGTGATCTCGATGGGTGGTACTTTTCTTCGTCTCGTAGATCAGGGTCATGATGTCCACGTAGCTTATCAGACCTCTGGCAATATTGCCGTGCATGATTATGACGCTCTCAGATTTATAGAGTTCTTCAGAGAGTTTCAAGATACTGTTTTTGAGGATAGCGAAAAATCAGTGCTCGATAAAGCAGAGAAGTCAATTAGAAAAAAACAATCTGGGCAGTCAGACTCCAGCATAGTAAGACTGGTAAAAGGCTTGATCCGAAAAGGAGAGGCCAGGGCAGGAGCCAGGTTCTGTGGTCTGGACGATGAACACATTCATTTTCTTAATCTCCCATTTTATGAGACAGGTGCGACTAGAAAGAAGGATTTATCTCAGAAGGACATTGACATTGTAAAGAACCTGTTGGAAGAGGTGAAGCCACACCAAGTGTACGCGGCAGGGGATTTGGCTGACCCGCATGGCACTCATAGAGTGTGTCTGGAAAGTATATTCCAAGCCTTCCATCAGCTGAGTGAACAGAAATGGATCAAGGACAGCTGGCTATGGTTATACCGTGGTGCATGGCATGAATACCCAGTGGATGAGATAGAAATGGCTGTGCCGATCAGCCCCGAAGAGATGATACGTAAGCGCAAAGCCATCTTTATGCACCAATCACAGAAGGACAGTCCACCATTTCCAGGTGAAGATGTCAGAGAGTTTTGGCAGCGAGCAGAAGATCGTAACCGTGCAGCAGCCAATCATTATCGCGATCTTGGATTCGCAGAATACGAAGCAATAGAAGCCTTCAGAAGATGGAAGTTTGACTGGCAATAGAGTCGTAATCGTGCTCATAATGCTCGCAGCCAACTATATTTAAATATCTTGAATCTATAAGATCATATAACATGACACTATCTACTCTCGACTGGGCCATCATTGCCGTGTATTTTCTATTTGTCCTCATTGTAGGTATTATGGTCTCTAAGAAAGCAGGGTCCTCCGTAACGGAGTTTTTTCTTTCTGGCAGAAATATGTCTTGGTGGATATTAGGCGTCTCCATGGTAGCAACCACTTTTTCTGCTGACACACCTAATCTCGTCACAGACTTAGTTAGGCAGAATGGAGTCAGTGGAAATTGGGTGTGGTGGTCCATGTTATTGACCGGCATGTTGACAGTATTTGTATTCGCTAAGTTATGGCGTCGGTCTGAAGTGCTGACAGATATTGAGTTCTACGAATTGCGTTACAGCGGTAAGCCTGCAGCATTTCTCAGAGGATTTAGAGCGCTTTATTTAGGATTGATATTTAACGTCTTGGTCATGGGTGCGGTATCCTTAGCTGCGATCAAGTTTGGTGAAATTGTCCTTGGATGGGACGGATGGTTCACACTTCTCGTCGCAGGCACCATTACGATAGCGTACAGTACTGTAGGCGGATTGAAGGCAGTGGTGGTGACTGATTTTGTTCAATTTATATTAGCCATGATCGGGTCTATCTGGGCGTGTATATTTATTCTGGGCATGGATGAGGTAGGCGGATTATCAGGTTTACTATCACATGAGAACGTAGTGGGTAAGACCAGCCTATTGCCAGATTTTACAGACCCTTCGCTATGGGTTCCGATTATGTTAGTGCCGCTCGCCGTGCAGTGGTGGGCATCTTACTACCCTGGTGCTGAACCTGGTGGTGGAGGTTACATCGCTCAAAGAATGTTCTCTGCGAAAAATGAAAAAGGTGCTATCAAGGCCACTCTATTTTATAACGCTGCACACTTTGCCTTGAGGCCGTGGCCTTGGATTTTGATTGCTTTGGCTTCACTGGTCGTGTTTCCAGAGCTATCCGATATTCAAAGAGTATTTCCTAATCTGCCAGCTGATAAGTTGGGGCATGATGTGGCGTACCCTGCCATGCTCACGATGCTGCCTAAGGGTCTATTGGGTTTGGTGGCAGCTTCACTCATCGCAGCATTTATGTCTACGATGTCGACTCAGCTCAACTTAGGAGCTTCATATTTAGTAAATGATTTTTACAATCGATTTATTGATCGTGAAGCTTCGCAGAGAAAGTTAGTATGGATGGGGCGTTTATTCACTGTCATTTCTGCTCTCATGGGATTAAGTTTAGGATTAGTGCTGACTGATGCTGGCCAGGCATTTCAGTATCTATTACTATTAGGTGCGGGGACTGGTGCGATATACATTCTTCGATGGTTCTGGTGGCGGATCAATGCCATGACCGAGATCGTGGCTATGATCGCTTCGTTAATAATTGCAGCCTATTTTACGTTTGCCGCTCACGGCTTAGAAGGATGGCAGACTATTGTGATCGGTGCCTTATTGACCACGATAATTTGGGTGGTTGCCACCTTTATCACGCCTCATACTGAGACGAGTAAATTAGTGTCATTCTACAATAAAATCCAGCCGGGTGGAAACGGATGGAATACCATGATAACGAAAGCTAAAGCTGAAGGACACACCATCGCGCAGAATGAGGGCAGCAGGCTACCATTGGAGATGTTATTATTTATTCTTGGAGTGATAGCCGTGTACAGTGCCTTATTTGCTACTGGACATTTTATATATGGTCATCTGACTTCAGCGGTGGGTCTTTCTGCAGTAGTATTTGCTTGTGTGTTATTTCTGATTAGTGCCTTTAAGAAGATAAAAACGAACGCTTAACTTTTATTTTTGAAGTCATTAATACTTGCGGCTGCTAATTCGGAAAGTGATACTGCGACCATGGCTAACATTTCTTGAGAATATCGTATGCCTTCTTTTGCTGCAGCTTTCTTATGATTTCCAACACAAGAATTCCATTTCACACTGTAGATCACTGTCTCTCTGCCCACGATCAACCCTCACCAGTGACATTGATTTTCCAATCCTTAGCTACTTCAGCACCAGAACTAAATTAATATGTAGGTGCATAATCAGACTGGTCACCAGCTCATCTGCAGGTTATCCGTATTCAGCATAGTAAATAGATTTACCCAAAGACCTGGAGCAGTGACAGCTTAATGAGATGGAAGTCATTACAGTGCTATCAGCCCACTCTTTTCCACGCTTTTCTGGCGGACTTTGCAGCTATATCAATAGCCTCTTAGATGTCTGTGCCATAATGTTAGTGTTAGTTATGCGCCTCTCAGGCAACCCACGTCAAGATGATTAAATCATAGCGGACATCTTTCACCGTACGGTAGTTATTTCTATTTTCACCTGAATAGGGCTTGGTCATTCGCAGACGTTTTATTTGCTCGTGTAGAGTGTAGATAACTTTGCTAAAAGATTCTTGATGAAACTCTGTTCGCCATCATCAGATGCGGTGTATATTGTGAACATATATTTTATGCATCAATGGAAATAATAGAATCTTTAGGTAACGGTGAAGTAGGTAATATCTTGGTTATGGTCATTGTAGGAGGCATCGCAGGATCACTGGCAGCTCGCATCATGAAGGGAGATTCATTTGGCCTGATCATCAATATATTACTGGGTATAGCTGGCGCCATAGTAGGTGGATTTATATTTAATTTGATCGGGCTCACCCCTGGCCAGTGGATCGTCGACGTGATATATGACACTTTTGGTGTGACGCTGCCAGTACACATAGTGGGTATGATTGTTTCTGCCACCGTAGGCGCGATTATTCTCATCTGGCTTTTTGGGTTAATAAAAATTAGAAAAAATAGACGCTGATGTCACAACATAGGAAGACTATATGGATCACTGGTGCTTCTTCTGGAATAGGTAAGGCCTTGGCTTTGGGATATGCCGCGCAAGGTGCGAATTTGGTACTATCTGCACGTAATGTAGAGAAGCTTCAGGCGGTAGCTGAAACCTGTCAGACTGAGGGCGAAATCTATATCAGGCCATTGGATATAGCCAACTACGCAGCTCTGGAGGCTCCAGTACTGGATATACTACGCGAAGTACCTCCGATTGACATACTGATTAATAATGCTGGTATCTCCCAGCGATGTAAAGTGGAGGATTCTACACTTGCTCTGGACCAACAGATCATGGATCTCAATTATTTTGGAGTGGTCGCTATGACCCGCTTAGTCCTGACCCAAATGATAGAGCGCCAGAAAGGTCACATGGTGGTGATCAGCAGTATCGCGGGATTACTGGGTACTCCTTACAGGTCTGCCTACTGTGCATCTAAGCATGCTGTGCGTGCCTGGTATGATGCTCTTAGAGGAGAAGTGAATGATCGTAATATCCAGGTCACCGTAGTATGCCCAGGCTATATCAAAACTGACATCTCAATCAATGCTCTGGGTAAGGGAGGTCAGAAACATAACAAGATGGACGAAAATCAAGCTAATGGAATGGATGTTGAGACCTGCGCTAAGATTATAATAGAAGGCATTGAGGCTGGCCGTACAGAATTATTGATCGGAGGCAAGGAGAAGAAGGCGGCCTATCTCAAAAGATTCTTTCCTAAGCTGGTAGAGAAAAAACTCATGGGCTTCAAACCTCATTAGTCAAAACATTTGACTGAAGTCATCAGCGATATCATTGTATCGTAATTTTTCATACCCCGCTACTTAGTTTGATTATCATTGAACAGTCCCAACAAAAATAAAATTTTAGTATTAGTGTAGAGCTGTGCGCTGTTATATAATTACCGATAAAGTCAATGTTATTTGCATATTGATAAATTTTGATACGGACTAATTATCTTGTAAAATTGAAGTCATAGGGTCTGTTGAGGATACATGTCTTGCTTGCAAGATTGTCTATCTTCGGATAGTTAGATTATTACAGTTCCAGAATACTTTGGGTAAACTCTTTCTGGATGACAAGCTCTAAATTATTATATACGATCTGTCCCATGGACTGGCACTTATCAAAAATATGAGATTTGTGATGAGTGGCTAATTCCCTTTTTAATTGATCTATTTTTTCAGGTGAAGATATTTTATCACTCACCATGCATTTCAGCAGAGTATTAAGCCTGACGCTGGAGGCCTTAGCTCGCCTTGCAATCAGCGACCTTTCTTCTAATTGGTATTGGGTGACTGTCTCAGGCGATAGATGTTTGAGTCCTAAGTTGATGATTGGATTATTCTCTTTAAAGTATTGCGGCATATAGAAATTTTTTCTCCCCTCATACGATTGCTGATCAAAATCGATGGCTCTTATCCGGTACTGGCTACCCTCTATATCAGGCGTAATGTCAATGATGTAGTTGTAAGAGCGCATATCACCGAGAAGCCTCACAAAGCATCTCTCCGTAAATTTTATAAATTCTTTCGCTATTCTGATCTCATCAAAGGCTTCGACCTCCATGTTCCGCTTCATAAAATCATCACCTGGGATCCCCGCAATATGTTCTTCTATTAGGGTATGCCTATCGATCAGATACTCTAGACGATTAGGCGAGATCAGGTCCTCTAATTCTAAACCGTAGATTCGGGATGCATCGATCTTCTTGACGTAAAAATGGTCATAGTTGTCATTAAGCCGATTGATAATTCTGATGCGATAGGGATTTGTATTACCAAAAGTACAGAAGTCTATTCTCGCTACTTCTAAGTGGTCGATCACCTTAATATCTCCGTCAGTTTTGAGCAGAGCATAGATACGACATAAGGACCTGCCCAGCTCCTTTCGCTCCCAATCATCATAGTACATCGTCTCCCATAATGTATCGTTACCATCTTTATCAATCAATGGCACCGAAGCGATGTGGCGCTGCATATCTGCATACTGTATGGGCAGCTCAGTCTGTCTATTATGAGAGTTGAGGTACTTGATCAATCGCTTGGATGGAGCGTAAGCTATTTTCTTTTTTGATGGTTTGTTACCAGCCATAATGGATATGTAAGGCAACAATAGTACCGAGAAAGCGGAGCTCTGTTTACACCTTTTAATTAATATAGATATGACTCAAATGACATAGCGTAGATATACATCCACTTTTAGCGAGTCAGACAGTCTAATTCGTCGAGTCACTTTATATTCTGCTGGACTGATAGGCTGACTTGACATTACTTCGATAAATGCTTTTTATTATAACTCAACCACTAAGGTGGATTATGGCTAAGCACTCAACTTGCGAATTAGACCCTCCTGACTCACAGAACATAGTAGCTCTCCTTTGCGAGAGTAGATGCTACCAGTACAATAAGCTAAGGCTCCATGAGCGTTCGGGCTGTCTACCACATAAAGCATCCAGTCATCCTCTATGACGGGTCGGTGGAACCACATAGCATGATCCAGACTGGCGATGCGCATCGGGCTGGTGAAGAGGGACACCGCATGAGGATATAGTGATGTCATCAGAAGATTAAAATCAGATGCATAAGCTAATAGTGATTGTCTGAATCTTAAATTTATAGGAAGATCACCGTTCACCTTGAACCACACGTGGCTTTTGGCTGGCCTCACATGAGGATTAAAAGGATCATAATGCTCCACTGGGTGAAAGATGATGGAACTATCTTCAGCATATATGCCTCGTGGTTTAATCTGTAGTTTCTCAGCCAAATTAGCAAAGATCTCTGGGAATGAACTTAGAGAATCTGCTTGAGCTACATTGGGCATAGGTGCATAGTGTGTGAATCCATCTTCTTCTTTATGGTATGAGCAAGCCATTATAAAAATATCCCTATCTCCTTGGCGAGCCTTGACTCTTCTGGTATTAAAGCTCCGTCCGTCTTTAAGCCGCTCTACCTCGTAGATGATCTCTTGGTCAATACGTCCTGGGCTTAGGAAATAACCGTGTAGCGAGTGCAGGTGACGATCTTCTGGTACCGTGTATGCTGCCGACTGAAGTGACTGAGATAGCACCTGACCACCATAAACTTGTGGACTTCCTATATCTATAGTTAATCCTTTGAATGTCAACTCATTAAGTTGCTCGAGCGTCAGAATGTCGAGTAAATTTTGGTATTGACTCATCTAATAATTTTAAAAGAGTGCAAATGTATTGATAAAAGCGTTTATCTTAGTTATAAGGAAAAACCATAATTCTATTTAACCCATGTTTCCCTATACATATTTTAATGACTCTATCGTAGAGTTATCCGAAGCCAAGCTTCATATTTCTGATTTAGGAATCCAGAGAGGATATGCCATATTCGATTATTTTGCCGTGAAAGGCGGCAAGATTCAATGGAAAGATGACTATTTTGAGCGCTTCTACAACTCTGCAAATCTTGCTGATTTAGACGTCCCTTTAGATAAGACACAGTTAGAGAGTGTCATAAAAGAGCTCGTAGAAAGGAATCAATCTCCTGACTCATATATTAAAGTGCTGCTGACCGGCGGGCATGCTGATGATAGTTTCAACTATGATAGCAGCAAGCTGAGCATTTTAAATTATGAGCGTCAGCCACGTGATATGAGCCTCTATGAAAACGGAGTGAATCTAATCTCAGCCTATTATCAGAGATCAATTCCTGAGATCAAGACGACTGATTATTTTATGTCGGCATCCTTGCATCGTAAGCGCAAAGAATTCAACGCCGTGGATGTGCTTTATTACATGGACGGCATCGTCACAGAAGCCTCCAGAGCTAATTTCTACATCATTAGAGATGATGAAATCTTTACCACTGAAACGGACGTATTACCTGGGGTGACTCGTAAAAATTTCATAAACAAGATAGATAAGCACTACTTAGTGAATCAGCAAAATGTCTATTTAGAAGATGTCTGGGATGCTGATGGTGCTTTCATCAGCAGCACGACTAAGGGAGTGATGCCCGTTGTAAATATTGATGGTACCGCCATCGGTGGTGGTAAGGTAGGAGATGTTATGCAAGACATTATGTCCATATTTAATCCACTCACATAATTATTCTTGTCAATTTGAGAGACTATCTTGCGAAGCTGTTATCGATTGCGATAGCGCTAAATTAGTCTTATGCATCAGTTCAAGAGACAGATTAAAGAATCCAACATCATCGAAGCTGCTGAATCTGTCTTCAGTAAGCTTGGCTTTAAGAATGCTAAAATGGAGGCCATCGCTTCAGCTGCAGGCATCACTAAGGTGACGCTTTACTCTTATTTTCAGAGTAAGGAAAATCTCTACATGTCCATCGCTTATAAAGCACTATCACTATTAGTGGATAAGTACTATAATACCATAGAATTAAATAAAACTAATACTGGACTTCAATCTGCCTTAGCGCTACTCGAAGCATTCATGGACTTCTGCGTTGAGAATTACTTATATTCAGAAGCCATGTTAGAATATTTCACCTTAGTCAGATCTACCTCATCTGGACAAGACGACTCTAAGCTGACCGAGGCACTCAAAGAAAGTCTCTACTATATGAAGCTGCAAGATCTGCAGAACCTGCCCTTCAAGCTTAGTATTCAAGAGATTAAAAAAGGAATCTCTGACGGCAGTATTCATCATAGCATAGATCCAGCATTGGCTACCATCACAGGCTGGTCCTCCATCATTGGTTTTGCTAAGATCATATCAGCATCTGGTCAAAATGCTACGCCATTCCTAAGCGTAGATCTGCAAAAGGTAAAAGAATTTAATCTCGCAATGACGGAGAAAGTTCTTTTTGAAGGTGTAGGGTAGTGTTATAGATTGAGACAGGCAACACTCATCCAACCTATATTGCTCTAAATGATGTAAGGAAACTGAATATTATCTTCTATAAGTTTAGACATTAAATAAGAAGTGCATGACGTCGCCATCATTGACCACATAGTCTTTACCCTCTATCTGCATCTTTCCCGCTGCTTTTACAGCTGCCTCTGATCCTAGCTCTACGAATGTAGCGTATGGAATGACCTCTGCACGGATGAATCCTTTCTCGAAGTCTGTATGGATCACCCCAGCTGCTTGTGGCGCTTTCATATTTCGAGTGATGGTCCAAGCCCGCACCTCTTTCTCTCCAGCAGTGAAGTAAGTGATTAGGTCCAGTAAAGTATAGCAGGCTAATATAACTCGATTCACGCCGGGCTCTTCAAGGCCCATGTCCTTTACAAATTCTAATTTTTCTTCATACTCCTCTAATTCTGCTATGTCTGATTCTATAGCAGCGCTGATTAGGATGCACTCGGCAGTCTCTTCGGCAATAGCCGCTTGAAATTTTTTGGTCATGTCATTGCCTGTGACCACGGAGCCTTCGTCCACATTGCATACATATAAGATAGGTTTAGCAGTGAGTAGGTACATGTCATCTAAGACCTCTTGTGCCGTATCGCTCTCGATCACAAAAGTTCTGGCTGGCTTGTCAGCTTGCAAGTGGTGAATGATTGACTGCGTGATGTCATACTTCTTCTGTTCCTCCTTATCTCCGCCCTTAGCACTTTTCTTATACTTGTCCAAGCGCTTTTCTAAAGTGTCTAAGTCCTTTAAGGCTAGCTCGGTATCGATGATTTCTTTATCTCTGACGGGGTCTACGCTACCGTCCACGTGAACTACATTATCATCTTCGAAGCATCTGACAACGTGAACAATGGCGTCTACTTCTCGTATATTGGCTAAGAACTGATTACCCAATCCTTCTCCTTGGCTAGCACCTTTGATCAGTCCAGCGATGTCCACTATCTCCACTGTGGTGGGGATTATTTTAAGTGGCTTGACTAATTGGCTTAACTTATTAAGTCGTTCATCTGGAACCGTGATCATACCGACATTAGGCTCCTTCGTAGCGAAAGGGTAGTTAGCTGCCAGAGCTTTTGCTGATGTCAGCGCATTAAAGAGGGTAGACTTGCCCACATTAGGAAGACCTACGATTCCAGCTTTTAAAGACATAATTTTGATTTTTGCAGGCGCAAAGATATTCTAATAATTTCTATAATCCGAATATAGAATCATGGCTTATGAATAGCCTGCCATAGAGGTTAATTTCATCGTCAGAGTGGACAGCATTCCGCAGAAATCAGCTATTGTGAAACTTCATTTTCCGAGAAGTAATCAGCGGAGAGCCGATCTAACTCATGGAGAAATAAGCTTTCAAAATTGTATTTTAAGAATTGCTCAGTCCTTAGTCCACTTGTGTTGACTGTAGCTTTCATCTGGAATGCGTATTGACTTAAAGGAATACTCTCTGAAGGTGTATTTAGAAAATAGTCGAGGTCAGCAGTAATAGACGCCTTATACCTGGATGTAAAAAAGCCTGTTTCTAATTCGACCAAGTCATAGCTGATATGGTCCAAACAAATTTCTAAAGAATCACCACTCGTGGAGATGTGGCGTCCTTCTCCTAAATGTATGTGATAATGAAATTGACTGAGGTCATTTATCACTGGTTGAAGTGCTACTTCTTCTGATGGCCATACCTTTACAGTGGCATCTTCATACCATCGATTGAAAGAACTTCTTTCTTTGATGATGTTTGGAGATCCATATTGGTTTGTGTTATATAATGTGGTGTGGATACTGTCGTATTCAAATTTGGCAGCGCTGATCTCAATCACCTGAAAGTGACGCAAACCGAATAGTGCGGTTAGGGTAACGATGATCATGCTGAGTTGCTTCATACCTTGGCTATAAATTTATTCTTTAGGTATCTATATTCCTAATGATCTGGCTGTATTACCATATTATTGACACATAGCTTGAGGTAACGTGTGTTATAAGGAGATTACAGAGAATGAAATGTCCTCTTTCCTAAAACGTAATAAGACCAGATGATCGATTTTTTCAACTTTCCATCATGAGTAGCTTCGCCGATCTTCTGTTTAGAAACAATTAATTTGACCTGCTGCCTCTTTCTGAATATTGAGCCTAAATTACCCAATACGTATAGGAGAGCTCTAACTACAGATGACGCTGCTGCAAGTTGTCCTGACAGCATAAATTTAAACATAGCTACGATGTCCAAGAAGAATCTGATCGGTACTTTCCATAATAGGGCATCAGTCGATTCGTTCTTCATAATGGTGACTAAATTATTTCTAAAGTTGAGAAATATTTTGCGTGGGTGATCATAGCTGAGTGTCCCGCCACCTAGATGATATACGACTGACCGAGGCTCATACGCTATGCGATAACCAGCATTTTTGAGTCTCCAGCAGAGGTCTATTTCTTCCTGATGCGCGAAGTAGTCGGCATCGAAGCCGCCAAAGGCTTTCATTAGATCAGTCCTGATCACCATGGCGGCACCACTGGCCCAAAATATATCTGTCGCATCATCGAATTGATTTTCATCCGCCTCTACAGAGTTAAAGATGCGCCCCCGACAAAGAGGGTAGCAAAAGATATCGATCAGACCACCTGCTGCCCCAGCATACTCGAATTCTGCTTGGTTTTCCAATGATTTTATTTTCGGCTGTATACAGGCTATGTCAGAATTTGACTTAAGCATGGCCATGATAGGGTCTAACCAGAGATCTGTCACTTGGAGATCAGAATTCACAACAGCTAGGTAGGGGGCATTAATGTGTTTTAAGCCCTCATTATAGCCTCCCGCGAAGCCATAATTTTTATCCAGTGAAATAATCTCCACTTCGGGATGCCATTCTTGCAGATAGCTGATTGAATCATCCGTCGAATGATTGTCGATGACGTATATCTTAGCATTACCAGAGTAAGAGTCGCTCATGAGCGGTAGGAATGATTCTAAGTATTCCACCCCATTATAATTGAGAATGGCGATGGCTAACTCGGGCTGTTGGATCTCATCTATGATGCTGAATATCTCTCTAATCTTGGCTTCGTCTTTGCCTATCTGAAGCTTTAGTGCTGCGAGATCCGAAAATTTTTCGTCATCTCGGATGTAGGCGTGCAGGTAGACCCTAATCATCTCACCATATATTTCTTGCTCAAAGTCGAATATGTTGACTTCAATTACCCGTTTGACTATTCCATCAATGGTAGGCCTCTGCCCTATGTACAGCATACCTCGGAGTCGGCGCTCACCAAGTCTGACTTCTGCGGCGTATACACCATCAGCTGGTATGAGTTTTACTTGATCTTGCACTTGGATGTTGGCGGTGGGGAAGCCTATCTGCCTACCTATCTGATCGCCGCGAATAACTACACCAGATAGAGGATAGGGAGCTTGTAAGTATTGATTAGAGATATCGATTTCTCCATTGAGCAGAGCCTTGCGGATCTTAGTGGAGCTGATGGTAATATCATCCACCATATACGCTGGAATCTCAGTGATGTTGAAATGTCCTTTAGCTGCATAGCTTTTAAGCAGATTAATATCGCCTGTTCTCTTTTTACCAAACTTATGGTCGTAACCGATGACAATGTGCGAGGGATTAAATTTGTCTATAAGAAATGACTCTATATAAGCCGCTGGGGTTATTTGAGAGAATGCTTCGGTGAATGGGGCTATGACCACATAGTCGATGTCACACTGAGCCATCAGCTCCAACTTCTCTTCTAAGGTATTAAGTAGCTGCAGGCTGTTATCTTTTTGCTGGAGTACCTGACGGGGATGTGGAGCGAATGTCACGGCAATGGATACATAATCGTTATCTTTTGCGATCTGACTGACTTTGTCCAGCAGCTTTCTGTGGCCCTGATGTACGCCATCAAACGACCCTATGGTCATGGCAGATTCTGAAAAAGAGGGAAGATCATTCAGATCTCTACATACTATCATGAAGCGCTTATCAACATTTGGTTAGCGGATGTGTAGGCTGCTCGCTGAGAAGAAGCTGACATCGCTGCGCAAAAGTAGAAAAGTTGAGCAAATCTTCTTGGACATTCATCTTGAAACTTAATTACCTTGCATCTGTTAAGGCAATTATATGGTAGATTTAAATCAAGTCGTCTCTGCATTGCGCAGTGTGACTGACCCTCATTCTAATCAGAACATCATCCAAGCCAAGCTGGTGAGTGACCTGAAGACGGAAGGTAATAACGTCTTTTTCGCTTTGGATGTCACGCACATCGGTGGTGATCTCAGATCCCAGGTGCATATGTCATGTATGCAGAGCATCAAAGAGGCACTGCCGGGAGCGGAGGTCCATATCCACATGAAGTCGTCAGGCCCCAACGCTCCATCAGCTGATAAGCATGTCTTGCCGCAAGTTAAAAATATCATTGCGGTAGCATCGGGTAAGGGTGGTGTAGGTAAGTCCACGATATCAGTGAATCTGGCTCTATCACTAACAGAAATGGGCTACAAAGTAGGTCTTTTAGATGCTGATCTTTATGGTCCTTCCATACCCACAATGCTTAATATCCAGGGAGAACGACCTAAGGTAAAGGAAGTCTACGGCAAGCATAAGATCATACCCATCGAGACGCACGGATTGCATGTCATTTCGATCGGTCTGATTATAGAGCCTGAGAAGGCTGTTGTCCTGAGAGGACCTAGATTAAGTGGTGTTATTAAGCAATTTATCAACGAGTGCATCTGGCCAGAACTTGATTTTATTATTGTAGATCTTCCACCGGGAACGGGAGATATACAGCTGACTCTAGTGCAGACCGTACCACTTACAGGAGTGATCATGGTCACCACTCCACAAAAAGTAGCAGTGATTGATGCGATTAAAGCCTCCAATATGTTTCTGCTGTCCAATATTAATGTGCCAATTTTAGGAGTAATAGAAAATATGTCATGGTTTACACCAGATGAACTACCAGATCGAAAATACAGAATCTTTGGGGAAGGGGGAGCTATGGAATTGTCAAAGCTTAATGATACCTCTGTATTAGGTCAGGTACCACTGATACAGAAGATCAGAGAAGGTGGAGACTCTGGTAAGCCTGCTGCTCTCGAAGACGAATCTTTAAAAGCCATATTTAGAGATATCGCGCAGCGCACGATAGATAGGGTGGACTTTCGTAATGAAAATCAAGAGCCAACTGATATGGTTAAGATTACCACATAAAGGTTATCTGGTGCTTAGCAGCATATTCTAATTCATCGGTAAGTGATACCTCTAAATGTAGATAAGCTACACTCTCATTAACAACACTATATATATTACTTAATTTAGATATATAATAATACATGAATATTTATTGTAAATTTGCTATATGACAGGGACACAGAAGCAAACACTTTTAGAACGAGTGGACAAAGCTTTGGATGATCTTAGGCCGCACTTAGAAGTGGACGGCGGAGATATAGAGATCGTCGATCTTACCGACGATATGGTGTTAAAGATCAAATGGTTAGGTAATTGTGAGATGTGCTCCATGTCTACGATGACTCTGCGAGCGGGTGTCACTCAGTCTGTCAAACAGCACGTACCAGAAATTACAGCTGTAGAGCCAGTAAATGGAATTGGATGAATAGGGAGTCACTTATCACTTTCATCAGAGAGCGACAAAATTTTCTCTGTGTAGGTTTAGACTCCGATATTTCAAGAATTCCGAAACACCTTTTTGCTTTTCCAGATCCGGTCTTAGAATTTAATAAGCGTATTATAGATGCTACAAAAGATCATTGCGTAGCATATAAGCCCAATATTGCTTTCTACGAGAGCAGGGGAGCCGCTGGCTGGGAGACCTTGGCCGAGACCTTAGACTATATACCCGATACGCATTTTACCATAGCTGATGCTAAGCGCGGAGATATAGGAAACACGTCACGCCAATATGCCAAGACATTTTTTGAGTTCTATGATTTTGATGCGATTACGGTAGCACCGTACATGGGTATTGACTCTGTCAGTCCTTTCTTAGAATATAAAGATAAGTGGGTGATCCTCTTGGCCCTGACCTCTAATATGGGAAGTCAGGACTTTCAGCATTTCACCGATACGAGCGGCATGGCCCTCTATGAGCAGGTGATGCGCAAAAGCCAAGAATGGGGTACCGCTGATAATCTGATGTACGTGGTCGGAGCCACGCAGCCTGAAGCATTTCAGCACATTAGGGAGTTAGCTCAAGATCATTTTTTACTGGTTCCTGGTGTGGGTGCTCAGGGAGGTACCGTTCAGGCGGTCTGCGATTATGGTTTGAATGATGATGTCGGATTATTAATAAACTCATCGCGAGGCATCATATTTGCTTCTGATACTGAAGACTATGCAGATGAAGCAGGGAGGGCAGCAGAACAGCTACACTGTCAGATGAGGGATATCCTGCTTAGAAGATCACGAGTATGATTAGCTTCAAGACTTTGGTTTAGTAGATCATTGAGTATTGTTAGTATATCAATTTTGAATAAAATTAGCAGCTTATATAATTTGAATGACAATAATTTTAAAATAACATAATATGATAAAAAACATCTTACTTCTAACTGCTTTGTTATTTGGTATCGTGTCTACGTATGGACAGATGAACAAGGTAGAATTTATAGAATACGACTTGGATAATGGTATGCATGTCATACTACATCAAGATAATTCAACACCAATAGCGGTGGTGTCTGTCATGTATCATGTGGGCAGCAAAAATGAAAACCCAGATAGAACGGGATTTGCCCACTTTTTCGAGCACCTATTATTTGAAGGTTCAGAGAATATACAAAGAGGAGAATATGCCAGCTACGTAGAAAATGCAGGTGGTGTACTCAATGCAAATACCACGTGGGATCGGACATACTACTATGAGCTACTCCCGTCTAATCAGTTAGAGCTGGGCCTATGGCTGGAATCAGAAAGGATGCTCCACGCCAAAGTAGAGATAGAGGGCGTAGAAACTCAGCGTGAAGTGGTGAAAGAAGAGAGAAGAACAAGAATCGATAATCAGCCTTATGGAGGCATACTCGGAGCTTTAGAGCAATCTATGAAAAGAGCTTATCATGAGCATCCCTACAGATGGTCCATCATCGGCTCCATGGAGCACTTGGATGCAGCTGTGGAGGAAGACTATAAGCAATTCTATCAAGACTTTTACACGCCTAATAATGCGGTGTTGAGTATTGCAGGTGATATAGATATAGCCGAAACTAAAGCACTGATTGATAAATACTTTGCCAGCATACCAGTTAAGAACCCAGACATATATAGGCCCACGATTCAGGAGCCACCTTTAGCAGGTCAAGTTAGAGATACAGTATACGATAACATCCAGCTGCCTGCCTGCGTCATGCTGCACAGAGCTCCTGCACAGGGGACTGAAGATTATTACGCTGTGAGCATGCTCAATACATTACTTAGTGATGGGAAAAGTTCAAGACTTAGAAAAGCGCTTGTAGACCAAGATGAGAAGGCTATGATGGTCATGTCCATCCCTGTTCCGATGGAGGATCCTGGTGTTATTTTAGGTTTTAATATTGCAAATATGGGCGTCGGCGTCGATGACTTGGAGACGGGCATCATCCAAGAGATTGATAAGGTGAAAGGAGAATTAATCACAGATAAAGAATTTCAGAAACTGAGAAATCAGATTGAAAACACCTTTGTATCGGCTAATGCTCGCATGTCAGGTATCGCCGAGAGTCTCGCTAACTATCATATGTATTATGGTGATGCGAATCTAATCAATACAGAATTAGACAGATATCTGGCAGTAACTAAAGAAGATATTAGAACGGCAGCTCAAAAGTACCTCAACGAGGATAATCGTGTAGTGTTGCACTATTTGGCGAATGAAAGTCGGCCATAAGCGCTTACCTAATTTGGAATTATTTGTTCAATAAGCAAGAATTAAAAACATTAAAAGATCATAGTCGGTGATCGATAAGCATCAGCGCATGGAAAATCAAATCGTTTGCTATGGTCTTTTTTTAAAAAAAATTATTAAATGAAACATATATTTTACTTAATACTTACAGCTCTTCTTTTCATTCAGTGTAGTAAAAAAACCACTGAGTCAGCTATGTCCAAGACTAATGAGGTTAAAGGGGAAGTGAAAGAAAATGTAGCTGATGCGAAATCAGCTATGGCTGACGTTCAGGAAGCTTTTCGAGCTAATCCACCTGAGGCTGCAGCAGCCAGGAAAATTCAATTAGGGGAGTTTGACCAATTTACACTCACGAATGGGTTGACTGTGATTGTAGTCGAAAATCATAAGCTGCCACGGGTATCTTATCAAGTCCGTCTCAAGAATGAAGCAGTACAGGAAGGAGACAAGGCAGGCTACGTATCTGTCACGGGTCAATTATTATCCAGGGGCACTACATCCATGAATAAAGAAGAAATCGATGAGTCAGTTGACTTTATTGGTGGATCCTTCAATACGTCTGGATATGGTCTATTCGCTTCTAGTCTGACTAAGCATCAGGACGATCTGCTCACCACAGTTAAGGATGTCCTATTATATCCATCATTTCCCGAGGATGAGTTTAAGAAAATCATCACACAGACACTATCTGGCTTAGAGCAACAAAAGACTGATCCAGGGTCCATCGCATCAAACGTAGCCAATCGAGTCAATTTCGGAGCAGAGCACCCTTTCGGAGAAGTGCAGACGGTAGAGTCCACTGAGAAAATTACTTTGGAGGATTGCAAGCAGTATTATGATACTTATTTTACCCCATCGAATGCTTTTTTGATGATCGTAGGTGATATTACTCCAGCAGCTGCCAAGGAAAATGCTGAAAAGTATTTTGGATCATGGCAGGGTAAGCCAGTCAAGCAAATGAAATTCGACAATTCACTAAATCCAAGAGGTACGCAAGTTGCATTTGCTAATAAAGAGGGTGCGGTACAATCTAGTATCAGAGTAACATATCCAGTGGAGCTCAAGCAAGGAGATCCTGACGTCATTCCAGTTTCATTAATGAATTCTATACTTGGAGGTGGCGGATTTTCTTCACGCTTATTTCAGAACTTAAGAGAAGATAAGGGATATACATATGGTGCTAATTCTAGGTTGAGTGTCAGCCCCATTATAGGAAGATTCACAGCTTCAGCAGATGTCAGAAATGAAGTCACCGATAGCTCTATCGTAGAGTTCCTATTAGAGATGGAGAGGATTGCATCAGAACCAGTAGATGCGCAAGACTTAACTAATATGAAAAATTACAGGACTGGGGTCTTCGCATTGCAGCTAGAGTCACCGCAAACAATAGCTAGATACGCCTATAATATTGCAAGGTATAATCTACCGGCAGACTATTATGAGACTTATTTGGAAAAGCTGAATGCCGTGACTTCAGAAGACATCCAACGGGTAGCAAGAAAATACATTACCCCAGAGAATGCTAATATTGTTGTTGTCGGCAATAAAGATGATGTGGCAGAATCTATCGCACGTTTTGACAGTGACGGAGAGATAGAATTTTACGACTTCAAGGGTGATCAAATCGTAATGAAGGCGTCAAATCTTCCCATGACACTGACCGCGCAAGATGTCATCAATGACTACATCGAAGCGATCGGTGGTAAAGATGCTTTAGCAAAAATAAAATCTGTTAAGACCACAGCAGGTATGAGTGCCATGGGACAAGATATGGACGTCACAACCTATCAAGATATGTCAGGTAAGTTTGCCATGAATATGGCGACTCAGGGCATGACTGTAGTAGATCAAAAATATGATGGAGTGAAGATGGAGATGAGCCAAATGGGTCAGAAACAATTAATCACTGAGGGTCCTCAGCTTGAAGATGCTAAGGAGAGTGCGATGATCGCGCCTCAGCTGCAATATGAAGAGCCGGGGTATAAGTTAGATCTAAAGGGAAGTGAAGATCTGAATGGTAAAAATGTATACAAGATTGTCGTGACTAATCCCACGGGTAAAAAGGTGACGCAATATTATGACTCAGCTTCGAGTCTATTAGTCAAGAATGTGAGCTCAGTGGGAGAGCAGACCTTAACTCAGGAGATGGATGACTATAGAGAAGTCAGCGGCGTCAAGTTTCCCTATAGCATGAAGCTTATTGGCGCGGCTCCAGTGCCGATGGAAATGGAAGTGAAAGACGTAGAAGTGAATGGCGCTATAGATGCATCGGTTTTTACGATTAAAGATTAGAGACATAAAATAATAGTATATTGATAAAGGCTTTATCAGAATTCAGATTCTGGTAAAGCCTTTGTCCATTACTGAATTTATGCAATCATGATTGCGCATCAATAGCTGTAATTCATCCTCTATAGTAGGGGCTGCAATTTTTAATATTAAAGACTTTATCTTGTTAGTCATAAATAAGAAGGTCATGCATAGATTCATTTTATTACTAAGTTGTTGTGCAATCTCATCAGCATATCAGTCGTGTCAGCATAAGCCAGACATATCTACGAGCCATAAAGTAAAGGAGCTAAGTATTAATCCCTCAATAGCTTACGACTTTGAAAATCCAGATGACATATTTTTGTTGAATCAATCCTTAGTTGAAATTTCTGGCTTAGCATATGATGCTGTCGACGAGCCCAGTTTGATCGCCGTTAATGATGAGTTAGGTATTTATTACCGTCTGTCATTGTCAGATGGGTCGATTATGGCAAAGCATAGATTTGCCGCCATCGGTGATTATGAAGCTATCGAAATAAGAAATGACACTATTTATATAGCTCGTAGCAATGGTACCATATACCAAGTCGACAGAAGAGATGGTGAAGCATTCAAAATATTAAAGACTGATTTTCATGCTAACAATAACATTGAGGGTCTGACCATAAATGCTGCGGGAGACCAAATGATTGTAGCCTGTAAGGATGAAGCCTCCGTATCAGAAGTATCCTATGTAAAGAAAGGTAAGGCCCTGTATGCTGTTGACATCCATACGGGCACAATCGACCCCACACCCCTTGCTGTGATTCGGGATAAGGACCTGAAGAATATTTATGTCAAATCATTTCCTGTAGATAAAAAGTCTCACATTAAAAATATGAAAGTCATGGATAGAGTAAAAAAATTTGCTCCCTCTGGACTCGCAGTACACCCTATCACTAAAGCACTGTACATCCTAAGTGCCAGAAATAGTAGTCTTATCGTACTTGATCAGACATACACCCTCCAGAATGTCATACTCTTAGATCGCAATATGCATAAACAGGCAGAAGGCATCTGTTTTGCTCCCAACGGAGATTTATATATTTCCAACGAAGGCCAGAATGGTAGAGCTAATATCTATATGTATCGCTATGAATTGTAAATGATCTTAGTACATATTATGGTCCGCATGACTATGTGATAGTATATTAAGCATATAACACATTATGGTGGGACAACATCACAATTTTTTGAGGTGCGCTTAATTAATGAGGTAGTATGGTGGTGATAGTCAAATGTATAATTAAACGATTTACTGACATTTGAATTTGGAAACTACGCCTGAAATTTACTGCAAGTATATTTTAATTTGAGCTAGCCCTAATTATTTACGTTGCGCCATGATTTAATTACCACAAGCGAATTAAACTCTTATTTAGGGTAATCATAGGTGCTCGGACGCTACAAGCAGTTTGCCCAGATGGTACTGCAATAACTTATGCAATACTTATCTGTGTCATCAAATGATCTTGATTCAGTGACTCAATTGCGGGAACAGATAATATTGATTTCAGTTGATTCGTAATGATCAGACCAGCAGGAAATCCTAAATGTATGCTGATCTATAATTAATGACTTTCATCCTTCTTACCCGATAAAATAATGTCTTTTAAAAATCCTTTTAATTTGAAGCAACGACTTCATCTGCAAGCTGTTGACAATAAGAATTATTAATAGTTATTGTGATCAGCTAATTTCAACATGTCAATTTAATAGAAGGATAATACCTTTTACTCAACATACGAATTAACCGATTAGACTTAGATTTATACCGTTCACAGCCTATATGCTACCGCTCCCTCATTAGCTCCAATTTGTAATTTAATAGACTTTAGATTTGAGTCGATATATGATAATATTCTGCTGTTTAAAGATGTAGCAATTTTATAAAAAAAATTATAACATTATGAATTTATATTACACACTTATGAGCATTAGCTTATTTATCACCTACTATGGTATACAGGCAAATGCGCAATGCGTCACTTGTAACAACACAAATACCTATACAGGTATTATAGCTGGTGCGAGTATGACCTCAGGTTATGATAATAGTTTATTTGGTAGAACAACTGGTACCAAAATTACGAGTGGTATAAGAAACAGTATCTTTGGAAAAGATGCTGGAAAACAAATTACAACAGCTAACGATAATAGCATTTTTGGTGCTTATGCTGGTGAACTCAACCAAGTAAGCGGAAATAGTTTCTTTGGTGCATTTGCAGGCTATACGAATGTTAATGGCCTTAATAATGCTTTTTTTGGCTATGAGGCTGGCCGTTTGAATACTGCTTCAGTAAATTCTTTCTTTGGCTCTGCTGCAGGTAAAGCGAATACGACTGGAGCAGCTAATGCATTTTTTGGTAGTAGCTCTGGCGCATTTAATAAGGTTGGATTCGCAAATTCAAATTTTGGACATTCAAGCGGAAGAAGAAATATTGAAGGAGACCATAATACTATGATAGGTAATAGAGCCGGGGATGGAAATAGAACAGGAAATGAGAATACTTGTCTTGGTTCCAAAGCAGGCGAATATGGTGCCGATAGTAATAAAAATACACTCATAGGATATTCAGCTGGATCTTTCAGTGGAGGTACGGGTAATACCTTTGTAGGCCACAATTCTGGGAGCACTACTGGAGGTGTTAATAACGTTTTAATTGGAGTAGACTCAGGACCTACTGGCATTACATCCATCACCAACAAGCTATACATTCATAATGCTAAAACAAACGAGCCGCTTATTTACGGAGATTTTTTAAATAGAGAAATGATTGTCAATGGAACTCTAGAAGTTACTGGCGGCAATTCTGTGACTTCTGCCAGAGCCAGCAAACAGGATTTTGTTGATATAGATCCCTTCATAGTGCTGGATAGAGTTAGTAAGATGAATATTCAGAAGTGGAACTATATTAACCATCCTAACCAAAGACATATAGGACCTGTAGCAGAAGACTTTCACGCTGCGTTTGGTTTAGGAAAAAACGATAAGACGATTAATATTACAGATCTTAGCGGTGTAGCGCTTGTGGCAATCCAAGCTTTAGAAAAAGAGAACAAATCGCTTTCTGCCACTCTCCAAGAAGTGCAACGACAATTGGATCTATTGCAGCAGCATATACATCAGATGAAAGAATAGCACTCTGTCAAGATTTATCGAGTCTCTGTGATATATATGCCCCTAAATGACGCCGCATCATTTAGGGGTATTTTCATAACATTAGGCTTCAGAATATTTCATGTTATATCTATTTCATATAATTAATATTTAATACTGATACACTATATAATAACTTACCATTTCACAGATATAGTAAACTTAAATGCGTTTTTCAGCGAAAGTATTTACACAGGATTTTAAGATAAGCATCTCGACTTATGCGATGGCTACCATTACGATGTCATATGCAATTGGTATCAAGCTTACTAACTAATCGCAAAATTTTAAAATTTATTGAGCTACCTTTCATGTGCCAATTCTGGAGGCACAAATATAATTTATATGAATTTGATACTAATACCGAACCTCTTACTGCAAGTGATGTTTTTATTTATTATTGCAGACTGTATAGCTCAGACTGATCGATATTTTCCGCCTCTAAATGAGTGGGAGGAATCAAGCTCAGCTTCCCAGGGTATGAATCAAACTTTACTCAATGCAGCTATCAGCTTTGCGCAAGCAAATGAATCAACTAAGCCGAGAAATATGGAAGTGGCTCACTATATGGGTTTTGGCAAAGAACCGTTTGGCTATCCAATTGGTCCTCTTAAAGAACGTGGTGAGCCCACGGGATTAATTATAAAAAATGGTAAGATTGTGGCCAGCTGGGGCGAGCCAGCAAGAGTGGACATGACGCATAGCGTTAGCAAGACATTTTTATCCTCAGTCGTCGGCATCGCCTACGATCGAGGTATGATAGCTAATGTATATGATAAAGTGGGCCCATACATGGCGCCGATCAGTTTTTATAATCCACTACCATTATTAAATAAAGCTGATGGCTTATATAGCAATGATCTATTCGAACCTTTCACCTCCGAGCACAACCGCAACATTACTTGGGATCATCTGCTGCGTCAGACCAGTAGCTGGCAGGGTACCCTTTGGGGCAAGCCTGATTGGGCTGATAGGCCAGACAAGGACGCTGACCTATGGTTGACACAAGAACGACCCGAGCCTGGCACTGTGTATGAATATAATGATACACGAGTCAACCTATTAGCGCTGGCTATACAAAATGTTTGGCGTAAACCGCTGCCCCAAGTGCTGAAAGATGAATTCATGGATAAAATACATGCTTCTCAATCATGGAGATGGCATGGCTATGAAAATTCATGGATACTGCTGGATGGATTGCCTGTACAAGTCGTAAGCGGGGGAGGCCACTGGGGAGGAGGCATGTTTATTAATGCATATGACCAAGCTCGCCTTGGATACCTCACATTGAACCGCGGTCGCTGGGCTGGTCAGCAGATCCTGTCGGAAGAGTGGGTGAGCATGGCGATGACGCCAGGCGTAAGTAAGACGTATGGATTCATGAATTGGTTTTTGAATACTGATCAAGAACTTATTGAATCGGCTCCTACAACAGCCTTCGCCCACTTTGGAGCAGGGACGAATATGGTTTATGTAGATCCGACACACGACATAGTGGCTGTAGTGAGATGGATAGATAGAAAAGCGATTGATGGATTTGTGCAGAAGCTGCTCGCCGCGATAGAATAGGATGAACATACGGAGGTGAATCCATGTCTCGTTGGTGAATAAGACTATAAATAATTAGAATGTATCGATTAAAATGGCCTATTATCATGATGTTAATGCTGCTATGTGTCGCGCCACGCGCACAAAGTATTCAAGACTGTCAAGTCCCGTCAAAAGAAAAAATGAGTATGGAAGCTAAAAATGTATATGGAGACCCTTTAATGTCTTGTTGCGTAGATCCATTAACTGGATTTTATAGAAATGGAGTATGCCTTACCGGAGCAGAGGATCACGGGACCCATATAATCTGCGCCATAGTGACCCAGGACTTTCTGGATTACAGTAAAACACAGGGAAATGACCTAATAACTCCCAGACCAGAGTATAGCTTTCCCGGACTAAAAGCAGGAGACGGTTGGTGCCTGTGTATTTCGCGCTGGCTCGAAGCAGTAGAAGCTGGAGTAGCTCCTCCGGTCAATTTAGCCGCGACCCATGAGAAAGCCCTCCAGTACACCTCTTTAGAATTATTAACAGTTTATGATGTAGCGAAGCAAAACTGAAAGTGATACTCGACGTTCTATTAAAGACAGGCCAGAATCTCTACTATCAATACCCAACTGTGCATCCATGCCTATTAGTCGGCATCTTCTGATTACTCAGAGTGAATTTAAAATTAAGCTATGTAGCATACTGAATGATAAGATAGATCAAATAGCAGGCGTATTAGGGATACATAAACCGCCATTATTTGACACTCGGATCTGGTATTAACATAGTATGTATTTCAGAATTCTTGTAAAATTGTGATGAGTTGCATTTTCCGATGATAAATTCTCTATGGTGGAATTAGGAGAATGTGAGAGTCAGATTCCTTCAATTAGCCGGATCTGCTGAACCCATGAACGTGGCAATGGAATCTTCTTCAATCTCTGATAATCGTAGGGCATTATGCTTTGTTCCGAAATAGCAGCTAATCTGTGGTGGCGGTCTGAAAATATGGCACACTGCATACTAAATCGATCAGTCTTAATCTCAGTGGCTTTTATACCGACGGTTACTGTATCAGGATAGGTAATCGGAAAAATGTATTTACAATCTTGCCAAGCTAAGATAGGGCCTGCCTCGAATCCACCAAATGAGATATCCATGCCCATTTTCTCAAAGTAATAGATTCTGGCCGATTCTGCCCAGCGCATATATTCTACATTGTTGACATGGTTAGCAGCATCCATCTGACCCCAGAGCACGGGATACTGCTTTCGCAGACGAAAAGAAGTTAAGTCTGATATCATAGCTGAAATATTTTACAATACTGAGGGAAACATGCACTCTTGAGCTTATCAATCATACGAAATATTAAGCTCTGTCTGCAGACAATGTGTAATATTTTATCATTGAAAGGAACTATCGAAATTTCTCATATGCTATAATTCAAGTGCATAGAGATCATGTTAATAGCCAGCCGTACCTGACATTTTTTGATTACATGTTTCTTCAATAACCCTATATCTAAGTTTGACTGAGTTAATGGCTATCCATTTTCAAAATATTCTGAAAGAATATCTAACTCATAGCAATCCAATCGTATGTACAGCTACGTACATAGTATCGCATATCTAACTCTTAAAAATATGGGATGTCATGTGAGAGTGATGTTCTTGACACCGTCCCTCTGCTTGCAGAGGGACACTTTTATTTATCTATGGAGGTAGTCAATAGGGATAAAGGCCTTCACATATTGATTTATTATAATATGAATTCTCAAAAAAAGTATTACCTTCACCCCCGTCAAGAATTTCTCGAATCTCACTGGCCGACTATAATTAATAAAGTTTGCTAATGCTTATAAAGGTTTACTACTCTTTTACTTACTTTTCTCTCCGAAGAACGTCCTGCTTATTCGAGTATGTTTATATCTTATTTGCTAAGCCAATTCCAGTTTACTTCGAAGGAGATTTACTAAACCTTCGTTCAAATCCAGAAATTTCATTCAGATCACCTTTAATATCTACTATATGAATAGTCAGATCATAGAAGACGGTCCATTAAAATATTTTTAAATATGTATCAAAGTATAAAACAGCTCAATCTTATGAAGCATACACTGTTGATGACCTGCTTAGCTCTATTGATGATGTTGTCAAATGTGACATTCGGATCCAGCCACAGAGAAGCGCCCCTCATCTCTAATGATCCCCTTGCGGATAATACGGATCTATATGCATTTAGAAGTCCCGACAATCCAAACACAATCACTATCATAGCTAATTATATTCCTGGCGAAGTCCCTCATGGAGGACCAAATTACTACACTTTCGGTGAGAATGTCAGGTATGAAATTCATATTGATAATGATGCAGGTACGCATGGTGATGAGATCGTGTACCGCATGACTTTTACTCGTGAGAACGAGGATCCTACCACCTTTTTCAATATCAGATTAGGTCAACAAAATATAAAAACTACTTATGTACTTGAACGTAGTATAGATGGAGGTGCATCTTACCAGACAATCGTCCAAGATGGTGTAGTCCCACCAAACAATATTGGTCCAAGATCTATAGAAAGTGCGGCTGGCTTAAATACGCCTTACTCTACACTGTTTAATAATGCCATCACGACAGCTTCTACTGGAGAGCGTGTGTTTGCTGGTCCTACAGATGATCCATTTTATGTGGATTTAGGAGCCATTTTTGATTTAGGTGACTCTCCAAGACAGGGAGGACAGGTCAGAGATGCATTGGCTAAGTATAATGTACATTCTATAGCACTGCAAATCCCTATTGCGACCTTATTAAAGGACGGAGCAGCTGCTCAGCCCAGCAGTATTCTAGACGCTGATTATGTGATTGGTGTATGGGCATCCGCAAGTCGGCCTGCTATCACAACGATTAATGCTGGTGACGACATCAGCTATTCAGGTGATTGGGTCCAAGTTTCAAGATTGGGAATGCCACTGACGAATGAGGTTGTCATACCAATAGGAGAAAAAGATTATTGGAATCAAATCACCCCTTATGACGAAATTACCGATACCACTTTCGATGAGTACTTCTACAATCCTGAGTTAGCCTTATATATGGATGATGATCAGTTTGGTGGAGCAGTACCGGCTTTTGCGCCTTTGAGAGTGCAAACTGCGTCTTTAGGTGCTTTCGACTTTAGCAATGGAGCAGATGGTTTGTTCGGATTGAAAGGAGATCCTGCATTAGCAGGGACTGCACTGGATGATGCCGTATTTGGTACATTATTACTACCAGGTGCTGGTAAGCCCAGATCAGTGGACTTATGGCCAGCATTTCATACAGGAGTACCTAACGTAATACCTTATCAATTAGCGACTGGGAAAGAGGGCAATCCATTAGCAGCAGGTAAGCCTTTTGTCAATAATTTCTTGCCAAATGGAGGTGACATGTTGAGACTTAATATGGCAGTGCCAGTCACTCCAAGAGACGACGCTAATTTTAGCTCTTTAGGTCTGATACAAGCTGCAGCTATAGGGCTCACAGTAGCTCCATTTAACACAACAGCAGACCTTGAGTTTATACCTAATATGGATGGTTTTCCAAATGGTAGAAGATTAGAGGATGATGTAACGAGAATAGAACTGCAAGCAGTCGCAGGCGTTGTCCTGGCAGCGGTAGGTCTATGGTATGATGATTTTGATCCTAATAGCTCGCCAAGCCCTGTGACGAATGATCTTTTAGGAGTTTTGACCTATACTACTGGAGTAGAGACTAACGACGCTCCATTTTCCGGAAGTTTTCCTTATCTGGCTATGCCATGGAGAGGCACAGAGACAGACTAATCAGGATAAGAAATACTCAATAATAACCACCAAATCGAATAAAATTAAACTCTTAATATGAAAAACTTATCAAGTATAATACAGCGAGCTCTGACGGCTTTCGCTTGTTTATTTGTTATTTCATCTATTTTCGCTTCGAGTCATAGAGAAGCACCACTTATCGCTGATGATCCATTAGCAGATAATGTAGATTTATACGCCTTCAGAAGTCCTGATAATCCAGATATGATCTCGATTATTGCGACTTACGTCCCCCTACAATTACCACAGGGTGGACCTAACTATTATACTTTCGGCCAAAACATACGATATGAGATACATGTCGATAATGATGCTGCTGTCGCAGGAGATGAGATTATATATCGTTTCACATTTGATATTGTCAACGAAGACCCAACGACATTCTTCTATATCAGACTTGGTAAGCAAAACCAAAAAGCCTCATATACCTTAGAAAGAAGTGTAGACGGCGGTAATAGCTTTGAGACTATTGTAACTGATGGATATGTACCACCTAATAATATAGGCCCAAGATCAATTGAAGGAGCTGCAGGCTTAGACACTACGTATGATGCGTTGTTTCAAAATGGCATCACTACTTCCTCAACAGGAGAAACTGTATTCGCTGGCCCTACTGATGATCCATTCTTTGTGGATTTAGGCGGCATATTTGATTTAGGTGATGCGCCCAGACAAAACGGTGCACCTAGAGATGGTGTTGCTTGTTACAATGTCAGTGCATTAGCTATACAAGTTCCAATATCTACCTTGTTAAAATCTGGTGCTCCAAGTACTCCGACTAATATTTTGGATGCTGACTATGTCATTGGTGTATGGGCATCTGCCAGCAGAAGAGCTATAACCACTATTAGCAAAGAGGATGCTCCAGTTGTAAGTGGTGATTGGGTACAAGTATCCAGAATCGGTATGCCGCTGACTAACGAAGCGGTCATAGCTATCGGAGATAAAGATTATTGGAATGCGATCACTCCATATGATGAAATTACAGATACAAGACTGGATGAATATTTCTTCAATCCAGAATTAGCCTTATATATGGATGATGATCAGTTCGGCAGTGCCGTTCCAGCATTCGCACCATTGAGAGTACAGAAAGCTTCACTGGGTGCCTTTAATTTTAGTAACGGAGGTGATGGATTATTTCCGCTCAAGGGTGATCCTGCCTTAGATGGGACTGCGCTTGACGATGCTGTATTCGGCGGACTCCTTCTACCTGCAGCTGGAAAGCCTAGATCAGTTGATTTATGGCCTATCTTTCATACAGGTGTTCCTAATGTCATTCCATACCAGTTAGCCACAGGTAAAGATGGAAACCCACTTGCAGCTGGTAAGCCATTCATTAACAATTTTTTACCTAATGGTGGAGATATGTTAAGGCTTAATATGGCCGTACCTCCAACACCAAGAGATGACCCTAATTTTAGTTCTTTAGGTTTAGTACAGGCAGCAGCTATTGGTTTGACCGTAGCTCCTTTTAATACTAACGCTAATTTAGAATTCCTACCAAATATGGATGGTTTTCCTAATGGAAGAAGATTAGAAGATGATGTAACACGTATCGAATTACAAGCTGTGGCGGGAGTCGTATTAGCAGCGGTAGGTCTATGGTATGATGATTATGATCCTAACAGCTCTCCAAGTCCAGTGACTGACGATCTATTAGGTGTTCTGACATATACTACAGGAGTAGAATCTAATGACAAAGCATTTGGAGGAAGTTTCCCTTATTTAGCTCAGCCACATAGTGGTACTGGAGCTTGCAGTGGAGAGTTATATTTTCAAGATGCTGTAGTCGATGAGGATGTAGATGCGAAAGTATTTGTATCAAGTAACAACTCTGGTACTGTAGGCGTCTATGGTTTCTCATCAGCTGGAAACATGAGCTTATCCACTTTCCCTGCTCAAGGCTCAGATGCTGACGGTATATTTTACGACGAGGCTAAAGATCAGCTTTATCAACTAAGTAGATCAAATAACAATCTGAGTGTATACAATGATGTTGCAGCAAGCCTGACAAATGGTGTTGACCCATCTAATGGTTCTGCGTCAAGCTCAGACTTCAGTAATGGAAGAGAAATAGCCGTTTCGGGTAACTCCATCGTCGTGGCACAAGACGCCAATGATGGTAATGGTAATACAAATCAATTCTCAGTCTACACTATAGGAGGTAGTTCTTTAGCTTTTGACAAGACACTACCCACTGCCATTAATCTTTGGGGCATCACGTTTGGTGGAAGTGATTTATTCGCTATCATTGATAACTCCTCTGATGTTGCTGTCTTCTCTGACTTTCTATCTCTTACAGGGACAGCAAGTCCAAATAAAGTAATATCAGTAGAAGGTATGGTTAGAACCCATGGTATAACTTATGATGTTGCTAATGACTTAATGATACTCACAGATGTAGGCAGTGGAGCGGTAGCTGATGATGGTAAGCTCTTCGTGATAAGAAATTGGACAGCAGCCAGTGTTGATAACAATATCTCAAGAAGTGAGTCTATTATTATTGCTGGGGCTAATACCTTTTTAGGTAACCCTGTAGATGTAGCTTACAATCACGACGCAGGTCTGATTTATGTCGCGGAGAGAGCAAATAATGGAGGACGGTTCTTAACATTTACCATGCCTCAGACAAGTGGTAATCCTTCTCCGGTCATCAATGAATTCTTCCAAGGCGCATCTGCTGTACATTACGCTAACTGCAATGAAACAAATGAAGCTCTGGTTTACTACAGTGTGAATCAGTGTTACTCTACGATAGGAGAGTCAAGATCTAATATGGATTACTCCGAGTTCTTACCGGTCTTCCCATCAGGTGTATCCTGCGGGTTCGTGTCGGCTACTAATCTTTCAAGGGCGAATCCTTCTGAGAATAAGCATTCATGTACTCCAGGAGTGGAGGGTTCAATCGCTATGTGTGTATCAGCTGATCCTGGTTGTACTTATCAGGCTGGAAGTTCATTGGCAACAGTATTCTCAGTGACAGTGTCAGCTTTAGAAGGTGAGGCTGTAGCGCTTACTGGCTTCAACTTTTTTGAGAAAGCACCTACGACTTATGAATGGATTAATGGAGCCAGTGGCACCAATGATTATCCTACAAGATATGGAGTCCGTGTTTTAAAAGATGGTGTGCAGATTTTTGACCAATCAAACATACCAACGACGACTGACTGGACCTTAGAGTCATTTGACTTTAGCGGAGCAGATTTTACAGTGACAGGCACCTCAGTATTCAGATTTGAATTATTGTCGTATTGCCTAATTGGAAATGGTGGAGAGGCCCAAGCTTGGGATCTTGACGAGATTAATATTCTGGGTGGATGTGCCGAGACAGATGCTGGAGCATCAATTGCTGGGCAGGTCAGTACACTTCAGGGTGACATGTTCACAGATGCCATGATTATTGCGGATGCAGCCTTAGCTGAATTTCCAAGACAAGCTATGACTGATGAGCAAGGGCAATACGAGTTTGACAATATGCCTTTAGGTCTGGATTACGCCTTAAATGGTAGTATTGAAGGAGGAGATCATGCTGTTGGTGTTAGTACCTTAGACTTAGTTCTAATATATAAGCATATATTAGACCTTGCTGCATTTTCAGATCCCTATCAATTAGCAGCTTCGGATATTAACAATGATGGACGAATATCTACGGTGGATTTAGTAGAATTGAGAAAGATTATTCTTAATGTCAGTGACCGATTCTCTAACAATGATGGATGGATTGTAGTACCTGAGCAAGCAGAAGTAAACACGCAGTTACTTTCAGATGTCCAGAAATCATTGACCATATCTCAACTATCTTCTGCCATGGAGCAGCAGAATTTCAAAGCCATTAAAGTTGGAGATGTAAACTTTGATGCTTCAGTAGGACTAAGAGCTGATACGAGAAATGATATAGGTTTAAGCTTAGTCATAGATGACGTAGCTGTCAGATCTGGACAATCTTACCGATTAGACGTTAGAGCAAATCAGTTCTCAGCGGTATCTGGATTTCAATTTACTTTGAATACTGCCAATGCTCATATCGAGACTATTGTGGGTGGAGCTTTAAAAATTGATCAGTCGAATATTGCAGTACTTGATACTGAATATACCACAGTCAGTTGGGCTGAGTCTCAGCAAGTAGCTGTTGATTCTGATGAAACGCTATTTACTTTGGTGATTACGGCTAAAGAAGATGGTCAGTTATCAGATATGATTTCTATGAGTAGCGATAAGACTGCCGCGGAGGCTTATGTATCCGAGCAGTATGATGTAGTGAACATAGATTTAGCAATAGAGTCAAAGGAATCGGTTGACTTTGCAGGCTTTGATCTGCAGGATAATGTGCCAAATCCATTCCGACAAATGACCACGATAGGTTTTAACTTGCCGCAAGCAGGAGCTGCCACAATCTCAATCATGGATATCGATGGCAAATTACTGATGAGTAGAACTGATAATTTTAATCAAGGTCTGAACCAAATAGAGCTGACACGTCAAGAGATTGGCGGTAGTTCAGGAGTATTCTTTTATCGTTTAGATGCAGGAGGCTTCACTCAGACTAAGAAAATGACAATCCAATAATTTACTACACCTTAAGCTTTTTAACTACAAGTGGGGCTCTTACAAAAGTGCCCCACTTTTTTTGAAGTAATTAAATTCTCCATTATTTATATTATCTTTCGAGGTAATACGAATTTTATAGTAAGTCGTTTTAAACCAATCTCAAATGATAACCAAATCTTTAATTTCAATTGTGGCTATACTTATGATAGCCACCTTGTCGTATGGACAAATGTACACTGTCTCTGCCACTGCAGTAGGAGCTAATGAAGTACCCCCAGTGACGAGTATGGGTAGTGCTAGCGTTACGGGTACCTACGATGAGATGACGAATATGATCACCGTCACTGTCAATTATTCTAATCTTTCATCAGGGTTAGCCGCAGCCCATTTTCATGCTGGCGTAGTTGGAGCCAACGGACCAGTCATAGTCAACCTCGCGCCTCCAACTGGGGCAACGAGCGGTACTTTCGGTGGCACATTTGCTGTACCTGCTGTTAATGAGGCAGACCTACTAGCTGGCAATTTTTATATTAATCTTCACACGCCTAATAATCCGGGCGGTGAGTTAAGAGATCAATTAAACTTACTTCCTGTGCCTCCAGTAGTTGCTGCAATTCCAACTATGGGACAATGGGGCCTGATGGTTTTAGGACTTTCAGTTATGATCTTTGGAATTATATCAATTAGGCAAAAACAATTAGCTATCAACATAGCATAGAGTAAATCAAGGCTCAATACTTCGTTTTACTGGGTATCCACACAGTAGACTGCATACTGAGCTAAACATAATATAAACCCTTAAGGGAAGTCTTGAAAAAGATTTCCCTTTTTTTGTTTGCTTTGCACTCTAAAACTTTTAAGGTTTATGCTATTAATGCTCCATATCAATGGGATGAATGAATAGGTATTTTATGTGGCACTGTAACCTAAAGCTTAAGTGCTTAGAGATTTTACCACGTCAATAGGATTCACTATTAGAAGCCACCTTATTTTATTTGATCTGCTATGAACAAGATTGCTAATAGTTATAGTAAAGGGAATGTCGTAATATAGCTACCTTTTATTAAGTTTTTCACAATAGTTTGTCAAAAAGACAGGTCTAAAAGTGAAGAGTTACTGAGCAGTTAGCAGTGGGGTGGCAGCATGGATTAGCGCTTGGGCCGGATGAATGCAGTGAAAATTTACGTGGTCGGGTAGGGCAAACGGTTTGACAAGGAGCCGTAGCTCTAAAGACTGAGAACGCAATCAAACATGTAAGATAGAATCTTCTGACGTAACATTTATCTTTGAAGGCTTAGAAGTGACAATTGATCTAAACTTATCTAAGAAGACAGATCTGATATCGTGCTTGTTTTGGCCACATGAGACTTTAATCTACCTATTACTACTAAATACGCCGGTTTATCGCTGCAGGAGAGCATTAAGCAGAATGTAAATGGAATCTTCTGGTATTATTTATAGCTAATTAGGGATATTCAGAAGTAAAAGAATTTACGCCTTAGGTGTAATATATCAATATCCCAGTACAAAGTGCTGGGTAATTTCGATAGCACATTATTCTTTGGTTGGTGGACTTCTTAGTGAAAATCATGACAACCAAATTTATAGATAAATCTCATTTGACGACGAAAATTCTTTTTCAAACTCTTTGTTTCCCCTTAACCTCAAGGAGAACACTGATTTCTTGATGGGACATTGACATTGCTCTTCCAATGAGACATTCGCAAATAAGACTTTTATTGTAGGGCAACTTTAGTCTATTAATTGACAGCCTTGAAGACGATTTGAATACGCTTACTTCTAAATTATTACCTCGTTTTTAAGGGTTTTTGGCCATAGATGGTGTAACAGATCCTATACAGCTAAAAAAGAACCTTTATGAAACTTGATCTAATTCACTTATACGCGATTATTTGCACACATTTTGACTTAAAAGTGCCTAAATCATATATGCTTGCCCAGCAGTTCTCTTACTTCTGAATTTGTATACTATTTCTGAACATGCCTAATTAATTAGAGGAATAAGGAAGTATGCATCTTAACTTTAATGACGAAGTACCACTTAATTTAATGAATTATGCCACAATACGATTTAAGAGCTTGGTAATTAAAAAAAGGATTGTAAATGTGATGTAAATTTTGCATTTACAATCCTTTGAGTATTTAGTGGAGCTGCCGAGACTTCTAATGGTATTGATAATCAGTATATTATCTATTTACTAAAACATAGCTAAAACAATTAGCAATTATCCGTATCCAAACTGCTCCTTTATCTAATATAACTTCAATTACAGATATAAGGAAATTCTTTTCACCAATCATAAGTTTCCTAATAAGATAACAAGAATAGCTTTAATGAAAGATCGTAGGAATAGGAATCAATAGCGCTTCAACAAGATTTTCATTATATAACATTTTGCAGATCTAAACATTTTCCTTATTTTCCTATAAGAGAATGAATGAAGACACTTCCAATGTTGACAATTGTGATTTAATTTAGTCTTACAAGGTTACATTTTGTGATTTTCCTTCACCTTTTACTGAGGAGATAAGATTAAATGTATTCAATTTGAACAACTCTGAACAAAACAACCAATACCAAGAGGAAAACAAAGGAATAGAACAACCCAATCTAGTCCCCAAACTCGAATTGCCTAAATCTGGAGGTGCCATCAAAGGCATTGGAGAAAAGATGACAGCCAATCCAGCAACAGGGAGTGCTAATTTCTCAGTTCCAATTTCTGTGACAGCAGGTCGAGGCGCTCCGCAAATAAATATATCATATAGTTCTGGCGGTGGTAATGGCCCTTTTGGAATGGGTTTCTCTATGGGGATTCCTAGGATCACTCGAAAGACTGAAAATCAATTGCCTCAATACAAGGACTTTGACGAGTCTGATACTTTTATCTTATCGGGTGCTGAAGACTTGGTCAGAAAACTTAATTACAATTCAGCTGCAGATGATTGGGAAGAAGAAACTCTCACCCAGGGTAATCTAAACATTATCAGATATAGACCACGTACAGAAGGTTTATTTGCAAGAATTGAAAAGATTACTGATGCCTCAAATGGTGAAGTCTATTGGAGGTCGATAAGTGGTGAGAATATAACAAGCATTTATGGTGAGGAATTAGATTATAGAATCTATGATCCAAAAGATCCTAGTCGAGTATTCTCTTGGTTGCTGTGTAAGACCTATGATAGTAAGGGCAATGTCACTGTATACAATTACAAAGAAGAGGACAATGAAAATGTCGGTGATGATCTAAGTGAGGTGCAGAGAAAGAAAAATGCTCAAGCTCAAAAATATTTGAAAGAAGTCTGGTATGGAAATACGGTGATGTTTAATCCTGGTGATGATATAAACACTCTTGATTTTCTTTTCAAAGTTGTATTTGATTATGGAGAACATGATCTTGACCAACCAACATTAGCTGAAGTGAATTCTTGGCCAGCACGAGAGGATGCTTTTTCCAACTATCGGTCAGGATTTGAAATCAGAACACGGCGGTTATGCAGGAGAGTATTGATGTTTCATCATTTTCAAGGACCAGAATTTGGACTAGGGCCAGAACCTAGGCTTATTACCAGTACGGATTTTTTCTACAAAGAAAATTATATTGTCAGTCAAATGGAAGCCATCAGCTTGGTAAGCTATGAAAAAGAAAGTGGCCTTTATATAAAACACAAAATGCCCTCTTTGGATCTGCAATTTTCTGAGGCTATAGTAGACGATACCATTAGGAAGATAAAAGATGAAAGTTATGATAACCTTCCTCAAGGGCTTTCAGGTAATTATCAGTTCACAGATCTAAATGCTGAAGGGCTTAGTGGCATTCTGATAGAAACAGCCAATGCTTGGTACTATAAGCGAAATCTTGGAGAAGGCCGCTTTGATGCAATGAAACTGGTTACAGAAAGACCCAACTGGAGTACTTTCAATAGAGGAACCCAACTCAGTAATTTAGAAGCTAATGGACAAGTCTACCTATCACAAGTAGGAAAATCAGGAGGCTTTTCTAAAAGAGCACATAATGGAAAATGGTCCCCACGTAGAAACTTTGATCACAATATTAATGTCAATCTCGAAGACCCCAAGGTCCGTCGATTAGATCTCAATGGAGATGGAAAACCAGAAATACTATTTCTCAATGATGAGTTACTCAGCTGGCATGAAAACCAAGGAGAGGCTGGGTTTGGATTTGAGCTACGAAATTATGGAGAGGTAGATGAAAACAAAGGCCCTCATCGAATATTTCAAAATGACCTGGAGAGTATTTATTTATCTGACATGAGTGGTGATGGTCTCGGTGATATCATCAGAATCAGAAACGGCAACATTGCCTACTGGCCTAATTTGGGTTACGGCAATTTTGGTGAGAAGGTTATCATGGATGCTGCACCTGTTTTTGATAGTCCAGATTTATTTGATCACTCTAGAGTTAGGCTTGGCGACATAGATGGTTCTGGCACTACCGACCTTCTTTACCTTGGAAAAAATAAAACAGCCTTTTGGTTGAATCAATCAGGAAACAGTTTTTCTGAGTCGACGATTATTCAAAGTTATCCATTGACCAATCAGTTCACAGATACGAGGTTGGTCGATTTATTGGGTAATGGCACTTCGTGTTTAGTCTGGTCTAGTCCATTGGAAAAAGATAGGCACTACCCGCTAAGATATATTGATCTCATGAGTAGTGTCAAACCTTACCTCCTCATAGAGGTAAAAAACAATATGGGCAGCGTCAGCCGCACGAGGTACAAGCCTTCCACATATTATTACTTGAAGGATGAAAGAGATAACAAGCCATGGGTAACCAAGCTACCTTTTCCTGTACAGCTCGTTCATCAAACAGAGGTAGAAGATCTTATCACTGGACATAAATTCATTAATGAATATGCCTACCATCATGGATATTATGATAGAGCAGAAAGAGAGTTCCGTGGTTTTGGATGTGTAGAGCAATGGGATGATGAATCTTTCAAGAATCCTACGGAAACCAATCCTACTCAAATTCATGACAAACCAAGAGTGCATACAAAGTCATGGTATCACACTGGTGCTTGGGAAAGAGAAATAGATCTTGGCCTACAATATGAATCAGAGTATTGGAATCCTTCCAACTTAAAAGAAAATGAATTACTGGATACAGAACTGTGGAGTCCAGCAGAAACAAGAGAAGCCAAAAGAAATCTTAAAGGCCAATTGCTCAGACAAGAAGTTTATACGGAAGATGACAGTCCTCTGAAAGAAAATCCTTATGTCGTTACTGAATCCAGATATCAAGTCAAACAACTCCAGCCTATAACAGGAAATAACAAAAATGCAGTTTATATCTCATTGCCAGCGGAAACTCTTACAGCCAACTACGAACGCAACCCTGCAGACCCACGATTGACACATGAGATGACTTTGGACATTGATGACTTTGGAAATATTTTATCTACATCTACAATTGCCTATCCACGCCAAATCGGAACTAGCACAGATCCAGATTATTCTCCTGAACAATACAAACCAAAGTTTATCTATACAGTTAATGAAGTCTTTAATCAAGATGACAATAGCTTGGGTTGGTTTGCAAAAGGTGTCCCTTTGTCTTCTAAGTCGTATGAAGTAGAATCCTGGCCCGATGTCTTTCCACCTTTCTTTGAAAGACAAGCGGTTATAACTCAGATTGATACAGTTCCTCAGAAATTATTATCAGCACAAGCACATTACTACAGACCTAATGCCGAAGCTAATAGTTTAACACCATCAAAGCTCCCACATGGAACAGTAGAATCTCAAGTTCTACCTTACGGAAGTTTTACTTTGGTAGTGACAGATGAGATATTATCTGAGGCCTATTCGGATATCTTATCACAAACAGAATGGGAAGACCATTATACAACTGAAAATTATAAGAACGAATCTCATCTTGGTATAAATGAATGGTGGGTACATGGAGGTTTTGTTCAATATGATCCGTCCAACTTTTACATCACAACCAAAGCAGTAGATGCTTGGGGAAATCAATCAGAAATCAGTTATGACGCCTTAAGCTTGTTACCTATAAGAGTGGAAGATGCCATCGGCAATGTTATTACTGCAAAGTATGATTATCGCATCCTTCAACCCTTAGAAATAACAGATCCCAATGGCAACAGAAGTCAAGTGGCCTATGATGGTTTTGGCAGAGTGATCAGATCAGCGGTCATGGGAAAAGAGACAGAAAATGTAGGAGATATATTGAGTGCTAATCCGCGTCAATCTTTCAACCCTGCAGATACTGATACCTCCGTTATTGAATACCAGCATGATAATTTCTACCTGCTCGGAAAGCCTAATTATGTGCATTCCTATATAAGAGAAACACATCATCATGAACTCAGTATTGGTTCTGTATCAAGATGGACAGAGGCAAGGGTATACAGCGATGGATTTGGACGTGAACTTCAGTCCAAAGCAAAGGTAGCCCCAGGTGATGCCTATGTTGTGACAAGTGGAACTTTGCAACAAGTGGCGGCTAACCCACGCTGGTTGGGTTCAGGTAGAACAGTCTATGATAACAAAGGGCAAGCGGTCAAGCAGTATGAACCCTACTTTAGCACCACCAAAGATTATGAAGATGAAGAAGAGCTCAACTTCTGGGGAGTCTCACCTTTTATCCATTATGATGCTGTAGGACGCGTCATACAAACAGATATGCCAGATGGGACTTTCTCCAAAGTGGAATTCACGCCATGGATGCAAAAGAGCTATGATGCTTTAGACACGGTGAAGGATAGCCAATGGTATCAAGATAGAATTGGTTTGCCCTCGGGCTCTAAAGAAAGAAGAGCTGCAGATTTAAGTGCTGTCCACTATGATACGCCTACTTCGCAAGTCTTCGATGTGCTAGGGCGACCTGTCATAACAGTTCAGCACAATAACGATTCTGTAAATGGCATAACTGATGATAAATACATAACAGAATTAATCTTAGACACAGTAGGCAACCAACTCCAACTAATTGATGCCAGAGGAAATAAAGCAGCCGAAACGGTATATGATTTAGTAGGCAGACCGCTAAGGTCTTTTAGTAATGATGCAGGCACTTCTCATGCCATCTTGACTATAGATAATCAACCAGCGCTGTCATGGATGCCACGAGGACATCGAACGAGAATGGAATATGACCAATTCCGAAGACCCAAGTATCTCTGGCTTCAAGAACCTGGATCCACTAATGAAAATATAAAAGAAGCCACCATCTACGGTGAAGATATTTCTACTGCTCCTGAGGCTAATAATATGAGAGGCCAAGTATGGAAAGTCTATGACCAAGGTGGTATGTTAGAGATGGAAGTGTATGACTTCAAAGGAATTCCATTGGAAGTACACAGACATTTATTTGAAGACTACCTGGAAGAAGGAAATTGGACAGGACTGGAGATGGGCAGTGTAACTCTTCCTACTCTTGACGAGGTCTTTACGGTCTCAACCAAAGTTGATGCACAAGGAAAACCAATTCTAAGTATATCACCTGATCAAACCGAAACAAGAAACAGCTATGATGACGCAGGGGCCTTATTAAAAGTAGAAGTCAAATCACCAAGTGCTACATTCAAAGAGATAGTCAAGGAAATAACTTACAACGAAAAAGGCCAACGGCAATTCATCCGCTATGGCAATGGTATAAAAACCAGCTACACTTACAATGAATTAAATTATAGACTAAACACAATAAAAAGCCTAAATACCACTACTAATAAATTGCTTCAAGATATAAGCTACACCTACGATGCCATAGTGAACATTGTAGAAATAGAAGATCAAGCACAAAAGACGGTCTACTTCAGAAACAATAAGATAGAGGCGATCCAAAAGTTTACCTACGATGGAATCAACCGTCTGGTGCAAGCGGAAGGCAGAGAACTCATTGGCCAGCAGGCAGGTGGGGATCAGCTCATGGTACCGACTGCAGAAGCAGGTGCCATGCCATTTAATGACACCAATCCAAATGATGCCAAAGCCCTTCAATCATATACCCAAAAATATGCTTATGATCAAATAGGAAATATATTAGAATGGAAACAAATAGCTGCAAAGCATAGTTACACAAGAACCTACACTTATGAGACTCTAAATAATCAGTTGATCAAAACGAAACGGGGTTCTACAATAACCGATTACAACTATGATGTAGCTGGCAATATAGAAGACCTAGGAAATACCATCTCACCCATAGATTGGAATTTTGAAAACCAGCCTTCTAAAATGGAATTTGCAACATCTAAGCTAGCTCATTACCGATACGATGCAGGTGGGGAAAGAATCAGAAAAGTGATTATTAAAGGCAACATTAAAGAAGAAAGAATCTACCTAGGATCTTTTGAGATATTCAGAGTCTTTCAAAATGGAAGCTTAGATAAAGAGAGAACGACAAATCACATCGCAGATGACACTGGTAGAATTTGCCTAATAGAAAAATTAACTATACAAAATGAAATAACTTCTTCTGATGCTGAGGTATATAGATATCAATTATCCAATCATCTAGGAAGCAGTGGAACTGAACTTGACATCCTTGGGAATATCATTTCCTATGAAGAGTACCATCCTTATGGTACAACTTCATTCTTTTGGAAAAGCACCAACATCAGTCAGAAACGGTATCGGTATACAGGAAAAGAGAGAGATGAGGAAAGTGGATTGAGTTATCATTCTGCTAGGTACTATATGCCGTGGATAGGACGATGGTTGAGTGCTGACCCTGCGGGTATGGTTGATGGTCCTTGTTTGTATCAATATAGCTTGAGTAATCCAGTGATGTTGAGAGATGAGAATGGAATGCAGAGTGAAGTAGAAGAACTTGAATCAACAATAGATGATGATAGATTAGGGCTGAAGTCAACTAATTCAACTTACACAATTAAAAAAGGAGACAACTTTTGGGATTTAGAAAATTCATTTTCACTCCCTCATGGTTCTCTTCAAAAAGTAAATCCAACGCTTGATCCTAAAAAACTAAAAATTGGTCAAGGCATTAACCTACTTGATCCTGAGCTTAAAAACGCAATAGAAAATACTTCGGTGAATGTTTTTGAAGAGGATAATTATAGTATTAGGTCACAAAATTTACCTCTCTATAACGCCAATTGGATGCAATTTCCTTCGGTATATTCAGAATTTTCGCAAGGCTATGGTCCAGAGAATAGCGTCTTTTTAGATAATCATTATGCGACAAAAGAGTTGCGGGATTTTAATAATGATATTAAAAGACTCCGCTTTTTAGTATATGATAAATTTAATGGAGATGCACAATCACTTATTGATTTTGCAAACGCAAATGAGAATAAAGTTTACACAGAATTTAAGAGCCATCAAGGATCATTTATGCCTTGGGAAGAAAGAGGAGGCGCATCTCAATTTGTAGGATCATTTTCAGCTGACGTCTTCTTAAGTGAAGATAAAAAGAATTTGATTTTCGTAATCAGTGATCAAAAAACTAAGGAGTCATTATACCTTCATTTACCATTCATTTCAAACAAGGAACGAGAAGAAGGAGTAGAAGGAAATCAAGAAGCAAATACTTTTCAAAAATACATTTGGAAAGAAGACATGAATCTCGACTACTGGAGTGCTGAAAAACCTAAAAGAGGAAAAAATGGTAGTATAAAAGATACAAGTATTATACCTCCTCTTAATAATACACTACCAATTTTCCCATTTTTTATTGGCTTTTAATTATGAATTCAAATTCAAAATGAACCCACAACAATATCATTTGACTGAGCCACCAACTTTAAGACCTGATAATGTCCAGATCCCACAATTGGGGTATCTACAGATTAATCAATTTTATCCAGCATGCACCTCTCTAAGAGTCCGTAATCTGGATAAAATTAACACAACTGCTTACCTGTAAAAACGAAATATGAAAACTACAATAAAAGGCCAAATCATTCTCGCTCCCAATACTTGTAACTCAATTTTAAATGAGCTTAAGCTAGAGCTTGTTGCAAAGAAAATTAATCAGAGAACAAGAAAAATAGGAGAAGTGGATCTTAAAGAAGATGGTTCTTTTGAATACAATCTCGAAGAAGAACTTATAGCTGAGAGTCTCTTTGTTCAGATACATCTTTCAGGAAAAGAAAAGAAAGAAACATTGGTCAAAGAGTTTGGGCCCTATTGTGGTCAGAAGGATATTCAGGTTAGTTATGTATTTGATCCTAAGGAACATCTCGTTTGGTTTGATTATATCAATAAGCAGATAAAAAGCATCACTGGAGATGGCGATTATGGAAAAATTACAGAGGAGCAATATAGCCTGCTAAGTTGTCAAGCTTGCGTACCTGAAATTGACTTACGCGAGTTAAGTCAAGCGTATAAATGGCAGAAGGAGTTAATTAATATGGCTAAGAGCTGTATAACAAAAGCGAAAGGAGGTATAGAAAAAGAATCCGAAAATCTACAATACCATGCTCAAGTCATATCTTCTCTAGAATGGCTAGTCAGTTATAATCATAACTATAAAGTGCTGTTTGTTTTTGCAGAAAACAACATTGGGATGGAATTGTCAGAAGTCCTTACGCTTACAGAAGACGGAATCAAGGCTATCCTTAATCAGGCTGTTGAGAACAAGAGGGTAACACTAACTAAAACTGATATTAGTAAGCTCAAAGAAGCACTTTCCTATGTCAGAGATTGTTATCTCTTTAATGCTAATTATGATGACAAGTTCTATGATGCGAAGCTATTGCATATCAGTTCCTTTGATGGTTTGACCAAACACAGTTTGTTAGATCAGGCACTTGCTGCAGGCGGAATCCAAGCAGTACTGGACAAAGAAGAGAAAGATATCGTCAAAGGAAATAAGGCAAAGAAAATAGACCTTAAAACTTTGGAGCTAAAGAATACACCAAGGAAAAGAGCATACAAAGCTTCATTCAGTAAAGAAGAGCTGAGTAGCATTGTAGCCTATGATAGAATCACTGTTCATTTTGCGCCTTTACTAGCTGTTGTCATAAAGGAACTCAGAAATAAGGAGTGGAGTTCAAATACTATCCTTAGCTATGATCTTAAGAAGTGGCAATCCAAAATAGAAGGCATTAAATCTGGTGTAAAAGTACCTAGACTATACCAGCCACTAGATAATGCAATCGAAGCGTATGCACAAGATATTCAAGATAACTTAGCTAAACAGCATAGTTCAGAACTGGCGATCATTACTTTGGGAAAAACAAAAGTCCCTGGCAAAACGAACTTGGTTAAAATCCTCAAAGCTGCACCAGACTTTGACATCAGTAAAGATGCTGTGTCACGCTATTTTAAGATTGCTAAAAAATCGAATGGAAAAGAGACAATCTCCGAAGATCACTTTCGCAAATTGCAAGAGTTTCAAAGGTCTATTAAGTTAGTCGGTGGGCTCCATCGTCCTGAAGTCATCGATGCCTTGTATCAGATGGATTATACCTCATCTGTAAAGATCATCAAAAAAGGTCGACACCAATTTGATATGGAGATGGCAGAGATGCAAGTTGAAGCAGTACTCTTAGATGAAATATATTGTAGAGCGCGGTCTCGATATGATTTCTTAAAAGAAGTAGCAACCAGATATGTTCAAAATGAAAGTCCGCAAGCGCTCCGTCCTGCTTTTGTAGCTTCTTATGAAGATGCTTCAAGTACTATAAAGCAGAGCCAATTAAGAACCAGTAGCTCATTAGTATTGCCTGATCTAGAATCATTATTTGGGAGCATGGACTCCTGTAACTGCAATCACTGTCAATCTGTTTATAGTCCAGCAGCATATCTAACTGATCTTTTGCATTGGATGTCCGATGACCTCATATGTCAAAATAGCAATTTATCCGCTTATCAAGTTATAGATAATCGAAGACCTGATATAAAATATATACAACTGCATTGTAAAAATACGAATACGGTATTACCATACATTGATTTGGTCAATGAATTATTGTTGGCCTATATCGATGCACCTGCAGATAACAATCTTTTGCAAACCTTTCAGACGACTAAGACTAGTGAGGAACTGTTATTGAGACCAGAACATCTTGATGACCCCTTATTTGATTCTGCAAAATCAGCATTAAGAGATGTGCATCATCATTGGTCGCTGCCTTATGATAAAGATTGGGATCGCAGCAGACAGTACTTGAAAGGCCTCGGTAAACCAGACTATGCCTTAGCAGAAACATTAGGTATTTTTAAAAATGAAAAATGGTGGGTCAATGCAAGATTGGGGTTGGTGCAATATCAATTGACCAGTACAAGTAGTTTGGTGTATCCTGATTATGGTCTCTTAATTGAGAATACACCACCAGCAAATTTTTGGCAAAACTATTATGGATCTACTGATCCAGTAGAGACTGTAGCAGAACTGATGTCCGCATCAGATTTAAGCTATTCTGACGTCCTTGCGCTTTCTAAAGTAGCTTATATAAAAGGAGCTTCTAATTTTAAAATAGAACCAGAGAATAATTGTGATCTATCTGAAATAGAACTGTTAGAGTTTGGTACTGATGTAGCTTTACGCCTAATGAAATTCGTCAAGCTGAGTATGCGATCGGGTTTTAGTTTTGAAGAATTAGATCTCAGTTTAGCAACACTAGGTATCTCCTCCATTGATGCACAGGCATTGACTTCTTTAGCTCAATTACTTGATCTTAGAGATCAGACTCAACTTCATATTCATCAAGTGCTTTCATTATTAGGAGACATTCCTATGTATAGTAGTTCGCTGCTTCCGCTTAATATTAATAACTATTATCAGGATAAATTTCTTCCCAATAAGCAATCTAAATTATTGTTTGAAGAAAGTCGATTAACTTTAGGTCAAACTATATCTGATATAAACGCCGCAGAAAAATCGATACTTACATCGGTTTTTAAATTTACTGCAGATCAGCTTACAAGTTTACTTCCTACTTCTGGAAATTGGGATATCCAAATGGTTAGTTATTTGAGCAAAGCTGAATTATTATATGTTCTATCAGGCTTGTCATTTGAGAATTTTGTAACATTAATTAAATCAAGAGACAATGTATTACCACCGACAATAACAACTGTACAAGGGGGACTTGGTTCTATTCTAAGCTTACAAGATGTTTATGATTTTCAAGCTGATTCTAAAAAGCTTTCAAGTTTTAATGAAGCTTTTAACGACATAACCAATGCAATAGCATGGAGTAACAACTGGGATATACCACTAAGCTCCCCTATAGATTTTAGTGATCTAATGGATAGTGACTTAAGTGCAAACTATAATGAATTCAGAACAGAATGGACAGCATTACAGGGTGTAACTCCTCCAATAGACAGGAATAACATTTTAGCAAAACATCAAGCTTATATTCAAAATTTAGAAGAGGACTTAATATTACAGATTCTAAATTATAATAATAGCTATTTAAATCCTTTAAATAATGAGTTAGTATTTGCTGAAACATATAGATTAATCAAGAGAATTGATCTTATGAGCAACACTTTTGAAATAGCGTTTTTGCCTCAATATTTTCAAACTACCAGGTTAAATGTCAGAATTCATTTTATGTGGCTGGAGGCAAATTATTCTTCTAATTCAATAGATGATGTTTTAGAACTTTCTTGGTTAAAGGAATATGTAAAGTTAACTTCAGATCTGAGTATTTCTCATGATGGTTTTCTCAGTCTTCTCGATGGCTTTCTCGGTCTCATTACTATCAACAGTAACCAAGTCAATAATAGAGCAAGTTTACTATTTGCACTTATAAATAATCAAGAGTTTTTGGATACATATTCAGAAAGTGAATTTAAGCTGGCTTGCAAAAAAGCTTATTCAGCCTTACGTATAAAAGATTATTTGAAGATAGCTACCCAAGCTAATAAAGTCTGGACACTAAGTAAAGAACTGAATGTATCAGTAGATCAATGTTGGAGTTTAGTTTTTAGAAATGATAATTTCAATGGAGCTCATCAGTATTATGGTATTTCTCTTTCTGCTGGATTGTTGCAAAATTCTGTTGATGCTCGTCATAATATTTCTGAGGTAATGAGTATAGAAAATATGATCAGAGTATCACTCAGGGATCGTCTACTCGCTTATCATCTGACTAATAGCAGTTTGGAATTTGAGAATAGCAATGCCGTCTATGCTTATTATCTTTTAGATCCTGAAATGGATGCTTGCATGAAAACTTCCAGAATAAAGTTGGCCTTATCTGGAAGCCAGTTATTAGTTCATCGTGCGGTATATGGATTGGAACCCGACTTATGTCCTTCCACAGATCATGTCAAGCAATGGGAATGGAGGCAAAACTACCGAGTATGGGAAGCCAATCGTAAAGTATTTCTATATCCTGAAAATTGGATAGATCCTACTTTAAGAATAGAAAAGTCAGAGTTCTATGAAGAACTAGAGGATACACTTCTGCAAGATGAGATCACGACGGAAAATTGCGAAAAGGCTGTTGCCCAGTATCTTCAGAAATTGAATAAAGTGGCCAGACTTGATATTAGAGCTTTCCATACCGAGATAGAAGAGGAGGTTGATGGCTCTATCCTGCATGTATTTGGCAGGACCTTTTCTACACCGTACGAATATTATTATCGTAAAAGAACATCCAATAAGAAGTGGACGCCGTGGGAGAAATTAGAATTGGATATCGAAGGCGAGCATATCATACCTACTTTTTTCAATGGTAAGCTCTATTTGATATGGCCCATGTTTATAGAAAAAGAACATCGAAAAATCAAAAGAGTTATCGAAGGTGAAGAACAAAATGCACCTTACTTGGAGGTTAAGTTATGCTATTCTAAGTTAGAATTTGGGAAGTGGAGTTCTAAGAGGCTATTTGATGCTACTTTATTGGCAGGTCATTATGGAGGCAAAGGTTGCTTTAACAATATAAGGTATAAACTAGGTCAAGATGTCCCACAAGTATTAGTGGGCCATGAATTTAGTGGTGGGTTTCCATTTGGGATTACCCCTGTCTATGGACCTCAAGAAATTGACAATGGGAGTCTTGTTTTGACCAATAATCTTTATCAAGATTATGCCAAGGTCAGTTTAGATAAAAATGCCTTTTATTTCTGGCCCGAGATAGACAAAAATAATGATCTGATCATCCATGTAAGAAGAGATTTTCACAAAGATTGGGATAACAAGCATTATGCTTATGTTGAAATGGCTTATGAGGACAGCTTTAAAATCTCCTCGTGTGATGAAAGTGTTGAACTGATCGAACCAATTATTATTCCACAAGATGTGAATGGTAAACGATATTTATCCAGACCATATCGAACTATACCAATCGCAAACCGGATGATAGAAGGCTTAGATAATAAACAATACTGGGATGATAATGATGGTGGTGTCTATGTTAAGCAACAAATATCACATAGTGGTCCTAATGGACCAGAAATACTAAAGTCCGCTAATAGCCCTTATTATCTAACTTATCCTGTTGGTGATAAACATGCCATGTGGCACTTGCCTTTCTTCATGACTGACAAGAGACACACCTTATTCTTTGAGCGAGAGGTAGAGACAAAATGTCGTAAGAAATGGATCATTAAACCAACTGAGAATTTCCCAGGTTACTATCGGGCTCAATATTATTCCAGTATATCAGATAAATATTCAGTAGAGGAACACGAACATCCTTATGTATGCACGATGTTATCTGAGTTTAATCAAAATGGATTTGAAGGATTTTATAGATCTTCAAATTCATTATTGGATAGACAAAGTGGAGTAGAGCGCTACTTTCGAAATGAATATGATCCAGTGAATTCCTGGATAAAATTCGATTATCCTACCAAACACTTTGATTTCCATTATTTAGGATCATACAGTCTATATAATATGGAGATGTTCTTCCATCTTCCATCTTTAGTGGTCCGACAATTGAAATCAAACGGAAAGTATGCGGATGCCATTAAGTGGATTCAATTCATTTTTGATCCGACTAATCGAGATATGCATTTAGGCAATAAAAGATTTTGGATGATCAAGCCTTTTGTTCAGAATGTTTCAAATTCTTCTATCCAGAATCTAATTGCATTATTAAGTACCTCCAATCTAAGTCCTGCTCAAGAAAGAGAGCGTCAGGCTTTAGAAGCTCAAATAGAAGCATGGGAAGAGAATCCTTTCGAACCGCATAGGATTGCTGAAATGAGGGTAAGAGCATATATGTTGTGGACTGTATATGAATATGTGGACATTCTAATTGAATGGGGTGATTCTCTATTCAGTCAAGATACTATAGAGTCCATCAATCAAGCAACTAACCTATATATTTTGGCTAGTGAGATTCTAGGTCGAAGGCCTTTGAAGATTGACAAAGAAGAAACAACTGTCAATGTGACATTTGATGAAATCAGAAATGGACTTGATGCCTTTTCTAATACTTTGGAGAATTTAGAAAATGAAATTCCTAACTATAACCCTGTTTTATGTTGTAAAAGCGATCGACCGAGAGTAAGAGACCAGAGTTTGCCTGATTTATTATTCTGTATTCCTGATAATCCTAAAGTCTTAGAGTATTGGGATCGAGTAGAGGACAGATTGTTTAAGATTCGTCATTGTATGAACATTGAAGGTCAGGTAAGGGATTTAGCTTTGTTTCAACCACCCATTGATCCGGGCTTATTAGTCAGGGCAAGAGCGATGGGATTGAGTATTGGAGATGTCCTCGCTGATATAAATGCACCAGATCCGATCTATAGGTTCAGTTACCTCATTCAAAAAGCGAATGAATTTACCAATGAGCTCAAATCGCTTGGAGGTCAATTGTTGTCAGCATTTGAAAAAAAGGATGCTGAAGAGTTAAGTCAAATTCGCCAACTACATGAAAGAAACATCCTTAAAGCAACAAGGAATATTAAGAAACTGCAATTAGAGGATGCTAAGAATGGATTAAAGTCTTTGGAGCATAGTAAAAAATTGATTGAAATACGGTTAGATGAGTATTCAAATCGTAAATATATGAATACCAAGGAGACGGTTTCAATGGCATTGAATGTTGCATCAGAAACCTTAATGGATATGGAAAAGCAAATGATGGTATTTGGAAAGATTACCGGACTTATACCAGATATACAAGCTGGATTTGCCGCTGCTGCAGTGACAGGAGGAAAGACAGCAACTAAAGTTACTGAGATGGTCGCGACATCTTTTGGAATAGCTGCTTCAAAGCTAAGATTGGGTTCAAGTTTAGCAGGTACTTTAGGTAGTTATGACCGAAGAAAAGAAGACTGGGACTTTCAAGTAGAGACAGCTAAAGAAGAGCTTAAGCAAATAGATAAACAATTGCTTGGCGCAGAAATAAGAATCGCTTTAGCAGAAAAAGAGTTAGATAATCATGATTTGCAAATGGAGCAAAGTGCTGAAATCTATGATTACCTCAAATCCAAATTTACAAACGAAAAGCTTTATGGCTGGATGGCAACAGAATTGTCTAAGCTCAGCCGTAAAGCTTTTGAATTGGCGAATGGAATAGCAAAACAAGCACAAGCTGCTTACAAAAAGGAATTAGGTATTGATCCGCAGTTGATAGAAAACAACAATTGGGATGGGAGCAAGAAAGGATTGTTGGCTGGTGAGAAATTGGGTCTTCAATTAAAGTCTCTTGAAGATGCTTATTTGAAAGAAGATACGAGAAGGTTTGAACTCAATAAGAGTATTTCATTAAGGTTATTAGATCCGCAGGCTTTGGTTAATCTTATTGAGCATCAGTATTGCGAAGTCTTTCTAGAGAGTACTTTATTTGATCTTGATTTTAGAGGTAAAAAACTAACCGATACAATGATTAAGACCCTGTCTGTTTCTATACCAAGTGTGACAGGACCTCATGTATCTACTCATTTAAAGTTGCGTTATCAAAAAGAAGAAATGATTACATCGTCCGGAGTAAATGATTCTGGTGTCTTCGATGGCAATCCTTCACAAACTAAGTATGTGCCATTTGAATATAAAAAATTAGAAAGCGAAAAGCTAGAAATATTATTGCCTGAAGATTCAGATTTCGACATTTCAACAATTTCTGATGTAGTCCTGAACTTTAATTATACTGCTGTTTCAGATACAACCTCAGAATCAAGCTCTTCAAGTAATACACCATCTAATGAAACGCATCTGCTTATGTCGTGGAGACATGATTTTCCTATGGATTGGCAAGCTTTAATTGATCATTTATCAAGCAATACTAATTTACCTTCTATTCCAGATTGTAATAGAGAACATATACCTTATAGATATAGAGTTGGCAAAAATTACTCCAGTCCTCTTAATGGTAACGTTTTTGTTTTTATACTTATGGACGATCAAGAGAACTTAGAATTAGTTTCAATAGGTACTCCTAATTTAAATACTGATAATGAGATAGAAATAAATGGAAAGAAGGTAGTAGATATTTGGTTGTTATATGATTTGTAAGTTGGAAATAGTAAAATAGGAGTTTAATACTGTTCCCAACTTCCTATCTCAACTATTTTACCATTAGAATCAATGTCTGCATAGATGTAGATGTCACTTTTAGTGGAAGTAAATTCTGAGTTAGGTATAAGTATCGTTTCAATAGTTTTACCATTTCGACTAATCTTTTTTCTCTTTTTAAATTGGTCGGGATAGTACTTCTCAATGCCATTTGCATATTCTCCTACTTTTAATGAAATTGATTTCCCATTTAAAACAACATCAGAAGAAGTAATCTTCATATCTGATATCATTCTTGTAGAAGCATTGATTTTATAGGACAGTTCTTTATTGGCAACCTTGATAAGTTGTTCGTCATCATCATTTTTATATTCCTTGATTCTTAATGGCTCATTCATGAAACTCATTTTTTTAGATAGAGTCTCGCCTATATATTCATTCAATTTTAGCCTCTTTTGATCATTGCCATCTTTGCATATAATATTTAATGTGCCAAGAGAGCCAGATGCTTTTAAGCCATCTTGTATACTTTTTGGGTTCTGAGAATCTATTAAGGTTATAAACTCTTTTGCTTTTTTTAAATCTGTGATTTCAGCAGATTCAAGCATGACTATTTTCTTAGAGTTTTGATTCTTTTTTACTTTTTCTTTATCAGATTTAGCATTGTCACAAGAAATGAAAAGTAAGACAACTACGCATATGAATGATATCGTGTTTAATTGCATGAGTCTGTTTTTATACCAGTTTCACTAAATTTAGTAGTCATAAAATCTACAGGGTTAAACGTACTGTTTCCTTTTCTTATTTCAATATGTAAATGTGGATTTGGAGTCCTACATGCATTGCCAGAAGTGCCACTTTTACCTACAATGTCTCCTCTTTTTACATTTTGACCTGAACTAATAGATAAACTTGTTAAATGACAATAAAAGAAGTCATAGGTATCTCCAAGAGCTGCAGATCTTATGACAACTCTGTTGCCATGGGCTCTATCATTATCACAAACTGTATTAGAAAAACCACTTCTAGTACTTGATTGAACTATCCCATCATACATCACATAAACATTTGTATTAATATCTGCTTTTAAATCTAAACCTTTATGTCTTTTGGGCCTATCACCCAACGGCATATTGCAAGTAGTTGTATCAAATCTCCTACATCCCCATAAAGCACCTATCTCTTGTGAAACATCAGAGGGTGCTGCTAGTTCCATGGTGATAAGTGGATCATTTAGGCAAAGACCTGGAACAGTATTAATTACTTCATCTTTAGGTTGGTCATTTACTACAGTAGGGTCAGTTGGAGTAATGGTAGAATTCTCATTACCATTACAAGAATTGCAACTCACAAAAAGTGTTGTCATGGTTAATAGCGAAAACACTGTAAGAGTTCGGATGATCATGATTCAAAATAACTATATTAAGACAAACTTTGTTAAGTACGATACAAAAAATGTTCATTAATCATGGCTCTCACTGAACTCGCAACACTATATGCACATATCAAAGGATTGAATGCTATCTATAAGTCAGGTGACATAGGTCAGTCATTATTAGGAAAATTGGTTCAATCTTATAAGGATGATAAAGCTTCTGAAAGACTAGAATTCATTTTACAACACTTAGAAGAAGTGGATGATATTGTGAAGCCTGACAAAGATGTTAAATATCCGAAGCATGTAGTTGCGGTTATAACTTATCTGCCCACATCATTATTTTTAAACTATACCCAATCTCCACAGTTCTCTTCTATCCGTATCCCATCAGATTTTGAGAATAGAATTGGTGAGCTCAACATGAATAATTATTTCGTGAGCCTCTCCTATAAAGAAAGAATTCATCAAGAGGAGGACTTAGCATCTCTCATGAAGAAAGAGCAATCGCTTAAATATTGGGCTCCATCCAATCATACAGTTGACGATAAATTTAATTCAGCAGAATACTTATCTACACAGATTCTCAATCACCACAAGAGATTGCTTGTACATGGTAATGCTGGTATTGGCAAATCCACTTATGCTAGATGGATGTGTAATCAATGGGCACAGTCAAGATTGAATATTAAAACCTTGCCCATATACATAGAATTGAAAAAGTTAGATTTTGCTCAAAATAAACCTATTGTTAACTATATAGCGAAGCAATATTTAAGAGGATTCTCAGAAGACCTTATTCAAGACACAATTGAACTCTTGTCAACTAATTTCAGATTTATATTTGATGGCATAGATGAATTGAATCAGTCTGAAAAAAGTAGTTTTACAAACTCACTTTCTAAATTGACCCTTGATCCTAAGAATGTCAAATACTTGATTCTTGGAAGACCTTATGGATTTCTAAACCATATGTTTAACTACAATGAAGGAGCTATAAGCATTGATGGTTTTAGCAGTTCATCTGTTTTTAGGTATGTATACAGATTAAATGAAAAACTTGAAAATAACAGTAGTGACAAGTTACTTGAGATAATCAAAGAGAATTTGATTCTAAAAGAATATTCTCATAATCCTTTGATACTTTCTTATATCATCATGATCTATAATTTTAGGGGTCAAGGAGATAAGATTTTAGCTGGAATTCAATCGATGTACTCGCTACATAAGGAAGTCTATGAATGGATCTTGCAATATGGGCATAGGGTTAAAGGCCAGAGCCTACCTTCTGAAATCTGGCTAAAAGCCATATTTAAGTTCTCATCTGATTTAATTCTAGACAAAAAGTTTGTATTTAAGAAAAATGGTAATGTGCTTGAAGAACAGGAAATGCTAAGTACGGCATCATCCTTAGGGTTTGGATCATTAGTACAAGAAGATGATGGATTATCACATATATTCAGTTTTAGCTCTGTCACAATACAGGAGTATTTTGCTGCTGAAGGTTTGTTAGATAATATTAATGCGAATGCTCTCAGCTATCTCACCAATAGTAGTTTCTTTTGGAATCTTATAAAACTAATTGTGGGAGGTCTTTCATACCATCAAAAGGAGGAGATTGTTATTGAAACTTTCCAAAGACTAAAAGGCAATGAAGAATGGTTTGATATTTATTCAAATCGAGTCCTTTATTATTCTGTACTTTCAGAATCAAGTACCATCGTAATAAACAACTTCATCAATGAGCAAGAATTAAATGCTTTGCTTGATCTAACAGAAGAAGTTTATTTTGATTCTGATTGGTACTCAATATTACTCAATGCCATAAGACGACTCGTTGCAAAACTGAATTTAAAAAATAGAACAATCTATAGAGATTGTATAATCTCTAGAACTAAGTCACTACTAGAGGTGGATCGATTGGATAACGAAGGGGTACAAAGAACTTACCTTATTATGGAACTAGGTATCCACACATTCTTAGTAAATGATGAAAATTTTATAAATACAATTGTTGACACATTACATGCACTCAACGAAGAGTACTTGAAGCTTGATGGAAGTCAAGAAGATGTTGGCGAAGGAGCTTCAAAAAAAGTAAAAGTTTTAAAGCACCCAGTGACTGACCCACATGATGATTCAGGAATTAACGATAATTTCTTTATCAAACCTTGCATTACTTGTAAGGGTTCGGGCAAATTAAATCAAGTTAGAAGTACATTCCTGGGCAAAATACGAACATTAACATTGTGTTCGTCTTGTAATGGGTCAGGGCAAATTGATGTATCCATTTTAGAAACCTGTAATAATGAAAACAGAGAATATACAGATGATACAGCTATTGATTGGTCAAACAACCTAACAGCATTTGAGCAGTCAATTGATACAGCTATGTTTACTCTAATAAGAATTCTGGAGCACACAGATGTGAATAACATTTTATCTAAGAAAGAGATGATCAACGAGTTGTTTCAGTCATGTTCATATCTACTTAAACAAGACTTTGCTTTTGTATCTGCAAGAGGAGAAAGTTATGAGAATTTAAGTTCTCAAATGAAAAATTTATTGCCTGATCTTTTGAAAGTGAACCTTGACGATTTTAGTGGTTTGGTTTTTCCAGAGATTGTAGTAGAATTTACCGCTTCGATTTTCAAATTATGTTATCTGCACCCAAAAATTGAAACTGAAGAAATATATAGAATTATAGAAGGACTAGGCCATTACATTTCAATATTAGAGCAAGAGCCAAATGCTGATTTTCATAGAGCATTGTTTAAAGCCTGTTCAGAAATGCTAATTGCAGGATTAGAAAAATGTCAAAACCATAACTTTATTAATCATACATATGCGATTCACACAACCACAGAAACTGAAGAGTATGTATACATGGAAAATAAGGATTTTTATGATTCAAGTTTACTGGAATTGCAAAAACGAATAGCCAATAATATAACAGGAGAAGATATTATTAAATACAGTTGGTTACTACGGTATACAGTGTATGGTATTAATAGTTTTTACTCTCATTTAGATACTTGCAGGACCATAGTTGATTATTGGTGCAACACTTATCATGAAGAATTTTCAAAGGAAGATAGTACTGAGGTAGATGAAGAAATTGCATTTCCATTATTATCCATTCTTACTTGTGCTAGCTATGGTTACGATAAGAGACAATTGTTGAGCATTGCCATTGATTATAGTGACATCCGTTATTTCAGAGAGTTTGTGATTCCTTCTATTGTTGATCATGATTTTCCTATTCATGGAGATCAGCTATGGCAATACTTTATAAGTCTGACTCAAAAGTTAGATTATGAGCAACATCTTCTAGATTACTTACAAAATGATGGATTCTTCGGGCAGGTATCAAACTTAGACCATATTAAGACTGTCTTACAATACATTTCAAAAAAAGCTTTAACCGATGAAGCCTTTCAGCAAAGTGAAGGTGTTTTCATTTTTACATCTTGTTCTAATGCACTTATCTTATTAAAAAGATCCAAATTAGAAGATCAAGAGCTTATAAGGTTAACAGGAGATTTGCTAGACTTACCCAATGTAAAAGATATTCTTTCTCAAGAAGCCTATGTAGAATCTTTGCAAGCACCATATTTAGTCGGGTATATTCTTCAGTCTTATTTTACTAATAATGTGGAAAGCGGCATTACTATCCAAATCGCTAAATACAAACGTGATTTCCCATCCGACTATAAAGAACTAATTAAACTTATCATTGAGTTACTCACCGATAAAGAAAATGGAACGTCTAACATCGAAGCTCTCGCCGAAATTCTTGGACCTAAACTTACAGAGGATTCATTAGAGTACTATGAGAATTTAACTCGATACGAAGAGTATTTTGAGGTTGATTTATTTAATCAATGTTTGGAGGTTTGTTAACTTTTCACCAATTAAAACGCATAGAGGTTCTTGTTGGTCTTGTAAAGCTATTCCATCCTGCTTGTTGAGCTCTTTTGCTGCTTTGACCTTCTCCAACATCCAATCTCAATCTTCCTGACTCTCTTGAAGAAGATAATATTTCGTATGCATCAAATCCGAAGAACATAGCCTCTAATGAAAGGCCTGCTTCTTTTGCTTTATAACCTGCACCAAAATTGCCTGCATCTCTCGCAGAAGCAAAAATTGACATTCCGTCTTTAGTTTCAAATATTGATCCTCTGTAATTATTATCTCTGCTGTCCCCTCCTCTAGATTTTACATCATATTTTTTACTACCACCTGCGTTTAGAAAATAAGAAATACTACTTGATTCTTTCTTAACCTCATTTTGGAAAAAGTCTCTTGCTTCTGTGCTTTTAGTATCAATGACTCCTTTCCAGCCTCGGTCATCATCAGAGTCATGATTATCGTCACTATAAAAAGAATACATGGTTAAACTTTCGCCTATTTTTTTTCCTTTTTTATCATAGATTCCTTTGTCTTTGTCTTCTAAATTTCCACCAATGACTTTATATTTCCCATCCCCCATATCTTTTACATTCGTGGATCTTCCATCAGGATCAACAAATTTAATATAATTGCCCATCACATAATTATAAGTACTCAACCCTAAATATTTATCCTTCATAGGATCTACTCCATAAAACCTTCCTATCTCGTCATCATAATATCGAGCCCCATAATCGTAAAGCCCTGTTTCGATATCTTTTTCTTTCGCAGTGTAGGTGTATTGTGTATTGTAGCCCTTTCTTCGTTCTAAGAAGGTGCCACCTAAAGGTAAATATTCTATGTACTGAACGACTACTCCTTCGGCATCTGAGACAAAGGCTGTACTGCCAAGATGGTTGGGGTGGTAGAAGTGGAGGTCGTCATCTTCTACTGAAATATTATCTAATATTTGAATGGAATCGTTTTCAGGGAATTGATATTGTTTGTCATATGTTAATTGGGATACATCATAGTTGACACTTTCTCGTACTGCATATCCAAAAATGTTGTAGCTTTTTGTGAGACGTTGGCTTAGAGCATTTGTTTTTTGAGTTAAATTTTGGGATATGTTTGCTTTACTAAGTATTGGCAAAATGCTATTATTGTCACCGTCTTTGGTGTAGTGGGAGCCATCTTTTATTGGCCCAGGAAAATGGTATTTATCAGTTCTACTTGCGAAGCGTTCATTACCAATGTAGTAGTGATTGGTTAATTGACCATTTGAGTTTCTGAGTGTTTGATATTTACTCGGATATAATGAAAATGTTTGATAGCTAGCTAGATTTAGTTGTTCTTGACTATTGAGATAGATGTTTTCTTGACTCATTCCTACTTTCATAATTCTGATGCCCTGTGCGTCATATAAGTAGTTGGCAATTAAGCCATTGCGATCTGATGCTTTCATTCGGTTGGTTTCATCCCATATCATATTAAGTTTATTCACCCCTTCTCGTATGATATTGTCATTTTTTAAGTTGGTGGTCTTATAGGCTATATTCCCTTTATTATCATAACCAAAGCTGTATTGCTTCTTTTGATTTCCTAGATTTGATGGTATGGTCCAAGTCTTGTCAAAGTCTATTGACGTGATCCGTGAGCTATTCTGTGAGGTCGTATAATTGGCATTTTTGGTGAAGCCAAACTTTGGATAGGATAGCTTAAAATTATTCACCTTAATATTGGAGACTTCATCATGTTCAAGCTCCTGTTGATAACTTGCAAAGTCGGATTGACCATTTCTTTTTACAGATGCCTGAGCATAGGATAATCGATTCAATGCGTCATAGCGATATATATGATCCACTTGGTAAGCATCAGTTGTGGAGAAGTTAGTTTTCTTACTGTATGATGTGATATTATTGAGATTGTCATATGCGTAGGTGGCCATAGATAGGGTGTCTGTACCATTATTTTCAATTACATCAGTTAGTCTTTTTCTGACATCATAGATATAGGATGCAGCTATGCCATTAGAATATTTCTGATAAGTTTTTTGACTAAACTCATTATACCCGATAGAATCAATTAGCGTCGTTGCATCATTATATTTTACATAGTCCAAGTCACCTGCACTATTATAGGTATAGCTTATTACATCTCCCTTATCTAAGAAATTACCTGGCTCATCAATTCTTGTATTGACATATGTTATGCTGTTCACTCTATTCCAGTAGTCATATTGAGATTTAATCTCAAATGTGTATATCTGATTATCTGGACCGATAATCGATTTTTGATTCACGGATACGTTACCAAGTTCGTCATATTCAAACCGCTGATAGCCATAAGAGTCTTCTTGATATATTGGTCTATTAGCAGCGTTGAATGATGATCCTTTAGATCCATAATAGGTAGTCACATTTTTATAAGGGTTTGATGGATAAATAATAGAGGATGTACGATCTAAGTCATCATACTGATAGATGATCTTTTCATCTGCTGTATTCGTTATTTGTATGAGATTATGCCTAGTGTCATAGGAAGTTATCGTCCATTTAGTTGGGTTAACATCGGGATGGTAGTCTGCTATTACTCGACCTCCTATATCATATACCTTAGAACTAATGTTGTTATTACTATCATCTACATATATGAGCTCATGGATTGGGTTATATCTATAGTCGGTAGTAGAAAGTGTATCGAACACTTTTAGAGAAGTATTCTTGTCTGTAAGCTGTTTTAATCCTTGTTGTCTTAATAGCTGATAGGAACCATCGTAATAGAGTTTGCTTATTTGAACTGAATCTCTATTTGTGTTGTCTGGTATATCAAGCATATACTTTGTGCCCTTATGCATCATAACTGGATTCTCGATGTCCACTAAATAATCGAGGTTCTTAAAAGGCTCTACATTCACGAGCTTAAGTTCGTCGCTTTTGTTTCTAATCGCTGTATTAACCTCATCGACCGCTAAGTTTTCTATTGAATACTCGTGATCCATTATCTTAATATTCTTAAAACTGGATGATGTCGGTCGATCTAGGATATCAAAGTCTTGAGTATGGTAGTTATCGGTTGCTGCAAGTTTGAATGAGTTATCTACTGCTGGCATTTCATAGTTAGTCTGAATGGCTCGTCCGAGGGCATCTTTTTGTATCAAGCCAGATCTCACATAGTTATTTTGGCTCAATGATCCGAGGTGATCCTTCATCATTTTGTTTCTAACCTGTTGTACGATACTGCCAAAGCCATCATTATACATTCTCAGTGTTATATACTGCGGATTTGCTCCGTTATTATAGGTGTCGGCGTTATATTTGGAAGTAAGAACAAAGTTGAGATTTGGAGAATATTCATTCCTGATTAGCCATTTTTTATCGCCATTTTTATTTGGGAGTTGAGGAGCAAATATGAAAATAAGTCTACCATGTTCGTCGTAAGTGTTCTCAATTTTAATATGATTTATATCAGTGATAAGTATGGGCAAACCATATTTATAATCGTAATCATCAAAACTGCTTGTATAGGCTTGTTTACCTTGTTGAGTACTCCATTTGTCATTCTCTGGTGAGATATCTATAGATATTCGTTTTACATAAGATCTAAAGTCTGGATCATATTCATAATGTACAGATTTGGCTTTCTGTGTTGATGTAGCAGGATAGATTAGTCTATCTATCATTCCTAAGGATTGGTATGTAAATGATTTTTCAAACCAATCTGAATTGTTAAGTTGTTGACTCAGATGAGTAATCTGACCACGACTATTGTATTTAGCCTGACTGTGTCTCAAGGTTTTTCCTGCTACATCTCTCACCGTATAGCGCTCGATCAAACCTAATAATCCAGCATTATAATTAGCAGGTTTAGGAATTAGATTTGTCTTATAGTCATAAGATGGATTGCTAGGATTGATGATTGGCTTAGATCCATCATTATAAAAGAATGTAGTGTTAATGTCATGATTATCATATATATAGTAGGATGAGTTAAGGCTTAAGGAATCATAATCTGATGTGTTTTTAACATTTTTTTCGTAAAGCTTGTTTTCAGTTGATTCAAGTATTGAATGAACAATTTGATTGACATTATACGATTCGATAGCGCTTAAGTCCTGTGTGAAACTATATTCTCCAGACCATTTCTTCTTATTTTCCTTATAATAAGTGTTAGTAGTTTTTAGCCTTGGTTTATATGTCCATTGAGAAATCTGCTCTTTATGATTACTTAATGGAACAGTAAATGTTTTGCGTGCAACCGGTTCAGATACTTCCTCCTTTAATAGATTGGTAACAGTATAATATGATGAAGTATCATAAGTTAATGAAGTTTTTCTTATAGGATCTTCAACGTAGTCAAGATTGTAATCAAGATTAATGGTTTCAACCTTTCCGAAACCTAAGAATTCGCGTTCAAATCTGTCATATTTCCCTTGAGAAAACTCAAACTGAGTTTTGGCGTCGTATTTTGCAGATGGATTAATTCTATCCTCTTTTATTTGATCGTCAAGAGTGTATGACTCCATAACCAACTTTCCACCAGGGTGGCCATAGTCTCTTTGATTATGTTTATAATTAATTGCTATAACTCCACCGAGTGGATTTGTAACTGTATCGAGCTTATTGACCTTTTCAAGTTGATTGTATCTTATTTGGATGTCGCCTTTATCATCTACCCATGCTATATCTGGGAATCCATCTGCATTATAATCATCTACATCTACAATGGTTTTAGAATTCCCAGAAGACTTATTAGGACCGGCAGTAAAGCTTAGTTTTATAGGAGGTGTAAAGACATTTACTGCTACTGTAGCGGATCCGCCAATTCCTTTGCTATCACTTTTGTTGACTGATATGCCTCTTTTTAAAATGCCGACTGAATCTACATAAACGTCTTTAGCATTGGAAGCTATATAAATAGACTCTCCTTGGAGTATATCTTGTAGTCCATCTCCATTGATATCGATCCTTTTTTTCTTTGTCTCGGATGTTGTTGAAGACTGAGACACACCAGCAGTGAAACTGCCATTGTCTATGTTGATACTCGGTGACAGACCAGGATCAGTTTCAGATTTTATAATCGATGGATTTTTTAATTTAAAAAACTTATCAACAGGTATCGCTGGTGAAAATGAATAGCCTAGATTGAGATAGACTTTATCATTTAATAATATGTCAGGCAGGCCATCTTGATTGACTTGAACAAAGTTGCTCGATTTTATTTCAACTGAACTATTCGCACTAAATTTTGAATTCAGAATACTCGTAATATTACCAATCACATTAGATGCAATCTCTCCACCTACAGCAGAAGTGTTATTGACTTGATCCGCCTTACCTTCAGCCGTATTGTCAGAGTGAGAGGTGGTCATAACACCTATGGCATGATTAAAGAATCCACCAAGGTTAAGTCCTGTGGATTCAATACTATTTTTTGATTCATATGTTTCCTTCAACGCTTTAGTAAGATTAACCACTTCTTCATATAGCCCACCATCTGGATTTGTATATTGGATTTTATCTTTAACAACTATATCACCATATCCATCTCCATTCATATCATTAGTGGTGCTAAGGATGCTCTTGGAGGAGCCTTTAGCGGAAGTACTAGTCCACTGTACACCAGCAGCTTTAGAAGTACTTTCGCTCTCACTAATCTGAGGAAGTACAATTCCTCGATCTAAACTTCCTGCTGAGTTATAGTTTGTTTCGATCTTAAAGGTACTTAATGTAGGACTACCCATTCTTGATGCACCCATAGACTTCTCTGAGAAGAATATCCGCTCATTGATGCCAGTATATGATTCTGACCCTTGATTGTATTTCAGAGACATATACATTGGGATATCGAGCTTGTCAGATAATGTAGGAATTTTTATTTCATCAGATTCTTCTGTTTGTTGATCACGACGCCATTGAATGTATGATGTTTTGATGGGGTCATCAAACGGCTGATTCAGATCGCCAAATCGTTTAGGTGCATAATATGCATAGTTGGACCAGTTTCTATGTGAACTGCCAGAATCCTGACTGCTTATAGAATAAATTAGAGGTGAAAGTTTATTGTTACCGTCCGGTGTAGTAAATGAAATTTTATTCTCTCCTACTGGAAAGGAATATTGCTGATCTATGGTGTCGAGTATTTCAATTGAGACATAAAATTCTTCATTATTAATGATATTACTAAGATCGACTTGACTTCTGGTTCTTGTTACGGGCCGATTCAAGTAGACTGTATCTACTGATCTTACAATTAGATTTATATTCTGAACACTGTCTGGAAGTTGATTTAAATTATGTAATGTAATTGATCTATTGGGAGAGTTAATCTGTGTTACTTGCCCTGCTTGCTGGAACTCTGAGCGAAGGTGAAATTTTGGATATAAATGAAAGGTTGTTACAGAATCACCCTGACTGTTCAGCAGAGTAATGTTTGTTGTCCATGATAATTTCTTAGAGGAAATATTAGAAGATGTGTAAACATTAAGCTCAATCTTTATGTCATCCGTGTCTGCAATTCCTCTGTTAGAGAAGCTTTGATTCTTAGTGATAGCTAGACTTGAGAACTGAAAATTCTTTGAGAGGCTTGCATCCTTTGTATACTCAGGAATAGTTTTGAAAATTGTAGAATCAATAAATTCTCCTTTATCATTTAACACTTTTGCTATAATGCTTTCAGTAGTAATTGTTGTTACTATTTTAGAAACGCTAAAATCCATTATGCCTCCATCTGCAGTCTCTTCCTTTTCAAATGCTGAATTGACAATATAAGAATGTCCTTTAGGAATGATTAGAGAATTAGATCCATTTATTATATAATCTTCTGAAGATTTATAAACCACAGACTCATCTGCAAAAACATCAAGAACATCATTTTCGGGTAGCCCATCATAAGCAATTACTGGGTCCCATGATACGACATCACAAACTCCACTATGTGTTTCAGTTACACCCGCTTCTAATCGAAAATATACAATATCACCCTTTTTGATATTGTCGATACGTTGTTCCTCCTCATAATTGATCCTGAAATCATCCGATGCGATAATTATAGCAGGGAATTTCTCAGGAATTAGTCGGTCGTTAATTTGAATAGAAACCCTCAATGAATCACTGTATTTGCATTCTACATTGTCTGGTGCGATTCTTTGGACTGGCGCTCTTACACGAATGTTTCCATCAACTGGAGCAGTCCATGTTTTTACTATATCAATTAATTCATTGTTTCTGTTCTCATTGTCCCTTACTTCTGAAACAACTTGAGAAACAGGAACCTTAATCTCGTTGCTGTATTCAAGATTTAGTGGATTTCCTGTACCACTAGAGCCTTCAGAAAAGGAAATCTTGGTGCCATCTGATTTATTGAAATAACAATTGGAATTTACAACTATGTCCATCAAGCCATCACGATTAACATCTTTAAGGTAGATTTCCGTAATAGAATTTGAAGTTTGTTTATCTATCCCCGCGAATATCCCAGAGTATGATGGGCCATTCACTTGGGCACCATAACTTGTCGATTTTGTTACTGTTTTTGAGTAGTTGGTGATATTTAATATTGTATCTGCTTTTTTCGTTATTTCAAGTTCATCGAATTTGTTTATTCTTCCTCTAAATATTATGAACAGATTATTTTTGTCAATTGTGGCGAGATCTTTTATACCATCTCCTGATAAGTCGACGAGCATATTTTGACCCAGGCCGATGGATTTAGAGGTAGAGTATTTACCTCCTAATGTCAAACTTTTTGAGTTTTGTCCATCAGGGAAACCAATACCAAAGGACATATTAACACTTAGAGGCGTATTTGATTTTGAATCAGCAAGTGAAAACGAGTCTATATTTTGATGAAAACTAAGTTTCTTTGGGGGATTAAACCAATTACTGTCACTTGATATAGTTTTATAGTTAAATTCATGTGAATTAAATCTGATTTTACTATCTCCACTATAACTGTGCTGGGTAATTGAATCTAATAGGCTTTTGTTGAAGCTCATATCATATATGTTAGCTATTTGCACTATATCTATATTTTTTTCCCAATTGTAATGTAAGTCATATAATCGTATCTGAGTGGTTTTATTTTTTACTTCATATGAAATATGAATTTGATCGAGTAGAGCCAAATTAGAGCTAGTTAAAAAGCCATACATTGCTGAGTTAGTGTAGAGATTTTTTCGTCTTTTATCCTTTAGAGTATGGTAATTAAAGTCAATTGTATAATATGAGTAAGCATTATTATTATAGTTTTTGGTGTACTGTATAGATTCTATGACGTTATCTTTCACAATAATATTCTCATTACCATATAAGGGCTGTTCAATAGGTTTATATTTGTATTCAATATAGTTTCTATGTTTATCTTTACTTTCTGATAATTTCCATTCAGCTACTTTTTTATTGTCCTTACTTGATAGAGCTGGCTCATAGGTGTCGACTTGGCCATTAGGATATTTGACCGTCCATTTGTAATTAGGAAATGCCCCTGACCTAATGAATATTCGATAGTCTGTTGTTCTTCTTGTTTTGAATTGTCTTTCTGTATTTTTCTTATTCCTTTTTGTTTGAAGATCTTTTGCAGACTTAATTTCGCCATCCAATTGGAACAACAACATCTCACCGTCAATAAGATAGTTTTCTGATTCAATGCTATCTAAATATCGAGGCACTCCCCATCTTGTATCAACTGTAATAGATGATAGCCCTGATATTTCCCAACCTTCTCCAATGTGTCCGGATCCACGATCACTACTATATGATATTGAAATTTCTGGCATCATGCCATTTCTTCCAGGCGGGAGTTCTATAGGATAAGTTAATGTAGCTGATCCTTGCTGATTTGCTGTGGGTGGTTGAATCAGATTTACTTTAGATGCAGGATTAGCTGACTCTATATCATTGAAAAATGTTGGTGTAAATGAACTAATCTCAGGAGCTTCTGGTGTTTTAATAACCCCATTTATCATAATGCCTTCAGTATTAGCTTTGCTATGAATTAAATTATTTTCAGGGTCCGTACCAATCTTCTCTAGCTTTTCCCATGATTTTGTATTACTGTTGTATAAGAATGTGTATACATCAAATATAGTAGAGCCCGCTGGAATGAAAATTGGGTCAAGTGGTACTTTTATAACTCTACTTTTATCAATTATATGGTAGTTATATCCAACGAGAGATGGTGTTACTAACATTAACCCGGAAGGTAGTTCTGGAATAGCTTCCTTTTGAATTATTGAATATTCTGTTGACGAATTGTGTGTAACGTTGTTTCCAACTATATTATTTATAAATATGTTTGAAATAATGAGTTGTATATAAAGGAGTCTCATAATCTTTTCAATTAACGCATTGATATCTTTCCAATATTTAATATATCTGTAGAAACGACATTATTAATTCTGATTGTGGCTTGCAAGATTATTTCACCATCTTTTACAGAATTAGGAATATCGATCAAAAAGGATTGTTGACTGCAACAATTATTTTGCTCGTTTATTCGGTGATTTACTCTTTTACCATTCACAGTAAATGAGATAGGGCTTATCCAGTTTGTACTAGTTAAAACATCTGCATCGGTTTCATTTTTTTGAATGAGATTATCCGGAATATAAACTTCAATCTGATTCAGCTGAAGTTTTGTCATGCTTTTACAATGCTTACCTATGACCTTAATCTTATTTACTGCGGAGTTCACATAAGTTCTATACTTATATCCAAGTATTTTCCTTTTTCTTCTATTTGCATAATAACCGCCCTCTTGAAAGTAGGTGCTTTTTTCTAACCATTTTCTAGGTCGGAAACATCTGCACTCTCTGTCTGCGAAAATTTTTGATGTTTGACCTAATAAAAAATGCAATGTATCTTGGTTGATAGGAAAAGGAATAGACGTGTAATAAGATTCAGTATCTTCATCGAGCCTACATGTGAAAATATTTATTGGAATATTGTCCTTCTTATTTTTATATAATATTATAGAAGTAGTTTCATTTTTTGAATTCAATTCTAATTCTTCAGTTAAATTTTCTCCCACTATAATTTTAATTTTTTCTCTGGTTTTAGAAGGATTGAACAAAGACCATAACCTTTTCTTTAGAGGAGAAATGCCCAAACTGTCTTTTAGATATTTATTCTTAGCATCATTATTAATTGTACTATCAATAGCTTCAGCCATTAAAATAAATTTACCCTCTTCAAATTCTTCGAAAGAACTGACTTCAAGAGAAATTTCATTATTACGTTTAGAACTACTACTCTTATAGCTGTTCATTGGGTCATACGAAGTAGCTGAGATAGACTGTCTGAATGCTTGGTCTTTTCCCACAGCTACTAACTTGTCATATTTTTTGAAACCCTCACCATTAAAAATAACATCACCTTTACTTGTAACTACATCATAAAATCGCTCATATGTATGAATTCCGTACTTGAGATACAAATACGATTCTATCTTACTGCGCTCTTTGACAGTGACTACTCTGTCAAATATTAATATCTCTGCTATTCTACCATCAAAACCAAATGTTAAGGTTGAAGACTTAGAAAGTAAAGAATAGTTGTCATCAAATTTATTACTTGCGGAAAGTCGAGTCAGTACCTTAAGATTTCTATTAATTGAATTATCAGATTCGAAATTCATTTGGTACTTATATATTGAATCATTTAGTACTAATTGATTGGCCTTAACTACCTCTTCTTTTATAATAATTCCTTTGGAATAGTTTGAGATTAAGTATTCATTGTTTGATGATTTGGGGTAGAACACTACAAATAATGAATATGTTTCTAAGCCACTTCTTTTAAATAGGATAGAATCTCCCTTTTCTACTGTTGATGAATTATTATAGTTAAGAAGATGATCAGAAACTCCCTCAAGCTTTTGAGAGAATATCTTATAGTTATTTTGATTCAATGGATCAATTAGAGCCCCATTAATATCAGATTCAAACCAATAAAGTGGACCATTTACACCTCCAGGATAATGATAGTCTTCAATATCATCAGTTGATAAGTCTGTTTGTAAGTCACTTTTCTTATTTAAATATTGTGGTGGATATACTTTGGTTTCATTTATGTGCATGTTTTCAGTATCAGAAACGCTTACTATACCTGATTTCTGAGACCAATCCAGGTTCAATTTTACTTGAGAAAAAGCATTAATTGAGAAGATTATTGATGTAGTAAAGAATAATTGAAATTTGAATTTCATAATTCAAGAGATCTGTTTATTTGAAATTGTAGTCAATGAAAGTAAAGTTCATTAGTTAGAATAACAACCTACTATCAGATTAACTTGTATGCTAAAGTATACTATATCTGAATACTCATTGTACTTTATAACTAACGTATGACTGTATGCATTAGTAAGTAACCCAATTGTTTTAGTTTTTTAAACAAACTACAAGAATTAATAATTGAACATGCCTACTTTATATTCATTAAAAAACAATATAATGATCTTTTGATATTATTTAGATAGAGTTATTCATTAAAATGACAACCCCTTTCGGAGCTGCCTAACTATTTGTGTATTAAAACTTAATACCCAACAAAAGTACAATTCTCATTTCATATTCAGATATTGAGAACATGTTGGATAAGATTATCAAGCTGTGTGAATCAGGCAAGTTTAGTGAAGCTATGGAGTTGATCCAACGAACAATTGCTGATGGAGAATCCATTAGTGAGATCTACAGACTAAAGGGACAAATCGAATTTGATCGAGCGGATTATGACGTGGCGATTAACAGCCTAATAGAGAGCTTGAAGATCGATGAGAAGAATCAGTCGGCATTGATACTGATCGGAAATATCTATGCTTTGCATAAAGATGATTTTGAGACAGCTATGACTTACTTTAATCAAGTCTTAGAGTTCAACTCAGATAACTATGTGGGCCTCAATAATATAGCCGGTATTATAGCAAAGCATGGCGACTATGAAACAGCTATCACTTACTTCGACAAAGCACTTGATATAAAGCCAGGATACCCGAATGCACTGTTTGGATCAGCATTAAGTCATCTCTATACAGAGGACTATAGAACAAGCTTTGACCAAAGCATTGAGGCAATGCTGAATATCAATGATCGAAACGATCCTGAATTTCAAGGTGTATATGATATGGCTTTGAATTTATCGATTGATGCTGCTCAAAAGTATGCTGAACAGGTAGAGCCATCTTCTATATATCAAGATCTAATTAAGGATCTACAGTTAGAGACGGATAAAGAAATTGAAATCGTAGAAGACACTAGTATTGGGACACCTGCTAAAATGGAAATCGCTGAGACATATCAACGAGAAAAGCACATCATCAAGATTCAGTCATTCTCTGCTATCAATGCGTATTATGTCATGCATGAGCTCATGCATCTTCAGTTGATAGCAGAAGCAAGAAGATTAGGGGAGAATGAACTCTTTAAGAGCACGATTACTACCAAAGAATTATTCGAGAAACGATTCAATAAGTATAAGACGACGATAGAGAAAGCAGGAGTGCCCTCAGAGCGGCATCAAGCATTATGCGATCAGCTTTATCAAGGTCTCTGCTTACAGCTTTATAATGCACCCATTGATCTCTTCATTGAGAAGCGATTATATGATCAGTATCCAGATCTCAGGCCGATTCAGATGCTGGGCCTAATTGGGATATCAAAACCTGCGATTGAAGGTGCTACCAGTAAAAGTCTTAAGAAAATGGTGCCTCCATACATCAGAGAGCCTAATATAGCAATGTCAACCACTCTTTTACTTCAATTAAAGGAATTGTATGGCATAGACTACTTAAGCTTCATCAAAGAAGAGCACTTAATCAATAAAGGAAAGGCATTATACAATGACTATATAGAGATGAGAGATGACAAATCTCCTGCAGAAGAGTATGATGTGATTCGTTGGTGGGGAGAGGAGTTGAAGCTGACTAAGTACTTTAAGCTATCCAGCGAGTCATTTTAATACACTACTCTCCGCATGATCTTACTCCTTAGGCCTTTGGAAAAATAAGTCTTGCCCATTCCATATTTACCATCTCTAAAACTGCTAAATCACTCCTTCATTCTATCAAATAAGATTAGTGCACCTACACTGCACGATACACTCCTACTTTGCATTGTTATTCAAATCACAATCTTGACGAAGATTCCGACAATCAACATTGTGATTCTATTTTCTAACTGTTTAAATCTTACGTATGTCTGATCAAAAAACAATTTTAAACCTCATCATCTTGGATGCTTCTGGAAGTATGAGAAGTAAAGTAGAAGAAGTACAAGGAGGATTGAATCAACTTTTCCAAGGATTACAAGAAGATCTGGTCAAGCAGCCCGATGTCAGAAACAAAACCACAGTGGTTGACTTCTCTTCACACAATGATTTTCGGAAACTCTATTTTGATGCAGATCCGTCTGATCTTAAAGCACTAAAAGAGGGCGACTATGTCCCCAGGAGTATGACTGCTCTTTACGATGCGATAGGTAAAGCCTTTCAAATGGTGCCAGAGGATCAAAAAGATATATTGGTGACCATCTTTACTGATGGCGTAGAGAATGATTCTAAAGAGTGGAAATCAGCTGATATCAAGTCGCTGATCCTGGAGAAAGAGGCTCAGGGATGGACAATTACCTTCATGGGTACCACAACCGAATCCATGTTGGCGGCAGAGAGAATAGGCATCAAAAGCGATAAGATGCTAAGATATAGTGATAGTAAAGCAGGGACAAAGTATGCTTTTGATAAACTATCTGACGCACGTAGGAAGTATCAGTCAAGCGTAGCTTATTCTATACGCCTTGAAGACATCTTTAATGAGGACAATGTGTCATCATCGAAATAGCAAACACAACTTTATGATAGTATCAAACATGGGATTCGAGCTCTGGCTTTAGGTAGAGTTTGTACTTCCCTCTAAAGATTGAAACTTTTATACTAACCAAATAACAAATACACATGACAACCCAAGAAGCCTTAGACAGAGCCAGAGCCAGGTTTAGAAAGTATTCTGATATACCAGAAACGCCTGAAGCAGTATTTAGAAAGGCAATGAGTAAACCAACTGCAGCAATTATAAGACGGAAGAGACTGCCTAAAGACTCAAATCTAAAGTCTAAATTACTGCCACAAAGACTCCAAGCACTTTAAAGTCAATCAGCTGATCCTCACTAAGTTCAATCGCCTCATAGCTATCATCTAAAGATCGTGGTTTTAATATGATTTTATCATGCTGCCAGGACTCTTCAGAAATGGTTTTTTCACTACAGTATTCCTTTATTGTGTAGCCTGAACCAAAATCAGCATCCTGAATATCGTGCTGTTGCACTAATACGATCTTCCCATTTCTGGATCCACCATTGTACTTCTTAAAAAGGCACAATGAGCCATTTGGTATATTCTTATTCATAGATTCTCCTCGCACCTCGCAAACAAAATAGTCCTTTGAAGCTTTGTATCCAAGTGAGCAACTACATATTGAATTTATTAGGCAGGAATTTTTCTAAGTCTTGTATGCTTGCTTGCCCTATGTTCTGGAGTGTATGTTTAAGCCATTGGTAAGGATTTACATTATTGGCTTTACATGTTGCCATGAAGCTGTACATCATAGC
>ENA-ORXM01000056-ORXM01000056.1-marine-metagenome-genome-assembly--contig:-NODE-56-length-201965-cov-6.404080_pt1 | contig 201965 bp, 209 predicted proteins | sample MGYA00237867_ERZ511480 | MGnify/ENA primary metagenome ERZ511480 (study PRJEB26309, sample SAMN06266103) | marine metagenome | isolation source: Algal blade | place: United Kingdom:Sidmouth, United...
CGCAGCACATAGGCATGCGCCAATGGTCGTCCGAGCTCCAGCGGGCGGCCCGGGCCGTCGACCTCACCGATGCTCGCGTGGGCATGCTCCAAGGTGTCGATCGCCGCACGCCGTGTGACGTGCCAGCGATCTCGGGCGATGGAACTCGGACGGCGGGGCATGTCCGGAACGTACGTCCGGGACATGGGTGCTTCGGTCGGACCTGCCGCATCTGTGGAAGGCAGCCGAAGCTCTTGGAGCCCGGGTACCGTCGGGTGCCGACCCCGACCTGCGGATCCGTGCACCCATGAGCGACGCCTCCTCCACCATCATCTACACCCACACCGACGAGGCCCCTGCGCTCGCAACGCGCTCGCTGCTGCCCATCGTTGAGGCATTCACCGGCGCTGCCGGGATCGCGGTGGAAACGAGAGACATCTCGCTGGCCGGGCGGGTACTCGCCAACTTCAACGACTACCTTCCCGCTGACCAGCAGACCCACGATGCACTCGCTGAGCTGGGCGAATTGGCTGTCACCCCGGCAGCGAACATCATCAAGCTCCCAAACATCAGTGCGTCGGTCCCCCAGCTGAAGGCTGTTATCGCCGAGCTTCAAGCCCAGGGCTATTCGCTCCCGAATTACCCCGACGAGCCAGCCACCGACGCCGACCACGACATTCGAGCTCGCTATGACCGTGTGAAGGGCAGCGCCGTGAACCCGGTTCTACGCGAAGGAAACAGCGATCGCCGAGCTCCCAACGCGGTGAAAAACTACGCCAAGGCCAACCCGCACCGCATGGGCGCGTGGAGCTCGGAGTCAAGAACGCATGTGTCCACCATGGGACAGAACGACTTCGCCTCGAACGAGAAGTCGGTCACGATCGACGGTGACCAAGACCTTCGCATCGAACACGTTTCTCCCGACGGATCGATCACGGTACTGAAAGAACCGGTGCCCGCACTCCACGGCGAAGTGGTCGACGGCACCTTCCTGAGCGTCGGGGCGTTGCGGTCCTTCCTGGCCGACCAGATCGCCGATGCAAAGGAATCCGGTGTTCTTTTCTCCCTTCACATGAAGGCAACGATGATGAAGGTTTCTGACCCCATCATTTTCGGCCACGCCGTCGAGGTTTTCTTCGCCGACGTCTTTGCCAAGCACGCCGACGCACTTCGTGCCGCTGGCGCAGAACCCAACAACGGCCTCGGCAACGTGATCAGCTCGCTTGGAGACCTCGAACCGGATGTGCGGGCGGCGATAGAGGCCGATATAACCGCAGCCATCGCCAACGGCCCTGCGCTCGCCATGGTCGACAGCGACCGTGGCATCACCAACCTGCACGTTCCCAGCGACGTCATCATCGATGCGTCCATGCCCGCCATGATCCGTACCTCTGGCCAGATGTGGAACACCGCCGGCGAGCAGCAAGACACCAAGGCCGTCATTCCCGACAGCAGCTACGCCGGTCTGTATTCCGCCACGATCGACTTCTGCCGCGAGAACGGTGCTTTCGACCCGACCACCATGGGCACAGTCCCCAACGTCGGCCTCATGGCGCAGAAGGCCGAAGAGTACGGCTCCCACGACAAGACGTTCGAAGCACCCGCCGACGGGACGATCAGCGTGGTCGACAGCAGCGGCGCTGCTCTCATGACCCACACCGTCGAGGTCGGCGACATCTGGCGGGCCTGTCAGGTGAAGGACGCTCCCGTCCAAGATTGGGTGAAGCTCGCAGTGAACCGGGCCAGGGCCACGGGTTGGCCAGCAGTGTTCTGGCTCGATGCCGCTCGTGCCCACGATGCGCAGCTCATCGCCAAGGTCAACACCTATCTCGCCGATCACGACACCAATGGGCTCACCATCGAGATCCTTCCCGTCGTCGAGGCCACTGCGTACACGCTTGCTCGCACCAAGGCTGGCGACAACACCATCTCGGTCACCGGCAACGTGCTTCGTGACTACCTCACCGATCTTTTTCCCATTCTCGAACTGGGCACATCAGCCAAGATGCTCTCGATTGTTCCGCTCATGAACGGTGGCGGCCTCTTCGAAACCGGAGCTGGCGGATCCGCTCCCAAGCACGTCCAGCAGTTCGAGAAGGAGAACCATCTTCGCTGGGATTCCCTCGGAGAGTTCCTAGCCCTTGCTGTTTCTCTCGAGCACTACGGCGAAGTCACCGGCAATGCGTCGGCTCGTATCCTCGGCGATGCCCTCGATGCAGCAACCGCCAAGTTCCTCGACGAGGGCTGCTCGCCTTCCCGCAAGGTCAACGAACTCGACAACCGGGGCAGCCACTTCTACTTGGCCATGTACTGGGCCGAGACCCTCGCTGCTCAGACCGAAGACGCCACCCTGGCGGCTCGTATGCAGACCGTGCACGCTGCAATGTCGGCTGCCGAGGACACCATCGTGGCTGAATTGAACGGTGCCCAGGGTCCCGCCATGGACATCGGCGGGTACTACCACCCCGACGCTGCACTCACCGCAGCTGCGATGCGGCCGAGCGCCACGCTCAACGCCATCGTCGAGGCGGTCTGAGCGAAGCCAGACGTCCCGGCATGACCCTTGACATCAGCGAGGTCCTGGCCGTAGAGCGCCGGGATCTCGCCGCGCACATCGAACGCATCGAATCCGAAGGCCGTGCGAACGGCGCTGCTTCGATTTCGTTCGGAAAGCGCATCGGTGACGGAACTGCCGTTGCCGTCGAACGGTTGAACGAACTGGCGATCCTCGATCGCCTGACGAAGCAACACCGCAGCGTGGTGCGGGCCGAGGAGAAGGTCGCTGACGGGACACACGGCACCTGCGACGGATGTCAGGCCGTCATCAGCCAGGAACGCCTCGAAGCCTTGCCGTGGGCGATCCATTGTCTGACCTGCGCCGATCTCGAGGTCGTGCCTGGAGAAGATGCCCCAACACCGGGAACGCCCCAGGCAGACGGCCCTCGATCGGCTACAGCAGACACCTCCTCTCCGTGGGACATTTTGGGCTGACGCTGTGGAGGCATCGTCGCACCATCTCCAGAACTGATGCCGGAGGAAAGCCTGCGAGGGACCTCCACGGTTGCTGTTGTCCGGTTCGCCTTCGATGCTGCTCTGAAGTCGGCCAGTCGTGCCATCGCGACCGGTATTCCCTCTGACGGGTGGCTCATGCCTTTTCCCGTGGTCAGATTGTGAGATGAGTTGGCCGACCGCTTGCTCCCTGCAAGTCTGCGGTTTTCGCTGCCGTAGGCACTGATCGAGACGAAGGTTTGGCCGGCTGTGTCAAACGTATGTCAAGCGAGGAGATGCTACACGTCGCCCTGCTTCTGCAATCCAGGCCAGTCCCTTGAACTGTCCTGGACGAGGGTTCCGAGACGTCACGGTTGTCGCAGCAGTTGGAGCGATCCCGAGACACGCCTGAGGACTGAGTCGGCGAATCTGAGGCGCCGCAGTGGTGGCGATATGTCGGTCATATTGCAGCGTCACCCTTGGGAGGATATGGGGGGAATCGAGCCTGGTTTTGGTGGACAGGGGGTGGTGGCTGAAGGACTGTCTGTGGGGCTGCGGAACCGGGGCCGGGATTATGCGGCGCGGTTATGAGGAGCTATCGGCGATTGCCGGGCCGTCGTGTCGGAGGTAGGTCCATTGTTGATCGACCCAGGTTTCAAGGAACCGTTCTTGGTCGATGTTGGATGGGGTGGCGCCGGTGATGACGCTGGCGTAGTGGAACCACACGATGCTGCCGAGTGCTGTTGCAGCGGTCGCTTGGTAGTCGACGGTTCGGAAGATCCCGGCGTTGGCGAACAGTTCGAGCCATTGGGCGAACTGGTGGTAGCTGCGAACCACGAGACGATCGCGGACGTCGTTGATGTCGACGACCTGGTCGTTGGCGGTTCGCATCAACGCCAGGTGGAAGTCCGACGCTTTACGTGTTGCGGCGAGCGCTGATTCGCCTGCGGCACGTAGCGCCTCGACCGGGTGCTTGGTGTCCAGCAAGCGTTCGTCAAACGACGCTGGTCCGTAGGCGTTTGCCTCGGCCCAGCTCACGGTTGCTTCCAGAACGGCTTGCTTCGATGGGAAGTGTCGATACATCCCACCCGAACCCGGTGAGAGCCCGGCTTCGGCTTCGATCGCAGCGACCGTGGTTTGTTTGTAGCCGTTGCTGGCGAAGAGCCGCAGAGCGGCCTCGATGATTTGGTCCCTCGTCCCCATCTGGACAGCCTGCTCGCAAACCACATCACCTTGCAACACTTGACATTGTGATCAACAACAATGCTTACTTGCATCATGGGTTCTTCGCCAACACCGACGTATCGAAGCTCGCATCGCGGAGGGCTCGCCAGGGAACTGTTGGATGACCCGATGTCGGCGATGACTGAGATCGCAGCGATGAGAGCACCCATCGTGAAGGGTCGAGCTGGGCTGCTGCCGGTCTGTTTCGTTGTGGACCCCGCCCTCGCCCGTCAGGTCTTGCAGACCGACCAGAAGACGTTTCGCCGCAACCCGTTGGTCAACCACTTGTTCAAGGCTGCAAGCGGCGAGAACCTCTTCACCGCCTCTGGCTCTGCCTGGAAGTGGCGACGAGCACTCGTTGGTCAGCCGTTCCGCCAGGAAGCGCTGAGACGAGACCTGCCCGAGATGATCGAAGCGGTCAACGCCGAGGTTGTGTCGTGGCCGGCCGACACTGCGGTCGATCCGCAAGTGCTCTGCATGGACACAGCTCTCAACGTGGCGGCCAAGATGATGTTCAGCACAACCCTCGACCCGGCGACGGCCCGTGGGCTTAGGCAAGCCATGGACGGCGTCGTTGACTGGATCACGCACCGCATGGAACATCCGGCAGCTGCGCCCCTGCTCGTGCCCACCGCCGCCAACCGCCAGTTCCGCCAAAGCCGCAAACAAGCTCGCGAGATCATCGGTGGTCTGGTCGGCCAGCGCCGGAGGGAACCAACCGCATCGAGCGATCTCCTCGACGACCTGATCGCTGCGGTGGACCCCTCCACCGGTCAGACACTCACCGATGGTCAACTTGTCGACGAGTTGGTCGTCCTGCTGTTCGCCGGGCACGAGACCACGGCAAGCGCAGCCGCGTGGACGATTGAACTCCTCGCTCGACACCCCGACATTCAGGACCGAGCGAGGCAAGAAGTCGCCGACGCCACCCAGGGCGAACCAATCGCTCCGCAACACATCCCGAAGCTTCACTACGTAGCCGCCTCCATCGAAGAAACCCTTCGCCTCTACCCGCCGGCGTGGGGGATACCAAGGATGGCCTACCGAACAGCGAGGATCGGCGAAGCGAGCATTCGGCCGTTCACCCCAACGATCGTGGCGCTCGCTGCGATGCACCGAAGCCCCGACCACTGGGACAACCCCGATGACTTCAAACCGGAACGATTCCTTACCGAAGAGGACACAACAGCGCATCAACCATTCGGCCTTGGACCTCGCAGATGCATTGGAGCCCGCTTCGCCACCCAAGAACTCATCATCACGATCGCAACACTGCTCCACCAACGGCAGATCACCCCATCAGCGACCCAGCCAGCCACACCCCACGCCGTCTTCGCTCTCCGAGCCAAAGACAGCAGAGTCCACCTGTCCTGTACGGCCAGCGAACCCGCCATTCTCTCATCGACTCAAGACTGACAGAGCAAAACGCTTCGGTATTGCGTGACATCCCGGAACGGCGTTCCCGAGTGGTCTCTGGCGGGTCGGGAACGTGACTCTGGGTGGTCCTATGTGGCGGCTGTTGCACTCGGGGCCAGAAAAGTTCTGGCCAACTCAGGTCTCAGCGACGTCGGATTGGAGCCAGCTGAGAAGCGAGTTGATCGACTCCTCCTCTGCCATGGTCGTGTCGAGGAGGATCGCTCCCGCAGGGCGAGCTGGCTTTCGATTCGGGTCGTTCCGAATACCTTGTGCCTCGGCAGCAGTAGCGACTTGACTGGGTCGGTTGATGCGCGACGTGATCCGCCCGTCTGCGATGTCGTCAGGACACTGACACTCGGCGAAGAGGTATCGGACTTTGGCTTGTGCTGCTATGGACGCTCCGGTCTCGGGAATCGAGTCGTAGAGCGACGCGCTATCGATGATCACTGAATGGCCTTGCAGGAGCAGATCCGCTGCTATGGCGTGGACGACGGCGTAGGAGGCTGCCCCGGCGGGCGGATGAGCCACACCGGCTTCGAGGATGGCTGTCTTGGTGGTGTCGTGGTCCAAGACAATTGCTCCGGTAGCGGCCGCTACCGCATGGGCGATCGTCGATTTGCCGGTTCCCATCCAACCAGCCATCTGCACCAGGAAGTTCTGCATGAGCCGATGCAAGCACGTTCTGCGCTGAACCGCCGAACACTTGGGATTCTGTGACAACGCACTTGGGCCGTTCTGTGGAGCGGTCACGCCCGACGAGGTCGTGATCATGCGACGCTGATATGCAGCGATCCTGGGTTCATGGCGTGGGTATGGTCGAGGCGATGCTGGAGACCGAGCACTGGCCGGGTTTGACACTCGACTATCAGATCGAGGAAGGCAACCGCAACGAGGTCTGGGCGGGGACGATCGGCGAGGTTCGTGTCGCTGTCCGTAGGTCCCGCCGGTCTGATGAATCGCTTCGATGGGAGTTGGAGCTTCTTTCCGAGCTGTCGAGGCGAGGGTTCGTTGTTCCGCTGCCGGTGTCGACGCAAGACGGCAACTGGAGCCACGCGGGCGTCGTTGTCCAGCACTGGCTCGACGGTGAACCGCCTTCGTCTGATGACGATTGGGAACTTGTGGCAGCGGTGCCTCAGCGATTGCATTCCGCGTGCTCAGACATTGAGCAGCGTCCGGGGTGCTTGGCTGTGTCGGCATTGTCGGCGACGTCGCGAAGTGTTGATGCCGATCTCGCTGAGGTTCCGGGTGATGTCTTGGATCTTGTGCTTGAGGTGTTCGCTTCGTTTGACGGTGTGCCGATGTCGCTGATTCACGGTGACCCAACGGGATCGAACATCCGGATAACAGCCGACGGTGAGGTTGGGTTGCTTGACTGGGACGAGAGCCGTGTTGATCTGACTTGGCACGATTTGTCGAACCTTGGCGTGAGGGTGCTGGATGAGGATTCGCATCGTCGAGCGCTCAGGTTGTCTGATGCTTGGGAGGCAGTGAACGCGTGGACTTGCGAACCGGACTACGCGCGGACTCGTTTGGCGAACCTGGGTATCTGACGCACCGTCATCTCGACGGGACCATGCGGCGCTACTTGGAGCCGATCTCAAGTGGTTGCTGTCGAGATCAGCAGTGATTCTGGGTGCGCGTCATCGAGTGACCAAGTAGAAACTCCGATCCCGGGCCGGTGCAGTCAGAGCGAAGCTCGAGGGCGGTGTTCATGATTCGAGTAGCCGGCTGGCTGATTCCACGACTTCCTCTTCAAGCGACAATTCTTCAACCAGGACGGTTGGGATATCTGTTTCGCTCAGCCATGTCCCCAGAAATTGGACCCGTTCCGCCACAGCGTCGTTGAGCTCAGCATCCGAGAGCGTCCGTTCACGACCCTGCCCGGGATGCTGATGTTGCCATTCGCTGTAGCCACGGATTCCGGCTTCGTAGTCGGCGAGCACTTCGTCGAGGACAACCCCGTTGATCATGAGCAGGATCGCTGCGATCAACCCGGTCCGGTCCTTGCCAGCTGAACAATGGAACAACAGACCAGTCGGCGCAGTGGCGATCGTCCCGATCGCGTCAGCGAGGAGGTCCGGGAAGAACTCGAAGTTGCCCGGGTAGTAGGCCGGATGAGCAAGAAGCTGCCCGTACTGGTCCATGAACTCTGCGTTGGACTGGTCTTCGATCGGCCGGTGGAGCGTGGCCAGGCTGGATGGCGTTTCGCCGAGCGGTGGATCGTTGACGCCTCGACCGATCTCGTCGTCGTTTCGCAGGTCGACCACGGTCTTCACGCCGGCCGCTCGCGCTGAACGCCAACCCGCTTGGCTCACCGACTCTGTTCGACCAGATCGGAACAGTCGGCCGGTCGCAGTGATGGTCCCGTCATGGCGGCGAAGACCACCAAGGTCTCGAAGGTTGCACGCCCCGTCCCACCGCAGTTCGCGACTCACTCGATGCGAAGCGGCAGGTACGCGAGGGATTGGCTCACATCAGCCACAGGCGGAGTGAGTCAACGCCGTCGCCGGAAAGCTGGTCAATTCGTGCGTCACGTCCAGCCGCTGCGAAGGCAAGATCGGCAATAGCACCCTCGACCATTGGACCTTCGCCGTGAGTCCATGCGTGGTCAGTCGCGACCCATTTGACTGATGGTCTCTTCTCCAGCGTGAAGGATCGCCCGGCGCGGCTGAACAGCAGATCCATGACGGGCTCGTAACGTTCGGGCGGTTGGTCGCTGGGTAGACCGAGAGCTAGCCGGATGTCGAGGCTGTGGATGAGGATGTCGCTGAGCGGTGCAGCCTTTGGCCATACGGGTGGGGAGAAGCGGTGTTCCGCGACGTTGCGGTAGTTCTCGATGAGTTCGGCTGCTGGCTTGAGTGCGTCAGAGACGGCGAGGGCGTGGTTTGCTTTGTCGAAGTTGCCTCGGGCTTTGACGACGGCTGCGAGGTACCGGCGTGCTGGCGGGCGAGCGCCGAGCACGAGGTGGGCTAGGACTTCCCTGACCGTCCAACCAGTGCAAAGCGATGCTGTGTCCCACTGCTGATCGTCGAGCTCCTCGAAAGTACCGAGTAGGGATTGGCGTGCGTCGATTGTCCACGGCCACAGGTCCATCGGCGAAGAGTAGCCATCGGGACGTGTCGACGTCTTTAGAGCCGAGCCACAACCTCGCGGGCGGATCATCAAGTCGGCACAGGCCGTCGACGCTGGCCAGTTCTGAATCGTCCGATATTCTGTTGCACCGCAAAGGGGCCGATACCGAGTGGTCGCTGGTCGGCCAGTGCAGTGATTATGCGCCGTCGTTATGAGTGGCTTCACCCGAGGTCGAGATCGGCAAGTGAGCTGAGCCCGCGATCTGGAAGTTGTTGGCGCGGACGATCTGAAGGCCGCGCCAAGCGAGCCATGAGGCTGCGACCATCTCTGGGACAGCGGCAGCGATCGCCCAACGATCCGTTGCTGATCCAAAGACAAGTGGCTCGCTGAAGTAGCCCCACGATGGTGCGAGATGCGTCGCTGCTGTGCCGACCGCAACAGAGCCGAACGCTGTCACGACTGCGAATGGTGCGAGAGGGTGATCGGTGAAGATCAGGGTCAATGCGACCGCTGCGACGATCGCTGCCACTGTCCCGGCCCAGAGCACGCCGTCCGAGGTCAGAGCGGAGGTTCGTCGAATGTGGTCTGCGGTGTGGAGCAACCATGTTGCGATGAAGACGGTGCCACTTGCTTTGAGCCTTGACATTGGTTGATGCCTTTCGTTTGGAGGAGGAGTTACGCTCACGGCGTTGTGACCAACGATGACCAGATCAGCCCCTCGATGCTCATCGTCGACGTTGGGCGGATCTTGTTCATCGGACACGTCGGCGTCGTTGAGGAACACCGGGTGATGGTTCCGATCTTCGCTGCCGGCCTCGATGACGAGTACAAAATCACTGTCAACGGAGCGGTCGAGCGAGTTCGGACTCGCATTGCTTCCGCAGACCAGGTTCGTTCGGTCGATGGTCTCGGAAAGCGGCTAGCCGTGATGCCGATCGATCCAGCGTTGTCGCCTCCGGGCGAGCCGGCCGACCCCACTCGCTGTGTCGAGCTGCTGAACGTTCTCGCACACGAGTTCAGCTTGGAGGCCTGGGTCGAGTTGTGCTCAGCGATCGGCCTCGACGAGCCCGACACCGATCGACCGGTTGCGCTGCTTGAAGCAATGCGTTTGGTCAGGCAGTCCAGCGACGAGAACGTGGCAGGGGCTGAGATTGCCGAGCAGGTCGGCTTTTCGCTTTCCCATCTCCAACATCTATTCCGGGCACACCTCGGGACGTCGATCCGCTCGTACCGAACGTGGAGCAGATTCGTGTCACTCGCAAGTGGACTGGCAGACGGGCTGAATATCACCGACGCCGCGGCTGCTGCCGGGTTCTTCGACTCCGCCCATGTGGCTCGTTCGTTCAGCCAGACGTTTGGGGTTTCGCCGTCGTTTGTGTTCGGGGGCAAGACGACCATCCACGTTGTTGCCTCGACCCAGGAACTCTGAGTCGGGCCTGCCAACACCATGAGTGTGGACCGCGACGCCCAATGGCGCTTGTACGTTCGAGCGGACATCCCACCCATGCCCCAACGCATGGTCTCCTGGGCAATGCGGTACGTCGCTCTGAAGATCCAGTCACCAGCGTCTGTGAAACTGCGGCGCCGCACTGGGGAAGCTATGTCGGTGGTTTCTAGTCAAGGTTGTGAGCTTGGGCCGCCGATAGATGCTGCGGTTTTGGGGATTTGAATCGGGGGCGTCAGTCGCTTTCGTCTTTCGGTGAGTCGTCAGAACCGAGTTGGTCAGCGTGAGCGGCGAGGCCTTCGGAGAACTGCCGGTACAAGCGCTCGATGATGCGTTTCCAGATCCATCCGCTGCCGGGGAACAGCGGCCGGAAGGACCCGGCCCAGGTGATTGATGTACCGCCCGATTGCGGTGTGAGCGTGACCTCAGCCCGATAGTCCCGCACGTGCAGAGCCCTCGTCAGCAGCTTGTACCCGAAGACGTTTGGTGCGTCGATTCGCACCGTCTCCTCGTGCGAGCTGAGTAGGCCGGTCTTGAAGACGCGCACGGCACCAACCCCTTCCGCCCCATCATCGGACTCGGCTGCGAGCCGAAACGATGAGATCGGCGACCACGAGGGCCATGTTGATCCATCGATCAAGAGCCTGAACACGTTCGCCTGCTCAGCAGTCGACAGAGCGGACTGGGTCACTTCGATTCGTTTGATAGCCATACTGGCATCCTTCACTGGAGGGTGTGCCACATGGTACATTTTGATGTGCCGCGCGGTACACTACGCTCCGGAGATGACGGATTCTCCCCGCGAGCGGCTGCTCGCCGCGACAATGTCCCACGTCGCCGAAGCAGGGCTCGCCGACTTCAGTCTTCGGTCAGTTGCTACGGCAATCGGAACCAGCCACAGAATGCTGAGCCACCATTTCGGATCGAAGGCCGGGCTGGAAGTTGCCATCGTTAGGCGTGCAACGGAGCTCCTGACTACTCCGCTTCTGGTCCAGGATGCCGACACGCCAGATCTCTCGGCAGGACAGCAGATCCAACGGGTTTGGGAAGCGCTCTCTGAACCGACGCTCGAGCCGTTGCTGCGGCTCTACTTTGATCTAACCAACCGCGCCGCGAGCGGCGACCCAGTTGCAGTTGAGGCGGTCGGGACGATTCGTGATCACTGGACGCGGACAGCACTGACTATTGGCGATCTTGCCGACGACACCCAAGAGTTGCTCTTGGGTGCCGCGGTTACCTCGACATTTCTCAAGGGGCTCCTCCTGGATCGATTGTCGGGAGCCACCATCGCTGAGACGGAAGCAGTCCTGCGCCGTTTCATCGATCTCGTCGAGGCGTACGGTCCGGACGCGCCGTGACGAATAGCGCGGCAAGGCTGAGGCCGCCCATAATCCCGAGCCAGCGCCAACAGCCCCGCACTGCAGTACCGGCGAAGTGTTCGCCTTCCGACCGCTGAAGAGCCGCACGTAATCACGCCGTCAATGCCGGACGCCCATGGATCCGTTGTCGACTTCGCTACCGCCGATGTGCAGCCAGATCCTTCGAATCATCGGGCGGAAGGCACTCGACGCCTTGCGCTCCTTGTTCAGCAGCGGCTCCAGCAAAATCGGATCAGTTCACTCACCGCCGACAATCTCGACGGGCCCGGTCCCGATCACCACCCCAACTATCGTTCTGATTCGCGCTGGGAGAGCCAACGGTTCACCAAGTCCTTGCATTGGAATCGCTCCCCCGGGCTTCCACCAATCGAGACTCCTCGGTCAGATGGGCGTACAATAAGCGTGCGCGTAGCAACGGGGAAACCCGGTCACTTCCGGGGTGCAGCGGGGCAGTCCTGCAACAGGCTGACCAGGCGGTTCAACCGTTTCCCCAGGTCAGCGGATCGCGAGCTGGTTGCTTTGGGAGCAGGGGGTCGAGTGTTCAAATCACTCCAACCCGACCACCACCGATTCTGCGTCATGTTTGTCCGGCCACTCGCCCCAAACATGACGCAGAACCGAAGTGCGTCGCACGATTCGGTCTCGCGCAGCTTCGTTTCGCGAATCTGGCACCGAACTCCTCGGATGCCCAGGCCAAAACGAGCTTCTGCGTCATCTTTGCTGGGGCAGACCCAACACAGATGACGCAGAAACAAGGAGCTGTGGAGCGGATACAGAGAATCGAACTCTGGTCGTAAGGTTGGAAACCTTCTGCTCTACCATTGAGCTACATCCGCATGCGAAGCCAATGGTAGCGGACTGTTCGAGCGATCGACCCTCTCGATGCCCAACACCCAGCGACTGATCACCTCGGCGACTGCGCCACAGCGACGAGACTCAGTTGCGAAGCTGCGAACCAAGCTGACTGTACGGCTCGCCAGTTTGTCCGCCGAGCAGCGAAACCGCCCCGACGCAGACAGCGGCGATGAGGGCCATGAGCATGGCGTATTCCACGAGGTTGGCCCCTCGCTCTTCACTGCGAATGTCGAGATTTGTCGTCTCCGCCCAAAGACGAAGCATCGCTCGGTTGATCATGGGTAGCTCTTTCGTGGTGGTCGGTAAGCGGTTCCCAGCAAGCGCTGGATGATTTCCCGTTGCAACATGCTTCGACCGAAAGTCGGTTCAGGTTGAGCGGAGACCCCACATTTCGGGTGAAGGCTCCAGATGCCGCCTACGCTCCGCTCGTGGACACTTTCGAACGGCCCGTCATCGAGATCCCTGCTGGGGATCCGCCCTCCGAGCTCGTGACCGAGGACCTTGTCGTCGGCGACGGCAGCGAAGCTACTGCTGGCATGCAAGTGAATGTCGACTACGTCGGCGCTTCATGGTCGACCGGCAAAGAGTTCGATGCCTCGTGGAACCGCGGCGACACGCTCGCCTTCGGGCTCGGCGCTTCCCAGGTCATCCAGGGCTGGGACGAAGGCGTGCAGGGAATGCGCATCGGTGGTCGCCGCAAGCTGACCATTCCTCCCCATTTGGGCTACGGAGCCGCGGGCGCCGGTGGTGTGATCGGGCCAAACGAAACACTGGTCTTCGTGGTTGATCTTCGCTCCATCGGCTGACCAGACCTTCGCCGAGTCAAGGGTCACGTTGGCCCGACTGAGCACACCGCCGACAGATCGGGCACGCTGGCGCGATGCCTCACGTCGATCTTGCCGTCATCGGAGCTGGACCAGCCGGAGCTGCCGCAGCAATTCAGGCAGCGAGGCAAGGCGCGACCGTGGCTGTTTTCGACAAGGCCGAGTACGGCCGAGACAAAGTCTGCGGCGACGGGCTGACGCCTCGCGCCGTGGGAGCGCTCAACGACTTGAAGATCGACATGGAGGACGCCCATCACATCGATGGGCTGCGCATGATCGCGAACAAGACCGAGCGCGAGCTGATGTGGCCTGCCACAAGTCGCTTTCCTTCTCACGGCGCAGTGTGGCCCCGCCGTCGCCTCGATGCTGCACTCATCGATGCTGCCGCTGACGCTGGAGCCGACATCCGCTGGAAGACAGAGGCGCTTCCCACTCTCGACGGATCCCGCGTTGTCGGCGTCGAGGCAAATGGCGAGAAGTTCACTGCTGACATGACCGTGGTGGCCACCGGCGCCCCAGGGGCGGTGGCCCGTATGCTCGGCGCCGAACGAGATCCTGACGAGCCGTTCGGCCTTGCCATCCGCACGTATGCCACGACCCCTCGACACGCCGATCGTCACCTCGAGGCCTGCCTCACCATCAAGGACGAGTTCGGCACGTCGATTCCTGGCTACGGCTGGATGTTCCCTTGCGGCGACGGCACCGTGAACATCGGCGTCGGGGCGCTCTCGACGATGAAGGGCTTCAAGAGCCTCAATTTGAACAAGCTGCTGGCCAGCTATCGCTCGCTGGTGCAGGACTCGTGGGAGATCGGCCCGAACATCGAACGGCCTCGTGCGTGGCGATTGCCGATGAGCACGCAAAAGCGCCACGGCGAGGGCTGGGTCGCCATCGGCGACGCCGCCGGCTTGGTGAACCCGATGAACGGCGAGGGCATCGACTACGGACTCGAGTCCGGCATGTTGGCCTCGGACCTTTTCATCAAGAACCCCGCGACCGCCCCGGAGCAGTACGACATGGAGGTGGGCGAGCGTTTCGACAGCTTCCTTCGAACGGGCCGTCGATTCTCGTTCCTCATCGGACATCCCTGGATTCTGAACACGGGTCTTCGCATGGCCGTCGGTACCGACGCCATTGCCAAGATCACCCTGCAGGTCATGGGCAACTTGGTCGACTCCGACACTCCCGGCGCTGCTGGCAAGGTGTTGAACCTCACCGACAAGGCGCTCGGCATCGCCGACCCCGTGCTTCGCAAGACCCGCGCTGCGGCCTGAGGCGTCGGCGTTCTAACCCAGCGAGGCGACGAGCTCGGTGAGTGAGTCGCCGGCCGTTCCCTCGATCGGGCTTCCGTGCCCGACCAGCGCGGTGGTGATCGATCGGCCCTCGAGGATCTTGGCCACCGAGGCTTCGGCGCTCGCCATGTCCGGTGTGAAATCTGGGTTGGGGCCCGAGACCGCTCCCCCACTGGTGTTGATGGCGTCGCCGGCCACGAGCAACCCGCTCTCGCGGTCGAACACGGCGATGTGGCCGGGGGTGTGTCCTGGTGTACTGATCACTTCGAGGCCAAAGATCTCATCGCCATCGGCGACGCCAGTCAGCCGATCAGCATCGAAACCGCCCACGGCGATCGCATCGAGATCGCCGATCCCGGCATACGCCTCGACGGTCGGGGCATTGTCGATCACGGCTCCCAGACCACCGACATGATCGCCGTGCGAGTGCGTCAAGATGACGTTGGTGACGTTGCTCCACGATGCGCCGAGACTCGAAAGCCCTGACTCGAACTCGGCGGAGGTGCCCGTTCCTGTATCGATCAACGTAACCTCGTTGCCCCGCTGCAACAGGTAGGCGGAGACAAACCCGAACGAAACCTGCTGCCAAGCGAGGCCTGGTCGTGCTGGCGCCGTCGTGCTGGCTGCTTCGGACTCGGTGGCCGTGGTTCCGGTCGCAGCATCGCCCGACGTCTCACCTGGCGAGCAGGCAGTGACGAGAACCACAGATGCCACCCCACCGGCGAACTCGACGAGGAAGCGGCGACGGCTCTCGACGATGTTCTTCATACGGCTGTGCCTTTCATGTGGTGGCCGCTCATACAACAGTCCCCAGCCAGCTCCCGATGATCCAGGTGACCGAGCAGGCCAGAGCCGCCCACCCCATTTGACGGGCGGCAGTTCGCACGGCGCTGCGTTCGGTGAAATAGGCCAGAGCGACACCGACGGCGCCGGCAGTGATCAGACCGATCACTGCAGACAGCACGATCGCTGTGTCCCCGTCGATGAAGAACCATGGCAGTAGCGGGAGAATTGCTCCGATGCCGAACGCAACGAATGAACTGACGGCGGCGCCGACGGGGTCGCCGGTGTCATCTGGGTCGATGCCGAGTTCCTCTCTGGCGTGCACTTCGAGCGCTACCTCTGGATCGGCCATGACTGCTTCGGCCATCGTCGCTGCGTGGTCGGCGTCGATGCCGCGCCCTCGGTAGATGGCGGCGAGTTCGTTGGTTTCGGCCTGTGGCTGCTGCGCAATGGATCGCCGCTCGATCTCGACTTCGCGTTCGATCAGTTCTGCTTGCGCCTTCATCGAGACGTACTCGCCAGCAGCCATCGAGAAGGCACCAGCGAGCAGACCTGCGGTTCCGGCCACGACAACACTGTTGGCCTCGGTGGCAGCGGCAGCAACGCCCAGGATCAACGCGACGTTCGACACCAACCCGTCGCTGACTCCGAACACAGCAGCTCGCGCCGACCCGCCACCGACGTCACGATGACGGTGCACCATGTGGCTGTGAGCATGGGTGTGGGCGTGATGTTCTTCGACGTCACTCATGTCGATGAACCCTAATCTCTGGCTCGCTTCGACAGCGGGTGAGGAGCCGCTCCGAGCCCCAGAGCAGACGCCGTGCCAGGGATCTTCTCCGCCAATGTGACCAATGACTCGTCGGTGAGGCAGACTTGACCCCGTTCTGTGTCACCCCTCCACGCTGCAATCAGGAGCAAGAAATGACTGACGTCAAAGGTTCCATCCTCGGAAACGCTGTTCTCCGAAAGGAAGACCCTCGCCTCCTCGCCGGCGAGCGTCTGTACTACGACGACCTCGAAACGACCGGAGTGGGTTACATCCACTTCGTTCGTTCTCCATATGCCCACGCCACACTCGGCGCCATCGAGATCGCTGATGCCGTCGACATGCCCGGCGTGCTCGGCGTGTACACCGCTGACAATCTCGAGATGGCCCCATACCTGGGCTTCCCGATGTTCCCCCCGTACGTCGCTCGCCCACCATTGGCGAAGGGCAAGGTTCGCCTGGTCGGCGACATCGTCGCTGTTGTTGTCGCCTCATCACGGGCCGAAGCCGAGGACGCCGCTGAAGCGGTGTTCGTCGACTACGAGCCGCTCGCTGTGGTCACCAACGCCGAAGCAGCGCTGGCGCCGGATGCGCCGATCATCTTCGAAGAGCACGGCAGCAACATGATCTTCGAAACCGGCGTCGGCCTCGAGGACGGCGACCCGCTCGAGGGCGCCACTCAGATCGTTGAAGGAAGCGTCTACAGCCAGCGCCTCGCTGGGGTTCCCATGGAGCCCAACGGCTGCCTCGCCATCCCCGGCGACGACGGTTTCATGACCGTCTGGATCCCCAGCCAGAACCCCATCGCCGTTCGCGATGTCATCGTGGGCCAGAACGGTCTCGACCCAGAGAAGCTGCGCGTTGTCGCTCCCGCCGTCGGCGGCGGCTTCGGCCCCAAGGCCGGCGCATACGTCGAGCACTTCCTCACCGTGGCCATCGCCCAGCAGCTCGGTCACGCCGTGAAGTGGACCGAGGTCCGCAGCGAGAACATGGTGTCGCTCGCCCACGGTCGAGACATGATGATGCACACCAAGATGGGCTTCGACGACAACGGCGTGCTCGTCGGCATGGACTGCGAAACCGTCGCCGACGGTGGCGCTTACCCCGCCATCGGCGCCTTCCTCACCGTGTTCACCCAGACCATGATCCAGGGCGTCTACAACATCCCCAAGATCCGCTTCCACGCCCTGTCGGCCATCACGAACACCACTCAGACCGCTGCCTACCGCGGCGCAGGTCGTCCCGAAGCCACCCAGATGCTCGAACGCATGATGGACATGGCCGCCGACCAGATGAACGTCGATCCCGCCGAGCTGCGACGGAAGAACTTCATCCAGCCAGACCAGTTCCCGATCACCACCCATGGTGGCGCCAACTACGACAATGGCGAATACGAAAAGGCCCTCGACGCCGTCATCGAGGCCGCCGACTACCAGGGCATGCTCGCTGACCAGGCAGAACGCCGAGCTTCAGGCAGCCCCAAGCAGTTGGGTATCGGATTCGGCACCTACGTCGAGGTCACCGCACCTGCCGGCCTCCACGTCGAGTACGGCGCAGTCGAGATCAACGAAGACGGTTCGGTCGTCGCACGCGTGGGCACCAGCTCACACGGCCAGGGCCACGACACGTCCTTCTCGATGATCGTGTCCGACATGCTCGGCGTGTCGATGGACGACGTCACCTTGCTCCAGTCCGACACCGGCGAGATCCCCCGTGGTGCAGGCACCATGGGCTCACGTTCCCTGCAGACCGCAGGCTCGGCGGTCCACCTCGCCAGCGAGGCCGTGCTCGAAAAGGCACGCAAGCTCGCTGCCCATCTCCTCGAAGCCAGCGAGACCGACATCGAGAAGGCCGACGGCGGCTTGCAGGTCGCCGGTGTTCCCTCGTCGAACATCTCCTGGGCTGACTTGGCCAAGAAGGCCAACGACGCAGCGAACCTTCCCGAAGGCATGGACCCAGGTCTTGCCCACGAACTCGACTTCGACGGCCAGGACTCCACCTTCCCGTTCGGTGCCCACATCTCCCTGGTCGAGGTCGACATCGACACCGGCGAGGTCACGATGCTCCGTCATGTCGCCGTGGATGATTGCGGCAAGATCCTCAACCCGATGCTGGTCACCGGCCAGCAGCACGGCGGTATCGCTCAGGGTGCAGCTCAAGCGCTCTACGAGCAGGTCATGTACGACGAGGGCGGCAACCCGGTCACGTCGAATCTGATGGACTACGCCATGCCGGCGGCAACCGAGCTCATCAACTTCGAGACCCACAACACCCAGACCCCGTCGCCCCGTAACCCGCTGGGCGCCAAGGGCATCGGCGAGAGCGGCACCATTGGTTCCACTCCAGCGATCCACAATGCGGTCATCGACGCTGTCAGCCACCTCGGTGTGAAGCACATCGACATGCCACTCACGGCCGAACGAGTCTGGTCAGCAGTCCAAGCAGCCAAGTAGTTTCGCAACGAACCCGAGGTTCGGCGCCCACTGGGCTCCGAGCCTCGGGTTCGTTCGTTTTCGGATCAGTACGCACAAGCCAACAGCCAGGGAGCCCAGCCATGAGTGACACCACGACGATCCACGGTCATTGTGAACCGCAGTTCGAACCGGTCCGAGCGGCCTTCGCTGCGAACTTCGCTCAGGGCGGCGAGGTCGGTGCGTCGGTGGCGGTCACGCTCGACGGGAAGTCGGTCGTCGACCTCTGGGCTGGCGATGCCGCTGATGGCAACGGTGACCAGCCGGCAACACCGTGGCAAGAAGACACGATCGTCAACGTGTATTCGACCACCAAGACGATGGCCGGACTGTGCATGCTGATGCTCGCTGATCGAGGCCAACTCGACTTCGATGCACCGGTCGCCACCTACTGGCCCGAGTTCGCAGCGAACGGCAAAGATGGCGTACTCGTCCGCCACATCATGGGCCACACCTCCGGCCTGTCTGGCTGGGACGAGCCACTCACCGCAACCGATCTCTATGACGGCACCAAGCCAGCCGACCTCCTTGCGGCGCAGGCTCCGTGGTGGACCCCAGGCGATGGCTCCGGCTACCACGCCATCACCCTCGGCTTTCTGCAGGGAGAGATCCTTCGCCGCATCACGGGCCGCACCATCGGCGAGTTCTTCGCCGCTGAAGTAGCCGGACCGCTCGGCGCTGACTTCCACATCGGCTTCGGACCAGAAACCGACGCTCGCTGCGGCGAGCTCGTCCCACCAGAAGGTGCGCTCGGCGACGTCGACCTGCCACCGGATGCCCTGCCGATTCGCACCCTTGGAAACCCGAGGCTCACCGCCCACGAGCCTCGCAGTCGCGGCTGGCGCGCAGCCGAGATTCCAGCTGCCGGCGGGTTCGGCAACGCCCGTTCGGTCGCCCGGGTCCACAGCGCCATGGCGTGTGGTGGCTCGGTCGACGGTGTCGAACTGCTCTCGACCGCTGGTGTCGAGCGCGTCTTCGACGAGCAAGCCCACGGGATCGACCGAGTCCTCGGCACCGAGATCAAGTTCGGCATGGGCTTTGGCCTCGCCACCGATGTGATGCCGCTACCCAACCCACGCTCCTTCTACTGGGGCGGTTGGGGTGGTTCGATCGCGGTGACCGACATGGACGCCCGCATGTCGGTCTCCTATGTGATGAACAAGATGTTCCCGACACTCGAGGGTGATCTGCGTGGCGGCATGATCATGCTTGCTGCGTACGGTTCTCTCGGGTAGTCACGAGCGCAGTGCCCGATCGAGATCGTTGTAGAGGTCTTCGACGTCTTCGAGGCCGACCGACACCCTGACCATGCCTTCACCAATCCCGACCGCAGCCCGCGCCTCGGGCGGTAGACGACGGTGTGTGGTGGTCGCCGGATGAGTGACCAGGCTCTTCGAGTCACCCAAGTTGTTGGAGATGTCGAGAAGCTGCAACCGGTTGAGCGCTTCGAACGCGGATGTTTTGCCGCCAGCGATGTCCATCGTCAGCACCGTGCCGCCCATCGACATCTGCTTTCGAGCGAGCTCGGCCTGAGGGTGGGAATCGAGCGTCGGATAGCAGACGCGTTCGAGCGCCGGATGCTCGCTCAGGCGGATGGCGAGATCTTCAGCCGACCGGCTCATGGCCTCGACTCGCAACCGCATCGTCTCGAGCCCCTTCACGAACACCCAGGCATTGAACGGGCTGAGGCTCGGGCCGGTGTGGCGAAGGAACTGTTGGAGTGGCCCGTCGACGAACTCACTGGTGCCGAGCACCGCTCCCCCGAGCGTGCGCCCCTGCCCATCGATGTGTTTGGTCGCTGAGTAGACAACGACATCGGCTCCGAACTCCATCGGCTTCTGCAGGATGGGCGAGGCAAAGATGTTGTCGACGATCACGAGGGCACCAGCAGCATGTGCGAGCTCAGAAACCGCAGCCAAGTCGATGATCTCGAGGCCGGGGTTCGACGGTGTTTCGAAGAACACCGCCTTTGCTCCGGGGGCGAGCGCTCGCTCCCACTCGGCCAGGTCGGTGCCGTCGATCAACTCAGTCTCGACACCCATGCGGGGAAGAATTTCGCTGAGGATCACGTGGCAGGAACCGAACAGGGCCCGAGATGCAACCACTCGATCACCAGCAGACACGTAGCAGGCAAGTGCAGCGTAGACCGCCGCCATGCCGCTGGCGACGCCACGACAAGCCTCGGCTCCTTCGAGCAAGCGAAGGCGCTCCTCGAACATCGACACCGTTGGGTTGCCGTAGCGGCCGTAGATGTAACGGTCCTGCTCGCCGGCAAAGGCAGCCTCGGCTTCCTCGGCTGACCCGTAGACGAAACCACTGGTGAGGTAGAGCGCTTCAGCGGTCTCGTCGAAATCGGACCGAGCGAGCCCACCTCGCACCAGCTGCGTTGCCTCACGCCATTTCGGCGTCTCGGCGGTCATCAGCCCTGTGTCCATTCGAGGCCCGAGTGCTTCCAGCCACCGATGCGGTGGCCGTCCGGACCCTTTTCGCCCTCGAAGCCCTCGATGATGTTGTGTGTCGAGGTGAAGCCTGCCGCTTCAAACGCTTCCGCTGCCGCCTGCGAGCGGGCACCCGAACGGCAAAGAAACAGCACCGCTTGGTCTTGGTCGAGTCCGGTGGTCGCTGTCGGCACGAACTCGGCGTTCGGCGAGCCGCCGGGGAACGTGATCCACTGCACGAACCGAAGCCGGCTGTCCGAGCCATCTACAACGGGAACACCAACGAAGTTCCACTCGGCCTCGGTCCGCACGTCGATCAGCACCGCCGATGGGTTGCTCGACATCAGATCCCGTGCTTCGGCCAGAGTGAGTTGTGCAACCACGAGACAGTCCTTCCAACGACGAGAACGATTCCCGACCTGTTCAGTCGGCAATAGTAACCATGCCGACGACACTCGCGCCCCGAATGTTGTGACGGCGCTGGTCTGCGGTACCCGAGTCAGTAAAGTTCCCGGTTATGGCTGAAACGCAGAAGAAGCCCGTCATCGGGCTGCCGGGACGGCGCAAGCTGAGTGCACAGGTCGAGGGCTTCCCCGAGACGCTCGACCACCTCGACATCGATGCGTACATGGCCGACTACGGCCGCTCGGTGTTGAAGGCTGGCGGGCTGCCGATCAACCTTCCGCTCGACGCTGACCCGCTCGATTACGTCGACCTCTGCGATGGCTTCTTGTTCACCGGCGGAGCCGACATGAACCCCGAGGCGTACTGCGAGGCCAACACCGCCAGCGCCTTCGAACAGATCCGCGACGACTACGAGCTTGCATTGCTCGGCGGTGCGCTCGAGGCCGACAAGCCGTTGCTCGGTATCTGCCGCGGTCTACAGCTGCTCAACGTGCAGGCTGGTGGCTCGCTCCATCAGGACGTTCCCGAACACGCTCGCTACGACGTCCGTCCCGACGTACGCACCCACTCGATCGTGATCGAGCCAGCGAGCCGTCTGAACCTCATGTTCGGCTCGTCGCTGGAGGTCAATTCGCTGCACCACCAGACCGTCGACACCGTCGGCGCTGATCTCTCGGTGGTGGCTCGAGCCGACGATGGCACGGTCGAGGCACTCGAGATGGTCGGGCGCGACGTCATTGCCGTGCAATGGCACCCCGAGATGCTCGATCCGGGGCACACCAAGATCGATCCGCTCGTGGCATGGTTGGTGCAGCGCGCTTCACGCTGACGACTGATCGCTGCGCTGACTTGCCGCTGCTCGGTCTGGCTGCGAGCTTGGGTGATGGACGTTTCCACCGCCGTTGACCGCCGCTCGTCGATTCGGGCCTTCCTCGACACACCCATTCCCAACGAGACCATTGCCGAACTCCTGACAAAGGCCTCTCGATCCCCTTCCGGCGGCAACGTCCAACCGTGGAAGATCTACGTCGTCAATGGCGAATCGATGACTCGGTTTCGTGAGATGCTTGCCGGGCGCGACATCGAAGAACCTGCCTACGACGTGTACCCGTCCGGGCTGAAGGAGCCATACAAGACTGCTCGCTATGAGCTGGGTATGGCTATGTACGACACGCTCGGCATCGCTCGCGACGACAAAGCAGGGCGGTTCGGGCAGATGCTGCGGAACTACGAGTTCTTCGATGCCCCGGCATCGATCTTCTGCTTCTTCGATCGCCAAATGGGTCCACCACAGTGGTCGGATCTCGGCATGTTCTTGCAGACCTTCATGTTGCTGGCTCAAGAGGCCGGCGTCGACACGTGCGCCCAGGAAGCGTGGGCGATGTGGGAGGGCGCCATCAGCGAGTTCGTCGGGGCTCCTGCAGAAGAGCGCCTGTTCTGCGGCGTCGCCATCGGACACGCCGACCCCGACGAGCCCGTCAATGCCCTCCGCAGCGAGCGCCTCCCCCTGGAAACGTTCGCCACTTTCGTGTGACTGGTGCCACCATTGGGCGCTACTTCCAGACGACGAGTTCCCGGCTGATGTCGGCGATGGTCTTGGCGCCGGTGAGCGCCATGGTGCGACGGAGGCCCTCGTCGAAGAAATCGAGAAGGTGGTCGACACCTCGCTCGCCGGCAGCGCCCAGGGCATAGAGGTAGGGCCGGCCGATGGCGACGGCATCGGCTCCCAGAGCGATCGCCTTCACGATGTCGCTGCCCCGCCTCGCGCCGCCTTCGCAGATGATGGCGATCTGGCCACCGACTTCCTGCGCCACCGGTTCGACCATCTCGATGCTGTTCGGGGCATCGTCCAACTGACGCCCACCGTGATTCGACAACTTGATGCCGGCGACACCAGAAGCGACCGCCTGTTTGGCGTCGGCCACCGACTGCACACCCTTCAACACGATCGGCTTGTCCCAGATCGAGGCGAGCCACTCGACGTCATCCCATGAGAGCGCAGCGTCGAACTGGGAATTCACGTGAGCAGCCAAGGACACAGCACTCGTTCCGTCATCCTCATTGCGGCCGACGACATTGGCGAACGTGATCGGTTCGTTCCGCAAGAAGTCGACGGTCCAGCCGGGATGGATCGCTCCATCGAGAATGGTGCCGAGGCCGATCTTGGGCGGCAGCGTGTAGCCACGACGCACATCGCGTTCGCGACGGCCGAGCACGGCGGTGTCAACGGTCAGTTCGAGAGCTTCGTAGCCCGCTGCGTCGGCACGCTCGACCAGCTCCTTCACCAGGCCTCGGTCTTTCCAGGTGTAGACCTGGAACCACTTCGGGCCGTTCGACACCTCAGCCACTTCTTCGATCGAACGGGTGGACATGGTCGACAAGCCGTAGGGAAGACCGAACCGGGCCGCTGAGCGAGCCACGGCGAGCTCGCCCTGAGAGTGCGCAATCCGGCTGAAGCCGGTGGGCGCCAGGATCAATGGCATTGGAATGGTCTTGCCGAACAAGGAGGTCGAGGTGTCGATGTTGGACACGTCGCGAAGTACTCGTGGCCGGAACTGCAGCTTCCGGTAGGCGGTGACCGAGTCACGCAGCGCGTACTCGTCCTCGGCGCCACCATCGATGTAGTCGAACACACCAAAGGGCAGCCGACGCTTGGCGATGCGACGTAGGTCGTCGACGTTGGCCGCCTTGCTGAGCCGGCGAGCGACGGGGTCGGTTTCGATCGGTTTGAACTGCACCACAGAACGGAACGTCTCGACCATGCCCATCGCCGGATCGTACGCCGATCGAACCGCTGGCGACAGCCCGCAACGTATCTCGGGGCACGGCTTTGACACGCCGGGCGCTACGGCGGATCATTTCGGCCAGCCGATCCACCGGGACACGAGGACCGAATGACTGACACGCTCATCTCTGCAGAATCCGAAGCCAAGCTCGTCGCTGACGCACTGGCTGATCTCCTTCGTGATCATGACCCGACCACGGAGAGCCACGAGGAGTTTCGAGGTCACCAATTCGACCACGGCCTGGCCTTCGTGCACTTCTCGATGGGCAACGGTGGGCTCAATGTCAGCCCGACGCACCAAAAAGACGTCGAGAAGGCGCTGCGCGAGGCGGGCGCCAAGCCCGCCGATCCGGCCACGTTCTTCATGTACCTCGCCGGCCCCACCATCGACACCCACGGCAACGACGAACAGAAGAAGCGCTTCCTGCGTCCGATGTTCACCGGCGAAGAGCGCTGGTGTCAGCTGTTCAGCGAGCCCGGCGCCGGAAGCGACTTCGCTGGTCTTGCGTGCAAGGCAGTCGAGGACGGCGACGAGTGGGTGGTCAACGGTCAAAAGGTCTGGAACACGATGGCCCACCTGGCCGACTGGGGCATGCTCGTCACCCGAAGCGACCCCAATGCGCCCAAGCACAAGGGCATGACCTACTTCGCCATCGACATGAAGTCGCCTGGTGTCGAGGTCCGTCCGTTGCGTCAGATCACCGGCGAGGCCGAGTTCAACGAGGTCTACCTCACCGACGCCCACGTGCCCGACGCAAACCGCATCGGTGATCGCGGTGAAGGTTGGCGAGTGTCGCTGACCACGCTCATGAACGAGCGCAACGCCATCGGCGCCGGCTCGAGCGGTCCGCCCAAGCGCGGTTCGGGAACGATCAGCGCAGCGGTCAACGTGTGGAACGAACTCGATGACAGCGCCAAGACCGACGCCACCAAGGACGCACTGATGAGCGTGTGGGTTCGGGCTGAAGTGAGCCGACTGACCAACATCCGGGCGGGACAAAATCGCAAGATGGGCAACCCCGGCCCCGAGATGTCGGTGGCCAAGTTGGCCTACGCCGGCCTCAACCAAGACATCATGAACCTCTGCGTCAGCATGCGAGGCCCGGCCGGCCTCGTCGATTACGACTACACGTTCCGCCGCCCCGAGGACCTGTCGGTGTCTGGTATCGAGAACGGCATCGGCCACAGCTTCCTGCGGGTGCAGGCCAACTCGATCGAGGGCGGCACATCTGACATCATGCGCAACATCATCGGCGAGCAAGTCCTGGGCCTCCCGGGCGAACCCAGAGTCGACAAGTCCGTTGCCTGGATCGACGTTCCCCGCAACTGATGAGCGATCGCCCAGCCATCGCCGGCTACGACGTCGCCGCAGTCGAGGCCTGGATCGAGGCCAACGTCGACGGCCTCGCTCCCCCATTCGAGTGGACTCGCCTCGAAGGCGGCCACTCGAACCTCACCTACGCACTGGTCGACACCGAAGGTCGCCGTGCCGTCGTGCGCCGTCCGCCCGAGGGTGAACTGCTGCCAAAAGCTCACGACATGGGTCGTGAGTTCAAAGTGATCAGCGGCCTTGGTTCCACACCGGTGCCCGTCCCGATCGCCTACGGCTACTGCGAGGACCCTGCGGTCACGGGTGCTCACTTCTACGTGATGAGCCAGGTCGATGGGATGGCGCTCTACAACAACACCGAGTCCCAGGAGTACCTGACCGAAGAAGCCAGGGCCACCGTGGGTCTGTCGTTCATCGACACCCTCGCTGCGCTCCACAGCGTCGATCCTGCCGATGTCGGTTTGGCTGACCTCGGCCGGCCCGACGGCTACATCGCTCGGCAACTGCGTACCTGGTACGGCTCGTGGACGGCGTCGATCGAATACGCCGACTACGACAACCCCAAGGTGCACGCACTCCACGAACACTTCACCGCCAATCTGCCAGAGCAAGGCCCCTCTCGTGTCGTGCACGGCGACTTCGGCTTACACAACTGCATGTTCGCTCCCGACGGAGCGGTCACCGCAGTGCTCGACTGGGAAATCGCCACACTCGGCGACTCACTCGCAGATTTCGCGTATGCGCTGAACGCATGGGGCGAGCCCGGTGGCGGCGAACCCCTGGCCGCCGAGGGCGCCACACAAGCCCCTGGCTTCGTTGCCCCGCAGGTACTGATCGACCGATACGCCGAAGCCACCGGCGCCGATCTGTCACAGCTCGACTACTACGTGGCGTTCAACCACTTCAAGACCGCATGCATCCTTCACGGCGTCTACGCCAGGTATCGCATGGGCCAGAAGAGCTCAGAAGGCGTCGACCTCGATGGCATGAAGGAACGCATGATCGCAACACTCGATCGGGCCGCTGTCCTTCTCGACACCTGATTCGTGACGATCCATCTCGAGATTGCGTTGGCCTCGTCGCCTGACAGCGACACCGTGAACGCAGCGGTCGCAATCCTGCACGACAGCTTCGCCCCTGACGAAGGTGGAGGGGTCACGTCGGAGACGTTCATGTCGCCCACACCTGGGCGGACGCTCATCACAGCAAGCCACGATGGCTCGATGGTTGGGTTCGCCCGAGTCGATCAGTACGAAACCGAGACCGGGCTCTTGGCCTGGCTCGCCGTTGCTGATGGCGCTCGGTCGATGGGCATCGGCCGGCAACTGATCGACGCCAGCACCGAACAACTCTCGGCCGCCGGAGCGACCTGCATGTTCGTCGAGTGCAGGATCGACGATTACTACGCACCACGCCGCCGGTTCTACGAGCGGCATGACCTCACGTCGGCATCCGGCGGTGACTACTGGCTCGAGGGCCACAGCGGATCACTGATTCAGTACGACCTGCTGTACCTCTCGCTGAACAACGACACAACCGCTGAGCAGATCGCTGCGAGCGCCACGCTCGTCCACACCAGCGGGGCTGGCCGTCGCCCGCACCAACTGGCCGCTGGACTCGAATGGACGCTCCGGAACGCTGATGACGCTCGATGTTGTGAGCACCAGCGAACAACTCGAGTTTCGCCGAAGGCGAATACATGATCACCGTGCGATGGAAAGGTGAGTTCAGCGACAGCGAGGTCAACGTGTTGCACGCCGAAGCGTTCGACACCCGGGTGTTCACGAATGAGGAGTCACCGTGGATGCACCTGGCGAAGCATCACAGTTGGGGCTGGGTCGTGGCTCGCTCCGACGACGGAGTGATCTGCGGCTTCATCAACGTGCTGAGCGATGGCCACACCCATGCGTGGGTCCAAGACGTCATGGTGGCAGCAGCGGCACAGCGGCAGGGGCTCGGCATTCGTATGATCAATGAGGTGCGAGATCAGGCGAAGGCTGCCGGCCTCGAATGGCTCCATGTCGACTTCGACGACGAGCATGAGGGCTTCTACATCGATGCCTGCGGCTTCACACCAGCCAAGGCCGGCCTCCTGGAGCTCTGATTGGGACGGGGTTCGATCGTCCCAACCTCAGAGTGCGGCGAGGAAGCGGTCGTTCTCTTCCGCAGTGCCGATCGTGACGCGCAATCCTTCGCCGGGGAATGGGCGGGTGACCACGCCAGCCTTCTCCAGTTCGAGGTGAACGTCGCCGGTCATCTGGCCGAGCGGCAACCACACGAAATTCGCTTCTGAACGGGGCAAGCGATAGCCCCGGTCGGCGAGGGCGGAGGCAACTCGGTCTCGCTCGACCACGAGTTCGCTGACACGCTGCATGATCTCGTCATGCGCTTCGATCGAGGCGATGGCCGCGGCCTGAGCAATGCCATTGATCGAGAACGGCGACTGGGTCTTGTCGATGGTGGCGATGAGCTCGGGGTGGGCCATGGCGTAGCCAGCGCGCAGCGCTGCCAGCCCCTGGGCTTTCGAGAACGTGCGCAAGATGATGAGGTTCGCGAAGTCCGGAAGCAGCGACGACACCGTGTCGCCCAACGATGGATCCATGAACTCGTGATACGCCTCGTCCATGGCGATGATGACGTCGGACGGGATTTTCTCGGCGAAGGCCCGCAACTCGTCGACGGCGATGGCCGTGCCGGTCGGGTTGTTGGGGTTGGCCAGCATGACCAGCTTTGTTCGGTCAGTGACCGCCGCCGCCACGGCGTCGAGGTCGAACGCCTCGTCCACCAGCGGCACCTGAATCGAGTTGCCTCCGGCGAGCTGGGTGAAGACCGGGTAGATCTCGAACGAACGCCACGGGTACACAACGTCATCGCCGGGATCGACGTAGCTGAGCACGAGCTGTTGCAGGATGCCGACCGAGCCACAGCCGATGGTCACCTGATCGCTGGCAACACCAGTCCAGCCAGCGACCGATTCACGCAGAGCTGCAGCCCGGTGGTCTGCGTAGCGATTGATGTCGGTGAGCGACTGCGTCATGGCCTCGACCACTGAGGGAAGTGGACCCCATGGGGTTTCGTTCGACGCCAGCTTGATGGCGTTCTCGATGCCGTGCTCGGCTTCAGCTTGCGACGCAGCCTTTCCGGGCACGTAGGCGGGAAGCGAGGCAACGGCGGGGCGGGGGTGTCCAGTCACTCGGGAGACAGTACTCCCTCTGGCCAAACCCACCCCGAACGGCGAAGCCTGATGCTCAGGTGAGTGCGGGTGGTGCGGATCGGAGCAGGTCAGCTGATGATGTCGAGCCAGAACTGTGTGCAGAGCTCGAGTGACTCGACATCGATGCGCTCGTCGTTGCCATGGAAGCGGCTGCCGAACTCGCCAGCGGTGACCAGTGGACTGAGTAGGCCTGCGCCGTAGGCGACGGCCCCCATCTCGCGATAGATCCGCGAGTCGGTGAAACCGACCGACATGCCGGGCGTCAGCCGGGAGTTCGGGAACGGCCGCTTCGCGGCCTTGGCCAGCTGATCCCACAGCGGCGTGTTGACCTGGCTGATCGAGGCTGGGTCGTTCATGATCGCTTCGACTTCCACCCGGCCGGCGAGATCGCCGAGGGCGGCATCGAGGTGGGCCTGGACTTCAGGAGCGGTCTCGCCCGGCAGCGTGCGAATGTCGATCTCGAGAATGACGTCGTCGGGGATCACGTTGGTCTTCATGAGACCGCCGTCGACCACGTTGGCCGAGAACGTGGTGTGGGTACAGGCATGCATGTACGCCGCATTCTGCACGTTGGGCATGGTCTCCAGCATCGCATCGAGCTTGCTCGGGTCGAGCAGCGTGGCCTCCATCTCGGCATCGACTCCCATCGACGCCACCCGCTCACGCCAGAGCTCGGTCATCTTTGCCGGCGGGCGGTAGTCGGTGAGGCGCTGGATCACCGTTGCAGCGGTGACGAGCGCGTTGTCCCGACGGAAAGGCATCGAACCGTGGCCGGGCACGCCCTTGATCTTGAGCCGGCGCCACGCCACACCCTTTTCCGCCACCGTCACCGAAATCGACGTTGCTTCGGGATCGCCGGAGTGGAGCCCGCCATTCTCGGTGAGGACGTGATCAGCCATGATCGCATCAGCAGCGTTGTCGGCCATCCAGCGCATGCCGTGAGCACTTCCGGATTCCTCGTCGGCGACGGCGAAGTAGATCAGATCACCTTCGGGCTGGCGGCCGCTACGTGCGAGCTCCTTGAAGGCCACCGCCATCGAAGCGGTGAGGTTGAGCATGTCGACGGCTCCCCTCCCCCAGATCTCCTCGACGCCATTGGTGGTGATGCGCTCCCCACCGAAGGGGTTCTGACTCCAGCCAGACTCGTTGACGGGCACGACATCGGTGTGGCCCATGAGACAGAGCGAAGGCGCATTTGGGTTCGACCCGGGAATGCGCGAGACCAGCGAAACTCGACCAGGCGTTGGCTCGTATCGCTCGAAGGTCAAGCCATCACCCTCGAGATAGCTTTGCAGGGTGTCAGCGTTGCGGACTTCCTGACCAGACTCGGCTCGTCCGTCGTTGACGCAGGCGTTCGTGATCATCGTCTGGAGCAGGTCGACGGTCTCATTGGTCAGTGCTTCAGTGCTGGTGCGCATGAGCGCAGCCTGTCACCGAGATCGCTCTCACACCAGCCCGAACAAGTCCCTGGGCGACCGGGACCATGCCCGATGGGCCGGACGACACAAGAAGTGGGGACAACGGCCTACAGGTCTGGGCCGAATGTGCCGTAGTAGCTGTCCACACCGCACCTGCCACTCCACACCGAACGAGACGGACTTCACATGACCCGCACTGCTGCTGCCGACAACGATCTCAACGTGATGCTGTGGGGTCTCGCTTTGATCATCGCGTCCATGGCGTTGCTGACGATCGTCGGCCTCTACTCGGTCTCCGACATCGGCATCGTTGGTTGGATGGCAGGGCTCAGCACGGGCACCCGGGTCGTCCTTGCCGCATTCCTGGACACCTGAGTGCCACGTCCACCCCGGATCGTCTGACGACGATGTCAGGTCAGCCCCAGCAGTGACGACTGGCGTTCCACGGTCGGGTTCCATCGGCCTGCCACGTGATGAGCGCTGCTTCGTCCTGCTGGGCGGGGGTGGCCAAGTGAGCCTGCGGAACGCCATAGCGCTCGGCATGGCCATACCAATCCCACGAGCCGGTGAGGAACTGGTAGCCGCCTCGGGCCGACGAGCGACGGTTCGCCGCTTCGTAGTTGTCGGTCGACTCACACCAGCGAATGGCAAGCAGGACCGGCGGAACAAAGACGCCGTGGCCAGCGTCGACCCAACCTTCGACGACCACGGTTCGTTCGCTAGGGTCGCTGATCGACTGAACATGCGACGTCTGTGGGGTGGAAGCAGCAGCAGGCGCCGGAGCGGGTGCAACGGGCGGGGGCAACGTCCCGGTGAGTTCCTGGTGTTCAGGCGACTCTGAGATACCCACGACAGCGACCCATGGGTCTTGCGCCGACCAGAAGGCGTAGCCGCCCGGATCGGGCTCACGACGAAGGATGTTGCGGTACATGTCGACGATGAGGTCGCCGGAGGAGCTCTCTGAGACTTCCGGGGCATCGAGCATGACTCGAACGAGATCGACCAGGCTCTCGCCGCTGGCGAGGCGCTCTGACCAGTAGACGTGGCCGCCAGCGTCGGGGTAACGACCGAGCACGCTCAGGTAGAGCCGGGTGATCTGGTCGTCGTGTGCCTCCGATGCCGGGGCGAGCGTTGGAGAGGAGACGAGGAGGGTCGCGGTCATGAGTACGGCAAGGAACAAGAGTTTGGATTTGGCGAGCATGATTGCCTCCGTGATCAACTTCTTCGATGCGGCGGGACACACCGGGCGTGGCGAAGCAGATCGAGGCACACTCGGCCGACGGATCCTGCTCGGGAGGAGCTGGGATCACTACGCACGGGACAACTTGCGGGTCGTCTTGAACCGTGTCGACGAGATCTCTTTCTGTGGCCGGGCAGCACCCAGGGTCACATCGAGCCCGGGTTTTTGGCCCCCGAGTGAGCTTTCGTTTCAGGAGCATTACGGAAACGTCGCATTTCGGCAACCAAAAGTGGCGGGTTTCATACGCTGCGTCACTTCTACCCACCAACATGTCGCACACTCAGACCAGGTCGACGCAGCGCTCGAGTGCCTCGATGAGAGTACGTCCTCCACCACGATGTGCTGACTGCGGTCAGCCAATGGTGGCCGTTGCCCTCAATGGAGGCGCTACGGTGCGGTGCTCTTCCGGGCGTAGCTCAGTTGGATAGAGCAGGCGGTTTCTACCCGTCTTGTCGGGGGTTCGATTCCTCCCGCCCGGGCCATTCTCCCACCCAGCCCCACTCCCTCGATGCAGCGGGCTGGCCTCAGGCTCGGGCCTCCCCCAGCCAACGGGCCTGTGACGAAAATTCCCATCCGAGTGGGAATTCACGTCGCAGGCCGTCGCTCCCGGCTGCTTTGGAACCGATCTGGCGTTCCTGATCGAAATGAGTTGGGGAATCTCATCGCCGTTGTAGGATCGTGCGCTCTTGGTGGCCGTAGCTCAACTGGTTAGAGCATCGGGTTGTGATCCCGAAGGCTGGGGGTTCGAGTCCCCTCGGTCACCCCAATTTTTCTCGCTTCGGTGAGGAGAATGCTGAGGCGGTAACTGTTTCGACAGTTACCCTCTCGGCTCGCAAGCGCCTCTAGCTCAATTGGCAGAGCATCGGACTCTTAATCCGCAGGTTCCGGGTTCAAGTCCCGGGGGGCGCACTGCAAGAAACCCCAGGTCAGGCCGTACAAATCGGCCGCCTGGGGTTTCGTCGTTTTCGGCCAAAACAGCCCCGTGGTCACACTGTGGTCACATTGGTTCCGCAGATGAGCCGAAGTCTGACTACTGCGAGCCGTCCGATCGGATTGGCCCAAGTCTTGTTGCAGGGACGAGAGCAGGTGGTGGAACTGGCCCCGGCCGATCCGTGCGCGGTCTCTTGGAGTGGGAGAGGACCGCACTGGCCGACTTTGCCGAGCATCACGGAGCCTCGTTCGTTCGGGTCGAGTCCATTACGAAGACCGGCGACGGACTTCGCTATCTCGACCTCGGCGAGGCCGCCGTCCGAGGCGAGGTTCGGAGCTTCGAGGGTGCAGAGGTAGCGGCCCTCTACAGCGGCGAGGGGTCTGCTCCGTACGTCACCGGCTGAGAACCAGCGGAGGCGCATGAAGGAAGCCGGGCGCCGCCGTAGTCAACACAGACGCACTTCTGCCTCATATGCGTCGAAAGTGATGCTCTACTGACTAGGCGGCAGCCCAGTCCTGTCGAACCCCTCGGCTGCGTCCTCGCCAACAGGGCACCAACCGAACAAGCGCCACGCACGCACCTGCCGACGAGTGATCTCGGAACGGGCGAGCGAGCGAGCGAGCGAATCCTAGCTCTACGCTCCAGTCGCCTTGCGATGCCCTGCGCTAGCTGGAGCGTAGAGCTAGGACTGCAGAACCGATCAGATTGCCGCCGAGAGCATCAAACCACGGCACGACGCCGGACTTTGATACTCTGGGCGGCATGTCTAAGGTGGAGGCCAACCCAAGTGACCTGTCCGATTGGCTCCTTGGGGCAGGTCGACACTTCATTTCTACAACCGAGGTAGCGGAGATGTTCGACATCGATGCGGACTCGGTGCCAGCGAGTCTCGAGCGTGCACGAGAGGCAGGCAAGCTGATTTCGGTCACAAAGGGAGGGTGGGTACCGGTGCCCCCTCAGTACCGAAGCGCAGGAGCACCGCCCCCAAGCCACTTCATCGATCAGCTCATGCAGCATCTGGGACACCCCTACTACGTGGGCTTGTTGTCGGCAGCTGCCATCCACGGCGCCTCGCACCAGGCACCAATGGTCTTCCAGGTCGTTTCGTCCGCCAAGCTTCGGGAACGCCGTATCGGACGCGGTCGCCTCCGCTTCGTCCAGCGAGCGGCAGTGGCCGAGCGGCCTCGCCAACAACACAACGTCCCAACTGGCCGGATCTGGGTGTCGACGCCTGAAGTCACCCTGTTCGATCTGGTCGAAGCCTCTGACGAGGGAGGGGGCCTCTCGAACGTGGCCACCATCGTTGGAGAACTCCTCACCGATGACCGCCTCGACAAGTCGACTCTTGCCCAAGTGAGACAGCTGTACCCCAGCGCTGTTGCTCAACGCGTCGGGCATCTCGTCGACTTCATGGCCGATGAGACTGGCGTCCGGTTCGACACGAACGAACTGAACGAAGCGCTAGGCGACGTTCGCTACCGAGAGCTTTCGCCTTCGGCCGGTGATGGTGAACGCAGCGGGCGATGGCACATCATCAACAACACTGAGATCGAGCATGACCTGTGATTACCGAAGCTGATCTCGCTCAGTGGCGCCCGCTTGCACCTTGGCCAACCGATGAGCAGATCGAACAGGACCTTGTGCTGTCACGTTTGATCATCGAGATCGCGAACCATTCGTTGCTCAAGGAGGAACTCGTCTTTCGCGGCGGCACGTGCTTCCACAAACTCTGGCTCGACCGTCCGTGGGGCTACAGCGAGGACCTCGACTACGTCCGAACCACAGCTGGCGGCGTCGGCCCGATCCTCGATGCCCTCCGCGAAGTTGGCGAGATCGTCGGCTTCGACGTGGCGAAGACCCATGTCGGGCGCCATCCCAAGATCCACCTCGACTCGACGTTCATGAGCGGCAGTCGCATGCGGGTCAAAGTCGAAATCAACACCTTCGAACGCTCTCCCGCTGTACCGATCGTCACCCGGCCCCTCACAGTCGAGAACGCTTGGTTCGCCGGCTCAGCAGACGTCCCAACGTTCACGCTCGAAGAACTCGTTGCCACCAAAATCCGTGCCCTCTATCAGCGCCGCAAGGGCCGAGATCTGTTTGACCTCTGGCTCGCAATCGAGCACGGCGGCGCCACCCCCGAAGGCATCGCAGCGTGCTTCGATCCGTATTGGCCCTACGGTTGGACTACGACCCTCGCCAGGGAAAACTTGGAGGCCAAGGTGGAAGATCAGCGCTTTACCACCGACCTCGAACCGCTTGTGACCGACTGGCCCGGCGGCTACTCGATCGACGCTGGCGCTCAGGCAGCGTCCGCCGTGCTCGACGAGATCGCATCAGCGGAACACAGCAACTGACCCCGAGACTGGGCACACCGATAAAACGGCAGAGGCCCCTCCGAAGAGGGGCCTCGAGTCCCGACCAACGAAGTAGCCGGGGTGTTATGCGGCCCAAGGCTACCGGCCGCTTCGTAGCGGTCTTCGAGCGCGAGACCAAGCGCTGAGCCGACACTGCCGATGTTGGCGCCCCATGGCCGTGTCGTGGACGCCGGGCACCCCGACACAAGAGCGGTCTCACAACCTCGCCGACCAGTTCCGACACCTGGTACCGCCGATGGCCAACATCGGAGCTACCAGATCACGCTACTCAGCCGTTGTCGATCGCTTGCTGGCCCACTCCGAGCGGCGACCCGTCGAGGTACGAGACGAATGCTCGATCCCAGACAGGACCAGCAAGCTCGACCTGGACCTGAATGGTCGGGCTACCCGGACAATTTGCTTCGCCGGCCTCTGGCTGGGCGAGCAGAATCCCGACCGCGATGCGCTCGTCGGTCTCGTCGACCAGAACCACGACATCCTCAGGCGCTGGTGTTCGAGCGCTGGCGCAGTCGATTTCCTGCGCCAAGACCGTGACCGTTGTTGATTCGGGCGGCGGCGCCATCGATATCGCGACCCGGGCGCTGTTGTGGTTGTAGGCCGCAAGTCGGCACGAATCGTTCACGTCGGCGCTGCCGAGGAGATCCAGGTCGAACGCTCGGATCTCCCCGGCACACACGAGCCGAGGCTCAGGCTCCGGGCTCGTTCCGAGCTCGGTATGAAGCGCCTCGTAGTCGTCAATCGAAGCGTTCGGGATCAGGGTCGCCGCATCGACACCAACTCGGTCACCAAACTCGGCCTCGACCGCTTCGAGCAAGTCTTGATCTGCCACCTCAAAAAAGACTCGCGCCCGACCGTCACCGGCTCCTTCGGTCACCCAAACATCTATGCCCTGCGACGCCAACCATTGCTGCAGCACGTTCTCTGTTGCATTCGAGTCGATCACACGCCCGTCATCTGGAAACGGCGGAACCGACGCAAACAGATCAAGCCCACGCAGAGACAACGTTCCCTTCACCCTCGTAAGACCAACAGCGACCGAGCTGTCGAAGAGCGGCCAGCAAGTGCGCCGCACACAAAATGAGTCTCCAACCTGCTCACCGATCAACTCCACCTCGATCTCCGGCCCGACGTCCGGCTGAGCAATCGGCTCCGAATCATCGACTTCGAAACGAGCCTCGAAGCGATCGCCACCAATGCGATAGACCCCCGGAGGCGCTTCAACAGGAATCGTCAGCGTCCCACTCCCCGGAAAAATCCCCTCGTCGTTCGACATCGTTTCCTCACCAGGGATGACCAGCTCCGATTCAGCTCGGACACGCACCCATTCGCGAGTGATCCAGACGCTGACCCACTCGTCACCCGCCCAGCACTCGACGACCAAGTCTGGCCCCCACAACGCCTCAGGATCGACCGGCGCCCACGTCACTCCGATCTCACCGCCAGGAGATGCCGAGACTGCATCCAGGACCAACTCGGACTGCTCGACGCCTTCCGGCGGCGGTTGACTCGAGCACAGACCAAACGACCCAGCCAACTCCTCGTCACCGCCGCCTCCAGTGCAGCCCACGACGACAAGTGCGACCAGCAAACCGATCACGACCTGAGACTTGAGTGTCATACTCACCTTTGACGTCGACGCCGCCCACCTGGTTCCCGTCGGCAGCAACAGCCGCCCGGAGAGCACCCTGACAGGCCCGCGTGGTCACACGGTGGTCACAACAGTTCCGTGATCACGGGTTATCCACAGGTATTTTACGGGACGCACGACGGCCAGAAACACCGAGTTTTCCCTGGTCAGAGCCCATATCTCACCACTTGGCGGTACAGCTCAAAACTGGCTTTCGGCTGCTCTTAATCCGCAGGTTCCGGGTTCAAGTCCCGGGGGGCGCACGCAGGAAACCCCAGGTCAGGCTGACAAACAGCCCCCTGGGGTTTCGTCGTTTTGGGGTGTGACAAGGCATTTCGGGCACCTCGAGTGTCATAGACGCCTGTCAAACACCTTGTTGAACTTTCTCCATGCGGGACTTGCGGTATTCGTTCGAAGATTGAGTCCGGCCTTATGGAGTGAGCCCGACTCGGTCAGCGATTCGGAAGAAGCGCTCGCAGTGCCGGTCAGCGCGTGGGATTTGGGCCAGGAGTGCTCGATGTTCTGATCGGGTCGAACGAAACCGGTTGCAGGGTGCTACCAGTGGTATTACCGTGGAGTTCATGGCTGTCACCAAACGATCTGTTTCTCTCGACGACTCCATCGCCGCCCGCGTCGAACGTGCCGCAGTCGAAGAAGGAGTGTCGTTCTCGGCATGGCTGACCAGTGCAGCCGAGCATTCGCTCCTCATTCGCGAGGGGATTGAGGGCGTGACCGATTGGGAAGCAGGTGCTGGCCGGCTCACTTCCGAAGAACTCGCCGCAGGTGAGGTTCTGCTCGACCGCCTGCTCGGCGACACAGCCAGAGAGTCTGCGTGAGCGCGAACGGGCTGACTTACGACACCGGTGCTTTGATAGCTGCTGAACGCGATGAACGAATTCTCTGGTCACTACACCGGGCGGCTCTCGGCCGCGGGATGGCGCCGACCGTTCCGGTTGGGGTTCTTGCCGAGGCATGGCGAGGCGGGCCGCAGCACCAGGTGTCGCGCTTGCTCAAGGGGTGCCGGGTCGAAAGCATGAACGAACTCCAAGCCCGCGCGGTCGGAACGCTGATCGGCCAAAGCGGCCTTGTCGACATCGTGGACGTCGCGGTGGTCGAAGGAGCCGCTCGGCGGGAAGATGCTGTTGTCACCTCGAACCGGGGACACATCGAACAAGTTGCCGATGCCGCTGGAGAGTCATTCCCGATCTACGACGTCTGAGAGATCTGGGTGACCCGCTGGCCTGGGAGCAGCTCGACAAGGTGCGGCTCGGCAGCCTGGGAACCCGCTCGCTTACGACACTTGGTGGGCGAGCAGATTGTGGGCCATCGAGCGGGTTTCGACCGGTCGACGGCTGAGAATATCGAGCACCCTGGCGAATCTTGGTATCGCGATGTCATGACATCATGCCGAAACAGACAACAGTGCGCCTCCCCGACGAACTCGCCGACGAAGCCGAAGCAGTCGCGCGCGTCCAAGGCACCAGCGTCAACCAACTCATCATCGACTCACTGAGCACCGAAATCGATCGCGTCCGCGCCAACGATGACTTCACCTCACGAGCCAAGCGTCTCATCGAACGCGACAAAGAACTGCTTGACCGCCTCGCCAAGTGACCAGATACCTCAATCTGGCTGAATACCTTTGGCTCGCTGAGCAAGTAACCGGCGTCGCAGCCAATGAACTCGTGCGGTCGAGCCGAATCGATCTGGCCGACTCAGCGCTGCATGCTCCGCAAGCAGGTTTAGGGGACGAAGGTTTCTACCCGGACCTCTTCGACAAGGCCGCGATTCTGTGCTGGAGACTCGCCCGCAACCATGCGCTTCCCGACGGCAACAAGCGCGCAGCATGGGCGGCACTGACCGTATTCATCGAACTCGACGACGGACGGTGGGAACCCGACCCACCCGACGTCGACGAAGCCGAAGCAGCCATGCTCGACGTCGCTGCAGCCGGACCCATTCACCACTCGGCGTCACGAGCAAGCGGCTGAAGTCCGACTTCTCGAGCCCGAACTAGCCTGCGACGATGTCCACACCTGACATTCCTCGTATCGAAGCCGCCGTTCGCGAGATTCTGGCCGCTGTCGGCGAAGACCCTGAGCGAGACGGCTTGCTCGACACTCCCAAGCGGGTGGCCAAGGCCTACGGCGAAATTCTCGGCGGCTACTACGAAGACCCGCTGGTCCACCTCGATCGTCAGTTCGAGGTCGACCACGACGAGTTGGTCATCGTGAAGAACATCAGCTTCAGTTCGCTCTGCGAGCACCACATGCTTCCGTTCATGGGTGAGGCCCACATCGGTTACATCCCCAACGCCGAGGGTCTGGTCTGCGGCTTGTCGAAGCTGGCCCGATTGGTCGACGGCTATGCCAATCGACTCCAGGTCCAAGAACGACTGACGGTACAAATCGCCGATGCTGTGACGAGCCGCCTCAATGCCGCAGGGGTCATTGTCATTCTCGAAGCCGAGCACCTCTGCATGTCGATGCGCGGCGTGAAGAAGCCCGGTTCGGTCACCACGACCTCGGCCGTTCGTGGGTTGCTCAAGGAAAACGCCAGCACTCGGGCCGAAGCCCTCCAACTCATTCGGGGCTAAACACCGATGGGTCGCTCGCCATCGGCGCAGCGTCCAGCCATCACGCCAAGCACCGTCCAGTAGCCGGAGGCACCTTCGACCAGATCGCCCCGGCTGAAGGTCGTCTTCGACATGCTCCCGGCCTGCACCGCAGCGACGTCAACAGTCTGATGCGGCGCGGCAAGCGCTGCCAGGAACGCATCGATGTCGATCTCGACCAAGCCGGCGACCTCGTCGGCCGGTGGGCTGTAGGCCTCGATCGGGCGGTCGTCCAGCAGGAAGAACACGTGAACCAGCTCTCTGTTGCTGCCCTCACCATTGTCGTCGGCCAACAACCGAGTCCCGACCGGGATCAAGGCAGCAGCGTCGAAGTCGACACCGAGTTCCTCTTCCGCTTCACGAATGCCGTCTTCGGGAGACTCCCCCGCTTCTAGGTGACCGGTCACGCTCAGATCGAGCTTTCCCGGGAAGGCTGCTTTCGAACCACTGCGCTGCTGCAGCACGATGCTGCGGGCGGAAGGCCGAATCACCATGCAGTGGAAGACCTGATGCCACAACCCCTCGGCATGAACCTCAACTCTCGGCCTTGCCTCGATGCGCTGCCCCGTGGCGGGGTCTACGACGTCGACCATTTCCGATGCTGCATTCATCACGGGCGCACCGTACCGCCGGTCTTGCCGGCGAAGCCGAGCACCTCTGCACACTTCCCCTAAGCTCTCCTGAGTGGAACTCATCTTTGCTGCCGGTGCCCCGATCACGAGCGACGGCAGCGGTGGGTCGCTGACCCTGCTCATCGTCTATGTCACGCTCGCCATCGGCGTGTCGTTCCTGTGCTCCATCATGGAGGCGGTGCTGCTGAGCGTGTCGCCCGCCTACATCGGAGCACTCGAGGCCGACAAGCCAGATGTCGCCAAGCGATGGCGTGATCTCAAGTCCGATGTCGACCGCCCGCTCGCCGCGATCCTCACCCTCAACACCGTGGCCCACACGATCGGTGCCGCTGGCGCCGGTGCCGAGGCCGCTGCGTACTTCGGCAACGGAGCAATCGGCATCTTCTCGGCTTTGCTCACCCTCGGCATTCTGGTGCTGAGCGAGATCATCCCCAAGACCCTTGGCGCCCTCTACTGGCGAGGCCTCGCTCCGATCGTTGGCAGTCTCCTCAATCCGCTTATCTACCTGCTCTACCCGCTCGTCCTGATGTCGCAGTGGTTCGCCAAGCTGCTGTCTCGTGGCGAGAAGAGTGGCGACGTCAGCCGCGAGGAGCTCGCAGCACTCGCCGACATCGGCGCCGAAGAAGGGGTGCTCGGCGACCAAGAAGCTCGTCTCTTCAAGAGCCTCTTGAAGTTCGAGAGCCTGCGGGTCTCTGATGTGATGACCCCTCGCACCGTGCTGGTGGCGTTCCCCGAGACCGCAACCGTGCAGGAACTCATGGAAGCGAAGCGGCCCTTCTCTCGCTACCCCGTCTATGCGAAGAACCAAGACGACATCACCGGCTACGTCTTGCTCAGCGATGCATTGACCATGGTGGCCGACGACGCTCACGACACCCCGCTCTCCACGTTACGTCGCGACCTCGATGCCGTCATCGAGACCGAGCCGCTCCTGCGGGTCTTTGATCGTCTCGTTGCCGATCGCGAGCACATCACCCTCGTCGTGGACGAGTACGGGGGAACCGCTGGCATCGCGACCATGGAAGATGTCATCGAGACGCTCCTCGGCCTCGAAATCACTGACGAGACCGACAAGAACGAAGACATGCAGTTGCTCGCTCGTGACCAGTGGCGAGCTCGAGCGGCCCAACGCGGCCTGCTCGATCAAGCCGAACGCGACGCCACCATCGGTTTGGGGCTCACCGGTGGCCAGCCACCTCGCGGCGAAGCCTGAGCTGCATTTGCGACGTTGCAACTTTCCGCCGTGTTGACGGTGCGTTAGGTTCGCCAAGCCGGAACGTACGGTCCCGGCAATGAACGGGAGAACGTCATGGCCACACTCGGTGGAACATCCAATGCGCGATTCCAGCCTCTGGTCGACATTCTCGACCAACAGCTCGACAACGGCTACGACCTGGGTGCTTCCCTCGCCGTAGCCGTCGACGGTGAGCTCGTCACCGACGTCTGGGGCGGCTGGACTGACGAAGCCAAAACGCTCCCCTGGGCGTCTGACACCGTCACCAACGTGTGGTCGACCACCAAGACCATGACGGCGCTCGCCGCCCTGCACCTGATGGACCAGGGAAAGCTCGACCCCACAGACAAGGTCGCCGCTCACTGGCCCGAATTCGCAGCAGAGGGCAAGGCCGACATCGAAGTCCGCCACATCATGTCGCACACGTCTGGCGTGTCTGCCTGGGCCCAGCCGGTCACCGTCGAGGACGTACTCGACGACGAGAAGGCAACCGCCATGCTGGCCGCCCAGGCTCCTTGGTGGGAGCCTGGAACAGGGTCTGGCTACCACGCCTTGAATCAGGGTCACCTGGTTGGTGAAGTGATCCGCCGTATCGACGGCCGAGGACTCAAGCAGTACTTCGCTGAAGAGATCGCCGGCCCCCTCGACGCCGACTTCACCATTGGCTCCCCGCCCGAGAATCACGCCCGAATCGCGAACGTGTTGTCGCCCCCTCCGCTCCCGCTGCCGCCCGACCTCGATCCGGAGAGCGTCATGTTCAAGACCTTCACCGGCCCGCTCCCCGATGCAGCGATCTCTCACACCGACGCGTGGAGAGCCGCCACGATCGGCGCCGCCAACGGCCACGGTAATGCCAGGTCTGTGGCCAAGATCCAGGCCGCGGTTTCCAACGGCGGGAGTTCGGGCGGGGTACAGATCCTGTCGGCTGACACGATCGAGCGAATCTTCGATGAGCAATCGCACGGCCCCGACCAAGTCCTGATGGTGCCGTTCCGCTTCGGTTTGGGCTACTGCCTCGCGGCAGCAGACAATCCCGTCGGTGTCACCGATGGCAAGAAGTGCTTCTGGGGCGGTTGGGGAGGCTCGATCGTGCTCAACGACCTCGACAACCGCATCACCCTCACCTACATGATGAATCGCATGCAGGACGGCCTCGTCGGCAACGAGACAAGCGTTGCGCTCATCGCTGCCCTCGACGCAATCACCGCAGCCTGAAGTTCCGAATCAGACAGACAAACCGGTTGCGGCAGCCACTGCCTCAGCAATCGGCAACGATTGGCCCGCAGCAGAGATCTTTGCTCGCGTTCCATCTACCCCGTTGATGATGACAGCCGTACTCTCGAGCTCGAACGATTCGATTGCGGTGTAGTCGTAGTGCAGCCGTGCGCTGAGTCCGCAGAAGTGCATTGCAGTGGTGGTGAAGACCACACCAGCTTTGCCGTTGGCTCGCGCACCGGTGTCGACGAAACCACAGATCGTGTCGACGTCGACGTCAGGGTCGATTCCGCGTTGCACGTTGGCCAACTTCTTGTGGTCGGGGATTGCTCCGACGCAGACTCGCTTGCTCTCATAGCGACCGAGAGCTTCGGCGACTCTTGCCGGGGCATTGATCGAGTCGGCGCCAGACCCTTCCCAAGACGTCGACGACATGTCGTACAGCGCCTCCGAGCCGAGCTCGGCATCCTCGACGCTGAGCGTGCCAAGGGCAGAGATGCTGATGTCGGAGGCGCTCGTGGGCGACGCAATACTGTCAAACGAACTGCTCTCGAACGAACTGCTCTCGAATGAACTGCTCTCGAACGAACTGCTCTCGAAGGAAGCGGTTTCGAGCATCTCGGTCTCCGTCGCTACCGGTGTCGCAACCGGAGCAACAGGAGGAGGCGGCTGCGTCGCAACCGGAGCAACAGGAGGAGGCGGCTGCGTCGCAACCGGAGCAACAGGAGGCGGCGGCTGCGTTGCAACCGGGGCAGGAGGAGGCACATCGAGCTGACCACTCAGCGCCAGCTCGACGACGAACCCGAATCGGAAGGCGTGAAGGCCTCCTTGGGCACCTGCAGCTTGGCTCTGACCTGTGACTTGAGCGAGTCGGTCGATCGTCGACAAGGCAAGGGCAACACCCGTTGGCTCGTCACTACTCAGCTGGCAGGCCACGATTGAGTGGGTAGGACCCAGCGCGAGGATCTGCACGGTCCAATCCATGTCGATGTCGTGGCGACCGCTGCGCTGGCCGCCTGGCAACGCGGGCGCACCGAATTGATGCGTGCGCAGATACTCCTGGAGGTTGGCGCTCGGACTCGTCCAAGCAAAGCCCTCCCCGCTTGCCTTGTCGTATGCCGCAGGGGCGCCGAACGCTCCGGCGACCTGGGCATACAACTCGCCGGGCAAACCGTGATCGCCACAGCGAGGCTGGATCAAGACCTCGGGACCGAATGGCCCGTTGGCGACGATCACATCGAGATGTGTGAGCCCGTCCGGGCTGCTGGCAAGACTCTGAAACGCTGGCCGATGCGACGCTTCGGCGAGGTCGACGGTGTGCGTGCCTTTGAGCGTGCGGCCTCGGTCGGTGAAGCCATTCGTCGCAGACTCGATTGCGGAGTGAGATGCCATACCCCTCCTATCGGCTGGATCGACAGGACTATGAGATCAGCGGGAATGCCCCCGCCGGCCGAACCTCACGAGCCTGCGGCGGCGACTGGGTCTTCTTCAGCCCAGCCGAAGTGCATGCGGCCGTGATCGGCATTGGCGGCCATGATCCCGCCGACGGTGCCGTCGGCCCACGGGGCTCCAGGGATCTTCGACTCGAGATCCTCGTCGGACAGTTCTGCCAACAGAGCAATCGTGTCCGCCCGCACGTCCTGGCCGACCTGCACCAACTCGGTGAACGACTTACCGCTTTGTTCGGCTTTCCATTCCTCGGTCCAGCCGTGGATCGTGGCCATGATCTCCTCCATCGACTGTGGCGTGCCATCGCCCCGCAAGCGCGGCGCCAGCCCCTGATCGCCCGACACGTGACGCCGGAACATGTCGTTCCAGTTCCGCTCGATCAACGTGGTGTGGACGAAGTGATCGGCGTAGGACCAACGACTGTCTGGATCGTGTTCGCTGAACGTGCGCGGCGCGTTCAGTTCTTGATCCGACATTGCACCGAGTCGTTCGAGCATCCAGGCCCGGTCGCGGTTCAACTTGATCTCGATCTCGATGCGATTCATGGAGCGAACGTAGTCATCAGGATCTCGCCGGTCGATCTGAGGCTTCGACGGATCTCATGTCCTCACATAGTGTCCGGCGATGCGGATCATCTCGTCTCTGCCGAACGACAACCTCAACAACGTCGCCGACCTAGCAGCGGCAGCCGAGGCTGCCGGCTTCGACGGCGTCACGGTGGCAGAGAACGCTCACAACCCGTTCCTGCCGTTGGCAGTGGCTGCAGTGAACACCGAGCGCATCGAACTGATCACTGGCGTGGCGATTGCCTTCCCTCGAAGCCCGATGATGTCGGCCAGCATGGCGTGGGATCTTCACGCGTCGTCGAATGGCCGGTTCGTGCTCGGCCTCGGCAGCCAGGTCAAGCCACACATCGAACGCCGTTTCTCGACACCGTGGAGCGCCCCTGCGCCCCGCATGCGCGAATACATCAACTCGATCAGAGCGATCTGGAACACATGGAAGACCGGCGAGCGGCTGGCGTTCGAAGGCGAGCACTACAACTTCTCGTTGATGACACCAAACTTCGCTCCCCCGGCCAACGACCTCGCAGTGCCAGCCATCAAGATCAGCGCCGTCGGCCCGGCCATGCTGCGGCTGTCTGGCGAGGCGTGCGATGGGGTCGCCCTCCACGGCTTCTGCACGAGGGACTACATCACCAATCAGATCTTGCCTCGGATCGAGGAAGGCATGGCCCGCACGGGCCGACAACGAGAGCACTTCCAGATTTCCGGCGGTGGCTTCGTCGCCACCGGCGCCACCGATGAGGAAGTAGCGAAGGCCACCGAATGGATCCGCACCCGAGTCGGCTTCTACGGGTCGACCAAGGCCTACTGGCCAGTGTTTGCCGAGCACGGCCTCGAGGACCTCGGCAACGAACTGCTTCATCTCTCCCGCAACGACGGGTGGGATCAGATGGCGGCTGCGGTCAGTGATGACGTTGTCCGCCTGTTCGCCGCCGTTGGCCGCCACGACGAGCTCTTTGCCGCCATCACCGACCGATTCGGCGGACTCACCGATGCCGTTGCCCTGGATGCCAACGTCCCCCCAGACCTGATCGGCGAGCTCAAGACCATCTCGTCGCCATTCATCTCCTACTCCACCGACAATCAACCCTCTTGAGCACCAACCGTTTCGGTCCGGCATTCGCCCTGGCTGGCATCATCTTGTTCTGGGGGCTCGGACCACCGGTATCGAAGTTGATCGAGGCACTGTCGGTCATCAGCGTGCTTCACCGGTTCTGGATGTCGGTGCCGCTGATGTGGTTGCTCGCCACCGCAACGGGCAATCGTCCCGCGTTCGGTTCGCCGGGCGGCGTGGGCGGGTGCTGCGTTCGGCATCAATCTGATCTTCGTCTTCTTGGCCGTCGGCTGACAACCGAGCAATCAACGACAATGACTGGATCTGGCTGGGGTTGATCATCGTGTTCACCGGAGGGCTCGGCCACATTCTGATGACATGGTCCATCGATTCGTCGACGCGACCCGTTCGTCGCTGTACCTTTTGCTCATGCACCCGGTGGTGATCATCTCCGCTTGGCTCATCCACGATGAACCGCTCACGTTGTTCCAGATGACCGGCGGCTTGGTCTTGCTCGGCGCTGTTGCTGCCGTCATCAGCAGGCCAGCACTCCCCAGAAGCATGGCAGCGTGACGCGTTCAGCGATCGGTTGGTTGTGGGTGGCCGGCCAGGCTGTACTTCTCGTCTGCGTGGTGCTTCTTCCCGGCCGCGCCGACTGGCCCACGCCGGGCTGGCTCGAAGCAGTTGCTGGCATCGTCTTCTTCGCCGGATTGGCCGTCATCGGCGCCGCTGCACTCGGCCTCGGACGAGCGCTCACTCCCACCCCAGTCCCAAACCATCGTGGCGATCTCATCACCAACGGCTTCTACCGCTACGTCCGGCACCCGATCTACACCGGAGTCCTCGCTGTTGTCACGGGCATGACGTTGCGCTCGGGCAGCTGGCCGGTTTTGGCGGTGGCTACCCTCACCTTTGTGTTCTTCGACCGCAAAGCGGCTTGGGAAGAGCAGCAGCTCGTCAGCCAGTTTCCCGACTATCCGACATACGCAGCGAGGACGCCGAGGTTCATCCCTCAGCCATGGCGGTGATCGATCCGCCCTTCGCTCATGTGTCCGCGTTGGCCGCTAGAGCGTCCGAGCGATCGGGGTGAGGACGAAGTTGATCACCACGATCACGGCAAGCAGTGAGAGGTCGAGACTGCCGGTCTGGGGCAGGATCCGCCGCACCGGGGCCAAGACCGGTTCGGTGAGGTTCTCGATCGTGCGAGCCACGGGGTAGAAGCTCGACTCTCGGCTGATCCTGAACCAGCTCAGCAAGGCCCGAGCGATGAAGAGGAACGAAACGAGCTGAAGCAGCAACACAAGTGCATTTCCCATCTACTTCGTCACGGTCACATTGTTCATGAGCGCGGCGGTCATGAGCGCGTCGGTCGAGGGGTGCACGATGGCTGGTTTCATCATCGAAGTATGCCCTTCGGCACCTATAGCTGCGCTGGAGGCTGGCCGTGCGATGATGGTCGGCAATGAAGAGCCTCGCCTTCGTCCTGAGCTACCTGACCGGACCACTCCGCCGGCGCGACCTGCGCATGGTGTTCGTCCTCCTCGCTGTCTTCGTCGCCCTCGTGGTCGCGTTCACGGTCGTGTTCCACGAGCTGATGGAACGAGAGGGCCAAACCCACAGCTGGGCGACGGGTCTGTACTGGACCCTCGTCACGATGACCACGCTCGGTTTCGGCGACATCACGTTCATCTCTGACTTGGGCCGGATCTTCTCGGTCGTGGTCCTGCTGACGGGCACCGCGTTCCTCCTGATCCTGTTGCCGTTCTCGTTCATCCAGTTCGTATTCGTTCCCTGGATGCAGCGACGCGACGCCAGTCGAGCGCCTCGCTCGCTGCCGAAGGAGACCAGCGGCCATCTGATCCTGACTCGGCTCGGCCCGATCGAGGACGCCCTCATTCGCCGCGCCGAACAGGCCGGCGTCGAGTACGTGGTGCTGGTTGCTGACCTCACCGAGGCTCTCCAACTCCACGATCAGGGCTATCGAGTGATGGTCGGCAGCAGTGATGACCCCGCCACACACCGAGCCGCCCGGGTCGCCTCGGCCGCCCTTGTACCCGCCACGTGGCCAGACACGACGAACGCCAACATCATCTTCACCGTTCGCGAGATCTCGCCAGACGTTCCCGTTGTGGCCACCGCAGCCAAGACCGCATCGGTTGACATCCTCGAGCTGGCCGGCGCCGACGAGGTCCTCCGGCTCGGCAGCTTGCTCGGGACATCGATGGCTGATCGAACGCTGTTGCCCGATGGTCGAAGCCACATCATCGGGCGATTCGCCGGTGTACTCATCGCCGAAGCCCGCGTTGCGGGCACCCCATTGAACGGCATGGCGTTGGCCGAGGCTGGCTTGCGCTCGAGGCTCGGCGTCGGCGTTGTCGGCGTGTGGGACCACGGTGTCTTCACCATTGCCACACCGGACACCCGGTTGAAGGAGTCGTCAGTCCTGATCCTCGCTGCGGCCAAAGAACAACTCGACGCCTACGACGCCGAGTACGAGACCGGCGCTGATCAATCTGGCTCGGTGGTAATCATCGGTGGCGGTCGCGTTGGTCGAGCAGCGGGCGCGGCCTTCGCTGCTGCAGGAATCTCGCACCGCATCATCGAGCAGCAAGCCGACCGCATCCGTGACGATCGCTATGTCGTTGGTGACGCTGCCGACCTCGCTGTTCTCGAAGAGGCCGGCATCAACTCAGCGACCGGCGTGCTCATCACAACCCACGACGACGATGTCAACATCTACCTGGCGATCTACATCCGTCGGCTCCGCCCCCACATGCGCATCGTGGCCCGGGCCAATCGAGACCGGAACGTGTCCACCCTGTACCGAGCAGGTGCTGACGACGTCCTGTCGTACGCGTCGATGGGAGCGGCAGCGATCTGGAATCACTTCCGAGGCAACGACACCCTCGTCGTCGCCGAGGGACTCGACGTGTTCCGATCGCCAGTGCCGTTCCCCATGCATGGCAAGACCCTGGGTGACAGCCAAATGCGAGCCGAGACCGGTTGCAACGTGGTCGCAGTCGAAGTCGACGGGACGCTGGTCGGCAACCCGGGGCGTGACGTGGTCCTCGATGCTGATGCGAGCCTGGTCCTCATCGGCGACGCCGCATCTCAAGCACGTCTCGCTGAACTGAATCAAGGCTGGCAGCTCAAGCTGCGACAACGCCTGCGTAGATCCGACGTTTGAGACCGCACGAGCATCTCCACTCAGCCGAGGTCGAGTCCTTCGCCGGCTTCGAGCAGTTCGACCAAGAGCTGTTCCGGCGAACTGAACAGCGACGATCGCTCGCAGCTGGCATCGTCGAGCTCGGCTGGTGCGTCGGAGAACTGGAAGAACCCGGCAATCGAGCTGGCGCCTTCGACACCTGCCCTGCTGCTGGTCGTGAGCTCGACACCGCTTGCACCACTGCTGCAGGTGACCTCCTCGATGAGGATGGCTCGCGCCAACACATCGCGGGGAATGGGTAGCGCGACCACGTCGGCCGGCACACCACGCAGATCCGGGTCGAGGCTCCGAGCCTGCTTCACGATGAGCCGAGCCGATCGGAGGTCACCATCGGCCATGGCAGGCCAGCCAGCGTCCATGTGCTTGAACTCGAAATCGAGCGTCACGATGTCGACCTGCTGATCGACATCGAGATCGCCATTCACCCGCTCCCGCCACAACAGTGTCACTGCCTGCAATTGGTCGAGCAGTTCGATGACCGCAGCGTCGTCCATCACCATCTCGCCGTCGCCGACGAGTGTCGATGACCCGGTGCGTTCAATCGTGATCTCGTCCCCGTCTGAGGGAATGCGAACGAGAATCTGTTCGGGCAACACCCCGGTGCCGTCTTCGGGGTTGGTGACGCTGACATCACCGGCCTGAACGTTGATCGTGAGCACGGCTCTGAGGTCGTTGCCCTCGGGCAGCAGCATCATGGTGGCAACACCGTTGTCGACCTCGAGCGCATCGTCGAAGCGGGGGTGCACCAGTACGCCCATGCCACCGCTTCGGTGATTCACGTTCTCCAAGCGGCGCTCTTCAAACGCCTCGAAGCTCCAGTACGAGGCCCACGTCTTCTTCAGCGTGCGCTCGACCGTCTTCTTGTGATCGCCTTCGTCTTCCTGCAGTTGCGGGTCGAGAAAGCCGGTGTTCGAGTCGTACAAGCCAGCGCCGGAGAAACCTTCGATGTCTTCGATCGAGCTCGACGAGCGGAACCGCAGACCCTGCAGTTGCGACAGTGGAGAGAACGCCACTTCGAGCTCGGACGTCTCAGCCAGGTCTGCCTCGCTCATACCGACATCGCGAAACAAATTCATGAAGCCGTCGGCGTCGAGAACGTCTCGCAACGACCCATTCGGGTGGGCATCGCTGAATGCAGCAGCCACCTCGGTGTCGAGGTCGCTGGTGTACACCTCGGCGTACTCCTCTGGCCCTTCGAGCAGCAGGAATCGAATGCGAGCATCAGCCTGGAATTCGGCATCGGCGAGCATTGTCTCGAGCTGGCGTTCGACGAGTGCGAGATGCCGGAAATAGGGGGCAACGGTGATGGCAAGCGGTGTGTCCGGTGTGGCCACACCGTCGGCGCCGATCAGCGCCAGGAAGCCAGCTGACTTGCCGCCAATGGTCGGCCGCAAGGCGGCCACGTCGGCCTCGGTGGCGATCGTGGCCGCCAGTTCGGTGAGAGACAGCACGGTTGGCAGTGCCGCAAGGTCGACTGGCGGGACGACGATCTCTGTCGGCTGCCGCAGATCGTCCCAGGCGTCGAACTGTTCGGGCGAAATCAGCGTGATCTCGAGCTCGCCAACGGCGGAAGCGCTGACCACGGCGTGTGACCGCGATCGTGCGGCGATGCTGATGGCGGGATCGTCGAGCAGGCCACTGACAGAGGCGTTGGGGATGCCTCGATTGCGGGCCAGGAGGTTCACGTGAGCCAAAGGCGTCTGCGGATTCGAGGTGAGAATCGCTGTTGCCGGTGGCAGCCAATCCGGCACGTTCTCCATGAGGAGAATGTCGTTCGGACCGGCGCCGGTGAGGTCGTCGACGTCGGCGATCAAGAGCAAGCGGCCTGCGGTGAGACCCGGGTTGTACACCGCGACCTCGCCCTGCGGCACCAGGTCTGCATAACGCACGACTCGATCGCCAAGCCCTTCGGCGGTCATTGCTTCGGCCGTGATGGCCTGTTCCGGTGACCGAGCCACCCAGAGAAGGCCATCGCCGATCTCGTCTGGCAAGGTCTCGGCCAACCGGTCGAAGAACTGGCCGACCGACTCGACCGTCGTCGCCTCGGTGAACTGCAGCTCGATCACCCAGCGAGGTCTATCTTCGGCCTCGTAGCGGACCAACGTGCCGAGGCCGTAGCTCTTGTCGGGGTCTCGCAATGCGAGGTCATAGAACTCGTCGGAATAGAGCCGGTCGCCTTCTCGGGTGAAGCGAAGGTCGAGCGGGAGGTTCGTCGGGCGTGCAGCGGCCCATTCGTAGACCTCATCGATGCTCCCGAAGCCGCCGGCTGGTGCGATGTCAGGAGGAATCGTTGCCAGACCAGGCACGGACTCACCGTTCAGGAGCTGGAACCAGTACCACTCGTCGTGCAGCTCGTAGAAGGAACTGTCCAGCCAGAACACTCCGGATGTCGAGAGGTCGGGGATGACGAATTTCACCGCAGCCTGCACACCGTCGACTCGAGCGAGTTGGTCGAACTCATCAATCGAGTTGACGTCTGGGTAGGTGCCGTCCTCGGATGCTGCTCGAACGCTGACCGGCGGGTTGGTCGTCGAGGTCGTTGTCGACACAACGTCTGACGTCACGGTTGTTTCGCCAGCAAGCTCGCTGGTCTGGCATGCCGTCGCCACCGCCAGAACAGCCAGGAAGGTGGCGAGAAGACGTGTGAATCGGAGGGGCATGGAGGCGTTGACGTGCGCTGGAGTCATCTGGTTCCCTTTCGGGGCTCCGTCCCCATCGGCTCCGTCCCCATCGGTAGCAAGTCTTGCATCTTCAAGGAGCCTGGCGACCTCGGTACCTCCTGTTTGCCTCGGTGCTCACGACCGTGACCGGCCAGTTGCTCGTGCAACGCTTGGGCACCCGGTTCCTCGACATGGGCGGATCGTGCGCCTCGATCTCTGCTGGCGTCGCCTACATCTCGGCCAAGGGCATCGTGTCGAAGCTGGTGGCGTTTGTGCTGCTCTTCACGTCTACCACAACCACCGTCTCTTCGACCTCGATGCCACCAACCCACTGGTGTGGTTCGGCATCTCGGGCATCGGTTCGAGTCTTGTTTTCCCGGCCCTGAGGCCTACCCTCAGGAGCGAGCTGCCGTCGTCAACAGGAGGTCCTCGTGGTCCTGGTGCTCCATAGCGGGCGATGGCTGACTACGTTTCAACGCTCCCGCCTCAGAAGGTCGTGTATGAACATCATCGCCAAAGCACCGCAGACCGCAGCTGCACTCTGGATTCTCAACGTGTGGTTCAATCGGTTTGACAAAGACACCGGCTACCGCGGTGGCAATGCCACCAACATGAAGGAAGAGTTCGCCGAGTACGGGCTGCCGGAGAACGCCATGTACGCCGTTGGTGCCACCAAGGTCAGCCTCGCCACCATGATGCTCGCTGGTCTCCGCTATTCGAAGCTGACCGTTCCTGCATCTGCCGGGCTCGCTGCGCTGATGGTCGGGGCGATCGGCATGCACGTCAAGGTCAAGGACCCGCTGAAGCGTTCGCTCCCCGCAATGACTGTGCTCGCCCTGTCCACTGCCTCGGTGATCCTCAACAAGGCAACCGAGCAAGAGGCCTGATCCGGGTCGGTCCTTCAACCCATCGATCGTTCAGGCGATCACTGCAGCAAAGCGATCACTGCAGCAAGAAGAGCACAACGAGTGTTCCGTTGATCAGAGCGAATGAGGCCGCCGGCACCATCAGCCTCGGTGCATCATGGATCTTCAACCGAACGATCAAGCCGAGGATCATCATCATGGTGAGTCCGCTTGCCGCTGCCGCTCCGAGAAGTGGATAGCGGATACCCAATACGATCCCTGCAGCACCGAGTAGCTGGGCAAATCCGACGAACTGGCGCACCTTGGGCATGCCGTACCGCTCGAACTCGCCGCGCGGGGGCAGACCGAAGAGCGTCTGATATCCGTAGACGGCGAAGGCCGACCCCGAGATCAGGGTCAGCACAACGAGGAGGACCATGGTGCCCGCACCGTACGGCGGATCGACGTCTCGGCCCTGATCGGAGCTGACAGATTCTGCTCAGGCCCGGTCGATTGCCCGGAGCACGGCGGTTCGAGGCTGGGCCACCGTTTCGAATGTGGAGAAACGCTCGTGAACACAGGTCACGGTCGCTGGCGTCGACGATGGATTCGTCACGAGTGCGACCAGGTCTCCGGCCTGCGAACGTCGCACCGTTGCCCCGGGAGAACACTGCCATCCTTCGGCGATCCCGCCATTCTCCCAGTGCGCACGCCACCATCGCCTCACGAGTTCGGTCGTGCTCTCTTCGGCCCGTTCGCCGACGGGTAGCGGCGCCAAACCGGCAACTGCAGCATCGGTGTCGAGGAGGTTCCACCACCGATCGATGCAGCCGTCGCCTCGTTCGTCGCACCACGCCCAGCGATCCTGTGCAGCCTCGACAGCCCCGGCGTCGACGTAGCGACTGAACGACTGCGGGCCGATCGGCAACAAACGAATGCCGAGGGCTGCCTCGTCGCTTGCGTGAAACCAGGTGCCCGGATCATTCTTGCTCGCCCACACCACACCAGACCACGGCCGAATCGTCGGATCATCCGATTGACGATCTGCAGTTGGCAACCACTCATAGCCAGTGAGCCACGATTCGATGGTCAGTCTGGCAATGAAGGGCTCGGCCAGTTCGGGGCGGTCAGTGGCGAGGAACCATTTTGCTGCCGCCCACCATGCGTAGCTGCTTTCACTGATCGACTCGAGATTGTTGCCCGCCGCAAAGCCACCGATGCCAGATGCCCAGCTGTGACCGGCAAAGGAGGACCACGTTCCCTCGGCGGAGACCACACCATCGAGATGAGGCACAACGCTTGATCCCGCGTAGTCGGCAATGAGCAGATCGATGCCGTCTTCGAGCAGGTTGTGCTGGGCCGGATCGGCCATCATGACCGAGGCCGCGGCTCCAACCCAATAGCCGTATTGCAGCTGATGGTCGTTCAGTTGGGTGCCAGCTCCGAACTCGGCCGGCGCGATGACGACACTGCCCCAGTTCGGATCCCAGGCGAGCTTCGGTTCAGAACCGGACTTCAGCAGTGTCCCGAGCGAGTCACGCGCTGCGTCGAGAAAAGCGCTTGCGTCGCCATCAGCACCAGCGGCGAGCAACACGTCGTGCACCACTGCGTTGGTGGCGGCGCTCTTGGCACCGAAGTACGAGCCAATCACTTCCGGAGGGAGGTCATTCACATCGATCTCGTTCGGCTCGAAACCCTCTGGTGCGACTGCACCCCAAACGATCGGGATCGATGGGTATTGCAGCGACAGTGCCGGGGTCAGCACGATCTTCGACGGCCCGTAGACGCTGCGAAGCGTTCCGAGCGCGCTTCCGCCATCGATCACGTGGTCCTGATGGTGCGGCAGAAGCGACCAAGCCACTGGCGTTGCGCTCCCCCGCTCTTGATGCAGAACCTGATCGACGATTCCCGTTGCCCCGACAGCAAGCGTTTCGTATGTGTCGATCAGCGGATCGGTCGCCACCGCGAGCGCAGCAGCGTCGTAACGATCCTCCCCTTCAGCAGTACTGATGCCAGCAGGTGCCGGGCCGACCGCATGACGAACCCCAGATGCCAGCTCGAGAACAAGTCGGTCGCCATTGACGGCGAGAGCCCTTGTGTCAGAGGAGGCCAACAGCCAGGGACCGGCCGCAGACTCGAAGCGATCGACCGAGGGTCCATCGGCTTCGGCTGAGAGGTTTTGCAAAGCGGGAACCGTCATCGTGAGCGTGCCCGAACCTTCGATCTCGATGAAGGGACTGCCTTGGATCATCGTGAAGGTGACGGCAGCTTCATCGGTACTCACCGTGAAGCGGACGTGGAACGCTCCGTGGTCGACGACGCTGACCATCGGATCGGGTCCGAACTCGAAGAACAGCGCAGGCACGATGTCGGCGTCGCGGAAGCCGTCTGACCGAGTCGTCTGAGTTGGCGCGCTGAGATCGGCGCGCCCGTCGTCGTTCATGCGAAGCAGGAGAGGCTGAGCCCACAATGCGGGGAAGTCGGGGCCGGTGGCCAAACCACTCCACCATTGCCCGAAGGGCACCGGCGCAAGGCTCGATCCCCATTGGACTGGCGAAGGTGGACGCTCCGCATCATCGAGTAACTCGAGCCGCGTTCCACCTACGGCTGGTGGAATGGCCCGATCCCTCATGTCGTTCACGAGGCCGTCGTTGGCCAGATCGAGCGCAGCGTCAGGAAACGGTTCATCGGCACTCCCGCGCAGAACGACGATCGCCAGGAATGCCACAAGAGGCAGGATCCACCAGCGCCGCGAGCGGCGGCGTTCATTCACCGACCGGGGCGCCCTGCACCGCTGCGGAACCATCAGAGGAGACGTGACCCGCATAGGTGAAGACCAAGGGCTGCGAACCAGGATCAGCCGATGCCAAGTCGATGATGGCATCGAAGCGGATGCCGGGCACGAGGTCGGCGACAGCGTCGGCGTCAGGCTTGATGCGGATGTTGACCAGGTTGGCTGTAGTGGGCTCGTGATCGGTTCCGAGCAATGGCACCGCTGAAATCACCACGCCCTCGATCTCGACTCCAGCGACTTCGCTGACGAGCCGGGCTCGCATACCTCGACGCATGACATCGAGGAGTTCGGGCTGGACCGTGACGATCACGTACATCTGAGCCGGGTCGTACAGCGTGGCGACCGGGGTACCCGGCATGACCACGCCACCGACGAGCGTGTCGACTGAAACGAAGCGCGCATCGAACGGCACGGTGATCTCGTTCGCCTCCACCCGCGTGCCGTCCTGCGAGGTTGACTCGAGCAGAGCGATTGGTGTGCCTTCCGGCAGCACGCCGTCGGGCAGGCTGCTCGCGTCGACGTAGAGATCGCTGACGATCGAGGGACGCAACGGTGACAGTTGCACGGGTTGCGCGGTCAACACGCCGTCGCTCAACTGGACGGTCTCGAGCGAGGTGAGGCGGAGATCGAGTTCGGGAATGATCAGCCAACCCAATCCGACCAAGAAGGCGAGAACGCCGACCCACGCAATGACGCGAGCGGTCAGAGGGTTGCCGGGCCGTGGCACCGGCGTGAACGGAGTTTCTTCCGGATCGATCCAAGCCTTTTGCAGCGTGCTGTTCGCCCGCGGAACTGCCGCGACCGACGCCGATCCAGGGTCGACGTGCGCTGGGTCGACGTGCGCCGGGTCGACGTGCACTGGGTCAAACTCGGGGAGCGGTCGAGTTTCTTTCGGACGCTCCGATGCACCACCGAAGGGACGCTCCCTTTCATCACGACTGATGACTGGCGAGCTCTCGGCGGAGCGGTTGACTCGACGATCACTCGTTTCACTGCCCAACCGGTTCGAGCGACGGTCTCCGCCGCCGTTACGACGGCCACCCGTCGAGCCCTGCTCGAGGAAGGACCGGAGTTCATCAGTTGACGAGGGCATGTTCGGCCTCGCTGTTCTGGTCGTTGTTCTTGAGAGGGTTGCCCACGGTGATTTGGTCGCCTTGTTGATTGACTCGGTGGTTTGCGAGGTAGCTGTCGAGCAGCTCGATGGTTTCTTCGGGATCGGGCTCGGCTGCGTCGTTGGCGTCAGCGAGCCGATCCGAGCGTTCAGCACCGACGAGCATGGCCACGATGATCAGCAGCTGGGTCGAGACGAAAAACATGGCGATCGCCGTCGAGGTCGGATTGGCGCTCGGCAGCATGATGCCGGTGATGAGCGCCACGATGCAGAGCAAGCCGATGAACAGATGAGGAATCACCGAGCGAAGCGAGAAGCCTCCGTGGCGACCATTGGTCACGCTCCACGAGGCCTCTTGTCCCGCAGCGGTGAGGATCAGCGCACGGATGTGGGCGGGCGCCGCCGCCAACGACACGACGATGGCTGACCATCGGACTTTGCCTGCTTGGAGGAACGGCACCGCAATCGTCAGTGCATAGAACGGGACGTAGTGAATGAACCAGTCCCAGAACGGTGCGTTGATCGGGCTTCGGTCGGCGAGGAGATAGATCGGCGACATGACCGAGAAGATCGCCGTGGCGACCGAGAGGAGGTAGTGACTCGGTACAAGCGAGTACTGCACCTTCTGGCTCAAGGTCAGACGATGCTCCTTGAGCAGCCCGGACTTGAGCAGCACTTCCCAACCACCAGAAGCCCATCGGAACTGCTGCTTCATCAGCGGCCCGAGACGGTCCGGGGTGAGGCCCTGAGTGAGGACCTTGGGCAGGAACACGGTTCGCCACCCTCGACGAGTCAGTTCGAGCGAGGTCCAGATGTCTTCGCTGTTCGATCCAATCCAGATCCCGCCCTTGGGATACTCGCGACCGAGCTGCGTCAGCTTGGTTTGTTGCGCATCGCTGATTCGACGCCCACTCTTCCCGCGATTTCGCACTTCCTCTGTGGTGAGCGAGAACAGTGAAGAGCGGCGGAAGACAACGTTGGTGCCGACACAAAAGGCAGAGTTCGACGCGTTCTTGGCCGGCATGATCGCTCCGTAGAAGAGCTCCTGGCTGACCGCTGCACCTTCAGACACCATGCCGCGATTGCGGGTGTCGTAGGTCTGGGGCGTCTGCACCATGGCCACCGAAGGGTTGGCGATGAGGTGCGGGATCGTCTGTGACAAGAAGTCTGGACGAGGCACGTGGTCGGCGTCGAGAATCGCCACGAAACGTCCCGTGGTGCGCTGGAAGGCAGCATTCACGTTGCCGGCCTTGGCGTGAGCGTTCGTTTCTCGGCGGAGGTAGCCAACGCCGAGCTTCTCCGCCGCAGTGCGGAGATCATTGTTCTTGCCATCGTCGAGAATCCACGTGTTGTGGGGAATGAGCATCTCTTGGGCGGCGATAGCGGTCTTCAAGATGACGTGATTCGGTTCACCAGCACAACAGATGTAGACGTCGACATTTGGTGTCTCGATCTCACCGGTCAGGAGCGATCGACGGATCACTGCGAGTTCTTCGGCTTCGGGAATGTCGGAGCGATATCCAATGAGAGTCGACCAGATCCCGATGGTGTGCAGGATCACGATCGACTCGGCAATGAGCGTCATGATCCACAGAATTGGCACGTTCTCGTGCGAGCGGTCGTACACGAAGGTCAGATAGAAACATGCAGCACCCAAGCCCAGCAGCACACCGAATTTGGTGGTTTGCTGGAAGTCGCGCCACGGGACGTCATGTTGTTCAACGGGCGGCGGGGCAAAGGGGTGACGGTCGGCCTCGGGTTCGAGGATGATGATGTCTTCTCTGTTGCTCTTGCGACGCCCTCGGACGATGCCGAGTGGCGTAGCCATCAGTGGTCCCCGGCTCGACGCTTGTCTGCTTTGTTGAGGTCGATCAAACCGTCTTCGACTCGCTGCATCCGTCGTTCGAACAACGACATGCGGTCGGCGATGATATCGACGTGGTCGCTGGTGTTGAACTGACGATCGACCATGTCCAGCAACTGGTCGATACAAGCCCGAAGGTGATCGACTTCGTCCTCGAGCTGCTCGATCCGGTCATACACAGCTCCAGATGACTCGGGTTGGATACCCGTGGTGATGCGCACGTGGCCGGGAGGTAAGTCGCTGCCGGACTCGACCTTCCGCTCAAAAAGAATGCTCATGGTGTTCTCCCGCTTTTCTCCCTCTCGGCCTCTGTTGACCCAGCTCTATCGACCGGGGAGATGGCACTGTGAGGGCAGAACGGTTTTCTTCAGGCCTGTGGACAAGCACCCTCTATGGTTGTTAATCAGGGGCTTCGGATGTCTCTCCACGGGTCCGTCGCCACCGGTGAGCCAACCGACGTTGGCCCCGTTGCGACCCCTGCACACCAGCCTTTGGCAGCTCGGTTCGGATCGGGCCGCTGAACTGTTGATACACAGATCCTTCTTTGTCGACTCCGCCCCACACCACCATTTGCGGGAAAGCGATCGTGATGCCGTCAGCGGTGAGGTTCTGGTGGACGGCGAGGATGAGGTCGTGGCGAGCAGCGAGCTCGGAAGGAACATCGCTGGCGTGCCAGTAGTAGATGATGAAGTCGATACTCGAGGCCCCAAAACCCTTGAGCAGAACCAGGGGTGCCGGCTCTTCCACGATGCGTTGCACACGCAAGATGGCGATGCCGAGCGCCGCGGTCGCGATGTCGAGCTCGGTGTCGTAGGAGACGCCGACCTCGAGCGTGCTTCTACGGAACCGTTTGCGGGTGAGGTTCACGATGTCGCCATCAGCGACGCGAGCATTGGGGATGCGGATGGTCGTGCCATCGAGCGACTCGAGCACCGTGGTCCGAGAGTCGATGTCGACGACCCGGCCCAGATGGTCGCCCAGCCTCACCGTGTCGCCGACGGCGAAGGGGCGCCTGGTTTGCAGAATCACCCCGGCAAAGAAGTTCTCGACCGGCTTCTGGAGAGCCAACGCCAGCACGAGACCACCAAGGCCGAGGGCACCGAGCAGCGGGCCGACTCGGATTCCCAGGCTCGTGAGTGCGTAGATGAAGCCGACAACGAACGTGAGATAAGAAGCGAGTCGACCAGTGACGAGCCCCGCCGACTCACGCCCGCTCCACCTCGACATGATCCGGCGAACAACCCGGCCGACCACGATGGCAAAGGCAATGGCGGCGACAACGGTCAACCCGGCGCGAATCCAATCGGAGCCTCGCAACGTCCCGGAGACGATCGCTTCACTCGCTGCGGCCCGCAGGGGGAAGACAGCACTCATGTCAATGGGCTCCCAGGTCGCTTTGGATCCCCCGATAGTGCCTGATCCGGTGGCTGAGAGCCAACGTCATGAAATCGACGCACGCTCGTCCCTGCGTCTGGTCAGAAACTGACCCATGATTGGATGCAGCGTCATCTCGACGCCACGAACGGGGCCCCTCAGTGCGCGGAAGCGTGAAAACCGACGACGAAGACGTGACAAGCAAGGCCGAGGACAAAAAGCTGAGCACGTTCGGTGGCGTTTTCACCCCGAGTCTGCTCACGATCCTCGGCTTGGTGCTGTTCCTGCGAGTTGGCACCGTCACCGGCGATGTCGGCCTTCTGGCCATGCTGGCCATTCTCGGCCTGTCCACTCTGGTGTCGGTCCTCACCACGATCTCGCTTGCAACGATCGCCACCAACCTCAAAGTCGGCGGTGGCGGCGTCTACTTCCTGGTGTCGAGAACCCTCGGACCGGCCTTCGGCGGCTCGATCGGCCTGGTCCTCTACGTTGCCATGTCGATCTCGATCGCGTTCTACGCCATTGGTCTTGGCGAGGCCGTCACGAGTGTCCTCGGCTCTGAAAACGAGAACATGCCTCGTCTCATCGCAGCGGTCACCATCGTGTTGCTGCTGGGACTGGCGTGGCTCGGGGCCGACATCGCCACCCGACTCCAGTACGTCGTGATGGTCTTCCTCGTCGTGGCCATCGGCGCCTACTTCGTCGGCGTGGTTCCCGACCTCGACCCGAGTCGTCTCGGTTCCAGTCTCGGTCGTCCGTCGACCGGAGGGTCTTTCTGGGTCAGCTTCGCCATCTTCTTCCCAGCAGTCACCGGCTTCACACAGGGCGTTGCCATGTCTGGCGACCTCAAGACACCGTCGCGCAGCATCAGCGCAGGCACCTTTGCCGCCATCGGCACCTCGACGATCGTCTACCTCCTTGTCATCATCACGTTCGTGCTGGCCGTACCGCTTGCTGAACTGCGGGCCGACGCGAGCATCATGCGCCGGCTCGCCCCCGCTCCGTGGTTGATCGACGCCGGCGTGATCGCCGCCACCCTTTCTTCCGCCATTGCTTCGATGATGGGAGCTCCTCGCACGTTGCAGCGGCTGGCCGCCGATCGGCTGGTGGCGCGGCTCGAACCGTTCGCCGTCGGGACCGGCACCGACAACAATCCGCGGCGAGGCACCGCTCTCAGTGCCGGGATCGCCTTGGTCACGGTGGCGCTCGGCGATCTCGACGTCGTGGCCCCCGTCATCTCGATGTTCTTCCTCTCCAGCTACGGAATGATCAACTACGCCACGTACTCCGAGGCGAGGGCGGCAAGCACGTCATTCCGCCCGACCTTCCGGTACTTCCACTGGCGGGCCAGTCTCGCCGGCACGATTGCCTGCCTCGGCGCCATCCTCGCCATCGACCCGTTGGCCGGTGCCCTCGCCGGGTGCGCGCTGGTCGTTCTCTACCGCTACTTCTCCCGCAACGTCGAACAGGTCCGCTGGGTCGACAGCAGCAGCGGCTTCCACGCCTCGAACGTTCGACTGCATCTCGAACGACTCGGTGCATCATCGATGCACACCAGAGACTTCCGTCCGTGCATCGTGGCGTTCGCTCCTCGTGATCCCGAACGACGACTCAGGTTGGCAACGGTGGCCAGCTGGGTCGACAACGGGTCGGGCTTCACCACGGTCACCCGCATCGTTCCGGGCAAAGGCCCCGTTGTTCGCAAACACGCCCAGCGCATCGGCTTGGCGTTGCAAGCCGAGATCGCCGAGCACCCTGCCACCCTCTACGGAAGGGCCGTCGTTGCTGAGACCCTCGACGGCGGTGTCAGCACCGCACTCCAGGCGCACGGCATCGGCGCTCTCCACGCCAACATCGCCATGTTCAGTTGGTACGCCGAGGACGCCGTACCCACTGCTGAGAACCACCACACGTCTCTTGCACAGACCGCCATCCGATTCCGTGTGAACACTGCGATCGTCCATGCACCCGACGCTGCCTGGCAGGACATCCAAGATGGTAAAGCTCCCAACCGCATTGCTGTGTGGTGGGCGGACGACACCAGCGGCCAGTTCCTCACCCTGTTGGCTTGGATGTGTGGCCGCAGCGAGCAATGGCGCAATGCCGAGATCACCGTCGTGGTTCCCGCAGATGGCGCCGTGTCACACACCGAGGTCGAGGCCAGACTGGTCGACGCCCGCATCACAGCAACGGTGAAGTCGGCCGACATCCATCGCTCGTTGGTCGACATCACCGCTGGAGTTGGTCTGTTCGTTGCCCCACTTCGGATTCGTGACGGCATCCCCCTCGGCCCCCGAGATCAACCCCTCGACGACGTCGTTGGACAGCTCGGTGCGTCACTTTTCGTCCACGTTGCCGCCCCAGTCGACATCGACCAGCAGCCAGACGAAGGACAAGCCACCGCACTTGCGCTCCAGCAAGATCGCGCCATCGAACTCTCGGCCCGGTCAGACGAGCTGAGCGTCACCGCCGGCCGACTTCTCGTCGACGCCGAGCTGGCTCGGATGTTGGACAAAACCGACGAAGAGATCGCAGCTGCGGATCACAGCGCCGCTACTGCGCAACGAAAATACGTCGATGCGAAGACACGAGCCGACGAAGCCTGGCGCCGAGCCCGAGAGCTCGATCCGAATCACGCTGCGAGCGACGTCGACCCTTCGCTCTGGCTCACCGGGAACTGAGAACGCCGGCGAGAGCGGGACAGAGTGAACGTCCTGGCAACACCGGCTGCGAGTCGCAGCGTCACCGTTGCTCACAGCGTCGACCGTCTGCGGCGGATCAAATCGGCCGCGCCTTCGACTCGGTAGAGAGGCAGGAACGCGAAGCCCAATCCGTTGTACGGGAAGAACACGAACATGGTTGTGAGCGTTCCGAGGTGAAACAGCAGTGCAGCGATGATCCACAGCCGCCTGAAGCGCCGAAGCAACGCGAGCGGGGCGAGGAGTTCGACGGCGAGGCTGGCGACCGCCATCGGGCCGAGCAACCACTTCTGGCCTATGACGGTGGCGGCGAGTGGCGGTCGTGGCTCCCCGAGCAGGTCGAGTCGAGTGGCCGAATACGCAATGTGATTGGCCAATGTCGTCCCGTCGACCCAGGCCCAACCACTGACTCGAAGCTTGGCGATACCAGCCAACACGTACGTCACCACTGTGATGATCGCGAGCAACCGAACCGGCCACCCGTAGCGCACCGATGGAACGGCGGCGCTCTGCCTTCGGGCATCGGCACTGAGCCTCCGGGCATCGGCGCTGAGTGCGTCTGCTGCGGGCGAGAAGCCGATCACGAGCAGATGTAATGTGAGGAGATGCTCGAAGTGGAGCATCTGCCCCCACGAGGAGTGGTAGGTCGCCCAGGCCAGAGTGCACAGAACAAACACAGGCCCAGCGAGGCGGAAACCAGCGCCAGAGACGAACGCAAGACCGCTCGCAACAGAGACTGCGAAGAGAGTCCACAGCGTCAAGCTCGAGACCGGACCGTTGAGGATGCCTGCCAAACCAACTGGTTCGAACTGGCTCGCTGGCCGGTCGGCGAGGCGTCTGAACTCGCCGACACTGACCACGAGGTTGATCAGCGCATAGAGTCCAGTCCCCAGGCGAAGCATGGCCAGCCGCTCAGCCGGTGCGGGATCGAGCAGCCAGCGGTCGACCTTCGTGGTCATTCCAGCGGCCGACGCATCAGCAGCTGTTGCGATCATTCGGGAACTCCACACGAGGCCACGACGGTGCGCTCCTGCAGTGACTCGTCGCCCCGCAAGCGAGCAATGGTGTCGTGTTGCTCGACAGCGATCTCGACGGTGACGATCGACGGTGCAACTCGGCCCGCGATGTCGTCACAGGCCTCGGCTGCTTCACCTCGCTGCACGGCGTCGTTCAGGAATGATTGGGCAATGAGGCGATCTCGACTCTGCGAAATCGTGAGCGCCGACAGGGTGGACTGGTCACCAACATCGTCAAGACCGACCGCAGTGACGAACGAGCTGAGGTTGGATCGGGTCCCGGCGTACATCGGATAGGTCGACAGTGGGAGGCTGTCTTGGTTGCGTACCACCGGCGACAGAAGCGCCGCGAGCAGCGCTGCGGTCAGTAGCCGACGAACCCACGAAGCAGCGGCGTCGTGCGACGCTCTCGTCGGCTCGGTCACGCCGCTCCAGCGTCAGCGTGGCCCTTGGCCATCATCGACCTTGATGACGGTGCCAGTCACGAACTCGCTGGCCGGGGCGCACAGGTAGAGCAAGGTCGAATCGAGCTGGGCGGGGTCGCCGAGGCGGCCTCGAGGAAAGCCAGCGGTGATGTCGCCCATGCGGCTGAGCATCCCGTCCATCATCTCGCTGGCGAACGCACCGGGGGCGATGGCATTAACGTTGATGTGGTTGCGAGCCCACTCGACCGCTAGCGCTTCGGTCATGCGAACAACGCCCGCCTTCGTGATCGAATACAGGGCAGCTCCGTGACCGCCGTAGTTGAAGGCACCGATCGAGCTGATGTTGACGATGCGTCCTGGCGTCTCGGATGCGATGAGACGTTTCGCCACTTCGATCGACATCAGGTACGGGCCACGGAGGTTCACACCGAGCACGTGGTCGACGAGGTCGACGTCCATCTTGTGTGCTCGTTTGGCATCGACCACGCCAGCGTTGTTGACCAAGATGCGAACCGGCCCGCACACCTCGGTCGCTTCGGCAACGACCGACGCAATCGACTCGGCGTCGGACACGTCGAGTGCAATGGGTGTCGCTTTGCCACCGGCAGCCTCGATCTCGGCCGCCAGTGCCTCGAGACGGTCGACTCGGCGGGCGGTCACCACGACGTGGGCGCCCGCTGATGCAAGCACCCGAGCGAAGCGTTCGCCGAGGCCCGCGGTCGCGCCGGTGACGAGTGCGACCTGCCCGCTGAGGTCGTGGTCGGCGTTCGGGAGCGGGAAGTCAGTCATGGACTCATCTTGGTCGACCTGGGCGGGCCATGTCACAACGCGGGCCAGCGACTCTCACGTGAACGACTCTGACATTTGGGGTGCAGTTCGTTAACGTCTGCTCGTTCGAGATCCACCACGACGAAATGAGCAAGAACATGAGTGAGAACGCACAGGCCGCATACGACGCCATGACCGCACTGATCGGCAACGAGCCAGTAGCCGGCGAGTGGTTCGAGATCGACCAGGACCGCATCCAGGCCTTCGCCGATGCCACTCTGGACCACCAGTTCATCCACCTCGACCCCGAGAAGGCCGCCCAGACGCCATTTGGTGGCACGATCGCTCACGGCTTCTTGACGCTCAGCATGCTCGTGCACCTCTCGACCACGATCCCGAACGACCTGCCGAAGCTCGACGGCGTCCTCATGGGCGTCAACTACGGCATGAACAAGGTCCGTTTCGTGAACCCTGTTCCCACCGGCTCACGCGTTCGGGCCACCGCCGCCACGGTCAACGTCGAACTCAAAGGCAATGCCGTCGACCAGACCCGGGCCATGACCGTCGAGATCGAAGGCGCAGACAAGCCCGCCCTCGTCGCCGAGTGGATCGGCCGCACCGTCTTCGCCTAGCCATAACTTGAGGGGGTCGGGCCCTCCCAACTTTCGACTTGGTCGAGTGTCAGAATCAGGGGACATTCCCTGCTTCTGACACTCGGCGCTTCATCGCCAGTCAAGATGAGCGATCACGCTCTCGCAACTGGCCAGGTCGGCGTTGCCCTCGCCTACAGCGAGCTCGGCAGCGATCAAGCGAAACAGCAGTCCTCTGGCCAGGTTGCTGGTGTCGCCATTTAGCAAGTCAACGTGCAGGTCGACGGGGCCGGAGGCACTGTCACCCCACAGCAGAGTGTCGGCGAGAATCACGCCAGTCTGAAAACCGACCGGTCGAAACGCGGGCGTGAAGTCGAGGACAACCGGCGTGCCGTTCGGGTCGACGAAGACGTTGCCGGCCAGATCGGCATGGATCAGTTGCGTTGGACCGGCCTCGTCGGTGATGCAAGCCCTCAAGGCGGCCACGACTCGATCGGTCTGCGCGCTGAGTGAGATGTCGACCTCGTCGAAAACGAAGCGTTCACTCACCGCCCAACGGTCGGTTCGAGCGCGAACCACTCCGCCGTCGATGTGCTCGGCCCCAACCAGCGCTTCGGCCAGTTCGCGACCCGCTTTGATCAGCAGGGCTGGCTCATTGCGAGCCGACGACAAGCCCTCGACAAAGCGAGTGGCGGTCCAACCATCCGCCGACCACTCCCCCGATTGGGTCCGCAAGGGTTTGGGCACCGTGACGGATCGGTCGGTGAGCCCAGACAGCACTTGTTGGCAGAAGGCAGCCACATCGAGATCCATGACCTGCTTGAGTACGACCTGACCGACCCGCACCGAGGTTTCGTAGCCGCCAGCAAGTAACTCGATTCCGCCCGCCAGGCCGAACGCTTGCAAGACAGCCGCCGATGGCTTGGACGTCACAAAGCCACCTGATCCAGCACATCATCATTCCAGACCTGGATCTCGACAAACTTCTCGAACTCGCGGAACTCGTACCCGCTGTAGTCCTCGTCAGCTTGATCATCGGGCAGCCCGTAACGAGCGATCAGGTCGGGCAACTCGCCAAGCAGGTAGACCTGATCGTGATACGGCTTCTCGATGTCTGGCAGGCCGAAGTCAACCCCACAGCGCATGGCCACGACGCTGTCCGGATAGGTGATGCTGGTGGAAGCCGCCGGCAAATCGGCCAGATCAATGGCGACGCTTCTCATCGTCGGCGACAGTGCCTGGAACCAACCGGATGTCCCGAGCACCAGGTAGTGCGGACTCGAGCGCTGCATCTTCCCGCCTCGGCCGGTGAAGAGTTCCCGGAGCCTGGCCTCGGTCTGTCTGCGAAGGTCCATGTAGCGGCGCTCGAAGGTTCGCTGGGACCTGCCCTCGACGTGTTCGCGACCTAGGTCGGCAATCACGCTGGCGAGCTCGTCTTCGCCGAGGTCAGACAGGTTCAAGAACGGCGGTCGCCCGTCCATGAAGTAGTGCGTGGCAAAACTGGGGACCGCTTCGGTGCTCACCCACTCACGATGCCACAGGCTTCACGGCCGAGGACGAGCAATTGCGGGCGCAAGTACGAGCACGTGGCGCTCGATCGTTCTACTGTGCGGCCTCTCACGATGCCTGGAGGCAGCCATGGAAAAGCGAACGATTTTGATCACCGGAGCGGGCTCGGGCTTCGGCAAAGCCGCAGCCGTTGAACTTGCAACTCGGGGCCACGCAGTGGTCGCCACGACCGAGACAGCCGAACAAGCCGACGCCCTCCAAGCCGAGCATCCCGAGCTCACCACCATGAAGCTCGACGTCACCTCTGAGACCGATGTGGCCAAGGCCGCCGATCTCGACGTCGACGTCTTGATCAACAACGCTGGCATGGGTGTGATGGCCCCGATGGCCTCGGTGCCCATGGACAAAGTCCGAGCCGTCTTCGAGGTGAACGTCTTCGGGATGATCGCCATGTCTCAAGCCGTGATTCCCGGCATGAAGACCAAGGGCAAGGGCCGCATCATCAACGTCTCGTCAGTCGCTGGCATCCTCGCTTCGCCGCTCACTTCGCCCTACTCAATGACCAAGCACGCCGTCGAAGCGTTCACCAAGAGCCTGCGAGGCGAGCTCGAAGCCCACGGCATCGACGTCACCAAGGTCAACCCCGGCCCGTACAACACCGGCTTCAACGACCGCATGGTCAACGGCATCACCGAATACATCGACGCTGGCGACACCTCAGCTCATGAGACCAACGAGGTCGTACGCCAGATCGTGCTGACGGATCAGCTCGATCCCATGGAGGTTGCCCGCACCCTCGCTGATCTCGCCGAGGCAGAAGAGACGCCGCCAGAAACGCTGCTGCCCGAAGGTATTGGCGAACTGCTCCAGGCAATGATCAGCGCCGAGGGTTACTGATCCTGATGACCGAAGGTCGTAAGGCACTTCACGCGTATGTCAGTACTGGCGCCCACGAGCAGTGGCACAGCGCTGCCCAGACCTGGGGAGTGAGCGTCTCTGCCTTGCTCGAGGCATTGGCTCCGGATTTGCCGGACGTCGATATCGTGATCGGCGATCGTGGCGATGCCATCGTGACGACGTCTCGTCAGATCGATGCCCAGCGGCGCCGGCGACGTCGGACGTAATCCGAAAAAGCACAGAACCGATGGAGAGGCGGCGGCTTACGCTGTCGTTACCAAGCTCCTTTCAACCTGAGCCCGTGCCCATGTCCTCCCCCAGCAGATACGAACGCGTCACCCGTCGAGCAATGCTCAAGGCATCCCTCGGAACCACCGCTTTCGTGCTCGTGCCAGGTCTCGCCTGCGGCAACGACGATCGGGAGGTGTTTGCTGGCGCCACGGCCGAACCCGTGCCGACCACCACCACGACGATTCCCCCCACGACAACCGAGCCTCCTGCGGTTGAGACGACGCTCGGCGAGGCGGCCGCCAACGGACCTGCGGCAATCACCGGCGAGATGGTCATCTCGTTCACCTACACCCAAGCGGCCGGAGGGAAGAACGAACCGCCGTACGTTGCGGTCTGGATCGAAGATGCAGCTGGAGATCTCGCCACCACGGTGGCGCTCTGGTACGAGCAGGGTCGCCGAGGCGACCGTTGGCTCGACCATCTCAGCCGCTGGTACGGCGCTGATCTCGACCGGATCGCCGCTGGCGGGCGCGATGACGTTGCCACCATTTCCTCTGCCACTCGCTCTCCCGGCGCGTACGCGGTGGTGTGGGACGGCGCCATCGCTGGTGTTCCTGCTCCAGCTGGCGACTACTTCGTGTGCGTCGAAGCCGTGCGAGAAGAGGGTCCGTACTCACTCATTCGAGAACCTCTGACGTTGACGGCTGAGGCAGCATTGCCTGAGATGGTGCTGCCCGATGAAGGAGAGCTGTCGGCGGCCTCGGTACGAATCGATGTCTGACCAACGCCCGACCCAAGGCGCAACGATCCCTGCATCAGGAGCGCATGCATCAGGAGCGCCTGCATCGATAATTCCACGCTCGAGCGGTTCGAGGTCGACCTCGGCCAAGTGGCAGCGGTCGATGCGCTGGCTGCACGTCTACGCCAGCATGATCGCCTTCGCTGTCATCCTCTTCTTCGGGGCCACGGGACTCCTGCTGAACCATCCGACCTGGCTGTTCGGCGACGAGGTGACCGTCACCACCATCGATGGCACCCTGCCTGCCTCGGTTCGTGACGAGAGCGGCGCCAGTGTGGAGTTCCTGGCGGTCAGCGAGTTCGTACGGACCAAGTACGGCGTCGTCGGCGACGTCACCAATTTCGACCAGGTCGCTGACGAGGGATCTATCAACTACTCGGGACCCGGTTACGGAGCCACGATGCGCTTCGATGTGCCGACGCTCGACTTCCAGCTGACCGTGCGAGAGGAGGGTTTCGTCAATGCCATGCGAGACCTCCACTCTGGGAGCGATACCGGCTCGACTTGGAGCCTCGTCATCGACATCTCGGCTGGCTTCTTGGTATTCGTTGCTGTGACTGGTCTTGGCATCCAGGTCTTCCTGAAGAAGCGACGCCGCCGAGCGCTGGCATGGATGGTGGGCGGAACGATCGCCATTGCCGGACTGATCTGGCTCACGATGGCCTGAAGCGATCAGACGAGCTCGTGATCGAGCCGTCTCGATGCACCAGGAAGCAGGAGGCGCCGACCGCAGCGGTCAGCGCCAGTGTCTGCTCGGCATCGAGGATGACCGCCACCGTGGCCAGAACATCGGCAGTCGCCCCGTCTCCGGCCACAACCGTGGCACTTGCCATCTGCTCACCAGGTACACCCGAGCGCGGATCGATGACTTTGGGATAGCGAATGCCGGCAATCGTCCACCACCGCTGCGCTCCCCCGCTGGTGGCCATGGCTTCGTTCGACACCTCGACCGTCGCGAGCGGGCCGACATTGTCGTAAGGCCGGGATGGGTTCTCGATCCCGACCGTCAAGCTGGACATGCCTCGATGCACGATGTCACCACCCAAGTTGATCCACCCGGCCGAAGCGCCCGGCACCGCCTTCAGCGCCGACGTCAACGCTTCATCGGCAATCCATCCCTTGGCGATGGCGTTCAGGTCGAGCGTTGCCGTGATGGGCACCGAATCCATGGCTTCGACGGCCTGCTGCAATTCGTTCACCGATGGCGGTGTGCCGCGCACTTCAGCCCGATCCCAGAGGTCGACCAGTGGCTGCGCCCTTGGATGAAACGCACCGTTGGTCCGCCGCTGCCAATCATCGGCCAGGTCGATCACCTCGAGCAGCTCAGGCACGACAGAGGTACCGGTCGTGCGATAGGAGCGGAGCGCACTGGCCTCGTCGAATCGAGAAAAGATCGTTTCGAGCCTCCGAACCCCGGCCACCACCGAGGCCTCGCCAGATCGTGCGATCTCGGGCTCGGTAGCGGTCAGAACGACCTCGGCTCTGGTGCCGAGCAGCGGCTCGATGATCATGGCAAGCTCACGCTCATCCGGTCTTTCTATCCATCCACGACGACGACACGAGTAACGGCGACATGAGCAACGGCGACATGAGCAACGGCGACATGAGCAACGCTGTCGATGATCACATCGGCCAATCAGAGCAACGCTGTCGATGATCACATCGGCCAATCAGAGCAATGGCCGGCGGAGATGACGGCCGTGCGCCCGATCTTGCTTGCGGGAGGGCTGAGCGAAGACATCAAGTGGAACAAGCCCTGCTACAGCCACGATGAGCGCAACATCGCCATCCTCCAGGAAATGAAGGGCTTTCTCGCTCTGCTGTTCATCAAGGGGGCGCTCATCACCGACCCAGATGGTGTGCTCGAGCCCCAGGGAGCGAACACCCGGTCGGCAATGCGCGTGTGCTTCCGCTCGGTTGACGACGTCGAACGCCTCGCTGTCACCGTGTTGGGCTTTGTGAAGGAAGCGATCGCCATCGAAGCTGCTGGACTCGACGTTGGACCGCCGCCGGAACTTGTGCTCGTCGCCGAACTCCGAACACGGCTCGATGCCGACCCCGTGCTTGCCACGGCATTCGATGGCCTCACGCCCGGGCGGCAGCGGGAGTATCACCTTCACATCTCGGGCGCGAAGAAGGCTGAGACTCGAGAAGCGCGCATCGACAAGTTCGTGCCGAAGATCCTCGAAGGCAAAGGCTTTCGAGACCGTTGAGTTCAGATCAAGGCGCCGTAGACCAGCGTCTTGAGCTGGTCGGGGAAGTTGAAGGTGCCTGATGGCATCAGTTGCGTCATGAACACGACCGCAAGCTCTTCGCTCGGATCGACCCAGAACGTGGTCGACGCGGCGCCGCCCCACATGAAGTCGCCGACCGAACCCACCACGCCGGTGGCAGCAGGCCCCTTGGACACCGCCACGGTGAGACCAAAGCCTGTGCCTTCGAAACCGACCTCGCCATACCCCGTCGGCAGAGCAAAGTCGGACATTTCTCCGTCGCCAGCGAGATGGTTGCTGGTCATCAGTTGCAGTGTCTTGCGACTGATGATGCGCACGCCATCGAGCTCGCCACCGTTGGCCAGCATCGAAGCGAAGCGAACGTAATCCGCCGTGGTGCTGGCAAGGCCGCCACCACCGTTGAACAGCTTGGGCTTGCGCAGGTAGTTGCTGGTCGTCGGGTCATCGAGCAGCACGAGTTCCTTGCGGCCGTTGCGGGCGTAGCACGCCGCGAAACGATCGACTTTGTCTTCAGGCACCCAGAAGTCGGTGTCGACCATGCCGAGCGGCTCGAAGATCACACGCTCGAGATACTCGTCGTAGGGCAGGCCGGACATGATCTCGACCAGGCGGGCCGCTATGTCCATGCCGTGGGAGTAGAGCCATTTCGTACCGGGCTGGAAACGAAGAGGCCACTCGCCGAAGGTCTTCGACATCGATTCGAGGTCATGGTCGGCCAGCCAGTTGCGCTCGCCGAGCACGAGGTCTTTGTTCTCGGGCCCGTAGCCAATACCGGAGGTGTGACTGAGAATGTCTCGGATGGTGGGCGCCCGATCGGCGGGAACAATGCGGGTTCCCCCGTTGCCGTCGTCCTCGGCCACCGTCATGCCCTTCCACTCAGGGATCCAACGATCGACCGCGTCATTCAGCTGGAAGTGGCCCTGTTCGTAGAGCGTCATCATTGCGACGCCCGTGATCGGCTTGGTCATCGAATAGAGGCGCCAGATGGCATCGTCGCCAACAGGCACCGAGCGCTCGCGATCCTGCTGACCGAAGCTCTCGAAGTAGCCGACGTGACCGCAGCGCACGATCGCCACCTGAGCGCCGGCGATCTTGCCCGAGTCGAGGTATCGGCTGCGCAGGTGATCGCCGATGCGGCCCAGTCGGCTTTCGTCGAGCCCAGCGGCAACTGCGTCAGTCTTCATCGTCGTGCTCCGTTCGTGGGCCCCGTGGCCAGCCGAAAGCGACCTTACGCGTCGTCCCGACCTCCGTCGAGACAGCGATGCTCGAAACGGTTGCTGTCCGGCGCCAGCGTTAAGGTCGACCATGGCCGCACCGCTCCTTGCCTGGCAGACCTCAGCGATCAACCTCGCCGAGCACGCGTACAACGTCGTCCACACTGACGAGGGGGCGGTGGCTGCTGGCTTCCCGTCGGCTCTGGTCGCCGGCACCACGGTCCACGCCTACCTCACTCACTCGCCAGCCGCAGCATGGGACGCGGCCTGGCTCGATCACGGCTGGAGCGAGCTCCGTTTGATCTCGCCGGTGTTCGACAACGAGACCGTCGATCTCATCCCGAGTGAGGACAGCACGAGCGAGCACGGCACGATCGAGGCCAGAGTCGGAGGCGACCTCCGGGCGACGCTCGCCGTTGCCACGTCGGCACCGACAGTTCCGAAACGGGCGATCATCGAGCAGCATTCCGAGCTGACGTTCGACCTCGCCGAGGGGCTTGGCACGTATGGGCTTCGTGCTGGCGATGACCTCGCCGTGTATGCCAACGAGGGACGGGTGCACCCATCGGTCTGGCCGTCGATCGGCAACAGCGTCACCATGGCGTTCCACGTCACCGGGCCCTGGGTGCACGTGCGCAGCGCGATCACACACCTCGGTCAGGTGCCGAGCAATGCCCAGGTGACCGTTGCATCAGCGGTGGTGGATCGATTCGAAACGAGAGCTGGCGAGCGCGTTGTGCTCGACATCGAAGCCAGTGTCGACGGTGCCGTTGTTGCCCACATCGAGCACGAGTCGATCATCCGCCTCGGCTGAGCGAACCAAATCAGGCCTTTTTGACGTACTCGGCCTTGATCAAGATGCCCCGACCGTTGACCTTGCCATCGATGGGATGATCCCCTTCGACGATGCGAATCGACTTCAGCTTGGTGCCCGACTTGACCCCACCGGTCTTGCCATCGAGCTTGAGGTCCTTCACGACGGTGACATCGTCGCCGGTGACCAGCACGTTGCCGTTGACATCAACCACTTCGGGGAGCGATTCGTCGGCCCACTCATGTCCGCACGTCGCACACTCGAACCCATCGGTGCTCTCGAGGGGCTCTGGCATCGTGCAGATCGGGCAGGTCAACTCGTCGCTCATGGGCGACTGTCTACCTCCATCGACGAGATGCCGCTTTCGAGCCACTTCATCCTTCTAGAATCAGGCGCTGCTCTTGGCCGATTCGGCGAGGACTCGACGTTCACCCGATTGGCCCGCCTCCATGACCCACGCACTTCGACCTGAGCGATGATCACTCTTCTCATCATTCACGTCATCGTGGGCCTCGCAGCCGCTGCTCTCGGGCCCCGGCTGCAGTCGAAGGTCTTCTGGGTGACGATGATCGCCCCCGCCGCCACCGTGGCGTGGGTCATCTCGATCGCGTCTGACGTTCACGACGGCACGCCTGTCGTCCAAGATCAGCCGTGGGTCCCCGGCCTCGGCCTCGATCTGCGCTTCGTCATCGACGAGTTCGCCCTGCTCATGCTGGCCATCGTCAGCGGTGTCGGCGTCTTGGTCATGGCATACGCCAGCCAGTACTTCGACGATGAAGACGGCCTCGGGCGTTTCGCTGCGTTACTCACCATCTTCGCTGGAGCGATGACCGGCCTGGTCAGCGCCGACAGTCTCATCCTCATCTTCGTGTTCTGGGAGCTGACCTCGGTCACCTCGTATGGCCTGATCGGGTTCAAGGACACCAAGTCGGCTGCCCGTAGCGCTGCGTTACAGGCCTTGATCATCACTGGCGCTGGCGGCCTGTCGTTGTTGGCCGGCCTGATCATGCTGAGCATCAGCACCGGGTCATCCACTCTTTCCGGCCTCGCCGAGGCCACGATCGGCGGGTCCCTCGCCTCATGGGCCGCTGTCTTCATCCTGATCGGCTGCTTCACGAAGTCGGCCCAGGTGCCCTTCCACGGCTGGCTGCCCGGCGCCATGTCCGCCCCGACCCCGGTGTCGGCCTACCTCCACTCGGCCACGATGGTGAAGGCAGGCATCTTCTTGGTTGCTCGCCTCTCCCCACATCTCAACGAGCTCGCTCCATGGCGACCGATGACGCTGATCTTCGGCCTCGCCACGATGACCTGGGGCGGCTATCGAGCACTCCGCCAAACCGATCTCAAGTTGCTGCTCGCCTATGGCACGGTCAGCCAGCTCGGCATGCTCATGGCGGTCTTCGGCGCTGGCACTCCGAAGTTGCTGTTCGCTGGCACCGCTCTGCTCGCCGCTCATGCCATCTTCAAAGCCAGCCTCTTCATGGTCGTCGGCATCATTGATCACAGCACACACACCCGTGAACTCTCTGAACTCAGCGGCCTTCGTAGATCCATGCCGCTTGTCGCCATCACCTCGGTGATCGGTGGTGCTTCGATGGCCGGCATCATCGGCATGGCCGGGTTCATGGCCAAAGAGGCAGCCATCGTTGGCCTCCTCGATGCCGGAATCGCCGGGTTCGACCTCGCAACGGCGATCTTCGTCGGTGCGTCTGCCCTCACCGGTGCCTACACGCTGCGCTTTCTGTGGGGAGCCTTCACCGACGTCGAGGGCGTGGAAACCCCGATTCACAAGCCTGGCGCCCTGCTCGTTGCCCCGGCCGCTGTCCTGATGATTCCCACCGTCATCTTCGGTCTGTTCGACAAGTGGGCTACGAACATCGTGAGCCCGGCCGCCACCGCCCTCGAGCAGAAGGCCGAGGTCTACTCGCTCCACCTGTGGCCCGGTTTCAACACCGCCTTCATCCTCTCGATCGTTGCGGTCACTGGCGGCGTTGCCTTCTTCGCCGTTCGGTCACCGATCGAAGCAGCCCAAGCCAAGGTCGGCCGCAGCTTCGATGGGGCCGACATCTTCCAGGGTGGGCTGCGCAGGGTCTTGGCCGGAGCTACTCGATTCGTCTCGGTGATCCAGCCCGGTTCGCTGCCCATCTATCTCGGTGTGATCTTGCTCGCCGTGATGACCCTGCCGTTGATCACGATCATTGGCGACGTGCGACTGCCCGCCGATCGAGTCATCGCTGAGTCGCCTCTGCAATTCGTGGTGATCGTGGCCACGATGGTGGGCGCCGCTCTGTTGGCCCTCTCCGAGCGCCGCTTCGCCTCGGTGCTGTTGCTTGGCAGCGTTGGCCTCGGCTCGGCTTCGCTCTTCGTCATCCAAGGCGCTCCCGACCTCGCTCTCACGCAGTTGCTCGTCGAGTCGGTCTCGATTGCTGTGTATGTGTTCGTGCTTCGCCATCTGCCCGCACGGTTCAAGGCGCCACGGGTGTCAGGAGCCAACGCGTTGCGAGCGGCCATCTCTGGCGTTGTCGGCGTCACCATCTTCTTGCTGATGATCACGTCGGTCGCCGATCGCACCGCTCCGCTCGTCGATGAGGAACTCACCGCTCTCAGCTATCCGGAAGGTGACGGGGCGAACATCGTCAACGTGACCCTGGTCGACTTCCGCGGCTTCGACACGGTGGGCGAAGCGCTCGTGCTCGTGGTTGCCGCCCTCGGTGTTGTTTCGCTCGTCATCACCAACGGCCTAGACCCTCGCCAGATCGCACCGCAGACCCGGGGCCGCGATCCGAAGGATCCAACCCCGTTCAAGCCGCTGGTTCTCGGTCGTCCGAGCGTTGTTCTCGACACCACACTCAATGCCGTCTTCCACTCGATCCTCGTCTTTGCCCTCTACCTCCACTTCGCTGGCCACAATTCACCCGGTGGCGGCTTCATCGCTGGTCTGGTCATCGGCGCTGGCTTGATCTTGCGGGTGATCACCGGGCGGGAGACCTTGCAGAGCCGGTTCTCGATACCGCCACAGATACTGATGGGCGTCGGTGTGTTGTTGGTCACCGGAACCGCTCTCACCAGCCTTGCGCTCGGTAACGCGTTGCTCGAGCACCACACGTGGGAAGCCACACTTCCGGTCCTCGGCAAGGTGAAGACCACTTCTGCCTTGCCATTCGACACCGGCATCTTGCTGCTCGTTGTCGGCGTGATCTCGAGCTTCATCGAGGTCCTCGTCGGCGAACCGGAAACAGAACTCGTGGAGGGCCACGCATGAGCATCATGATGTCCGTCCTCGTTGCCTGGCTCTTTGCTGTTGGCACCTATCTGCTCTTGCAGCGAGCTCTCACCCGCATCGTTCTCGGTCTCGGCCTGTTGAGCCATGGCGCGGTGTTGTTGTTGATCACCGTTGGTGGTCGCGCTGGCCGTCCACCACTGGTCGGCAAGGGCGATGACGGAGCTGGCATTGCTGCCCCGCTCCCTCAGGCGTTCGCGCTCACTGCCATCGTGATCGGCTTCGGCGTGTCGGCGTTCCTCTTGGCGCTCGCCTATCGAAGCTGGGTCGGGACCGCGAACGACGAGGTCCAAGACGACATCGAAGATCGCCTGGCCCAGATGGCTGATGGCGAGGGTCACTTCCGACAGCCGGATCCCGAAGAAGACCAGCCCTGGGACGAGTGGGATGACCCTGAGGGTGCCCCGAAAGCGACGGAGCCGAACTCATGAGCCTCGTCGTTCTTCCTGTCATGCTTCCGCTGTTCGCCGCCGGCATCACCATGCTGGCGATGCGATCGTTGGTCGCCCAACGCGTGGTCGGTCTCACCGCCAACCTCGCAGCACTCGGTACCGCTGTTTTGCTGCTGATTGCAGTGGAGTCCGACGGAATCCAGGCCCAGACCGTTGGCGCATGGCCAGCCGGAGTGGGCATCACAGTCGTGGCCGATCTGGCCTCAGCCATGTTCTTGGTCGTCAGCCTCGTCGTCATCGTGCTCGTGCAGGTCTATGCCATCGGGCAGGGCGTCGACGAAGCGCAGCCGCGCATAGGACAGCCCGTCTATCTGGTCCTCACTGCCGGTGTGGCCCTGTCGTTCCTCACCGGCGACTTCTTCAATCTGTTCGTGGCCTTCGAGGTCATGCTGATCTCGAGCTACGTCCTGCTCACCATGGGCGCAAGCGGCAAAGCCATCCGTTCGGGCATGACCTACGTGGTCATCAATGTGCTGGCCTCCACCCTGTTGCTCGCCACTGTCGGACTGATCTACGGCGCCACCGGCACCGTCAACATGGCTGAGCTCGTCACCCGCTTCCCCGAACTCCCGCAGTCGACTCAGGCGGCGCTCGGCATCCTCTTGATCTCGGTGTTCGCCATCAAAGCAGCGCTGTTCCCGTTCTTCTTCTGGTTGCCCGACAGCTACCCGCTCGCACCGGTTGCGGTGACCGCGGTGTTCGCCGGTTTGCTGACCAAGGTCGGCGTCTACACGATGATCCGGGCCACCACCATCCTGCAGCTCGACGACATCAGGTGGCTGCTCGTCATGGCTGCGTCACTCACCATGGTCGTTGGCGTTGTCGGCGCCATCGTGCAAAGCGACATCAAGCGAATTCTGAGCTTCCACATCATCAGCCAGGTCGGTTACATGGTCATGGGCCTTGCCATTGGCACCGTGGCTGGTCTGACTGGCGCTGTTCTCTATGTCGTGCACCACATTCCGGTGAAGACAGCGCTCTTCCTCGTTGGTGGCCTCATCGAAGACTCGACCGGCACCGGCCAACTCCACCGACTGGGTGGTTTGGTCAGAAGAGCCCCGATCTACGCCGTGCTGTTCGTCATCCCCGCTCTCAGCCTGGCGGGCATGCCGCCGTTCTCTGGCTTCCTGGCCAAGCTCGCGGTGATCACCGCTGGCCTGCAGGCCGAGGAGTACATCATGGTCGCAGCCAGCCTCGTGGCGTCGCTGCTCACGATCTTCTCGATGTCGAAGATCTGGGCCGGGGTCTTCTGGGGTACTGCCGACGATCCCACTCCGGCAATGGCGTCCGCCGATGACGAGGATCGCCGATTGGTGATCGATCCGGTCACCACCGCAGCAACAGCGGCGCTGGTGCTCTGCACCTTGATCGTTCCGATCTTCGGCGGCACGGTCTTCGATCTGGCGGAACGGGCAGCGATGCAACTACTCGACACCACCGAATACCTCGAGGCGGTGCGCAACTCATGATTGCCCGATTGTTCCTGCCGGCCTGGTTGTTGGTTGTCTGGATTGCGCTGTGGCGTGATGTGTCAGCAGCCAACGTCGTGTCCGGTCTGGCGGTGGCTGCTGCTGTGGTGTGGTTCTTCCCCCCGCAGGGCGAGAACGAGCGCTTGAGAGTCCGTCCGCTGGCGTTGCTCCGGTTCGTGAGCACCGCAGTGATTTCGATCGTGCGAGCCAACTTCGTGGTTGCATGGGAAGTCATCACGCCAAAGAACGTGATCACCGAAGGCGTGGTGGCTGTGGATCTCGCCTCGAGCCATCCCACGGTGATCACCCTGGTCAGTCATGCCATCATCCTGGCGCCAGGCACCATGGTGATCGACATCGACAAGGGCGACGCAACGAAACCGACCAAGCTGTACGTCCACGTGCTCCACCTCCGCAGCGTTGAAGAAGTCCGAGAAGAGGTGCTCCAACTCGAAGCTCTCGCCCTGGCTGCGGTCTCCGGCCCCGACGACGACCCTGCGGCGGCTGCTGACGCTGCAGAAGAAGCTGCCACCGACGGAGGACAATCATGACCGAGGTCCTCGAATACGCTGCGCTCACGATGCTCGGTGTAGCTGGAGTGTTGGCCCTGCTACGAGTCGGTCGGGGAGGTTCGCTGCCGGACAAGGTGCTCGGCGCCGACACACTGATGCTCGTACTCGCAGCTGGCATTGCCGCGGCTGCAGGTATCACGCGAGAAACAGCATTCCTCGATGCACTCGTGGTGATCACCATGCTGGGCTTCGCCGGCACCATCACCGTTGCTCGCTACGTCGAACGCCGAGGAGCACGAGCATGACGGATTTCATCTCGGCAGCCATCATGGCGATCGGGGCTGCCTTCACCCTCCTTGCAGGTGTTGGCTTGCACCGCTTCGACGATGTCTTCGCCCGTATGCACGCTGCTGGCAAAGCCTCGACCCTCGGCTTGTTGTTGATTCTCATCGGTGCTGCCATACGGTTCGCTGAACTCGGCGACATCTTGAAACTGAGCCTCGTGGCCGTCCTGGCGGTCATCACGATCCCCGCAGGCGTTCACCTGATTGCTCGGGCTGCGTGGCGGGCACGCACCGAACTGGCCGAGGCCACGTCGTTCGACGAGGACTCTCGGCGCCGGTTCGACGAGATCTGAACACCCGCCCTCAGGCGGTCCAGTTGCGCCGAACAGCGGTGAGTGCCTCTTCGAGCGTCGACCCGAGTTGCTTCGCTGTGACGACATAGGCATCGCTTGCGCTGTCGAGTTCCGACCGACGTTCTTGGGCCGGTGCTGCTTCTTGGGGCGCAATGAAGGTGCCTTTGCGGCCGTGGGTCGACACGACGTCGTCCGTCTCGAGCAACTCATACGCCTTGGCCACGGTGCCTTTGGCCAGCCCCAGGTCGTGGGCGAGCTGGCGAATCGTCGGCAACTGGGTGCCCTCAGCGAGCGTGCCGACGACGGCCATGCGAACGATCTGCGAACGGAGTTGTTCGTAGACCGGGACGGCGTCGTTGGCATCGACACGGAGCATCATCGAGCCGCGCCTTCGTACATGGGCGATGTCGGGTCCGAGGCGACAGGCTCGTCGAGCAGCCAGTCGAGACCCAGGCGTTTGTTCTTTGCCCACCACCAGACAGAGGTGAGCCACGCAGCGACGACGAGAGCGGCGGTGAAGCCTTCGAGTTGAGAGCCGGCGAAGCTCTGAAAGGCAGGCACGAGGAGGGCGACACTGAGGGCATTCAAAGGCTGGGCGAGGCTGCGGGTGATCGCCAGCTCACGGCAGAGGTCATCAGCTCGTTCGAGGGCGGGAGGGAGCAACGGGCGAGGCCGCGTGGCCACCCGGTGCTGCAGGGCAACGACACCTCCGGTCACGAACATGGCGAGCACTGCAAGCACGATCGGTGTGATGCCGGCCTCGGCGAACACAGATGCCACCGCCGTGGCAAGCCAGATGGCGACGAGCACCGCCGTGCGGCGCTTGTCCCTGGTGACGAGGTAGTTGGTGATTCGCCGGGGCGTGAGCGATGCCGTCTGAGGGTCTGACGCCACACGAGTGCGGTGCAGTTCGGAAGCGATCGCCCCGACCAAGATGCCGCCCATTCCGAACGCCACGACCGTGGAGCCATTCATGCCGTTGTTCCACGACGAGACCCACAGGATGAGGCCGACAAGGCCGCCGAGGTTTCGGTAGAAGCGAGTGCGGTGAAGCCACCGGGCGACGAGTTCGGCGCCCTCGGGGTCACGAATGAGACGGACCGACAGTTCGTCGGCTTCGTGGTCGTGAAGGACCAGCAGCAAGGCGAGCGAGTAGAGAACGAGACCGGTGAGGATCGCCAAGAAAGCGAAGCCGAGAAGGCTCGATGAGCTCGAATCGCCGGAGCGGGTGCCAACGACGAACAAGATCGAGACAAAGGCAGCGCCGATGACGGCGATGAGGCCAGGGCGAATTCGGGAATGGGGCCGGGACGGCATTTCTTTGCTCTTTCATCGTCAGAGGACGCCTCGGAGAATTCCTTGACTGTCCTATTGTCTTGGTACAATATGACGTTTGTCCCAGACCACGTCAAGCAGAAATCGAAAGCCCATGTCCGGCATGACTGCCAACGCAACGAAAACCATCGAGCGCCCGCTCGTCGACCAGCTGATTCCACCTGTTCCCAGCACCGGCCGACGCATCACCCTGTCTGCAATCGTTCTCGGGGCAGCGATCGGCCTTGCCTACCTGACACTCGCTGGGTGGCTCTATCCCCGGCTCACGATCATGGACGCTGGATACTCGGGAGCAGGCAACGGCGTACAAGCGATCTCGATCGAGGTGACCAACCCAGGCCACCGGTCGATCATCGTCGACCGAGTGACGGCTACCGCGAGTGGCGTTGGCATCCCCGGGGCGACCGTCACACGCTGGCCGCAACCCGATGAGAACGGCGCCGCCCCACAGGACGTCACCCTTCCCCACACCCTCGGCCCGACAGAACGCATCACCGTGTCCTACGACGTCGTCTTCACCGACTGCGAAAACGGAATCGCAACGCTCGACGCTCAGGCGGAGGTCGCGTTCCAATTCGCCGATGGACCGCCGTCGATCGACCGCTCGGTCCTGGCAACGAACATCTTCGAGGGAATGTCGGTCGGCTGCGATTGGTAGCTCAGAATCGATCAGCGGTGGTGATCTCGCCGCAGCATGGTGACCGGGCGCAGTGGCGCTCGGGCTGCGGCGGCGAGGCCCTTGCCGATCGGCTTGATCAGACGGGGTTGGCCGGCGATACCGAGCTTGGCGAACCACAGCCATGAGATGAGGCCGACGACCAACATCACGACAGAAACCACCATCCAGCCCCACTCGCGATCGGCGGCGGGAAGGTTCTCGGTGTTCATCCCGTACCAACCAGCGATCAAGGTCATCGGCAACACGATGGCGGCATAGACGGTCAGCAGGTTGGCCGCCCTCCCCTGCCGTTCGGCAACGGCCCCTCGATACGTGTCGAGCATGTCGCTCAGCAGCTGCCGGGAGGTGGCGAGCGAGGCGAGCACCTGATTGTGCACGTCATAGGCATCGACGAGTTGCCGGCGAGCTCGATCGTTCAGCTGATCGCCAGGCAGGCGCGAAAGCTGGGTGAGCATGCGCATTTGTGGCGTGAGGACTTTGCGAATCGTTGCTTCTTCTCGACGTAGCAACTGCACCTCGGCGAGGAAGTGCGGGGCGGCGGCGAGCGCATCATCGCCGAGTCCATCGACCTGGCGCTCGAGCTCGTCGGCGACAGAAAGGAAACGACGGCCGATGGCCTCACAGAGGTGGCCGAAGACCTCCGATGGGCCGCCGGTGGTGAGGTGTGGATTCTTCGTCACCTTCTGCCAGAGCCAATCGATGCCTGGCACCGGCGCTTGGTGAAGCGTCAGTAGGTGATCGTCGCTCACGAAGCAGTCGATCTCGATGGTGTCCAGGCGCTCACCATCGAGGCTCAAGCCGTGCAGGATCACGAACAGATGGTTCTCGGTCTGCTCGAACTTCGGGAGCTGCTCGACGTCCATGACGTCTTCAACCGCCGCTGGAGCCAAACCATGCTCGGCGGCAAGAGCAGTTAGGCCCTCGGTGGTGACAGCATGATCGATCCATGGCGGCCCATCGGGGCCGAGTGGTTGCGAACGAGTCTGATCGACAGCGGTGGTCACCGCTCAAGACTCCCACTCGCTTGCAGCGGTGTGTTGGACACCACGAACCGTCAGGAGCGTTGGAGGTTGAACTCGTCGAGGTCGATGTCGTGGGTCATGGCCCAGTAGTCGACCAGGCGCCAGGGAACGAGAGCGGTGTTGCGTCCGTTGCTGTTCCGATACCAGTTGGTCATTCCTGGATGGGTCCAGATCAGCTCGGCGTGCTCGGCATCGACTCGCTCGTTGTAGGCATCGTGCACTTCTTGCTTCACGTCGATGACCGCGGTGTCCTCAGTGAGAAGCGCCGCAATTGCGGTCGAGATGTATCGGGCCTGACATTCGGACATGAACACGGTGGAGCCGCCGTGACCGAGGCCGGTGTTGGGCCCGAGCATGACGAACATGTTGGGAAAGCCCGGCACCGTGATGCCCAGGTGGGCCCGGGGGTCATCGTCAGCCCAGACATCGGCGAGGTCGACGCCATCGCCGCCGATCACGCCGAGCCGCGCGGTCATCTGCGTGGTTTGGAACCCCGAGGCCTGGACGATGATGTCGTGGGTGCGCAGTTGGCCGTCGGCGGTGAGCACACCGGTGTCGGTGACCTTCTCGATGGGGTCGGTGACGAGGTCGACGTCGTCACGACGAATGGTCTTGTACCAACCGTTGTCGAGGAGGATGCGCTTGCCGAAGGGCGGGTAGTCAGGCTGGCACTGCTCGAGCATGTCGGGCTTGCCCTCGAGCTCGGCTTCGAGGTGCTTGGTCATCTCGGCCCGATGCCGGTCGTTGGTGCGATTCATGGAGCGCTCGGGGTGTGGCCACTCGGGATCGCGCCGAAGGTAAGGAAGCAGACCGTCGCCGTAGCGCCAGAACATCACGAAGCGGAACCACTCGGCGTAGAAGGGCACGTGCTGCAGTAGCCAGCGGCCGGCCTCGGGAATCTCGCTGCCGTAGCCGTCGATCGGCCGCACCCACTGCGGACTTCGCTGGTAGACGGTGAGCTTGCCGACCTGATCGGCGATGCTCGGCACCAACTGCATCGAGGACGCACCTGTACCGATGACGGCAACGTCTCGACCGGCGATGTCGGCATCCGACGGCCAGCGAGCAGTGTGGAACATCGAGCCGTCGAAGTCGTCGAGCCCGTCGATGGCGGGTGCTTTCGGGACATTGAGCACGCCAATGGCACTGACGAAGACGCGAGCGGTCAGGGTCTGTTCACCGGCTGCGTCTGAGTGGGTGTCGATGTGCCAACGTGCTGCGGCGTCGTCCCAGCGAGCGCCCGTGACCTCAGTTCCGAACGAGATGTTCTCGGTGACGTTGAAATCGTCGGCGCAGCGGTCGAGGTAGTCAGCGATCTCATCGCGAGGAGAAAAGTAGCGGGACCAGTCGTAGCGGGCCCCATGGGAGAAGGAATAGGCGTGGTTGGGCGTGTCGACTCCGCAGCCCGGATAGCGGTTGTCGAACCACGTGCCGCCCACCCCGCTGCGCTTTTCGACGATGACGTAGGGAACGCCGGTCCGGGTCAGCACCGCTCCGAGGGCGAGGCCGGAAACGCCGGCGCCGACGATCACGACCATCGGCACCGCGGCTTCGGCCTTCGCTGGGAGGCTTGGCATCTCGACGTCACGGTCAGCGAAGCCAAGATCCTCCCGCATCATCGGTGCGTATTCAGCCCCGACGTCTTCGCCCAGGCACGTGCGCATCATCTGGACCATGAGGTCGTCGCCGGGGTCGCCGATGACCGGGGTGATGTCGTCGCTGGTGAGTTCAGCGATCAGGGCATTGCGGATTGCCGACCTGGCATCGGCGTCGAGGCCGGCATCGGTATCGGCGATGAGGCTGACGTCTCGCACCGGAGTGAACGGGGGCTCGAGCCAGGCCATGTCACCGGTCAGATGGACCAGCGCCATCAACAGAACTCGATAGTCACCCGACTCATCGATTGCTGCCGCGAGATCGTCCGCATATGCCATGGGGAAACGTTGGCATCTCGCCACCAACTCTCCAAACTCCGAGACGGGCAAATCGGGTGAACCAGACGCGGCGCAATACCATGTTGGATCCTTGCGGTGCGGAGGACGAGGGGTGCGGAGGACCAATGGCGAAAGCAAGCAGATCCAAGTCGGGACGTCGCTTCCGCGCCGGAGGTGGAAGAGTCACGCTGAAGCCGTGCTCGGATCGGCCCGAGGGTGCCTACTGTGCGCCGCTGAACCACATCACCACAGTCGACGGGGAGTATTGGACCTGTTCGTGCGGGCGCCGCTACAGCGCCAAGGCCCAGCGAGAGTTCAATGAGGTCAACCCTGATTGGCGTTCCGACTCTGGTTCGGACCTCGAGTCGTGAGCCGTCGTTCTGCAAGCCAAGAGCTGGCCGAGATCGCTGACCTCCTCGGCGCTTGGTCCTTCACCGAGTCCAGCTGGGCCGGCCCGGGAGTGGTTCCCTTCGGCGAAGACGTTCTGCACTCCCCCACCCAGCCGGTGGAAACCTTCAACGATGACCTGAAGACCATCACCGACTACATGATCGAGATCATGCACGAACGCGAGGGTGTTGGGCTGGCCGCAAACCAGATCGGATTGCCACTGCGGATGTTCGTGCACAACATGCCTCGCGTGGCGCCACCGGTGATCGTGAATCCTCGAATCGTCGAGACGTCCGGATCGTGGCAGTACTCAGAGGGTTGCCTCTCCATGACCATCGAGGGCACCCACGCTCCCCTGAAGCGGCCAAAGTACCTTGTGGTCGAGTGTGTCGACCTCCAAGGTCGCCCGCTGCGGATCGAAGCTGACGAGTGGCTGAGCCGAGTCTTCCAGCACGAAATCGACCATCTCGACGGCGTGGTCTACGCCGAACGACTCGTGGGTGCGCATCGGTCACGTGTGTTCAAGCTGATGAAGGCAGCGGGAACACCCACCGAACGGCTCGGCGATCTGGGCTGACTGCCTGATGACAACGGGAAGTGCGACGTGGGCCACACGGCTGTGCGACGAGCGAGATCGCCCGTTCAGTAATCCTCGCCATCGGCCATGCTTTCCTCGTGGAAATGTTCGTGATTGGAATCTTGTTGGGTCTGATCGTGCTGGCCTTCGACCTGCCCCGTCCAGTCAGGGGTCGTCGACGAAGCATGAGCAGCGCTCAGGCTGTGGGATACCGCGCCGCGTTCGGCGAAGACCCGCAGACGATGCAGACCCGGAGCAGCACGCCAGAGGTCTGACTCGCTCTCCGAGCGGTCGAGTGTCTATCGATGCGGGCTGTACGTAAGGCCCTTCGCCTTGATGAGACGACGTCGACGGGGCACTCTTGCATCGTCGAGGGTTCGACCGTCGTGACCCGACATCGAAACGGAGTCCCCATGCAAGCGGCCTACGACGACATCGCTGACTGGTATGAGAACGAGTTCCTGAAGCTGCAACGCTCGAACTCGCCAGACCAAGAGTTCGCCGATGGTCTCGGCATCGACCGAGCACTCGTCGAACTGCTCGGAACGGGCGACGGCCTGTGCTTGGAGGTTGGCTGCGGCACCGGCATCTACGCCGAGAGAGTTGCCGGTCTCGGCTGGACTCCGGTCGGTGTAGACATCTCCTCCGGCATGCTCGGCTATGCCAAGGAGCGACTGCCGGTGGCGCTGGGCGACGGGTGCCACCTCCCGTTTCCAGACAACTCGATTCCTGCTGCCATCACCGTGATGGTCCACACCGATGTGCCCATCTACCCAGAGATGCTCAGCGAGATTGCTCGGGTCTTGGAACCCGGTGGCGTCTTCGTCCACATCGGGGTGCACCCGTGCTTTTGCGGAAGCTTCGCAGACCGAGCGGACCGGCCGAACGTCGTCATCCAACCCGGCTATCTCGAGAGCGGCTGGACACCGGGGCGCGGGCCCGAAGAAGGCGAACTCGGCAAGGACGGGCAGGTTCGAGACAAGGTCGGCGCTGGCCACCTCAACTTGGCCGATCTGCTGAATCTCTTCCCCACTTCTGGGCTTGCCGTCGAGCGATTTGCCGAAGGCTACGAACCGACGCCCATCACCCTCTCGATACGGGCCTACGCCTGATTCCTCGCTCGACGAGGTCACTCGCTGCAAATCTGGCGCCGAATTGCTCAACCACACGCCACGAGGTGCGCAACACTCGCGCCATGTCGAACGAGACCTCCATGGCCGAGTCCTATGACGACTTTCCCCGAATCGAGGAAGCCTTCCAGCATCGTCTTGACGAAAGCCTCGACCCGTCAGGTCCAGACAGCCTTCTCGATCTCTTCGGGGAGGTGCTGGCAACATCGAACGTAACTGAGGTCGTCGACGTCGGATGTGGCGAGGGCGACGACGCCGTCGAGATTGCTCACCGCTTTGGGCTCGAGGTCGTCGGCGTCGACCCCATCGAGCGTCACCTGGAGCTCAGCCGAGCAGCGGCGATCGAGGCCGGGGTCGGGCTGACGTTCGTCGAAGGCACTGCCGAGGCCCTGCCCATGGCCGATGCCTCGACCGACGTGATCTTCGCCAAGGAATCCTTGATGTATGCCGATCTCGACGCTGCGTTCGCAGAGTTCCGTCGGGTTCTTCGGCCTGGCGGCTTCGGGTTCGTCTATCAGGTGTTCACCGGCCCACAGATGGCTGATGCCGAGGCGCCCGACTATTGGAGCAAGAACGCTGGCGCTCGCAGCGTTCGCCCGGACGACATGGCGGAGGCGATCCGCTCTGCCGGGTTCAACGTGACCACTCGGCTCGATATCGGAAGCGAGTGGGGAGAATTCGGACAAGAGCAGTCGGGAACGCCGGGCCGACGCTTGGCCCACGTTGCCCGGCTCCGTCGTGAGCCGGAGCGCTACATCGCCGAGTTCGGCCAAGCCGCCTACGACATCATGCTCCACGACTGCTTGTGGCACGTCTACCGGATGCTCGGTTTGCTCCACGCCGCCGTGTTCGTCTTCCACGTGCCGCCTCGAGTCTGCCCATTGCAGCACGAACGTCTCGCCGTCCCCGCTGAGATGGTTCGATAGCGGTGAAGGTACGTCTCGCAGCAAAGGTGATCCTGATCGACCGGGCCGATCGTGTTCTGTTGTTTCGAGGGGGTGACCCGACCGCTCCCGAGGCGGGCACCTGGTGGTTCCCACCAGGCGGTGGCCTGGAACCAGGCGAGACTGTCGAGCAAGCCGCCAGGCGGGAAGTCCTCGAAGAGACCGGTCTCACCTTGGACGAGCTCGGTCGGGTCATCTTCCACCGGCAAGCAGAGTTCACCTACAACGGCGTCGACCTCGTCAGCGAGGAGGACTACTTCCTCGTGAGAGTCGACCACTTCGACATCCGCACCGACGGCTGGACTGATCTCGAACGAGAAGTCGTCACAGCGCACCGGTGGTGGCCTCTCGACGAACTCCGAACGACAACCGATGTCGTCTATCCGACCGAGTTGGTCACGCTGATCGAGACCTTCGGATAGCCCCCTAGTGTCTGTGGATGGAACCGATCTTGGAGTTCTCGGCCGACCTCTGGCTTCACCCCAAGGGTTCGTGGGTGTTCCTCACCGTGCCGGAGGACGAGAGTGAGGACATCCGTGAGCTGGCGCCGAACTTCGGCGGGTTTGGCTCGGTTCGAGTTCGAGTGACGATCGGCGAGAGCGAATGGAAGACGTCGGTGTTCCCTCAGAGCAACGAGGGGTGCTTTGTCCTGCCGGTGAAGAAACCCATCCGCTCCAAGGAAGAGATCGACGTCGGGGACACCGTCGATGTCGAACTCGCCCTGATCATCGACTGACGAGGACGCTGCCTCCTAGGCCATCGACGAGGCGTCAGCCACAACACGAAGCTCGACGATTGCGTCTCGTGGGATGAAGCCAGCAACCTCGATCGCTGTCCATGCGGGATACGGCTCGGTCACGAACTCGTCTCGGACCTGCCGGAAGACCTCGAGGTGATCGTGAATGCCAACGTGATAGCTGGTCATCTCGACGATGTGGGAGTGGTCCAGGCCGGCCTCGACGAGGACATCGAGCACTTTGGCGAAGGCATCTCGAATCTGCTCCTCTGGATTGGCGGCACACGAACCGTCGGCCCTGCTGCCCGTCATGCCGGTCAAGAACAGCAGCCCGTTGCTCGCGATGCCGGGCGACATACGCCAATCGTCCCGCAAGCGACTCAGGTTGTCCGGTGTGACGGCTTTGGAGTCCATCGCCCGATGCTAGGGACTGCAGGCCGATACCTCGAGAATGAGCGCCGGACCTGAGGAGTTCTCGACAAGAATCTCTCCGTGCAGCCTCGATCCCCATCATCGATCGAGATTCGAATGGCCGTGCCCAGCGACGCTGATGTCGTCGCCGACTATCACGACCGCTGCTTTCGAAGCACGTACGCCGCGGAGATCCTGGCGGGCGACATCGCCGTCCCCGACGCAAGGGGCACCAGACTGCAGCTGAAAGAGTGGTTCGGCCCCGACTCGCGATTCGAAACGCATGTTGCCGTTGTCGATGACGTTCCGGTCGGGCACTTCACCGTCCTGGACCACTGCTTGGTCCACCTGTTCGTCGAGCCAGAGCATCAAGGCATCGGACTCGGCAAGCGCATGCTCGCTCTCGGCGAAGCCGAACTCGCAGCCGCCGGTCACGCGAGCTTCGAACTCCACGCCAGGGTCGAGAACACCAAAGCAATCGCCTTCTACCTCGCCGCCGGCTGGGAGATGACCGACGGTCTCCTACACACCGACGAGCACGGCATCAGCTACGACGAACACGTCCTGGTCAAGCAGCTCTCCTGAGAGCCATGGCGTGCCATCACGTCCGCCGGAGTTCGACCACCACGGGATGATGATCGCTTCCCAGCGGTTGGTCGATCGATGGACCGACCCGCATCCCAACGACGTCGAAGTGATCAGAGATCAGCACGTGATCGAGCCGCAGGATCGGCGGCGGTGAGATCGGGCCGACAGTTCGGATGGGCCACGTTGCGTCCATGCCGCACCCGGCGACATCGTGGACGTCGGTGAGCCCTGTGTCGAGAAGCGTGCGGAAAGGACGATGAGCGTTGGTCGCGTTGAAGTCACCACCGAAGATGCGGGCCCGACCATTGTCGACAACTGATGCCGCCAGTGATTCGAACTGCACCTCCCAAGTGGCGATCTGCTCGCTGGAGTACGGCGCTGCTGTGTGCACGCTCGTCAACTCGATGGGACCAAAACCATCGTCGATGAGCACCGGGACGATGCCCCCTCGCGTGAACTCCGGCCGCTCCTCCAAGGGGAACCGGCTCCACAACAACGTTCCCGTCGCGCCGGAGCGATGTTCGAGTTGGCTCAATGAACCGTCATCGAGTGCAGAAGCAAATCCCGAGGTCGCCTCTTGCAGTAAAACCACGTCGGGGTCGACAAGCTGGATGTCGGCTCGGTAGCGCTCGGGAATTCCACCGCCCGTGAGCACGTTGGCCTGATAGATGACCAGCGAATCGGCCGATCGCGCTTGGAGCGGCCGGCAATCTGTCACTGCATCGAATGGCCAGACAACGATCGACGCTGCCAGCAGCGCCACGGCGGATGCAGCTGCCAGCCACTTTTGCTTTGCGACCACTGCGGCGAAGAAGGCCACGGCAACGCCGATGGCGAGGAAGGGCAAGATCCCGGCAAGCACGAGGCCGAACGGGTGGATTGGTGGGGCGAACCACAACATGATCGACAGCACGGTGACCGCGAGGCCAGCCCATGCAGCGCGAAAGATCAGCGTCAAGAGTCGTTGCACCGCTCGAACCTAGAGGGGGTCGCCTCCGGGGCGGCGTTCATGTGATGCAGAATCCGAGCAGAGCGAGCGGTCTCGGCCCGGCGCTAACTTGCAACACCATGACCCGGCCCAGCGTCGAACCATGGCTTGCCTCGGCAGCACTCGAGCGAGTTGGCGAGTTCGCAACGCAACTCCGAACCGTTGGCGACACCTCAGTGCGCGTACCCAATCTCGATTGGACCGTGGCCGACCTGGCCCAACACGTTGCGAGCCTGCCTTCGCATTTCGGGCGGCTGCAGGACGACGCTGCCGGTTTCGTACGTCCAACTGACTGGGCCGCCTTCGCCGATGAGCGTCGAGCTCACATCACCGAAACCGACGCTGCGAAGCTTGCCGACTTCATCGATACCGAGCTCAGCACCTACGTGCAGCTGCTGACAGAGAGCGAACGACGGTGGCTGTATGGCAGCGAGTTCGACACGACGATTCTGATGGGACTCTTCCTCGACGAACTCATCATCCACGGCATGGATCTTGCTGGTGCAACGGGAGCCGACGCACCCGTGTTCGAAGAGAACGAAGCCAACGCTGCGGCCGAGGCCGCGGTCATCACCACTCCCCTGTTCATCGATCCGGTGAAGGCGGCTGCACAACCCGATGGCGTCTATCACCTGAAATTCCGGGGCGGCCGGCATTTCACGTGGACCAAGACCGGCAACGGACTGGTCACCACCGAAGGAAAGCCGGCAAAGGCTGATGCGCACCTCAACACTGATCCGGCGATGTTCATGCTCTCGTCGCTCGGCCGCGTCAGCCAAGTGCGGGCGGCGCTGTCCGGGAAGATGGTGAGTTACGGACGCAAGCCCTGGCGATTCATCGGACTCGGCGGCATGGTCTTCGACGGCATTTGACGCTCATGCCGCAGCGCTGTTTGGCAAGCCTTCAGGCGTTGCGTATCGACGGCCGCAGGAGCAGCAGCGGGATCGTGATGGCCATGGTGACCAGGCCGACCACTCGCATCGTGACCACGGGCCCGAGCGCTGGAGCCAACACGGTTTGGGCCAGTGCTCCGAACGGGAGCCCGCCGGAGAAGCCCAGCGTCATGATGCCCATGACGCGCCCCATCATCGCGTCGTCAGTGCGCTGCTGCAAAAGTGTTCGATGCGACGCGATGGCGATTCCGGCATTGATACCCCACAAGATCATCACGACCGTCGCCACCCAGTAGTTGGGCGCCAGGCTCAACAAGAACTGGCCCATACCGAGGCCGATGCCGATGAAGAGCGCCACGTTCAGTCCGTGGCGCATGTCCTTACGACGGGCAACGAACACCGAACTCGTGAGCATCCCGATGCCGAACGTCCCGAGCAGAAGGCCAGCCTCGGTCGGCCCGCGCCCGAAGTTCTCCTCGACCACCCGCGGCATCGTGATCTGCATCACGCTGAACGACGAGCCCAGCACGAGGGTGGCGATCAACAGGCTTCGTCTTGGCTCGGCACCGAGGCCGTAGCGCAGCCCCTCGAGCACATCGGTTCGCAACCGCTGCCGGGCAGCTCCGGTCTCAGCGTCTGGCGGAATCGTGACGCCCCAGAGCAGAACGAAGGCGATGGTGAGAACCACCGCGAGGAGAGCAAAGCCGCCCTCGTTGCCGAGCAATGCGATCGCTCCGCCTCCGAGGCCGAGACCGAGGAAGCCCGCTGCCTGCCCTCCCCCGTTCTGCAGCGCAGCGGCATTCATCAATCGATCGCGAGGCACGAGCTTGGGCACGATGGCGTTGAGGTTCGGCTGCATCATCACGAGGGCGGCACCGAGGAGGGCAGCCGCTATCCCGGTCAACAGAGGTGTTGCTTCGCCCGTTGCCACCACGATTGCCCAGATCGCCATCAACATCGCGGAAGTGCCAATCCACAACAGCGTGAACGAGCGGCGATCGAAGCGGTCAGACCAGGCCCCGGCGGGTAGGGCAAGCAGCAGCGCAGGCAGCCCCAGTGCAATGCCTGTCAGGCCCTCGGCTGATGGCCAATCGGTCAGCGTGACGATCAGCCAGACGAAGACGAAACGCAGCGTGCCGTTGCTCCCGAAGACCAGGATCTGAGCCAACCAGTAGCGCCGGAAGTTGCGGTCGGCGAGCAACTCTGCCACGGGTGAGCGTTGCTTCGAATCGGCGGCCGTCATGGGCGCATCCTGACACTGATCGGCGGCGGGAGCCCCAATTCCTCGGCTCGATCATCAGCGCCTTCGAACACCCGACGAAGTTGCTCGACGGCTATCGTCGTCGGCGCCGTCAGAGCGGTGGCCAATTCTCGAGGAACCGACCGTGAACCACGTACGCACATTTGCGATTGCCACGACCCTGCTGTTGTTGTTGACGGCGTGCGGATCGAGCCAAAGCGACTCGGCGCTCGTCGACGCACTGGCAGAGGACTGGACTGCAGAAGAAGAGTTTCCAGAGGGCGTCTCCATCGACTGTGTGGCCGAGGGCTTCGTCCGTGGTATCGGCGGCATCGATGGTGCCGCCGAGTACGGCATCACGCCCGCGAACATCGCCGGGACCGAGTTCGACATCAATCCGTTGAGCGAAGCCGATGCCCTCACTGCCACTGGCAACATGTTCGAATGCGATGGCTTCGAAGCAGCGATCCTCGGAGACCTCGGTCCAACCGTGACCGACGAGCAAGCGGTGTGTCTCGCCGACAACATCGATGACGAGCCACTCGCTGCGCTGTTGGCCACCAGCTTCATGGGCAACAACGGCGCAGCAGTCTCAGCAGCAGCGCAGGAGTTCGAGAGCCTCTTCCAGACCGGCTTCATCGAGGCGCTGACCACCTGCGGTGTCCAGGGCTGATCGAGTCAAGACCCCTCGGCTGGCCTTGATCGCACACGGCGGCCAGACTCTGCCTCCATGAGTGACATCACCCCGGAAGACTTCGAGAAGATCCGCAACGGCACCCGCACGTCATTTCGATTCGTCGAGAACACCGGCATTGATCTTCTCGAGTACGGCCGGGGGTTGGCCAGGCTGATGATGCCGCTCGAGGGCAACATCAACCATGTCGGGATGATGTACGCCGGTGCACTGTTCACCCTCGCCGAGATTCCCGGCGGCACGCTCTTCGGCAGCGCGTTCGACACCAAGCGCTTCTACCCGATCGTTGGCGAGCTCAGTATTCGCTACAAGAAGCCGGCCATGGGCGACGCCTTTGTCACCGCCCGACTGAGCGACGATGAGATCGAGCAGATCACAGCTGACCTCGAGGAGAAGGGTCGGGCGAAGTACGTGCTCGATCTCGAGATCACTGATGCCGACGGCGACGTCTTGGCCACCACGTCTGGTACCTACTTCGGCTTGTCGTTCTAGGCCGTTCCGAGTTCGCCCACTTCGATGCGTAGCGCGTCGAGCAAGGCAGCAACCTACTCGTGAACCCAGGCCGGTTCGCTGTGCCTGATCTCGAGCCGCCTGATCTCGAGCCAGAAGGGTGACTTGACGTCGCAGAAGGTGGCGTCGAGCAGACCCGGCTCTTTTGGGCTCCGCTTGAAGTGCCAATGGACCGAGTTCGGAAACTTCTTCCTGGAAGAGCCACCGATGTGTGAGATGTAGAGCCCCGCACGGTCTGCGGCTCGCTCGACGAGGTCCCCCATCTCTTCGGGCGATGATTCATCGGGAACCTCGACGTAGTGGTCATCGGATTGTTTCTCAGCGATGTCGGCCAGTCCATCGATGAAGCTGTTCAAAGTCGAGGAGGGTCCTAAGGTGCCCAACCATGACTCCCGACATCTCCGTTTCCCGTGACATCGCTGCTTCACCCGAGGCTGTGTTCTCAGCGCTGACTGACATCAGCCGCATGGGCGAGTGGTCGCCCGAGAACTTCGCGTGCGACTGGAACGAGGGCTTCTCTGCCCCCGCCGTCGATGCGATGTGGACCGGGCAAAACCGCAATGGCGACAAGGAGTGGTCGACCGAATCCCGCATCACCGAGCTCGTCACGAACGAGCGCTTCTACTTCGACTGCATCGTGCGGGACTTCACGTTTTCGAAGTGGGGCTACGACATCGAAGCAACCGACAGCGGCTGCCGAGTGACCGAGCACAGCCAGGACCTTCGACCCGAAGCAGCGCTCGAGTACAGCGCTCAGGTGTCTGGCGTCAGCGACCGGGCCACTCACAACAAGGCCGGTATGCAAGCCACGCTCGAACGGTTGGCCAAAGCGCTCGAAGCCTGACCTGTCTGCGCAGGCTCAGCGGACGGGGGCTCCTCTGGCGTCGTCGGTTGCGGCGATCATCGCGTCGAGCGGTTGCTCGCTGACGCCGTTTGTCGCCGCTGGATCGCGTGGCTCAACTCGTTGATTTTCCGACCCCGCGATCAGGCAGTCTCGGCTGCGGCGGCGTCGTGAAGGCTGAGATCGGCGATCGACTTCTCACGCATCTCGATCTTGCGGACCTTGCCGGTCACCGTCATCGGAAACTCCGACACGAAGGCGATGTAGCGAGGCACCTTGAAGTGAGCGATCTTGCCGCGGCAAAACTCTTTGAGCTCGTCCTCGGTGAGTTGCTCGCCTTCGACCAGCTGCACCCACGCCATGATCTGTTCGCCGTACTTCAGATCGGGGACGCCGATCACTTGGGCGTCGGCCACCTGCGGGTGGGTGTAGAGGAACTCCTCGATCTCACGGGGATAGATGTTCTCGCCACCCCGGATGATCATGTCCTTGATGCGGCCAACGATGTTGACGTAACCGTCGGCGTCCATGGTGGCGAGGTCACCGGAGTGCATCCAGCCGTCGGCGTCGATGGCCTCAGCGGTCTTGTCGTCGTCTTCCCAATAGCCCAGCATCACGTGGAAGCCGCGAGTGCAGTACTCGCCGTCTTGGCCCCGCTCGACGGTCTCGCCTGTTTCGGGGTCGACGATCTTGGCTTCGACGTGGGGAAGCACTCGCCCAACGGTGGTGACACGGTGATCGACCGAGTCAGTGACGCTGGTCTGGGTCGACACCGGTGAGGTCTCGGTCATCCCGTACGCAATGGTGACCTGGGACATGTTCATCTTGTCGATGACCTTGCGCATCACCTCGATGGGGCAGGGTGAACCGGCCATGATGCCGGTGCGCAGCGACGACAGATCGATCGATTCGAGATCGTCGTTGGCGAGCTCGGCGACGAACATCGTGGGCACGCCGTACAGCGAGGTGCATCGCTCGTCTTGCACGGCTTCGAGTACAGCAGCCGGGTCGAAGCTGGCGCAGGGAATCACCATGGTGGCGCCGTAGACCGAGCACGCGAGGTTGCCCATGACCATGCCGAAGCAGTGGTAGAAGGGCACCGGGATGCAGACCCGGTCGGTCTCGTCATAGGCACAGGCTTGGCCGACGAGCGCTGCGTCGTTGAGGATGCTGCGGTGGCTGAGCGTGGCGCCCTTCGGGAAGCCCGTGGTGCCGGAGGTGTACTGGATGTTGATGGGGTCGTTCTGATCGAGCGTTGCTGCTCGAGCGGCGAGATCGTCATCGCTGATTGCTTCGCCATCGGCGATGAGGGCGGTCCAGTCGTCGGTATCGAAATAGACCACGTCGGTGAGGTGCGGAAGGTTGTGACGAACCGACTCGACCATGTCTTTGTAGCCAGAGGTGAGGTACTCGGTGCGGGTGACCAACATGCAGCAGCCCGACTGTTTCATTGCGTACTCGAGCTCGTTGGTTCGATACGCCGGGTTGACATTGACCTGGATGGCCCCGACCTTGGCCGTGGCGTACTGGATGTAGGCCCACTCGGCGAAGTTGGGGCTCCACATGCCAACTCGGTCGCCCTTCTCGATACCGCGTGCCATGAGCCCCTTGGCCACGGCGTCGACGGTGGCGGCGAACTCGGCCCATGTCTGCCGAATGTCCTGGTGGGGAACGACGAGCGCTTCCCGATCTGGGAACCGGGCGACGGTCGCGGCGAGGTTGTCACCGATGGTTTGCTCGATGAGCGGGGTGTCAGTTGCACCGGAATCAATGGCTGCGGTCATTGCGATGGTTTACCACGGGTGCGGTTTGCCGTCAGCTCCTGATTCCTTCGCCTCAGATCAGTTCGGTGGCAGGGGTCCGGTCAGCGATGCTCGCTGCGAGAGTTCGATGTGGTTGCCGAACGCATCAGCCACCATCGAGAACCGAGCGACCTCGCCATAGGTGCGCGGTTGTCTCGTGACGCGTGCACCTCCGGCAACGGCGGCTGCGGTCTCGAGATCGCAATCCCACACTTGGGCGGTGAGGTAGGTCCAACCCCTGGTCGACGTCGGAACAACTGAGGGTGCGTCTGCTCGTTCTTCGATGAGGACGGCGGTCGGGCCGAACCGGACCGTATTCCCCTCGACTTCCCAGCGCATGGCATCGCGAAAGAAGCTGACCGAGCCGCCGAGGTCCGGGACCTCGAGCCGAACCCCCATGTCCTCGACACCGAGCCAACCATCCGGAACCAACGAGAAGGTCACCCCGTCCGGGCCGACCAACTGCTGCGGCTCTGCGAGGCCCGGGGTCACGAGAAGAAGTTCGGTGAACCCGGAGCGCTCGTTCGTGTCGAGCGTCTCAGCGACGTTGACCTTGATGACTGAGCCGTTGCGGTCGAACCGGTGTTGTGTTGTCGTGCGGCTGACGCTGAGAAGCTCGGGCTCTCCAAGACCAATCTCGTCCGCCACGAAATCGACCATCAGTGGGTCGTCAGTGACGAGTCCGACATCGAAGCGGGGCTTGGCGAAACGAGACATGTCCATCGGCGAAGCGTAGAACCCCCAGAGAGAATGACCGGGCTCAGAGACAGAGCCCGGTTCCGGTCAGATCGATCACTTCTTCCTCGGTTCCGGGGTTCAAGATCTGGGCCAATGTCAGCTCATCGCCAGCGGGAAGCTCGCCGTCGAACGCCGCCTGCGCTTCGGCCCGAGTGAATCGCCGGAAGTCGATGTCGGCGAGACAACGGCCGGCACGGACGAGCGCCGGGTGCAGCCGCTTCACCGGTTCGTTGGTGGTGATGAGCACCTGCACCTTGAGGCCCTGTCCGAGGAGGCCATCGCCAACGTTGAGCAGACGCGACAGCGCTTGGCCCACTCGGTCCTTGGCATCTTCACGGAGGAGTTCGTCTGCATCTTCGACAACGAGCGTTCGCCATTGGTTCGACTCATCGTTGTCTCGCATCAGGACCTCCATCAGGGTCGATGCGCGAGCAAAGATGAGGTCGGGGTCGAGGATCACCTGCACCCGCCGCTGGTCACCCCAGGCCCGAGCGAGCGCCCGTATCGCGGTGGTCTTGCCGGTGCCAGGAGGCCCGTGCCACAAGATGATTCGGCCGTCGTCGGTCTGGGGGCGGTGAGCGATGAGGCGCTCGAGTTCGGCCCGCACCTCGGGTGGGTAGTTGGAAGCCACGCTTTCCCAATCGGGGCACGAGATTCGCCGAGTAGACGTGTACGCCCCGTTGTCGACCTGCCAGAAATCGAAGGGCACCATCGACTCGTTGATTGCTCGCTGCGGCGCCCGGGAGCGCACCTCGACCATCGCCTTCGCCACGGCCTCACGATTCGCTCCCCGAATCGATACCGATACGCCGCTGTTGAATCCTTGGAGTACCACCGTGCATGCGTCGACCTCGGCAAGCACCCACGTTCGCCCTTCGGAGCCGACGCGGGCAAGGACGGGGCCCGTTCCGAGCAGATCATCGAGCGCCACCTCATCGAATGAAGCTTGCTCGACGAACGGCTCATCGCCAGCCAGGAACGGCGCGACGAAGCGCCCCCACACAGCAGATGGGAGCGACGCCTCGACATTCAGTTCGGTGATCGGTGCAGTGCCCATGAGGCAGGAGATCATTCAACCCCTGGCGCTCGCCGTCCATCGGATTTCCGATATGGTGCAGTTACTTACGTTCGTCTACTATCTCGTCCACTACAAACATATTGACAGACGAACTATTGTTCGATAGGATCGAACCCAGGAGGAACCCATGGCTGGCGTGATCAACGCACTACAACTCGTCAGAACTCGCATCGCCGATTCTGACGTGTCCGTGCTCGACGGGCCAGGCATCAAGGGTCTCCTCGCCGAAGTTCGCCAAACCGAGCGAGCCCTCACGGCGTTACGGGTCCAGGCTGGCCGACACAGCGATCGACTCGCGAAAGAAGGCCAAGCCCCCGATGCGGGCGAGGCATTCCTCGGGTCTGGTGATGTCAGCGGCTCTCAGGCTCGGAAGGACACAAACCGAGCTCGACTGGTCGACGAAATCCCTTCGCTCGGCGATGCGCTCGACGAAGGCACGATCGGCGGCGAACACCTCGATGCCATCTCCAATGCTGCCAAGGGATTCGACGACGACGCCCGCCCGCTGTTCGACGCTGCTGCATCCGACCTCGTCAGCGGTTCCGACAACACTCCAGTCGACACCTTCAAAAAGCAGGTCCAGCGCCTCGCCGACCAAGTCAAGAACGATCACGGTCTCGAGAAGGCTCGCAGCCAGAGATCTCGAGCCGGAGTCACCACCTGGAAAGATCGCGACGGCATGGGCCACCTCAAGGGCATCTTCGACCCGGAGTGGTTCGAGTCCATCGTCAACGCCATGCAGCGCGAAGCTGCCGCCATGGCAGCAGCGGCCAAGAACTCCGGCGAACCCGTCGAGCGAGGCCCCCACCTCGATGCAGCGGCGCTCGTCGAACTGGTACAGCACGGCAACGGTTCGAAGGGCCGGGCCGAGGTCACGGTCTTCGTCGATGCCGACTCACTCGCCAACGGCCCGCACGACCACACCGTCAGGGAGACTCGCAACGGCACCCCGCTCTCGTTCGACACGATCGAGCGCTTGTGCTGCGACGCGCTGATCCGTCGGGTCGTCATCGATGCCGCAGGCAACGTCATCGACGTCGGCAGGCGAAGCCGAACCGCCACCGATGCCCAGTGGGCTGCCCTCAACGCCATGTACAGCAGCTGTGCGTGGGCTGACTGCGACCGCCCAGTGTCGTGGTGCCAAGCGCACCACATCCACCAGTGGGAACACGGCGGGCTCACCGATCTCGACAACCTCCTCCCGCTCTGCAGCAAACACCACCACGCCGTGCACGAAGGTGGCTACACGATCAAGCTGCTTCCCGATCGCACGCTGCGAATCTTTCAACCCAACGGCACGTTGCACGGGGTGGCGACACCGAATCGCCTCGATCCTGATCGGGCCAAACGCTGTACTGGCCGCAGACGAAAACTCACCAACAACTGAGACTCAGCGGCTTCGCCGCTTCGTCGCGTCCCAGATCCGGCCCTCCACCAGGGGTCAGGTCTCCTCAACTTCATGTTGGGGTCTTGCCGATGCTCGTTCCATGGGAAGCCCCAGGGAGGAGCCGAAGGGCGTTACGGCATCGAGGCCGATGGCCAGCTTCCCTCGCCCTGCGGGGGTCGAAGTCCTCTTCGCCTCGCTCGTCTTCTCCCTGACCATCGTCCCCGCCTTCGTCGCTGGTGGAAGCCGACCGGCCTGGCAGTTCGGAGCCCTCGTGACGTTCATCGTGATCGCAACACTGGAGTGGGCGAGCATGAGCCGGCACCTCATCTCGATTCACGTTCACCGCAGCGGTGACGGCGATCTCTGGATCAGCGGCACTTCCAACCGAGGCGACGAGATCACGGCGCTCGTCAGTGATGTCGAGCGAATCAGAAGGCCGTCTTCACGATTCTCGAGCGCCAGCATCGACGTTGCGAGGCAATGGTCGGTTGGTCTTGGAATGAACCAAAATGACGTTGCATCGTTCATCGAACGTGTCGTCCTCGATCTCGATCCAGGGACGAGGGACGAGGGTCGAGCATTTTCGGAGTCGATGGATCTTCTCCAGAACGAAGCGGTTCTACGACAACTCGACCGCCTTGGCATCCCGCACCTGAGAAGCCGCCCTCTCAACGGGACTCTTGCCGTCAGATCCGCTACAACTTCGAAGATCATGTCTGACGCATCGAATTCACTGACCTTCGCCGAGGCCTGCGCCGCCGTTTGCGCCCCCGGCACCATGTTCGAAATGGGTGAGGCCGACGTCTTCGGCGTCTCGACCAAAGTCTTCGTCCACGCCCCGGCGAACATCCGGGCTTTGTTCGCCATGGCGGCTGCTCGTGAAGACGACTTCATCATCTATGAAGACGAGCGCTGGACCATGCCGCAGGTGCTGGCTCAGGCCGGCCAGATCGGCGCACTGTTGGTCGACGGCTACGGCGTCAAAAAGGGCGACCGCGTGTCGATCGCGATGCGTAACTTCCCCGAGTGGATCTCGACCTTCGTCGCCATCACCGCGGTCGGCGGCGTCGCCGTGCCGCTCAATGCCTGGTGGCAAACCGACGAGTTGGTCTTTGCGATCGAAGACTCCGGCTCGAATGTCGTCATTGCCGACGAGGACCGACTTCGCCGCATGCAAGACGCAGCCGAAGGAGAAATCACTGCCAAGGTCATCGTGGTTCGAGCAACCGGCGACGTGCCAGAGGGCGTTGTCCGGCTCGAAGATGCCGTCGTCGATGGAGCCACGATGCCAGAGGTCGACATCGATCCCGATGATGACGTCACGATCCTCTACACCTCCGGCACCACGGGCCGCCCCAAGGGGGCCGTCAGCACCCATCGAGCGCTGCTCAATGCGTTGATGGCATTCGCTGCTCGTGCCGCCGTTGGTGCAGTCCGTGAACCCGAAGTCGTCGACCCGGATGCAACCCCCACCCCGACCGTCTTCATGCTTCCGGTTCCTCTCTTCCACGTCACGGGCCTCGTGCCGGTGATGCTCGGCTCGTTCGTCAGTGGAGCAAAGCTGGTCATGACCCACCGCTGGGATCCGGACCGCGCGCTGGAGTTGATCGAACAAGAGCGGGTGACGAACTTCGTCGGCGTTCCCACGATGAGCTGGGATCTCCTCGAGGCCAAGACCTTTGCTGATCGCGACACCTCGTCGCTGAAGTCTGTCGGCGGTGGCGGAGCCCCCATGCCTCCCGAGCTCGTCAAACGCATCGACGACAACTTCTCCGCAGGCCGTCCCGGTCTCGGCTACGGCATGACCGAAACCAATGCCTACGGACCGCAGAACTCCGGCGACGATTTCATCGCCAACCCGACCTCCACCGGTCGCCCGGTGCCGATCATGGATCTCAAAGTCACCGACCCAGAAGGCAACACGCTCGCCACTGGCGAGACCGGCGAGATCTGGTTCAAGGGTCCGAACCTCATTCGTGGCTACTGGAACCGCCCCGAAGCCACCGAAGAGACCATCGTCGACGGGTGGCTACGCACCGGCGATCTCGGCCATCTCGACGAAGAGGGCTTTGTTTTCATCAGCGACCGGGCCAAGGACATGGTCCTGCGTGGCGGCGAGAACATCTACAGCGCCGAGGTCGAAGCAGCGATCTACGAGCACCCAGCGGTGTACGAGTGCGCCGTCTACGGGGTTCCCCACGAACGCCTCGGCGAAGAAGTTGCAGCCCACGTCATGGTGAAGGCTGACCAAACACTGGAAGCCGGTGAACTGCAGAAATTCATGGGTGAGCGCGTGGCGAGCTTCAAAGTGCCGTCGATCATCACCATCGTGACCGAAGCACTCCCCCGCAACGCATCGGGCAAAATCCTCAAGCGGGACCTTCGCGAGCAGCACGACTGAACGGGGACTCGAAGCCCGCTGGCACCTTTGGCGCCGACAGGGGCGTAACCGTCACCCCGACACTGACCAGCGGATCAACGAGGCGTTCCAACGGCATGTCCATGCCATTGATCAAACCAAGAAGTGTCTCAACTGCCATGCCGGCAATCGCATCCCATGGCGTGCGGACAGTTGCGAGATCTTGACTGGTGATGCTTGCGTCGTCCGTGCCATCGAATCCGGCAAGCATGAAGTCGTCTGGCACTCGCATGCCGCGCTGCTCAGCCCGTTCGAGAATGCCGCGGGCCATCTCATCGTTGGCGGCAAAGATGCCATCGGGTTTGGTGTTCAAGACTTCGTCGGCAATCGCAAAGGCGTCATCGCGTCGGAAGTTGCAAGGGAAGATCCGTGCTGGATCAGCCACGCGACCTCGTTGGACGTGAGCGAGGCGAAAGCCCTCGCTGCGGTGCTCGGCATCCACTCGACCCTCGGGACCACACAGCATGGCGAGTCGCTCACAGCCACCGTCGATCATCGACCCGACCAGCGAAGCGGTTGATTCGACGTTCTCGATCTCAACCACATGCAGGCCCTCCAGTTCGTGGTGAGCGCCGACCATCACGGTCGGGATGCTACGCGCCAATTCGCGAACCCAAGAGTTGTCGGCCGCTTGCGCCCGTATCAGTACCCCGGAGACGCGTCCATCAGCACAGAAGTTCCGAAGCGCTTGACTCGGCTTCTTCGCATCGACGACCAACATCAAGCCAGCGCCTCGGGCTTCCGTCGCTCGGTTCACCGCGTCCAGCATGAGAGTGGTCGACGGACGCCATGCGAGTTGCTCCAGACCGATGACATATGCAATCAGCGGCGAAGTACCGATCGGCTGGTTCAGGCCGGAACTCACCGGCCGAGAATCCGGCTCAGAAAGCCGGGTGTGCCGTCAGCACTGCATTGACAGCGGTCTTCGGCCGCAAGATGACCGAGCACCTGCTCGACGTGAGCACCGCAACCGACCCACGATGGTTTTCCGCACTTCTTACACGTGACCCCTCTGCACATGAACGAAAGACTACGCGTCTCGACGCTCCGGAGTGAGACTCAGTGATCTTCCGGGCTCGTTCCAACCCTGACTGCAAGCCCCGCTGCTACCTTCTGTAAGCGCTTACAGTCCGCTCTTGCGACTCCTTCGTCGGGCCCGAGAACGAACCTCTACGCTCCCGCTCGAATCCACCAAAGGCCAGCCTCGTGCACGCTTCTCCATCCACCGGTTCACCTCTGGTGTTCCCATCGAACTTCACCTGGGGGGCGGCCACCTCCTCGTACCAGATCGAGGGCGCCCACACCGCCGACGGCAAGTCCGACAGCATCTGGGACGTGTTCTGTCGCAAGGACGGACGCATCAAAGACGGCACCATCGGCGACCAAGCGTGCGAGCACTACGAGCGATACGCCGACGACGTGCAGCTCATGAAACGCTTGGGCCTGGCGGCGTACCGCTTCTCGATTGCATGGACTCGCGTGGTCCCCGACGGCGTCGGCGCAGTCAATCAGGCCGGTCTCGACTTCTACGACCGACTCGTCGACGAACTTTGCGAAGCCGGCATCACGCCGTTTCCCACGCTGTACCACTGGGACCTCCCACATTGCCTCCATCTCGACGGTGGCTGGACCAATCGGAACACGGCGCTGGCTTTCGCTGACTACAGCTCGGCGGTGATCGATCGACTCGGCGACCGCATCTCGACCTGGACCACGCTCAACGAACCGTTCGTCTCGGCAAACCACGGCTACGTCACTGGCGAGCATGCACCGGGCCACACCTCTCGGGCCGAGGGTTTCGCCGCATCTCACCATCTGATGTTGGGCCACGGCTTGGCCGGTGAACGGGTGCGAGCCTCCGCACCCGACTCGCGACTGGCGATCGTGTTGAACTTCACGCCGATTGCCCCGGCAACGGCCAGCGAGGCCGATGCCGAAGCGGCCCACCACCAGAACAATCTCGAGAATCGCTGGTACATCGACCCGCTCGCCGGCAATGGATACCCCGAAGACACTGCGGCCCATCACAGCTGGGATCAGTCCGAGGTCCTCGATGGTGATCTCGAAATCATCTCGGCACCGATCGACCTTTTGGGCATCAACTACTACACCCGCAGCTTCGTCTCGGCCGACGACAGCTACGAGGTCCCCGATGGCACGCCTTGCAACACAATGGGATGGGAGATCCATCCGCCATCGCTCGGCTGGCTGCTTCGTGACCTGGACGAGCGCTACGACTTCCCGAGTCTGTTGATCACCGAGAATGGCGCCCCCATGCCGGACGAGGTCAAGGAAGATGGTCGAGTTCGCGACGACGACCGGCTGAACTACATCCGCGATCACTTGGCCGAGGTGCACTCGGCAATGGAAGACGGCGTTCCCGTCGAGGGGTATCTCGTGTGGTCGTTGTTCGACAATTTCGAATGGGCCTGGGGCTACGGGCCTCGCTTTGGCATCGTCGAGGTCGACTTCGAAACCCAGAAGCGAACCCCGAAGAAAAGCGCCGAGTGGTTCGCTGAGGCGATCAAGACAAACCAGATCAGTTTCGACTGAGCCTTGCCGGCCTGAACCTGCCCGTCACTCCGAATGATCCGTTCAACCCTTGCTCCGGGGAGTCGTCTCGCCTACGGTGTCCCATACACCGTAAGGGAGACCACGTGACCGACACGATGCCGAGCAAGTCCGATGCCGCGGAAAGCAAGCCCGCCCGAACGCTTCCAATCCTGAAAGACACCCCCGAGGGCGCTGACGCCTGGGAGCGCACGCCCTACAACAAGGCCGACTACGGGCCGGTGTCTGACTTCGCCACCGACTTCGATCACGCCGATCCCGGCTACAACCCTGTCGCTCCCGAGATCTGGAAAGAGCTCCGCGACAGCGGTTGCCCGGTGGCCCACTCTGATCGCTACGGCGGCATGTGGACCCCGATCACCCACGAAACCGTCAACGAAGTCGCCTACGACACCGACCGTTTCACCAGCCGCTCGGTCGTGGTCAGCCACACCCGTCCTGGCGATCTCGCTCTTCCCGCTCCGATCGGTGTCGCTCCCCCGATCACGAGTGATCCGCCGTTCCACAACATGGCTCGTCGCATGTTGCTGCCCGCCTTCTCTCCGAAGAAGATCGCGCAGCTCGAAGACGAGATCCGTGAGCTCTGCGTTCGTCTTCTCGACGAGATGGGCGACATCGAGCCGGGCACGAGCATCATCGACGGCGCCATCCAGTACGCCCAGCACATCCCCGTTGCCGTCATCGGCCGCATGCTCGGTCTTCCGGCCGAAGACGACGACTACTTCCGCGAGGTCGTGCATCGTCTACTCGAGCAGATCAACTTGGATCCTCGCGACAAGGTCGTCACCGACGAAGAGAACCCGCTCGACGAATACCTCGACAAGCACATCCAGGATCACGTCGACAATCCCCGCGACGACCTCATCAGCTACTTGCTCGAGATGGAACTCGACGGCAACAAGCTCGAGGCAGAACACGTTCGTGGCACGATCATCCTCCTGCTGGTCGCTGGTATCGACACCACGTGGTCCTCGATCGGCTCGTCGATCTGGCACCTCGCTCAGCATCCTGAGGATCGCAAGCATCTGCGGGACAACCCCGAGCAGTTCGATTTCGCCCTCGAAGAGTTCCTGCGTTTCTACGCACCGGTCACCATGGCTCGTCTCGTCGCAGAGGACACCGACTTCCACGGCTGCCCGATGAAGGAAGACGACTGGATCCTCCTGCCCTTCCCGGCAGCGAACCGTGATCCCGAGCAATTCGATCGGGCAGACGAGTTCGTCATCGAGCGTGAGCAGAATCGCCACGCTGCCTTCGGTCTTGGCATCCACCGCTGCCTCGGCTCGAACCTTGCCCGCCTCGAGCTCAAGATCGCCATCCAAGAGTTCATGAAGCGTTTCCCCGAGTTCGAACTCGCTGGCGACACTCGCTGGTCGGTCGGTCAGATTCGCGGCCCACGAGAGATGCCCCTGCGGGTCCTCTAGTTCGATTCGGCCAACTGGCCGAACCCGACAGCAAGAGCTGCAGTACTCGAGCCCCCGGCCCAAACCGGGGGCTCTTGCCATCGAAACCGAGGGTCCCAAACCCGAGGTTCCTGCTCTACATTTTCGGGGGTGACAGCCTCGGGTTGGGCGAGAGGGCGGTAGCTCCCCATCGGTTCCCGAGTAGCTTGGCCCATGCCGAAACGGATCAAAGCCCACCTCTTCGCCGAGGTCGGCCAACTGTCCGAACGATGGTTCCCGACGGCGTCGGCGACGTTCACATCCGAGTCACCTGAGAAGTTGGGAGGACCCGACCCCTCCCAAGTTGGTTGCTCAGTTCAGGAACACTTTCAGTCCAAGAACACAGCGGGTTCTCGGCGGCGCCGGTCAACCGTGAGCTCGAGAACGTCGGGACGGCTGTAGTGACCGGTCGGGTCGAAGTTGTGTCGAGCCTGGCGAACAAGCTCGAGATCGAGATCGGCAAACAAGATGCACTCTTCGTGTGGCTCAGCCTGGGCCAGGATCGAACCATCGGGTGCGATGATGATCGATCCGCCGCTGGCGTAGCGGTGATGGGCGTCGAGCATCTCTTGCCGAAGTGGGAACTGATCGGGGATGTGCTCATCACGCAACACCGCGCCGGTGCTGATGACGAAGAGCCGCCCCTCCATCGCCACGAACCGACTGATGTCGTGACTGATCGCGGGTGAACCCGGCCAGCCAGCCACATGCACCTGCGTGCCCTGTGCGTACATCGCCGTGCGAGCGAGCGGCATCCAGTTCTCCCAGCAGTTCAAGCCACTGACCGTCGTCCCGGCGAACTCGTGCGCTCGCAGACCATGACCATCACCATCGGCCCACATCAAACGTTCGCCGTAGGTCGGCTTGAGCTTGCGATGCGTGCCGACCAGCCCACGCTCGGGGTGGATTGCCGCCAGCGTGCAGTAGATCGATCCGCTGGACGAGCTCTTCTCGGCCGTGCCGACGTAGACAAAGACCCCGAGGTCAGCAGCGGCGGCGACGACACCGTCGAGGTCGCCTCCCTCGATGTCGACCGCCTGATCGAGGTACTGGGCCCAGGCGGCTTTCTGGTCTGGATGATCGAAGGCTGATGCGTGGGTGACGTCCGCCCACGCCGGATAGCCGGGAACGAAGGTCTCAGGGAAAGCCACCAGCTCGGCGCCACCTTCGGCGGCTTCGACCATCGTGTCGACAACTCGGGTAAGAGTCGCTTCACGATCGAGGAACACAGGTGGGCGTTGTACAGCAGCGACTCGCATCGAGCGAGACTACGCGAAGAATCACCGCAGAGTCCCCGCTGCGTCCTCGTTGCTTCGCCCCGAGCCGAGATACTGCTCCCCGCATGACTGGGCAACTGGAAAGACAACTCGGCGTGAGCGACGCAGTGATCATCGGCGCTGGCTCGATGATCGGCGCTGGCGTGGCTTCGTCGTTGGCAGGACAGCCTCGTGTGCGGCCATGGCGCTGACGATCGGCGCGTATCTCTGGCCGGAACAACAGCGATGGTTGGCCGTGGCTGCGGTGATCGCCATTACCGCAGTGAACATTGGCGGATTGTCGCGAACCGTGGCGGTGACCAGAGTTCTCCTCGTGGTCTCGCTCTCGGCGCTGGCCATCGTGGTGGTGTCAGACTGGACCGGTGGAGAGTTCAGCGCCGACCGCCTCGCCCCCATCGAGACCAGCCTCGGCGGTGTCCTCGAAGCAGCGGGGTTCATGTTCTTCGCCTTTGCCGGCTGCGCCCGGATCGCGACGCTCGGCGAAGAAGTCAAGGAACCCGAAATCACCATCGCGAAGGCAATTCCTCGCGCACTCCCCGGAGTCCTCGGCATCTATCTGATCGTCGCCGTCACCACCTTCGGCTCAGTCGACGCAGCAACGCTCGGCTCGGGCGCCGCTCCGCTGGTTCGCTCACGTCGACGAGAAATGCTCGCTGCCGTTGCGAGCGGAGCTCACCGTGGCCGCAGTGACGATTGCGCTCGTCCTCGCCCTGCAAGTGCGCAACGCCATCGCCATCTCCGGTGTGGCAATTCTGACCTACTACGCCATCACCAACGCCGCCGCGCTCACCCTCGACCCGAGCCAACGGAGCTGGTCTCCAGCACTCGCCTGGGTCGGTCTGGTTGGTTGTGTCGTACTCGTTCTGTCGCTGCCGACGACAGCGATCATCGCCGGCGGCCTGACGCTGCTCCTCGGCGTGGCGGTTCGAGCGATTGCGGTACGCACAGTCTGGACGAACTAGCGTCGGACGTGGCCCCAACCTGGAGATGCTCCCATGACCTACGCACCAGACACACGTCCGTACTACGACGCCGACAGCCACATCATGGAGCTGCCGAACTTCCTCAAGGACTACGCCGACCCTGAGTTCCGCGACGACATCCCCGAGGTCAACTACGACGCCTCGCTCGTGTCGAACGAAGAGGTTGCTGTCATCGTCGAGCAAGGGGGACGCCACTCTGCCGAGCACGTGCAAGCGCAGGTCGCCCTCGGTGATCGCCTGATCGAATCTTCCAAGGAAATTCAGGCGCTCGGCGCGTTCGACAAGGCCGACCGTTCGGTGGCCATGGACATGCTGGGTTTCAAGAAGCAGCTCGTCTTCGCCACCCACAGCGTGGTCCTGCCGTTCCACCCGAGCTCGAAGACCGACCCGGCGCTCCGCTACGCCGCCACTCGAGCCCACAATCGCCACATGGCCGACTACTGCGCCGACGACGACCGTCTCATGGGTGTGGCGGTGATTCCCCTCGATGATCCGGCCAAGGCCATTGCCGAAGTCGACTGGGCGCTCGAAAACGGCCTCGAATCGGTGTGGGTGCCGCACCGTGCCCCGATCGGTTTCGCTCCCGGCCACGTGGACCTCGACCCCTTCTGGGCCAAGCTCGCCGACGCTGGCCTTCCCTTCCTCCTCCACGTGGGCGGCTCACCGCTCCAGGCCATGAAGTCGTGGACGAACAACGGTCGCGCTGCAGTCAAGGACTGGATGGGCGGCGGCGAGAACGTCCGCACCAAGGATGCAGCGTTGATGCACCAGGTGCCGGAGACGTTCGTCTCGATGCTCGTGCTCGACGGGGTCTTCGAGCGCAACCCCAACCTGCGTGGTGCCTGCGTCGAACTCGGTGCCAGCTGGGTGCCTGAGATGCTCAAGCGACTCGACGCCATCACCAAGATCTACAGCCGGGTCGATGAGTCGGTTCGCTTCGATCGCAAGCCGTCCGAGCAGCTCAGCCAGCAGATGGGCTTCACACCGTTCCCCCACGAGCCCGTGGCCGAACTCATCGAGCAGTCGAACGACGAGCTCTATCTTTTCTCGAGCGACTACCCACATGTCGAGGGTGGCCGAGATCCCATCGGCAAGTTCGACAAGCACCTCGCGGACGCAAGCGAAGACACCATGACCAAGTTCTGCAGCGAGAACTTTCTTCGCCTCTACCCCCAGGCGCGAGTCGGCTAGCTTGCCACCTCTGGGTCATCGGCCGATCCACACGACGCGCTCCGATCGTTGGTCGTCTCGCTGCCCAACTCGGAGGACTGGTGCACCACGCTTGATCGCTCGGAGGCACGCTGACGACGTGGCCGGACGATGAGGATGTCTGCACATTCTGCAGGTGGACTCCCAAGTCGTTGACCACCCGCTCACCTGACCGAAATGATCGAGGACTTCGAAGACTCGAGTACAGAACCCACATATTCCATACGAACCGGACAGAGCAGGCCAGCTCGCTCGAACGAATCAAGACAAAGGCCGACGTGTTGTTCCGAGTCGCTCGAGAAGCCCTGATCAACGCCGTGGTTCACGGCAAGGCGCAGGGCGCAGTCATCGGGGTGTCCAACGACAGCGATGGCCTCAGTTGCACGATTCGCGACAACGGGATCGGTGTGACCGTCGACCAGCTTCAGCATCGCGCCGGACATTTGGGCACCCGAGCGATGGTCGAAAGGGCAAGCGAGCGCACCAAACATGCCACATCACGCCTCATCCAATCGTCGGCACTCTGGTGGGCGTCTGGCTACCCCACACCACCGATTGATTTCTGCTCCGACAGCGTTCGCAGCTCTTCACGCGTACGTACTAACTTGACCTCGTGTCTGCAACATCCCGTGCTCGTTCCTGGACTGAACTCGTCGACACCATGCATGGCAGTCTCGCAATCCTCGACAACCAACGCTGCCTGGCCTTTGTCAGTGAACACTTTCTCGCTGCGCTCGGCTCGCCCGATGAACTCGTCGGTCACGAAGCACATCACCTGCTGCCAGCATTGGCACCCGACGACCCCCGACAGCTCAGGCAACAACTCGACGCAGGCGAACGAGTCGAATTCGAGCAGCAGTGCACCTCAGCCGCCGGCGACACGCGTTGGTATCGACTGACCGTCGTACCATCGTCAGCGCTCGGCGACGGTCTGCACTCCGTGGTCTTCGGACTCGACATCACTTCGATGAGCCAGCGCCTCAACCAGATTCGTGACGCAACCGCCGATCTCACCGAAGTCGAGAACCAACGTCGACGACGCATCAACCGCGACGTCCATGACGGACCTGTACAACTCTTGGCCGCCTTGGCGATCAGGCTCGGCATGAACACCAGCGAATCAGCGAAGGAACTCCAGCAGGTGGCATCAGATGTGGCTTCAACACTGCGGACCGTCATCGACGACTTCTCCCCGGCGATCGATCGGAGCGCGAGTTCTCAGCTCGAGGAATGGATCGCTCCGTTACTCGTCGGAACAGCGCTCGAGGTAGAGGTGCATGACGATCGCACGGACGCGACGGGCCCGGCCGAGGCGCAGGCGGCCTTCGTCCTTCTGTATCTATTCGTTCGGACGCTTCGAGACACCACGTCCCAGCGAACCCTGACGCTGCGCCTGAGCGATCACCGCGGCGGCGAGCTCTTCGAGCTCACCGTGCAGTCGAAGCCTCCCCTGGTCGCGGCAGGCAAGCGGGCCGTTCGGCTCAAAGCGGTGACCCACCATGCCCAGACGCTCGGCGGGGCACTGGCCCATTCGCTCGATGAAAACAACGTCCGCACGCTCACGATGTGGATTCCCAAGCTCACCCGCCCATCGTCACCAACAAAGCAGCCGGTCAAACCGTCACAAAATCCACTCTCGATACCGCAGAACAACCTTGCGTCTTTGCCTCCGCTGACCGACGCGGCGTGGCAGAACATCGTCAAAGCCGCACCGGAGCGCATGGCCGACATCGACGAACACCGCAGGGTGATGTTTGCCAACGAGATGATGATGACCGGCATCGGCCTCCCGGAGCACGAGGTGATCGGCATGACCAGCGAGGCGTTGCTCGGGCTCGGGGTGGTCGATCCCAGCAAAGATGGCGGCCGCCTCCTGCGCCGCCTGCAGACCGGGGAGCGGATCAACACGCATTGGTACCGCACCGATTCGTCGGGCACGTCGAGACAGATCCGACTCGCCTTGTCGCCCCGATTCAGCGCCGATGGCCGGTGGCAAGGCATGTTCGTCGCGACTGACGACCGTCACGAACTCGACCTGCTCGATGCGCTTCACAACACCGCTCTTTCCGACCTCACCCAAGCCCGCCGTCTCGCGACCGAGCGATCAGTCCAGCTCCTCGACCAACCATTGGCGAAGATCGAAGAGGTCATAGAACTCCTCGAGAAGTTCGCCCCGGACAGCTCAGATCCCGAGGCCATGCACAAGATCAAGGTCGCCCTGTCGACCACGCTGCAATCGATCAGGAGCTCGAGTGACGCCTTCACGACGCCATCGCTGTCCATCACCGACATCGGTGATGCACTCAGGCAATCACTCGGCATGCTGCTCGATGGCTGTGATCTCGTGGTCGTCGGCACCACCGATGCCTCGCTGCCGAGAGATCTGATCGACGTTGTCTTTCGCATCGTCAGGGAGGCAGCGAACAACGCTGTGCTTCACGGGCGAGCTGACATCATCACCGTCACGCTCGCCGCTGTCGACAACGGCATCAGCTGCGCGGTGCATGACAACGGGATCGGCATCAACCCCAGCGACCTCGAACACCAGCCTGGTCACCTCGGCACTCGTTCGATGCAGGCCCGCGCCCGAGAACGCGGGGGTACGTGCCGCATCGAGCCACACTCGGAGATCGGCACTCTCGTCGACCTGTGGCTTCCCATCGATCCGCACCAGCGCCGCCCCCACACGATCGAGTCGTCACCGACCGGCTGAGCTCATTGCCCGTTCAGACTGATCGAGAGCTGGTCAAACCGTTGTTGCGGCAGCCAGCACGTCGAGCACCTTGTCGATATCGGCATCCTGGATGACCAACGGTGGGCAGAAGGCCAGGCTGTCGCCGATGGGGCGGCAAACAACCCCCATATCGAGCATGGCATCACGGACCGCCACGGTTTGGGGATACTCGGTGCCTTCGGTGAGCTTGGCCGCCCACAACGCACCCACGCCGCGATAGCCAGACAGGTTCCCATCAGCGGTGAGTGCCTGCAGACCGGTCGAGAAACGCTCGCCGATCATCTTGGAGCGGTCGAGCAGGCCATCTCGTTCGATGATGTCGATGTTGGCAACGGCGGCGGCGGCACCAGCCGGATGTCCGCTGTAGGTGAAGCCATGACGGAACATGAAGTTCTCGTCGGTTTCGAGTTCGTCGCAGATGGCCCGGGAGAGGATCACGCCGCCCATGGGTTGATAGCCACTCGTGACACCTTTTGCGAAGGTCATCAAATCCGGCGTGACGCCATAGGTCTGAGCACCGAACCACTCGCCGGTGCGACCGAAACCGCAGATCACTTCGTCAAAGATCAACAGCGACCCGTGCTGGTCGCACAGCTCGCGGAGCCGACGGAGATAGTCGTCTGGGGGCGGGAACACACCGCCGGCACCTTGAACCGGCTCGGTGATGACGCCCGCGATCTTGTCGCCGTGCTCGGCAAAGGCACGGGCCGCTGACTCGATGTCGTCGGGATCGATCTCGATGATGTGGGGAACAAGATCTCCCCAGCCCTCGCGATTGGGGGCGATGCCCTGCAGTGACGTTCCCGCGCCAGCAACACCGTGATATCCCCGGGTGCGGCGCAGCACGATCTGTCGATCGATCTCGCCCCGCAACTGAGGAAGCAGCCGAGTGAGCTTGAAAGCGGAGTCGATCGCTTCAGAACCCGAGCAGGCCAGAAACACCCGACCGTCGGGGTGCGGTGAGACCGAGGCAATCCGGGCAGCCGCCGCTTCGGCGACGTCGTTGGACCACGGGTCGAAGCAGTTGTAGAGCATGTCGTGCATCTGCTCGGTGACCGCGTCGATGATTTCGGAGCGGCCGTAGCCCACCTGGCAGTACCAGAGGCTGCCGAGCGCGTCGATGTACTCGTTGCCCTTGTCGTCCCAGAGCCGCACGCCTTCGGTGCGCACGACGTTTCGATACGCATCGCGATCCTTGGCTGGCTTGGCGTAGGGGTGCAGCAGCTTGGGAATCATGATCAGCTTCTTTCGTTCATCAGGGCTGGGACGTACTGGAGGCAGTTGCTAGCAGAAACGCTTCGAGAAAGTGGTCGGAACCGGTCACTCGACGGTGCCGTTGAGCACCATCATCGACTTCAAGTCAGAGTGGAAATCAAGAGCGTGATCGCCGCCCTCTCGGCCCATGCCGCTGATGCCGATGCCACCGAATGGCGCAGTGAGGTCGCGAACGAGAAATGTGTTGACCCACACCAGGCCAACTCGAAGTGCTCGAGCAACTCGATCGGCCCGCTCAGCCGATGAGGTGAACACCAGAGCCGAGAGCCCGTACTCGGTGCTGTTGGCCAACTCGATGGCCTCGGCCTCATCGGCAAAGGTCTGGAATGTCAGCACCGGGCCGAAGATCTCTCGCTGGACGACTTCGCTGTCGTTCGAGACGGGCTCGATGAGGGTCGGCTCGTAGTGGAGCGTGCCCTCGACCATGTTGCCGCCGCGCACGATCGTGTCACCGTTGGCCCTGGCTCGTTCGACGAACCCGTGGACGTTGGCTCGATGGTCGGGGTGGACCATGGGGGCGATGTCGGTCGCGGCGTCACGGCTGTCGCCGAGGACAAGGCCGTCAGCATGTTGGTGGAACTTGGCGAGGAAATCGTCTCGAACTGATGCCTCGACCAGGATGCGAGTCCCGGCCAAGCACACCTGGCCAGAGTCATCGAACTGCCAGGCGGCACGACGAGCGGCAGCATCGAGATCGCTGTCGGCGAACACCAGCAACGGACCCTTGCCACCAAGCTCGGCAGTGAAAGGGACGATGTTCTCCGCCGCCGCTCGGCCGATGTGGCGAGCAGTCTCGGGCGAACCAGTGAACGAGATGCGGGCGACCCGAGCATCGGCAACCAACGCAGCGCCGACTTCTTCGCCAATGCCCTGGACCATGTTGTAAGCCCCAGCGGGGAACCCGGCCTCGATCGTGAGATCGGCGAGCAGCGCAGCCGAGAGCGGCGACCACTCCGCTGGCTTGTGGATCACCGAGTTGCCGGCAGCAAGCGCTGGCGCCAACTTCCAGGTGCTGAGCATGAACGGTGCATTCCATGGCGTGATGATCACCGCTGGACCAGCGGGCATGCGCTGCACCACGTTCTGCATGTTCTTTGCTTCCCACGAGCGCTCCTCGTAGGCGACGATCAAATCGGCATAGGTGCGGAAGTTGAGTGCACCTCGGCCAACGAGACGCTGCTTCATCGAGTCGAGCAGGAAGGCCATGTCGAGGGACTCGACCGTGGCGATCTCGTGGGTGTTGGCCTCGATCAGGTCAGCAAGCCGGTGGAGCAGCTCGGCCCGCTCGGCAACGGAGAACCGGGACCATGTGTTGAACCCAGTCACCGCAGCTGCAACCGCGGCAACGGCGGTGGCCTCGTTGCCACGAGCAATGTTGGCGAGGGGACCAGCGTCCCAATCCAGAGGCGAGCGCGTCTCGAAGGTAGAGGCAGAGTCAACCCATTCACCACCGATGAGGTGGCCGGTCGCGACAAGCACTCCCCCGACGTCAGCTCGCGTGGTCTCACTCATCAGCTTCTCCTCCGGGCGATTGAGTGGTTAGTTTGGTACCGAACGATATCGCTTGCAAGAGACTCGATTGGAACCATGGCGAAGCGAGTAGCAACACCACCCCCGCAACAACCAACCCCGCAGGCAAACGCTGCCGACGAGCCGTATCTCGAGGCTGAACGCGAGGTTCGGGCCAGACTCGCTGGACAAGATCTCGACTTCGACTCGAACATGGCGATCTCGAACATCTACCGCGCTGCGGCAGCCTTGCGAGGTGAAGCCGAACGTGACGTACTCGCGGAGTACCAGCTGTCATGGGGCGGCTTCACGATTCTTTGGGTGCTTTGGGTGTGGGGCGACATGCCCACCTCTCGGCTCGCCGACGAATGCGGCCTGGCCAAGGGGACCCTCACCGGCATGCTCACCACGCTGGAAAAGCGCGATCTCGTGGCTCGCCACCGAGTGCTGGAGGACAAAAGGAAGGTGATGGTGCGGCTCACCGGCGCCGGCAACCACACCATCAGCGAGCTGTTCCCCACGTTCAACGGCTTTGAACTCGATATGGTCGACGGCCTCACCGGTGACGAGCAACGCGAACTCGCCAGGCTCCTCCGTGTTGTGATCAAGAACGCCACAGGTGCTCGTTGAGGCAGCGTTGGTTGAATCGTTTGCTACCAAACGATTAGGGTTTCGCCATGACCTTCGCCGACCCCTACGTCAGCAACCTCGGTCCAGACAACGCCGACATCACCAGCCACGACACCTACGTCGATGGCGTTCCCTACGCGACGTTCGATCGCCTTCGAGCCGAGGACCCCATCCATTGGACCGAAGAGGCCGAAGGCTCGGGTTTCTGGTCGATCCTTCGCTACGACGACGCCTTGGCCGTCAGCCGAGATGTCGAGACCTTCACCTCGAGCAAAGGCATCCGCCTCGAGGAGATGGACGCCGAAGAGACCGAGGCTCGGTTGACGATGATGGAGCTCGACCCGCCGGACCACACACGTTTGCGTCGCTTGGTCAGCAAGGGCTTCACACGTCGCACCGTCGAGACCTACGAAGAGCCCATTCGTGCCCTTGCCGCCGAAGTCATCGATCGGGCAATCCAGAACGACACCTTCGATTTTGTCCACGACATCGCCGAGGAGCTGCCCATGCGGATGCTCGGACGTTTGTTGGGCACCAGTGATGAAGACGGCCGAAAGCTCGTCACCTGGGGTGACGCACTCCTCGGCAACACTGATCCGGACTTCACCGACTTTCCGGTCGACCTCACCAACACCGACGAGTTCCGAATGGTGCCCTTCCGCTCCCCCGCTTCGATCGAGATCTTCAAGTACGCACAGACCCAGGCGGAAGACCGCCGCCAGTGCCCCGGGCACGACGTGATCTCGCAACTCCTCGAACCGACCACCGACGGTGCGCCATTGACCGATCTCGAGTTCAACAACTTCTTCACGTTGCTCGTGGCGGCCGGCAACGACACCACTCGTTACACGATGGCCCACGGCCTGTTCAGCTTCATGCAACACCCCCAGCTGTGGGATGCGTGGAAGGCCGACGCCTCGCTCACTCCAACTGCGGTCGACGAGGTCCTACGCACCAGTTCGGTCACCATGCACTTCCGGCGCACGGCCACGAAGGACGTCGCAATGCGAGGAAAGCAGATCAAGGCGGGCGACAAGGTCGTCATCTGGTTCAACGCTGCCAACCATGACCCTGAGGCCTTTGTCGATCCGTACCGCTATGACCTCGCTCGGTCGCAGAACGACCACATGACGTTCGGCCGTAACGGGCCCCATCTCTGCCTCGGTGCCTGGCTTGCCCGCATGGAGGTTCGTCTCGTGTTCGAAGAACTCATGAAGCGAGTCGATCGTCTCGAGCCCGCTGGCGACGTCAAGCGTCTTCGCTCCAACTTCATCGCCGGAATCAAAGAAATGCCGGTTCGGGTGATTCGATGATCGTCGGCGCTGCTCTGGTGAGCCACGTGCCCACGTTGGTGCTGCCAGAAGACGTCCGTCGAGAAATGAACAACGGTGAAGACACGACGCTGTTCGCTGGTCTTCACCAGATGCGGGCCGAGAAACTTGCTCTGCTCGAAGCCGACACAGTCATCGTGATCGACTCACACTGGGCCACCACGATCGAACACATCGTCACCAGCGCCGATCGCCGCACCGGCAGGTACACCTCAGAAGAACTCCCTCGTGGCATGTCGCAGGTGCCCTACGACATGCCTGGCGATCGTGAACTCGCCGAGGCCTGGGCTGCAACTGCCGAAGGTCGCACCGACACCTGGATCACCGCCATCGACGACCCCTACCTGCCTGTCCAGTACCCCACACTGAACCTGCTGCCGTTCTTGCAGGGCGACGAGCGGTGGATTTCCTCAGGCATCTGCCAGACCGGCGACGCCCAGGACTTCTTGCTGTACGGGCAACTGTTGGCCGAGGCGATCGCGTCGGTTGATCGCAGAGTCGTGCTTCTTGCCAGTGGTGGCTTGAGCCACCGATTCTGGCCGCTGCGGGAGTTCCGCGACCACGAAGGGGCCGACCCTGATCGCAACGTTCGAACTCCAGAAGCTGCAGCTGCAGATCGGTACGTGATCGACCGACTGTTGCATGGCGACCACGCTGCGGTCATCGACTTCGTACCCGAGTTTCGTCGGCACGCACCAGAAGGCAAGTTCGGCCACTACCTCACGATGGTCGGCGCTCTGGGCGGTCGGGACTGCACGCTGCCAGGTGAGCAGTTCGGCGAGTACGAAGCCGTTGCCGGCACCGGCCAAGCCCACATCTGGTTCAACTGCTGAAAACTTGGGAGGGGTCGGGTCCTCCCAACTCTCAGGACGTGCTTTGGGAACGAGCTCGAAGTCAGGGAACGAGCGAACAGCCGCTTGACGCCGACTCGCACTTCCTGGCGTCCCAACCGCTTTTCCAGGCATCGAGGGGCTCCCAGGGCAAACGCTGCGTGGCTGCCCTCTCGGCGGGCGAGATCGCAGCTTCGCCGGCTCGACGTCAGAATTCGGGTGTGACCCCATGGGTGCGTCATGGGGTCAGTCCCTGGGCGTGTAGCCACCGCGAGTTTGGGGGAGGCGCATGTCGAGAATGCGAGAAGCGACGACGGTTCGGAGGATGCCGGCGGTGCCACCGCCGATGGTGAACATGCGCACGTCTCGGTACATACGCTCCAGCGGGTTGTTGCGGCTGTAACCGGCAGCGCCGAAGAGCTGCAGGGCATCGCTGACCACGCCGATCGCTGCTTCGGCGGTGAAGATCTTGGCCTGCGCCGCCATTGCTGCGTCAGGGAACGGCGAGCCGCCTGCCCCTCGAGACTCAGCGGCTCGGTAGGTGAGACTGCGAGCGGCTTCGAGCTTCACCGACATGTCGGCCAGCGTCCACTGCACGCCCTGGAACTCAGCGATCGGACGATCGAACTGCTGGCGCTCTTTCACGTAGTCGAGCGCCAACTCGTAGGCGCCGGTCGCAATACCGAGGCCGACCGTGCCGGCCCCGACTCGCTGGGAGTTGTACGCATTCATGAGATCGCCGAAGCCTCGCTTGAAGCCAGACGGCGGCATCAGCACCATGTCTGACTCGATCTCCATGTTCTCGAAGATGACTTCCATCTCGGGAATGGCTCGCAACCCCATCGTGGGTTCACGGCGCCCGAAGCTCAGGCCCGGTGTCTCGTCACGAATGGCAAGGAAGCCGCCGATGCCTTCTTCGTTGCCCTCTTCGTCGAAGACACGGGCAAAGATCAGGTGCAGCTTGGACACGGTGCCACCCGTTATCCAGTGCTTCATGCCGTTGACGATGTAGGTGTCGCCCTTACGGTCGGCCCTGGTGGTCATCATCGAAGCCGAGCTTCCGGCGCCGGGCTCGGTGATGCAGATGGCGGGCTTGTCGCCGCCGAGGACATACTCGGCGGCCATCTTCTTCTGCTGTTCAGTGCCGTATTCCATGACCGCAGAGATGGCGCCCATGTTTGCTTCGACCGCAATCCGGCCAGTCACACCGCAGACTTTGGCCATTTCTTCCACGACCAGCACAGCGTCGAGGAACGAATGGCCGGGACCGCCGAATTCGGCGGGAACCGTCATGCCAGTGAACCCCGCATCACGCAGGGCTTCCACGTTGGCCCACGGGTACTGCTCGGCCTCGTCGACGCCGGCTGCTCGTGGGCCGATGACGTCGGTTGCCAGTGATCGAGCGCGGGCCTGTAGGTCGAGTTGTTCTGAGGACAGTTGCCAGCTCATGGCGTCTCCTGGGTTGATGCAATCTGAGGGTCGAGAATGTGAGGGTCGAGAATGTGAGGGTCGAGTGCATTGCGGGTGATTGTGATGAGGTCTCGTTGGGCGATGCTCCCGCCGATGCGGTAGGAGCGCTCGGCCACGCTGTCGATCAGTGAAGCCGATTGCGCTGGGTCGGAGCCGACCAGACGAATCGCCTCGACGAGTGGTGTCACGATCGTGCGGAAAATGTCTCCGTTCTCGGAGTCATCGTCGGTGTGGGCATCGGCGACACCAGCGAAGAACGTTGTGGCCTCGTCGTGATGGGGCACTCGCTGGAATGCCAGCGCCATGTGAAGATCAAGGAAACCGCTGGCGTGGCGCTCCGGACGAACGGCCAATCGATCGGCCACGATGTTCCATCGGTCACCAACGTCAGCCCCGGCGTGTTCGAGGCGCCACAGCAGCGATGCCACATCCGACAACCGGAACGGCGTCGTGGCCTCAGGCTCGACCTGATCGAACAACGCCAAGGCACGCTCATGTTCCCCGGCAACGATCATGCGCAGTGCGTGATGCCAGTGGATGTGGATGGCGAGACCATCTTGTGCCGTCCATGTGTCGGCGCGACCTTCGAGCAGGGCGATGGCTGCATCCTGATCATCGGTGCTTTCGTAGACGTGTGCGAGCGCGTGGAGCGCCCACAGCTCCATGGGATCGGTGTCGAGCGAGGACCAGGCGATGGCCTCTGCCTCGTCGTACTGCCCTGCTTCTTCGAGAGCAAAAGCGTGCTGGCTGGCAACATAAGGCCGAGTCTCGGTGGGGTCGAAATGAGCGAGCGCTCGCTCGCTCGATGCCACGCGATGGTCGACCTCGCCGATGTGGAGGTAGGTGTCGTGAGCGAACCGAACAGCCGCAAAGTCCCCGCCAGGTATCGCATCCCACAGCTGGGCTGCGTTGCTGAAGTTGCCGCTGGCCAGCTGGTTCAGTGCTTCGAAGTGTTGTACTTCGCGCTCGGATGTCACTCGGCGCCGGGCCCGCTCCAGGTCGGTCGACAGCTCCGCAGCGTCCAGCTGCGACCCGCCGAGGATCCGGTACGTGGCGCAGTAGATCGAGCCCATCGCGAATCGCTCGTCGTCTGCGTTGGCATCGGCAAGTGTGGCGAAAGGATCACGTACAAAATGCACGGTGTCGGCCCAGGCTTCGTGCCAGGCCGCCACCGAAGCCGTGGCGTTCGCTGCAACCGGCGCATCATCGAGTTGCTGCAGGCTCAAAGGACCACTTCCAGCGTTTCGATGCCGTTGACAAAGTTCGATTCGACGAAGACCGGCTCGCCGATCGAAGCAAAGGACAGCTCACGGTCGAGCATTTCGTCGATCAACTCGGCAATTTCGAGTCGGGCCAAAGAGGCCCCCAGACAGAAGTGGGCTCCGCCGCCGCCGAAGGCAACGTGCGGAGGCACCGATGGTCGGTCGGCCAAGAAGTCCCGAGGCTGATCCCAGATCGCATCGTCGAAGTCGGCGCTGGAGTACCACATGACCACCTTGTCGCCTTCGGCCAACGGCGTTCCGCTGAGCTCGGTCTGCGTAGTGACCGTGCGGCGGAAATAGAGGATGGGCGACGAGTATCGAATGACCTCATCGGTGAGCGATGTCACCAGGGAGCGATCGTGCCTCGACCGTTCGAATTGGTCACTGAAATCGTGCCAGTGCAACGCCAGGTGCGACATGGCCGATCGGGTTGTCTCGTTGCCGGCGAAGATCATGAGCCGGAAGAAGTTGGCGAACTCCTCAGACGTCAGGCGTTCACCGTCGACTTCCGCTTCCAGCAGCTTGGTGATGAGATCGTCGCCTGCAACGCCCTCGGTGATCTCGGCTCGGCGCCTCTCTGCCAATTGGTCGGCGTACGCCGACATGGCGAAGGCAGCAGGGCTGTTGAAGGGCAACAGTCGCAGCTCGGTCGTGTTGCCATAGGCCGCGGGATCGAGTGGTTCGTTGCCCGTGCCTGCGACCAGGTGGTCAGACAGCTCGATCAAGTGCCCGTGGTCTGCTTCTGGCACACCCATGAGGTCGCAGATGACACCAATGGGGATCGGCGCCGCCACCGTCGACACCCAATCGCCCCCGCCATTGGCCTCGAGGGCATCAAGTACACCGTTGACTCTGGAACGGATCGAGGCTTGATAGCCCTTCACGTGGCGAGGGGTGAACGCCGAGCTCACCAGGCGTCGAAGCCGCGTGTGCATCGGCGGATCCATGTCGATCATCGACGCTCTGGCATCGAGCGCATCAGCATCGATGTCGTAGATCTGTATGTGACCGACCGCTGAGGAGTAGGTGTCGGTGTCTCGCGAGACCGACACGAGGTCGGCGTAGCGCGTGACCGACCAGAAACCAGCACCGTGCTGCGAAGTGTCAGGGGTCCAGGTGAGGCCGGGTGTTGCTCGCATCTCGGCAAAGGCTTCGTGGGGAATGCCGTTGCTGAAGCTGCGGGCATCATTGAGATCGATCGGTGCCAGCGGACGACTCACGTGGGCTCCACGATCGAGATGGCTCGCCCAGGGCAGCGGTCGATCACGATCTCGGCTCGTTCCCGCGGGAGCTCTCCCGTCCCGGCAACAGCGGAGATCATCGTCTCTTCATCGAGCACGAACGTCGCTTCTTCCAGCATCTCGCACTGCCCTCCCCCGATGCACGCGTCGGCATCGACGGTGAGCTTCACCATGCCGGCACTCACGACCCACCGCCGTCGACGTCAGCATCGATTTCAGCATCTATCTCGACGTCGAGATCCACCGAGAGCACACCGTGAACGAAGTTCGACCGTGCCCGCTTCGGCTCGCTGGTGCGAGTCAACCGCATGTTCCGGCTGGCCATCTCCTCGAGCAGAATCGCCAGTTCGAGCCGGGCGAGGAACGCCCCGAGACAGAGATGGTGACCACCGCCGCCGAAGGCGAACTGATCGGCAGCATCTCGGGTGATGTCGAAGGTAAACGGGTTCTCGAACACGGCTTCGTCCCGGTTGGCCGAGCAGTAGAACATCACGACTTTCTGCCCTGCTTCGATCGAGGTGCCGGCGAGCTGTGTGGCTTCGCTGGTGGTTCGACGCATGTGCAGCACCGGCGTCGACCAACGGAGCAATTCCTCTACAGCGGAGTCGACCAAGGCACCGTCATCGGTCGCAAGCGCAGATCGAATCTGGCCCCATTGATCTGGATGGTCGGCCAGGGCCATGGCGCCGTGGGAGATCGCAGTGCGAGTGGTCTCGTTACCGGCAAAGACCAGGAGGTGGAACAGGTTGCGGAACTCCGACGGGCTGAGGCGGTTGCCCTCTTCCCCCGCCGCCTCGACCAGCGTGGTGACGAGGTCGTCCTGTGGTTCGGCTCGGCGCAGCTCGGCCAGCTTCTCACCGTATTCGAACAGCGCGTGGCTGGCCGGGCTGTTGAACGGCAACAGTCGCAGCTCAGTGGTGTTGCCGAACGCGTCGGGGGGAATCGATTGCTGGTCACCGGTGCCTTCGACCAGATAGTTGGACAGCTCCACCAGATAGTCGGCGTCTTCGATCGGCACGCCGAGCATCGTGAGGATCACACGAATCGGCAGCGGGGCCGCCACTTTCTCGACCCAGTCACCCCCGCCAGAGGCAATGAACTCATCCAGCAGTTCGGCGGTGATCGAACGAACCGTGCCCTCCCACACTCGCACGTTCTTGGGTGTGAAGGATTTTGCGATCAGCCGACGCAATCGGGTGTGGTCGGGAGCGTCGGTGTCGATGAGGGACCGACGTGCTTCGAGCGCATCAGCCTCTGAGTCCCACAGGTTGGTGTGGCCGATGGCCGACGAGAAGATCTGCGAGTTACGAGACACTTCTTTGACGTCGGCGTGGCGGGTGACCGCCCAGAACCCGCCCTCTTCGTACGGGTGCCACATCAGGCCCGGTGTGGCTCGCATCTCGGCGAATCGTTCCTCAGGGATGCCTTCGAGGTAAAGCGACGGGTCGGTGACTTCAGGAGCGATCGGCAGGTCTGTCGGTGCGGTGGTGGTCATGGAAGCCTCAGGAGTGCTCGATGAAACGAGCGCGTTCCCAGTCGTTGACATCATCTGGTTCGGGGTTGTTCTCCGCAGCGAGCGCCACCTCGGCCTCGGCGATGCTGACGTAGCTTCGCGAGAAGATGTCGCCCAGTTGACCAGCGAGTGCTGAACCGGCGAACGCCGCAATGGCGCCGGCGAGATCGGTCGGCAACGCTGCCGCTTCGCCAGGGTTGGTGTACATGTCGCCGACACAGAGCGCGCCGGGGTCGAGTTTGCGCTCGATGCCGTCGATCCCGGCGGCGAGGATGCCGGCGAGAATCACGTAGGGGTTGGCGTCAGCGCCAGCTGAGCGGAACTCCACACGATTGGCCTTCGACCCTGACTCGGCAATACAGCGAGCCATCACGGTGCGGTTGTCGAGACCCCAGGTGACGTGGGTGGGAGCAAACGTATAGGGCCGAATACGCTTCGGTCCGTTGCTGGTCGGCGCGCCGAGCAACGTGAGCGACGAGGCGTGGGCCATGAGGCCACCGAGCCAGTGCTTCATTGTCTCGTTGGGTTCACCGTCGTTGCAGGTGGCGAAGGCGTTACCTCCAGCGGCATTGAGGCTGGTGTGAACATGCATACCCGAGCCCGATTGCTCGGCCCAGGGCTTGGGCATGAACGTGGCCCGCAGACCGTGCTGCACCGCCACCTGCTTCACGATCGACTTGAAAAGAACCGTGTTGTCGGCGGTGCGCATGGCGTCAGCGGGACCGGTGTTGACTTCGAACTGACCGGGGCCGTATTCGGCGTTGGAACCTTCGACCTCGATGCCGGCACCGTGCAGGGCATCCCGAATCGCGTGAAGCACCGGCTCGAGTTCCAAGCCATCGGTCAGCGAGCTGTACTGGATGTGTTCCTGAGCCAGGCTCCAATCGGGCTTGCAGAGGAAGAACTCGAGTTCGGTGGCCACGAACGGGTCCACGCCAGCCGCTCGGCAACGCTCGATCTGGCCTGCGAGCACGCTGCGAGGCGCCAGCGGGTGGGGTGATCCATGCTCGTTCTCGGCATCAGCGAACATCAGTGCATAGCCAGGGCGGTGCGTCAGCACGCGGCCGGTGGTGACGTCGGCGGTGAGATGGGCATCGAGGTAGCCGGTGTCGATGTTGACGAACTCGTTGTCGGGCAAATCATTCTGCATGTCGAACACGAACATGGCATCGGCGATGTTGGCGCCGGCCTCGTGGGCAGTGTCGAGGAAACGTTGAGCTGGAATGCGCTTGCCACGCAGGTGGCCCTGGGTGTCTGGCGCCGCCAGTTCGACGGTGTGGACCTTGCTGTCGGCGATCATTGCTGCGAAATCGCTGATGGAGTTGGAAATGTGGATCATGTCAATGCTCCCGTGAAGTGGTGAGGTCGTGCGTAGCTGATCAGGCCGGGGCGCTGCCGCCCAGGTACGCAGCGCGAACGAGGGGGTCGGCTTGGACTTGTTCTGGGGTGCCGGTGGCGATGACCCGACCGGTGTCAAAGGCGAAGATGACATCGCTGATGCCGGTGATGAAGCCGAGGTCGTGATCGATCACGATCACGCCGGCACCAATGGTGGCCGCCATGTGTCGCACCTGTTCGACCATCTCGAGCGACTCGCTGTCGCTCATGCCGCTGGTTGGTTCATCGAGCAGAAGAAATGAGGGCGCCATGGCGGCGGCCCTGGCCAGTTCGAGTCGCCGTGAATTGCCGTAGTCGAGTTCTCGTGCTCGGCGGTCACGGTGTTCCCACAAGCCCGCCTCGGCAATGAGCGAGTCGGTGTCTCGACGTGTGCGCTCGGTGCGATGATCGTTGGCCACCAAGGCAGCGACCTCGACGTTCTCGCGCACCGTCAGCGATCCGAACAACCGAAGATTCTGGAAGGTCCTGACCAAGCCGTGCCTGGCCAGCCGATACGACGCAATACCGGTGAGGTCCTTGCCATCGATCGAGAACGAGCCGCCCGTCGGGGTGATCACGCCAGTCAGAACGTTGACGAATGTGGTCTTACCTGCACCATTCGGGCCGATGATGCCGACGATCTGGCCGGTCGTTGCATCGATTCTGGCATCGGTCAGCGCAGTGAAACCGCCGAATTGCATGTGGATGTCGCGGGCTTCGAGGGTCTGGTGGGCGTAGTCGTCGAGTTCCGGCAGCGGCTCGGGCTTCGGTTCGTCGCCAGACGAGAACCGGCGGCGCAGCCAGGAGTCGAGCTCCCAATCGTCGAGAATCCCGACGGGTCGCCAGATCATGAACGCCAGCATCGACACGCCCAGGAAGACGGTCTGGAGGTTCTCTCGGAAGACCCAGTCAAGCGGTGCTTCATCGAGTCCGATGCCGAAGAACTCGAAGCCGTCTTGGCCCATCCGGCGAGCGAACTCTCGTCCTGCGGTCATCACGATGACGCCGACAACGGCACCGGTGACGCTGTTGCGGCCACCCACGATGAGCATCACCAGCGTGAGGAGTGCGTAGTCGAAGAAGAACTGATTGGGCAGGATCGATCCGGCGTGCCAGACCCGCAACGACGAACCAACCGCTACGACCCCTACCGACAGAAGCAGCGCCACCATTTGCTGGACCAACGGGTTCACACCCATTGCTCGGGCTGCGAGGTTGTCCTCACGAGCGGCGATGGCCAGGCGGCCGCTGCGGCTGGTGGCATAGAGCCTGGCCAGGATCAGAGCGATAGCGAGGGTGACGATGATCGGCAGTCGGTCATCGAGCTTGCCGCCGATCTCGAAGGCCAAGCCGGCGCGGTCTCCGCCGGTCAGGTCTGGCCAGTTCCGAGCAACTTCATGAGTGACGAAAAGCAGCGCGAGAGTGATCACCGTTGCCGCCACTGCGCCGGATTCGGCGCCAGATCTGGCAAGACCGATGCCGAGGATGAACGCTCCGATCAAGGCCACCACCACAGCCGCCGCAATGGCGACATACGGACTGGCATCGACATCGACCAGGCCGAAGGGGGCATCAGGAATGCGTTTGAGCTTTTCCGCTGGGGTGATTGCGATGGTTGCGAACACGTAGCCGGCGACGGCGCCGAACCCGATGTGCCCGAACGACAACACACCGGTGTTGCCGATGTAGATCTGGATGCCGATCACGATGATGGCATCGATCAGCATCACTGTGACGAGGCGCTCAGGGGCACCACCGCCGAGGATGGTTTGGTACAACGTGCCACCGCCAACCAGGAGCGCCAGCAGCATCGCAACCCCGACCAGCGGGAAGCCGATGTCGCGACCGGGACGTGGGAAGAGCTTCGTCAGCACCTCAGACTCGCTCTGCCGTTGCGACGGTGATGATGCCACCGGGTCGGAAGATGAACAGCACGGCGATGAGTGCGAAGACCACACCTTCAGTCAGGCCGGCGATGCTGTCGGGTAGCCAAGAACGAAGCAGTACCTCGGCAATACCCAAGACGAAGCCGCCGATGACCGCCCCTCGCAAGCTGCCCAGCCCACCGATGAGAGCGGCAAGCACCGCCTTGAGCATGGGGTCGATTCCAGCGCTCGGCGTTGTGGAGCCTGCTCTCATCAGCCAGAACACACCAGCGATGCCAGCGAGAAGGCCGGACAGGGCAAAGGCGCCCCGGATCACCGAGTCAGACTTCACACCCATCAACCGAGCGGTGTCGAAGTCGGCGGCCGCAGCTCGAAGTGCGAGGCCGAACATGGTGCGCTGCAACAACAGCGTGGTGGCCACGAGGGTGACGATCGTGACCAGAATGACCACCGTGTCGAAGGTCTCGATACGCAGCGAACCAATCGCCCACGTGCTGCTGGAGATCCAACTCGGCCGGCTGAAGTTCTTCACAGAGGCCGACACGTACAGCAAGAAGACTGCCGACACCACGAAGTGGACACCAAACGATGTGAGCAGCAACGTGAAGTCGCTGGCACCTCGCACCCGGCTGAACGCCACGCGTTCGATCACCAGTGACGTGACAACCGAAACCACCAGGATCAACGGCGCCACCAACCACCACGACCAGCCAGCGTTCAGTGCCCACAAGCTGGCGTAGCCAGACACCGTGATCATCTCGCCGTGAGCGAAGTTCAGCAGGTGCATCACCCCGAAGATCACAGCAACGCCGAGGGCGAGCAACGCATAGATGCTCCCACGACCCAAACCGTCGATGAGATTTTGTGCCAGTTCAGTCATGACTCAGCCGCCCACGAAGGTGTCGAAGAGGTCGGATCGGGCACTCAGTTCTTTCCCGCTGCCCTCGGCGACGACCTCACCGGACCGCAGCACGTAGGCCCGGTCGGCAACAGCCAGCATGCGGGCAGCGTTCTGCTCGACGATCAGCAGCGTGCGCCCCTGGGATCGGAGATTCTCGATGAGTTCGAACACCACGTCGACCAGGACCGGGGCCAGGCCGAGCGACGGTTCATCCATCATGAGCAGCTTCGGCTTGGACATGAGCGCCCGAGCAATGGCCAACTGCTGCGCCTCACCGCCGGAGAGGTAGCCGGCCGGCGTGGTCCACTTGTCTCGCAAGACCGGGAAGGTCTCGGCCATCTCTTCCAAGAGGGCTGGCCGGTCACTCTTGGGCACCGTGATGGCGCCGATACGAAGGTTCTCTTCGCAGGTCAGGTCGACAAAGATCCTGCGGTGTTCGGGGACCAAGGCAATACCGGCTCGCAACAGCTTTTCGGGAGCCGATCGCGTGACATCGTCTCCCTCGAAGGTGACGGTGCCCTCATCTGGACTGAGCAGCCCGGCGATCGTGCCGAGCAGTGTTGTCTTGCCTGCCCCGTTGGGGCCGATGAGGCCAACGACCTCACCAGCCCCCACGGACAAATTTGCTTCTCGAAGGGCCGAGATCGACCCATAACGGGTCGTCAAACCCGACACTTCGAGCATGTTGGTCAGCCTCCGATGGTGGCGACGAGCACATCTTCACCATCAACAATCCGGTTGATCGGCACGGCCTTCGGCGGAATGCCGTTGGTGCCTGCGTAGGTGATCGAGCCGGACAGGCCAGGGAAGTCACTGATCTGGGCAACGGCCTCGCCGATACCGGCGGAGTCGGTGCAGCCACAGTCGAGGATGCCCTGGATGCCGAGGAACATCGAATCGACGTAGAGCGCCATGAAACCACGGCTCTCGATCTCTTCTCCGCTGAACTCGTTGTAGGCAGCGAGCATCGTGTCAACCCGATCACCGGCGCTGATGCTGGTGTGGGGGGTGTGGACGATGCCTTCGTTGTTGTCCTCGAACTGGATGCCGGTGGCATCGAGTGCGTCGGTGCCCGCGTAGACGAGGCTATCGAGGCCTTGGCCTTCGAGCTGGCCACGAAGCGCCGTGACCTGGAACCCAAGCGCAGCAGAGAACACGATCTCGTTGTTCTCGGACACGCCAGCAATCTCATTGACCTGAGCCGAGAAGTCAGTGTCGCCGCCCCAGACGTAGGTCTGGGTCGAGACGATCTCGCCGCCGCCGGCGGTGAAGGCAGCGATGAAGGCATCGGGGTTCACACCGGTGTAGGGGACGCCTTCACCTTCGGTGAAGACAATGGCACGGGTGATGCCTTCGCCGAGCGCCCATTCAGCCATGGCAGAGGACATGGCCACGTCGTCGAAGCTGACGAGGTACGAGTTCACCGAAGCATCGGCGAGCGTGGGCTCAGTCGAAGCAGCCACGAAGACCGGGACGTCGCCGCCCGTGGTCTGCAGGATGGGAAGAGCGAAGTCAGCGAACGGCGGACCGACGATGAAGTGCGCACCCCAGTCGAGAAGTTCTTGAGCAGCAAGCGCAGCGTCGTCGCCGACTTCAGAGACCATGACCTCGACCGGTGAGCCATTGATGCCACCAGCGCAGTTGGCCTTTTGGGCAATGAACGGCACGAGGTTCGACCCGGGGATGTCAACGAAACCGACGACTTCGCTGAAGTCCATGGCCATGCCGACCTTGATCGCGTCGCCACTTGGCGCCGCGGCGCAGTTGTCGAGTTCGGCGGCGAGGATGGCGTCGATGTCGAGCCCCTCAGCCGACGCCGCTGGAGCGTCGCCGCCTTCGCCGCCTTCGGCATCTGCGGTGGTGTTGTCGGCCGACACCGTCTCGTCGTCACTGCCGCAGGCAGCAGCGGCGAGCGTGAAGGCGAGCAACAAGGCAATGAGCCTGGTGAGCTTCATGTTTCTTCCCCTGGGGTTTCACAGAAATTCAACCGCCCTCTGGCAGTCGGCGCCAGCTTGCCACTCTGATCGTTCGGTAGCAAACGATTCGATGAACGGCCCGTGAACTCGGCGAATGTTCGAGTGCATTCTTGCGACTCGCGTGCCATACGATGCCGAAACATCATGACCTCACCAGCACAACACAGCGGTCGACGAGCACTGGTGATCTCTCACGAGGTCGACGGACCCGGAGGCCAAGTCACACGGGCCCTCGAAGGTCGCGGCTTCATCGTCGAGACCCACGTCCTCACCCCAGACCTGGACCAGCCCAGCGTCGCCAACCCGTTTCCCGATTGGGCTGGCTACGACCTCGTCGTGCCGATGGGGTCGATTCGCTCTCTCACCAACAAGGACGAGATCTCGAGCTGGATCTACGAAGAGCTCGACCTCATCCGTGCCGCTGCCGAGCGCGGGCAACCCATGCTCGGTGTTTGTTTCGGTGGTCAGCTGATTGCCGAGGCGCTCGGAGGATCGGTTGAAGTCTCCCCGAAGACCGAGCTCGGGTGGTACGAGATCGACGCCGTCGACGGCAAGGCCAATCCCGTCGGACCTGGGCCGTGGATGGAGTGGCACCACGACCGTTTCACCGCTCCGCCCGAGGCCGAGGTTTTGGCTACGACCTCGGTCGGCCCGCAGCTCTTCACGATCGGACGTATGGCTGGCACCCAGTTCCATCCCGAGGTCGACGTGGCTCACATCGAGGCCTGGCTCGGCGTGGCTGACGACGACTACCTCGCCACTCATGGCCGGGACCGCGATCGAATACTCTCCGAGATCAAAGAACACGAAGCCGAGAACATCGAGAACTGCCGTCGCCTCGTCGACTGGTTTCTCGACGACATCGCCTTTCCCGTCGACTAGACCAAGTGTTCCGCTGGATAGCCGGGATAGGACTCCTTGAATACCCCAGAATGCAGCAACACCGTTGCCGCATGCTTGCCGGAGGCGACCTCTGTGAGCGTCGAACGCACCCAGTGTGACTCGACACGCCGACTCTGCGACAAGCCGACGACCTCGCGGTCGACTCGATACTCGGTGTCGACGAACACCGGACCGTCGATCAAGCGGACTTCGAGATCGAGGAAGAGCCCGAGCGACGGTTGACGAACCGGCATGCGATCGCCAACCTTGTTGGCCAAGACGCTCAGCATCTCCATCGGGACGATTGGCTGGCCCCATGGGTTTTCGGCGGTGTCGTACCAGGGGCTTCGTTCGGTGATGCCGTCGAGCTTGCTGGCCAGCGAGAACGGATAGAGGTGACCATTGTCTGTGGCCAAGTCCATCGAGGTGAGCCGACCCTCGCCGCTGCTCATACCAACGAACAGTTGATCGACGATGAACAGTTCGCCGGCTGGGCGAGCGTTGGCCAGCCGGTGCTCCAGAGCGGTCTCAGGATGTGGGCCCACCGAGATGGTGCCGGTGAGAACGGTGGCGTCGCCTTTTGTCTTCGCCGCCGAGATATCGGCTGACGATGCGCTCGTGCGGGTGGCCTGGGCCACCACCTGTTCACCTTCGACCACCATGGTCGAGAAGTGCGCACTGATACAGCCGGTTCGGAACCACTCGTCACCGAACAGTTCGAGGGCAATCGGGTCGAACTGCGAGAAATGGGTTGGACCCTCGATCGGAGCGCCGGTCAGCCCGAGCGCCGCAGCATTGCTCTCGTCGTGGACGCTCAGATGATCGTCGTAGCTCTGGTCGGCCAACATCTGCACCGGCGCTCTGGCCGGGCCGATGATGGTGTCTTCGGTGATCTCGAGTGCGGTGGTGAAGCTCGGTGCAGTCATCGTGAAGTGGCCCTTCGTTGCGAACAGCCGGACCGTAGTCCCACTCGCCAGCGACGTCAGTTCCGCGATTCGACTCGCCCCTCGCCGCGCCGGCTGCTGAACTGGCCCGATGTCGACCCCACCCACGGCCGCAGCTCGTCGATGGTCAGACCAGCTCGAAGCGTGGGCGATTCCCGATCACATCAGAGCCGCCGCAGTCTCGTTCCCCTACGAGATGGATCCTGACCTCTTCCGGCCCCGACCGCCGGCCAGCTCGACCGGCTCACTCTCGACCGGCTCACTCTCGACCGTGCGAGCCCTCGAGGTTCTGCCAGCAAACGAGCGGTCATCGGTGCTCGATGTCGGCTGCGGTGGAGGCGCTGCCACGATGGCGTTGGCACACCGTCTCCGGGCTGCGGTTGGCGTCGACCAGTCCACGGCGATGCTCGACGTCTTCATCCAAGAGGCAACGGCACGAGGTCTCGAGGCTCGAAGCGTGGCCGGAACCTGGCCGGCGGTTGCCATCAACGCTGGGAAAGCCGATCTCGTGGTGTGTCACCACGTTGCCTACAACGTGTCCGACCTCGGCCCATTCGTCACGGCGCTCGACGCAGCCGCGTCACGGCGCGTGGTGATGGAGCTCACACTCACCCATCCCCAGACATCGAACGCTGCATTGTGGCAGCAGTTCTGGGAGCTCGATCGACCAACCGGCCCGACGGCGCAAGATGCGCTTGCGGTGATTCGAGACGTCGGCATCGACGCCGCTATCGAGATCGGGGCCGCTGGCTCACTCCGCAACGAAGCCTCGATCGAGGCACGAGCGGTGACCGCTGCGCGAATGCTGTGTCTCGGGCCCGACCGGCTGGTGGAGGTCGAAGCTGCCGTTGCCGCCCTGCCACCTCGCTCGGTTCAACGAGCCGTGATCTGGTGGGACATCAGGCCCTGAGCTCGGCTGTCATTCAACGGGCGTGTTTGCCGGCTTCCCAGCCACCGTCGGCCAGCACTCGATCACCAAACGCTGTCGGCTGCTCTTCGAGGTCGGTCGCCATCGTGTCGTTCCATCGGTTGAGGAAGCCGAAGAAGGACACCGTGGCCACGATCGCCGAGATCTGTGCTTCGTCGAAGAATTCGGCGCACGCAGCAAAGTCCTCGTCGGTCGCTGCGTTGGGCTGCGATGCAGCCTTGAACGCAAGCCGAAGAGCAGCCCGTTCAGCGCCGTCGAAGAGATCACTGGTCTCGAACAGCCAGACGTCGGCCAACTTCTCGGCGCTCACACCGGCTCGTTCTCCAGTGTGCGCCGTGTGCGCCTGGCAGTAGCGACAGCCCGCAGCCGTCGATGCGATCTGGGCCACCATCTGCGTGAGCTCTCGAGAAATCACGTTGCCCGTCATGATGGCTGCACCCATGGCCTGGAAGGCCGGGAGCAGGCCGGGAACTCGAGGCATCGTGAACATCGAGTTCGGGACGAATCCCATCATCTGCTCGACCATCGCAAAGCCGGGTTCGAACTCGGCGAGCTCATCTCGAGGAAGTGGATCGATTCTGGCCATTTCGGGCTCCTTCGTTCACGGTTCTGGTAGGACTTTGCCGGGGTTGAGCAATCCGTCTGGATCGAAGACGGCCTTGATCCGACGCATCAGTTCGAGCTCGATCGGAGGCTTCTGCCCAACGATACGATCTCGAAGTTCCTGGCCGAGACCGTGCTCGGCACTGATCGTGCCGTTGTACTTCCAGGTGAGAGCATCGATGGCCGCCACGAGCTCTGGCTTGCTCGCCTCCAGCAGGCCGTCGGCAGAATTTGCCGGCCACACCGTGAGGTGCAGGTTGCCGTCTCCGACATGACCGAACACGTAGGGCATGGCGCCGGGAACAATCGACTCGATGAGCGCCCGAACCTCAGCGTGGAACTCGCTGATCCGGCTCGACGGGACGGCGAGGTCGTACTTGATCTGGTAGCCGTCGAAGATTCTCGGTGGCGGGAGCTCGTCTCGAAGCATCCAGAGATTGGCTTCCTGGGCCGACGACTCAGCAACAACGGCGTCGTCGACCATTCCTGCCTCGCTGGCTGCGCTCAGCAACGACAGCAGATCATCGGCCACGCCGACCGGGCCGCTGTAGCGAGCAAGGATGTACCACTCCCCGACGGTCGGTAAGGGCCGTTGCACGTCGTAGCGTTCGATCACCTTGGCAACGCCGATCTCCGGCACCAATTCGAAAGCGCTGAGCGCACCGGGAACGTGGCTCGAGGCCAGCGAATAGAGCTCGTTGAGTCGTTCGATGTCAGACAGCAACAGCAAGGCCGTGCGATGCTCGGCTGGGCGTGGATGCAACTTGACGACGGCTCGCGTGACGATGCCGAGGGTTCCCTCGCTGGCGATGAACAGCTGCTTCAGGTCGTAGCCCGAGTTGTCCTTCGGCAGCGCACGAAGCCCGTTCCAGACGCGGCCGTCAGCGAGCACGACCTCGACGCCCATGATCTGCTCACGAGTGTTGCCGTAGCGCAACACGTTGATGCCGCCGCCGTTGGTGGCGATGGCACCGCCGAGCGTCGCTGAGCCTCTGGCCCCCCAGTCGGGTGCGAACAGGCGATCGACCTCGGCTGCTGCTTCCTGGAGTTCTTCGACCGTCACGCCGGCCTGGGCCGTGATCGTGAACCCATCGACATCCACCGATTCGATCGACCGCATGCGAGTCAGCGACACGATGATCGTGGGTCGATCGGCGTTGGGAATCGAGCCACCACTGAGGCCGCTGTTGCCTCCCTGCGCCAACACCGCCACACCGTTCGCAGCACACTGCTCGACGACCTGAGCGACCTCCTGGGTCGACGCCGGACGGGCAACCCCGAGCGCGTGACCAGTGAAGTCGTTGCGAAAATCGATCAGATGGTTCGCCGCGTCGTCGCCCTCGAGCCAACCACTCGGGCCGAGCATCGAGCGCAGTGCACCGATCAGCTCGTTGCTCATTCGGCCGCAGCTAGGTACTCGGACAGAAATGTCATCGTGCGCTCTCGGGCCAGTTCAGCAGCTCCAGGATGGAATGAAGCTCTGACGTCGCAGTTGAAACCATGGTCAGCGCCGTCATAGATGTGGACAGCCACATCGGGATGGGCCGGTTGGATCTTGGCGACCCCGTGGAGGGGAATACCTGCGTCGAACTCGCCGAAGTGCAGCATCGTCGGCACCTGAGGCACTGAGTCGAGCGCACCCAGTACAGCACCACCGTAGTAGCCAACCGCAGCGGAGACGGGAAGCTGAGCGGCGGCGAGCCACGCAACCGAGCCACCAAAGCAGTACCCAACAATGCCTACCGGACCGGTCACCGACGCGTGGGCCACCGCAGCGGCCACATCGAGCAGCGCCTTCTCCATGCCAATACCCATGGCCAGTTCCTTGCCCCGTTCCACACCGGGACCGTCGTAGTCGAGTTCGACGTCGCGCTCGACCCGATCGAACGTTGCGGGAGCGATCGCGTGGTAGCCAGCGGCTGCGTAGCGATCGACAACGGAACGAATGTGGGAGTTCACGCCAAAGATCTCTTGCACGATCACAACTGAAGCTGTCGCCCCGTCAGGGCGTTGCTCGTAGGCGCTCAGCTCATGACCGTCTGAAGCTTCGAGTTCGATGGGTCCGTCCATGAACGGTGAGCCTCGCACACTCGACAGCTCCGATCTTCATCGACACCAAGCTGTTGGCGATGTCACTGGCCGGCCGACCCCTGACGCTCGCTCCACACGCTGCAGCTACCAGCGTTCCAGGCAAGAACTTTCGGAATCGCTCGACTGCAATGACGCGACCAGAGTCCCAGGGTGTTGGCCCCGGTACCGGCGATCACGAGCCAATCGCCTTCTGCCAGCTCGGGCAGCACGAGGTCGCGTGCCAACACATCGCCAGCGAAACAGAGCGGGCCCACCAAGTCGAACGAGCGGCTCGGTTCGTTGTCGGCAATCCGGCCATCGGCCCTGACAACGGCGAAGCCGTAATCTGTTGCCCCGGTGGAGCCGTAGACATCGCGCATGAAGTAGTCAGCGCCGAGGTGCACGAACGCCATCGGAACCGCTCGCTCTTCGACACTCTCGATTCGAGTGGCGGCCCAGCCGGCGTTGGTGTGCACCCACTGCCCGAACTCGGTCCGCACGTCGTAGTCGAAGAGACCTGCATGCTCGGCTTGCAGCCGTTGCCCGTACAGCGACATCAGCCCATCCCCGTCGGCTTCAGAGCGGACGCCGCCACCGATGTCGATCGTGGTGATCCGACGATCGTCGTCCCGTTCGGCCCGAGCGGCATCGATCTCGGTCGCAACCTCGAGCAATCGCCCAACGGCGTCGACGTGTGCGTCGCAGGTGGGCACCTGACTCCCGATGTGCATGTGAATCGCAGTGACGCCGGCATCGATGCACGCCTCGACCACCGTGCTTCGATCCGTGCTGATGGCAACGCCGAACTTGCTTCGCCCGCCGCTGACGTCGAACACCGACGGGGCGCCGGTGGCGATCTCGGGATTGATCCGAAGCCCGACCTGGAACGTCGGCGATTCGGGGTAGCGCTGGAGCTCCGCGATCGAGTTCGCGTTCAGCAATGCTCCGGGCAGGTTGACCTGACACCACGCAATTTCAGAGCGGGTCTTGACCGGTGAGTCGAAGATCAGGTTCTGCGGTACCGCTCCAGCCCGAAGCGCAAGCTGCACTTCTTCCAACGATGCCGCTTCGAGCCCGAACCCTCTGGCGGTGAGGTGAGCCAACATTTCCGGGTGCGGCATCGACTTGATGGCGATCGCATGACGTACCGACTCTGGGAACGCACGGCGCAAGGATTCGAGCTGCCCGTCGAGTAGCTCGAGATCGACGCCGATGATGGCTGTGTCGTCACCATCGAGCCCGTCGAGCACCGACGCCAACGATGCAGCTGCGAGTTCTGTCCTGCGCTGCAGGGCTGACGTCACGTGAGCCGCTCGGCCTTCTCGGCAATGATCTCGAGCAATCGCTGGTCGTCGTCCATGAACAGCGACCCCCGGTGAAGTATCCACCGCACCGTTGGTGCACCGATCGCGAAACGGATGAACGAACGATCGCCGTAGCGCACCGGTTGACCGAAGAAGACGCGACGAGCACCGTTGCTGAGTCCATCGTGCTCGGTGGTGAGCACCTCTCGGTAAAGCGTTCGCAACTCGTCGTGCGACAGCTCCCGGCCGCCGGCCAGGACTTGGGTCGAGATGATGGAATCGTTGGTCTTGTGCTGGTCCGGCATCAAGCGGAAGTTCGGATGACCGTCGACCAGGCGAGTCATCGCCTCGTTCCACTCAGCGATCAGTTCGTTGCTGACATCGAAAGGCCAGCTGGCATAGCTCTCCATCTCGTCGAGCGCGATCTGCCAGCGCAACCGCAGACCGCGGTTTTCCTCTTCTGGCAAGTACTGGCGGACGTTGTCGAGCGCCCACGGCACGTCGTGGGCGCTGAGGATCTGCCCGAACGGTGCAATGGCGGCGCCGTCGCCGACCTCGGCTGAGCGGAGGCGCTCGGTCACCTGGCGAGGAACCAGCAAGGCACCACAGAATGGAGGTGTCTGGAAGAACTTGCTGCCGGTGAGCATGACCATCGCTCCCCGGTCGAGCAGGTCGTGGAGGAGGGCGGGGTCGACCCGGAGCTGACAAAGATCGACGACCCACATCACGGTGTCGCCGTGATCGTCGATGACGTCGAGGTCGTCCTTGATCCCTGACTTCGAACCGAAGACGAGACTGCCGATGATGGCGGCATCGGGGTTGTCTGCGATGAGTTGATTGATCTGGCTACGACGGTCGAGCACGTTGCCTGCGGCGTCTCGAGCGTCGAGTTCGACCACCGTGGGCTCTGGCGCTGCCGGGTCGATCGGAGCGCCCTGCTCGACCGGTTGCCCGAATTGGTTCTGGCGACCGAAGATTTTTGCCGCCGCCACGTCCATCGAACCGCTACCGAGCTCTTCGGGGCACGACATCAGTTGGATGATCGGCTTGTCTGGATGAAGCAACCGCTGGAAGAGCGTCGGGAAGTAGGCCAGATCGGTGCCGGACGGGCCGAAGAAGACGTCGAACGGATCGTTGTGCACCGAGCTCAGCAGATTCTTGAGTCGGAACGACTGTTCCTCGACCAAGGACGCATAGTTCAAGGTGTCGTAGCGGCCGAGGAATTCCTTGGCCACAACACGTGAGCGACCGTTGAGCATTCCAGCAGTGCAACTGCCTCGGTTGAAGATGTCCCGGCTGTCGACGGGGTTCAAGAAGTATCGATTGTGCCCAGTGACCGGATCGAGTTCGGTTCGCTCATCACCGCCAGCGATCAACGCTTCGAGCAGTTGCTCGTCGCCGATGTCGGTGCGCTCGTGGTTGCTTACTTGCTCGCCAGGTGTGTTCATGTCCATCTCTCTGCCGCTGTCACGGCCACATCGACGATAGTTCGCCTTGGACGCACGGCAGTGCACTCGGTCAGAGAGAAAACCGGCCCCCCATGTGCAGGCAGCTCGGTACTGTCGATAACACTGCACGCATGAACACTGCACGGATGAACACTGCAGGGATGTCGAGCACTGATGCATCAGCCCCGAGCACGACCGAGTCGGTGGCCCGGGCCTACATGGCCTCGTTCGCATCCGGCGACCCCGACGCTGTTGCCGCTCACGTTGCCGCTGATTTCGTCAACGAGCACACTGCGGCACTCGGCTCGGGTTGCACCGGTCGGGATGCGTATCGCGAGCGCCTCCCTGGGTTTCTCAGCGACATGGCCGGTCTCGTGTACGACGTGGAACACGTCGTGGTCGATGGCACGACTGCGGCAGTCTTCTACACGATGACCGCACGCTGGCAGGGAGGGACTCCCATTCGAGTTCGCGGCGCTCAACGATTGGTGATCGAGGCCGATCTGATCGTTCATCGCGTCGACTACTGGGACAGCAAGGTGTTTCTCGATCAACTCGACGCCGGGACAACATGAGCTTCAGGGACAATCTGAACTTCTGGAAGAAGAAGCCAGCACCGCCGTGGCAGGAGCGTTTCGACTGCGCGAGGTCCCTCGTGCTCGAACACAGCGCCGATCCAGGCATCGACCGACGCATCGACGATGTGGAACGTTCCCTCGTCGAATCGATCGACGATCAGAGCCGACTCGAGGCGGCGATCCAGACACTGCATCCGGCGGAGGCCACGGCCGAGTTGAAACAGGCGTTGCGCGAACGGCGCGATCCGACCGCTGCAGATACGCCGCTGATCCGCACACTTCGCGAACGCCACGAGAGCATCAACGATCTCCAGAACCGGCTGGCGTCACTCGAAGCGCAACAGGAATCGACACTGGCCGACCTCGACACGCTTGCCGCACATCTCGTCGAGAGCTCGATGACCGACGTCGCTCGGCCGTTCGAAGCCGAGGTCGACCGTTTGCGAGCCGATGCCGAACTCCTTCGAGCCGCACACGCCGAGATCGAACACCTGTGAAACCAAACGCGCTGAAACGAGCAACTGCATGAACTGTCCTCTCTGCGTCGATCAGACCCTCGACATCACCCACCGCAATGGCATCGAACTCGACATCTGTCCGAAGTGTCATGGCATCTGGCTCGACCGAGGCGAGATCGATCGCCTCATCGCCGAAGATGAACCCGCTCCGGAGAGACCACCCGCACCCGACGCCCGAGATCGCACTCGGTCTCGCGATGACGGCGATCGGGACCGGGATCGGGACAAGAAGCGCAAGAAGAAGAAATCGCTGGCGAGCCGCATCGGTGACGCCATCGAAGACGCCATCGACGAACTCACCTGACCAGGCTGGGCTACAGCACGGAGCGACGAGCCTCGGCGTAGCGCTGCCTCACGTCAGAGTCGAAACCGCTGCGAGGCTCGATTGTCGTTCCCGCTCCACAGCCCCAGGCCGCTGAGACATCGCTGATCGGGCAAGATGCGCTGACAGCTCCTGCTTGCACCGCAGCGCCGGTTGCGACGGTCTCATCGGCATCTGGGACCGTGACCTCGCTCTGGAGCAGGTCGGCATAGCGCTGGCGATACGCCGCAGATCTTGCCCCTCCCCCAACCAAGAAGCGTCGACCGTCGAGCGGCACGCCACACATCGACAAGGCGTCGAGTCCCTCGAGCAGCCCACACAGCACGCCATCGTGCGCGGCGAGAGCAACGGCCTCACGGCTCATTCCGGTCTCGATGCCCAACAAGGCCCCCCTGGCGTCGGGCAGGTTGGGCGTTCGTTCACCATCGAGGAACGGCAGAAGCGTTGGGCCTGCGACCCGCGGATCTACGGCCAGCGCGAGGTCGGCAAACGCGTCGCGGTCTGCGCCCATCAGCGCAGTGAATGTGTCGGTCACCCGGGTGGCGTTCAGGGTGCACACCAAGGGGAGGAAGCCACCGTTTGCGTCAGCGAAACCAGCGACCGCACCGGTGGGGTCAGCGGTCGGCGTCGCCGAGACGGCGTAGGCCGTGCCCGAAGTCCCGAGCGACACCACCGAGTCGCCGGGACGAAGTCCGGTGCCGAGCGCAGCCGCCATGTTGTCGCCCGTTCCGGGCCCGATGATCACCTCGAGCGACAGCCCGAGCTCGGCCGCAGCAGCCTGAGTCACGTGACCAGCCGCCTCGGTGGGCCCGAGCACCCGCGGCAATGCCGACAGGTCGATCGCATCCGTCGCTGCAGCGAGCAGGTCGACCTGGTAGCTACCCGTCGACGGGTTGAACCACCCCGAGCCGGATGCATCACCCCGGTCGGTGACGTGTTGGCCGGTCAGCCGCCAGGTCAGGTAGTCGTGCGGAAGCATGACTCGAGTGGTCCGAGCGAGCGACTCAGGCTCGTGTTCTTGCATCCAGGCCAACTTGGCCACCGTGAACGCCGCCACCGGAACACTTCCGCAGGCGTTGGCCCATTCCTTGCTTCCCAGGGTCTTGACCAGACGATCGGCGGCAGCCGCCGATGTCGTGTCGTTCCAGAGCTTGGCTGGGCGCACCGGGCTTCCATCGGCGTCCAGCAGAACCAAGCCATGCTGCTGGCCGGCGACCGACATGGCCACGACATCTCGCCTCGCATCGCCGACCTGGGAAACAGCATCGACGAGGGCGCGCCACCAGGCCGCAGGGTCTTGCTCGGAAACTGGCGGCTGAACCGGAGCGTGAGAGGACGACCCCGAAGCCACCAGTTCACCGCTGTCGAGATCGCGTGCCTCGACTTTGGTCGACTGCGTCGACGAATCGACACCCAACACCAGTGCCATCAGCGAATGCGTTCGATGTAGGTGGCAACAGTGTTTTCCAGCATCTCTTGACGGCCCGAGGCTGGCTCTGGCTCGCGTTCCTGCACGAGCGCTCGATCGCGAAGCTCGGCAAGGCTGAGCTTGCCGTCCATGATCGACGTGCCGAGATCCTCGGACCAACCGGCGTAGCGATCACGCCGAACGTTCTCGATGACCCCGTCTTCGAGCATCGCCGATGCGGCGAGCAGGCTCCGAGCCATGGTGTCCATACCGCCGATGTGACCGTGGAACAGGTCGTCTCTGGCGATCGACTGGCGACGCAGCTTCGCATCGAAGTTGAGGCCGCCGGATGTGAAGCCGCCGCCGCGGAGGATCTCGTACATACCCAACGTCATCTGCTCGACAGAGACGGGGAAGCGATCCATGTCCCAGCCGAGCCGATCATCACCGGCGTTGGCGTCGATGCTGCCGAAGATCCCGGCTTGGTGAGCAACAGCGACCTCGTGAGCGAAATCGTGGCCTGACAACGTGGCGTGGTTGACCTCGATGTTGACGTGCACATCACCGAGCAGGTCGTACTTGGTGAGGAAGGCTTGGCAGGCGGCGACGTCGAAGTCGTACTGATGCTTCACCGGCTCATACGGCTTCGGCTCGAGCAGGATCATCCCTTCGAAACCAATGCGGTGTTTGTGCTCGACCACCATGTTCAGGAAGCGGCCCATCTGGTCGAGCTCGCGGGAGAGATCAGTGTTGAGCAGCGTGTCATAGCCCTCACGCCCGCCCCAGAGCACGTAGTTCTCGCCACCGAGACGGTGTGTTGCTTCGAGGCAGTGGGCAACTTGGGCCGCTCCTCTGGCGAAGACCTCAGGGTCGGGGTTCGTGGCGGCACCGGACATGTAATGCCGTTGCGAGAACAGACGAGCGGTGCCCCACAAGAGCTTCACACCCGTCCGCTCCATGTGGCCTGCAGCCTCGTCCACCATGATGTCGAGATTGCGAGCTGACTCAGCGAAGCTCGACCCTTCCGGGGCGATGTCATGGTCGTGGAAGCACCAGAACGGTGCGCCGAGCTTTTCGAAGAACTCGAACGCCACAGCCATCTTCGCCTTTGCGCTGTCGATGTCGTCAGGGCCGGCAGACCATGGGCGATCCATGGTTCCTTCGCCGAAGATGTCGAAGCCATCCCAGGCAAAGCTGTGCCAGTAGCAGACCGCAAATCGCAGGTGCTCGGCCATGGTCTTGTCGGCAACCACACGGCTGGCGTCGTACCAGCGGAAGGTCAGCGGTTGGTTCGATCCTGGGCCTGCGTAGGCGATCGGTTCGGTGACGTTGGTGAAGAAATCAGACATGTGGAACCTCGAAGAACAAGAGAAGGAACAGGAATGGGGTGAGAGACGAACGCCGGAGCAGAGCTAGCGAAATCGAGCAACGTTTGCGAGTTTGCCCTGCCGAACTGCGGCACTTCGCAATCCCCTCTGTTTGCGTCTTCCATCCACCGAGTGTGTCAGGCCCGAGCCCGCCTGAGCAGGTTCCTCCCACCATGGCGATGTCGTCAGTTTTGCAGCACCTGCGCCGATGGACGAGGTGAGAGCTTCCCTCAGGAGTGACCCTTCTCCCATGCCGATCACGATCTACGGAACAGACTGGTGCGATGACACACGTCGAACTCGCGCGTTCCTGGCCGCGAAGGGCATTCGCACGAAGTTCGTCGACATCGATGCGCGACCGGAGGAAGCACAGCCCCTTTCGGTCAACGGTCGACCGCTCAGCATCCCTGTGGTGATCTTCCATGATGGGGTCCGTCTCGACGACCCGACGGTCGAGCAACTCGAAGATGCGTTCGACAACCAGGGCGTGACGGCTGCCATTCGCCATCGAACCAAACTGAATCAGGAGCTCGGACGCTTCGAGCAATACCGCAACGGGCAGCTCGTGGCTTCGGCCGACTTCATCGAGCGCGGCGGAACTGTTGTGATCGTTGGCTCTCAGCAGCATGAACCGCTTGACGCCTCGATCACCGAAGAGAACCTGCAACGCTTGACCTCGGGTCTGGTCGAGATCGTCAACGAGGCGGGCCGCACGGTTGACATCGACATCGGTTCTTCGCTCGTCGAGGCCGCTCCTCCTGCCACTGCTCCCGCGGCCACTGCTCCGGCAGTGACCCCCGAGCCCGCCTTCGAGGCAGACCCGGTCGAGGGGTGCCCGCTCACGCACCAGTTCAACGAGCTGTGGTCGACGGGCGTCGATCATCTCGAAGCCGCCCGTGTCGGCAAGGCCGAGGGTTGGAGCCGGCTCGCGATCATCAAGGGCCTGCACACTCTCTGGGAGATGCCGCTGACTCCTGAAGCCATGGCTCTGGCATTCGACGAATCAGCCTCTGCAGACCTCGCTGCGATGTTCCACGTACTCGGCTGGATCATCGAGCAGAACCCATCATCGAACATGAGCGAGCTCCAAGCGTTCGACGATGCCACCGGTATGAGCATCAAGACCCAGGCACTCTCGATGGCAAAGCGACCACGAGACACCATCGCCGTGGTAGACCGCATGGGCTCCGGCCTCCATCTTCGAACCATCGACGAAAGTCGAGCCCGAGCGATGGCAGCGGCAACGATCAAAGAAGCCGACGGCCTCCTCCGGGTGCAGGACCAATCAACACTGCGACTCTCCTTCGGCTGGATCTTCCTCTACCAGTCCACCGAGTTCTTGGACACCGGTGACTACTCGACGATGATCTCGGGCAATGCTCCGCTGCTGGTCGACCGTTTCACTGGCGCACTCTGGATCACTGATACCGAGGAACGACCGACTGCATACGCCGAGAACTACCTCGCCACCGGTAATCCGCTGATACGAGCGTCCGCACTCACCGACTGAGCACTCGCCACATCTGATCAACTGCGGTGATGGTCAGCCGTTCGCGTATGCCCGGCCGATGAAAAAGGCCATGAAGGCCGACATCGCTCCGATCGCCAGCAGCACCGCCAGCACGCGACTGCTCTTCGGAGAGTCACCTCTGGCGAACCAACCAGCCGCCAGGAACGCACCAAGCGGGATCAAACCGCCGACATAGTGGATGTACAGCTGCACGATGCCCTGGCCCTGATCCAGCAATTTGATGCCGAGCAAGACTTGCACCACGAGCGCCAGTTGGGCGACGAGCAAGGCAAGGCGCGTTGTCTGATCCACCGCTTCGTTGCGAAGTACGTGCCGGATCACGAGCCCAGCCGCGGCCGCCATCGAGACCAACACGACCACGCCAGTGGCGACGTGGACTGTGCTCGAGATGATGATGTTGTCGATTCGACCCTCGCCGATGTCACTCGCCTGACGCAGGACCACGCTGCTCGGCACGAGCTCTGCTTGCCGAAACATCAGTGCCCGGTGAATTCCGCCGGGCGTTTCTCGAGATAGGACGCAAGGCCCTCGCGGAAGTCCTTGCTCCCGAACAGCGGCAGCAGTGCGAGGTACTGACGCTGCACGTGGTCCTCGAGGTTCTCGGTCATCGAGTGACGCATCATTCGCTTCGCTGCTCGCACAGCAAGTGGTGCGTTGGCAGCAACCTCACCCGCTACCACGGCGGTGCGATCGGCGAGGTCGTCGTGAGGAATCACTTCGCTCACCAGGCCCAGCTCGAGGGCAGCGTCTGCAGTCAGGGTGCGAGCGGTGAACAACAACTCCGCTGCCTTCGACCACCCGATGATGCGGGGCAGCAACCAGGTGCCGCCGCTTTCGGGCACCAGACCTCGAGCGGTGTAGGCAGCTGCCAGCTTGGCTTTCTCCGACGCCAGCCTGATGTCGCAGCCGAGCGCGAGGTCGAGCCCGTAGCCGGCGGCACCGCCATTCATCGAAGCGATCGTCGGGGTGTCGATCTTGTGCAGTACCACGGGAGGAGCATCACGCAAACCGAACTCACCAGAGGCGGAACCAGCGCCCTCACTCCCGATGCCGGTGCCTTCGACTGCCGCTCCAACATCGAGCCCAGCGCACCAGGCTCGGCCGTTGCCGGTCAACACGATGACGCGCACGTTGGTGTCGGCATCTGCGTCGAGCAACAATTTCGACAAGCCCTGCAGCATCGTCGGAGTGATCGTGTTCATCCGGTCGGGACGGTTGAACGTGATCGTGGCCACGTGACCTTCGGTTGTGTAGAGCAGCTCGTCGTTCATCCTCACACTGTGCCATCTACAAATGCTGGAGGCCATCTACCAATGCTGGAGGCCATCTGCGACGGTTGGTCCGCTGCCGCTTGACCCGAGAAGTCCAGACCGGAGCAGTAGGCTTGACCGATCCTGCGCTGCAGGACGAGGCGACAGGAGAAACACATGATCGGATTGTTGGGTTCCCTCATGGGAAGTCAAGGTGGACGCATGCTCGGCGGAATGCTGGGTGGGTCGAAGGGACGCATGATCGGCGGTATGGCGGGCGCGATGCTCGGCGGGCGTCAGCTGAGCCGACTCGGCGGCATGTTGAAAGGTGGCGGCAACGACCGCGACCAGGCCAGCGACAGCCCTGCCCCGATGCAAGACCGAGATGCCGAAGTGCTCATTCAGGCAATGTGCAACGCAGCCAAGGCCGACGGCGTCATGGACGAGACCGAGACCAACCAGATCATGAGCGAGCTCGGCGATGTCTCCGAAGCAGAGCGAACCTTCCTCCGCAACGAGATCGCCGCTCCTGCGAAGTCAGCATCGGCTATGGCGGCACTGGTTCCTTCGGATCTGCGGGCCGAGGCCTACGCCGTGTCGTTGATCTCGATCAACGTCGACACCGTCGAGGAAGCGTCGTACTTGCGGGACTTCGCATCGGCCCTCGGCATGTCCGACAGCGACCGCAACGACATCCACGATGACCTCGGTGCCGACCTCCTCTAGAGGGCCGGGCGATCAGGCCAGAGCTGCAGTCAGCGCCGGATCAGCAAGAATCGAGAAGTGCGTGACACCGGGAACGACCTGGTCGCTCATCACCACACCCGCTGCTTCGAGCTCGGCGACAACGGCGTCAGGAACCACGGGTGGCAACCCGGGGGCCACGCCGAGTTCGGCTCGCAACAGATACACGGGAACGGTGACAGCGAACAGCGCTCTCGCTGCTGCGTGTTCAACGACCATCGAGGCGAAGTCGTACTCGACGGCCTCGGCGGTGATGGGATACCGCTTGGCACCGAGGTTCGGCACGATGTTGCTGAGTGCGCCGGCGACGAGAGCTTCGGGCGCCATGTCCTCTGGCACGACGCGGGGCGGTCCCCCGTCGACCAACACCACGCCAGCGACTCCTGCCGGGCGGTCGGCAGCAAGTCTGGCAACGACATGACCGCCAAAGGAATGTCCGAGCAACGTGACCTCAGCTGCAGCAACAGCGTCGATGACCGCAGCGAGGTCGTTGGCGTGAGCCACGACGCCGAACGGACCCTCGTGGGAGGAAGCTCCACGACCGCGTAGATCGAAAGCGATCAGGGTGCGGGTGCCAGCAACCGCCTCGGCAACGCCAGACCACGACTCGTGGCTGCCGTCGACGCCATGGACGGCCACGATCGGCCGGTCGTTTGCTGGGTCGGCCGCAGGCCAGACATGGATGTGGAGCTGCCCGTGGGGGCCGTCGATGGTGTTGCTTCCAGCGGTGAGTGCCATGCCGACATTCTGGTCGACGGCGGCGGAGGTTCCGCTCCCCGTTCGGTGCTGAGTTCACTGCCGCGAAACACTATCGCCCTAGAGTCCATCCCCATGGACGTCGACGTACATTTCTACTGCTCGGTTCCGATGGACGATGCGGGTGCTGGCGCACCGGCGGCGACCGATCGCCGCTACGTGCAGGCTGACTATCTCGCCTGCTACGAGAACCTCGAGCATTGGGCGAAGACCGCTGACGGTCTCGGCTTCTCGACCATGTGGCTCACCGAACACCACTTCCAATACGAGGGGTACGAGGTCGTCCCCAACCTGATCCAGTTCGGCCAGCACCTCGCCTCGATCACCGATCGCATCAAGTTCGGTCAGGCCTTCAACGTCGTGCCGCAGTGGCATCCACTCCGCCTGGCCGAGGACTTCGCCATGGCCAGCATTCTCACCCGTGACCGCATGGTCTTCGGGGTGGGCCGAGGAACCGTGCCCCGCGAATCTCAAACGCTCGGTGGCGTCGTTGCATCAGGCGACAACGAGATGGCGGCGGATCAAGACCGCCTCAACCGGGAAATCTTCGAAGAAGCCATGGAGGTCATCCGCTCCGCTTGGGGCAACGAGACCTTCAGCTTCAGCGGCAAGCACTTCGAGTTTCCTCCTCCTGGCATCCCCGATCGCGGCGCCACGGTGCAAGACCTCACACTGATTCCCAAGCCCATCGGCTATCCCGAAGTACCCAAGATCTTCCAGCCAGTCACGTCGCCGGCAACCATGGACTACGTGGCCAGGGTCGGGCACCAGGCCATCTTCGCTGGTGGTCCCCCCGAGCGGGTGGGCGCCGCATGGGATCTTTTCGCTGAGAAGTCGGCCGAAAACGGCCGAGAACTTGCGCCGGGCGAAGGTCGGGCCTTCCACATCAACGTGCACGTCGGTCGCACCACCGAAGATGCAATGGTGGCGGGCCGCGCCGGGCACGACGAGTACGTGAAGTTCCTGTCGCCGTATGGTCGCTTCGCTCGCTACGAAGACGGCGCCGTGCCCTTCGACCACTGCCCCACCGTCGAACAGACGATGACCGAAGAATCAATGGCCATCGGCTCGATCGAACAAGTCGCTGATCTCTTGGGTCGCATCAAGGACCGCCTCGACCTGAAGCACCTGCTGCTCTTCCCCGACTTCCCTGGCCTCAGCCGAGAACAGATGGACGAACAGATGCACCTGCTCGCAGAAGACGTCCTCCCCCGCCTGTAACCAAGGGGGGTCAGGTCCCAACAAGTACAAGTGCCATCTAGAAACGTGCAGGCCTCAGCGAAGCGAACTTGTACTTGTTGGGACCTGACCCCCGAAGATCAAAGAAGAGTGACGGCTTCTTTGAAGTCTTGGGATTCGAGCGTCAGCACGGCTTGGCGGTCGAGCGAAGTGACCTTGCTGTTGTCAGCCAAGCGGACGGCCTGGCGGTTCATTGCCTGCTCGAAAAGGTTTCTCGCATAGCGAGCGTTGCCGAAGCCTTCGTCTCGCTTCACACCGGCAAAGATCGCTTCGAGGGCCGGGCCGCATGCCTTCGACAGTTCGTAGTCGCCCTCGGCCGCGAGTGTCCGAGTGATCTCGACCAGCTCCGCCGTTGTGTAGTCAGGAAACACGATCTCGCGAGAGAACCGTGAGCGAAGGCCAGGGTTGGACGTCAAGAACGTCTCCATCAGCTTCGGATAGCCAGCAGCAACGACGACCAGCTGGTCGCGGTTGTCTTCCATTCGCTTCAGCAGTGTCTCGATGGCCTCGGTGCCGAAGTCGTTGTTGGCTCGAAGCGTCCCGACCGGCGTGAGGGCGTAGGCCTCGTCGATGAACAGCACACCATCGATGGCTTTCCTCACCGCCTTGTTGGTCTTCGATGCGGTGTGTCCAACGAACTCACCGACCAAGCCCGCCCGGTCGACTTCGACCAAATGCCCACGCTCGAGCAAACCAATCGAGCCGTACATCTCGGCCAAGAGCCGAGCGACCGTGGTCTTTCCCGTTCCGGGATTGCCCTTGAACACCAAGTGTTGACTGGTCGGAACGTCGCTGAGGCCGTGTTCTTTGCGGCGAGCCTGCACCTGCAAGAAGGTGAGCTGTGACGCAATCTGCTCTTTCACCGAGTCGAGCCCGACGAGTGCATCGAGGTCGGCCTGGATTGCTTCGAGCGACCGCTTCTCGACCGGAGCGTTGCGCTCTTTGATCTCGCGCCGAAGCTCGATGCCCCGCTCCGCCGTACGACGGACCTGGACGGTTGCTTCTTTCAGCCGGTCGCTGAAACCTTCGGGTCGCCGAACCATTCGGGCAGGCTACCGCTAGCGCCGGTTCACGGGAGCAGCGCTGCTGCAGCAGTGATGCCAGCAGTCAGAGCATCGACTTCGAGCCCGGCGTCGTTGTCGCCGGTGACACCGAAGTGGAACTGATCGCGGTAGCTCATCACACCGACGCTGATTCGCACCTTGGACACCAACGGAATAGCGGGGAAGATCGACACCATGGTCCGATCGAGCAAGCAGATCTCTTCGCTCGGACCAGGAACATTCACCGTCACGGTCGACACATCAGCGAATCGAGCGGTCTTGTGTGCCGATCGCAAGCCGAGCGTGGCCACCGTTGGGGCCGACAGCCCCTGGAGCGACGCCAGCGTCTTGCCTGCCACGGCGCGGTACTCGTTACCAGCGGTGAGGGTCTGATCGTTGATGGCCTTGATCGACGCCATCACGTCGGAAAGCCCGACGGGAAGATCGGCTTCGAGTGAGCTGATCTCGTTGTTGAACCGGTTTCCGGTGGCGACCGCCAGCGGGACGAGTGTGCGAATCGAATCGGGGATTGCCACGTCGCTGGCTTGCAACATCGATCGAAAACCTGCGGTGACCAACCCGAGCACCACATCGTTGGTGGTGACCTCGAGGGCGTCTCGCGTCGACCTGATGGCATCGGACGACACCGACGTGGTTCCCCACCGCCGGAACGAACCCACAGCGCCGACCAGCGCTGCACTCTTGGTCGACGATGGTTGGCCGAACATCGCGAAGCTGCGGCGAGCGGGGCCCATGACAGCACGTCGAATGAGCCTTGCCTGATGTGCCGGATCGAAACCGAGTTCGAGTAGGCCTTGTCCAAGCAACGCTGCTTCGGTGGGGACTGCGGGAGGATTCCACTCAGCCAGCGGCTCGGAGTCTTCTCGGAGGCCGTCGACGACAAGCGTGAGCGGGTCGCTACCGGACACCCCGTCGACCATGCTGTGGTGCGCCTTCGACAAGACCGCCCAACGTCGGTCGACCAGCCCGTCGATCATCCACATCTCCCAGAGCGGCTTGCCTCGGTCGAGTCGCTGGCTGAGGATGCGCCCGGCCACTGCGTGGACGTCGGCCATGGTGCCGTTGCGGGGGACGCCGGTGTGGCGCATGTGGTAGTCCAGTGAGAACTGCGGATCATCGACCCACACCGGTCGCTCGATTCCGCCGGGCACTTCGACCACTCGCTGCCGCAGCCGAGGAACCAGGGACACGCGGTGGGCCATCCGCTTGCGCAACTCGCTGAACTCGGGCGCAGGCCCTTCAAAGATCGCGACCGTGACACCGTGCATGGCGCTGATCTGATCTTCGATCCTCAAGAACGAAGCGTCTTCTGGGGTGAGGCGTTCCATGGTGGCTTTCAGTCCGGGTAGGGCACGTCGGGCGGCGACTCGAGCTTCAGCCCAGCATCGCTGAGAAGGGCAAGCGCTGCTTGGTACTGGTGACCGCCGAGCTCGGCGGTAGTGGTCGCCGCCGCAACTGTGAGCGAAGGGACGACACATGTCGGGTCCATGGGATTGACCCCCATTGCCCTGGTGGTCGCACGGTCTGGCTCGATGGTGATGCTCGGAATGCCAGCAGCGTCGAGCGCGGCGATCTCTTGGCCGAGTTGGAACTTCGGGAAGCCCCTAAGCATCGATGCAAACGGTTGACGGGCGCTGAGCGTCGCGATCGACATGGGGGCCAACACCACGACGAGATCGAGATCGAGATCAGCGAGCAAGTCGACGTTGACCATCGAGCGCATGCCGCCATCGACGTACCGCTCACCATTGATTCGCACCGGTCGGAAGAAGGAGGGAATAGCGCAACTCGCCGACACCGCGTCGGCGAAGTCGACATCGTCGTGGCCCTCGTCGCGGCCGAAGACGGTGAGGTCGCCGCTGTCGAGCGACACCGCAGTGATCCAGGTTTCTGCCTCAGGCCAGGACTCGTGCAGCTTGGAGGACTGATCGCCGAGGACGTCGTTGTCGATGCGGCCGTTGGGTAACACACCGACCATCAAATTGGCCGGCCGGACCTTGTGCAAGCGAGCGATCTCTCGCGCCAACAGCTTGGGAGAGGACGGACCGAACCACAGGCTGCCCTTGAGGCGAATCCCGCGTCCGGACGCTTCGCGAAGCCGGGCCATGTCGGCGGGATTGCTCGAGATCGACAGCATCCGAGCGACCATCTCGGGAACTGGTACGCCTCCTCGCAGCAAACCGACGATGCCAGAACCAGCGGAGGTCCCGACCATCACTTCTGCTGTACGGGGATCCCAGCCGGTCTTTTCCTGCAGTGCACCGAGGACGCCGGCATGGAACGCATAACCAGCAATTCCGCCGCCACCGAGGGCGAGACCGATGCGAGGAGCTCTGGACACCACGAAACAGTACCCGCACGGGTTGCAGTCGACGAACCGCAGAGGGCGTTCGAGTGGAGTTGCTCAGTCGGTGTCCGCTATTTCCGGGCCGTACGACTCACCGAACCACTCTTGTGCGGTAGCCCACCATTGATCGGGGGGCACCGCGATAGCCGATCGTTCGGTTCCATCGGGGTCGTTGTGCACCAACCGGCTGGTGCTGAGCGTGACGCGACTGCCCTTCTGGTCGAGCAAGCGCGTGACCAGCGGGCCTTTACGGAAGTGACCAGTGGCGTCGCCAGCCATCGCCTCAGACGCAGGATCGAAGTCCGACAGTTCATGCGACACCCGCTTGAACCGGTAGCTCGCAGCGGGAACGCCATCGACGATCTTGGCCAGCGTGGTGCCGATGGGACTACCGATGAACTGGTAGGTGCCGTTGCCGCCGTCCTGTTCGTTGGTGCTGTTCAGCTCGAGTGGAGTGATGAACGTGTCACCAAAGCCGACGTCCACCAAATAGGGCTGCTCGAGGCGCACTTCGAGACAGAGATGGTCGAGCGTGCTGTTCGGACCGTTCAGCAAGACCGCCGCGCCGAGGTAGCGCGCCTCGAACCCGAGAGAGCGCAGGAGCGCTCCGAAGGCGCCGTTGACCTCGAAGCACCAGCCTCCTCGCCTGCGGTCAACGACCTTCCGGATCGACCAGTCGAGGCTGGTCTGCACCGGTCGCTGGTGGAAGACGTCGAGGTTCTCGAACGCGACGGCGATGAGGTGAGCCCGGACGAGGGTGGTCAGCGATGCGAGGTCGAATGACGACGGAGCTTCAACAGAGATTCGCTCGAGGTACCGCTCGACCGTCGAGTCATCGAGCGTTCCCACCGTTTCGGTCATGTCAGCAGCAGGCCGAGCTGGCGTGAGTGCGCCACGATCTGGCCGGTCCCGTCCCAAAGCGTGCCGGTCTCGACGAAACGGCCGCCGGTGAGATCGTCTGTGGTGAACGTTGCAGCCAACCAGCCTGGCGCTGGGCGGCGCCGGATCTGCACGGTCATCTCCAACGTGGGAACCCAGCCAACGGTGCCGAGCTTGGAGAACAGCGACGGAGGAAAGGCATCAGAGAACAGTGCAAGGCTCACCGCATCGGGCGGACGCCCGTCGACGAAGCGAATCCAGCCAGCCATACGAGCATCAGAGCCAAGCACGATCTCGCTGTGCTCAGGAAGGACACGAACCTCGACCCGGTCGAGCAGCGACATCTCCTTCACGCCTTGCACCAACGTCGCCCGGTCGGTGCCGTCTTCGATGGGAGGAAACAATGGTGCCGGATAATCGATGTCGACATCGGCCGGCATGTCGTTCGCGAGCGAGCCGAAGCCCGCCATCATCTCGACCCTGGTCTTGCCGTCCTGCACCAGTGTGCCGCGCACGGTCGAAATCGAGCGGCCCCGTTTCAGGACCTCGGTCGAGATCGTTCCCGGTGCATCAGGGATGCCCGGCCGCAAGAAGTGAGCGGTCAGCGTCAGCGGGTCTGGTTGCTCCGCTCCCGAGTCGTCCACACCAACTGCCAGCTCGGACCCCAGAGCTTGCAGGAGGACGGCCATGAGGTAGCCGCCGTTCGGCTTGTCGCCGATGTTCCAGTGCGGTGCGATGTGAGCACCCCACATGCCTTCACCCTGTGATTCGACGGCGGTTTCTCGGTCGAAGGCGAAGGTCATGCCGAGACGCTACTGAACTCTCGCAACTGGGTATGCATTTGGTCGACAGAACAACCGAACCAGTTCAATGAGATTGCTCAGACGCCGACCACGAAGCTGACGCTGGTCGTGCCGCTACCGCCGATGTTGAGCGTCTGGATGTTCTTGGCCCCATCGATCTGGTAGTCGCCGGCAGTTCCGGTGACCTGCTTGTGGGCATCGAGGAGCTGACGAACACCGGTGGCTCCGACGGGGTGACCGGCCCCGATCAAGCCACCGCTGGGGTTGATCGGCATCTTGCCGTCGATCTCCAGCACGCCTTCCTCGACGGCTTTCCAGCTCTCACCGGGTGCGGTGATACCGAAGTGGTCGATGGCCATGTACTCCGAGGTGGTGAAGCAGTCGTGGGTCTCGATGCCGTCGATCTTGACGCCGCCACCTTCACCAAAAACGTCGCTGATGCCAGCCCGCTCCATTGCCGAGGTGATGGTCGAGCGCACGTGGGGAAGCACATACTCGGCCTCACGACTCTCCTTGACCTTGTCTTCGAAGAGGAGCCGGGCGGTATTGTGGCCCCAGCCCTTGATACGTGGGATGTCGTCGATCGACAGGCCACGCTCGGCTGCGTAGTTCTCGGCGTATTCACGCGAAGCAAGGAAGACACAGACGGCGCCGTCGGTGACCTGCGAGCAGTCGGCCAAACGGATACGGCCGCCGACTTCTGCATTCATGTCGTCACGAGCCAGCGCATGCTCTTTGTTCATGTACCAGGTGCGGGTCTGGGCATTGGGGTTGAGCTTGGCGTTGTCGTAGTTGAGTCGACTGATCTCGGCCAGGTGCTCGTCGGCCAAGCCGTAACGCTTGTCGTACTCATCGCCGAGCTTGCCGAACAGCTTCGGGAAGGGGAAGTCGATGCCTTCGGCTTCCTTTTCATACCACGCAGCGGTGCCGAGGTAGCTGCCGCCGAGCGACGAGGCCACGGTCTTCATCTGCTCGATTCCGACGACCGCTTGCAGGTCGTAGCGACCGGCTTCGATCTCGGCTGACGCAGCGAGGAGCGCGATCGAGCCCGAGGCGCACGCTGCTTCGTGGCGGCCGGTCGGCAAGCCGCTGAAGGCCGGGTCGACTTCGGTGAAGAAGGCGCCGAGATGGCCCTGCATGCAGTAGAGCTCGGCAGCGAAGTTGCCGACGTGGGCGCTCTCGATGTCGCCTGCGGGGATGTCAGCGCTCTGCATCGCGCCGGTGACGGCCTCACGCATGAGGGCAGAGAAGTGCTTGTTCTCTTTGGTCCAGTTGCGACCGAAGTCGGTCTGGTAGCCGCCGATGACATAAACGTCTGGAGTAGTCATGTTGTGATCCTCTAAGCGGCGACGAAGAAGCGGCCGGCGTTGGTGGTCGGGTGGTTGAAGAATTGCGTGCCTGGAGCGGCGTCGGCAAGTGCAGCCGGCACGGAGAGCCCGGCTTCGGCGATCATCTTGACCGCATTGGCGGTGCCCATGGTGTCGACCAGGACCGATGGTGGGGCCCAGTTGAACCCCATGCCCATGATGCGGTCGATGTCGGTGATGCTCTCGCACACTTCGCCGACGCGCTCGAACGAGTAGGCGATGTAGCCGGCCATGACCTTGCGGGCCAGCGCAGCTTCGGCGCCTTTGGCGTCGCAGAGCACGTTCAGTCCTTCGACGTAGCGGCCCTGCGAGTAGAGGTCGGCGATCTCGTCGACATATGGCATGTCGGGGAGCGTGATCGATGACTGCGGGACGTAGTCGCCCGTAGCTGGCACGAGGACCATGTCGCCCTCGTCGCTGCCCTTCGGAGCTCGCTTGAAGAAGCCACCGCCGGTCTTGCGGCCGAGCACACCTTGGTCGATCAGCTTTGCCATGTAGTCGGGCAGCTTGTTGGTCTCGTGGACCTCGTCCTTGGTGTTCTCGTAGACGTTGTCGACGATGGCACGGTGCACGTCCCAACCAACGAGATCGATGGTTGCCAACGGAGTGAGGGCGCGGCCGGTGTACGGGCCGACGATGCGGTCGACCAGCATGGGACCGAGGTCTTCGGCCATCTGGGCGCACTCGTTGAGCACCTTGAAACCGACACGGTTGCCAGCAAAGGCGGGTGTGTCTTCGGTTCGGACCATCTCGCGGCCGAGACGAGTCCGACAGAAGGTCTCGAGGAAGTCGAGGACCTCGGGGTCGGTGTCGGCATTCGGGATCAACTCGGTGCCGGTGATGACGTTCGGCGGGTTGAAGAAGTGCAGACCGCAGAAGTTGGCCCGGAAGTCATCGGACCGGCCGGCGGCCAGGCCATTGATGGAGAGGCCGGAGCTGACCGTGGCCACCATCGAACCGGGGCGGCGATGCGCCTCGATGAGGTCGAAGATCGGACCCTTGATGGCCGGGTCCTCGGCAACGGCTTCGAAGACCAGGTCGGCGGTGGCAAGGGCGGCAGCCAGATCGTCGTCGTAGCTGCCGACGTCAGACCGTGAAGCAAGGGAGTTGGAACGCACTTGGGCAATCGCTGCGGCCAGCCCCTCCTCGGCCTTTGCCCTGGTCCGGGCGAGGAAGGTGACTCGGGGAACGGCTTGGGTGAAGAGGGCGGCAGAGCCGAATCCCATCGTGCCGTTCGCACCGAGCACCACGACGTGCTCGAGCGATCGTTGGTTACTCATGAGTAAAGAGTCGTAGAACTTGACCGTTCGGTCAAGTTGAACCCGTCGGCCCAGGGGGCCTTTGGGGTTCATTGGAGTTCTTCGCTTCGCTCACAACTCCCGACCCTCCGGCCCGTAACATTCCGGCGTGCTGAGTGAGAGGGATCGACGGGCGTTGCAATCGGTGGCGGTGCAGTTCTTCGCCAACGGCGCAGTGGTTGGATCGGTACTCCCCCGCCTACCCGAGATCCGAGACCGGATCGACACCGACCTCGCGACGCTCGGCATTGTCTTCACCCTCGCCAGCTTCGGCGGCCTGCTCGGCAGCGCCGTGTGCAGTCCCATCATCGAACGCGTCGGCTCCAAGACCGCCATGATCGGCGGAGGACTTGCCCTCACCTCGACGCTGTTCCTCACCGCTGCCGCCAGCTCCCCCTGGGTCCTGTTGATCGCTCTCAGTCTTTGGCTGCTGTTCGACGTCGTGGCCGATGTTGCCATGAACATGCAGGGATCAGCGATCAGCAGTCGCCGCAGCGTGCCGGTCATGAATCGCTTGCACGGACTGTGGAGCCTGGGCACGGTGCTCGGCGGGATCGCCGCCTCGTTCCTCGCATGGATCGAGTTCAACCTCGAAGCGCACCTGAGCGCCGTGGCTCTCACCTTGATCGCCACGATGGCGTTCGTCGCCCCCGGATTGTTGCCGGAGGAAGAGGTCATCCAGGACGATGAAGCAACTCCCCCTGGTGGGCCGGCCCGTTCCCACCGAACGGTCTTGCTGACCTTCGCCGTCCTCGCTGCGATGGCCATGGTCATGGAGCAGACCTCCAACGATTGGTCGGCGCTTCGCCTGACCGATGACCTCACCCAGACCGCTGGCCTCGCCGCCCTCGGGTTCGTTGCCTACACCGTCGGCATGACGGTAGGGAGGTTCTCGGGCGACTCGCTACTTGGTCGCATCGGCCAGCACCGCATGATCAGGGCCGGCGCCAGCTTGAATGGGTTCGGCCTCGCTCTTGCCTTCTTGGTCGACACCGTGCCGACGGTGCTCGTCGGCCTCGTTCTCGCTGGCCTCGGGAACTCCGTCATCTTCCCGATGCTCTACGACCAAGCGGCCAAAGCTCCAGGTAAGGCGGGCGCTGGGCTGGGTGCGATGGTCGCTGGCTCGCGCGTCGGAGCGCTCGTTGCTCCGGTCACCGTAGGAACTCTCGCCAGCACCGATGCGCTCTCGATCGGGCAAGCGGTGGCTCTGACCACGATTCCGTGTGCGCTGATCGTCATCACGATCCGGGCAGCGCAAGCACGAACCGACCGACGGCAACTATCTTCGGCCTGATGCCGGACCGCGCCGCTGAAGCCAACGCCCTTCTGAGCCCCCTCGACGCATCTCCTCCCGCGTCGATCACCGATCAACATCGCCAGTGGATGCTGGCCCAGATGATCGCCAGCCGCATCTACTCTCAGCGCGTCTTCAACCTCCAGCGTCAAGGCCGAGCGGGCACCAACGCCCCCGTCGACGGCTCCGAAGCGCTGCTGGCCGGCGTCTCGCTCGCGCTGGACCCCACCAAGGACTGGATCCTTCCGCAGTACCGAGAGCTCGTTGGCCTCGAACGCTTCGGCCCTGATGTGCTCGACCGCTACGTGCTCTACGCCCTCGGCCACCCCGATGGGGGCCACATTCCCGAGCCCACTCGAGTCTTTCCACCGCAGATCAGCCTTGCCACCCAAGTGCCGCACGCCGTTGGACTGGCGTGGGGGATGCAACACCAGCCCGACGAAACCGGGTGCGTTCTGGTGTTCCTAGGCGATGGGTCGAGTTCAGAAGGTGACTTCTACGAGGCCTGCAACTTCGCTGGCGTGCTCGATGCCCCCGTGATCGTGGTCGTGGTCAACAACGGCTGGGCCATCTCGACCCCCGTCGCCAGCCAGACCAGAGCGAAGAACTTCGCCGAGAAGTCACATGCGTTCGGTATTCCTGGGGTGACCGTCGACGGCACCGACTCGGTGGCTGTGTTCGAAGCCACTGCCGAGGCTCGGAGTCGAGCGGTAGCGGGCGCCGGGCCGACCCTGATCGAAGCGGTCACGTATCGACTCGGCCCGCACACCACCGCCGATGACCCCACTCGCTATGTCCCCGCCGACGAGATCGAAGCTGCGAGAGAACGCGACGGCATCGTGACGCTCCGCGACCAACTCGTGGCCGAAGGCCTGTGGTCCGACGACATCGAGATTGCGATCAGCACCGCAGCAGACGCACGCATGGAGGCGGCAGTCCAAGCCGGTGAAGCCAGACCCGTCGACCCCGATGGCTTCTTTGATCACGTCTACGCCGAACTCACTCCCCGGATGCAACGACAGCGACAAGCGTTCTGGGCCGATCGAGAGGGCCGATCATGACCGACATTGTCGCTGACGCTGCTACTGATACCCAGGTCATGACGATGCTCGAGGCCATCAACCACACGCTGCACGCCGAGATGGAACACGACCAGCGAGTGATCGTGTTCGGCCAAGACGTCGCAGCGAACGGTGGCGTGTTCCGCGCGACCGAAGGGTTGCAAACAGCGTTCGGCCCGGCCCGCGTCGTCGACACACCACTTGCTGAAGCCGTCATCGCTGGCACCTCGGTCGGCCTTGCTGCCGCCGGAATGATTCCGGTACCCGAGATCCAGTTTCTCGGCTTCAGCTATCAGGCGTTTCATCAGATCGCTGGTCAGATCGCTCGTCTTCGCTACCGCACCCGCAGCCGCTTCGGAGCACCGATCACGATCCGGTCGCCCTTCGGCGGCGGTGTCCGCACCCCCGAGCTCCACAGCGACTCATTGGAAGCCCAGTTCGCCAACATCCCCGGGCTCAAGATCGTCATGCCAGCCAGTGCTTCCGACGCCAAAGGCCTCCTCGCCACGGCCATTCGAGACCCCGACCCGGTGCTGTTCCTCGAACCCCTTCGCGGCTACCGGATGATCAAGGACCCGGTCCCACTCAGTGAGCACCTCGTGCCGTTCGGCCGGGCTCGCACCGTCACCAGTTCACCCGATGACCAGGTGGTGATCGTGGCGTGGAGCTTCATGGTCGAACTCGCCCGCCGGGCTGCTGAAGAACTGGCCGCTGAAGGCATCAGGGCCCGAGTGCTCGATCTGCGGACGCTCGTCCCACTCGACACCAATGCCATCGTCGAAGCCGTCGAGGCCATTGGACGGGTGGTCGTGGTGCAGGAAGCTCCCGAGACCAACGGCTTTGCTTCTGAGATCATCGCCACCATCAACGACGAGGCGTTCTACTCGCTCGAGGCCCCGGTCAAACGGGTCTCCGGCTACGACGCCCCCTACCCGGTCGGTTCACTCGAAGACAACTACGTTCCTGACGTCCATCGCATCATGGCGGCGGCCCGATCCACAGTGGTTGCAGCGTGACCGGGCCCGGCACTCAGGGACCAGGAGACGAGTTCCGCCTTCCCGATGTGGGCGAAGGCCTCGATCAAGCCGAGATCGTCGAATGGCTGGTTGCTGAGGGTGACACCGTCGACCGCGATCAGCCCCTCGTCGAGATCCTCACCGACAAGAGCCAGACCCAGCTGCCCTCGCCCAAGGCTGGGGTGATCAAGCGGCTCGGTTTCGTCGAGGGCGACATGGCCGAGGTCGGCCAAGTCCTCGTTCAGTTCCAGGGCGTTGACTTCGATGCCGATCCGGCTTCTGTCCCGGTAACTGCTCAGATCCAGACAACTGGCGGGACAGAACAAGCGCTCGAGCGTCGACCCAAGGCATCGCCGGCGGTTCGCCGTCGAGCACTCGACGCCGGCATCGACCTTGCATCGCTGAACGGCACCGGGCCAGGTGGCCGGATCACCGTTGACGATCTCGATCGTGCTCTCACCGTCCCGGCCGATGCTCCGCAGGTTGCAGCATCAACGAAGATCCCCGTGGCCCAGATCCCTCCGCCTCGACCTGCGGCCAACCTCACCCTTGGTCAGATGGCGCCGGGTCGGCACCAGTTGCGGGGCATCCGCCGCGTCACCGCCGAGTCGATGACTCGAGCAATCGCGATCCCCCACATCCACGGGGCAGATGAGTTCGATGCTTCTGCTCTGCTGTCGGGCCGCAAGCGGATCAAGGACCTGCACCCCGAAGGTGCTGCCCGCCTCACGCCGCTGGCTTTCTTCGTCATGGCCGTTGCCGACGGGCTCCGCCGCTACCCAATGATCAACGCCTCGATCGACACTGCACTCGACACTGCACTCGACACTGCAGGACTCGACACCGAAGGGCCGGACACCGAAGGGCCGGACCAAAAAGCAGCCGGACACATCGACGTGCACGAAGCGGTCAACATCGGCATCGCTGTTGCCACCGACGCCGGTCTCGTCGTCCCCGTCATTCGCGACGCAGATCGTCGTTCGCTCTTCGATCTCGCCGAGGAGATCCACCGTCTGACCACTGCAGCGAGAGAGCGGACCATCAGCACCGCCGACATGCAGGGAGGCACCTGCACCATCACCAACTACGGAAGTCTTGGCGGCCGATTCGCCACACCGATGATCCGCCCGCCCGAGGCGTCGATTGTTGGTTTCGGCTCCATCCGAGTGCGACCCATCGTGGTCGATGGAGCCGTCGCAGCGAGACCCACCCTGCCCATCTCGATCGCCGTCGACCATCGCCTGATCGACGGCGACCTGATGACAGCGTTCCAGGAACACATCATTGGTTTGTTGACCGACCCCGTTGCATTGTTGGCTCGCTGATGGTTGTGGGCGAAGTGGCGGGACGAGCAGACGTCGTCGTGATCGGAGCAGGGCCTGGCGGGTATGTCGCTGCCTTGCGCTGTGCTGACCTGCTCGATGTGAAGAACACCGGCGCACGCGTCGTGATCATCGAGCGCGAAGCAATCGGTGGTGTCTGCCTCAACGTCGGCTGCATCCCGTCGAAGGTCCTGATCCACAGCGCCCACGTCGCAGACCTCGCCAACCACAGTGCCGACTGGGGAGTCGAACTCACCGCGCGCATCGACATCGAACGGCTGCACGCCCACCGCCGCAGCACGATCGCTGAGCTCACCGGTGGCGTCGCCACCCTGTTGGATCATGCTGGCGTCGAGCGTTGGCAAGGGTCCGCCCGCTTCTCCAAGCCAGACCGTCTCGCTGTCGTCAGCGGAGACGACGTCCGCCATCTCGAGTTCGCCAGCTGCATCATCGCCACCGGTTCCCGCCCGTCGGCGCTCCACTCGCTGCCCGTCGACGGCGAACGTGTCGTGGATTCAACCGGTGCGCTCGAGTTCGAAACGGTGCCGAACACGTTGGTCGTGGTCGGTGGCGGCTACATCGGTGTCGAACTCGGAACAGCGTGGGCCAAGCTCGGCGCGTCGGTCACGATCATCGAGGGCTCGACATCGCTTCTGCCCGCCATGGATCGACGGCTTTCCAGGGTGGTCGAGAAACGACTCGCCGAGCTCGGTGTCACCGTGGTGCTCGACACCTTCGTCAACGGCATCGAGGACCCCTTGTTGGTCGATGCAGACCGCATCATCGTGGCGGTCGGCCGAACACCGAACACCAACGAACTGGGCCTCGACATCGCCAACGTGCCCGTCGATTCGGCCGGCCACATCACTGTCGGTCCCGATCGCCGCGCCACACCGAAGATCTACGCCATCGGCGATGTCACCGCCGGTCCTGCGCTTGCTCACAAAGCAACAGCCGAGGCCGAGGTTGCCGCTCACGTCATCGCTGGCCGACCGGCCGCGTTCGATCCAGCAGCGATCCCCGAGATCGTGTTCAGCGACCCCGAAGTGGCAAGCATCGGTCTGACCGAAGCAAGCGCCGCAAATCAGGGCATCGAGGCCGCAGTGTTCCGTTTCCCGTTCGCTGCTGGCTCGCGCAGCCGCACGTTGGGAGACACCGCTGGGTTCGTGCAGTTGGTTGCTGACGAGGCCGGCACCATCATCGGCGCCCAACTCGCAGGCGCCGGTGTGTCTGAACTTGCTGGAGAGATGGCGTTGGCCATCGAGATGAGCGCCACGGTCGACGACATTGCGGCCACGATCCACCCTCACCCGACGATGTCAGAAGCGATCGCCGAAGCCGCCCATGGACTCGGCGGGCTTCCGCTCCACGTCAGACGCTGAGGTTCTGTCGGGCTCGAGAGCGTCAGTCGAGACGATCGGACTGCTGAACGATCGAGTCGAAGCGAAGGTAGTCAGACCACGCCTCGGTGTCTTCGAAACCGACAACGCGCTCGGCGTCGAGGCACACCACCGGATCTTTGCGAACCATGAAGAACGGTCGGCCGAAGAGCATCCACGCCGCTGCACCGATGATGGGCAGTGCGGCCACGAAGACCATCCAGCACCACTTGGGCCCCTGGCGAACGAAACGATCATCGGTTCGCCACACATCGAACAAGACGGCTGCCCACAGCACGAGGAACGACGAAGTGGCGACCGCAGAGATTCCCATGCATCACCAATCGACCGGTGTCCAGCGATGTTGAGACCGAGCAGAAGTCCAGACCGTCGAGATGCTTCTGCGTGAGATACGACCACTTACGGTGGGTGAAATCACCCACGACACGACTATGGTGCTGGCCTATGTCAAGTGAAGGCCAGACAGTGGCTTTGAGAGATGCAGGCGAACTCCTCGGGGTGTCTCTCACACAATTGAAGCAGCGAATCGAAGACGGCAGACTTCCTGAAGCGGTCGAAGACGACAACGGGTCGTTCGTGATCGATCGCGCCCAACTCGCCGCCATTGCCCAGCGGGAAGGTTGGGTCATCGATCTTCGCGATGAAGGCGCACCTGCTTCGGCTGAGTTCTCCGAGATGCTGGATCGGCTGCTCGGCCTCGGCCAGCAACTCATCGAGGAAACATCGGCTCGTCAGGTCGCTGAATCGTCGCTGGCCCGAGCCAACGAGGATCTCATTGCAGCAAGGCGAGAAGTCCAAGACCTCGAGTCCATCATCGAAGAACTCGACGTCGAGAACATGCGCCTCGGCAACGACCTCGCTGACGCCACCGAGCAGATGCTCGTGAGTGACGCGATTGCGAAGGAACGCATCGAGACCATCGTCGACCTGCAGACAACGATGGAATCGTCACAACGCGGTCACCAGATCAACCTCGAGCACCACCGACGCACCGAACACGACCTGCGTGACCGTGTCGAGAAGGCACAAGCCTCCATGGGCTGGTGGAGCCGTCGACGCTTCCTGAAGTCGTCGTAACGAACTCCCCAACGTCCGGTGTCACCGGTCAGCGCGTGTCAGATGCGCTAGCTGAGCAGATTGCGAAGCACCCCTTGCGAGGTCATGTCTTCGACGAACTCTTGGCTGTAGACCTCGGTCGGGCGATCGCGCACCATGGCGTCGAGCACGTGTGCGTCTTCGCCAATGAGGATTCGCCACTCACCCGCTCGCACGGCGTCGAGGATCACCGTCGCTGCTGACGCCGAGGTGGTCGGCGCTTCGTTGCGGAACGCTGCGGCACGCTCCATGACCTCAGGCATGCCCTCCGGGTCGATGCCGTGGGCAGCAAGGGTGTTACCAGCAATACCCGTGCCAATGTGGCCGGGGAACACGACATGGGCGTACACGTGCGGGGCGTGCATGGCCAAGTCCTGGATCAGCGCCTCGGTGAAGCCGCGGACGGCGAACTTGGCTGCGCTGTAGCTGGTGTGGGGACGATCCGGGCCGAGCGAGGCCCAGAGCCCATTCACGCTGCTCGTGTTGACGATGTGACCGCCGGACGACGCAATCAGCGCCGGGAGAAACACTCGCGTACCAAGGTAGACGCCACCCCAACACACGGCGAAGCCTCGCTCCCAGGTCTCACGGGCATCGACCACCATCGACCCGCCGCCCCCGATGCCAGCGTTGTTGAACAACATCGTGATGTGGTCAGTGTCGTGTTGCGCGAGGACTTCGTCCCGAAATCGTTCGAGCTGAGACTCATCGGAAACGTCACACATGTGCGTCGTCACCGCCGTGCCATCGGGCGCACCCTCGAGGGCCAGCGACCGGGTGTGGGTCATCTTTTCCTCGCTCAAATCGCAGATCGCGACGTTGCAGCCCTCCGCTGCGAGTTGGACCGCGAGGTCCTGTCCCATGCCATCGCCGCCACCAGTGATGACGGCCAAGCCGCCGGAGAAGTCGCTCATGGCGGCGAGTCCATCACACCCTCCGCTTGCATGCCATTACAGCGGTTGGAAACGCACTCAGCTTGGCTTCGTCGCCACTCGAATGCGATTGCCGTCGGGGTCCATCAGCGTGATCTCCCGAGCCCAGGGCTGCGTCTCGACTTCGACGTCGAACACAGCGGCGACGGCTTCGACGTCGTCGACCCAGTAGTACACCAGCGTTCCCGGCCTGGCATCGCCGGTGTGTTCTGAGAGATGGAGCTCGACACCGTTGCGCTCGAGGAACATGTAGACCGGCAGGTCAGGAGCGAAGCGGTGCTCACCGGTGACGGTGAAGCCCCACCGGAGGTACCACTCGGCTGCCTTCGCTGCATCGACGACTCGGAAGATCGGAACCAGTGCCTCAGCCATGAGCTGACGCTACTCGCCCTACGATCGCGACATGTCCGATCTCGGCGCACCCAATCTCGAGCATCTGATCGCCCGCTTCGACGTCACCGATCCCGCCTTCATCGCCGACCCGTACCCGGTCCTCAGCGGGTTGCGAGAAGCCACGCCGATCTACTGGAGTGAGCGGAGCAATCAGTGGGTGCTCACTCGCTTCGACGACATTGCTGCGGCCTTGCGAGACCGACGGCTCGGACGGGCCTACACCCACCGGTTCAGCCACGCCGACGTCGGGCGCGACGAACCTGACGCTCGATGGTCCTCGTTTCATGAACACGAACAGTGGTCGCTGCTCAACCTCGAACCGCCAGATCACACCCGACTTCGGCGTCTTGTTGCCAAGGTGTTCACTCCGAGAGCGGTCACCAAACTGCAGCCAGCGATCGACGGCTTCTCTGCTGCCCTGATCGACGAGTGCGCCGACAAGAACACCTTCGACTTGCTGACCGACTACGCCCAGCCGTTTTCGGTCACGGTCATCTGCTCGATGCTCGGCGTTCCGATCGAAGATGCTCAGCTGCTGCTCGACTGGTCGCACGCCATCGTGAAGATGTACGAACTCGAGTCAAGCGACGAGACCAAGGCAGCGGCCAACATCGCTGCCCGCGAGTACATCGACTACACGAGTGCACTCATCGCCGAGAAGCGTCGGAACCCCGACGATCTGCTCGTTTCGCAGTTGGTCGCTGTTGAAGACAACGGCGACACGCTGACCGAGGCCGAGATCATCGGTACCACGATGGTGTTGGTCGAGGCTGGCCACGAAGCCACCGTCAACACACTCGGCAACGGTTTCCGTGCCCTGATGCACCATCCGGACCAGTGGCAGCGGCTCGTGTCCGGCGAGGTCGCCCCTGGTGCTGCAGTCGAGGAACTCTTGCGGTGGGATTCGCCGCTGCAGATGTTCGAACGCTGGGTGCTCGACGAGGGCGTCGAGATCGCCGGCCAAGAGATCGAGGTCGGTCACGAGATCGCCATGCTCTTCGGATCAGCACAGCGAGATCCTCGACGTTTCGACGGCGCCGACACCTTCGACATCGCTCGCAACGACCCGTCGCACGTCGGCTTCGGTGGTGGCATCCACTTCTGCGTGGGCGCCCCACTCGCTCGCCTCGAACTGGCTCGATCGGTGAAGGGACTCGTGGAACGCTTCCCGAAGCTCGCGCTGGTCGAGCAGCCGACCTATCACCCGACGTTCGTGATCCGTGGACTCACCGGGCTGGAGCTCTCAGGCCGCTGACGACTTCGTCGTTTACTTCTTTCGAAGCTTCCACCGAGTGATGAACTTGCGGTAGGTGAAGAGGCCGAACAGCGCTGGTGGGTTGAACATCAGCAAACACAGGACCTTGTCCTTTGGTGACGTGCCGTACTCGTACTCGATGTGCTCGGTGACCTTGGTGGTGTTGTCGTCGACGGGTTCGTAGCGGTGAGTGTGAATCCACTTCTTCATCGGCCCCTCGATCTGGGTGTCGGTGAAACCGCTGTCGCTGATACCGCTGTGCTCTGCTGTCCAGTTCACCGGGATCGGTCCAGCCCATACGGTGAACTTGGTGATCGAGCCTTCGCCGAGTGGGTCCATCGAATGAATCTGGGCGTAGGTGGGGGTCAGCGTCTTGAGCGCGGAGCCATCGCTGTGGAAGTCGCTGACGGCAGCGAACGGGGCGTCGACGGTGAAGGAGAAATCGAAAGTGGGCACCTCATGATTCAATCACCTGACAAGCCTCGTGGTGCGACCGGACACCACACTCGTCATGCCCATCACCCTGAATGACCACCACGGCGTGACTGCCATCGGATGGCGGCCCTAGCCTGCGGTCATGTCGCTTCGTCACGGTCGGCCCATGGTCGCCATCCCCGGTCCATCGATCACGCCAGACCGAGTGTTGGCAGCCATGCACCGGCCGATGCCGAACATCTACCAAGGCCCGCTGGTCGATGTCTCGAACAGCATCTTCGCCGACCTCCCCGCCATCGCCCGGACCGAAGGCAAGCCCTTCATGGTCATCGGCAACGGCCACGCGGCCTGGCAGATGGCGATATCGAACACGCTGAACACCGACAAGAAGGTGCTGGTGCTCGAGTCCGGCCGATTTGCCTTCTTCTGGGGTGAGATGGCCTCGATGTCTGGATTCGACGTCGAGCACGTCCCCGGAAGCGACCGAGGCCCGGTCGACCCTGCGGTGGTACACGAGCGTCTCGCCCAGGACACCGAGCATGAGATCCAAGCTGTGCTCGTCGTCCTCACCGACACCGCGACTGGCGTTCGCAACGACATCAAGGCCATCAGGGCCGCGATCGACGCCGCCGACCACCCAGCACTGTTCATGGTCGACGCCATTGCATCCCTCGGCTGCGAGCCGTATGAGATGGACGCTTGGGGTGTGGATCTCACCGTCGCCGCTTCGCAGAAGGGACTGATGACACCGCCCGGTATCGGTCTTGTCTGGGCCAACGACAAGGCACTCGCCGCTCACGACAACGCCAACGCCCGTGTTGGTTACGTCGACTGGGAAGAGCGAATGAATGTCGATGAGCACTATCAGTACTACGGCGGCACCCCGCCGATTCCCCTGCTCTACGCGCTGCGAGAAGCCCTCGACATGATCGCTGAGGAGGGTGGACTCGAAGCGGTCTGGGCTCGACATGAGGTGCTGGCCGGCGCCGTCTGGGCCGCCGTCGACGCATGGTCGACCCCCGGTGGGCTCGAGAACAACATTCCTGACCCAGCCCACCGCTCTTTGGCCACCACGACGGTCAACGCCGGCTCGATCGACCTCGAACAGCTGCATCTGCGCACCGAACGAGATACGGGACTCACGCTCGGCTTCGGGATCGGCAGCGACAATCCACGCTTCCGGATCGGCCACATGGGCCACCTGAATCCACCCATGATCCTTGGCACGTTGGCCACTACCGAAGCCACTCTCCTCGCCATGGGCGCACCACTCGGCGGCTCCGGTATCGCCGCCGCGACCAACCACATCGCCCAAGCCCTCAAACACTGACCCGTTCTGCGGAGGATCACCCTCAAAAGTGAGGGTGAAATGCCGCAGAACGGGAGGGGTCAGGTGGCGCGTTGGGTGTTCTGTTTGATCTCGCTGATCAGCTCGTCGTTGCGAGTGTGAGGCAAGTCGTGGCCCATGTCGTTGAACATCACCAGCCGGGCCCCTGGAATTGCTTCCACGGTGGCCACGCCGCCGGACGGAAGCACGAGCTTGTCTTTGGTGCCGTGCACCACGAGGGTCGGCACATCGAGCGAGCGGAGGGCAGGCGTGCGGTCGGGACTGGCCGTGATGGCTGCTGACTGGCGTGCCGTTCCCACCGGGTTCCATGCCCGATCGACTGAGATCTTGGTCCGTTCGAGGTGCACGTCGCGACGCCAGGCCGAACCGGTCCACAAACTGAACTGTTCAGTCAGGACTTCAGGCGCCGCTTCACGAGTCGGCGGCTTGGCCCCGACCAGCTTGCGCAGAACACTGAAGGCAACTCGACCATTCTTGCGATCACCCGTGTTCGACATGACTGAACACAGCGACCGCACCGTCTGTGGGTATTCGATGGCCATGGTCTGCGCGATCATCCCGCCCATCGACATGCCCACCACGTGGGCCGAGTCGACGTCGAGCGCCTCGAGCACACCGACGGCATCAGCAGCCATGTCGCTGAGGTGGTAGCCGACATCGAGTTTCTTACGCTTCGACAGCATGGCCAGTGCCAACTGACCCGTTGACGGCGGCGCCCAGTCGTCACTGTCGCTCAGGCCGATGTCTCGGTTGTCGAACCGAATCACTCGGAAACCGGCAGCCACGAGTCCATCGACCAGCTCGACTGGCCAATCGACCAACTGACCACCGAGACCCATCACCAAAAGCAGAGGCTCGCCCTCCCCCGCCTCTTCCACCCAGATGTTCCGGCCGTTGCTCAAGACATGTGCCATTCGTCGAGGCTACCGATCGAAGCTGTGCGATCGATCTGGAGTGCAGGCCCCGTCTACGCTCGTCCCATGCTTCGTCGACGCGTCTTGCAAGCGCTCTCCGGTTCGCCGTTCGGCGTCCTCGTCAGCCTCCTCATCGCGATGTGGGCCATCGAGATCGCCGACACGTTCGTCTTCAGCGGGTGGTTCCAGAGCGGTGGCATCCACCCCCGCAAACTCGATGGGCTCGACGGCATTCTCGCGGCCCCGATGTTGCACGCCGGTTGGGGCCACATCGCCTCGAACTCGGTGCCCTGGCTCGTGCTCGGCGGTCTCGTGGCGGTCCGGGGCTGGCGGCACTGGATCACGGTCACTGCCATCTCGGTCGTTGTCGGCGGCTTCGGCACGTGGCTCTTTGCCGGCGGCGTGAACCACATCGGCGCAAGCGGCGTGGTGTTTGGTTACTTCGGCGCTCTACTCGGCGCAGCCTTCTTCGAACGCAAGCCAGCAACAGTCGGTCCAGCCTTCGTCGTCATCATGATGTACTCATCAATGCTGATCGGCCTGGTCCCACAGGCGGGCATCTCGTGGGAGGGCCACCTCTTCGGCATGCTCGCTGGAATCTTCGCCGCCCGCACCGTGGCTCAGCCGATCGAGCGCGCTGCCTACGAGCCCGAGCCGTGGGAAGCCGACGAGCCCTGGCTGCAAACCGACTGACCCTGGGCCGTCCGGCCTTGATGCGGGCAACGAATCGCTCTGAACCACTGGTACGCCTATCGTTGCGGCGATGGCCCCGCATGATCATCGCCCCTCCCCGCCAGAAGGCCTGGATGGAGAGGGCCTCCGCGTTGCCATCGTGCGCGCCCGATGGCACCCGACCATCGTCGAGCGCCTCGCTGCCGGAGCGAATCGAGTGCTCGAAGAGCTCGATGTTCGAGGCGTCGAAGAGCACACCGTGCCTGGCTGTTTCGAGATCCCACTTGCCGTGAAGGCCATCGTCGAATCTCGAACGGTCGACGCCGTGATCTGCCTCGGCGCAGTCATCACCGGCGAAGACGAAGAGGACATCATCTCCCACGAGTGCGCCCGTGGCGTACAAAACGTGCAGCGGGCCACCGGTGTCCCAGTTGCCTTCGGCGTGCTGTCGACACGCTCGCACGCGCCGGCGATGGCGAAGAGCGCAGACGACGGCGGCTACAACCTCGGCGAAGACGCTGCCTACGTGGCTGTCGAGATGGCCCGCTTGGTGCAGCGCTACCACTAGAAGCCAGCGTCGAACGCGCTACTGGACCAGCGTGATCACACCGATGTACGACACCGTCGCCACCATCAGCCACGCAATGGCTCCGAGCACCAGAGGTTGCGGGCCGAGCTTGCGCAGCCGATCGATACGAACCCCCGCCCCGAGGCCGACGAGCGCAGCTGTCAGCATCCAGCCCTCGATGTCTTTGGCCAACGACGTGACATCGTCAGAGAGCCAGCCCGTGGTCCGCAGAGCAACCGCACCGAGGAAGAGTGCTACAAATAATGGAAGAATCGGCGGGCGCTTGCCGTCGACGCTGACTCGCTCGTCACGGCGGTGGATGTTCACACCAGCCACGATCGGCGCCAGCAGCACCACCCGAGTGAGTTTCACCACGATGGCGATCGCCACGATGGGAGCACCCGCCGTCGATGCTGTGGCAACCACCTGAGCAACGTCGTGCACACTGGCTCCCACCCAGGCCCCGAAGCCCTCGTCGGTCAGACCGAGCGGGCCGGACAGCAAGGGCAACACGATGATCGCAAGGCTCCCGAAAAGCGTGACCAGTCCGATCGCGGCAGCAACTTCTTCTTCCTCGGCGTCGGTGGCGCCTTCCACGGCGGCGATCGCTGATGCTCCACAAATCGAATAGCCAGTGGCAACGAGAAGTGAAAGATCGCGGGACAACCCGAGTCGTCGGCCGATCCACTGAGTCCCGAAGAACGTGATGGCCACGGTCACCGCGACAACCCCGAGGCCTCGCGGCCCCAACGCCGAGATGTCCGACAGCGACAGCCGCAGCCCCAGCAACACCACGCCGACTCGAAGCAGCTTCTTTGCTGCAAACGTGAGCCCCTTCGCTGTTGGCGGGCGGGCAATGCCGACGTTGCCCATGAGCGCACCGATCGCAACTGCTGCGGTCAGCTTGGACACACCGGCAAATGGCTCGGCGACCACGACGGCGACAGCCGAACCGATCGCAACCAGCAGCAGGCCCGGCCCGTACGTCGAGGCAATGCGACGCGTCTGCTCGACCGAAGTCGGCTTCGTGTCGCGAGTAGTGGCCACCGCACCAGCCTGACGCTTGCTGCCAAGTCTCGGTAGGGGGCTGTGCACTCCAAGGCCATAGATCTAACCTTTGCGGTGTCATCGACCGAAGCTCTACCCACCGCTTTGATTTCTTCACGTTCGGACGTCGCCCATGCCACTCTCTCCCACCACCCCAGAACTCGGCGCACTCGACCTGTTCGTGTCCGTTGTCGAACTCGGTTCGCTGTCCAAGGCTGCTGCTGCTCACGGTATTGCGCAGCCGTCGGCCAGCAGCCGCATCCGCAATCTCGAACGACAACTCGGCGTGCCGCTGCTGGAACGCTCTCCCACCGGATCGTCTCCGACCGCCGAGGGCAGCCTCGTGGCTGGCTGGGCCGAGATGGTCATCCGGTCAGCAGACCAACTGATGGCGGGTGTCGAGGCGTTGCGGGCCAGTGAGCAGGGGCGACTGCGGGTCTCTGCCAGTTTGACGATTGCTGAGTACCTGCTGCCTCCCTGGCTCGAACAATTCCTCCGCAACCGCCCGAATGACTCGATCGAACTCGAAGTCACCAACTCCACCCATGTGCTCGAACGCCTTCGCGAAGGCTCGGCCGATCTCGGCTTCGTCGAGTCGCCGACCACGACCGACGACATGGCGGATCACATCGTCGGCACCGACCGGCTCATTGCCGTGGTCGGCAAGAACCACCCCTGGTGCCGCCGAGACAGCGTTCCCATCGAGGCCTTGGTGTCCACGCCACTCGTGCTTCGAGAACAGGGCTCTGGCACCCGTGAGGCCTTCGAGCAGTTCCTCTCCGACGCTGGCCATGGCCAGCCCATCTGCGGCCTCGAGCTCGGCTCGACAGCAGCGGTTCGAGCCGCCGTGGTCAGCGGGCAATCACCCACCGTCATCAGCGAACACGTGGTGACCGCCGACATCGATGCCGGCAGCCTCCACCATGTTCGAATACCCGACCTCGTGATCGAACGACAGCTCCGGGCGGTCTGGCCGCTCGGCCGAACACTGCCGCCGCTTGCTCAAGATCTCATCGCCACGCTTCCGAGTGTCAGCTGACCAGCAACGGTCTCTCAAGCCAAGATCCCATCGATCTTGGCCATCACCTCGGCGTCGAGCAACGCCATCACGTCAAGCGCCTTCATGTTCTCGACCACTTGTTCGGCCCTGCTGGCACCGGTGATCACTGATGAAACGTTCGGGTTGGCTGCACACCACGCGATGGCGAGCTGAGCAAGGGAGCATTCGAGCTCGCTCGCCACCTCGACCAGTGACCGCACCTTTGCGTTCACCGATTCGTTGGTCATGCCATCTTTGAGCCAGTCGTAGCCCTCGAGCGAGGCCCGCGAGCCCTCGGGGATGCCATCGAGGTACTTGCCGGTGAGGGCGCCGGACTTGAGCGGACTCCACGTGGTGAGGCCGAGTCCGATGTCGTTGTACAGACGGGCATATTCGGTCTCGACCTTGCGGCGAGCAAGCATGTTGTACTCGGGCTGCTCCATGACGGGCTTGTGCAGGTTCTTGCGTTCGGCGATCTCATACGCGGCGTAGATCTCCGCTGCGGTCCACTCAGAGGTGCCCCAGTACAGGGCCTTGCCCGCAGACACCATGTCGCTCATGGCGTGAACGGTCTCTTCGAGAGGAGTGTCGGGATCGGCCCGGTGGCAGTAGGCGAGATCGACGAACTCCAGACCGAGACGGTCGAGCGACGCATCGATTGCCTGACTCAGGTACTTCCGGTTCAGGGTGTTCTTCATGTTGACGTCATTGTTGATGCCCCAGAAGAACTTCGTCGACACAACGTAGCTCCACCGGTCCCAGTTCTCCGCTGCAAAGACCTTGCCCATGATGGTTTCAGATGCTCCACCGGCGTATGCCTCAGCATTGTCGAAGAAATTGACACCCGCTTCTCGTGCTGCAGTCATGCAATCGGTGGCGAGTCCGGTGTCGAGCTGATTGTCGAACGTCACCCAGGAACCAAACGACAGCACCGAGACCTTCAGCCCCGATCGTCCCAACCGTCGATATTCCATCTCAGCCATGTCGTACTCCTCGAGTCGTGATCGCGTTGTGCGAACCCAGAACCTACGCGACCGGGCTGTTCTGTACTGATTCAGGCTCATTCGCAGGCTCGAGACAGGTCAGAACAAAGCGATGTCGAAGCAATGCGAAAAAAATCTTGAATTCTTCGCGACCAACTCGCGACGACGCCGTCATATACATCGGGTTCCTCGCTACGGCGAGGGGGCGAAACCCCGAGAGCGAGCCGGCCATCACCCCTCCGATGGCTGGCTTTTCTCGTTTTCAGACGCCAACTCCCACCCGTTATCGGGTGCCTCTCCCGATCAGGCCCATCTCGGCGGCCTGGATCTCGAGCTGCTCGCGATGTTCCGGGGCGGCAACCCCGATCAAGGCCGTCGCCCGCTCGTCCAGCGTCCGACCCCGGAGTTCAGCCACTCCGTGTTCGGTCACCACGTTGTCGACGGTGTTCTTCATGGTGGTGACCACTGCCCCAGGATTGAGGGTCGGGACGATCTTGGAGATCGATCCTCCCTTCGCTGTGGAGCGAAGCACGACGAACCCGTTGCCGCCCTCGGAATACTGCGCACCCCTGGCAAAGTCGGCTTGGCCACCGCTTCCCGACCAGTAGTGCGATCCAATCGACTCCGAAGCGCACTGACCGAAGAGATCGACCTCGATCGTGGCGTTGATCGAAACGAAGCTGGGTTCGGCACCGATGTTGCGAGGATCATTCACTTCGTCGACGGCAAGAAACTGCACGAGATCGTTGCAGTCACAGAAGTCATAAAGACGCTTCGTCCCCAGAGCGAACGTGGTGACGATGCGACCTCGATGCGACTTCTTGTAGAGACCGGTGATGGCACCAGCTTCGACCAGGTCGACCACAGGGTCCGAGAGCAGTTCGGTGTGTACACCGAGGTGGCGGTGGCCGGTCAGGAAACCGGCAACCGCTGTGGGGATCGACCCGATACCGAGCTGGATGGTCGAGCGGTCCTTCACCCGGTCGGCCACGAACTCTGCGATCTTGCGATCCTGTTCAGAGATCGTTGGAGGAGCCACCTCGATCAGTGGTGTATCGGCTTCGCACCAACCAAGCACCTCGCTGCGGTGCAGGCGGTTCGCTCCTGATGTCGTTGGCATCGAGGGGTTGACTTCGACAACGAATGGCACGAGGCCGATCATCGAAGCGGCGTAGTCAGCGCTGACGCCGAGTGAGAAGTAGCCGTGCTCGTCTGGAGGACTGACCGCTGCCATGACCACGGCGGGCCGCTTCTCCAATAGCAGTCGAGGCACCTCGGAGAAGTTCGCTGGGGCGAAGTGCAGCCCGCCCTCGTGGAAGGCTGGACGAGTGATGTGGGACAAGAACCACGAGACGTGTTCGAGCTTGTCAGCGAATTCGCCATGAAGGTAGCGACGATCCCGCAAGGCGTGCATTTGGTGGATGGAGACGCCGTCGAGCCGGTGGGCCCGGTCTTCGAGCGCATCGAGCAGCCGCACGGGTTCGCCGTTCGCGATCGGCACGACGACGTCAGCACCCGCAGGAAGCGCAGCGACCAAAGCCTCGGCCAGTTCGTCAGGCGTGAGTTGTTTGCCGTCGGTATCGAGTCGGAGCCCCGGTGTCATCCGAAGAACGCTATCGAGGGTGTGCCGAGTTCTACCGGGTCCGAAGCCTCTTCGGACCGAGCATGTCGAAGTCGAGCCCCAAGGCCAACAGATGCTCGGGCAGCGCTTCGCCTCGCACGGCAGCGGCCACCACTTCACCAGAAGCGGCCGCTGTGGTGATGCCGGTGCCGCCCTGGCCCACCATCCAGCAGAAGCCAGGCACCTCGGTGTCCATCCCGAGGACGGGTTGACGGTCAACGCTGAAGGTACGCAGCCCAGCCCAGGTCGAAGCAACCGAGCGAATGTCGAGCGTGGTCATGGTGTTCAACCTGTCGATGGCAAGAGCAACGTCGATCTCTTCCGGCTTGGCATCACAGGCAACCGAAGGAGTCTCGTCAGCGGGCGAACAGAGCAACTGCCCGCCCGCTTCTGGCTTGAAGTAAGCCGGACCATCGACACTGTCGATGTGGACCAGCGGCCACGATGTCGGATCAGCCACCACTGGCGCCGTGAACGCCGTGCGCCTCATCGGCACCAAGCCAACGGGTGCCACGCCGGCCATTGCTGCGAGCTCGTCTCCCCATGCTCCAGCGGCATTCACGATCACGTCGGCCTCGACGGTGACGTTCGACGCCGACACCCTCCAGCGGCCGTTGCTCCGTTCGAGCCGCAGGGCGCCTTCGTGACGCAGGATCTCAGCACCATGGGCAACCGCACCGCGCACGAACGCCTGGTGCAACCCCATGACATCCATCCCAGAACCGCCCGGCTCGTACATGCCGACCACAGCCGCTTCTTCTCGCAGCACGGGAACCATGGCCCGAGCAGCAGCACCATCGAGCAGCTCGATCGTGGGATCGAGCGCGTTGCCTTCGACAGCAAGCGCCTCGATCGATGCCCGACTGGCCTCGTCTCCAACCATCAAGACGCCGCGATCTTCCAAGATGGCGTGACCGGCGTGCGGGGTGGCGTCGAGGAACTCTCGCGACGCCTTGGTCAGGCGCATGGCGATTGGTCCGCCGTAGTTGACGATGTAGACCGCGGCCGAGCGACCCGTGGTGTGGTGCGCCAGCTGCGCTTCGCGCTCGAGCAGCACCACTCGGTGAGTCTTGGAGAGCTGGAAGGCAGCAGAAACGCCAGCGATTCCGCCACCGACCACGACAACTTGTGTATCACGATCCACGGCGAGATCGTAGGTGATCAGCTGGCGATGAGAGCGTCCAACTGTTCGTCGATACCGGTGTCGCCGAGCGGTCCCGTGGTTGCTGCAATCGTGCCGTCATCGTTGATGAAGACGAATGCGGGCTGTGAGGAGATGTCGAACGAGGCCCAGACATCACCGGATTGATCCGAGATGTGCGGGAAACCGCTCACTTCGCGATCAGAGATGAAGCCCTGGATGTCGCCGAGTTCAGCTCGGCCGGCCACGCCGACAACGGCGACTTGACCTTCGTACTTCTCTTGCGCAGCGGCGACCGAACCGGCCTCCCGTTGACACGCAGGTCACCACGGAGCCCAGAACCACAGCATGAGGTCCTGGCCTGCGTAGTTGGACAAGTTCACCGTGGTGCCATCGGCGGCTTCTGCTGAAATGTCGAGAAGTGATGACCGCGTAGCGTCACCGCCTTCGGCATCGACGGCGGGAGCCGCAGCATCGGTCGTGGCCGACGAACCACAAGCAGCGGCGCCGAGGGCAAGAGCCATCAACAACGCAGCGAGGCGTGGGATCGAGTGTTTCACCGTGGCAAAGCTAGACCAAGAAGGGCCACGAGAGCGGTAGCCCCACCCCATGTTCACCACTCGTTCACTCCTGCGCTTCATTCCGGAGCGCGCTTGATTCGTGAGCGTGTGGTGGCATCGACTCGAATCGACCACACTCGGGAGATGTCCGCTGCCGCATCGTCAGGTCACGCCCCTTCGGTTTCCATCACCGGGACCGGGTTGTTCACTCCCGATCAGTCCATTTCGAACGACGAACTCGTCGAATCACTCTCGGTCGCGACCGAGCGCTGGAACGACGAGAACGCGGCCGAGATCGAGGCGGGCACGCTCGAAGCGAGGGCGCTACCCGTCAGCGCATTCATCGAGAAGGCATCCGGCATCACGGCCCGATATGTCATGGACAAAGCGGGAGTGCTCGACCCCGACCGCATGGCCCCCTCGCTCGAGACTCGGACCGAAGACCAACTCTCGATCCAAGCCGAGATCGCCGTCGCAGCCATCGAGGAAGCTCTGGTGCAAGCGGGCCGTACCGGTGCCGACGTCGACGCCGTGATTCTCGGCGCGTCGAACATCCAACGGGCCTATCCAGCGGTCGCGATCGAGGTTCAGATGGCCATCGGCGCCAAGGGTTGGGCGTACGACATGAATGTGGCCTGCTCCTCGGCCACGTTCTCGATTCAGGCCGCCGTCGATGCGCTCAAGAACGGCACGGCTTCGTGTGTGATCGTGGTCAACCCCGAAATCACCTCCGCTCACAACAACTTCGAACTTCGTGATTTCCACTTCATCTTCGGCGACGCCTGCACAGCACTTGTGCTCGAACGCACCGAGGACGCCATTGCCACCGACCGATGGGAAGTCCTTGGCACCCGTCTACAAACCCAGTTCTCCAACAACATCCGCAACGACGCTGGCTTCATGAACCGGGCCGAAGACACCGACCGCGACCCCCACGAACTCATCTTCCGCCAGAACGGCAACCGGGTGTTCAAAGAGGTCTGCCCGATGGTCGCCACTCACATCACCGAACACCTCGAATCCAACGGCCATGCGGCCAACGCCGTGCGGCGCTTCTGGTTACACCAGGCCAACCTCAAGATGAATCAGCTCATCGCGAAGGGCGTACTCGGACGGGTGCCAGAAGAAGACGAGGCCCCCGTGGTGCTGAACGAATACGCCAACACCAGCTCAGCCGGGTCGATCATCGCGTTCCACAAGCATCGCGCCGACCTCGCCAGCGGCGATCTCGGCGTCATTTGCTCGTTCGGTGCCGGTTACTCTGTCGGCAGCGTGATCGTCGAAAAGGCATGACCACCCGCACCATCGGTGCGCTGTTTCTCGCGCTCGCTCTGATCGCTGCCGCTTGTTCCAGCGGCGATGAGAGCTCCACGCCTCCCGACACGGCTCCCGACGTGAACACGACCACCGAAGCTGCTCCGACCACCGAAGCTGCGACGGAGACCACTTCTGAGCCGTTTGTCGCTCCCAGCGTTCCCGCCACCGCTCCCCTGCCAGACGGCGAGCCACCGCTGTCTCCCTCCAAACCAGGCGACTACAACGTCGGCCGTCAGTCGCTCCAGATCCTCGACGACGTCCGCTTTCGATCCCTACCCGTCGACGTCTGGTATCCCACCAACGCAACGGTCAGCGACCCAGCGATCTACACGTTCATTCCCGGTGTCTCGCTTCCATCAGACACTGCGTTCGAGGGAGCGCCACTCGCCGACGGAGGGCCGTTTCCTGTTGTTGTCTACTCCCACGGCAGCGGTGGCCAGAGCTACATCGCTTCGTTCTTCACCGAGACGTTGGCCAGTCACGGCTTTGTCGTGATTGCTCCGAACCATGTCGGCAACACCGCGACCGAGGTCCTCTTCGGCGCTGGGGATGAGCCTGAAGTCATCGCGTACAATCGCCCGGCCGACACGGCGTTCGTCATCACCGAGATGCTCGCCATGTCCGCTGACACCGACAGCCCGTTCTTTGCATTCATGGACCCCGAGCGCATCGGCATGGCCGGCCATTCCTTCGGCGGCTTCACCGCCTATGCCGCTGCAGGCGGGCTGCCAACAGTCGACGACGACGTCACGGCGGTGCCGGTCGACGAACGCATCGACGCCATCGTGGCGATGGCCCCGGTCACCTCGATCCTGCCGCCGAATGTGCTGGCATCGATCACGATCCCGTCGATGGTCATCACCGGCACCGACGACCAGACCACGCCACTCGATCCCGAGTCGACCCGAGCGTTCGAGCAGGTCAACAGTGGATACGCGTACCGGGTAGACCTCGAAGCTGCCGGCCACCAATCCTTCACCGATGTGTGTGACTATCAGCAGAAGCTGCCCACGATCGAGGGCATCCCCGAACAGCTCGTCGAGGTGATCGACGAGTTCGCACTCGCTGGTTGCCAACCGGGACAGATGCCGTACGACCGAGCCAAGGAACTCACGAATCAGTACGTCATCTCGTTCTTCCTCGCTCATGTCGCCGGCGACGAGTCGTACCGACTGCTGCTCACCCCCGAGTTCACTTCAGCCGACGCCGATGTCGAATTCTTGACTCGATGAGCCAGAGAATGGACCGGTTCGCTCCGCTCCTCGGCGCTGGTCGTCCAACCGGACAGCACTGCATGTGAAACCGCCGACCCAAGCGAGCTAGCGTCGGTCGATGGCCATCGACCTTTCCAGCTTCGAGCTCTTGATGTTCCAGCAACGAGGGCGTCGGCTCGACGTCACCATCGATGCTCCACCGATGAACGTCATGGTCGTCGAGTTGTACGTCGAGCTCGATCGTTTGTCGATCGAGCTCGACGCCGACGCCGACGCCGACGACTCAGCGCTCGTGGTGGTGTTCCGAAGTTCAGACCCTCTCTTCTTCATCGCGCATTTCGATGTGAACCCACTGATTGCCATGGCTGGCCGTTCTCGCCCAGTCGAACAGCTGGACGAACTCGGCACGTTCCACGCCATGTGCGAACGCTTCCGCACCATGCCGGTGGTCTCGATCGCCGACATTCGTGGACGCATCGGTGGAGGCGGTGCCGAACTCGCCGCCAGCTTCGACATGCGCTTCGGAGCTGAGCACGTCATGGTGCTCAACCAGATGGAGGTGCCGCTCGGCATCTTGCCCGGCGGAAGTGGCACCCAGCGCCTGCCTCACCTCGTTGGTCGAGGCCGGGCGATGGAGATCGTGCTCGGAGGTGTCGACGTCGACGCAGAGACGCTCGAAACATGGGGCTGGCTCAACCGCTCGCTGCCGGAAGCTGATCTCGGACGCTATGTCGATGACATCGCCGACCGAATTGCATCCTTTGATCCGGTGGCCGTGCGCGCTGCGAAGGCCTCGGTCCTCGCTGCGATGCCAGACCCGACCCCGGGGCTACGAGCTGAAGCCGACCTTTTCGCCACCACGGTCCATCGCCCAGAAGCTGCTGCAGCCATGCGACAGTTCCTGGTGAACGGCGGTCAAACCCGCGAAGGTGAACAACAGATGATGTCGATCACCCAGGGCCTCTTCGAGGCGTGACTACTCGCCGTCGGCTTCCTGAGCGGCGACCTCGGCTCGGACCTCGTCCATGTCGAGGGCTCGAACTTGACCAATGATGTCTTCGAGAGCTGACGCTGGCATGGCACCGGCTTGGGAGAAGAGCTGGATGCCGTCACGAAAGATCATGAGTGTGGGGATCGATCGGATGGCGAGCGCGCCGGCAAGCTCTTGCTGCGCCTCGGTATCGACTTTCGCGAAGTTGATGTCGTCGTGCTTGTCTGCCGCCGCTTCGAAGATCGGTGCAAACGACTTGCAGGGGCCACACCATTCGGCCCAGAAGTCGATCAAGACAATGCCATCGCTCGAGACGGTGTTTTCGAATTCAGCGATGGTGAGATCAGTTGTGGACATGCTTGCGCTCCTGGTTGATGTGCCCCTTCAAGAACCGAGTGGCGCGTACCGCTATTCCCGATCTCAATTCGTTGTGGTCGTCGACACTGAGCGTCACTCGCGGTACCTTCTACCTCGGTAAACAGCCGGTGGAGAGTCACGTTGTGACGGTTCCCGCCACCACTGGCTCGAGAGAGGCGAAGTGACGCAGACGATGCAAGCTCCCGACGAATCCGACGTCGCGTCGAAGCGACGTCGCGAAGTCACCTATTGGGTCGACGAGAAGAAGGGCCTGTTCCCCCTTGTCTGGTGGAAACTGCTCCCACTCGTCGCTCTCATCGGTGCAGCGGTCATCGCCATCATGACGCTGATCATGATCCCGGTGTACGAACGGCAGGTGATCAACAACGCCAAGGCCGAGCTCACTGCTGCTGGCATCGATCCCAGCTCGTTCAGCTTCGACGCCAGTTACCGCGACCTCGACATCAGCGGCACCTTGCCCGATGGCGTGAGCGTCGAGGACATCCGTGCCGCAGCCCAACGCGGCGATGGCCAGCGAGATCTGGATCTCGACTTCCGTGAGGCCAGTGCCCCGGTAGAGGTCGAGGAAGAGCCGGACACGACACCAGTTGTCGCTCCGACCGCTCCCACCGACGTGACCGCCGTGGCATCCGAGGCAGGCGTGGTGTTGACCGGCGAGGTGCCGAGCGAACAGCACCGCGCATTGCTGGTTTCCTCGGCGAGCAAGGGTGAGACCGTCCAGGTGACCGACGAACTCGTGGTCCTCGACCTCGCCCCCGAGACCGCCGGTGCAAACGGCCGTGTTTTCCAGTTGGCCAAGTTGCTCGGGGCAGTTCCCGAAGGTGCTGTTGGTTCGGCATCGATCACCAACACGTCGTTCACCTCCGAGTGGGTCGTCACGTCCGCTGAGGACGAAGCCGCCATCCAGACCGTGGTCAACGAAGCTGTTGGCGCCTTCCCAGCAGACACCGACGGAACCGCACGCAACCTGACCGACATCACTGTCGACGCTCCTGCGGTCGACGACGAGATCGTCGACCTCCAGGCAGCATTCGGCGCCCTCGAAGTCGAGATCAGGGAGAACGTCACCTTCGCCACGGGGTCCGATGTCCTCAACGACACCGCAACCGCAACGCTGGACGAGGTTGTCGAACTCATGACCACCTACCCGCAGCCCGTGGTCGAGATCAGCGGACACACCGACAACGTCGGCAGCCCAGAGCTGAACCTCGAACTCAGTGGACTTCGAGCCGCCGCTGTTCGTCAGTACCTGATCGACGCTGGTATCGACGGCGATCGCATCCAGAGCGTGGGGCGCGGCGACACCGATCCGTTCGGCTCCAACGAGACCGTCGAGGGCCGGGCGGAAAACCGCCGAGTAGAACTCGAAGCCCTCGCCACCTTCGTCTCATGATCACCGCCCACACCCTTCGCCATCCCGCCACCGCACAAGGAACTTCGTCATGACCTTCGTTCTCTGGGAAATCCTGGTCCCGCTCATCATTGCCTTCCTTCTCGGCCTCCTCTTCGGGTGGTTCCTGTGGGGTTGGCGCCGCACCAAGATCACCTACACCGAGTGGGAGACGATGCGCCAGAAGGCCAACCGCTCGTCGTCTGTCGAGATGGAAGCTGACCTGGTCGAGCTCACTGCCGATCGTGATCGTCTGCAGGCCAAGGTCGACAGTCACGTCTGCGAGACCAGCGCGGGTGCCGACCTCGGGACCGGTGTCCTCGGTGTGAGCGGTGCTGCAGCAGTCACCGCTGATGGCAGCGATGCCGGTGAAGCCAACGATGCAGCAGCTTCAGCATCACCTGGTGATGCCGGCCGCCCCGTCGAGGGCGAACGTCATCCGTTTGGCGAAGGCTCACACGCCCCCTTCTCAGAAGACGCCAAGATCCAGCCCGATGGATACGACATCAAGGGCAATGCCGATTCGATGCTGTACCACCGCCCCGATTCACGCTCGTATCGGGCCACCATTGCCGAGGTCTGGTTCGACACCCCAGAGCGTGCCGAGGCCGCTGGCTTCGGTCTGGCCAGCAGCCACCCCAAAGACTGAGCGCAACCCAGGCCCACCCCACAGTCTGACCCCAGCCCCCAAACGTGTTTGGGGGAAACCCCCAGCAGTCAGAGCACCGTTGTTCTGGCTGAATGGTGGGTATGACCACAACCACTGCTCCATCGGTGGCCGACCTGGCCGCCGCAACCAAACCTGATCGCAACCGAGCGGTCGATTTCTACCGTGCGGCCGCCATGGTCGCTGTCGCCATCGGCCACTGGGCGGCGATTGCCATCAGCGTCGGCGCCGACGGCGACCTGATCACCGGCAACGCCCTCGAGTTTGCTCCCTCGATGTCGTGGATCACCTGGCTCTTCCAGGTGATGCCGCTGTTCTTCGTGGTCGGCGGCTTCTCGTCAGCTGTCTCGCTCGACAGCCACTTGTCGAAGAACGGTCGTCCACAAGACTGGGTTGCTGCTCGCCTGCGCCGTATGGCCGCTCCCGCCACGGTGCTCGCTGGCACCTGGCTCGCCATCATCGGCGTTGCCTCGCTGGCAGGGTTTGGTGGCCTTGCCATCGCTGGCTCGATCGCTGCGGCCATTCCGTTGTGGTTCCTCGCCAACTACACCATCGACACCGCCATCGCCCCGTGGCTCTACCCGGTGTTCTGCAAGAACCCGGCCAAGGTCGCTGCTGTCGGGCTGGCTGCGTTCGGTGTCCTCGAGATCCTTCGTCTCGAAGGCTTCCACACCATCGCTCAGCTCAACTGGGTGATTGGTTGGTTGCTCTTCCAGGTCGCTGGTTTTGCGTGGCGAGAAGGCTTCCTGCCCAAAGGCAAGGCAATGATCGCCACTGCTGGCGCTTTCTGGATCGGCGCCATCGCTGCTGTGGTTGGCCCGTACCCGATGACCATGGTCCACGTCCCCGGCATCGAGAACTCTCCCACCCATCCCCCGTCGTTGGCCCTCATGCTCTTTGGTGCTGCCTACAGCGCAACGGCCCTCGCCGCTGCGCCTCGGATCAGCAAGGCACTCGCCGAGCGTCCCAAGGCGTGGGCTGCCGTTGTCGCTGCCAACGCCCTCTCGCTCTCGGTCTACCTCTGGCACTTCACCGCCGCCGTCGCCGCCACAGCGGTGTTCTACGCCCTCGGCATGCTCCCGACTGCTGCAGTCGGCACCGGTGCCTGGTGGCTCGAGAAGCTTCCGATGATGGGCCTCTCGTCCGTCTTCCTCGCCGTGATCGTCGCCGTTGTTGGACGCTTCGAACAGCGAGCGCTTCTCACCCCTCGTACACCCTGGAAAGGCGGCGCTGCGTCGATGCTGGCCACCGCTGGACTCGTCTCCGGGTCGGTCAAGCTGTGGTCGCTTGGGACCGGGTTCGGCGTGGTGACCGGCTGCACGTTGCTCCTTGCTGTGTGGGTCGGTCTGATGAATAGCACTCCCTCCACTAACGTCGCCTCATGAGCGACCCATCGCAGCCAAAGTCGACGCCAGCAACGCCGAGCCGGTCAGCGCACCGGCGGGCGCTCAGTTACATCGACGCTTCCCGCGAGTTCTACGCTGCCCACGGCTACGAGCATCCCTACCAGTGGGCCGTCCATGACAACGCACCGCTGCAACGGCTCGCAAAGCCGTTGAGCGAGGCGAACGTCGCCATCGTCACCACGACCTTCCCCCACGGCGAAACTCGCCCGAAGCGCGTGATGTCTGTACCGACCTCCCCGACCCCAGATTCGCTCTTCACCGACGATCTCTCGTGGCACAAAGAAGCCACCCACACCGACGATGTCGGATCGTTCCTTCCCATCGAGGCGTTGCGCAGAGCTGGCGATCGGATCGGATCGCTCAACCACCGCTTCTTCTGCGCCCCCACCGAATACTCCCAGCGAGCGACGCATCAAGATGCCGCCCAGATCCTCGAGTGGTGTCAGGAAGACGAGGTCGATGTTGTCGTCCTCGTTCCGCTTTGACCCGTCTGTCATCAGACCGTGAGTCTGATCGCACGCACGCTCGAAGCAGCCGGCATCGTCACCGTGATCATCGGTAGCGCTCGCGACATTGTCGAAGAATGCCGGGTGCCGCGCTTGGTGTTCACCGACCTTCCCCTCGGCAATCCTTGCGGTCCCCCGGGCGATACAGAGGCGCAGGATCTCACGACCAACTTGGCCCTCGACCTCGTCGAAGCAGCCTTCGTTGCAGAGACCACGGTCCAAGCGCCGTTGAAGTGGCCGACGCAGGACTGGCGGGCGAGCTACATGCGAGTCGACGATTCGAATCGGGCCGAACTTCTCGCTGCCGGTGACGAACGACGAGCGAAGCAGCGCTCCAACAAGTAGCCAAGCCCCTCGGGGCTCAACGCCGGACGAGGCGAGTCACCACCTCGACGTGTGAGGTGTGGCCGAACAAGTCAATGGTCTGCGCCCACTCAGGCTGATAGCCAGCCTCGAACAACAGGCCGACGTCTCGAGCCATCGAAGCAACGTCACAACTGACCAACGCCATGACCTCGGCGCCGGTGCCGGCCAGGACCTCGACACCCTTGGGCCCGAGACCAGCACGAGCGGGGTCAGCAATGAGCGCCGCCGCTTGCGTCGGCTCCCATTGCTCGACATCTGACTCGATGATGGTTGCGTGATCTGGCAGATTCGATCGACTGTCCACCACCGACGTCGGAGCGCTCTCGACAGCGGTGAGCGGCCGGTCCTGGCCGAGCAGTGCACCGAAGAGCCCCACACCGGCGTAAGCGTCCACCAGCGGGCCTTCGACTCCCTTGATCGCCTCGGCGACGAGGCCAACCATCACCTCAGCGCCGTCGGGCCGACACTGGAAGAACGACGGTCCGGAGATGGTGAACCGATGACCACCGACGATCTCGGTCACCGAAGCTGGCTGATCGACGGTGCTGAGAAGCACCCCGGCAGGCAAGACCAGGCCGTCGACGTCACCTGAGGCCACGTGCACCATGACCTCGCCGGTTCGCTCGCCGATTCGCAACACCACTTCTTCGACAGATCCGAAGTCAGCCGTTGTCGCCAACTGGTCGAGGGTGGGGTGCAACACAAGGCAAGAATCGGGGACGATCACTTCGTTCGACCGCCTGATGCGGAAGCCCGCTCGTCGGTTTGCGACCGCGAGCCGAGCCGTTGTGCGGTACCCCTCGGCGCTGAGAGACGGGCCCGCAGACACATCGAGGTCGTCGATCTTGGCGATACGACGAAGAGCATCACGCACCAGGTCGACCCGTAGCTGGCTCTGGGCGTCGACGTCGATGTGCTGCCAATCGCACCCGCCGCAGCCCCGGGCCACGTGAGGGCAGGGTGGGTCGACGCGGTCGGGCGAGGCGTCGATGATGGCGTCGACACGCCCTCTGATGAACTGCTTCTTCTGCTGGACGATGCCGACGGTCAGGCGATCTCCCGGCACCGAAGCGGGCACGAACACCACGCGCCCATCGGGAGCAGTGCCCAAGCCATCGCCACCTGCGGCGACCCGGTCGACCTCGAGTTCAAACGTCACGCAGACATCGTGGCAGACGAAGTCTGGCTTCGGGGTCAGGTCTCCGCAACTTCAACTTTTACAACGGAATCCCAGAGTTGGAGTTGCGGAGACCTGACCCGTTGTTGTGACCCCTTGTTGTGGTTGTTGCGAAAGCTGTGGTCGGCGGCAACGATGAGCGGCAATGACTCCTGCAATCAAGATCGTTCCGTCTGTGTTGCCCGCCGATTTCGCCCGTTTGGGTGACGAGTGCCAGGCCCTCGAGCGGGCCGGCGTCGACCGTATCCAATGGGATGTGATGGACGGTTCCTTCGTCCCGAACCTCACGTTCGGCGCCGACGTGATCGCAGCGTGTCGCTCGACGGTCTCGGTGCCCTTCGAAGCTCACCTCATGATCGACAACCCCGACGTGCTCATCCCGAGCTTCGTCGAGGCTGGCTGCCAGGTGATCATCGTCCACGCAGAAACCACCAGGCACCTCCACCGGACGCTGTCGCTGGTCAAAGAACTCGGAGCTTCGGCTGCGGTCGCCCTGAACCCGTCGACCCCGATCACCGAAGTCGAACACGTCGTCGACCTGATCGACATGTTGCTGGTCATGACGGTCAATCCCGGGTTCGGCGGCCAGTCGTACATCGCGACGATGGAACCGAAGGTGCGAGCAGCTCGCTCATTGCTGAACACCGCCGACCACTGGATCGACCTCGAGGTCGACGGCGGCATCAGCTCGTCGACCATTGGCGGCGCTGCTGCAGCTGGCGCCAATGTGATGATCTCGGGCTCGTGGATGTTCAAGCACCCCGACGGGCTCGCTGCCGCTGTGGGCGAGCTTCGCAAGCTCGGCACCGACGCCTACCAAGGTTGACCACATCAAGGGCTGCGACCGATAGAGCCAGAAAACTGAAAGGCCCCGGGCGAAAGCCCAGGGCGATCAATCAGGAATCACTGCTCAGACAGGCTGATCAGGTCGTTGGAGCGTCTTCACCGAGTTCGCCAGCACGGGCGATGACACGGTCGAACAAACCGTAGTCACGAGCTTCAGCGGCGGTGAACCACTTGTCGCGGTCAGAGTCGGCCTCGATGGTTTCGACGTCTTGGCCGGAGTGCTCGGCAATGAGTTCTGCCATCTCGCGCTTGATGCGGATGAGGTTCTCGGCCTGGATGGCGATGTCGGATGCTTGACCCTGCACACCAGCGCTGGGCTGGTGCATGAGGATGCGAGCGTGCGGGAGGGCGTAACGCTTGCCTGCGGCACCGGCGGTGAGCAGGAACTGGCCCATCGAGGCGCCCAGACCGAGGCAGACCGTGGCAACGTCAGGCTTCACGAATTGCATCGTGTCGTAGATCGCCATGCCAGCGGTGACCGAGCCACCGGGCGAATTGATGTAGAGCCAGATGTCCTTGTCGGGATCTTCGCCCGCAAGGAAGAGCATCTGGGCTGCGATGGAGTTCGCGATGGTGTCATCGACCTGCTGGCCGAGGAACACGATGCGGTTGCGGAGCAACTGTTGGTAGATGTCGAATCCGAAACCGCCGGAAGGGGTTTCGGCAACAGGCATGCCAGGAATCGTCATAGCCCCTGAGGTTACCCGCCGTCGGGCCTGGCATGCGGATCCCAACGCGGGAGTGATTCGATCGAATCACTCCGGCTCGAACAGCAACAGTCGTTCGACCGTTCTGCCTTCTGCAATCTCGAGTGTTGTGGTGCGGACGGTGGGACTTGAACCCACACACCATCTCTGGCGCCAGGACCTAAACCTGGTGCGTCTGCCAATTCCGCCACGTCCGCGGGAATCCTTCGGATTCCTCGAGTTGTTCGCTTCGCTCACAACTCCAGGTCAACACTCACAGCTCACAACTTCCGGGAGCTGCCGTCACGCTACACCAATGCGTGTTCGCCAAACCCCGGGTTCTGGACCGTCAGTTTCGATAGCTGGAGCCCCCGGTTCATGGATCCCGCCTCCCCCGCTTCTCAAACCGGGGCTGAGACCATCGAAAGTGAGGGCTACGAACCCGGGGTTTGGAGGGAACTAGTTAAAACAGCGGGGATTGGGCGAGGGCGGTGTCGAGTGCGTTGAGAGCTCGGCTCCGATGAGAGATCTCGTGCTTTTCTTCAACCGACATCTCGCTGAAGGTCCGGCCCGCTCCTTCGAGCGGCTCGAACACCGGGTCGTACCCAAAGCCTCGTCCGCCAGCCCGAGAAGCCGAGATGTAACCCTCGACCGTCCCTTCGGCGGTCAGGCCTGTGCCATCGGCACCGATCAGTGCCACGACCGTGCGAAACGTTGCCGTGCGTTCGTCGGGGTCGACGCCGTCGAGTTCGACGAGGAGCTTGTCGACGTTGTCCTCATAGCTGGCATTTTCGCCGGCGTAGCGAGCGGTGTACACGCCGGGTCGACCATCGAGCGCGTCAACGAACAAGCCGGTGTCGTCGGCAAGTGCCCACGCGCCCGTGGCCGCAGCGACCTCGCTGGCCTTCTTGATGGCGTTGCCTTCGAGTGAGTCCTCGTCCTCGATCGTGTCGGGGAGATCTGCCGGCCGTGGCTGAACGTCGAAGCGTTCCCCGAGAAGCTCACGCAACTCGGCGACCTTGTCAGGGTTCGCAGACGCCAACACCACGACCGGCCGCTCTGACGAACTACCCGACATGAGACTCAGCCTCGCTCGGGGCGAGCGGACGGAGCGGTGGCGAGGATCTCGCGCTGCGCAGCAGTGATGGTGGCGATGCCGCTGGTGGCGAGGTCGAGCAGTTCGTCGAGCTGGCCCCGGCTGAAGGTTGCGCCCTCGGCAGTGCCCTGCACCTCGATGAGCTCGCCGGCACCGTTCATGACGACATTCATGTCGACTTCTGCGGTGGAGTCCTCGATGTACGGCAGGTCCAACCGGCACTCACCATCGATGATGCCAACGCTGATGGCAGCGCACTGATCGGTGAGCGGGTTGGTGGTGATGCCGAGGCGAGTGATCGCGTCGTGCAGTGCAACGAAGCCGCCGCAGATCGATGCGGTGCGAGTGCCACCGTCGGCCTGGAGCACGTCGCAATCGACGGTGATCGAGCGCTCGCCCAAGAGGGACATGTCGCAGACAGCGCGGAGGCTGCGGCCGATGAGACGCTGAATCTCCTGATCGCGTCCGGACGTGCGGCGGCGGATTCGCTCGGGGCTCGAGCCCGGCAGCATGTTGTATTCAGCAGTAACCCACCCCTTGCCACTCCCCCGCATCCAGCGAGGAACGTCTTCGTCGACCGACGCCGTGCACAGCACGTGGGTGCGTCCGAACTTCACCAGGACCGAGCCGTCGGCCATGTCGGTGAAGTCCCGCTCGAAACTGAGTGAGCGCAGTTCGTCGTTTGTAGCTCTTCCGTCAGGGCGCATGGTGTGGTCTCCAAGAATGGGCGTCGGCGAGTTCCGGCCCGAGGAGTCTGCTCCCCAACCGAGTGAATGCGGCAACATCGCCGGAGGAAATGAAGGTGGCGTTTCCTGAGCGCTCCGGCGCCAACAGGCCGAGCTCGGCCAGCTGAGCGGCAGCGGCGAAGGCCGTCTCGTCTGCTGAACTGACGAGCACGACGTCGGGGCCGACCACCTTGCGGATGGCTCGGGCCAGATACGGGTAGTGGGTGCAACCCAGCAGGAGGGCGTCGACATCTGCGTCGACGATGGGCTGCAACAAGCGCTGGGCGAGGATCTCGACTTGGGGGCCGGTGGTTTCTCCTCGCTCGACGAACTCGACGAGGCCCGGACACGCACACGTCGTCATCAAGACGGTTGCCTCCGAGCCTTCCGACCCGAGCGCTGCGAGAGCGTGTTCATATGCTCCGGAGGAAACGGTTCCCACCGTGCCGATCACCCCGATGCGTCGGGAGTCGGTCCGCTCGACCACAGCCCGTACGCCTGGCTCGATCACACCGATCACGGGCACGTCGAACGTTTCGTCGAGAACGTCGAGGGCAGCGGCAGTTGCGGTGTTGCAGGCCACGATCAAGAACTTGACGTCATGGTCTTCGACCAGGTGCCGAGCGATCTCGAGTGAGTACTGCTGCACCACCTCGAGCGGTTTGGAACCATACGGATAGCGGCCGGTGTCACCGAGGTACACGAGGTCCTCATTCGGCAGCAGATCCATGACAGCACGAGCGACAGTCAGACCGCCGAAGCCACTGTCGAACATCCCGATCGGTCGCCCACCCACTCGGGCAGCGTAGAGCACGCTGCGTGGGTAGAGGTTCCCACCCACTTGCGCCGACGAGTACCAACCACCTAGGTTCGATCTCAGAAAGTTCGGCCACCGGAACAGCTACCTGACTGGTGGCCGAACAGGTACGTGGGTGATGACGCGTAGTGCAGGAGCCGGCCCGAGGAAGTGGCCGGCTTCCGCTGTTTTCTGGTGGTCACAGAACTCGGGAGGGCTCGGACCCTCCTGGTCAGAAGTAGATGACGTCGTTGATGGATTCGGCAATCACGTCGAGGTCGTCGGTATAGGCACCGGTCGAGAGGTACTTCCACGCGCCGTCGCACACGATGAAAACAATCGAGGCCGGTCCGTTCTCGGCGGAGTTCCACTTCTTGGCCACCTTGACTGCTCCAGCCAGAGCAGCGCCTGAGCTGATGCCGGCAAAAATGCCGGTCTCGGTCACGAGCTTGCGGGTGTACTCGAGCGAATCGATGGGGCGAACAATGCGCTTGCCATCGAGCAACTGCATCCCTCCCCACTTCTCGAACACAGGCGGGACGTAGCCATCATCGAGGCTGCGGAGGCCTTCGACTCGCTCACCACTCGGGGGCTCGACGGCGTAGAGCTTGACGTCTGGCTTGTGTTCTTTGAGGTAGGTGCCGACGCCCATGAGGGTGCCACTCGTGCCGAGGCCAGCGACGAAGTGGGTGATGTCTGGAACGTCTCGCAGGATCTCGGGCCCGGTGGTCTCGTAGTGCGCTGTGGGGTTGGCCTCGTTGCCGTACTGGTAGAGGAAGACCCAATCGGGGTTCTCAGCCGCAAGGGCCTGGGCTCGACGAACAGCTCCGTTGGAACCTTCGCCGCCCGGCGAGGGAATGATCTCGACGCCGAACGCTTCGAGCACCTGCCGACGCTCGACGGTGACGTTCTCCGGCAAGACGATCTTGAGGTGATAGCCCCGGATCTGGCAGATCATGGCGAGCGCTATGCCGGTGTTGCCCGAGGATGGCTCGATGACGATTTTTCCAGGTACGAGTTCACCAGCTTCCTCCGCTGCACGCACCATCGCAGCGGCGATGCGGTCTTTGACCGAGCCAGCAGGATTCTGTCCTTCGAGCTTGGCCAGCAGCCGCACACCAGGGTCAGGGCTCAACTGGGACACGTCGATGATCGGCGTGTTGCCGATCAGGTCGAGGACCGAGGAATAGACCGCCATCTCAGCCTCCGGCGACCGCAGGGAGAATGGCGACTTCGTCGTCTGCAGCGACCGGCGTGTCGAGCCTGTCGAGAAAGCGAATGTCTTCGTCGTCGACGTAGACGTTGACGAACTTTCGGAGATCACCCGACTCGTCGAGGATGTTGGTACCGAGCCCCGGGTAGTCGCTGACCAGGGATGCAAGCACTTCGCGCACGGTGGTGCCGGCGACTTGGACGGTGCTCTGACCTTCAGCCTGGGCCCGAAGCACGGTGGGAAGACGAACAACAACGGTGCCGGTGGTGGCAGTGGCTTCAGACACGAGGAACTCCTGAGAGAGACGAGAAAAGGAACCAACCGCGTCCGTCGTCAGAACTGAAAGCCGACAAAGCTGACGTGGTTAGTAGGGAATCTAGTCTGTCAACAACAGCGACTCTTCGGCTATTCCAGTGGCCGAGTTCATTCCGAAGTGCCCACGCGACGGATCCACGGCAAAACTGCGCATCTCGGGGAAGCCCCAACCGAGCGACACGATCAGCCAATGCCAGCTCGGAGGGACCAGCGGTTTCGTCGCTTCGGCAATGTCGGTGGCCGACGGGTAGGCAGCGGTATGGGTGTGGGAGTGCATGACGCCGACGACCTCGAGGCCGTTGTCGTCAGCGAAGCGTTCCGCCTTCATGAAACCCATGGGATCGAGTTGAAAGATTCGGCTCGAAGCAGCGGCGTTCGTGATCGGGCGGAACGTTCCCACGGTGCCGGCAGCGCCGAGACCGGCCGGGCCGAGCAGTAGGCCACACGCTTCTTCGGGGTACACGCGCCAGGTCTCGGCAAGCACCTGCGCCATCACGGCATTGGTCAGTCGCAACACGTACCGGACGCTAGCGGCTGAGATCCGTAGGCCAGGCAGCCCATGGGCTTGGGTAGACGTTGCTCTCGACTCAGGGTTTCCACAAAACAGTCCGAGAGATACAGGTGTGAGCACACTCGACGAGTCGACCAGGAATGCGTCGCCTGTGCAGAACTGGACCGGCCAAGACGCCTTGGCTCTCAGCCTCCGGTTTGCGATTGCTGTCGTCCCCTCGCTCGCCGCTCTCATCGCTGTCATCGCCGTCCTGCGCACCACACCCGACGCAGAATCGTTAGCCGGCGCTCTTGGTTGGGTCCTTCTTGCCGGTGCGGTTGGGTTTGCCGTTGCACATCTGACCAACCGCGTCACCGTTCGGATGCTCCCCCTCGCAGCGTTGATGCGCCTGTCGCTCGTTTTCCCCGATCAGGCTCCCTCGCGCCTGAAGCTCGCAATCCGAGCATCGAGCCCGAAGCTGCTCCGCCGTGAGGTGGAGTCGGCTCGGCACCACGGACTTTCCTCCGATGCCACCGAAGCCGCAAGCCAGGTGCTCCTCCTGACAGCGGCGCTTGGTGAACACGATCGCCGCACGCGAGGCCACTCCGAACGAGTGCGGCTGTTCGCCCGTCTTCTCGGCGAGGAGATGGGGATACAAGGCGACGATCTCGAACGACTCCAGTGGGGCGCTCTCCTCCACGACATCGGCAAGCTCACCATCCCGACCGAGATCCTCAACAAACCAGAAAAACTCGACGAGACCGAGTGGGCGATCATGGCGGGCCACCCCGAAGCGGGTCGAGCGCTTGCAGCGCCGCTGCACGCTTTCCTCGGACCGTTCGTGTCTGCAGCCGATGGCCACCACGAGAAGTGGGATGGCTCGGGGTATCCGCTCGGCCTACGCGGGAACAACATTCCGCTTGCCGGTCGCATCGTTGCAGTCGCCGATGCCTACGAAGTCATGACGGCCACGCGTGCCTACAAAAAGCCGATGACCGCCGAGGCTGCTCGAGCTGAGCTCACAGCGAGCGCCAGCTCGCACTTCGACCCCGATGTTGTCCGGGCGTGGTTGAACGTCTCGGTTGGCGCTGTCAACAAAGCCGCTGGCCCTGCTGCTGCCTTCGCCGGGCTTCCGCTCATCGGCGAGCTCGTGGCGCTTGCCGGTAGAACCGCGACCCAGATCGCTGCGCTTCCCTCAGCGGTTGCAAGTGCTACTCCTGCAGCCGCAACTGCGGGCGCAATGACCATGGCCGCCGTTGCCGCTCCCGCACTCGCTGGACCGCCTGAGCCCGACTTGGCCCTCGACATTCGCCCAGCTGCCACTTCGCCGGCAGACACGATCGATCTCTTTGCAACGACAACCACGGTGGCGGTCATCACGACTGCGCCACCGACTTCGGCCGCTCCCATCACCACGACCTCCACCACAGCCCAAGCTTCCACCACCGTCGCCGAGATCAGCACGACAATCGCTCCCGCGATCGCCACGACCACCAGTCAAGCGCCGTCCACCGAGGCACCAACGACGACGGCCCCCACGACGACTGTTGCGCCCACAACCACGGCCGCGCCGACCACAACGGCTGCCCCCACAACGACCACGACCACGGTCAACACCAACAGCGTCTTCACCGGCAACAGCGGGAACGCGCTCATGCTGGCGGGGGCGCTGTCTGCCGACACCGATGTGAGCCCGGATGGCCCGTACGGCAGCGGAACGTTCCTCTTCCAGGACCCAGCGCAGACCCTGGCGAGCGATCTCGACGTCAACGGCACGATCCTGCCAGCGGGCACCGTGGTGTGTGTTCATCTGTTCATGACCACCGAAGCGGAGAGCAACCCAGTGTTCCTGCTCACCTACAACCGTGAGATCCTTGCCGTCACCGGCAAGGAACCAACCCTCCTCGCCACCAACGCCACACAAGCCTCTGGCGTGAACTACGACACGCTGTCTCAGCGAGGAATCGGCGTGAAGGATGCCGCCAACATCATCGGCGACGGCAACAACTTGCAGCTCAAGCTCGAAGGCCCAACCGTCGATCACGTTCGCATATTCATCGACTGCAGCAGCTGAGGCTCGGTTAGCCTCACGGACATGTCGGTGAAGATGATCGCCACCAACAAAACAGCTCGGCGGGACTACGAGATCTCCGAGACATTCGAGGCTGGCATCATGCTGCGCGGATCAGAGGTCAAGTCGCTGCGAGAGTCCAACGTGCGCATCGCCGACACCTACGCTCGATTCGAAGATGGTCAGCTGTTCGTGGTCGGACTCCACATTGCGCTCTACACAAGAGCAGGCACCCACGTGAAAATGGAAGCAGAGCGCAAGCGCAAGCTCCTCATGCACCGTTACGAACTCGACCGCTTGTCCTCCAAGATCAACCAGGACAACTACCAGCTCGTACCCATGGCGCTGTATTTCAAGGGCAGTCGCGCCAAGCTCGAGCTCGGCCTGGGACGGAGCCGCAACACTGTCGACAAGCGTCAGATGATCGCCAAGCGAGACTCCGATCGCGAAGCCCGCCGAGAACTCGCCGAGCGCCAGCGTCGCTGATCAGCTCAGGTAGTCATCGATTCGTATCGATGCAACGCTCAAACGAATAGCTGACCGTCAGCAAGAACGCGCCGAATCAATGGACGTGCAGGTTGCTGAAGGCGTTCGGGTTGGACTCGATGTCGTGCGAGCATTCATCACCGGTGTGGTCCTGCTTTGATTGCGTTCTGGGTCCTCATCGCCGTCGTCGCCGCTCAGGCATCCAATCGGTGATGGCGACGCGATCGTTTCCAAGCAAGACGCCGAGACGTCGAGCAAGGATTCGCCCAGCTTCTTCAGCCGAGACTGACCTCCGGGAACTCGCTCAGCGCCGGCGACGCCAAGAGCATCACTGGCGCCGCTAGGCTGATGAGTCCTCCTCCGGGAGGGAGTAACTTGACAGAGCATGCATGCAACACTTTCTGCATCTCTTCCAAACACGGGGCTGACCGGTTTCGACGTTGGGACGAGAAGTCGTCGTTGCGACCCGAGTTGCTCAGACTCGTAAAACAGGGCTCAAACAGAAGCGCCAACAAGGCTGACTTCGCTCTCGCTGCCTGATCTGATCAGATAGTGAAGAGGAAAACTGCGAGCCGTGAGGCCACGCGGGGCCAGATCGTTACAGCCCGGCAACAGAAGTAGCGGTGGACGGTGCGAGAGAACACTGACGGGAAGGAAAGACTCCTGACATCTGGCAAAGACCAGAGGGTGGCTCGCAAGAGCAGGTGACCCGGCACTCCGACTACCCCAAGTCGGTGCCTCGGGAATGGTCGTAGCAATTGCGGTGACTCCTCAGCGGACGGGGGTTCGATTCCCCCCAGCTCCACGGGAACCCTTCGGGTTCCACAAGTCTCGGCTCCGCCGAAACATCACGGGAACCTTTCGGGTTCCACAAGTCTCGGCTCAGCCGAAACTCCACGGGAACCCTTCGGGTTCCACAAGTCTCGGCTCCGCCGTAACTCCACGGGAACCCTTCGGGTTCCACAAGTTTCGGCTCCGCCGAAACTCCACGCCGTTCATCGGTCCTGGCGGACCTCTTCTCCAACGGAGTTGTTCGCCAGGGCTCACAACTCACAGATTGAACAGCTGCCCGGAAACGGGCCTTTGACCCGCTCCCAAACGAGCGGGTCATTTCGCCCTCGCCTGCGCCCGGCTTGGTGAACCTGTGCGGAAAATTCCCACCCGGGTGGGAATTTCGCGCACAGGTTTGGCGCCGTCAGGTTGGGCGGAGCATCGAGACACCGAGGGCGACGTCGTTGAGCGAGAACGAATCGGCGCCAGCATCGATGGCTCGCTGGAGCTCATCTCGGCTGACGGCGTCGTTGGCGTGCACGACGTAGCCCAGCTCCCGCAAACCGGTCGCGATCGGTTCGGTGATCGCACCGGCGTAGACGTGAGCCACGTCGAAACCCGCAGTTTCTGCCGTCCCGAGGATGTAACGCTCGAAGACAGCGTCGTTCATCCAAGGCTCTGGCCGCTTCGCAAAGAGCCCGACCGTTGCGTCCGGCCGGTCGGCCTTGAGCCGACACAACATCGAGTGATTCCAGCCAGTGAACTTCACTCGCTCGAACACACCGGCCCGATCAACTGCGTCGAGCACGGAGTCCAGCACCGCTTGTCCCCACGTCTTTGTCTCGAGCTCGAACACCGCTGCTGGCAGTGCCAACACCTCGTCGAGCAGTGGCACTCGAGCCCCAACGAAGTCGGCGCCGAACCAACCACCGGCGTCGAACGACCTGACCTCTTCGAGCGTTGACTCGAAGACGGGACCGGTCCCGTTGGTGGTCCGCTCGAGCATGGCGTCGTGCATCACGACAGCGTGACCATCACTGGTCAGTTGCACATCGAACTCGAAGCCGTCCGCTCCGAGCTCGAGCGCTCGCCCGAACGACGCGATCGTGTTCTCCGGCGCCTCCTCTGAGGCTCCTCGGTGACCAATCAACATCCACCCTCGGCGCATCACAAGAGTCTGGCACACGTGTCATCCTCACTTCGTGGTGTCTCCCCTCCCCCGTGATCCGTTGCTCCTGCCTGATGCGGAGGCGTGGGCGTCGATCGGGCTCGTCTGCGGAGAGGAACTACACGGTGGTCATCAGTCTCGAGTCTTTGCCGCCACCAGCGATGGACAACCCGTCGTCGTCAAACTGACCGATGGACGGTTCATCGACGAGACCCACAAAAGGCGTCTCGAGGTCGTGTCCAAGCTGGCCGCAATGGATCATCGGGTCGTCGGCCCGCTTCCCTTCCCTTCCGGGTTGAGCGCCGAACAGCGTGGTTGGCTCATTGCCAAGTACCCCGTCGCTGCCGGCCGAAGGCCGAACACACGGGACGAAAACGACGTGCGGACAATGGCAACGGTCCTGGCTGGCCTCCATCGATCGCTCGCCGAGCTCGACCCTCTGGACCTGCCTCTCGTCGCCCCGCTCGATGGCATCGAGTTGCCCGCCACACTTTGCGGTCCGTCGCAACTGCTGCACGGCGACTTCTCTGACGCCAACATGCTCCTCGACGGTGCGCTCGCACACGTCGTCGATTTCGATGGTTGCGGCCGCGGACCGGTCGAATACGAGGTCGGCGACACGCTCTACATGGTCCTTTTCGATGCCACCATCTCTGCCGACCTCGATCGCTACGAACGGTTCCGAACCTGGTTCGTTGGCGAGTACCGAACAGCGAGCAAGCTCCCAGTCACCGAAGCCGCACTCGACGCCGCGATCGATTTGCGGGTTGCCGCACTCGAGCGATGGCTCGCCCGTCCCGAGACTGCTCCGATCGGCATTCGAGCGGCGTCGCCCGAGTGGCACGAGGTGCTCCGCTCGTTCATCAGCTCAACGCGGGCCCGCTGAGTTTCTCCGTCGATCGCGCCGAACTTGTGCGCGAAGTTCCCACCCGGGTGGGAATTTTGCGCACAAGTTTGGCTGTCGATCAGTTCTTCGTGGCCTGACGATTGCGCAGATCTTGCAGCCGGTGAACCTGCATACCGACCTCATCGAAGTTGCTCGGCGCCAACCAACGCTGGAGCGCTGACTTCACCTCTGTGTGCCAGCGAGCATCGGTGATGCTGAACCACGCCGTGTCTCGACTTCGGCCTCGGACCACTCGATGCTGTGCAAATGTCCCCTCGTACACGAAGCCGAGGCGCTCCGCCGCTGCCCGACTCGGCCCGTTCAACGCATCACACTTCCATTCGTACCGGCGATAGCCGAGGTCATCGAAGGCGTGGGCCATCATCCGGTACATGGCTTCAGTGGCCTCGATCGTTCCCTGCAGCGCCGGGGCAAAGGTGATCCCACCGACCTCGATCGACCCCATCGACGGCTCGATCGCCATGTAGGCGGCGACGCCGATCGGCTCCGGCGTGCAGATCGTCATGTAGTCGAAGCCCTCGGACCGCACGACCGCCTCGACCCACTCGCCATAGGCGGCAACCGAGTCGAACGGCCCCCAAGGCATGTACGTCCAGTGACCGGAAGGCGCTGGTGCAAACGCTGCGTGGAGAGCCTCGACGTGAGCGACCGACAGCGGCTCCAGCCGGACCGTTCGACCATCCAGAGCAGCACCGGTGGGCCGCTCGGCCCCTGCCCAGTCATTCACCACTTTTCCGACTGGTTGCCCGAACTCGTTCGTGTCCGCCGTCTCGTGATCACTCATGTCAGGGCCTCGCAGAGGTGTTGAAATGTGAGGCCGATGTCGCCGCGTGCCACATCGACCCGCACAGTCTGAGGGCGGGCGTCGACCATGGCCACGAGTTCGTCGTACATCGAACCCAGCGGATCGGGCCTCGGGGAACGTTCGACCAAGTCAGCGGTATCGACATGAGACTGCGTGGTCGGAGCGGCGGTTCGCCCGGCAAAGGCTGCGATCGCAGTCGGGCGATCGAGCCAGAGCGCTACCTCGACAAAGCGTGCCCCCGCTTGCGCTGCGACCTCGCCGAGCTGGTCGATGAATCTGCTTCGTCCGAGGAACTGAGGCACAACCACGTCGTGTCCGGCGATGAGGTGTTGCTCGGCCATGCTCAAAGCAAACGAACGAGCAACAAGGCCAGATGCCTCGGGATCATCGGCCCAGCCACCCAGCAAACCTCGCAGGACATCGACATCGAGGTTCAGCGACAATGGATGAGCGTCGACGTAGCGCCGGGCCAGGGTCGACTTCCCGCTGGCCGGCGGTCCATTCAGCAGGATCAGGTCAGGCACGTCGGGATCGTAGATCCAATGCCGTACTTTCGGCCGAGCAGCCACCAACCACTCGGCCGATGACGGTCAAACATCGCTGACCTACCTTGCTCACATGGCCACTGATCTCGCCCCGTCCCCGAAGAGTCCGTTTCTACCGCCGCGCTGGGTGATCTCGTTCGCTTGGAAAGCTCACCGTGCCCTCTATCGCTGGTCAGGCGGACGCCTGGGTCTGCGCGCTGCCGAGGGTGACACCTACGGGCTTGCCCAGTTGACCACCACAGGCCGCCGCTCAGGCCTCGAACGCAGTGTCTTCATCGGCTACTTCCACGATGGCGATGACTTGGTCACCATGGCGATGAACGGATGGGGACCAGCCGAGCCGGCCTGGTGGTTGAACCTCCAAGCAGAGCCGACGGGCGACCTCGCCATGCCTGGTGGTCCGATCACCATCACTGCCAGAGCAGCAACCGGGCCAGAACGAGACCGTCTCTGGCAGCGTTGGAGCGAGATCGACAAGGGCCTCGATGGCTACGCCAGCCGTCGCCCCAACGAAACTGTCGTTGTCATCTTGACCCCGCAGGATGGCGCTGCGTAGGCGGCATCGACCGGTGACGGCACCTACGGTGTCGCCGTGACCGGAGCAACCGACTTGGCAAAGATGCTCTCGGAGATGCAGGTGACCATCCGCGATGCCACGTATTGCCTGGTCAGCCTGTCATCGCCGAGCCAAGAGCTGAAAGACTCCGCCGCTGCAGTCATCGTGGAAAGCGAAGCCGTCACGCTCGTGATCACCACCGACGAGGCCGATGCCATCGGCCTCCCCTACGACTTCGCCGCTGCGTGGCTCACCCTCGAGGTCCACTCATCGTTACATGCCGTTGGCCTGACTGCAGCTGTTGCCCAGGTGTTGACCAACGAGGGGATTCCCTGCAATGTCCTCGCTGGCTTCTACCACGACCACATCCTCGTGCCCGCCGGCAAGGGTCATCAGGTGAAGGTGCTGCTCGAGTCCCAGGCGTGACCAACGCTTGACACGCCGAGTTGATCGGCGTGACCTTTAGCCTCCGGTGAGCCCTTCCTGACCGGTGCCTGGCAGTCTGTGAGGATGCCTCTTCGCTCCGCAGCAGACGCCGTCCTCGATGCCTTGATCCTCCCCAGCTTCACCAAGATCGGACCCGCTGTCCGGTCGCGTATGTTCGACTGGACCGACCCCGATGTCACCGGTCGCACCATCGCCATCACCGGCCCCACCAGTGGCCTCGGTTTGGCCGCAGCGGAGCGGCTCGCCAAAGGCGGGGCCAATCTCGTGCTGCTGGCTCGCAACCCATCCAAGCTCGATGCCCTCGCTGCCCGATTGACACCGATGGGCGTCGGTCGGGTGTCGTCCATCGTGGTCGACCTCGGCGATCGCGAAGCGGTTCGGGCCGCCGGCGACGAGCTCGGAGCGCTCGACTCGCTCGACGCTCTGGTGAACAACGGCGGTGCCCTCATGAACACCCGAACCGAGACCGACGACGGTCTCGAACTCACCTTTGCCACCCATGTGGTCGCTCCGTTCATCCTGATCGAGCGGGCGATACCCGCCCTCGAACGCGGCAACGATCCCCGAGTCATCACCGTCAGCAGTGGCGGCATGTACGGCAATCCGATCAGCTTGAAAGATCTCCAGACGACCAAGAACTACACCGGAACCTTGGCGTACTCCCGGGCCAAGCGGGCTCAGGTCGACCTGACTGGCGAGTGGGCGCTGCGCCTTGCCCCCAAGGGCATCACTGTGCATGCCATGCACCCTGGTTGGGCTGCGACCCCCGGCGTTTCCGACTCACTCCCCGGCTTCGAGAAGATCATCGGCCCGCTGCTCCGGTCGCCCGAACAGGGCGCCGACACAATCGTTTGGCTCACCTCGGCACCAGAATCCGAAATCGGCACCGATGGCTTCTGGCTCGACCGTCGCCGTCGCCCTGAGGCCTACCTTCCAAACACTCGCACCACGTCAGCTCGCGCCGCTCAGCTGTGGGATGCGGTGTCCGCCTTCGCCTGAGCCGAAGGTTTGCCCCGGTGACCCGGTTGACGAGGTCAACCCTTCGGAACTGTCCTGTCTGCACCACCAACTGTCCGCTCACCACCAAGACAGTCAGTCACGCACCACCTAGGTTCACCGAAGCAGACTGCCCATTCGAACCGGAGATTTCCCATGGCATGGCTATGACTACCACCCGATCACTGGCAAGTCACCGGGTGCCCATGGCGACGGCATTCCGAGCCACCCAGTCGAGGTGCGAGGCGAAGAGCTCTGGGTTGACATCGCCGATCCGGAACCGCATCAGCGGTCGACCTCCGATGTGCTGGTCGAGACCATGGTGAACTGGGGAGTCAATTCCGTCTTCGGCATGGTTGGCCACTCGAACCTCGGCTTCGCCGACGCCATGCGACGGGCCGAAGAGCGCGGCGATCTCCGCTACTTCGGCATCCGCCACGAAGGGGCCGCTGCCTTCGCCGCCACCGCCTACGGCAAGCTGACCGGCGAGCTCGCTGCCTGCTTCGCCATCGCTGGCCCTGGCTCGACCAATCTGCTGACCGGCCTCTACGACGCCAAAGTCGATCGCTCACCCGTCCTTGCCATCAGCGGCCAAGTCGCCACGTCACAGCGCGGTCGCGGTGCGTTCCAAGACGTCGACCTCGAGTCGGTCTTCCGCGACGTTGCTGGCTACAGCGGCAGTGTTCACGCCACCGCCGATGCGGCCGAGATGATGACACTGGCCTGCAAGACCGCCGTGGTTGATCGCCGCGTCGGCCACATTGTTCTCCCCGACGATGCTCAGACCATGCCGTCAGACAAGCCAGCCGGCGGGCCCGACGGCCGTTTCGGCGATCGAGCAATCGCTCCACCCGCCGCAGCCCTCGCCGCAGCAGCCAATCGACTGGCAAAGACCGAGCGCCCGATGATTGTCGTCGGTGCCGGTGTCCGACACGAGATGGACTCGATCATCAAACTCGCTGAGCATCTCGGCGCACCCATCGTCACCACATTCAAGGCAAAGGGGCAGATCGGCGACGATCACGAGCTCGGCTGCGGCGTGCTCGGCCGGTCAGGCACCCCCATCGCCAGCTGGTTCAAGAATGAGAGCGATCTCATCCTCGCCTTCGGCGCGAGCTTCTCGAACCACACCGGGATCGCTGCCTACAAGCCAATCATCCAAGTCGATGAAGATCCCATGGCGCTGGGCCGCTTCCACTCTGTCGACATTCCCGTGCAGGGCAACGGTGCCGTCACCGCTGACCTCTTGCGGGAGGCAATCAGCGATCGTGTCCGTATCGACCACCGACCCGAGGTTGCCGAGCGTTGGCGCATCTGGCGGGAAGAGAAGGCCAGCCGCTGCCACGATGATCAGGGCAAGGGCATCAATGCCGCAACGCTGTTCGCCACACTCGGCGACGCTGCGCCGGCCGACGCCGTGATCTGCGTAGACGTTGGCAACAACACCTACAGCTATGGCCGCTACTTCGAAGCCCAGCAAGGCCAGAGTGTCTTGATGTCCGGCTATCTCGGCTCCATCGGCTTCTCGTTTCCCGCTGCCATGGGTGCCTGGGCCGCCGTCGGCGATTCCCGCCCGGTCATCTCGGTGTCCGGAGACGGCGGCTTCGGCCAGTACGCCATGGAGCTCAACACCGCCGTCAAGTACGGCATGAACATCACGCATGTCTTGATGAACAACGGAGAACTCGGCAAGATCTCCAAAGAGCAGCGAGTTGCCGAGTTCGATGTGTGGCAAACAAGCCTGCACAACCCCAACTTTGCTGCCTTCGCCGAACTCTGTGGAGTCAAGGGCCAACGCGTCACCGACCCCGCCGACCTCGCTGGCGCCATTGCTGATGCGCTCGCTCATCCCGGGGCCGCCCTGGTCGAGGTCATGACCGACGCCGCACTGCTCTAGTCGCTGTGGATTCCCTCCAGGTCTGCATCATCGCTGGCGTCGTCGTCGCCTTCGGGCTCGTCAGCGGTCGCCTGGAGGGCTCGCCGATCACCATGCCCATGGTGTTCGTTCTGGTTGGCGTCGTGTTCGAGTCGCTCGGCATCGTCGACGTCGCCATCGAGTCCGAATCGGTGGCACTCCTCGCCGAGGTGACGCTCGCGCTGATCCTGTTCAGCGATGCTTCTCGCATCGATGCACCAGCGTTACGAAGGGATCTCGGGCTTCCCATTCGCTTGCTCGGCATCGGGCTTCCGCTGTCAATCCTGCTCGGCACGGGGTTTGTGGCCTTGATTCTGCCCTCACTCAGTCTGTGGCAAGCGGCGTTGGTCGCTGCCATTCTCGCTCCGACTGATGCCGCCCTCGGTCAGGCCGTCGTGGAGGAGAAGTCAGTTCCCCTTCGTGTTCGCCAGGGTCTCAACGTCGAATCCGGTTTGAACGATGGCATTGCCTTGCCCGCTGTGTTCCTGTTCGCCGCCCTCGCCGCTCTGGGACTGGCCCATTTGCAGGTTTTCGAGCATCTGGCCGAGCATGGCGAGCATCTCCTCGGCCTGTTCGCGCGAGCCGTCCTTGGCCGCCTGCTCCATCTGTTCGAGCATGCGTTCGAGGTCGTCGCGGGACAGGGTCTGCTGCTGCCCCTGCTGGCCTTGTTGCTGTTCCCCCATAGATGCAGTGTCGCGCACGGCGGCATCGACCCGAAAAACGCAAATGGCCCACCTCGCTGCCGAGGTGGGCCATTTGATCGATTAACGATCGGTATTCGTATTACTGGCGGAAGCGGCGACCTTCGCGTACAGCGAGCACGCCAGCACCGAGAACGGCGGTGCCGACTACCGCGAGCAGACCAGTCTCGACACCAGTGTCGGCCAGATCAGCCGCGGCTTCGTCGTCGCCAGCATCTTCTTCTGCGTCGGCTTCGTCATCTGCAGCATCGTCGGCAGCAGCTTCGGGCACGATGGCAATCCAGGTTGCACCAGCTTGTGAGCCGTCGAGCGCACCAGCGCTGAGGAAGAAGTTGTCGCCAACCTCGGCGGTAAGTTCAGCGGTCCAACCGCCAGCACCGTCGGTCTCGACATTCTGGGCATTGGCGATATCGCAATCGGCGAGTGCATTGATAGCGGTCGCTGCAGCGGTGATTTCTTCGAGTTCAGATACACCCGGCACGAGTGTGTCGGCCGGCGAAACACAGGCAACGAGCAGGACAGACGTGTCAGGAATGAAGTCGGCACCTGTGGCGGTCATGGTGTACTCGCCGGCGGCTGGCACCGTTGCCGGATCAGACGTGACGGTACCGATGACCGCATCTTGTGCCTGTGCGGTTCCGGCCATACTCAAGCTGGCCAACACAATGGCAACCATGGCGGCTAGTGCTTTGCGCATGTGAATTTCTCCCTCAGAAGTGACGAACGGCACTGTAGTAGGCAGAAGCCCGCCATGGCGTCTCATCGGTCGGTCTTTATCGCATTCACCAATTCGGACAACAAGGCGGGCGTTGCTGCAGCGATTGGTGTGCGCCGGTCCTGATGACCTCGGGCCACGAGGTCTCGATCGGCAACGTCGGTGATCACGCCACCAGCCTCTTGGCACACGAGTAATGCGCCAAGGTAGTCCCACGAGCCATGGGCATCGATCGACAAGTCCGCAAAGGCGTCAAAGGTGCCGTCGTGAAAGCTGGCCACGACGGGCGTGAAATAGATGCCATCCGCTGACGCGTTGTTGGTGACCGTGACTTCGATCATCGCCGCCGATGCCACGC